>Ga0070740_10000121_pt1 | contig 198172 bp, 168 predicted proteins | sample Coa_R2_FD_67286 | JGI IMG/M metagenome (GOLD analysis project Ga0070740, IMG submission 67286) | Surface soil microbial communities from Centralia Pennsylvania, which are recovering from an underground coalmine fire - Coalmine... | ecosystem: Environmental > Terrestrial > Soil > Unclassified ... | reverse complement strand
GCAGCGTGAGGGCACCCGCGTCACCGCGAATCGGACCCAATGGCTGCCCTCCGGGTCCACCACGAGAACCTGCCCGTCGAGATCGAGAAGCACATCAAGGGTCGGGTCACGTTATCATACTGAAGCAACACAAGCAAGGGAGGGCTTTGGGCTGCTGCGGGACAGGCGGCTGGCGCTCGAAACATTGATATCAATGGCCTTTCGGCCGGAAGCGCCAGCAAGGGGTGTTTCCGCGTCGGCGCAAATTCGCCAGTCAACCCAATGACATACACCCAAACCGACGGCGCGCCGTTTTAACTTGCCGTCCTTCGTATCGCCCGCCCTTCTCGCATGAGGCGACAAACAGCGTCGAACAGACTTGACCGCCATCGGGCAACGCACGCACAGCCTCGTCACCATTTTCATACGCCCGACGTGTGTCCCAAGTGCTGACCGCAGGCAATCCAACCGTTCGCGCGGCCTGCGCCGAGCCCGTTATTGTTCGCGTGATTTCGCGTCTGTATGCTCATTTTGGGCTTCGAAACTGTCGGATGGGGGACGATGGGGCACTTTCTGAGGACGACGAGCGTAGCAGCCTGTGGGCTCGTGACGTCACTGCTGACGGCGTTGCTGGTGACCGTCATCGAACGTCTCACCGGCTTCGACGTGTTCACCTTCAGTCTGTGGTTCATCATCCCGGCAGGCGCAATTGGAACCGGAATCGCGGCCGCGTCGGGCTATTACTTTGGCAGTCTCTATTTCCACACGCCGCCGAATCTTCTGCTGTTGTTGCAGATGGTCGTCGTCGCTGGCTTCACCCAGCTGCTGATCTATTACATCCAATATGTGACGCTGATTCTCGATGACGGTCGAAGGGTGAGCGATTTCATTCCGTTCGCGCAGTACCTCGATATCACGCTGACGACGGCGCATTACCGCGTCGGCCGCGCTGGCCAGGTCGATACCGGAGAGGTCGGACAGTTCGGCTATTGGCTTGCTGTGATTCAGTTCATTGGCTTCTTGGTAGGGGGCCTTGGAGCCTTCGGCATCCTGCTGGGCCATCCGGTTTGCGCCCACTGCAAAAAATATCTTCGCGTCTTAGCCAAGTCGGACAAGCTATTTGGTAGCGCCGACGACCTCGCGAGCTACCACGACACGCTTTTCCAACTGCCCGTGGACTCTCCCCAATTCGCTGAAATGGCGAGGGCAGAACACAAGGCCAAGGTCGAGAAGGGAACCTGGAAGCAAAATCTAAAGCTTTATGGGTGTCCCGAATGCAAGGCGCAGACGGTTGGCAGTGAAGTTAGCGTTTGGAATGGCAAGGACTGGAAATCAGTCAACGAACTGGCCCGGAAATTCAGCATCCCGCCCGGCATCGACTTGGCCGGGGTATTCAGGGCGAAAACATAGATGCTACTGCCATATGGCGATAATCTGACGATAGGCCGCTTCTTTTTGGGCGTTATCCTACTCGTAGCGCTGATGCTCATTCTCGACATTCCAACTTTCTTGGACGCCGACTTTGGGGAATGGTCAATCCGGTATCTCGGCTTCGTTCCTTTGCTTTTTTCAATTTCTCCATGGACTCACATTCACACTCTGCTGACCTCTGTCTTCTTGCATCAAGACATATTTCACCTTGCCGGCAACTGCCTATTCCTGTGGGTTTTCGGGCGTTCGTTGGAGCGGCTGTTCGGTTTGCCGATATTCCTTTTGGCCTTTCCGTTTTTGGGCATCGTCGGTCTGCTAGCGCATTGGGCGCTATTTCCGGCGTCGCGCGCGCCGGTGATCGGAGCGTCGGGAGCAATAGCAACACTGATGGGTGCCTATCTTGCCCTTTTCCCGTCGGCCAAAATGAGAATGGTGCTGTTCCTCGGGATCTTCTTTAAGCGATTTCAAGTGCCCGCCTGGGCATTCCTCCTGTATTGGGGCGCATTACAATCGTTGTCGCTCATGTTTGGTTCTGGCGGAGAGGATAACGTGGCCTATGCGGTGCATGTTGGCGGCTTCGCGGTAGGGGTCCTCTCCGCAATGGTCTGGAAAGTCTCCTACCCATTCGCCGAGGAGCGGCTTTCCAAATTCGTTCAAATGGCGTTTCGGAGTGCGGGAGACGCGATCCCAGCTAAACCATCTTCGTAAGCGCTATCCGGCCAACGGCGGTGGTCGACCGCGCGTCATAGGGCTATAGCGTAGACATAGTGCTCATCATCGTCGGTCGTGGCCCGCCAGTTCGAATCTCAGCTCGCCTCGCGCGACAGCATGAGTCGTCGGGCAGAAGACCCAAGCTGGCGCGTAGTCGGGACATCCGCCGCGATCGCGCGAAGTGGTGGAAGGGCACGGCCGATTGTCACGCCAGAGCGTCCTTCCTTCTCCCGGTGGTAAAGATCACGCCGCAGTACCGAGCGGCGTCGCACGTTCGATCCGCTCGCGCTCGCGAGGGCTGTTCATCGCCTCCCACAGATCGCTGCGCCGCTGCACGTTCAGCCAGAAGTCCGGACTGTTGCCGAACACGCGGGCGAGGATCAGCGCGGTCGCCGCCGTCACGGTCCGGCGGTTGTTGCAAAGCTCGTTGACGTGCTTGCGCTGAACGCCCATCGCCTGCGCCAACGCCGCTTGGGTCAACCCCATCGGCTGCATGAACTCTTCGACCAGGATTTCGCCGACCGTGGCCGGCTTGCGCTTCGTCGTCAGCATGGTTCGCCTCATCTGTAGCTGTGGTCGTCGAGATAGACGCCGTCTGCCTCGCCGCGGCTGCCGTCCCACCGGAAGATCAGCCGCCACTGACTGTTGACGCGGATCGAGAGGAACCCCGTCAGATTGCCGCGCCGCTTCTCGAAATGATTGCTGGGCGGTACCCGCAAGTCCTGCGGAGTTTGACGCGCCCGATTCAGGCGGGCAATGAGGCGCGGCGACGTCGTTGTCGTCGCGGCGGCGGGCGATTACGGCAAGCCGCGCCCCGCCGTCGTGGTGCAGACCAACGCCTTTCCCGAGACCCATCCATCAGTCGCGATTTGCCAGATGACGTCCGATATCGTCGATGCGCCGGATTTTCGCGTCACCATCGAGCCGAATGAAGAGAATGGCCTGCGCGCCCGTTCGCAGGTCATGGCTGACAAGTCCGTTACGGTGCGGCGGGAGCGGATTGGACAATTGCTCGGACGTTTGACGGACGCCGATATCGGGCGCCTCAACATCGCCCTCGCCTTCGTCATGGGCCTCGCGGACTGACGCCGCTCAGCCGTGGACGATCCGGCCGCCGACCCGCAATAAGAATCGCCCCGCCTGCGGGCATCGAGCCCGAAGGCGGGGCGCTCTTCGCCTGCCGCGTCAGTGCGTGATCAGGAACCAGCCCGGATCGAGATGCGCCGGGGTGATGCCGTGGAGCACGATGTCGTGCTGGCCGAGATGGAGCACTGCCTCGCCCTGGGCGTCCGCCGTCGCGGCGGCGATGAGGCTCTGGGCCGTCGTCCCCGCGGCGGCGCCGTCGATCTCGATGTGGTCGGTGCCGGGCTTGAAGCCGGCGACCACGTCATGGCCGGCGCCGGCCGTGCCGAAGACGAAGGTGTCGGCCCCGCTTCCGCCCTCGAGATCGTTGCTGCCGCTGCCGGCGACGAGGCGCTCGGCGCCGCTGCCGGCGATGAGGACGGAGAAGCCGCTGCCGCCGGTGAGGACGCCGCTGGCGGCGCCGCCGACGAGGATGCTGTTGGGCGCGGCGGCGGTCAGCGTCGCATGGCTGGCATCGGCCATCTGGATGTCGGTCCCGGGCGCATGGAGGAGGCTGTCGAGCGCGGTCGCGGCGCTTCCCCCCAACACCGTTTCGAGGTGCTGGACCGCGCTCTGGACCATCGTTGCCGTGGCGGGGCTCGCCGATGTGGATTGCGGCGCGAGGCTCGCGGCCGCGCTGGCCGTGGCGCCGCCCACGGGCGGCGAGCCCGCCGTGTTGAAGGTCACGGCCCCGTTCGAGAGCAGCACCGCAGCATTCGGGTCGAAATGATGCGCCGAGGACTGGCTGCCGGACGCGGTATTGCCCGCGAAGTCGTGGCCGTTGACGGCGATGTCCTCGATATAGAGGTTACGGTCGGCTTGCGGCGAGCCGCCATAGAGGTCGTTGATGAAGTGGACGGCGACCGTGCTCGGCCCGGCGGCGCCGAGATCGCCGGTGAGCGTGATTGTGTCCCATTGCCCGGCGCTGTGCGCGGCATGGGCGGTCTCCACCCCGCCGAGCTGATGGCCGTCGGCGAAGACGGTGAATTGCGCATCGCCGAGATAGGCGTCCTCGGCGACGTGGAGGACGATCGTGCTCTGTCCCGGAGCCGGCGCCGGTGTGGGAACGGGCGCCGGAGCAGGGGCGGGCGCCGGAACCGGGGCGGGCGCCGGGACCGGAGCGGGCGCTGGCGCCGGAGCGGGTGCCGGCGCCGGGGCCGCCGCGGCGGTGGTGAAGGTGACCGTGCCGTTGATCAGCATCACGGCGGCGTTGGGGTCGCGCTGGGTTTCGCCGAGCGAGGCGTTGTCGGCGGCCGCCGTGCCCGCGTAATGCTGGCCGTCGAAATCGAGCGACGACACATAGAGATTGCGGTCGGTGGTGGCGGTGCCGCCCCAGCCGTCATTGATGAAGTTGACGGCGACCTGGTGCGGGCCGGGGCCGAAATTGCCGGTCATCGTCACGTCCTGCCACTGGCCGAGGGCGTGCGAGGCCGTCACCGTCTGGACGCCGCCCTGCTGGTGGCCGTCGACGGAGACGGTGAATTCCGGCGCGCCCTGCCAGCTGTCGCCGGACACATGCAGGGTGAGGGTGTCGTGTCCTGACGGCGCGGGAGCGGGCGCCGGGACGGGAGCCGGAGCCGGCGCCGGCGCCGGCGCGGGAGCCGGGGCAGGAGCCGGGGCAGGGGCAGGAGCCGGCGCCGGCGCCGGTGCCGATCCGTTCGGCTCGACCTCGACGATGAGCGGATGGTCGGTGAGGCCGAGCTGGACCTGGCTCACATTGCTGAGGCGCTGGATCGGACCGGAGCCCTTCAGCGGATCGAAGATCTCGACCGTCTGATAGGTCTGGCCGAGGTCGACCGTCGCCGTCGTCGTCGGCGCGGCGACTTGCGACTGCGTCGCCTCGTTCCAGATCGCGGGCTCGTTCCAGACCGCGATGTCGAAGGCGCCGTTCTGCTTCGCCAGCAGCAGATCGTTGCCGGTCGAGGGCAGGCCATTGATGCTGAAGGCGAGCGTGCTCGGCGCGAAGCTCTGCGCCTGCGCGCCGGCATCGCCGAGAATCGTCGTCAGATTGTGGAGCGCGGTCGCCGCCTCCTTCGGCGTGCCGTCATTGTGGAAGAGGCCGAAATGCTGCTGGGCGTCGGTGCCATTCGGATCCGGCTTCTCGTCGAGCAGCTCGTAGAGATAGGTCGCCTTGATGCCGGTCTTGGCCGCGTCGAACAAATCGTCGAGCGTGTAGCGCGCCTGAACGTCCTCGTTGACGCCGCCGAAATTGGTGCTCTGCGGCAAGGTGTAGTAGCCGGTCTCGGTGATGACGGCGGGGCGGTTCGGCGTGTCGGTCGCCGCGAGGTTGAGCGCCCAGGGCATCACCGTGCTCGGCGCCGCGCCGCTGCCGTAATAGATATGCGCGTTGGTGTAGTCGGCGGCGTTTGAGAGGTCGCCGAGCGGCGCATAAGTCGAGGGCTGGCCGGCGACGATCGTCAGATCGTAGACGGGAACGCCGGCGAGGTTCGGATCGCCGTGCACGGCGCTGTAGAGCGCATGCTGCAGCGTGGCGGCGCCGGCGAGGCCGGTCTGCCCGTTATAGGTGATCGGCGAGTAGTTGACCTCATTCGGCCCTTCGACGGAGGCGACGCTTCCCGGATGCGCCTTCACATAGGCGTCGATTTCGGCCATGTCGGCGGACAGGTCGACGGTGCCGTTGCCGGGAATGAGGAAGTCGAACTTCATGCCGTCCGCGCCCAGCGTCTGGAACGCGCTCTGCAGCGGCGCATTCTGGCTGACCGGCACGCCGTCGCGGATGTGGTCGATGCCGAGATAGGCGAGATCGGCGACGACATTGGCGACATTGGCATAGGCCGTGTCGAAATACGAAATGTGCGTATTGACGCCGATCGACTGAACGAAGGACTCGGCACGCATGGGTTGCTGCGGGGCAGAATTCGCCATTCGGTTAATCCTCGGTTGGTGGTTGTTCTGAACGAAATACCGTGGGTTGGAGCCGCAGCGTGGTGTTTCCTCCGTTCACGATTACTAAACGGATCCAGAGAAAGCGATAATTTAGTTTCATCGCTCTGCTTGTCGCGAGGCATCAATTCGATCGAAGGAAATAACTGTTTTCGCGAAACCGCTTTTCCGTATTAAAATGTTAATGACACAGAAGCAAAATGAATTATCCTTCCGAAAATGCCGGCTGACGAAAACTCGGATTGATTATCGGTCGCGATTTTATTTTCACGAAAGAAAACAGGTTTTCTTTTTCCAGGAGACGCACCGTTTCAATTCATCGGGGGAGGTCGGACATAAGGACGAGGGTGGCGCGCTAAGGACCGGTCATCCCTCGCAAAAACGACCGCTCGGTCCGCGGTCCAGGCAGCAGGTCGAGGCACCAGACAGGGAGACGGCCATGGGGAAAATCAGGCTGTTGTTGGTCGATCCGCAGAAGCTCGTTCGGGAAGGCATAAAGAAAATACTGATCGACACGGAGTTTGTCGTCGAGCAGGAGGCCGGCGATATGCGCGACCTGCTGGCCTATCTCGAAAGCGGTGCCCGGCCCGACATCATCCTCGCCGAGATCGCCGGCGAGGGCGATGCGTCGATGGCGATGCTGCGCTCGATCCGCGAGGCCGCGCCCGACTCCCGCATCGTCGCCCTCAACAGCAACATCGCCGGGCTCTCGCCGGTCGAGGCGTTGAAGGCCGGGCTGAGCGGGCTCCTCGTCAAGGACATCTCGCCGCGCGGCTTCGTCCACGCGCTGGAGCTCGTCATGATGGGCGAGAAAATCTTCCCGGTGCATTCCGATTTCCTCGCCGCCGGCGACGGCGAGGCGGAGCCGGCAGGCGCCGCCGAGAGCAAGGTGCTGGATCTCTCCGAGCGCGAGCGGAAGGTGCTGCAGTGCCTCGCGGGCGGCCTCTCCAACAAGCTCATCGCGCGCGAGCTCGACGTGACCGAGACGACCGTGAAGGCGCATGTCAAGACGATCTTGCGCAAGATCAACGCCGAGAACCGGACACAGGCCGCCATCTGGTGCCTCGGCAACGGGCTCGAATATCAGCCGCCGGAGCCGGTGACGGTGGCGCCGCTGCGCAACGGGGCGGAGCGGCCGGCGCGGCGCGAGGTCGTCGTCGAGATGCGCTAGCGGCGGGGCGTTGCGAGCGGCCATGGAGCGCATCGCCGCCGTCCTCGCCTGCCATGACCGCAAGGCCGAGACGCTGAGCTGCCTCGCTTCGCTCCGCCGGCAGCGCCGCGAGGGACGCTTTGCCCTTTCCGTCTTTCTCGTCGATGACGGGTCGAGCGACGGCACGGGCGAGGCGGTGCGCGCCGCCTTCCCGGAGGTCGCCATCATCCGCGGGGCGGGCGATCTCTTCTGGGCCGGGGCCATGCGGGTGGGGCTCGCCGCCGCGTTGGCGCGCGGCTTCGATCTCTATCTGATGCTGAACGACGACGTCGTCCTCGAGGACAGCGCGGTGCTGCGTCTCCTCGACTGCCGGCGCCGGCTCGCCCGGCCGGAGGCGCTGATCGCCGGAGCGATGCGCGACCCCGAGACCGGACGCGCGAGCTATGGCGGGCTGCGCTATCCGCGCCTCGGCATCGGCCTGCGCCTGGTGCCGCCGCGGGCCGCGGCGCAGCCTTGCGACAGCGCCAACGGCAATTGCCTCCTCGTCCCGGCGGCGGCGCTGGCGCGGCTCGGCAACATCGACCCGGCCTTCACCCATCAGCTCGGCGACATCGATCTCGGGCTGCGCGCGCGCGCCGCGGGAATCGGCGTCTGGCTCGCCCCGGGTTTCGCCGGGAGCTGCGCCGCGCATCGGCCGCGGCCGCCGGCGGAGCGGAGGCTGGGCGCGGTGCTCGCCGCGCTGCGGACGCCGAAGGGCGCGGAGATCGGCGGCGTCGTCCTGCATCCCTTCGGCGAGTGGCTCGCCTTCGTGCGCCGCCACTTCCCCCGCGCCTGGCCGATCTATTTCCTCCTGCCCTATCGCCGGCTGCTGGGCTACGGCCTTACTCGCGTGCTCCCGCGGCGTCGCACCCCGCGCCGGGCGATCCCTTAGCCCAATCGTCGATCTCGATGAGCGAGAGGCCGGCGGCGCGGTAGACGAGGCGCGCGCCGGGCGGCGGCGGCAGCAGGCGGCCCTCGGCATCGCGGATGGCGACATCGATCGCCGTGACGAGCGAGGGCAGCGCCGGGCATTGCCGCTCGAGGCGGGCGAGCCAGGCGAGGAAGTCGCCGCGGCTCGCGACCGTTTCCGGCTGCGCCTGCTGCAGGCGGTGCAGCGGCGCGACGGCGGGCGCGTAGTAAACGGGCTGATGGCCGCGCACGAGATAGGTCTTCGGCACCAGGATGGGATGGGCGAGCGTCGCCAGCGACACCGCCTTCGTCAGCGGCGGGTTCCAATAGGAAGGCCGCTGATAGGGGTAGGGGTTGCGGTTGTCGGCGGCGTAGGCGAAGAGCACGGCGCCCGGCTTCAGCAGGGCGAAGCCGGCGCGCCAGGCCTCGATGGTGCGGGCGCCGGCGCGCCAATCCTGGACGACGCCGCCGATCCGCACCAGGAAGACGAGGGCGAGGAGGAGGGCGGCGCCGGCCTGGAGGTCGGCCTCGCGCCGGGCGAGCCGCGTCGCCGCGACGGCGATGAAGAGGGCGGTGAAGGCGAGGCGCAGCTCGGCCGAGTAGGAGCCGAGGATGCGCCAGGGAATGAGGAGATAGGCGAGGCCGAGCGCCGCCAGGACGAGGCGCCAGGGCGGCGGCACGAAGAGCCAGCGCCGCCACAGGGCTAGCACGCCGCAGAGGGCGAGGCTGGCGATCAGCAGCCAATCGGTGACGGGATTGCCGATCATCAGCAGCGGCACGAGATGGACGAGCTTGCGGCTCCACCAATACTGCGTCTCGCCGGCATGACCGGCGGTGCTGCTGGCGAGGAGGAGGGCGGCCGGCAGGATGAAGGGCGCGGCCGCGGTGGCGGCGCGGAGCGCGAGGCTGCGCCAGTCCCGCATCCCCGCGCGCCAGGCGGCGAATTCGAGCGCGGCGATGGCGATGGCGAAGACGCCGAGCGGGAAGAGGTGGCTGAGATAGATGGCGAGCGCGAAGGCGGCGCCCGCCGCGGCGCGCAGCGCCGCCGGCCGCTCGGCGAGCGCCACCCAAAGGGCGAGCCCCCACAGCATGAGCCCGGTGGCGAAGAGCTCGTTCGCCCAGCCGAGGACGAGGACCCAGGAGTAAAGAAAGAGCCCGCTCAAGAGCGGCCAGGGCGACCATGCGCGGTGGATCGCCCGGTGCAGCGCGACGGTGCCGGAAAACATGAGGAGAAGCGCGGCGAGGATGAAGAGCTTCGCCGCGACTTCGACGGAGAGCGGCGGGACGAGCCGCGGCACCGCCAGATCCATGGCGAGGTCGGGGATGAGGCTCCAGCGCACGACGAAGAACTGGCGGATGAAGGGCGCGCCGGGATCGGCCAGGATCGCCATGCGCGCAAGGTTGTCGTAATGCTGCGACAGCGGCGGCACGGCGACGAGGAAGAACGGCAGCGCGGCGAGCGCCGCGATGGCGAGGCCGAGCGCCGCGACCGCTCCGGCTCCCGCGCGGCCGCGGCGCGGGCGGCGCTTCATCGTCCGTAGACGACGAGGAGGAAGACGACGAGCCAGGCGCCGGCGCAGCCCAGCATGAAGCGGTCGGCCGTGAGGATCTCGGTCGGCGAGCCCGAGCGCTCCTCGACGATCGTCAGCTGCAGATAGCGCATGATGCCGCCGAGGACGAAGGGTGCCGTGTAGTAGAGCTTCTCCGTGCCGAGGCGGGCGATGACCTCGGGCGTCGCGCTATAGACCATGTAGACGGAAAGGAGGCAGCTCAGCACCAGGCAGATGCAGAGGTCGAGATAGCGCGTGTTGTAGCCGGCGAGGCTGCCCCGCTGCGCCTGCGGCAGCTTCAACACGAGGTCGTCGCGGCGCTTGGCGATGGCGAGGAAGAGCGCGATGAGGCCGACGCATTCGAGGAGCCAGGGACTCGCCGTCGCGGCGACGGCGAAGGCCCCCGCGATGATGCGCATGAGGAAGCCGACCGAGATGGTCATCACGTCGATGATCGCCATCTGCTTGAGGCGCAGCGAATAGAGGATGTTGAGCGCGCCATAGACGGCGAGCACCCAGGCGACCTCGCGCGCGACGAAGAGGCCGAGGATCGAGGCGCCGGCCAGCGCCGCGGCGAAGAGCAGCCAGGCGACGGCGACCGGCAGCGCGCCGGCGGCGAGCGGGCGGAAGCGCTTTTGCGGATGCAGGCGGTCCTTGTCGCGGTCGAGGATGTCGTTGACGATGTAGATCGCGCTGCTGACCAGGCAGAACATCGCGAAGACCGTGGCGGCGCGGCGCAGATTGGCGAGCGACATCGCCGCCGGGGTGAAGAGCAGCGCGGCGAAGACGAAGAGGTTCTTCACCCAGTGCCGCGGCCGCAGCAGGCGCCAGGCGGCGAGGATCCCCGTTATCGGGGCGAGGCTGCCGAGGCCGGGCGCGGCCGGAGCGGCGCCGCCGGCGTCGATCGCGCCGGTGGCCGGCGGCAGGGCCGTCTTCGCGGACGTCATCGCGCGCCGTCCTACCCGGCGCCGTTGCCGGCATCGCCGGGAAGCGGCGGCGCCGATGGCAGGCGCATGACGCGGTGGCCGCCGCCGCGCCCGGAGCGCAGGCTCCGGGCGATCGCATAGGCGAGGAGCGCGAGCACGGCGATGCCGAAGGCGCCGAGCGGGAGGAGCAGCGCCGTGCTCGGCAGGCCGAAATGGTGCGCGATCATGGCGACGCCGTTGAGGATGACGCGCACATCGTTGAAGAGCGGGGCCATCTGGCTGGTGACGAGGAAAAGCCCGGCATAGAAATAGGCGGGAAAGCGCTCGGAGCATTCGTAGAGCGGCACCGCGATCGCGCGGCGGATCCAGGCGCTGCGCATGACCAGCATCGGCACGGCGGCGCCGACGAGGCAGCCGACGACGAGATCGGACGGCCAGTGCAGGCCGAGATAGAGCCGCGGCAGGCAGATATAGGTGACGCAATACGCCATGGCGGCGATCGACAGCGAGCGCGACAGGCTCCAGAAGCCGATCGACATCGCGAAGAAGAAGGCCGCGGTATCGCTCGGAAACGAGCTCCAGTTGACGAGCTGATAGCCGACGGGGAACGCCGTCGGCTGAAAGCCGATGCCGTCGGTATAAATGGGCCGCACGCGGAACGGGAGGACGACCGCCATCACCCGGGCGATGACGACGGTGGCGACGATCGCGACCATGATATCGAGCAGGATCTTGCGCCGCTCCGCCTGGCGCGGCGAGGGCCAGAACCACAGTCCCCAGTAAATGGTGAGGTAGAGCGTGCCGCGCAGCAGCGTGTTCTCTTCCGCCTGCTTGACCAGATGGTCGACGGCGAAATGTCCGGCGAAGCCGTTGACCGCATGGAAGATGGCCATGTCGCCTGGAAAGAGTGGAAACGCCGCCATCGCTCGACCTCTTGTCTTTATGATGAGGAGCGGCAATCACGGTAACGCGGTTCGATAGTTTGCCCGTCGCTCTCCTTGGGGGCGGCAAAGACGCTTAAGAGCCGGCCGCCGCTCGACCGCTCCGCTGCCAACTCGGATGAGAAGCGGCGCGCTCGCCGCGCCTCCCCTATCATCGCGCGCGGCCGGCGTTGTGGAGCGCGGCGCGGCAATTGCGACGGGGGCCGCCGCGCGGGGCGGAGCGAAATGGTCTCGATCTTTCAGCAGCCCTGGTGGCTCGATGCGGCGACCGACGGCGACTGGTCGATGGTCGAAAGCGCGCCGCGCTCGGGCCTCCGCGCGTCGCTGCCGATCTATGTCGAGCGCCATCGCTTCGGGTTGCAGAAGATCTGCATGCCGCCGCTGACGCGGACTCTGGGGCCGATCTTCACCGAGGTTCCGGGCGCGCCGCGCGCCAGCGCCACCACTCGGATGCGGGCGCGACTGCAGATCATGGAGGACCTCATCGCGCGCCTGCCGCGGCATGTGATCTTCCAGCAGTTCTTCGGGCCCGACGCTTCCGAGCTCCTCGCCTTCCTCTTGAAGGGCTACGAGGTCGGCGTCTCCTATACCTTCCGCATCACCGACTGCGCCGACCACGATGCGGTCTGGCGGCGCATGCGCGACAAGACGCGGAACGTCATCCGCCGTGCCGGCGAGCGGTTCGAGGTGGCCGACGGATTGTCGGGAACGGCGTTCTCATCCTTCTATAGCGCCAACATCGCCCGGCGAAACCTTCGGCCCTTCTATGCGCCGCAGCGGATCGCCGCGCTCGTCGAAGCCGCGATGCGCCGCGCCGCCGGGACGGTGCTCTATTGCGCTGGAGGGGACGGCGTGCCGGTCGCGGCGATCTTCGTCGTCTGGGATGAGGCGCATCTCTATTACCTCATGTCCTCGCGCGACGAGCGCCGCGCCGACAATGGCGCCGTCAGCCTCTTGTTGTGGCGTGCTATCCAGCTCGCCGGCGCCAGGGGGCTCGATTTCGACTTCGACGGTTTTCACCTCGAGGGCGGCGCCATTTTCGCCACCCAGTTCGGCGGCGAGATGGTGCCGCGCTGGAAGATCTCCTATGCCGTGCCGCTGGTCCGCCTGCGCTGGTCGCTGCGCGGCGCGCTGGCGCAGCTCCGGCCCGCGCGCCTGGGCCTGCGCATGCCCGCCCTCGCGCGGGCCGTCGCGCGTCAATCGGCGGCGGCGCCGTAGCGCGCGGGCTCGCCGGCAACGGTCTCCAGATCGCGTTCCACCATTTCGCGCACAAGGGCGTCGAAGTCGACGCAGTGCCGCCAGCCGAGCCGCGTTCGCGCCTTCGTCGGGTCGCCGAGGAGAAGCTCGACCTCGGTCGGCCGGAAATAGCGTGGATCGACCTTGATGCGCACGGCGCCGCTGCGCGCATCGACGCCTTCCTCGGCGACGCCCGTGCCGCGCCAGACGATGCGGATGCCGGCCGCCGCGAAAGCGCATTCGACGAATTCGCGCACCGAGTGCGCCTCGCCGGTCGCCAGCACGTAGTCGTCGGGCGTCCGCTGCTGGAGGATGAGCCACATGCCTTCGACGAAGTCGCGGGCGTGGCCCCAGTCGCGCCGCGCCTCGAGATTGCCGAGATAGAGCCGGTCCTGCTTGCCGAGCGCGATCGCGGCGGCGGCGCGCGTGATCTTGCGGGTGACGAAGGTCTCGCCGCGCAGCGGGCTCTCGTGGTTGAACAGGATGCCGTTCGAGGCGTGCAGGCCGTAGGCCTCGCGGTAATTGACCGTGATCCAGTAGGCATAGAGCTTCGCCGCGGCGTAGGGCGAGCGCGGGTAGAACGGCGTCGTCTCGCGCTGCGGCGTCTCCTGAACCTTGCCGAAGAGCTCCGAGGTCGAGGCCTGGTAGAAGCGCGTCTCGCGCTCGAGGCCGAGGATGCGAATGGCTTCGAGCAGGCGCAGCGTGCCGATGGCATCGGCATTGGCCGTGTATTCCGGCGTCTCGAAGCTGACCTTCACATGGCTCTGGGCGGCGAGATTGTAGATCTCGTCCGGGCGCACCTGCTGGACGAGGCGCACGAGGTTCGTCGCGTCGGTAAGGTCGCCGTAATGCAGGTGAAAGGGCACGCCCCGCTCATGCGGGTCGCGATAGAGATGGTCGACGCGCGCTGTGTTGAAGAGCGACGACCGCCGCTTCAGCCCATGCACATGGTAGCCCTTGCGCAGCAGGAATTCGGCGAGGTAGGCGCCGTCCTGTCCCGTTGCACCGGTGATGAGGGCGGTCTTCGCGCGGCCTGTCATTGCCTGTTTTCCTTTCCGTGAAAAGCGGCGTTCCGCTCGATGGCCGCATATCGCCCTACCGCCCGCGCGGGCGGGCTTCAACGGCAAAAGCGGGCACTTTCTTTTCCGGCGACGGCCGACCCTCCGAGCCGCACCGGCGCGAAAGTATTACGACCTTTGCGTCCGATGAATCCGCGGCGGATTCCTCTAGAAATGCCCGTTCTTGCCCGGACCGCGTCCTCGGCGCGACGGGTGCCCGGCATCGAAACGAGCCGGCACGAAACGAGAGAGTCGGCGATGAACCTCGTCCCAGCGGCTTCGCAGCCTCCTTTTCTGCCGCAGCATTCCGACGCGACGCTTTCCGGCTTGCGTCCCATCGACGCGGCCGCCCGCGAGGTGGATCTCTGGAAGTTCGCGGCGCGGCTGTGGCGGCGGAAGCTGGCGATCATCGTTCTCGCTTTCGTCCTCTTCGTGCCGGCGGCGCTGGCGATCTTCCTGCTGACGCCGCTCTATCACGCCGAGGCCGTGGTGATGATCGACGGAAGCAAGGCCGATATTCTCCACACGAAGGCAGTGCTGCCCGGCATATCCGTGCCGCAGGAAGATCCGGTCTCGGTCGTGCAGAGCGAGATTCAGGTCATCACATCGCAGCAGCTCGCCAAGCGCGTCATCGCCAAGCTCGGGCTGCTCGAAGATCCGGAATTCAACCCCGCCCTTCGTCCGCCCTCCTTCGCCAAGCGTCTCCTCGGCCCGGTGGTCGAGAGAGTGCGTGCCTGGGCAATGGATGCCTGGGAACGCCTCGTCGGGCCCACGGCGCCAGGTGGCGCCGCAGCGCAAGCGAGAACGCGGGCGCCCATGGCCGTCGCCACGGAAATCTTCGGCGACAAGCTCGGCGCCGCGCCGGTCGGCCGCTCGCGCGCCATCCGCATCTTCGTCGAGGCGACCTCGCCGGAAACGGCGACGCGGATCGTCAACACCGTCGCCGATCTCTACGTCGCCGATCAGCGCGACGCCAAGGTGGCAGCGACGAAAGCGGCAAACGAATGGCTGCAGGCGCGCGCCGAGGAACTTCGCGGCGAGGTCGAGCGGTCCTATCACGAGGTCGAGCGCTCGCGGGCCGAGGGCGGCTTGCTGCGCGGCAAGGACGCGACGCTGATCGCGCAGCAGATTTCCGAAGTCTCCTCGCAGCTCACCGCGGCGCGCGAGAGGCAGAGCGAGGCCGAGGCGCGCCTTGCCGAGACGCGCAAGCTCGCCGCCGCGAAAGGCGTCGATCGCAATGGCGCGAAGGTGGTCGATTCGCCGCATCTGCAGCTGCTTCGCCTGCACGAATCCGAGCTGCTGCAGCGGAAGGCGGACCTCCTCACCCGCTATGGGCCGAAATACCCGCCCGTCGCCGAAATCAACGCCGAGCTCGTCCAGCTCCGCGCCACGCTCAAGGGCGAGAGCGACCGCGTCATCCAGGAGATGCAGAGCGATGTCGGGCGCGAGCGGGCCAATGTCGAGCGCCTCGCCTCGGCGCTCGCCTTGCTGAGGACGCGCCTTGCCGAAGCCAACCAGGCGGCGGCCCATGTCACGACCCTGGAGCGCGGCGCGATCTCCAAGGATGCGCTCTACCAGAACCTCGTCACGCGCATGCAGGAGACGGGGATCGAGGCCGCGGTCCAGCAGCCGGATTCAGTGGTCCTCTCCTTCGCCGATCCGCCGGCGCTCCCGTTCTTCCCGAACAAGCACACGCTGCTGCCGCTGGCGCTGTTGACCTCCCTCATCCTCGCCGCCGGCGCCGTGCTCGCCCTCGACAGCCGCAAGAAGGGCTTCCTCGCGCCGCACGAGCTCGACGGCGCGCTGCCGGCGGGCGCCCTCGGCCTCATTCCAACGGTGCGCGGCCTGCAGAGCACGGTCGATGCGCCCGGCATTCTCGCCGCGCACCGTTCACGCTCGGCTTTCGTCGAGGCGATCGGCAGCCTCCATGTGCGCCTCCTCATCTCCTCCTCGCGGCGCCCGAAATCCGTGCTCATCGCCTCCGCCCTGCCCGGCGAGGGCAAGAGCTCGACCGCCATGGCCCTCGCTCTTCTGATCGCCAAGGCCGGCCGCCGCGCCGTCATCATCGACTGCGACATCCGCAGACCGCATCTCGACGAGGCATTCGGCCTCGCCCGCTCGCCCGGGGTCACGGAGTTTCTCACCGGCGTCGCCGGGCTTTCCGAGATCGTTCACCGCAACGAGCGCTTCGGCATCGATATCGTCCCCGCCGGCAAGGCGGTCTCGCATCCGGGCGAGCTCATCGGATCGGAGCGGATGCCCATGCTGCTCGACGGGCTGACGGCCTCGCACGACCTCGTCATCATCGATTCGCCGCCGCTGATGGCCGTGTCGGACGCGCTTGTGCTCGCGCCGCTCGCCGACAAGACGGTGTTCCTCGTGCGCTGGGCGAAGACGCCGCGCCGGATCGCGGCGCGCGCCCTCAAGATGCTCGTCGACGCCGATGCCGATCTCGCCGGGACGATGCTGTCCCTCGTCCGCCTCGACAAGCTGGTGAAGCACGATTTCGAAGGCGATTACGACGCCAGCGTCTATCGCTACTACCAGGCGTGATGTCGGCCGCCGGATTCGCCTCCACACCGTGCCAAGGCGCAGGCCGCCTCTTAAGAGAAAGCCGACCCGCTCCTCGGCTCCACCCGCCCGCACCAATGCGCCCTGTCGCGCGCCGCCGCCATGCTCGACGATCGCGCGATCGTGATCATGCGACCGACCACGCTCCGAGAGCGCGTCCCGGGATCCGGCAAGGAGTGCCGCCATGCGCGTAGCGATCGTCCATTACTGGCTTGTCGGCATGCGCGGCGGCGAGAAGGTTCTGGAAGCGCTGTGCGAGACGTTTCCTGACGCCGACATTTTCACGCATGTCTACGTCCCCTCGAAGATCTCGGACACGATCAAGGCGCACCGCATCCGGACGACCTTCATCGCCAAGCTGCCGATGGCGAGCCGTCTCTACCAGAAATACCTGCCGCTCATGCCGATGGCGCTGGAGCAGCTCGATCTCAGCGCCTACGACCTGGTGATCAGCAGCGAATCGGGGCCAGCCAAGGGCGTCATCACCCGCCCGGACGCGCTCCATGTCTGCTACTGCCACACGCCGATGCGCTATCTCTGGAACAGCTATCACGCCTACAAATCGGCGGCCAACCCGGCGACGCGCCTCCTCATGCTGACGCTGATGCACCGTTTGCGGCTCTGGGATTTGGCGAGCGCGGCGCGCGTCGATTACTTCATCGCCAATTCCGAGAACGTCGCCAGCCGCATCCGGAAATACTACCGCCGGAGCGCCAAGGTCATCTATCCGCCGGTCGATACGCAGCAGATCCAGGCGACGCGCGACGAGCCCGGCGACTTCTATCTGCATGTGGGGCAGCTCGTCCGCTACAAGCGGACCGAGATCGCGATCGCGGCCTTCAACCGCATGAAAAAGCGCCTCGTCGTCATCGGCCAGGGCGAGGAGTTCCGCAATCTCAAGAAGATCGCCGGCCCCACCGTCGAAATGATCGGCTGGCAGGATGGCGAAAGCCTCTCGGCCTATTACGCGCGCTGCCGCGCCCTCATCTTCGTCGCCGACGAGGATTTCGGCATCGTGCCGGTCGAGGCCATGAGCGCCGGCCGGCCGGTGATCGCGCTGCGCCAGGGCGGCGCGCTCGAGACGGTGATCCCGGGCGAGACCGGCATCTTCTTCGAGGAGCAGACCGTTGAGGCGCTGAGCGAGGCCGTCGCTCGCTTCGAGCTGCTCGAGCACACCTTCGAGAAGAAGCGGATCGCGATGCGCGCCAAGGCGTTTTCGAAAGCCGTCTTCAAGGACCGCATCGTCGAGGCGATCGACGGCTGGTTCGACGCGCGGCCTTCGGCGCGGGCCCCGCTCGAGCCGCGCATGCTGCGCGTCTCGTGAGCTTCGCCGGGTTTCAGGAAGCCGGGCTCGGTGCGGCGCTCCGCCGGCCGTCCCGCGCGGTCGCCGGCTGGTGCGCCATCTACTGCTTCGTCATCGCCATCGCCGCCCTCGTCCTACTGGGCCGCGGCGCCGCGCTTGGCCTCGTCTTCCCGACCCTCGGGTTTCTCCTCGGGGTGTTTCTCTTCGCGACGAGCCCGGCGCAGTATATCGGCTATAGCTGGTGGCTGTGGTTCCTCGCCCCCGAGGTGCGGCGCTTCGTCGATTTCCACAGCGCCTGGCACCCGATCAGCCCGGTGATGCTGACCCCGCTCCTCGTCGCCGGCCTCTCCGCCGTGACGCTGGTGCGCCGCTCTCCGGCGCTGCGCCTGCGCGAGCTTGCCGGCTTCGCCCTCGTCGTCGTTGCGCTCTTCTACGGCTTCGTCGTCGGCTTCGCCAAGACCGGCCCCTTCGCCGCCAGCTTCGCCATTCTCAACTGGGCGGTGCCGGTCGCCTTCGCCTTCCATATCGCGGCGAGCGCCGCCGAATACCCGAGCCACCGCTCAGCACTCCGGCGCAGCTTCACTCTGGGAACGCTGGTGATGGGCGTTTACGGCGTCTTCCAGTATTTCGTGCTGCCGCCCTGGGACCAGTTCTGGCTCGTCAATGTCGACATGCCGAGTCAGGGCTACCCCTATCCGACATTGTTCCGCGTCTTCAGCACGATGCATTCCTGCGGCCCCTTCGCCTTCATCATCGGCGCCGGACTCCTGCTGCTGATGACCGGGGGCGGCGTGCTGCGCCTGCCGGCCGCGGCCGCGGGCGTCGCGAGCTTCGCCCTGTCGCTGGTGCGCGCGGCGTGGCTCGGCTGGGTCGTCGGCGTGATCGTCCTCCTCGCGAAGCTGCGCCTCGCGATGCGGCTGCAGCTCGTGCTTGCCGCCGTGCTCGTTGCCGCGATCGGCGGGCCCATTCTGCTGAACAGTCCGCTCTCTGGTCCCGTCGGCGAGCGCATCGGCTCGCTGACCGCGCTCGACCAGGACGAGAGCTATGCCGACCGCCGGCAATTCTACAAGGATTTCCTCGGCGTCGCCCTGTCCGACATCGCCGGCGAGGGCATCGGCTCGACCGGCACCGCGACGAAGCTCAGCAACAATGGAGAGATGGGCGAATACGGCTATTTCGACAGCGGCGTCATGCAGCTTCCCTTCGTGCTCGGCTGGTTCGGCTGCGCCGTCTATGTCGCGGGGCTTCTCGCGCTGCTGCGCCAGGGCGTCTTCGCGGCACCGCCCAAGGGCGACGATTTCGCCGCAGCGGCGCAGGCGATCGCCGTCTCGATCGGCGTCATGCTGATCTCCGACAACACGCTCGTCGGCGTCATGGGCATGGGGTTCTGGACCTTCCTCGGCGCCGGCCTCGCGGCGCGGCGGCATGCGGCGCTGTGGCGGTGAGGGCCCGATGCTGAGCATCGTCGTCATCTGCGATCACGCGCATGTCTCGGGCGGCCTGGCGAAGGTCGCGATCGGCAGCGCCTGCGCTCTGCGCCGCCGCGGCCACCGCGTCATCCTGCTCGCCGGCATGGCGCCCGTCGCGCCGGAGCTCGCCGCGGCCGGCGTCGAAACCCTGTGCCTCGGCCAGCAGGATCTGCTGAGCAGCGGCGGCACGCTCGGGGCCGGCCTCCGCGCCATCTGGAACACCGCAGCGCCGCGCGCCCTCGCCCGCATTCTCGCCGGGCTCGACCGGCGCAACGCCGTCATTCACATCCACGGCTGGAGCAAGCTGCTGTCGCCGAGCATCGTCGCGGCGAGCCGCCGGTCGGGCGTCGCCCTCGTCCAAACGCTGCACGATTACGTCGCCCTTTGCCCGAACGGCGCCTTCTTCAATTATGTGGGCGGCGCCAATTGCCCATTGCGGCCGCTCTCGCCGAGCTGCCTTGCGACGAATTGCGATGCCCGCCATGCAGCGCATAAGGCATGGCGCGTCGCGCGCCACGCCGTCCTCTTCGCCCGCGCGGGTGCAAGCGGCGACAGCGATTTCATCTATCTCAGCGAGTTTCAGAGGCGGGTGATCGCTCCGCACCTGCCGGAGGGCGTGCGGCTGCATCTCGTGCCGAATCCGGTCGAGGTCGAGAAGGAAGGGCGGGCGGCGGTCGCGCAAAACCGCAGCTTCGTCTTCATCGGGCGGCTCTCGAGAGAAAAGGGGCCGGAGCTCTTCGCGCGCGCCGCTGCCAGCGCCGGGGTGCCGGCCGTCTTCATCGGCGATGGGCCGGAAGAGAAGCGGCTGCGGGCCCTCGCGCCCGAGGCTGAGTTCACGGGCTGGCTCGATCGGGCGGCGCTCACCAGCCACTTGCGCAGCGCGCGCGCGCTCGTTTTCCCCTCGCTCTGGTACGAGACCTTCGGACTTGCCGTCTACGAGGCGATGGCCCATGGCGTTCCCGCCATTGTCAGCGACAACACGGCGCCTGCCGCCGCCATCGAGCACGGGGTCACCGGGCTGCGCTTCCGAAGCGGCCTTGCGAGCGATCTCGCGCGGCAAATCACGGCGCTCGGCTACGACGGCCTTGCCGAACGCATCGGCGGCGCCGCTTATGCGCGCTATTGGCGCGCGCCTTTGACATTGGAGCGCCATATCGACTGCCTCGAAGAGGTCTATGCGCGCGTCCTCCGGCGGCGGTGGGCGGCGGCCGTCGCCATGCCGGCGGCGCGCCCGATGCCGCGCAGCCCAGCGGTGCCGCGATGACCCGCCCGCCCGGATCCAGCCTCGGCGCGGTCGGGTTGTGGCCGCCGGCGCCGCTGACGCTCGCCCGGCTAACGGCGCGCCTCGTCCGCAACGTCATGCGGGCGGAACGCGCGTCCTACGGCCTCATCCAGACTTTCGCGACGCAGGTCTTCGTCCTGCTCTTGAACATGGCGACCGGCATCGTCACCGCGCGGCTGCTGGGCGCGGCCGGGCGCGGCGAGTTCACCGCGATCACGATCTGGCCGCAGCTTCTGGCGACGATCGGCGCCATCGGCTTGCCCTCGGCCATCGTCTATCAGGTGCGCCGCAATCCGGCGGCCGTCGATGCGGTGATCGGCGCGGCGGTGACGGTCGGCCTCGTCCTCCTCATGCTCGTCTATGCCGCGGGCGCCGTCCTCGTCCCGCTCTGGCTCGGCGCTTATGACGAGCGGGTGCGGATGGTCGCCGAGATCTGCGTTCTCTTCTCGGTCAACCACCTCTTCACCATCCTGCTGCGCCCGGTGCTGCTCGCCGATCGCAAATGGAGCGCCTACAACCTCACCCAGTACGGCCCGCCGCTGCTCTATCTGGCGCTGCTCGGGCTCCTCGCGGCGGTGGGCAAGGTGACGGCGATCAGCGCCGCCTTCGCCATTCTCTTCAGCGGCTGCCCGTTCTTCGTCTGGATGATGGCCATCGTGCTCTTCCGCGGCCGGACCGTGTCGCTGAGAAGAGGCCGGCGGTTCCTGCGTCCGCTGCTGTCCTATGCCGGAAGGAACAGCCCGAACGAGCTCATCCACGCCCTCTTCGGCTTCCTCGACCGACTCGTCCTCGTCGGCCTCCTGACGCCCGCCGGGCTCGGCCTCTATGCCGTCGCCTACAGCTTCTCGCGCGTCCTCGGAATGATCCCGCAATCGATCATGGCCATCACCTTCCCGGCGATGTCCGGAATGAGCGAGAGCGAGGTCGAGCATCTCTACGGGCACGCCTTCCGCTTCACGCTCTACGTGTCGGCGGCAAGCACGGCGCTGATGCTGCTGCTCAAGGATCTGCTGATCGCCCTCGCCTTCGGGCCGAACTTCGCCGGAGCCGGGGACATTTTCGCCGTGCTCGTCGTCGAGATGATGGTGACGGGGCTCGGGCAAACCACCGTCCAATGCTTCCTGGCCCTCGCCCGGCCCGGCATCGTCTCGGCGGCCCAGGCGGTATCGCTGGCGTCGGCGGTGGCGCTGATGGTCACCTTCGTTCCGCAATATGGCCCGATCGCCGCCGCAGCTTCGATGCTGGCCGGCTCGGTACTGAGGCTCGGCTTGCTCCTTGTCGGCCTCAAGCTCGTGCTCCGCTTCGGCCTTCCGCGCCTCTTCATCACAAGGAGCGACATCGCCTACGCGATCGGCAAGTTCACCTGAGAAGGGGAGGGGCGAAGTGGCGGCGATCTCGACGGTCATCATCGCGCAGGACGAGGAGGACAAGATCGCCCGCGCGATCCGCAGCGCGGCGCCGTTTTCCGACGAGGTCCTCGTCGTCGACGGAGGCAGCGTCGACCGCACGCGCGCCGTCGCCGCGGCGGCCGGCGCTCGGGTCGTCTCGCGGGCCTGGTCCGGCTTCGCGCGGCAGCGGAACTTCGCCGCCGGTGCCGCCCGCCACGACTGGATCTTCTGGCTCGACAGCGACGAGGTGGTGACGCCGGCACTCGCCCGCGAGATCGCGGCGGCGAAGCCGCGCCTCGCCGCCGGCCGCGTCTACCATGCCGCGCGGCTCGGCGACTTCATGGGCGCGCGCATGATCCGCGAGTACCATCCGCGCCTCTATCATCGCGGCGAGACGGCGTTCAGCGAGGACGCGGTGCATGAGCGCGTCGTCACCGCCGGGCTCGCGGCGGAGACCTTCGCGGGCCGCATCGACCATTTCGGCTATTCCGGCTTTGCGCCGCTCCTGCGGAAATTCGCCCGCTATGCCGAGCTCGAAGCCGAGACGCAGCGGCGCGCCGGCCGATCCTTCCGCGCCGCGCGCTTCCTCTATCGCGCCGGCGGCAAGTTCCTTCAGATGTATCTGCTGAGGGGCCTCGCTCTGAAGGGGCGGGCTGGTCTCTTTTGCGCCCTCGCCTTCGTCATCTACGAGGTGGCGGTCGCGGCGGCGCTCATCGACGAAGAGGACGAGGCCGGCGAGACCGCGCTGCAATCGGACGCTGCCGAGTGATCACCATTGGCACCGCCGCCTCTCGGAATAGAGAATTGAACAGCGGGCGCGGTCCGGCCGACCATGCGGCGATGGATCGATCGCCGGAGTCCGCCGTGAGCGAGCTTTATCCCGAGAAGACCGGTCCGCTTCCCGCCGAGCGCGCCGCCGGGGAGCCGTCCTTCGACGCGGCCGGCAAGCGCCTGCTCGATCTCGCCGGCGCCGGGCTCGCCCTGCTCTTCCTCGGCCCGCTCCTCCTCCTCATCGCCCTGCTGCTGAAGCTCGAAGGCGGCAGCGTCTTCTTCCGTCACCGGCGCATCGGCCTCAACGGCGCGCGCTTCGACTGCCTCAAATTCCGCACCATGGTGCCGGATGCCGAAGCGGCGCTGCAGAAGCTGCTTGCCTGCGATGCGCGGGCGCGCTCGGAATGGGATTGCAACTTCAAGTTGCGCTCTGATCCACGCATCACGCGTCTCGGTCGCTTCCTGCGCAAAACCAGCCTCGATGAGTTGCCGCAGCTTATCAATGTCTTGCGCGGCGAGATGAGCCTCGTCGGCCCGCGCCCCATCGTCGAGGAGGAGATCGCCCGCTACGGCAGCGCCATCCGCCTCTATTTCAGCGTCCGTCCCGGCATCACCGGGTTGTGGCAGATCAGCGGGCGCAACGATGTCGACTACCGGGCGCGGGTGACGCTCGATGCGTCCTATGCCCGCGACTGGAGCCTGATGAAGGACCTCATGATTATTCTCAGGACCGTCCAGGTCGTGCTGGCGGGCCGCGGCGCCTATTGAGCCCGGCGATGGCGCCCGGCCGACCAGCCATGGCGGCCGCCGGCGCGGCGGCGGTCCTGCTCGTCATCGCCGTCGGGGCGACCGCAGCGGAGGAGCCTACGGAGCGCGTCGCCAGCGCGAGGCCAGCGGCGCAATTCCTCGATGCCATGGGCGTCAACACGCATTGGGGCTACGCGGCTACGCCCTATGGCAGCGCCTATCAATCCGTGCTCGGCCGGCTGGTTGATCTCGATCTCCGCCATGTCCGCGACGGCTTCAATGACCGCATCGAGGATCTGGCGGAGCACGGGATCGCGACCGACGTCATCGTCAATCCGGCCGACGGCGCGCCGGAGGCGATCAAGGACCGCATCGCCGCGCTCAACCGCCGCCATCGCGCCATCGATGCCGTCGAGGGTCCGAACGAGGCCGATCTCACCTGGCCGAAAGCGCGACCGCCGACGCAATTCGCTGGAAAGGGCTTTCCCGAGGGCGTCGTCGCCTTCCAGCACGCGCTCTACGCGGCGATCAAGGGCGATCCGGCGACGGCGGCGATAACCGTGATCGGCCCCTCTCTCGGCCGGACCTACAATCCGGGCGGCGGCTTTCCAAACCCCTTTGCCGCCGGCGCGCTCGGCGATGCCGTCGATTGGGGAAATTTCCATCCTTACCCCTTCGGCGGCAACCCGTTCAGCCCGACCTTTCCCTATGGCTCGCTCGCGAAATACTATCACGAGGCGGATTTTCCCTCGGTCAACCTCGACGAATATCCCTACGGCTTCCAGGTCTATGGGCCGCCCTTCGCCCCGAAACCGATGGCGGCGACGGAGACCGGATACGCCACATATCGCGGCTCGTTCTTGGAGCGGATCGGCGGCGTCTCCGAAACGGTTCAGGCAAAATACGTGCCGCGCCTCTATGCCGAATACTTTCGCCTCGGCGTCGCGCGGACCTATCTTTACGAATTGGCCGACGAGAACGCCGATCCCGCATCGACGGACCGCGAGGCCCATTTCGGCCTGCTCCGCCACGACCTGTCGCCGAAACCTGCCTATATCGCGCTCCGGAGCCTGACCCGCCTTCTCTCCGAGGCCGATGCGGCGTCGCGCTCGCAGGCGCCGCTCCGCCAATTGCGCTTCATCCTTCGCGCCGAGTTTCCGCCGGGCTACAGCCGGCTGCGCGACATTCATCACCTGTTGCTCCAGAAGACGGATGGCGAGCTCCTGCTGCTCCTGTGGCACGAGATCGCCAATGACGATATTTCAACGCGGCCACCGCGCGAGATCGCGCCCGCGGGAGTGTGGGTGAGGCTGGCCTTCGCCGAACTCCCGCAAGGCATCGTCCAATACGATTACGACAAGGATTGGACCCTTGCGCCGCACCCGCCGCGTGTTGCAGGCAACGCGATCGAGATCGAGATTCCAGATCGGCTCACGATCCTGCGCATCGGCAAGGTTGCGGCGGCGCGCCGTTAGCGATGCTCGGAGAGCCGGGGGCCGGCGACTTGATCGTGAACCCCGCGAGACGAGGAGTGCTGTCGGTCGGCGCCGAAATGACACTGGGCGGGAGGGACAACGGAACGCAGAACGCTGGAGGCGGGGCAGCCGGGGCGTCGGCAATCGCTGGGTTTTCGGTCATGGCCGCGAGACGCGGAGGGCGAAAGATCGAGCAGGAGGAATGGCCGACGATCGCGGCGCGCCGCCTTGCCGGCGAAACGCTCGCCAGCATCGCGCGAAGCTATGGCTGCACGGCGCCCGCCATCCGCTACATTCTCCGGCGCGAGGCCGCCGCCGCGACGCGCGGGGCGGCCGAAGCATCGGTGCGGCCACCTGAAGGCGAAGCCGGAGCCCGCACCGAGCCGCCCGCCGGCAAAGGGTTTCGCCGGGTCGCCGGCATCGATGCGGCACTCCGCGAGCGGGTCAACAGCGACATCTCGGCTTTCCTCGTCGCCTTCGACGCCGCTCTCGTCAGCGACACGGTCGAAAATCGCCGGGCACTCCTTGCTGCCACCGATCGCCTTCTCCATGCCGGCGCGCTGACCCGCATCGCGCTCGAGCGCACGCCACTCCCGCGCGGCGCAGGCGAGGAGCCGGATCTGTCGTGAACCGCGCCTGCTCTCGGTCGGCCGCGGGAATGAGCGGCTTCGACCCGGCGTTTGCCGGGTATGAGGAGCGACGCGAAATGATCGGGCGTACCATGCCGAGGCTTTATCGTTATCCCGTGCTTGCCCTTGTCCTGGGACTGCTGCTTCTGACCGGCTGCGCTGCGACCGGCGGCAGCGCGAACAAGACGCACGATCTCACCGATATCATGCCGGGCGGGTAGGCTCGCGCGCCTGCCGATCTTCCGTCTGCCACTCCCGCGCGCTGCCGCGCACTGCTAGACTGCCGCCGGACAACCCAAAAGCGGGGCAAAGGCGGAGGATGAGATGGTGGGTGGTCAGGATCTCCCGAAATACCGCATGTATATCGACGGCGACTGGGCGGAGCCGAGCTCGGGCGAATATTTCGAATCCTTCAACCCCTATACCGGCAAGCCGTGGTCGCTGGTGGCGCGCGGCGGCAAGGCCGATGCCGAGCGCGCCGTCGAGGCGGCCTACGCCGCCTTCACCTCGGGCGCGTGGCCTCGCCTGACGGCGAGCCAGCGCGGCGCGCTGCTGCGCAAACTGGGCGACCTCATCGCCCGCGATGCCCAGCGCCTTGCCGAGATCGAGGTTCGCGACAACGGTAAGCTCATCGCCGAGATGGGCGCGCAGCTCCGCTACCTGCCGAACTGGTACTATTACTTCGGCGGCCTCGCTGACAAGATCGAAGGCTCGGTCATTCCGATCGACAAGCCGGCAACCTTCAATTTCACGCGGCACGAGCCGGTCGGCGTCGTCGTCGCCATCTCCGCCTGGAATTCGCCGCTGCTGCTTGCCTCCTGGAAGATGGCGCCGGCCCTCGCCGCGGGCTGCACCGTCATCGTCAAGCCCTCGGAATACACCTCGGCCTCGATGCTCGAACTCTGCAAGCTCGTCGAGGAGGCGGGCTTTCCGAAGGGCGTCGTCAATGTCGTCACCGGCTTCGGCCCGGAAGTGGGCGAGCCGCTGGTCCAGCATCCGAAAGTGGCGAAGGTCGCCTTCACCGGCAGCGAGATGGGCGGCCAGCGCGTCTACGAGACGGCGGCCAAGGGCCTGAAGCGCGTCACCCTCGAGCTCGGCGGCAAATCGCCGAACATCGTCTTCGACGACGCCAATCTCGACGACGCGGTAAAGGGCGCGATCTCCGGCATCTTCGCCGCGACGGGGCAGACCTGCATCGCCGGTTCGCGACTCCTCCTGCAAGAGAGCGTCCACAACCAATTCATGGACAAGCTCGTCGCCTTTGCCGAGACGGCGCGGATGGGCAACCCGCTCGATCCCGAGACGCAAGTCGGGCCGGTGACGACGCGGCCGCAATACGACAAGATCCTCCGCTACATCGACATCGCCAAGGGCGAGGGCGCGCAATGCGTGCTCGGCGGCGGGCCGGCCAAGCGCAAGGAATGCGGCGATGGCTGGTTCGTCGAGCCCACCATCTTCACCGGCGTCACCAACGACATGCGGATCGCGCGCGAGGAGGTGTTCGGTCCCGTTCTCTCGGTCATCCGCTTCCGCGACGACGACGAGGCGGTGCGCATCGCCAATGACAGCCCCTATGGCCTTGCCGCCGGCATCTGGACGCAGAGCATCAAGCGCGCCCTCAAAGTGTCAGAGAAGCTCCAGGCCGGATCGGTCTGGGTCAATACCTACCGTGCGGTCAGCTACATGTCGCCCTTCGGCGGCTACAAGCGCTCAGGCCTTGGCCGCGAGAACGGGCAGGACGCGATCTACGAATATCTCCAGACGAAAAGCGTCTGGATCTCGACGGCCGACGAGGTGCCGAACCCGTTCGTCATGCGATAGAGAGGCGGGGCATGACCACGACAATCTTTGCGGCGCTTCTCGGAGGCGGCATTGTGCTGGCGCTGGCGGCGCCGGCGCATCCCCAGGCCTTGCAGACTCACCGCATCCCGGCAGCGCTGGCGCTCGAAGCCGTGGGCGAGGCCGTGGCTGCGTGTTCGCGGCAGGGCTATAGCGAGACCGCAGTTCTCGTCGATGCCGATGGCGTGCGGCAGGCGGTGCTGCGTGGCGATGGCGCGGGAGCGCATACGCTCGACAGCGCCAATGACAAAGCTTACACCGCGGCGTCCTTCAAGAACGACACGGCCGCGCTGGTCGAGCGAGCGAAGACGGCGCCGATCGCGCCGCTTCTTGCGAAGCTGCCGCATCTCCTGCTCTTCGGCGGCGGCGTCGTCATCAACATCGGCGACGAGGTGGTCGGCGCGATCGGCGCGGCGGGCGCTCCCGGCGGCGATCTCGACGATCACTGCGCGCGTGCCGGCCTCGACAAGATCAAGGACCGGTTGCGATAGGCGCAGCAGCGGGCTTCGTGCCGACGAAACCCGCTCTGCGCGCCGTCTTACTTGCGGCGCCGCGCCAGGAGAACCATGGCGATGGCGCCGGCGAGCAACGGCAGCGTCCCCGGTTCCGGCACGCCGATCACCTGATCGGGCGTCGCCTGGCCGAGGGCGATGCTCCAGGTCATCGCGATGCCGATCATGGTGCAGAAGCCGAGTGACAGCGCGCTCTTGATCCGACGGGCGAGTGATTTCATACGGCATCTCCGCGCAGGCTTGACATTGGGCGCGCAGCAATTTTCGTGCCAACGAGCACAATCAAGGGGTTGCACGAGTGCCGAACGCGCGGCGAGGGAAAAATGTAAACCTCGCCGACAGCGAAAGGAGCATTTCATGCGCTCGAGTCTCGGCGCCATTCTTCTGCTGAGCGTCGTCCTCCTTCGCCCAGGCGCGGCGGCGGCACAATCGACGCCCACGCCTCTCCTCGCCGGAAGCGCCGCCTTCGGCGACTGGCGGGCCGACGCGCCCGGGGTGCGGCGCAAGATCGCGCCGGCGGACCTACCGGCCCCCTATGCGAGCGGCTCGGCGAGCCGAGGGCCGAGCGTCGTCGCCGCACCGCGCGGCGCCCTTCCCAAAGCGCCGCCCGGCTTCACCGTCATGCGCTTCGCCGAGGGGTTGGAGACGCCGCGTGTTCTCCGCATCGCGCCCAATGGCGATGTCTTCATCGCCGAAAGCGGCGCCGGACGCATCCGCGTCATGCGCGCGGCCGATGGCGCGGCGCGGCCAGAGCGAAACGAGATCTTCGCCGACGACCTCGACGGGCCGTTCGGTATCGCCTTCTATCCTCCGGGCGCCGCGCCGCAATGGGTCTACGTCGCGACGACAGCGTCGGTCGTGCGCTTTCCCTACGCGTCCGGTGACCTCAGGGCGCGCGGACCGGCGCAGATTGTCGTTCGGCGCCTTCCCGACGGCGGGCATTGGACGCGCGATGTCGTGTTCTCTCCGGATGGACGCCGGATGTTCGTCTCGGTCGGCTCGGCCTCGAACGATGCGCAGGGTCTGCCGCGCAAGAGCCAGGCCGAGTTGCGCCTTTGGGACACGGCGCACGGGCTGGGTGCCGCCTGGGGCGAGGAGGAGGATCGCGCCGATGTCCTCTCCTTCGATCCCGCGGGTGGTGGCCGGCGGATCTTCGCGACGGGGCTGCGCAACTGCGTCGGCCTCGCAGTCGAGCCGCAGACCGGCGCGCTCTGGTGCTCGACGAATGAGCGCGATGGGCTCGGCGACAATCTGCCGCCCGATTTCGTGACGCGCGTGCGCGAAGGCGGCTTCTATGGCTGGCCGTGGTATTATATCGGCGAACACGAAGACCCGCGTCACCGCGGCGAGCGCCCCGATCTGCGCGGCAAGATCACCGTTCCCGATGTGTTGATACAGCCGCATTCGGCGCCGCTGGCGATGACCTTCTACGACGCGAAGAGCGGCGAGGCGCGATTCCCCGAGGAATACCGAGGCGATGCGTTCGTGGCGGCGCACGGCTCCTGGAACCGCAGCAAGCGAACCGGCTACAAGGTCGTCCGCATTCGCCTGCGGGACGGCGCGCCAACGGGCGAATACGACGATTTTCTCACCGGCTTCGTCCTCGACGACAACCGCGTCTGGGGCCGTCCCGTCGGCGTCGCGGTCGCGCATGACGGCGCCCTCCTCGTCAGCGAGGACGGCAACGGCACGATCTGGAGGGTCGCCTACGGGGGAGACGGTTCGGGCTAGATCTGCTCGATCTCGCTGATCTCGAAATTGATGCCGGGCGGATTTTCGCCGACGCGCATCAAATTGTCCTTGATGTAGTTATAGGGCGGCACGGGCAAGTTGAGCGGCGCCGGGACGCCGTTGAAGACGCGGCCGGCGAGGTCGTATTTCGAGCCGTGGCACGGGCAGAAATAGCCGCCCGGCCAATTGGCGCCGAGATCGCCGCCCGGCGCCGCTTCGAGCCGCGGAATGCAGCCGAGATGCGTGCAGACGCCGATGAGGACGAGGTGCTCCGGCTTCAGCGAGCGGTGCCAGTTCGCGGCATAGCTCGGCTGCTGCGGCTGCTGCGAATCGGGGTCCCGCAAGAGGCCCGTGTCCTTGGCCTCCTGCAGCATCTTCAGCTCGTCCGGGGTGCGATGCAGGATGAAGATGGGGTGCCCCCGCCAGACCACCGTGATCTGCTGTCCGGGCTTGATCGTCGAGACGTCGACATCGATGGGCGCGCCGGCGGCGATGGTGTCGCGCGCCGGGCTCAGCGAGGCGAAGAAAGGCCACAGCGCCGAGACGGTTCCGATCGCGCCCATCGCGCCAACGACGAGCGTGAGGAAGTCGCGACGGCGACGCTGATCGTCGGCAGCCGCGGGGAGGAAAGGAGTATCGGTCGGCACGATCCTCAAACGGGGAGGGTCCGCCGCGGTTCCCGGCGCGGCGGCCTGCCGCAGGCTGGCGCGGCGGAACGGCCCGCGATACGGTCGCGGCTGCGCAGCTCCGCGGGTCGCGATCCATGACAGACGATCTTTTCGCCCCTGACTTCAAGAGCCTTCCTTACTGGTGGGAAGCGGCGCCACGCCCGAGTCTCCCGCCGCTCGCCCTGCCGGCCCGCGCTGACGCCGTCGTCGTCGGCTCCGGCTATACCGGCCTCGCGGCCGCCCTGGAGCTCGCCCGCGGCGGACGCGAGACGCTCGTCCTCGATGCCGAGGCGGCGGGCTGGGGCTGCAGCTCGCGCAATGGCGGGCAAGTCAGCACCAGCATTAAGCTCGGCCTCGACGAGCTTGCACCCCGCCATGGCCGCGACAAGGCTTTCGCCATGGTGAAGGAGGGCCACAACGCCCTCGCCTTCATCGCCGATTTCATCCGTTCGGAAGGGATCGACTGCGATTGGGAGCGGGTCGGCCGCTTCGTCGGCGCGCACAATTCGAGCGCCTACGAGGCGCTCGGTCGCCGCATCGCCAACCAGCCGAAGGGGCTGGAAGTCGAGGCCCATCTGGTGCCGCGCGCCGAGCAGCACGCCGAGATCGTCAGCGATGCCTATTGCGGCGGCCTCGTCTATCCGGCGCATGCCGCGCTCCATCCGGCGAAGTACCATCAGGGCCTGCTCGATCGTGTCCTCGCGGCGGGAGCGAAGGTCGCTCCGCATTGCCCGGTGACCGCAATCGAGCGGGATGGCAGCAGCTTCGCCGTGACGACCGCACAGGGCCGGATCGCGGCCCGCGACGTCATCGTCGCGACCAATGGCTATACCGGGGCAACGAGTCCGGCGCTGCGGCGGCGGGTCATCCCGATCGGCAGCTACATCATCGCAACGGAGCCGCTCGATCCCGGGCTGGCGGCGCGGCTCATGCCGAGGGCGCGCGTCGTGTCGGACACGCGCCGCCTCGTCTTCTACTATCGCCTCTCGCCCGATCGCCGGCGCGTGCTGTTTGGCGGCCGCGTCGCGCTGATGGAGACCGATCCGCGCCGGACCGCGCCGAAGCTCCATGCCGAGATGACGGCGATCTTCCCCGAGCTCGCGCGGACGCGGATCACGCATTCCTGGCACGGCTTCGTCGCCTACACCTTCGACACCATGCCGCATCTCGGCCGCGATGCCGACGGCGTTCACTATGCCATGGGCTATTGCGGCTCCGGCGTCTCGCTCGCCACGTATTTCGGCACGCGCATCGGCCAGCAGGTGCTGGGCCGCGCCGAGGGCCGTACCGCGCTCGACGGGCTCGATTTCCCGACCCGGCCCTTCTATACGGGCACGCCCTGGTTCCTCGCGCCGACCCTCGTCTGGTACCGGTTGCGCGACCGCGTGAACCTGTGAGCAGCACGGGGCTGCCGCGGCAATTGCCATAATGTTTGTATACGAATGAATTTTATGCTTTGCTGAGTGCGCATCATCGCGAGGGAGCGTCTCATGGCCACAGGGACCGCGCCGCGCCAGATCATGCCGGCCGAGGCCTATGTCTCGATGGAGTGGTTCCGCCGCGAGCAGGCGGAGTTGTTCAGCCGCTGCTGGGTCTTCGCCGGGATGACGGAGGATCTGAAAGCGCCCGGCGACTACCAGGTGATCGCGACGGGCCGCGCCTCGCTCATCCTTTTGCGCGACGCCGAGGGCGGCTTGCGCGCCTTTCACAACAACTGTCGGCACCGCGGCACCCGGCTCCTCGAAGGCAAGGGCAATGTCGGCCGCGCCATCACCTGCTTCTATCACAGCTGGAGCTACGATCTTGCCGGCCGCCTCAAAAGCGTCACGCTGGAGAGCGAGCAGTTTCCCGGGATCGACAAGTCCTGCCTCGGCCTCAAACCGGCGAGCGTCGCGACCTGGCGCAACCTCGTCTTCGTCAATCCCGATCCCGCGGCGGAGCCGCTCGAGCGCTGGCTCTCCGACATCCCGCAGAAGCTCGGCCCCTTCGAAGAGGGCGAAACGCGGCCGCACGATCCCGAGCGCCTCGTCGAGGTGGCGGACGTCGTCTACCGTGTCAGGGCCAATTGGAAGATCATCGTCGAGAACTTCATCGACGGCTATCACTTGCCGCTGCTGCATCCGATCTCGCTTGGCGATGGCGATTTCATGAAGCAGCATTGGGAGGCGGTCGGACGCCACCAGGCCTTTTACCGGCCGCTGAAGCCCGGCATCTCCCACAACGATCGGCCGCTGCCGGTCATCGAAGGGTTGCCCGCCAATTACGGCGCCTCCTATCAATGGCTCTTCCCCAATCTCGGCCTTTACAACCTCGCGACCTTCTGGAGTACCTTCCACGTCATCCCGCTGGAGGCGGGCCTGTCGCTGGTGCAAAGCCGCATCCGCGCCATGCCCGAAGCGCTGGAGCGCGCCGCCAACTGGCCGCGCGAATTCACCGATCTGCCGCCCCATATCGTCAGCGCCAAGGGGCCCTATGCCGAGGCGCGCGACCCCTTCCCGCCTGTTCACCCGACGAAGTCCAACAACGTCATGCTGGAAGACATCTATGCCTGCGAGGCGGTGCAAGCGGGGCTCGAAGCGGGCGGCACCATTGGTCCGCTCTCGCGCTGGGAGCGGCCGCTCGAATTCTTCCAGCGGCAGGTTCTCGACTACGTGGCGGTGTAGGCGACTGAAGTCTCTCCCACTTGCGACACCTTCAAAACCCTCTCCCTCCGGGGAGAGGGTTGTTAATGTGCGGGTCTGCGCGCACACCGACCGAAGGGAGCCATCGCCATGCGCCTCGTCATCGCCCAGATGAAGCACGAGACCAACACCTTCTCGCCGGTGCCGACGCCGCTCGCGCGCTTCGCCCGCGGCAATGCCGCCCGCGACCCGCGGATGCCCCCCGAAGGGCGCGAGGCTTATCAATCCTTCAAGGGAACGGGGAGCGCCATCGCCGCCTTCATCGACCTCGCCGAGAAGGCGGGGGCCGAATTCCGCATCCCGATCGCGGCTCAGGCTTGGCCGAGCGGGCCTGTCGAGGACGCCGCCTTCGAGCATATCGCTGGGCGCATCTGCGAGGAGGTGGCGCGCGGCTGCGATGCCATTCTGCTCGATCTCCACGGCGCGATGGTGACGCAGTCCTTCGAGGACGGCGAGGGCGAGCTCCTGCGCCGCATCCGCGCCATCGCGCCGAGGACACCGATCGGCGTCGCCCTCGACATGCATACCAATCTCTACCCGGCCATGGTCGAGAATTGCACGGTGATTGCCGGCTATCAGACCTATCCGCATATCGACCAGTACGAGACCGGCATTCGCGCCGGAAAGCCCATTCTCGCGATACTGGATGGGAAGGCCGATCCCGTCATGGTCTGGGGCAATCGCCCGATGCTGCCGCATGTCATGCGCCAGGGGAGCGATGATCACCCCAACAAGATGCTGCAGGCGCGCTGCCGCGCCATGGAGGCGGAAGGGGCCCTCGCGGCGACGCTTTTCGTCGGCTTCCCGCATGCCGATATCGTCAATGCCGGATTGTCGGCCGTCGTCGTCGCCGACGGCAACCGCGCCCGCGCCCGCGAATGGTGCGAGGAGCTGCTCGACAAGGCTTGGGCCGAGCGCGAGGCCTTCGTCTATCGGATCGAGCCGCTCGAAGAGTCGCTCGCCCGCGCGAAGAAACTGACGGAAGGCCCGGTCGTCCTCCTCGATCATTACGACAATGCGGCGTCGGGCGGCACGATGGATGTGATGACGGTCCTCGCCGGCATTCTGCGCGAGGGGCTGGAGAATGTCGCCGCCTTCGCGATCCACGATCCGGGGGCGGTGGAGACGATGATCCGCGCCGGCATCGGCGCCGAGGTGACGCTTCCCTTGGGCGGCAAGCTCGACATGCCGAGCATCGGGCGCAAGGGCGAGCCGCTGACGGTGAGCGGCACGGTGAAGCTCATCTCGAACGGACGCTTCCGCAACCGCGGGCCGATGGGGCGCGGCGTCCTCATGGATATGGGGCCGACCGTCGTCCTCGATACCGGCAAGGTCGAGATCGTCGTCATCTCGCATCATCAGGAGCCGAACGATGCCGCCTGCTTCGCTTCGGTCGGCATCGAGGCGACGGAGAAGCGCTACCTCATGCTGAAGAGCCGCGTCCATTGGCGCGCCGGATTCATGCCGATCGCCAAGGCGGTCGTCGACTGTGCCGGGGTCGGCGTCTGCACCTCCGATTACGGCATGCTCGATTTCAAGAAGGTGCGGCGTCCGATCTTTCCGCTGGACCGCCTCAACGCGCCATGAGGGGCGAGGCAGCGATGGCGCGGTTCGCCGCCTCTGACGGGCTGCGCCTTGCCTACCGGATCGACGACTTCACCGATCCCTGGACGAAGGCGGAGACGGTGCTCCTGCTGCATTCGGCGATGGGGTGCGCCGAGCGCTTCTACGCCTGGGTCCCGCGCCTCGCCCGCCATTACCGCGTCGTCCGCCTCGATCTGCGCGGCCATGGCCGGTCGGAGATCCCGGCGGCAGATCCGCCGCTCGCCATCGCGCGGCTGACGCAGGATGTCGCCGAACTCCTCGACCATCTCGGCTGCGAGCGTGCGCATCTCGTCGGCAATTCGGCGGGCGGCTATTTGGCGCAGCGCCTCGCCATCACGCGGCCGGAGCGGGTGCGGAGCCTCGCCCTTTTCGGCTCGACGCCCGGTCTGAAGCACAGCCAGGCCGCCTCCTGGCTCCCGCAGATTGCCGCGAAGGGGCTCCGCCCTTTCCTCGCCGAGAGCATCGCCGACCGCTTTCCCCGGGAACAAGTCCCCGAGGGACTCATCGCTTGGTTCCTCGACCAGACGGCGCGCAACGATGCGGACTATATCGCCCGTTTCATCGGCCTCATGACGACGCTGGACTGGAGCGATGAGCTGCCGCAGATCCGCTGCCCGACGCTGATCGTCGCACCGGGATCCGAAACGGTGGGAGCGCGCAGCGCCTATGATGCGATGGCGGCGCGCATTCCGCGCGCCCGGCTTCTCGTCTATGAGGGCCTGCCGCACAATATCTGCGACATCGCGCCCGAGCGCTGCGCTGAAGACGTGTTGAACTTCCTCCGCCGTTTCACCGCAGCTTGAGTGCCCGGCACCCTCGTTTCGCGATCCAAAAAAGCATTGTGTTCGATTTCTGGGACGGAATAGTCTCCGCCGCCTGAAGCGCCGCGCGATGGCCCGAAATGTGGAGGATGACGCATGCTGGTCGGTGTTCCGAAGGAGATCAAGACGCACGAATACCGCGTCGGACTGGTGCCGGGCAGCGTGCGCGAGCTCGTCAATCACGGGCACCAGGTCATCGTCGAGAGCGGCGCCGGCGGCGGCATCGGCTTTGCCGACGCCGCCTATGAGAAGGCGGGGGCGAAGGTGGTCGGCAGCGCCGCCGAGGTCTTCGCCTCGGCGACGATGATCGTCAAGGTGAAGGAGCCGCAGCCGCAGGAGATCGCGCGGCTTCGCGAAGGGCAGATCCTCTTCACCTATCTCCACCTCGCCGCCGACAAGGCGCAGACAGAGGGGCTGATTCGCTCCGGCGCCACCTGCATCGCCTACGAGACGGTGACCGATGCGCGCGGCGGCCTGCCGCTACTGGCGCCGATGAGCGAGGTGGCGGGGCGGATGTCGGTCCAGGTCGGCGCCCATTGCCTCGAAAAGGAGCAGGGCGGCGCCGGAGTGCTGCTCGGCGGCGTGCCGGGGGTGCCCGCGGCCAAGGTGGTCATCCTCGGCGGCGGCGTCTCGGGGACGAATGCCGCACGCATGGCGATGGGCATGGAGGCCTACGTCACCGTCATCGACAAGTCGCTGCAGCGCCTCAACGAGCTCGACATGCAGTTCGGCGCGCAGCTCCATACCGTGTTCTCGACCTATGAGGCGATCGAACGCGAGGTGACCGCCGCCGATCTCGTCATCGGCGCCGTGCTGGTCCCGGGCGGCGCCGCACCGAAGCTGGTGACGCGCGACATGGTCAAGCGCATGCGCCCCGGCTCGGTTCTCGTCGACATCGCCATCGATCAGGGCGGCTGTTTCGAGACTTCGCGGCCGACGACCCATGCCGCCCCCACCTATGTCGAGGATGGCGTCATCCACTACTGCGTGACCAATATGCCGGGCGCCGTCGCGCGGACTTCGACCTTTGCGCTCAACAACGCCACTCTTCCCTTCGCCCTGGCGCTTGCCGATAAGGGCTGGAAGACGGCGCTCGCCGAGAACCCGCATCTGCGCCACGGGCTCAACATTCATGCCGGGCAGGTCACCCACGAGGCCGTAGCGCACGACCTCGGCTTCCCTTATGTCGCGGCGGAGCGGCTCGTCGGATAGCTCTCGCCGGGTCTCCGCGCACGCGTCAGCGCGGCATCGACGGCAAGGGTGAGGTCGGAGAGGCGGAACGGTTTGCGCAGCAGCGTGTCTTCCGGTCCGAGCGGCAGGCTGCGCGTGTCGGCATAGCCGGTGATGAAAACGAACGGCAAGCTTGGCCGGCGCCGCCGCGTCTCCGCGGCGAGCTGCGCGCCATTGAGGCCAGGCATCGCGTAGTCGACGACCATGACGTCGACCGGGCGCGTTCCCTCGATGATGGCAAGCGCCGCGGCGCCGCCGTCGGTCTCGATCACCTCATAGCCATGCGCCGTGAGGCTCGCCACGGCGAGACTGCGCACATCCTCGTCATCGTCGACGACGAGGACGGCGGCGCTTTGCGGCGTCGGACCAGCTGACGGCGCGGCGCGCGGCGCCTCGCCGGTCCCGGCGGCGGCAGGACCGGCGCTGCCCGCACGCGGCAGCCAGATTTCGACGGCGGTACCGACTCCGAGCCGCGTCTCGATGCGTGCCGTTCCGCCGAGCTGGCGGGCGAGGCCGTAGACCTGGCTGAGGCCCAGTCCCGTGCCCTTGCCGACCTCCTTTGTCGTGAAGAATGGGTCGAAGGCTTTGGCCTGAACCTCGGGGCTCATGCCGGTGCCGGTATCCGTGACCGCAATGACGGTGTAGTCGCCCGGGGACAGATCCGGGATTCGGCTGGTCGGCCCGACCTGCGCATTGCGCGTCGCAATCGTCACCGTTCCGCCCTGCGGCATCGCGTCACGCGCATTGATGACGAGGTTCATCAGCGCGAGTTCGAGCTGCGTCGGGTCGAGAACGGCAAGGCCGAGTTCGGGCGCGAGATCGAGTCGCGCGGTTACCGTTCCGCCCAGCGTGCGCCCAAGCATCTCGGTCATGCCGCGGACCAATGCGTTTATGTCGGCCGGCGCCGCGGCGAGATGCTGCTTGCGCGAGAAGGCGAGGAGCTGCTCGGTCAGTCGGGCGCCGCGCTGGGCTGCGCGCTTCGCCGAAGCGATCATGCGCCGGCCGCTCGCGGTCATCACCTCCGTCTCGAGGAGTTCGAGATTGCCGAGGACGGCCGTGAGGAGATTGTTGAAGTCGTGCGCGACGCCGCCCGTCAGCTGGCCCACCGCCTCCATTTTCTGCGACTGCCGCAAGCGCTCCTCGAGCTGCCGCGCCTCGGTGATGTCGAAGGCGGAGCCGAAGATCTTGGCGACGCGGCCATCGGCGTCCCGGATCGGTGCCAGGATGACGCGGCGGGCGACGCGCCCTGAAGGCAGCTCGGTGTCGAGCTCGTATTCGACGCGCCCCGCTCGCGCCCGCGCGACCGCAGCGTGGTAGGCATCGAGGTCGGCGGCGGGAATGCGCGAAAAGAAGGCGAAGGCGCTGCCGCTCGGGAAGCCGGTGATCGCTTCGACATCGCCCGTCCGCTCGACCTTGTCCGAGCGGAAATCCCAGTCCCAGACCAGGAGCCGGCCCGCCGACAGGATGTCGGCAAGGAGATCGTCCGTCGCTTCGGCCACCCGCCTCCCCCGCACGTTGCGATCGGGCGCGAGGGTACAAGAATCCAGCGCCCTTCGGGAGTGGTCGCGTCGGTAGCCTTTTTTGTCACGGCGATGGACGCCCCGCCACCGGCCGTGGCTCAATAACCCCGGCTCGGGGCCAGGGAGGGACCATGAAATCGCATGCGCAAGCCGTGGTGATCGGTGGCGGCGTCGTCGGCTGCAGCGTCCTCTATCACCTGACGAAGGCGGGGTGGCGCGATGTCGTCCTCCTCGAGCGCGATCAGCTGACCTCCGGCTCGACCTGGCATGCGGCGGGCGGGTTCCACACGCTGAACGGCGATCCCAACGTGGCGAAGCTGCAAGGGTACACGATCGCGCTCTACGACGAGCTCGAACGGATTTCGGGACAGTCCTGCGGCCTCCACCGCTCTGGCGGACTGATGCTCGCCGATACGAAGGAGCGGATGGAGTGGCTCAAGATGGCGCATGCGCGCGCCCGCTATCTCGGGCTCGACACGGCCCTGCTGAGCGCCAAGGAGGCGAAGGCGCTTTTTCCGCTGCTCGAGGACCAGTATTTCGTCGGCGCCATGCTCGACGCCGCCGACGGCAATCTCGACCCGGCCGGAACGACGCATGCCTATGCGAAATCGGCGCGCATCGCCGGCGCCGAGATCTATCAGCAGAACCGCGTCGTCGAGCTGCGCCCGCTTTCGGACGGGGGGTGGGACGTCGTCGCCGAAAAGGGGACGATCCGCGCCGAGCATGTCATCAATTGCGGCGGCCTCTGGGCGCGCGAGATCGGCCGCATGGCCGGCATCGAGCTGCCGGTGCTTGCCATGGAGCACATGTATCTCGTCACCGAGGACATGCCCGAGGTCATCGCCTTCAACAAGGAAAAGGGCCACGAGCTGCCCCATGCCATCGACTTCAAGGCCGAGATCTATATGCGCCAGGAGCACAATGGCATGGTGCTCGGCACCTACGAGAAGGCCTGCGTGCCTTGGCAGCCGCGGACGACGCCATGGGATTTCGGCACCGAGCTGCTGCCGCCCGATCTCGACCGTATCGCCCCCTCGCTGGAGCTCGGCTTCCGGCACTTCCCGGCGATGGCGAAGGCCGGGATCAAGCGTGTCATCAACGGCCCCTTCACCTTCTCGCCCGACGGCAACCCGCTGGTGGGACCGGTCCAGGGGCTGCGGAATTTCTGGTGCGCTTGTGCGGTGATGGCCGGCTTCAGCCAGGGCGGCGGCGTCGGCCTCGCGCTCTCCCAATGGATGGTGAATGGCGATCCGGGATTCGATGTCTGGGCGATGGATGTGGCGCGCTTCGGCGAATGGGCGACGCGCAGCTATACCAACGCCAAGGTGCGCGAGAACTACGCGCGGCGCTTCTCGATCCGCTTTCCCAACGAGGAATTGCCGGCGGCGCGGCCGCAGCAGACGACGCCGCTCTACGACGCGATGCTGGCGCAGGGCGCCGTCATGGGCGATAGCTGGGGCCTCGAGACGCCGCTATGGTTCGCGCCGCCGGGCGTCGAGGCGAAGGACGTCGTCTCCTTCCACCGCTCCAACGATTTCCCGCATGTGAAAGCGGAATGCCTGGCAGTACGCAATGGCGTCGGCGTCACCGAGATCGCGAATTTCGCCAAATACGAGGTCTCGGGGCCGGGCGCCGAAGCCTTCCTCTCGCGCCTCATGACGAATCGGATGCCGCGGCTGGGACGCCTCGTCCTGACCCCGATGCTGAATCACAAGGGCAAGCTCATCGGCGATTTCACCATCGCGAGAGCGGCGGAGGAGCGTTTTCTCGTCTGGGGCTCCTCGCAGGCGCAGAAATACCATATGCGCTGGTTCGAGGGACAGCTGCCCCCCGACGGCTCGGTGCGCATCCGCCGCTTCGACATGGCGCTCGTCGGCCTCTCGATCGCAGGCCCGCAATCGCGCGCGGTGTTGCAGAAGCTGACCGATGACGACGTCTCGAACGCCGCCTTTCGCTTCCTCGATCACCGCGCGGCCGAGATCGCCAACGTCCCGGCGCTCGTCAACCGCGTCACCTATACCGGCGACCTCGGCTACGAGATCTGGGTCGCGCCCGAATATCTGCGCCGCCTCTATGCGGAGGTAATGGCGGCGGGGCGCGAATTCGGCATCGTCAATTTCGGCATGCGGGCGCTGCTCTCGCTCCGCCTCGAGAAGAACTTCCCGACCTGGTATCGCGAGCTGCGCCCGATCTACGGTCCCTTCGAGGCGGGGCTCGACCGCTTCGTCGATCTGGAAAAGGCCGACTTCATCGGCCGCGAGGCCGCGGCGACCGAGAAGGCCGGCGGCGGCGCGCTGCGCCGCGTTTGCATGATGGTCGATGCCGATGACGCCGACGTCCTCGGCGACGAGCCGATCTGGCATGGCGGCGAGGTGGTCGGCTGGGTCACCTCGGGCGGCTACGGCCATTTCGTCGACAGGTCGCTGGCGCAAGGCTATGTGCCGCGCGCCTTGGCCAGCGAGCTCGCCCCGGGCGCCTTCGCCATCGAGATCATCGGCGCGCGCCGCGCCGCCACCATCATCCCCGAGCCCCTCTTCGATCCCGAGGGCCGGCGCATGCGGATGTAGCGAGGCTTCGCCCGGCCCGTCTCGCATGGCATAGTCGCCCGCGCATGAGCCGTCCTGCGCCTCAACCTTTGTCGGCCCCGCCGCTCCTCGCGGTCGAGCACCTCGCCTATGCCTATAGCGGCGCGCTCGCGGTGCGCGATGTCTCGCTCACCGTCGGCGCGACCGAGATCGTGGCGCTGCTCGGCGCCAACGGTGCCGGCAAGTCGACGACCGTCAACATGATCGCCGGAGCCTTGCGCCCGTTCTCCGGCACGATCCGCTTCGCCGGCGAGGCGCTGCACGACAAGCCGAGCCATGTCGTCGTGCGCAAGGGGATCACGCTCGTCCCCGAAGGCCGCCTCGTTTTCCCGCAAATGACCGTGCTCGAAAATCTGCAGATGGGCGCTCTGACGCAGCCGGCGCGTGCCCATGCCGCTCTGCTGGACGAAGTCTTCACGATTTTCCCGCGCCTCGCCGAGCGGCGCCGCCAACCGGCGGGGCTGATGAGCGGCGGCGAGCAGCAGATGCTCGCCATTGCCCGCGGCCTGATGAGCGCGCCCCGCCTAATGATTCTCGACGAGCCCTCCCTCGGCCTCATGCCGCGGATGGTGCAGGATCTCTTCCGGCTGATCGCCCTCGTCAACAGGCGCGGCATCGCCATTCTTCTCGTCGAGCAGAACCTGCATCAGGCGCTCGCCATCGCTCATCGCGGCTATGTGCTCGAAAAGGGCGCGGTCGTGCTCGAAGGGTCGGGCGCCGAGCTGCTCGGCAACAGCTTCGTCCAGCGCGCCTTCCTCGGGCGGTGATGCCGGACCCGCGGACGCTACGCGCCGGCGCTTGCCGCCGGCGCCGGCTCGGGCGTGCCGAGATAGGCGGCGACGACGCGCGGGTCGCTCGTCACTTGCGCCGGCGTGCCTTCGGCGATCTTGCTGCCGGCATCGAGGACGAAGACGAGATCGGAGACTTCCATCACCGCCGCCATGTCGTGCTCGACCAGCAGGATGGTGACGCCCGAGGCGCGAATCTCGCGCAGGATGCCGACGAGCTCGGCGGTCTCGGTGGGGTTGAGGCCGGCGCAAGGCTCGTCGGCGAGGAGCAGCTCCGGCCGGGTCGCCACGGCGCGCGCGATCTCGAGACGGCGGAGCTGGCCGACCGTCATCGCCCCGGCCGGCGTCTCGGCGAGTTCGGCGAGCCCGGCAAGGTCGAGCGCGCGCCGTGCCGTCGCGTCGACGTCGCGGGCGCCGCTCTTTCCGAACATCCCCGCGATGCGGAGGTTGTCGGCGACGGAGAGATCGCGGAAAGGCCGGGCGATCTGGAAGGCGCGGGCGATGCCGAGCGCGGCGATGCGGTGAGTGGCAAGGCCGGCAATCGGCCGCTCGCCGTAGAAGATCGCGCCCGCAGTGACGGGCGCGTAGCCGGTGATGAGGTTGAAGAGCGTCGATTTCCCGGCGCCATTCGGGCCGATGAGGCTGGCGATGATGCCGCGCGGCACCGCGAGCGATACGTCGCTGATGGCGAGAAGCCCGCGGAAGCGCTTCGTCACATGCTCGATGCGCAGGATGGGATCATCGCTCATCGCCGCACCTTCTTGCGGCCGACGAGCTTCCGCGCAAGGCCGACGAGGCCGGAGGGAGCGAGGAGGACGAGAAGCACGAGCAGGAGCCCCGTCGCGAACATGTGGAAATCGAGGAAGTCGCCGAGCACCACATGCGTCAGCACGACGAGGATGGCGGCGCCGATGATGGGGCCGATCAGGGTTCCCATGCCGCCGAGGAGCGAATAGACAATCGCGTTGAGGTTGGTGTCGTCGCGATAGACCGAGCCCGTCGTAATGTAGCCGAGGCTGTGCGCGTAGATGAGGCCGAGCACGCCGGCGATGACCGCGCTGACGACGAAGGCGGCCGCCTTGTAGTGCTCGGTCGGAACGCCCAGCATGCGCGCCGTATCCTCGTCCTCGCGGATGCTGAGGAGCCCGTAGCCGAAGCGCGAGCGCCGGATCAGCCAGGCAGCGAGCAGCGTCGCCGCAGCCGCGACGAGAAAGAGCTCATAATAGAAGACATGGGGGTCGAGTCCGGCGATGCCGATATTGGGAAAGGTGAGGCCCAGCGAACCCTGGAAGATGTCGATGTTGTTGTTGAGCTCGGCGAAGACGTGCGCGACGCCCAGCATCGCGATCGCGAAATAGATGCCGCGCAGGCGCAGCACGGGATAGGCGAGGAGGGCGGCGATGACGGCGCAGGCAGCGCTCCCGGCGGCAAGCCCGACGAGGAATTGCAGCGCCGGCGGGGCGGTGGCGAGTTCGGCCTCGGCCAGGCCCCCGACGAAAGCGCCGATGCCGATGAAGGCGCTCTGCCCGAAGCTCCAATAGCCGGCGAAGCCGCCGAGGATCGCCCAGGCGAGGCCGAGTGCCGCGGAATAGAGGACGAGCTGGCCGACGCGGACGTAGAAGGGCGCAAGGACGAGCGGCGCCAGCGCCGCCGCGACGAGTGCGGCAAGGCTGAGGCAGATCCAGGTGCGCTCGCTCCGCTGCCGCGTCATCGCGAGGGGCTGAAGGCGTTGCCGAGAAGGCCGCTCGGCCGCACCAGCAGCATGAGGACGAGAATGAGGAACATCGTCGCGTTGGGAAAGGCGGGGCCGACATATTGCGCCGTCAGCGTGTTGACGATGCCGAGCAGCAGCCCGCCGACAAGCGCGCCCGCCGGGCTGCCGACGCCTCCCAGTGTGACGACGACGAAAGCGTTCAGCGTCCAGAACGCCTCGTCGGGCGGGGCGAAGGGCAGCACCATGCCGATGGCGATGCCGGAAGCGCCGGCGAAGGCGGCGGAGACGCCGAAGGTGAGGGCGTAGACATGGCGCGCATCGACGCCGCAGAGCCGCGCCGCCAAATTCTGCTGCGCCGTCGCTCGGACGATCCGCCCGAACCGCGTCCAGTGGAGCGCCGCCGCGAGAAGGCACAGGAGGACGAGGCTGGTCGCCAGCGCGCTCACCCTGACGAGATCGAAGGTGAGCTCGCCGAGATGGAAATGGACGAAGGCGTAGGGGGGCGAGATCGTCTTGAAATCGGGCGAGAAGATCCAGACGAGGATGTTGCGCAGCATGAGCGCGACGCCGAAGGTCAGCAGCATCGAGGCAAGAAGGCTCGACCGCTCGACCGCGAGCTGGACGAGCCAGCGCTGATAGGCGTAGCCGAAGACGAAGAGCGCCGCCATGACGAGAGGGATCGTCAGCAGCGGATCGACGGCGAGGAGCCGCGACAGGATGAGGGCGAGGTAGGCGCCGATGACGACGATGACGCCATGGCTCAGATTGATAACCTGCATGACGCCGAAGATGAGCGAGAAGCCCACTGCCGCCAGCGCATAGATGCCGCCGAGGACGAGGCCGTCGGCAAGCGTCTGGAGAATGAGGTTCATCGGGCCGTTATCGAGGCGATCTGCGCATCCTCACCCGCCACGCCCGCGAGAGCCGGCGCCTCTCACGCCTTCTTGTCCCAGGGCGGCACCGGGTAGATGGTCGGCGCCGTCCGCGCGTTCTCGGGGAAGACGAGCTCCAGCTTCCCCTTCTGCACCTGTGCCATCGACGGTCCCATGAGAAGCGGGTCGCCATCGCCGTCCGGCGTGAATTTGATGCGGCCGTAGAAGGTCTCGTAATCCGCCTTGGCGAGGGCGTCGCGCACCTTCGCGGGCTCGGTGCTCTTGGCGTCCTGCATCGCCAGGATATAAGTCACGATGCAGGCGGCGGCGCCGGCGACATGGTAGGTGATCGGGCGCGTGAACTTGCTGTGGTAGTATTCGGCGAATTTCGCTGCTGTCGGGAAGAACTTGCCCTTGAACGGCGCGTCCGGTTCCCAATAGGTGTGGACGCAGATTCCCTCGGCATATTTGCCGAGCGATTCGCGGTATGAGGCGAGCTGCGGGCCCAGCTCCTGCAGCAGCAGCTTGACGTTCGTACCGGTCGCGATCATCTGGCGCGCGATCAGCAGCGAATCCTGATCGTGCGTGACGCAAGCGAGGATGTCCGGCGTCTTGGCGCGAATGGCGGCGAGAACGCTCGAGACATCCGTGACCTTCTCCGGCAGCTCGTAGGTGCCGAGCACCTCGAAGCCCGCCGCCTTGCAGTCATTCACCATCCCCTGCGCCGAGGTCTTGGAGAAGGCGTCGTTCGTCAGCACGACCGAGATGGAGCGCGGCTCCGGCTTCAGCCCCTTGAAGAATTCCGGCGTCGAGCGCGTCTGCCGCGAGGCGCGCGGATACATGCCGAAGATGTTCTTGTAGCCCTTGGTGAAGATCTGGTCGGAGCCGCCGCCCGTCTGCACCATGAGCTTGCCGGCGCGCTCGACGACCGCTGCCGTCGGCAGGACGATGTTGCTGCCGAAGGAGCCGAGGAAGAATTGCGTGCCTTCGTCGAGCTGGCGCTGGATCAGCGTGACGGCGCGCGAGGGATCGCTCGCATCGTCGAAGAGGCTGAGCTTCAGCTGATACTTCTCGCCGCCGATCTCGACCCCGCCATGCTCGTTCAAATAGTCGACGGCCGTGATGTAGCCGTTGTTGACGTTGAGCCCGGTCTCGGCCGCCGCGCCCGAAAGCGGCACCGAGCCGCCGAAGACGAGCGTCTTGCCGGATTGCGCGGCGGCGCGCGAGACGAAGGGCGCGGCGATGCCGCCCGCGACGAGCCCGGCGCTGAGTCCGCGGATGACGTCCCGACGATGCATGCGAGGATCCCTCCCCCTTTCTCTTGGCCGGGCCGAGCCTAGACGACGGGCATTGTCGAAACAAGCCGCGCGCCCGCTCGATCCGGCAGCCTTGCCATGCACCGGGCGGGGTGGTGCTCTGCCGCGGCGCCGCTTTACCGCCGCCCGGCCTCTGCCCTAGGCTCGCCTGCTTTCGGAGGATCGCGCATGGGTTCGGTTCCGGTGATCTCGATCGGCGAGAGCTTCAGCGCCGCTGAGGCGGCGGCGCGGCGGCGGGCCGCCGCCTTGGCCGATGCGCTCGCGACGATCGGCTTCGCCTATATCGTCGACCACGGCGTGGCGCCCGGCCTCGTTGACGCCGCCTTCGCCGCCTCGCGCGAATTCCATGCCTCGGACTCGGAGTTGAAGCGCTCGCTCGCGATCAACGAATTCCACCGCGGCTATATGGGTCTTGCCACCTCGACCATCGTCACTTCGAGCGTGGCGCGCGTCACCAAGCCCAATCTCAGCGAATCGCTGATGCTGATGCACGAGCTCGCGCCGGACGATCCCGATCTCCTTGCACGCAAGCCGCTGCAGGGGCCGAATCAGTGGCCGGAGTGGCTCCCGAGCTTCCGGCCGACCATCTCCGCCTACATTGCGGCGCTCGACGCCGTGGCGCGCCGCCTCATCCGCATGATCGCCGTCGGGCTCGGCCTCGGCGAAGATGCGCTCGACCGCTATTTCGCAAAGCCGACGACCTTCCTGCGGCTGCTGCACTATCCACCGCATCCGCCCGACGCGCCGGGCGGGCAGTTCGGTGCGGCGCCGCATACCGATTACGGCATCATCACGATCCTGGCGCAGGACAGTCAGGGCGGGCTCGAAGTCCGGCCGCGCCATGCCGACTGGATCGCGGCGCCGCCGCTTCCCGGCGCCTTCGTTCTCAATGTCGGCGACATGCTGGCGCGCTGGACCAATGGCCGCTTCGTCTCGACGCCGCATCGCGTCGTCAACCGCTCCGGCGGCGACCGCTATTCGCTTCCCTACTTCTTCGATACCGGCATGGACGAGGTGATCGCCTGCCTTCCCGGCTGCAGCGACGCCGCGAACCCGCCGCGCCATCCGCCGGTGCGCTATGGCGATTACCTGATGGAGCGCCTCGAGAAGAACTACGCCTACCGGCAACGGGTCGGTGCCGGCGGATGAGCAGGCTACGCCGCCTCCTGCCCGCCTTCGCGCACCGCAGCGCCTTCCGTATAGGCGAACCACAGCGCACGGAAGCCGGCTTGGCGCTTGAGGAGTTCATCGAGGCTGCCGGCGTCGACGATGCCGCCGTCGGCCATGATGACGACCGTGTCGAAGCGCGGCAGCAGATGCAGCCGATGGATCGCCGAGACGATGCAGGCGCCGGGAAAGGCGGCGAGGAGATTGTCATAGATGCGCGCCTCGGTTTCGGGATCGAGGCTGCTCGTCGGCTCGTCGAGAAGGATGAGGGAGCAGCTTTCGGCGGCGAGAATGCCGCGCGCGAGGGCAAGGCGCTGCTTTTGCCCGCCCGACAGGTTGATGCCGCGCTCGGCGATATGGGTGGCGAGACCTGACGGCAGCGCCGCGAGGATCGGCGCGAATTCCGCCACGGCGCAGGCGCGGTGGATCGCCGCCGGCGGATAAGCGAGGCCCATGGTGATGTTCTGCCCGATGCTGCTCTCGAAAATCTCGGGCTCCTGCGGCACCAGCATGGCGATGGCGCCAAGATCGCGCAAATCGGGGCGCGAGGTTCCATCGATGGCAAAACCGGCGCGATCGGGCCGGTAGAGGCCGGCCAGAAGGCGCAGCAGCGTGCTCTTGCCGGAACCCGATGGGCCGATCAGCGCGATGCGGCCGCCGCGCCGGAGAGTGAGCGAGATGTCGCGGAGCGACGCGGCGCGGCGCCGCTCTCGCGCATAGGCGAAGGCGAGGCCTTGCACGCGAATCTCGCGCCACGCCGCGGGGATGGGACGCGCGCCGCTCGCCGCTGGCGGGGCGAGGTCGAGGATGGGCGCGGCATCGGCGAAATCGGTCTGATAGCGCACCAGCTCCTGGTAGTTGCCGGCCATCGAGCTGACGACGCTGCCCGCCTGCTGGGCGTATTGATAGACCATGACGGCGCTGCCGAGCAGGATGCCGCCTTGGCTGCGATAGGCGAGCCAGGCGTAAAGCACGACGAGGAAGCAGCGGATGCCGTTGTTGAGGAGGTCGATCGCGCACCATTTCGCCTCGTTGAGGACGATGCTGCGGCGGAGCGGCACGAACACGGCTTCGAGGCGGTCGCCCAGCATCCGCCGCGTCGCTTGCTGGAGGCGCAGCGCGATCACCGTCGAGATGTTGCCGAGGCAATCGGCGAGCGCCGCGCCGAATTGATGCTCGGCCGCGTTCTGCGCGCGATTGAGGCGGACCATCCGGGCGTCGAAGACGACGAGGACGATCGCGATCGCGACATAGCCGAGCAGCGCCGCGATCCCGGTCGGCACCGACAGGAGAAAAAGCGCGGCGATCGGTCCGGCGAGGTTAACGCCGTTCTGCAGGTAGATGAATTGATGCTGGGAGAAGTTGAAGAGCGCCGCGGCGGCGCGGTCGAGGCGCTGGATGGTGGCGCCGGAATGATGGTCCTCGTGCCAGCTCATCGGCAGGCCGGCGATTTTGGCATAGAGCGCGTCGGTGAAGCGGCGGCGGATGCCGGTCGCGACCAGGCGCTCGATGACCCGTCCCGGCCCGTGCAGCACCCAGCCGAGAAGGCAGGCGGCGAAAATGAGCGCCATGTCCCGCGCCGCCAGGGCAAGGTGAGGCCCGCCCGCGCGCTGCATGGCGTCGACCGCCTCGCCGGTCAGATAGGGAATGGTGAGCTTCACCGCCTGCGAGGCGAGGAGCAGCGCGGCGAAGCCGACGACGCGCGGCCGCTCGGCGGCGGCATAGTGCCACAGGGCGCAGTAAAGCCGGCCGAGCGCGCTGCCCCGCGGCGCCTGAAGATTCTGGCCGGTTCCTCTCATGAATGTGCTCCCAAGGTTCTCTCTCGCAACGGCACCGGGATCATCGGCGCCCTCATCCGAAGAAACGGTTAGGGAGAGAACCGGGAAAACATGGCCGTTTCTGGACGAAAGTGGGTCAACGGTGGAGCGAAGGCTTCGTCATGGCGAGCGGAGCGAAGCCATCCAGCCCGGCGTCCCGGCTCCTGGATCGCCGCACCGGTTCGCGGGTCACGATGTAAACGTTTACAAAAACCGCTTTCGGGACCTTCTCGGCATTGCTAGCATCGCCGCATGGCGAGAGAAAAGCCGATGCCGACGGTGAAGGACGTGGCCGCCCGGGCGGGGGTCTCGATTGCCACGGTCTCGCGCGTCATCAACGAGCGGGGCGTGACGCGGGCGGAGACGGCGCGGCGGGTGGCGGCCGCCATTCGCGAGCTCGGCTTCCGGCCCCACGGCATCGGCCGCAGCCTCAAGACGGCGCGGACGCGCACAATCGGCATCGTGATCCCGGACCTCGCCAATCCCGTCTTCGCCGAGGCGGTGAGCGGCATCGGGGTCATGGCGAAGGCCGTCGGCTACAGCCTCCTCCTGGCTTCGACCGCGTATCGCGTCGACGAAGAGCGGGCGGCCGTCGAGGCGCTCCGCTGCCGCGGCGTCGACGGGCTCATCCTCACCGTCGCCGATCCGCAGCGCAGCCCGGCCCTGGACGAGCTCGACCGCGACCGCATTCCCTATGTGCTCGTCTACAACGCCCCGGCGGAGGCGGCGCGGCCGACCGTCACCGTCGATAACGAGGCGGCGGGCCGCGAGATCGTCGGGCGCCTCGTCGCCCGCGGCCATCGCCGCCTCGGCATGGTGGCGGGCAGCTTCGCCGCCTCGGACCGGTCGCGCGCGCGCCACCGTGGCTTTCTCGCCGGTGCGGCCGAGGCGAAGCTAGCCGAACCCGCCCTCATCGAAATCGATTTTTCCGAGATGCGGCTCGCTTCGACCCTGGCGCCGCTCTTTGCGAGGGGCGACCGCCCGACCGCGCTCTTCTGCTCGAACGACCTCGTCGCCATTGCCGTCATCGGTGCGCTCCGCGAGCTCGGGTTTCGCGTTCCCGCCGACGTCTCGGTGATCGGCTTCGACGGCATCGCTGTCGGCGCTCTCATCGACCCGACGCTCGCCACCATCGTCCAGCCCTCGCGCGAGATGGGCAGCGAGGCGGCGCGGGCGCTGCTCGATTTCCTTTCCCGCGGTGTCATGCCGGGCCACGCGATCCTGGCGCACGATTTCCGCCCCGGCGGCTCGCTCGATGCGGCGCCTTTCCGCGGCCCCGTTCCGATCCCCACAACAGCAAGCGGAGGAAGCCGACCCATGCTCGGACGAATTCTGCGCGCCGCCTTCGTGGCTGCCGCGTTTGCCGCGATGGCCGCCGGAACGGCCTCGGCGCAGGACGTGATCTGCTACAATTGCCCGCCGGAATGGGCCGATTGGGGCACCATGCTGAAGGCGATCCAGCAGAATCTCGGCATCGCCATCCCGCAGGACAACAAGAATTCCGGCCAGTCGCTGGCGCAGCTCATCGCCGAGAAGGCGAACCCCATCGCCGATTTTGTCTATCTCGGCGTCTCCTTTGGCATCGAAGCCAAGGAAAAGGGCGTGACGCAGCCCTTCAAGCCGGCGAATTGGGACAAGATCCCGGCCGGCCTCAAGGATCCGGAGGGCTACTGGTTCACAACGCATTACGGCACGCTCGGCCTCTTCGTGAACAAGGCGGCGCTCGGCGGCAAGCCCGTGCCGCAATCCTGGGCCGATTTGCTGGATCCGAAATACAAGGGCCTCGTCGGCTTCCTCGATCCGACAAGCGCCTTCGTCGGCTATGCGGGCGCCGTCGCCGTCAACAAGGCGCTGGGCGGCAACCTTCAGGACTTCACGCCGGCCATCGACTATTTCAAGAAGCTGATGAAGAACGATCCGATCGTGCCGAAGCAGACGGCCTATGCCCGCGTGCTCTCCGGCGAGATCCCGATCCTCTTCGATTTCGACTTCAACGCCTACCGCGCCAAATACAAGGACAATGCCCAGGCCGAGTTCGTGATTCCGAAGGAGGGCACGATCATCGTCCCCTACGTCCTCAGCCTTGTCAAAGGCGCGCCGCATGCCGAGAAGGCGAAAAAGGCGCTCGACTTCATTCAGTCGCCGAAAGGTCAGGCGATATGGGCCAACGCCTTCCTGCGTCCGGTGCTGACCGACGCCATGCCTCCTGAGGTCGCAAAGAAGTTCCTGCCCGAAGCCGACTACGAGCGGGCGAGCTCCGTCGACTATGCGGCAATGGCGGCGGCCGAGAAGAGTTTCACCGAGCGCTATCTGCGCGAGGTGCGCTGAGCCGTGGCCGCGCCGCGCCGCCATCCCCGCAGCGAAGCGCCGCTCCTCGCGGCGCTCACCCTGCCGGCCTTGGCGGCGGTCGTCGCCTTCTTCGTCCTGCCGATGATCCGCCTCGTCATGCTCGGGGCCGCCGGACCGGAGGGGCTCGGCGCCTATGCCGCGGCGCTGACGACGCCGCGCTATGTCGAGAGCCTCGCCGCCACCATCCTGCTCTCCGCCGGCGTCACCCTCGTCACCCTCGCGATCGCCGCTGCCAGCGGCCTCTTCCTCGAACGCAATCGCTTCCGCGGACGGCAGGTGCTGATCGCGATCCTGACGCTCCCCCTTGCGTTTCCGGGCGTCGTCATCGGCTTCATGGTCATCATGCTGGCCGGCCGCCAGGGGCTGATCGGGTCGATTTCGGCGGCGCTGACCGGTCAGAAGATCGTCTTCGCCTATTCCGCCGCCGGGCTCTTCATGGGCTATGTCTATTTCTCGATTCCGCGCGTCATTCTCACCATCATGGCGGCGGCCGAGAAGCTGGATCGGGCTCTCGAAGAGGCGGCCCGCTCGCTCGGCGCCTCGAATTGGCAGGTCGTCCGCGATGTCGTCCTGCCGGCGCTGAGGCCGGCGCTCATCGCCTCGGGCGCCATCTGCTTCGCCACGGCGATGGGCGCCTTCGGCACCGCCTTCACCCTTGCCACCAACATCGACGTGCTGGCGATGACGATCTATACGGAATTCACGCTGCAGGCGAATTTCGCCATGGCGGCGGCGCTCAGCATCGTCCTCGGCGCCATTACCTGGGTCGCGCTCACCGTCGCACGCTCGCTGACGGGCGCCACCGTCGCCGCGGCGGGGTAGCCATGAAGCGCGCCGGCCTTTTCTATGCCCAGCTCGCCTTCACGATCCTCGTCTGCGCCTTCATGGTCGTGCCGGTGGTGCTTTCGATCCTCGCCGGCGTCACCGCGAACTTCTTCCAAGGGATCGGCAGCGGGCTGACGCTGCGCTGGGTCGTGCAGGTCTGGGGGCTTTATGCGGACACGATCCGCCTCTCAGTCATCATCGCCCTTGCCTGCCTCGCGGCGACGCTGATTGCCGGCGTGCCGACCGCCTATGTTCTGGCGAAGCGGCCGGGGCGCGTCGCGCGCCTCATCGAGGAGCTCCTCGTCCTGCCCATCGCGATTCCAGGCCTTGCCATCGCGCTCGGCCTCATCACCACCTACGGCGCCTTCGAAGGCTTCCGCAAGAGCTGGCTCTTCATCCTCGCCGGGCATGTCGTCTTCACGCTGCCTTTCATGGTGCGCGCCGTGCTGGCGGTGCTGCTCGCCATCGACTTCCGCACGCTCGAAGAGGGCGCCGCCAGCCTCGGCGCCGGCTTCTGGCAGCGCTTCCTTGGCGTCGTCCTCCCCAATTGCCGTCCCGGCATCCTCGCCGGCTCGCTGATGGTCGTCACGCTGTCGCTCGGCGAGTTCAATCTCACCTGGATGCTGCACACGCCCTTGACCAAGACGCTCCCCGTCGGCCTCGCCGACAGCTACGCCTCGATGCGGCTCGAAGTGGCGAGCGCCTATACGCTCGTCTTCTTCGTCATCCTCGTCCCGCTCCTCGTCCTGCTGCAGCGCTTCGGCCAGCCGGCGCGGCGGGCGGAGAGGGCGGCACCGGTCGCCGCGACCGTGCCGGAGAGGGCGCCCGCATGACCGGCGCCTCGATCGCCCTCGCCGATTGCGGCAAGACCTTCGCCGATGGAACCGTGGCGCTCCACCGGCTCGATCTCGAAATCGCCGGCGGCGAGACGGTCGTCCTGCTCGGGCCCTCGGGATGCGGCAAGACGACGTTGCTGCGCCTCATCGCCGGGCTCGAAAGCCCCGATCCCGGCGGGCGCGTGCGTTTCGGCGGCGAGGATGTGACGGCGCGCCCCATCGAGCGGCGCAATGTCGGCATGGTCTTCCAATCCTATGCTCTCTTCCCGAACATGACGGTCGAGGAGAATGTCGCCTACGGCCTCAAAGTGCGCCGGGTCCCGCCAAAGGAGCGGGCGCGGCGCACCGCCGAGATGCTGGAGATGATGCATATCGGCGCGTTGCGCCGCCGCCGCGTCGACCAACTCTCGGGCGGCCAGCGTCAGCGCGTCGCCCTCGCCCGCGCCATCGCCGTGCGCCCGACCGTGCTCCTCCTCGACGAGCCGCTGACGGCGCTCGATGCGCTCTTGCGCGAGCGCCTGCGCGTCGAGATCGACGCGCTGTTGCGCGGGCTCGGCATCACTGCGATCTACGTCACTCACGACCAGGCCGAGGCGATGGCGCTCGGCGACCGCATCGTCGTCATGCGCGAGGGGCGGGTCGCTCAGATCGGCACGCCGCGCGACGTCTACTTCCGGCCGGCGAACCCGTTCGTCGCCGACTTCATCGGCACCATCAACCGGCTCGTCGGCGTTGCGCGGAACGGCGCCGTCGAGATGCCGGGCGGCCGCTTTTCCTGGCGGGCGGATGCGGCGGGGCCGGTCGAGCTGCTGTTTCGGCCGGAAAGCGCTCGCCTCCTGCCGCCGGAGGGTGCGCCCTTGCGCGGGCGCGTCGCCAGCGCGCTCTTCATGGGCGACCGGACGCGCCTCGTCATCGCCGGGATCGGCGAGACGCCGATCATCGTCGATACGACCGAGCGCCGCCAGTTCCATGCGGGCGAGGAGGTCGGCATCGGCCTCGATCCGGAGGGGCTCTTCACCCTGGCCGAGGCCGCCGCGCCCGATCCGCAGCCGCGCGAAGGCGCCGCCGAGCGGGTGACCGCGTGATCTTCGCGCAGATCAGCGATACCCATATCCGTCCGCCGGGGCGCCTTGCTTATGGCAAGGTCGACACGGCGGCGGCGCTGGAGCGGTGCGTTGCGCATCTGAACGCACTCCGCCCGCGACCCGCCTTCGCCGTCGTTACCGGCGATCTCGTCGATTTCGGTTCACCCGCGGAATATCGTCGATTGCGCGAGCTGATGGCGCCGCTCGCCATGCCCTACTACGTCATTCCCGGAAACCATGACGAGCGCGGCGCCTTGCGCGACGCCTTGCGCGACGCCGCCTACCTGCCTTCCGAGGGCGAGTTCCTGCACTATACGATCGAGGGATACGAGCCGCGGTTCCTCGCTCTCGACAGCGTCGTCGCCGGCGCGCCTTACGGGGAGCTCGGCCCCGCGCGGCTCGCTTGGCTCGAGGCGCGCCTCGGCGAGGCGCCGGACCGACCGACGGTCCTCCTCATCCATCACCCGCCCTTCCTCACCGGCATTCGCCACATGGATGTGCAGAATTGCCGGGACGGCGCCGCACTCGGAGCTGTCGTCGAACGCCACAGGCAGGTCCGGGCCCTCCTCTGCGGGCATGTGCACCGCTTCACGACGACGCTCTGGCACGGCATCGCCGCCACGATCTGTCCCAGCCCCTCGCATGCGGTGGCGCTCGACCTCGACCCCGCCGGTCCCTCGGCCTTCGCGCTCGAGCCGCCATCCTGCCTCGTCCATCTCTGGAGCGAAGGCCGGCTCGTCTCGCATGTCAGCTTCATCGGCAGCTTCGACGGCCCTTACCCTTTCTACGACGCCGAGGGCAAGCTCATCGACTGAAGGTCATCCTCCGACGGCCTGGCGCTGCGCTGCCCCCGCCTCGCGGTGCGGCGCCCGCAAGACACGCGCTTCCGGCAGCCAAGCGGTGACCGTCGTGCCGAGTCCGGGCTCGCTCTCGAGATGCAGCTCGCCGCCATGCAGCTCGACGAGGCGCTTCGTCAAAGGCAAGCCGAGGCCGGTGCCTTCCTGCCGGCGGTTCAAGCCATGGTCGATCTGCCCGAAAGCCTCCATGACGCGCGGCATGTCCTCGGCCGCGATGCCGATGCCGCTATCGGCGACGACAATCGAGACGCCGCCGCGGTCGGTGCCGCTCGCTGCCGACAACGTCACGGTGACCCGGCCGCCGGCGGGGGTGAATTTGATCGCGTTCGAGACGAGGTTGAGCACGATCTGCTTCAACCGCCGCTCATCCGCACGCAGGCCCAGCACGTCGCCCGGCAGCTCGTTGCGCAGCCCGATCTCGAGCTGGGCGTCCGCGGCGCGAGTGCGCAGCATGCGGAGCGCTGCGCCGACTGTCGCCACGATGTCGACATCGTCCTCCTGCAGCTCGAGGCGCCCGGCATCGACTTTGGAGAAGTCGAGAATATCGTTGATGAGATCGAGAAGATGCCGGCCGCTATCGACGATGTCGCGGGCGTATTCGACGTAGCGCGTGTCGCCGAGCGGCCCGAAAGTCTGTTGCGCCATGATCTCGGCGAAGCCGATGACGCCATTGAGCGGCGTCCGCAGCTCATGGCTCATATTGGCGAGAAAGGCCGATTTCGATCGGCTCGCGCCTTCCGCCACCTCGCGCGCCCGAGCGAGGTCCTCCGCCGTCGCGCAGAGCGCCGCCGCCTGCTGTTCGAGCCGCTCGGACGCGTCGCGCAGCTCGTGCTCGCGCGCGACCTCCTCGGTCACGTCGCGATAAGCGCCGAGCCAGCCGCCATCGGCGGTCGGCACGCCGCGGATATCGAGCCAGCGCCCACTTTCGCCTTGCCGGCGGAAATGGATCGGGCGACCGGCCCGCGCCGTCGCCTCGCGGCCTTCGACGAGGACATCGGGATCGCCGGGGCCGTAATCGCCGCGCTCGGCGAGCGCGTAGCGGAAGGCGCGGCCGGGATTGGGCGCTGCGAGTATCCGCTCGCGCTCCTCCGAGGTGAAGTCGGCGAGCTCGAAGAGCTGGTCGTTCCAGGCGATCATGCGCCCATCGCGGTCGAAGATCTGAATCCCGTCCGGCATTTCGCGGAGGACCGCCGAGAGCGTCGCGTTCTTCTCGGCAAGCGCCTCTTCCGCGGCCTTGCGCGCCGAGACGTCACGGAGCGCGGCGACGAATTCCCGCGCGCTCCCTTGCGCGGCATCGACCGCCAAGCGAAAGGCGGCTTCGATCCAGACATAGGATCCGTCTTTCCGTCGCCAGCGATGCGTGTCGAGCGCGATCGTGTTGCCGGCGCCGTGGAAGGCGAGATCCTCGAGAAGATCGCTGACGCGGCCGGCATCGCTCGGATGAATGAGGGTCGTGACCGGCACGCCGAGGATCTCGTCCGGCGCATAGCCGAGCACTTCTCGCGCCGCCGGCGAGACGTAGCGCGGCGTCCGGTCGAGGCCGAGAGCGAGAATGACGTCGGTCGCGTTCTCGGCGAGGAGGCGATAGCGCTGCTCGCTCTCGCTTGCCGTATGCTCGGCCCGGCCGCGGCGACGCAACTCGGCCCCGAGCGCGAGCCCCAGCAGACCCGCGGTGCCGGCAAGTCCCAGCACCACCAGTCCGATGATCACCGCCTTCTGTCGCCATTCGAGCAGGATCGTGTCGGTCGCCTGGCCGAAGCTGAGGACCAGCGGCACCTCGCCCACTCGGCGATAAGTGTAAAGGCGGCGCACGCCGTCCACGGCGGCGCTGACAACGAAGGAGCCGGATGGCGCCTGGCGCAGATATTTGAAGAGCACCGCCGCGCTCCGGTCGCGCCCGATCTCGCGAGCGTCGAACGGCGCGCGCGACATCATCATACCGTCGGTTCTGAAGAGCGAGATCGAGCCGTTGCGGCCACGTTCGACGCTCTCGAAGAGCCGGCGGATGTAATCGACGTGGAACGAGCCGGCGACGACCCCGCCGAAACTGCCGTCCGGCCGATCGACGCGTCGGGAAAGCGGGATGGACCAATCTCCCGTTTGCGGATCCTGCACCGGCGCGCCGACGCGGAGGTTGGTATCGGCGTGATCTCGATGCCAGCGGAAGTCTTCGCGATCGGCCAGATTTTCGGCCGGCGGGGTCAGGGAGCGCGAATCGAAGATCTGTCGACCGGTCTCGTCCAGCACGATGATCGCGCCATACTGCTCGGCATCGGCGGCGCGATCAAACAGGATGAGCCGGCGGGCCTGCGGGCTCACCGTGCGTGTCTCGGGAAGCTTCAGCCCATCGATAACCGATTGCAGCGAAAGGTCGTAATTTTCGATGACGTGCCTTAGATCGAGCGCCAGCGTGCTGACGACGTTGTCCGAGTAGAGGGCTGCCTGCTCCCAGGCGAGCCGCTGCGCATCCCAAATCATCCAGGCGGCGACGGCGACGACGCCCATGATGAGCAATCCCGCGCCGATGAAGAGGACGCGCGTCTGCCGTGCCGCGACCCCGCTTATCCAATGGGCGGCCGCGCTCAGCAGATCATGGACTCGGGACCGCTCGGTCGCGGCTTCCCGCATCGCCGGCTCCGTTTCACCGCAAAGCCGGCGATCATGCCCAAATCTTGCTTAACAAATGGCGAAGGGGGGACGGAGCGTCCCGAGACAGCGCCTCGCGGGTATGGCTGGATGGGGCGGAATCGCCCGGCCGGGCGTTCCCTCTTCGAGTGGGATGCGGAGCGGCCGCCATCCCCGGCGAGCGGGGCCAGAGGGAATGCCATGCGCTGCCCGATTGGTGCCATTCCGGGAACGCCGGTCGGCCATGTCATGGTTTGACACGGCGGCTCGACGCGCTAGCATTACTGACGCGCCATTCGGTCCTAGTCCCTCTGCCGCGCGCGGTCCGGAACGCAAGCGGCTGACACCAAGGCCCAGGGCGACGATCCGGCTCCGGACGCATGTAGGGGTAGGGAACCCCGGCGCGGACATCGCGTCGGGCTTCCCTCGATCGGGGGCCGGGTTCCCGCCATCGTCCTGATCTGGACATCGCCGTCATGCGGCCGTCCGCGGCCGCGCCAGAACTGAGGTGAGCATGAAGCAACCCGAGGAAATGACCCTGAACGAACTTCGCACCGAGCTGCGCCAGATGGGCGTGACCGACCGGCTGACGGCTCTCGTCCGCCGCGAAATGCAGGCGGCCGAGCAGCGCGTCGCCAAGGCGTCCGGAAAAGCCGGCAGCGGCAAGGCGAAATACGACCCCCTGCGCGCCCAGCTCTTCGTCCTCAAGGCGAACGGCATGACCAACCCCGACCTGACGCTGAACCGGAAGGGGATGCTGTTCGTCACCCTGACGACCCGTGAGGAGATCGAGCGGGCCGCCTGAGTTTCAGGAGCTGCCGCCGCGCACGAAGCGCAATGTCCGGAAGGCGCGGCGGAAGCCGATCACCTCCTCCCTCACCCGCGCCGGCTCTTCGCCGGCCCGCGCCGCCCGGGCGATGAAGCGGGCGATCGCCGGCATATCGGCCGGCGTCATGCCCCAGCGCGTGACTTCCTGCGTGCCGATGCGGATGCCGTTGAGGTCGCCCTCGACCGGCGGCAGCGGCAGGCCGATGCCGCAGAGCAGGAGATTGGCGGCGGCGAGGCGCTTGGACGCGCGCTGACCGCCGCCGAAGGGCGCCGCGGCCAGCGCCAGATGGTGACTCTCGGTATAGCCCCGCCCGGCGACAGCGTGGACGGGGAGGCCTTCTTCGGCGAGCGCCGCGCCGAGGGCGCGCGCATTGGCAATGCACATTCCAGCATAGTCCCGGCCATGCTCGATGAGGTCGAGCGTCGCCAAGGCGAGAGCTGCCGTCTTGCCGAGGTCGAAATTCGCCGTCAGCCCGGGATAGGCGATTTGGTCGATGCGCGCCGCGAGCTCGCGCTCGGTGGTCAGCACCAACCCGGCGGGTGGGCCGCCATAGGCTTTGTAGGTCGACATCGTCATGAGATGGGCGCCTTCGGCGAGCGGCGCCTGGAAATGCCCGCCGGCGATGATGCCGCCCATATGCGCGGCATCGTAGAGGACATAGGCGCCGACCTCCTCGGCGATGGCTCGCACCTCGCGCACCGGATAGGGGAAGAGGCAGAGCGAACCGGCGAGGGTGATGAGCTTCGGGCGGAGCCTGTGCGCCTCCGCGCGCAGCCGGTCGAGATCGACGGTCATGCGCGCTCCCTCATAGGGCACAGGGTGCGTCTCGATGCCGTAAAGCCCCGCGGCGCCCGCTCGGTGATGCGTGACATGGCCGCCCATTTCGGCGGGGAAGGCCATGATGCGGTCGCCCGGCCGGCAGGTCGCCATGAAGGCGTAGAGATTGGCCAGCGCGCCGGAGCCGACGCGGATTTCGGCATAAGGGGCGCCGAAGAGGCGGCGGACCAGCCCCTCCGTCATCACCTCGATCTGCTCGGCGAATTCCATTCCCATCTCGTATTTGTCGCCGGGATACCCCAGCGACGGGCGGTTGCCGAGCGAGCGCGACAGCAGCGCCGCCGCGCGCGGGTTCATCACATTCGTCCCGGCGTTGAGGCCGATGCTCTCGAAGTCCATGTGGCGCTCATGCGCGTCGATGAGCCCCATGAGCCGCGTCTCGATCTGGTCGGCGCTGTTCGAGAGCAGCCGCGCTTCGGCCTCATCGACGACGGCGCGGCATTCGGGAGGAAGCCAGTGTTTTTCCGGAAGGGCGGACATGTCTCTGGTTTCTCAGCTTTCTTCGATGACAACGAGCGAGGTTTCGTCGGCCTCGGCGAGGACGGCCAGCAGGTCGGGCAGCGCCAGCGCGACGCATCCCGCGGTCGGCGCGAAATCGGCCTGCGCCAGATGGAGGAAGATAGCGCTGCCGGCGCCCGGGACGGCCGGGGCATCGTTGTAGCCGAGCGGCACGACAAGATCGTAGATGCGGTCCTCGCGCCACAGGCACTCGGCGCTTGCGGCATAGGGGAGTTTCACCGGGCGATTGTAGTTGCGGTCGGCGGGCGCATCGCACCAGCCGTCATCCGGTGCGATGGGCGAGGCTGCCAGGAAGGTGGTCGGCCGGTCGACGCGGTCGGCGCGGTAGAGAAGGCGGCGCATGGGCCAGGACCCGACGGGCGTCGTCCCATCGCCCTCGCACTTGCGGGCGCTCACCCCGCCGCGACCGAGGGCGCAACGCAAGCGCGCGCCGCGCCAGAATGCCCAGCCCTCGCGGCTGACTGCCAGATCCATGCATGGGACTATACGCGCGGCTCCGATCGGAAGCGATCCTGCTCGGCGCTGCCCTGCCGGTTTCGGATCGATGTCGGAACGGTTAATCTCGTCAGCCGGCCGCCGATGCGCGGCATTAGAGGAGGGGCGGGCCATGCCGCAGCCGTATCGCAGCGAAGCCGAGCTTCTGGAGAAGGCGGCGCGCTATTCGTTTCGCGCCCGGATGGACAAGAAAACGGCGGAAGGCCCGGTCTTCGCCTCGGCCAAGGGCTCGACGGTCGTCGATGTCAACGGCAAGGAGTATCTCGACTTCAATTCGGGCCAGATGTGCGCGGCGCTGGGCCACAACCACCCGACGGTCGTCGCCGCCATCAAGGAGGCGTGCGAGACGATGCTGCACGCCCACAGCAGCCATTACAATGTCAAGGAGATCGAGCTTGCGGCCCGGCTCGGCGCCATCATGCCGGCGCCGCTGCAAAAGAGCCTGTTCGGGGAATCGGGGTCGGACGCCAATGAGATGGCGATGATGATCGCGCGGAAATATACGGGCGGCCGCGAGATCGCCAGCCCGCATCTCAGCTTCCACGGCCTCTCCGATGCAACGCGCGCCGTCACCTTCGCCGGTTGGCATGCCGGGCATGGCGAGCTGCCGGGCGGCACCTGCGCGATGGTGGCGCCTTATTGCTACCGTTGCCCGCTCAACCAGACCTTCCCCGCATGCGAGTTCGCCTGCCTCAAGACCAGCTTCGAGCTGATCGATGCGCAATCGACGGGTCGACCCGCCGCCGTCATCACCGAGCCGCTCTTCAGCGCCGGCGGCGTCGTCGAGCCGCCGCCCGGCTGGCTGAAGCGCCTGCAGGAGCTGTGCCGCGAGCGCGGCATGCTGCTCATCCTCGACGAGGAGCAGACCGGGCTCGGCAAGCTCGGCGCGATGTTCGGCTTCGAGCGCGATGGCATCGTTCCCGATATCGTGACGCTTGCGAAGCATTTCGGCGGCGGCGTCGGGATCAGCGCCGTCACCACATGCGCCGAGATCGAAGAGAAGGTGGTTGCCGCCGGCTACGCCGCGACGCATTCGCACAGCAACGATCCGCTCATCTGCGCCGCCGGCATCGCCAGCCTCGACGTAATCGAGGGGGAGGACGTGCCGGCCAAGGCGCGCGCCATCGGGACCCGAATGCGCGAGCGCCTCGCGAGCCTGATGCAGCGCTACGAGATGATCGGCGATGTCCGCGGCCGCGGCCAGCTCATCGGTGTCGAGCTCGTGCGCGATCGCCAGCGGAAGGAGCCCGCCTGCGAGGAGGGGCGCGCGATCGGCCGCTACTGCTTCGAGCGCGGCCTCATTTTCAGCCTGCGCCGGAACGGCAGCGTGCTGCGCTTCGTGCCGCCGGCGACGACGAGCGCCGATCAGATCGACCGCGCCATGGACATTCTCGGCGCCGCGTTCGAGACGGTCAGCGCCAGGGCGTGAAGGACAGGATGCAGAGCAGCCTCTCTGCTCGCCGGCTTTGCTCGTGCACGCCGTCTCTCCCCGAATTGTAGTTTGAAGGAACCGTTTTATGCCGTTCCCGTTGAGCGGACATGCCGCGTCGTCGCACAACAGGCGATGTCGCTGACGCTCCTGGAAGCCGAGACCGTCTCAGACAGTATCACCGCGTCGCCATCGCCTTCAGCAAAGATGCGCTCGGCAGCAGCGATCCCGCATCGCTCTTGCAACGCGCGACCGAGCGGGTGGCGGAAGGTATGGGCGTCGCGCGCGTCAAGGTGCTGGAGTACCGGGCGGAAACGGATGATCTCCTCATCTGCGCCGGTGTCGGCTGGCATGAGGGTGTCGTCGGCCAGGCATCATTGCCGAGCGATATGGCCTCGCCGCCGGGACGCTCGTTCCGCACGCGCCGCTCGGTCCGAATCGCGAATTTGCCCGCGAGCCGCGCCTTCAAACGGTCCGACCTTCTGCGCGCGCACGGCATCGTCTCGCTCCTCAATGTGCCCATCCTGACCGATGATCGGGCCTGGGGCGTCCTCGAGGTCGACAGCGCTTCGCCGCGCCGCTTCACCAAGGACGATGAGGAGTTTCTGCTCGGATTTGCCGGCGTCCTCGGCGATGCCATCGAGAGCAAGCGCCGGGCCGCGGCGGTAGCCTCGACCCATATCGAACGCGCCATTCTGCTCGAAGAACGCGAGCTCCTGTTTCGCGAGCTTCAGCATCGGATCGCCAACAACTTCCAGAGCATCATGGGCTTGCTTCAGACCGCCAGCCGCGCCGTCGCCGATCCCGTCGCCAAGCAGCGCCTCGCGCATGTCCTCGAGCGGACGAGCGCAATCGTGCTCGCCCATGAGCGCCTGTCGCTCCGCGAGGTCGAGGAGGATATCAGCCTCGGTTCCTACCTCTCGGACCTGTGCGCCAATATGCATGGTCCGGAGAACGTTCGCATCGACCGAAGCTTCGCCAATGCCGCCGTCCCGGTCCGCACCGCCGTTCGCCTCGGCCTCGTCCTCAACGAGCTGGTGACGAACAGCTTGAAGCATGCATTCGGCGAGGCGGGCGGGGTGATCGCGGTGAGCCTCGCCGTCAATCCCGATCGCGGCGAGGGACGGCTCGTCGTCGCCGATAATGGGCGCGGCATGGCGCCCGCGCGCCGGCGGGGTGCCGGGCTCGGCCTCATTACGTCCCTCGTCGATCAGATCGGCGGCGCCCTGTCGCAGGCGAGCGAGCCCGGCAGAGGGACAACAATGACGGTCACCTTTCCGCTCCAGCCTTGATCCGCGACGGCGCGGCTACTCTGCGACCTCGGCGCGCGCGCCCGCGATTTGGCGCTGGACGAGGCGGGCATAGAGCCCCTCGCGCGCCAACAGCTCGGCATGGGAACCGGCCTCGACGATCCGTCCGCCGTCGAGCACGACGATGAGATCGGCGTTGCGCACCGTCGACAGGCGATGGGCGATGACGATGGTCGTGCGCCCCTGCATCAAGGCGGCGAGCGCATCGCGCACCTGCGCCTCGCTGAGCGCGTCGAGATGCGAGGTCGCCTCGTCGAGGATGAGCGTCGGCGCGTTCTTCAGGAACGCGCGCGCGATGGCGACGCGCTGGCGCTGCCCGCCCGAGAGCTGAACCCCGCGCTCGCCGACCCGCGTCTCGAGCCCGTCCGGCAAGGAGGCGACGAAATCGCCGAGCGCTGCCTGCGCCAGGGCGCGGCGGACCGCCTCCTCATCGGCATCGGGCCGCGCCAGCAGGACATTGGCGCGCAGCGTGTCGTTGAAGAGGTAGGTGTCCTGCGCGACGAGCGCGATGCGGCGCCGCAAATGATCGAGGCGGCAGCGGCGCAAATCGACGCCGTCGACGCGGATCTTCCCCTCCGTGGGATCCCAGAAGCGCAGCAGCAGATTGGCGATCGTCGTCTTGCCGGCTCCCGAGGGGCCGACGAGCGCGACGGTGGCGCCCGGGGGAATGTCGAGCCGGATGCCCGAGAGGGCCGGCCGGCACGCTTCTGGATAGGTAAACCCGACGCGGTCGAAGGCGATGGCCGAACCGGCGCGGGGCGCCGGCGGTTCGAGCGTGCCATCCGTGACGGCCGGACGCTCGCGATGGACCGCATCGAGGCGCCGCGTCGAGGCGATGGTGTCGGCCAGCTGCCGGCCGACCTGCGCGATCTCGGAAATGGGCAGGAACGACGCGCCGGCGAGCAGGATGAGGAGGGGGAGTGTGGTGGGCGCGAACTCGCCCGCGGCCACCCAATAGGCGCCGACGACGGCGACTGCGAGGCCGCCGAGCCCGGAGACGATCTCGAGCTGTGCGCCTTGCCATGAGAGGTCCGTCTGGACGGCAAGGCGGAGGGTCCCGTATCGGCGGAGCAGCGCCACGAAACCGTCGCGCCGCCGCGTTACCGCCTGGAAGGCGATGAGATCGGCGAGGCCCTGGATGGTTTCGGTGAGATAGGCGGCGGTGCTTGCCAGCGCGCCGCGCGCCTGCGCGCCGAGCGCGTCGATCCGTCGCCGCGCCAGGACAGGGCCGAGCCCGGCATGGAGGACGAAGGGCAGCAGAGCCAAAGCGACCGGCCAAGCCATCGCCGCAAGAGCGGCGAGGACCGCCGTGGGCACCAGGATTGCCACCGCCGCCGGCCCTACCGTATGGGCGAAGAAATACTCGATCGTCTCGATATCCTGCGTCGCCAGCGCGATGAGATCGCCCGAACGGCGGCGCAGGAGATAGGCGGGCGCCAGGCTGTCGAGCTTGCGGAAGAAGTCGATCCGCATCTCGGCGAGAAGGCGATAGGCCATGTCGTGCGCGAGCCAGGATTCGACCCAGTGCAGCAGCCCGGCGAGCGGGGCGGTCAGGGCAAGGGCGAGGAGCAGCCAGCCGAAGGGCAACGCGCTCTTGACGGCTCCGACCGCCAGCGCGCTGACGACGCTGACGCCGATCATCGCGGCGACGCGGCCGATGCCGGAGCCGACGATTGCGGCGAGCTGCCGGCGCCACGGGCGAACGAAGCGAAAGAGGCTGGCGAGGGTCGCGCCCCAGCGCAGGGTGCTCTCGCTGGCGAGCCGCGATTCGGCCGCCGCCTCGGGCGCGGCGCCGTCTGACATTGCCCGCGCCGACGGCAAAGTCGGCGCTTCCTCGCCGATCAATCCGATATCTGCATCTTCGGCCTGCGATCCCATGAGGCGACGGTACGGGCCGTCGCGGCGGATGAGCGCGGCATGGCGACCCTCTTCGACGGCACGCCCCTCCTCGATCACGATGATGCGGTCGGCATCGATGACGCTCGACAGACGATGCGCGAGAATCAGCGTTGTCCGGCCCTGGGCGAGGCGATCGAGCGCTTCCTGAATGACCGCCTCGTTCTCGGCGTCAACCGAGGACAGCGCCTCGTCGAGGATGAGGATCGGCGCGTCGCGCAGCAGCGCGCGGGCGATGGCGAGGCGCTGGCGCTGGCCGCCCGAGAGGGTGACGCCGCGCTCGCCGATGACGGTCGCATAGCCCCGCGGCAGGCGCTCGATGAATTCATGGGCATTAGCGGCGCGCGCCGCCGCCTCGATTGCCTGGCTGTCGGCATCAGGACGGCCGAGGCGGAGGTTCTCTTCGACGGTGCCGTGAAAGAGGTAGGTGTCCTGATGGACGATGGCGATCATCCGCCGCACGGCTTCGGGATCGAGTTCGCGGACATCGCGGCCGGCGATCCGTATGCATCCCGAAGACGGGTCATGGAGGCGAAGCAGCAGGCGAGCGATCGAGGATTTCCCGGAGCCGCTCGGCCCGACGATGCCGACCCGCTCTCCTGCGCCGATGCTGAAGGAGAGGCCGTCATGCGCGGCGCGCCGCCCGCCCGGATAGACGAAGCGGACATCGGCGAATTCGATCTCGGGCGTGAGCACCGCATGGGCCGTCTCGCTCTCCCGCATGCGCGTGAGGGCCGCCCCGGCGTTCCGGCGTGCTTCCCGGACGGGCGAGGCGGGCGGCGGCTCCCCGTCGCTTTCATCCTCTTCCCGAGGCGAGGGGACATGTCTCGGCAGCGCCGATCGCGCTTCGAGCAGAGCGTGGATGGCGCTCGCCGCCGATTGTCCGACCATCCCCTGATGCAGGACGGCGCGGAGATCGCGCAGCGGCCGGAACACCTCGGTGCCGGCCATGAGAACGACGAGGAGCGCGGCGATGCTCATCGCGCCTTGCTCGACGCGCCAGGCGCCGAGGGCCAGCGCGGCGGCGGCCCCGATCGCGATCGCCCCATCGGTGACGCCGCGCGTCATGAGGCTCGTCGAGAGGACCCAGAAAGTGCTCTCCGACAGCGCGCGCGCCTTCGCCGCCAGCTTCTCGCCGAAGGCCGCGCTCTGACCGAAGGCCTTCAAAGTGGGGAGCCCTTGGACGGCGTCGAGGAATTCCGAGCCGAAGGCCTTCATCGCCTGCGAGCGCGCGAGGCTCGAGCGTTTGTCGAGCCGGTGGAACGCCATTGGTGCGACCAGCGCCAGCAGCGCGAAGCCGAGCATGACCGCGGCAACCGGCGCGTCCCACCAGGCGATGACGGCGAAGATCGCGACGGGCGTCAGGGCGGCGACGCTGAGCTGGGGCAGATATTGGCCGAAGAAGGTCTGAAGCTGCTCGACCCCGTCGACGACCGCGAGCATGACGCCGCCCGTGCGCTCGCCGGCGAACCAGGCGGGGCCGAGCGCGGCGATGCGATCGTAGAGGCGACCGCGCAGCGCCTCCTGGATGCGGGCCGCGTTGCGATTGGCGATCGTCGTGCGGGAATGGTCGAGGAGCGCGCGCAGGATGACGGCGGCGGCGACCGCCGCCGCGAGCGGCATGAGCTGCGTCAGCGGCGCACGCTCGAAGACGCGCGCCAACAGCATGCCGAGGAACACGAACCGGGCGATGCCGAGCGCCGCCGCGGCGAGGCCGAGCGCGACGGCCGCGGCGATGCGCAGGCGCACGCCTTTCGTCATTTCCCACAAGCGACGGTCGAAATACATCAGCGCCTCGCCGCTTGGCCCATGCCGGCCGAAGCCGCCACGGCGCCGGAGGCGGCGCCGAGATAGCCGCCGGCGATGATGTCGCTCAGCCAGTGATAATCGGCGCCGAGAAGGCCGATGGCAACGAGCGCCGTCACCGCCGCATAGAGCCAGCGGAAGCGCGGCCAATGCACCCAGAGCACGGCAGCGATGGCGCAAATAGTCGTCGTGTGGCCGGATGGAAAGGACGCCCAACCCTGCCCGCCGTGGAGCGGAAAGAAGCCGAAGGTGCCGTTGCCGATGAAGGAGGGGTTGTTGTTGACCCAGGTCTCGGGCCAGGTCCGCCCGAAGACGTATTTGAGCTCGTCCTTCACCATCAGCGCCGCTGCGAGGCTGACCGAGCAGCGCAGCAGCACCATGCCGAGCGGTCCCCAGAGCCGGCGGCGCGCCCGGCTGAGGGCGAAGGCGATGAGAATGAGGGCGGCGAGCCCGGCGAGGACCTCGGGGATGTGGGTGAGCGCCGGGAAGATAGCGGCGCCGTGCAGGTGCCGATGCGCGAAGATCGCCAGCGGTCGGTCGGCGAATTCGAAGGCCGCCGCCGTGCTTGCAGCGCAGGAGCCGACCGCGAGGAGGAGCCGGGCGGGCCCACGGCGCGCGACGATTACGGCTTCCGTCATGGGGCGTTCGACTCTCCCGAAAGCTGCGGCGACCGCACAGCCTGCATCAGCACCGCGGCAGTTTCGAGACTTTTCCGCCGCTTGCGCCGCGAGGCAGCCCCGCTGACGCAACATGGCTGGCGGGGTGTCGGCGCGGCTCAGGCGCCGAGATAGGCGCGGCGAATCTCGGGCCGGCGAAGCAGATCGGCGGCGGCGCCGGTCGCCGCCACCTTGCCGAGCTCGAGAATGACGGCGCGCCCGGCGAGGCTCAGCGCCCAGTTGGCGTTCTGCTCGGCCAGGATCACTGCGAGGCCCTCGGCCACCTGAATCTCGCGCAGGATCTCGCCGATCCGCTCGACGATGATCGGGGCGAGGCCGAGCGAGGGTTCGTCGAGCAGGAGAAGCCTCGGCCGCGGCATGAGCGCCCGGGCGATCGCGAGCATCTGCTGCTCGCCGCCGCTGAGGCTGCCGGCGCGCTGACCCGCTCGCTCGGCCAGGCGCGGGAAATAGTCATAGAGGCGCCGGATGCGCGCGGCGTTGTCGTGGGCGGATCGCGCAAAGCCGCCGACGCGCAGATTCTCGCTGACCGACATGGCGGAAAAGACGCGGCGCCCCTCGGGCGCGTAGCCGATGCCGTGCCGCACGATCTCGGAGGGCTTGCACCCGCGAAGCGCCGCGCCCGCGAAGGAAATCGCGCCCGCAGGATAGGGCGCCATGCCGAGGATCGCTTTGAGCGTGCTGCTCTTGCCGGCGCCGTTGCTGCCGACGAGGGCCAGAATCTCTCCGTCGTCCAGGGCGAAGGAGATGCCGTCGGTCCCGATGATCGGACCATAGCGGACGCCGAGATCGGCGACTTCAAGCAGCGCCATGGCCGCGCCCGAGATAGGCAGCGATGACGGCGCTGTCCGCCAGCACTTGCTGCGGGGTTCCCTGTGCCAGCTCCTGGCCGTGATGGAGAACGACGAGGCGGTCGCAAAGACCCGAGATGAAGCGCATGTTGTGATCGACGACGATGAGGGTCACGCCGCGCTGGCGGATGCGCCGAATCGTCTCCAGCACCTGGTCGGCCTCCTCTGCCGCCAGCCCGGCCACCGGCTCGTCCAGCATGAGGAGGCGCGGCCTGGCGGCGAGCGCGATGACCATGCCGAGCGATTTCTGGCGGCCATAGGGAAGGCTGCCGGCAATCGCCTCGCCAAGATGGTCGAGGCCGAACCAGGCGAGCAGCTCGGCGATGCGGTCTTCCGTCTCGCGGCGGCGGGCACGGGCGCGGAGGGTGCCGAGGAAAGCCGGAACGACCCCGGGATAAAGGCCGAGAAAGGCGCCGCGCAGCGCGTTCTCGCGGACGGTGCGATGGCCGTAGACGACAGTCGATTGGAAGGTCCGCACCAGCCCCTTGCGCGCCAGATGATGAGGGGGGAGCCCGGTCACCTCCTCGCCGGCGAAAACGACGCGCCCGGCATTGGGCTTGATGACGCCGCTGAGGAGATTGATCGCCGTCGTCTTGCCGGCCCCGTTGGGACCGATGAGGCCCAGGATCTCGCCTTCCGCCACCGCGAAGCTCAGTCCGGCGACGGCGCGCAGCCCGCCGAAGCTGCGGCTGAGCCCGCTCGTTTCGAGGAGGCGGCTCACCGTGCCTTCCCCAGCGCCCGCAGGCGGGCGCCGATCTCGATGATGCCGCCGGGCAGGGCGGCCATGACGATGATGAGGATGATGCCGAAGAAGACTCGCTGCATCTCTACATAGCCGCGCAGCAGCTCGGGCAACGCCGTCAGGAAGAGGGCGCCGATGAGTGCGCCGGCGAGGCGCTGCATTCCGCCGATCACGTTCATGACGACGAGGTTCAGCGATTCGACGATACTAAAGGTGGTGGGGTCGATGAGGCGGAGATAGTGCGCCTGGAGCACGCCTTGAACGCCGGCCAGCGCGCAGGCGACGACGAAGACGGCGACTTTCCAGCGGATGACTGGCACGCCCGAGCATTCGGCGAGACGCTCGGCTTCGCGCAGCGCGTCGATGGTGCGGCCGATCTCCGAGCCGAGAATGCGGGCGACGATGCCGACGCAGAGCACGGCCGCGCCGAGCGCGAGATAGTAGAAGCCGAGCGGCGTCGCGAAGACTGGAGCCGGCGGCGGCACGTCGAAGATGCCGTTTGAGCCGCCCGTCACCGCGGTCCACTCGGTGAAGACGAGGCGCAGGATTTCGCCGAAGAGAAAGGTGACGAGGACGAAATACTTGCCGGTGACGCGGAGGATGAGCGGCCCGATCGCCAGCGCCACCGTAGCCGCCGCAAGGCAGCCGAGCGGGAGCGCGGCGGCGAAGGGCAGGCCGAGGCGCATCTGGCTCAGCACCGCAACATAGCCCGCGACGCCCATGAAGCCGGCATGGGCGAAGGAGACATGGCCGGTGCGGATGATGAGATGGAGGCTGGCGGCGCCGATCGCGTAAAGCGCGACGAGCGTCGCCAAGGCGAGGAGGAATTTGTTGCCGAAGACGAGCGGCCAGAGCGCCAGGAGAAGGGCAGCACCAGCGACAAGGCCGTGCAGCGCCGAGATCCGGGGACGCGTTGATCGGGCCGCCGCGCCGATGACGCTCGCCATCCCGCTACTCCGGCGTGCCCAGGAGGCCCCAGGGGCGGAAGATGAGGAGAAGGATCACGACGCCGAACGAGACGAAGGCCGACAGCGTTGCGCCATAGAAGGTCGAGAGAAAGCTCTCGGTGAAGCCGAGAATGAGGCCGCCGAGCGCGGCGCCCGGGATGCTGCCCATGCCGCCGAGAATGACGGCGATGAAGGCAACGACCAGCGGCCGGTCGCCCATGAAGGGCGAGAGCGCATAGATCTGCGCATAGAGGCCGCCGGCCAACGCCGTCATGAAGATCGCGATGAAGAAGGCGAGGCGGTAGGTCGAGAGCGTGTCGATGCCTTGCGCCTCGGCGATCTCGACATCCTGCGCCGCGGCCCGCATCGCGAGGCCCCAGCGCGAGCGGCTCATGAACAGCCAGAAGAGGGCGAGAATCGCCGCGGCAATGGCGACGACCATCAGCCGGTCGAGCGGCAGGATGACGCCGCCGAGCTGCAGCATGCCGTTGAAGGCTGGCGGGATCGCACGCTCATAGGTGTCCCAGATGATGACGCTGCCGAAGACGAGCGCCATGTTGAGCCCGAGCAGGCCGATCATGCTCTGGAACATCTTCTGGTAGAACCAGCGGAAGACGCAGCGCTCGAGCAGGAGCGAGATCACGGCGACGAGCAGCGCCGAGAGCGGCACGGCGAGGATGTAGGGCAGGCGGTACTGGCCGTAGAGGTAGTAAAGAGCGTAGCCGCCGAGCACGGCGAAGGCGCCGTGGGCGAAGTTGACCACCCGCATGATGCCGAAGAGCAGCGTGAAGCCCAGCGCGACCAGCACGTAGATGGCGCCGAGGCTGAGGCCGTTGACGACGACTTGCGCGAGGAGCGTCGGCGTGAACACGGCTCAGGAGCGATCTTCCGCCGCCCGCCGCACGCCCGCGCTCAACGCTGCTCGGGCTGAAGCTCGGCGCGAGTCACGCGCTTGCCGTCCTTCACCTCGACGATGAGGAACTTCAGGAGGAGCTGGTGATTGACGCCGTAATCGGCCATGCCGCCCCAGCGCACGGGGCCGAAAAGCCCGGCATCGTAGCCGTCGAGCTTCTCCAAGGCGTCGCGCACCTTGTCGACATCGGTCGTGCCGGCGCGCCGCATGGCCTCGAAGAGAACCTTCGCGGCGTTGTACCAGGCCGGCGCCTGGGCATTGATGATGCCGGGCCATTGCTTGTGGTAGGTGGCGACGAACTTCGCCGCCGCCGGCGAATCGAAATCGAAGACGTCATAGGAGAGAAAACCGTCGGCGAGCGGACCCGCCACCGCCATGATCTCGTCGACCGAGGGGCCGCCGACCTGCCAGATGCGCCCCTTGTAGCCCGCCTGCCGCGCCTGTTTCAGCAGCAGCCCCGCCTCTGTCGGCGCATTGAAGTTGAGATCGAAGAGGTCGACGCCTTGCGCGATCATGCGCGTCATCAGCGGCGTGAATTCCTTGGTGCCGCGGTCATAGAGCTCGGACCAGACCTCGTAGCCCGCCTTCTTGTAGGCGTCGATGAGGAGCGGCAGCGCCGCCTGGCCGACGGCGTCGTTGGTGCAGACGAGGCCGATCTTCTTCACCTCGGGCATATTCTGCTTGAGCCAGGCGATCATCGCCGGGGTGAATTCGACATTGCTGTTGAGGGCGCGGAAATTGTAGGCGGCCTTCGCCTCGTTCTTGAGGATGGCCGGCGCATAGCCGTCGGAGAGGACGATGACCTTCGCCGGATTGGTGACGCCGATGACGGCGAGCGCCGGCGGCGAGCCCGCGGGACCCAGGATGAATTTGACGCCATCCGAATTGACGAGCCGCTCGGCCGCCGTCTTGCCGCCGGTCGAGGTGTATTGGTCGTCATACATGACGAGCCGCGGCTTGTAGGTCTTGTCGCCGAGCTTCAGCCCGCCCGCCGCATTGACCTCATCGATAGCCATCTGGGTCCCGCGCTGAATCGCGAGCCCCCAGGCGGTGCCGCCGCCCGACAGGCTGCCGACGGCGCCGATCTTGAGCTCTTCCTGCGCCGTGGCCGCGCCGGCGCAAGCCAGCGCCACAGTTGCCGCCGCGATCAGCGCCAGCAGCGCTCTCGTCATGGCACCCTCCCTCGGTGTGGTCGCCGCCTCGCTTTCGACGGGCGAGCGGCCGTTTTGATCAGCGAGCCTAGCCAGCCGCCTCGGCCATCGTCAACACGAGGCGCCTTCCTCAGCGCTCCTCGCCTCGGAACTCCGTCGTGGCGGCGATCGCCGCGACCGCGATGGCGCAGAGGCCGATGGGGGCGAAGCCGGCGAGGGGCAGTCCGGTCGCGTCCCAGAGCAGCCCGCCGAGGATCGGCGTCAGAACGGCGACGGTATAGCTGATCGCGAACATGCCGGCCGAAGTGCGGTGGACGTCCTCCGCCTTGCTGACGAGCGCCGGCACGGCAAGGCCGAGGATGAGCGCCGCCGCCAGGGCGAAGCCGAGCGTTCCCGCCCAGACGACGACCCATGCGCCGGGCGTTGCCACAATCCCGAGAATGCTGAGGAGAGCGAGGCCGCCCGTTCCGACATAGGCCCAGCGCTGCAAGGCGAGGCGGCCGGCGAAGACCAGCATCAGCACCGAAGCCGGAAGCTGCATGAAATTGAGCGCGGTCAGCGCCGCGCCGATGAGCTGCGGGCTGCCCGCCGCCGTCAAATAGTCGGGAAGGAAATGGTTGGTCGCGAAATAGGTGCTGTTGACGCAGCCGAGGATGAGACCGAGGCGCCAGATGAAGGGCCGCCGCCAATCGGGCCACCAGAGGCGCGGCGCTGCCCCGGGGGCCGCGGGCGGGCGCGGCGCGAGGACCGCGACCAGCAGCAGCGTCGCGATGATCGGCAGGGTCCAGAGGATGAAATTCCAGCGCCAGCTTCCGCCGGTCAGCGGCAGGATCACCGGAATCGTGAGAGCCACGACCAGAACTTCGCCGGCCAGCAAGCCATTGCTGTAGAGCGCCGTGCCGAAGCCGATGCGCCGCGGCAGCCAGGCGCGCACGAGCGGCGGCAGCGCCGGCTGCATCAGCGCGACGCCGCACCCCATGACGATGGTCGCGGCATAAAGCAGCGCGGCGTTCGGAACGGCGGCGCGCGCCGCCGAGCCGGCCGCGTTGAGCAGCAGGCCGACGATCAGCGTCGGCACCGCGCCGAAGCGGGCGATCAGCAGCGATCCCGGCAGCGCTGCCACCGCGAAGAGCAGCGAGACGACGCTTGACAGCATGCCGATCTCGGTCTCGGAGAGATGGAGGTCGGCATGGAGGCGCGGCACGACCGGCGGGACGGCCAGCACCGTCAGGCGCAGCGCGACGCCGGAGAGCCACAGCAGAGCGTAGCAGGTGAAGGGCCGCGCGATGCTGCGATCGCCGCCGCGGGCGAGGGGGTGGACGCTCATGAGGGGGAAGGGCGGCTCCGGTCGATGCGGGTCACGCGCCCGAGCGCGCCACCTGCCGCAGCGCCGGCCGCAGCCGCCAGGCGAGAGGCAGCGTCGTCAGCACGATGGCGGCGACGAGCACCATCATGAGCGGCACGCCGGCGGCATCGCTGAAGAGGCCATAGAGGACGGGGGCAAGCGCGCCGCCGCCGATCGTCCCCGTGTAGAAGACGCCGAAGGCGTGCTCGCGCCGCTCGGCCGGGACGAGCTCCGGCACGGTGCCGTAGAGCACCGACGAGGTGCCGTTGAGAGCGACGCCGATGACCGGCAGCAACGCTAGCCCGCCGGCGAGCGGCAGCGGCAGCAGCGCCAGGATGCCGGCTGCGGTCAGCCCCTCGGTGAGGAAGACCGTCGCCAGCACGCCGAGCCGCGCTCCCAAGAGCCCGCAGACGAGCTTCCCGGCGGCGCCGCCGGCGAAGATCAGGGTCAGCGCCATTCCGACCATCGGCACATCGGCGCCTTTGGCCTTCAGCAGGAAGGGCAGAAACGTCAGGAAGCCCATGCGCGTCGCGCTATCGATGATGCCGATGACGAGCAGTACCGGAAAGCCGCCGGGCGCCGGAATGGAGGCGCTTTTCGCCGTTCCCGTCGTCGCCGCCGCATGCGAAGGCGCGGCCGCGGCAGGCGCGCCGCTTTCGCCGCGGAGCAGCCCGGCGATGAGCGCCGCCGCCGCGAGACCGACAAGGCCCAACACCATGATGCTGGGGCGCCAGGGCATGAGATTGACCAGCCAGGCGGTGGCCGCCGGCAGCGCCATCTTGCCGAGATCGCCAGCGAAATTGTAGGTGCCGAGCGCGGCACGCGAGCTCCGCCCCTCATATGCGCGGGCAACCAGGCTGGAAGCGATCGGGTGCTGCGTGCTGGAGCCGATCCCGCCGAGGATCAGCATCGCGGCAAGGAAGAGAAAGCCGGTGCTGACGCCGGCGAAGAGATAGGCGAGGGCGGCAAGCGCAGTGCCGCCGACCAGAACCGCCGGGCCGCCGAGACGGCGCGACAGGACGCCCGCCGGGACCTGCAGACCCGCCATGGCGCCGGCATAGATGGCACGCAGCGCCCCGACCGCGGCGTAGCCGAGCGCGAATTCCGTCTGCCAGATCGGGAGGAGCACATAGAGCAGATCGGTGTATCCGTCATGGAGCGCATGCGCGCCGCAGGCCGTGGCCAGCACGCGGCGCGGGTGCTCCTTGAGCCGTCCCGTTCCCCCCCTCACCATGCCCGACAGCGCGACCATCGACCGTCTCTCCGAGTGGCGGGCTGCATCTTGGCGGCCGCCGCGACGGCCGGCAAACGCCTTTTCGTGATTGGCGCTACGCGCCGAACGCGTGTCGGCGCATGACCTGCGCCATCATGGCATGTCTTTTGCCGCCGCGAGGGCTTCGAGAACGGCGCGCGCCTGCCGCTCGCGGCTGTGACGGGGCGCCGCGGCGAGGCTGGCCGAAGCGAGCCGCCGGCGCAATCCCTCGTCATCGGCGAGGCGCCGAATCGCGGCGGCGAGCGCTTCCGGATCGCCGGCGGGAACCCAGAGGCCGGCTCCGCTCTCTTCGAGGACCGTCCTTGCTTCCCCGTCCGGGGAAGCAAGGAGGATCGGCAATCCCATTGCCATCGCCTCGAAGATCTTCGAGGGAATGACCTCGGCAAAGGCGGGTGCGTCCTTCAGGTGGACGAGAGCCACGTCGCACAGCGACCACACGCGAGAGATCGTCTCCTTCGGCTGCATCGGCTGAAAGACGACGTTGTCGAGGCCGCGGCGCTTCGCCTCGATGATGAGCCGTTCGCGCTCGGCGCCGGCGCCGACGAAGAGGAAGCGCGGGGTCGGCGACGGGCGAAGCAAGGCCGCGGCGTCGAGCACGCGCGACAGGTCATGCGCCATGCCATGCGTGCCGAGATAGCCGATGACGAAGGCGTCGGCGAGCCCCCAAGCGCGCGCAAGCACCGCATCGCGCGGCCGCGGCGCGTAGCGCGGCAGGTCGACGCCGTTGCGGATCACCGTGATCTTGTCCGGGCGAATCCCGCGGCGGGTCAAATCGTCCTTGAACGCCTGGGTCAAGGCGATGACCTTGCGGGCGCGGCGGTAAAGAAAGAGCTCGAGCCGCTCGAGGGCGGCGATCGCCGCGCCGTTGCGCAGGGCGCCGACGGCCAGGATCGAGCGCGGCCACAGATCGCCCAGCTCGAAGACGAACGGGATGCGCCGGCACGCGCCGATGGCCCAGCCGGCGACGGCGGTGAAGAATTGCGGCGACGTCGCGACGACGACGTCGGGCCGGCGCTCGAAAAGCCCGGCGAGATAGCCGTTCGCCATGAAGCTGAGGAAATCGAGAGTCCGCAGGACGACGCCCTCGTTGCGGGCGATGAAGGTCTTGACCCGGAGGACCTCGATGCCGTCGGCGCGCTCGCGCTGACGCCAGCGATTGGCGTAGCCCGGGAAGAGCTTGCCTTGCGGAAAATTGGGCGCCGAGGTGATGACCGTCACCTCGTGGCCCCAGCGCGCCCAGTAGACGGCCCTCTCGTAGACGCGCGTCGCCGCGGCGTTCGTCTCGGGCGGATAGTTCTCGGTCAGGAAGAGAATGCGCATGCGGCGCGGAGATTACGCGGCCTGCTCATGCGCGTGCCAGAGGTCGAGGACGAGAAGAGCCCAGATTTTGAGGGCGTGGTCGCGCAAGCCGCGGCGATGCTCGGCCAGAAGCCGCTCGACCGGCTCCCAGGCGATTCCCAGCGCCGCGAGGCGATGGGGTTTGAGGCGCTCCGCCACGAGCGGCGCCAAATCGCGGCGCAGCCAGACGCCCATCGGCGGATTGAAGCCGCGTTTCGGTCGGCGCAGAATCGCGGGCGGCAGCAGGCGCGCCGCGAGCGCCTTCAGCAGCGTCTTCTGGCCGCGCGCAAAGCGCAGCGCCGGCGACAGCCGGCCGACCGCCTCGACGAGCCGATGGTCGAGAAAGGGCAGGCGCAGCTCCAGCCCGTGCGCCATGCTCATCGCATCGCCGTAAGCGAGGAGGTTGCCCGGCAGGAAGGAGAGCAGGTCCGTTTGCTGCATGGCGTCGAGCGGCGCCGCCGATGGCGCCGCCCGGTAGAGCGCGGCGATCGGACTCCGCGGCGGCGCGGACTCGCCGAGGAGCGCGGCGCGTTCCTCTGTTGTGAAATACTCGACCCAGCCCGCATACATCTCGGCGTCGGGGGCGCCCGCGCCCTGCAGGAACTCGCGGGCGCGGCGAAGGCCGTGAAGGCCTCGGCTGCTCTCCGGAATGAAGGCGGCGAGCGGCGCCGCCACGCCGTCGCGCAGCATCGCCGGAAGCCGCCGATAGCGCTGCGCGAGGAGCCCTCCGCGATAGCGCGGATATCCGGCGAAGACCTCGTCGCCGCCGTCGCCGACAAGCGCCACCGTGACGTGCTCGCGCGCTTGGCGCGACAGTTCCTCGACGAGGAGCGCCGTCGGATTGCCGAAGGGTTCGCCGAAACGCGCGACCATCGCCATCGCGCGATCGGCGAGATGCGCGCCGGCGCGCAGCTCGGTGTGTCGGCTGCCGATCCTTGCGGCGACCTCGCGCGCCGGCTCGCTCTCGTCGTAGGCCGCCTCGTCGAAACCCATCGTGAAAGTGCTGAGCGCCGTCCCGCCGCGCTGCCGCAGCTCCTCGGCCATCAGCGCCGCGATGACCGCGCTGTCGACGCCGCCCGAGAGAAAACAGCCGACCGGCACATCGGCCACCATATGGTCGGCGATGGCGCGGCGGAGCAGCGGCATCAGCTCCTCGACGGCATCGTCCAATCCAAGCTCGCGCCCACCAGTGAATGCCGGTTGCCAGTAGCGCTCGATCGCGATGGGCCGTTGCGGTGCCCAACGCAAGACATGGCCGGGCGGAAGCTTGCGGATGCCGCGGTGAATGGTGCGCGGCGCCGGGACGTAAAGGCAGGCAAGATATTCCGAGAGGGCGACGCGATCGAGGGCAAGGTCGAGTCCGGGATGACGGCGCAGCGCCGCCATCTCCGAGGCGAAGGCGAGGTCGCCGCCCGGAAGAGCGGCGTAGAGAAGCGGCTTGATCCCGAGCCGATCGCGGCCGAGCAGCAGCTCGTGCCGCTCGCGGTCCCAAAGCGCAAAGGCGAACATGCCGACGACCCGGTCGAGACCGGCGGCGCCTTGGCGCTGGAGGAGACGCAGCAGCACCTCGGTATCGCTTTCGGTTCGGAAACGTTCGCCGCCGGCTTCGAGAGCCGCGCGCAACGGGCGGTAATTGAAGATCTCCCCGTTATAGGTGAGGGCGAAGCGGCCATCCTCGGAGAGCTGCGGCTGCGCCCCGCCTGGCGAAAGGTCGATGATGGCGAGCCGGGTATGGACGAGGCCGGCGCCGCTCGTCGGGTCGCGCCAGAGACCGCTTCCGTCGGGCCCGCGATGGCTCAGGCAAGCCTGCATCGCCGTCAGCACCTCGGGCGCGGCGTCGGTGCTGCCGGCTATGCCGCACATTGGCCGGCCTTCCGTCCCGCCGCCTCGCGCAGCACCGCCGCGGTCCGGGCAGCGCAGTCCTGCCACGAGAAGTGGCGGGCGCGTTCGAGCGCAAGGGCGCAGAGGCGCTGCCGCAGCGCCGCGTCGCCGATGACGCGCTCGATTGCTGCGGCAAGGGCAGGCGTGTCTTCCGGGTCGACGAGCAGCGCCGCGCCGCCGACGATCTCCGGCATGGCGGCGCGCCGGGATGCGACGATGGGGGCGCCGCACGCCATCGCCTCGACGAGCGGCATGCCGAAGCTCTCCTCCAGCGAGGGGAAGACGAAGGCGGCACAGCTCCGGTAGAGCTCGATCAGCGCATCCTGCGGGCAGCGGCCGAGAAAGGTGACGGCATCGGCGAGGCCGAGCGCTGCCGCTTGCTTGCGCAAGGACATGGCGTATTCGCCGTCGATCGCGGCGCCGGCAATGCGCAGGCCAAGAGTTGGCCGCCCGCGGCGGATGATCGCCAGCGCCTCGACGAGCCGATGGAGATTCTTCTGAAGGTAGAGGTCGCCTACGGCGAGGAGAAAGGAATGCGGCGCGACGCTCGGCTTCGGCGTGAAGGTCTCATCGACCCCGTGATGAATGACGGTCGGCGGCCGCACCGAACCGGTTTCCTCTGCGACATAGCGCGACACGGCAATGGCGCGGCAGGCACGGCGCAGCGAGAGCCGTGTCATGAGGCGAAGCGCCCACCAGTAGAGCTTCTTGCTCCAGCGCCGCTCGAAAGCGCCGACGCCGAGAGCGTTCTGCAGCACGATCACTTGCCGCCCGAGGGCGAGCGGCCCGAAATTCGCCGGCGACAAGACAACATCGTAGCCGATCCGCCGCGCCCGCAGCGGCAGCGCGATCTGCTCCCAGAGAAGGAGCGGCAGCCACCCTCTCGGCGCGCCGATCGGGTGAACATGGATTCCGGGTCCGGCGAAGGCCTGCGCTTGGCTCGGATGCGGCACGACATGGATGTCGAAGCCGCCCTCGCGTGCAAGCCGCGGCAGGAGTTGGCGCAGATAGGTGAGGCCGCCCCCGGCGCGTGCATGAATGGCGTTGACAAGGAGGCGGATCGGCTTCGCGGCGCCGCTCGGCGCAGGGCCAGAGACGTCGTCCTTGGCCGGCGCAATCAACCTGTCATAGGCCGCGCCGATTCGCTCGATGCCGTAAGGTTCGACAATCCGCCGTGCGGAGGCGGGGTCGATGCGCGGCGGCGCCTCGACGAAAGCGAGCACCGCCGCGATTGTCGCCTCCCCGGGCTCGCCTGCCGCATCGACAGTGAGCGCGGCGGGATGCTCGGCAAGGAACGCGACCGAAGTGTCGGCGGGGCCGGCGGCGAGGTTCAGAATCGGCCGCGCCGCCGCCACATACTCGACGAGCTTGCTTGGCAGCTGATGCGGGGTGCGATTGCCGATATTGACGAGGATGTCGGCCGAACGCATCGCGGCAGCGATGCTGTCGCGCGATACCATTCCATGGAGATGCAGGCTGCCGCCGAGCGCCGCGCGGTGGCGGGCGATGGACGGCGCGCAGTCGTTCAGCGCGCCGAAGATGTGGAGGTGAAGATCGGGCCGCCGACGACGCAGCGCCGCGAAGAGCACAAGAAGATATTCGGGATCGCGGAGAGCACGATAGAAGGTGCCGATGCAAACGAGGTGAATGCCGCGATCCGCGAACGCGAAATCGGCGGCGGGGCCTTCCGCTGGCAGCGAGAGCAACGGCGGAACGACGGCAATCTTGTCGACGCTTTCGGGAAAGGCCTCGGCATAGGCGACGCGGCAGCTTTCGACGGTGACGGCGACGGCATCGCTGCCATGCAGCACCGCGGCCTCGACGCGCCGGTTCAATCGGCCGTAAAGGCGCTCATTATTGAGCGGGATTTCGCGCAGCAGGCTGAAGGGATCGCCGATATCGGCAACCCACCGCAATTCCGGATGAGCGCGTTTCAGCACGAGGCCGACGAGATGCGGGGTGAAGGGATGGGATACCGTGACGATCGCATCGAATCCGCGCTGGCGCAGCAGCCGGCGCGCTTTTCTCAGCGCCGGCCCGTACCAGTGGAAGGCGTAATCCGGCCAGAAGAGCTGCTTCAGAGTGAGGGCGTAGGCCGCCTTTGCCGCCCGTCGTAGCCGATTCACTCTGGTATGCGTCGGATGCTCGATATCGGATTGGGCACGGTGGCTCGCTTGGTGGAGCATGCCGCGAAGACGCTCGACGATTGCGCCGCCGACGCGGTGAATGACGACTCCTCCTTGCGCCTCGCAGCGCGCATCGCCCGCCTTCCACGCGGCGACGACCTCCACTTCCCGCCCCTGTGCCGCCCAGCGCTCCGCAAGCGCGGTCCAGCGATAGGCGCGAGGCGAGCGGTCGGGCGCGTAGATGTAGCTGAGGATGAGCAGCCTCATGGGCCGGTAATGGCGCGGTCGCGATGGCGCTTGCCGTAGCCCGGCGAGAACGCCACGGCGGGCGGGAAGCGGGCAAGGAGAGCGCGCTGGCCGACGCAGCGAATCCGGGCCTCGCTCTCCTCGAAGGGGAGGCCGCAATCGCGCACCACGATCGTCGTCTCGCCGATCACGATGTGGCGCCGCACGATGGCGCCGAAGCCGCGATGCTCGCCGACGAAGCCGTTCTCGTCGAAGCGCAGGCACTGCGCCTTCGCCTCGTCGCCGAGCCAGAAATCGCCGAGGTCGAGCCGCGCCGGCTCGCGCGCCTCGCAACGGGGCGCGAAATGCGCCGTAACCGAGCGGTAGGCGTTCCGCAGCCGCCGGTCGGCGGTATAGATCGGGCTTCCCGGATCGGCGATCCAATCGGTACCGTCGATTGCGAGCTCGATCGCGAGCTGGTCGTTGTGGTCGTGCGCGCCGCGCCCGCCATAGCCGAGCGGACCGCAGCGCACCGCAAGGAAGAGGCGCCGCGAACGGACGATCCAGAGCCCGAAATCCGGAAAGGCCTCGAGCGAGAGACCGCCGCGCAGATCGGGGCCTGTGGCGACGATCTCGATCTCGCGGCAGGGCTGCGGGTCGGCGCCGATCTCGAGAGCGGCGGGCCGAGCGCTGCGGCGTGCCGCCGCGATGGGCGCCGATCCGGTGTTCTTGCCCGCAAGCGCTTCGACGAAGGCGGCATCGAGCCAGCCCGTGCCGGCGAAGTCGGCGAGGTCGCGCCGTCGCGTTAGCGCCGCGGCGGCGGCGACAAACGGCCGGTGGTCGAGAATCTCCTCGTCGAGATAGGCGGCATTCGCCGGCAGCCCGTCATAGCCATCGAGATTGGCGTAGACGATGCGCGCTTCGGCGACGCTGCGCGTGGTGAAAATGGGATGCAGCTTCAGGAACCGGCCGCTGTCATTGTCGCCGATCTGCGCGACGCGCCCGTTCGGCTTGGTGACGGCGCGGCTGAATTCGGCCATGGCGGCGATGCGGGCCAGGTGATCGCGATCGGGGAAGCGGCGCTCGGGTTGGAGGCGCCGGCGCGGGCGCGTGCGCAGCAAGCCAGGATCGGCGCCGCGCAATGCCGCGAGGCGACCCTCGGGAAGACCAAGCATCAGCGCCGTCGCGAACACCACCATCTCGGCAGCGAGGCGGTGATAGCTCGTCGAGCCCTCGAATGTCGCGCCATCGGCGCCGAATTGATGCGTGGTCTCGATGCAGAGCTCCTGCGCGGCGAAGGCGAGCCAGGCGTCGGTCTCGGGGCTCTCCGGCAGGGCGGCCGCGATGAAGGCGAGGCCGCAGATATCGGCGAGGTAATGATTGCCGCGGCCCTCGGGGTAGAGTTCGAGATGAGCGAGAATATGGCTCGCATGATCGGCAAGGCTCGCGCTCAGCATCGCCGTGAAGGGCGCATCGAAGGCGGCGCCGAACAGACGAAAGAGATCGTAGGCGGCGACCCAATTGGCGGCGCGAATGGCGACGTCCATGGTGCAGCGCCAGTTGATGCCGAAGCGCGGCGGATTGGTCGCGATAAAGTCGAGCACCACGTTGCGGAACTCGGCGCGATAGCGTTCGGCCGGCTCCAGCCCCGGCTCGTCCGCAGCCGCGAGCGCATAGGCCCAGGCGAGGGTCGACAGGTGCTGCATCCGCGCCAGCTCCCAGGGCAGCTTGACATCGACGCCGGGCAGGTGGCCGATGGGCAAATCGGCCGACCACGCGCTGTCGCTCCAGCGAAACCCCGACTTCACGTCGCGCTGCCAATCAATTGGCTGATAGCCGGGATCGACGAGGCGCCAGACGCGCCGGCTGTCGGCAAGAGCCGCGGCCGGCATTCTGCCGCAGAGCCACGCGCCGTCCGGATCGGCCGATACCGGCGAGGCGGCGTCATAGCGGATGCCATCGAGGCCGCGGCAGGGGGCGCCATGCGCGACCGTGACCCAGCCCGAGCCGAGGAGATCGAAGATGTGGCGGCAATAGAGCGCCGCGGCAGGCGCAATCCATGAGCTGGCGGCCCGTACCGTCTCGAAGGGGATGGCCGAGCGGAGAAGAGGCCGCAGCGTGCCGGCCGTTCCGATATCGCCGTAGGTGCTGCGACGCTGATCGAGAAACCGCTTCGCCGCCGCGCGCGGCCGCCGCTCGATGACGCCGAGCGCGCGTCGGGCGACGGCGCTCGGCGGGAGTCGCCGCAGCAGGGCGAAGCGCCGGTCCATCATGCTAGCGCAGCCCCCAGCGCCGCTCGTTGAGACGCTTGCGCCAGCGGGCCCAGGCGCTGCGCCGCCATCGCGCGGCTCTCGGTGGCCGGACCGGGCGCAGCTCGAACATCCAATCGCTGGCGCACCAGGCCGGCAGCCTGTCCGCGATCCCGGCGTTCAACGCGGCGAGGCGCGGCTGCCGCAACAGGCTGTCGGCAAGATAGCCGCAGAGAACCGTGCGCGGCCGATAGCGCTCGACGGCGAAGCCGAGATCGGCGAAGAGCCGTCCGAGTTCGCCGAAGGCGAAAAAATTGATATGCGGGCTGACGGCAAGCGTCGTCGGCGCCGCATTGAGTCCGCTGTCTTGGCGCCTTTTGAGCCGGCGGAGCCTCGCTTGAACGCCGGAGAGGTTGAGCAGGGCTTCGATGAGCGCCAGCCATTCGAAGCCGCCATATCCGTTCGGGACAGTAAGAAGCAGCGGCGCTCGCTCATCGAGACGGGCGCGCAAGGCGAGGAGGAAATCCGGAGGGTCGGGGACGTGCTCCAGCACCTCCGAGGCGATGACGAGATCGAAGCGCTCCTCCGCCGCGAGCGCCGCAGGCGCGAGAAAGCGGATGTTGCGCGCGCGGACATGCTCGCGAGCCCAGGCGAGCGAGTCCGGGTCTTCGTCGATCGCGGTGATCTCGATCGCGGGGAACCGCGCGGCCAGCGGTGCCGTGAGCTGGGTCCCGGCGCCGCAGCCGACATCGAGAACGCGCCGCGGCGAGCGCGCCTCGATGGCAGCGCAGATGAAGTCCAGCCGTTTGGCGCGCCCATAGGAATCCTCAGGCAGCGACATACGATTCCCACCACAGCGCGAAATTGAGGAGATACCAGCTCTGGGCGCCGCGGCCCTCGCCGAGCAGTGCCTCCACCTCGGCACGGTCGAGGAAATCGGTATCGCGGCAGAAGCGGTCGAGCGTCGCCCGCGTCTCCTGGCCGAGCTTGCCGTAGAACCATTCGCGCACCGGCACGCCGAAGCCTTGCTTCGGACGGTTGAGGATCTTCGGCGGCAGCAGCGACGCGACGGCGCGCTTCAGGAGATATTTCAGCTCGCCATTGCGGGTCTTCGCGGCGCTCGGCACGCCGAGCGCGAAGGCGACGATCTCGTGGTCGAGATAGGGCACCCGCGCCTCGAGTCCGACCGCCATGGTCATTTTGTCGACGCGCATCAACAAAAGCTCGGGAAGCCGCAAATTGAGATCGAGATAGGTCATCCAGTTGAGCATCGACGGCTCCGCGGCGCGCTCATGGAAGCGCCGATGGAGCGGCGCCAGCACGTCCCACGAGCTCAGCTCCTGGAATTCGCGGCGCAGGCGCGGCGAGAGAAGGCGCCGCTTCATCGTCTCGCCGAAGGCCTCGGCGCCGCCCCAGAAGATCGACTGGCCGGCGGCGGCGCGGCGCAGCAGCTCGGTGTAGCTGCGCGCGCCATGGCCGACGCCTTCGAGAATGCCGACTCCCATCCGCTTCAGCCCGGCCGGGACCGGCAGCGCGTTGAGGCGCTGCAAACGGTCTACTGTCTTCCAGCCTGGATATCCCCAAAAGAGCTCATCGGCGCCTTCGCCCACCTGACAGGCTTTGACGCCGTTCTCGCGCGCGAGCTTCGCCACGAAATGCACGGGTACGCAGACCGGGTCGGCGATCGGTTCGTCCTGAAGCTCGACGAGGCGCGGCAGGAAATCGAGAAGGTCGGCCTGCGTGAGGCGCAGCTCGTGATGCTCGGCGCCGACGCTCTCCGCCATCAGGCGGGCGAAGGGCAGCTCGTCGGCGACGCTCGTATGCGCGCCCGCATAGCCGATCGAGAAGGAGCGGACGGGCCCACTCTCGCCCTCGGCGAAAAGGCGGAGATTCGTCGACGAGTCGATGCCGCCGGAAAGAAACACGCCTTGCCCGACATCGGCGACCTTGTGATAGCGGATGGACTCGCGCAGGAGCGCAAGAAGCCGCTCCGCCAGCGCTGCATCCGTCTCCTCGGTCGCGGCCTGCGCTTCGTCGAGCGGATCCCACCAACGCTCCTCGCGCATCGCCCCGTCGGCCGAGATGCGCAGCCAATGCGCCGCCGGCAGCTTGCGGACGCCTTTGAAGAGCGTGCGCGGCGCCGGCGCCGTCAAAAAGGAAAGGAAGTGGAAGAACGCTTCCTCATCGACGGCGCGCGGCAGACTCGGATCGCGCAGCAGAGCCTTGATCTCCGAAGCGAAGGCGATCCCGTGCTCGCCCGGCGCGTAATAGAGCGGCTTGATGCCGAGGCGGTCGCGCACCAGCCAGAGCTGGCGCTCTGCCACATCCCACAGCGCGAAGGCGAACATGCCGCGAAAACGGTGAAGGCAGGCGATGCCCCATTCGGCGAAGGCGTTGAGGATGACTTCGGTGTCGCAGTGATCGGTCCGCCATTGCGTATGCCCGCGCGCCTCGAGCTCACGGCGGATCTCGCGGTGATTGTAGATTTCGCCATTGTAGACGATCCGGAATCGGCCATCGCGGCTCGCCATCGGCTGGGCGGCCGCGGCGGAAAGATCGATGATGGCGAGGCGCCGGTGCGCGAGGCCGATCCGCCCATCCTCGGCGAGCCATAACCCTTCGCCATCGGGACCGCGATGCGCGACCGCCTCGCCCATGTCAAGGAGGAGGCGCGAATCGACCGGCTGACGGTCCGGCACGAAGGAAAGGATCCCGGCGAGGCCGCACATCTATTTCATCGCACGGATGGTGATGAACATGCCCCAGCGCTGCGGCATCCAGGCGGCGATTGCCGGCGGCCAGTGCTGGAGGTCGTAGGGCGTCATATATGTGGCGAGCGAGCGCCGGCGGAAGGCGGCGAAGAGCCGATCGACCTCGCGCAGCGTATAAGCCTTGGTGCCTACGCTTTCGAAATGGTGCCACAGAATGTCGGCGAAGCTCCGCCACGGCTTACCGGCAAGGAGCCCGTGCTTCAGCCATTCGGCGAAGACCGAGAGCGAGCGGCGATTGTAGAGCATGCCAAGGAAGAGTCCGCCGGGCCTGAGCACGCGGTGGATCTCGGCGATAATGCGGTCGGGGTTCTCCGAATGGTGGATCACGCCCCACGACCAAACGAGATCGAAGCTGCCATCGGCGAAAGGCAGCGCCTCGGCGTCGATGCGCCGGAGCTCCGAGGAAAAGCCGTGCAGCGCCAGATGCGCGCGCGTCGTCTCGATCGCCGCCTGCGTCAGGTCGACGCCGTGACAGAAGCAGCCGGCGCGCGCCCATTGCAGATGATCGGTGCCGGCGCCGACGCCGATCTCGAGGAGACGCTTGCCGCGATGGCGCGTGAATTGCGCAACGGCGTGGATGAACGGCTCATTGGCGTAGCGATTGTCCTCGACGCGCTGGAACCAGGCAGGAGAGCGCGGCTCGGCGGCGCCGGTAATGCGCCAATCGGTGCCGACCGGGCCGCGCTCCCAGAAGGCGCGGACCTTATCGTTGAGCGGCTCAGGCATGAGAGACCTGCCGTCTCGCGCCGGCGAGCGTCGCCTGGAAGCGCGGCCGGATGGTCGCGGCATCGTGCCGCGCGGCAGCGCTCCGCTGCGCCGCCGAGAGTTGGCGGCGCAGCGTCATGTCGCTGGCCAGACGCCGGATCGCCGCGCCGAGCGCCGCCGGGTCGCGACGGTCGACGACATGCGCCCAGCCGCCGGCGCGCGCATAAGCGATCTGCGCCGTCTCGGGCGGGCCATAGGCCAGCACCGGCGTGCCGCTGACGAGATAGGCGGGCACCTTGGTCGGCATCGAGAGGCGGATGTAGCGCTGCGAATGCGCATCGAAGTTCACCGGCAGCAGCAGGATATCGGCGGCAGCGAGGGTGCGGAAATAGTCCTCGTCCGCGGCGATCGTGTCATGAATGCGGACGGCGCCGCCGCACTCGAGGCGATGGCGCAGCGGCGCCGTTTGCGACAAGGGGCTGTGGATGTCGAGGGTGATCGCCAAACCCTCGCCCGCGAGCGCGGCGACGACGGCGCAGCAATCGGCAAGGCTCGCCGCCTGCGCGAAGCCGAGGACCGATCCCGTATAGAGCAGGCGGATCGGCGTTCCGACAGCAAGATCGCGCTTGGCGAAGGCGCGCCACCGCGCGACGTCGACCGCATTCTGAAACGGCGTGAAGGAGCGGCCCCAACGCCGCGCATAATCCTCGCACATCGCCTCGCAAATGCCGAGACGCACCTCGGCCGCGGCGACCAGCCGCGCGACCAGCCTCTGCATCTGACGGCGCTGCAAGGGCGAGAGAAACCCGCCGCGATGGATCGCCGCTTGCCAATCGTCCATGAAATGAAGGGCAAGCGGCAAGGCGAAGTCCCGGCGAACGGCCTCGATGAGCTCCATGAGTCCGATCCCACCCAGAATTGTGTAGATGAGGTCGGGACGATACTCGGCAATCCAGGAACGAAGCCGCGGAGAGAGATGGCCGCGTTCCGGCAGCCCGTCGCCGAAGACGATCGATTTGAGGCGGTGTCGGAGGCGGGGATTTGCCGCGCCGGAGCCGAGCGCCGCAGCGCTCGACGCTGCGGGGCCGCGCAGGCGGCGAAGCAGGAGCCAGGTCGCGATCTCCGCCTCGCCCAGCCGGTAGTAGCGCTCGCAGATATCGGTGGTGACCGGCGTTGGATCACTGTGCACCGTCGCGATGCGGTCTTTCGGCCAGCCCCGAAACAAGTTGCTGAATGTGATGCCGCCGCCGCTCGTGCGATTGAACGCCGCCGGGGTGATGAAGAGAAGGCGCGGGAACGACCCGCGAAAAGGGGCGCTGTCGGGCATCACGCCGCCGCCCGCGCGGCACGAAGCCGCTCGTAAAGGGCCAAGAACTCGCTGGCTTCGCGGTCCGCGCTGAAGGTGGTTCGCGTGAGTGCGATGCCGGCTGCCGAGAGCCGCGCGCGCTCCTCGGTGTCGGCGAGGAGATGGCGGATGCCGTCGGCGAGGGCGGCGTCGTCGCCGGGCGGCGCAAGCCAGCCGGTCTCGCGATGCCGCACCGCCTCGCCGATGCCGCCGGTGGCGAAGGCGACGACCGGAGTGCCGCACGCCATGGCTTCGAGAATGGCGTTCGGCAAATTCTCGACGCTTGCCGGTGCAAGCGCGAGGTCGGCGGCGGTATAAGCGGCCGCGAGGAGCCGCTCGTCGCGGATGAAGCCGAGGCGAAAGACGGGGTGGGGAATGCGGCCTTGCCAGCGCTCGCCGCCGCCGCCGAGCAGGAGGACCGCGAGATCCTGCCGCGGCGGAATGCGTTGCAGCGCCGCGACGGCCGCGCCGCTGCCCTTGCGCGCATCGTCATCGACGCTGTGCGCGGCGAAGAGGATGAGCTGCTGCTCCTTCGGCAAATCCAGGATCTCGCGCGCCGCCAGCCTCGGAATGGGGCGGTATACGGCCGTGTCGACCGCCGTCGCGATATGGTGGACGGCGCAGCCGGCGAAGAGGGGACTCTGCCGGGCCAGATCCTCGATCCAACGCGAAGGCGCGACGATGGTCGGCCGCGCCATGGCGTAGAGGCGCCGTTTCCGCCGCCACAGGAGAGCGCTCGTGTCGAAGGCGAGCGGCGGATAGCTGGCGAGATCGGGGCAGCGGCCGCAACCAGCCTGCCAGCGCTCGCAGGGTCCCGCATAGGCGCAGTGACCGGTCATCGCCCACATGTCGGAGAGGCGCCAGACGATGGCTGCCCGGCGCGCCAAGGCCGGCAGCAGCCCGAGGCTTAGATACCCGCCGTGCAGGTTGTAGAGCTGGACGATGTCGGCCTCGGCGACCCAAGGATGGCGCCGCACGCGCCGGCCCGATGGATACCAGACATATTGCAGCCCGACCCGCCGCGTCGCTTCCTCGGCGAGGCGATCGAGAATGCGGCGCATCCCGCCGCCATGGACAGTGGCCGCATCCGCGTCCTCGCTCGCGCGGGTGCCGACCAGCATGCGCGAGACATGGCCGCGTCGGCGCAGGCTCTGATGCAGCCGCCGCGCCGAACGCGCCGAGCCCCCTTCGCTGTCCGAGGTCGAGAAATGCAGGATCTTCACGCGGCGGAACGCTCGACGAGATCAGCGAGCGAGAAATCGGGCGCACCCGACCGCTCGATGAAGACCATGTGCCAGAGCTGGAACATGATGGCGGCCCAGACGCGGTTTGTGTGATCGGCCTTTCCTTCGACATGGGGGCGAACGAAGGCGGCATGGAATTCCGGCTTGAAGATACCCTGCTCGGCGAGGCGGCGCGGCGCCAGCAATCGCTCGGCCAGCGGCCGCAGGCGGCCGCGTAGCCACAGCTTCAAGGGAATGACGAAGCCGCGCTTCGGCGCCGCGAGCACCGTCGGCGGCAACAGCGGCGCCACGGCGCGGCGCAGCAAGCCTTTCAGATCGCCGCGTGCCGTGCGCAGCTCGGCCGGCACCGAAAGCGCCGTCTCGGCGAATTCGGCATCGAGGAAGGGCGTCCGCGCCTCCAGCGCATGCGCCATCGAGAAGCGGTCGGTCATCATCAGGAATTCCTCAGCGAGCTGCGTCTCTATATCGGTCGCGGCGACGCGGTCGCGGATGGTGCCTTCGGCTTCGCGGTAATGGGCAAAGAGGAGCGCGGCGGTCGAGGGCGGCGTGCCGGCTCCCGGCTCGGCGAGGACCCGCCGCCGTTTCTCCTCGTCCGAGAGGTAATAGTAGCGATCGACGAAATCCGCGGCGAAACGTTCCGCATCGATGTCGCGCGCACCGAAAAGCCGCGCCCAGCCTCCGCCTTCGAGCCGCGTCCACTTGCCGTAATTTCCGAAGAGCTCGTCGCCGCCGGTACCGGTCAGGCCGACCTTGACCTCGCGCCCCATCGCCTTGAAGACCGCCCATGACGGAAGACCGCCGCCATAAGGCTCGTCGAGATGCCAGACCATGGCGACGAGGTCGTCGAGCAAGCTCTCGGGGTCGAGTATCAGCTCCTCGTGCCGTGTCGCCCAGCGCTCGGCGACCGCGCGCGCCTGGGGCAGCTCGTTCCATTGTCCCTCGCCTGCGCCGGTAAAGCCGACCGAGAAGGTGCGCGGCGTCAGCCCGCCCTCCGCAAGAAGGCCGACGATGCTCGACGAATCGAGCCCGCCCGACAGCGAGCAGGCGATCGGCACGTCCGAAAGGCTCCAGCGTTTGACGGCCGCGCGCAACGCTTGGCGAAGCCGCCACGGCCATTCGGCAGCGGGTGTGCGGTAGTCGGGGCGGATCGTAGGACGCCACCAGCGCTCGATCGCGACCTCGCCGTCGGCGAGGCGGTAGCTGAGGCACTCGCCCGGGCCGAGGCGCTGCACGCCATCGAGGATCGTCGCCCGGCCGGGCACATACATGAGGCTCATGTAATGCCAGAGGCTGGCGCGATCGAGGCGGCGCTCCAGAAAGGGCAGCGCGAGGAGCGCCTTCAGCTCGGAGGCGAAGGCGAAGCGGCCGGCGGCCCGCGTCCAATAGACCGGCTTGATGCCGAAGCGGTCGCGGGCGAGGAGAACGGTTCCGGCGGCGCGGTCATAAAGGGCGAAGGCGAACATGCCGTTGAGGCGCGGCAGCGCGTTCTTGCCCTCGCACATGAGAAGGCGCAGCAGCAGCTCGGTGTCGGAATGGTCCGTCGAGAAGCGTTCCCCCACCGCCTCGAGGGCGGCGCGCAGCTCCGGCGCGTTGTAGATCTCGCCATTATAGACAAGGACGAAGCGGCCGTCCGCGCTCGTCATCGGCTGATGGCCTCCGGCGAGATCGATGATGGCGAGGCGTCGCATCGCGAGGGCGAGCCGCGCCTCGACGTCGCGGAAGACGCCGTCATCGTCGGGGCCGCGATGGCGCAGGCGCTCGCTCATCGCGAGAATAGCGCCGTCATGCTGAGGACCGTGCAGACCGGCGATGCCGCACATCGGATCAGAGGACTCCGCGCGCGATGCAGACGAGATGAGGCGCGGCGGGCGCACGGCCGAGCAGTCTCTTGGCCATCCGCTTCACGGCGCCGCCCGGCTGCCGCCAAGGGGCTCGTGCGAAATCCGTGGCGAACACCCGCTCGACGGCGAGCCCTCGTGCCGCGAGGGCCGCGGTCAAACTCGGCCCCGACCAGCTCCGCAGATGCTGCCAGCGGTGAAAGACGTGGTTGCAGGCGGGGCAATAGATCTCGGCGGCGCGGAGATCCTCTTCATGCGGCGTCGTGATGATGGCGACGCCTCCGGGAGCGAGAAGCCGGCGCAGCGCGTCGAGGAAGCCATCGAGATGCTCATCGGCAAGGTGCTCGATGACCTCGATGGATATGACCGCGTCGTAACGCCGCTCGGCCGCCAGCAGTTCGTCCAAAAGCACGGCGCCGCGGAACCCCGCGATACCGTGATTCCGCGCGTTGGCGGCGGCGACGGCCTCGGGCGAGATATCGGTCGCGCTCACCTCCATGCCGAGTGCCGCCAGATGCGGCTCGAGGAAGCCGAGGCCGCAGCCGTAGTCGAGAACGCTGCGGCGGCCTTTCAGCCAGGGCCGCAGCTGGCGCGCGATGAGAGCGCCGAAGCGATGCGTGAAGTACTGGTCGGGAAATTGCGCTTGCCAGCGCCAATAGCGCGCGGCGAGCGCGTCGGTCCACTGCATCGCAGGATAGGGCTGCGGTTCCGTCATGGGTCGAGCGGCTTTCGGCCGTTGCCGACGACGCCGTTGCCTCCTTCCCGGACGATGAAATCGCGGTAGCCGGCCGCGCGAAACCAGCCGCGAACCGCATCGAGCGTCACCGGAATGTCGTAGGCCGGTGCCAACGCGTCGAACGTGTCCATGATTGCCCAGCGCCGGCGCTCCGCCCGGCCGAGATCGGTATAGAAATAGTTGAAGCAGGGGACGATCGCGCCGAGATAGCGGCCGAAAAACGGTATCCGCTTGATTGCCGTGTCGAGCGGCAGCCATTTCGGGATGAACCATTCGAGGAACGCCAGCAGGCGCTCGGGCTCGATCCGTGTCGTGAGCGGCCGCCACAGATACTTCGCTTTCCAGGGCTGGATCTTGCCGTCCTTCAAATAGACATCGACCGAGATGCGACCGCCCGGGCGCAAGACGCGATCGAGCGCGCGGAACGCCGCCGCCGGATCGGGCGTGTGCTGAAGGACGCCGTGGCAGAAGACGCGGTCGAAGGCGCCGGCGCGGAATGGCATGTCGAGAATATCGGCCTGCAGGAAGATGGCGCCGCTGCCTTCGCCGAGATTGGCGGCGGCGACATCGACTGCGGTGCTGTAGTCGAACGAGACGAGCTCTGCGCCGCTCTCGGCGAGGAGCGTGGTGAAACGCCCGGCGCCGCAGCCGGCTTCGAGAACGAGCTCGCCGCGCAGATCCTCGAGACGCCATTCGGTTTCGCGGAGAAAGCGGTCGCGCGTCAGGCTGGTCCCGTTCACCGCATCGATCTGCTCGCGCGCAAATTTGTGCCATTGCCGTGCGAAGGAGGCGTTGTAGCCGTCGCCCGTGCGAAACCGGAGAATGCCGTTGGTGATGGGAATGCTGCGGTCGCCGAGGCGCAAGCAATCCACGCCGAGCCGCAATGGCGAGTCGGGAAAGATCCGCCGTAGCCGGTCGACGAGCCGAAGATCGCCGATCTCACAATTCGAGATAGTCGATGTCATTCCCGGCGGCCCAGACGGCGAAGCGGTGCAGATCGCCATTGGCGCGCAGCTCGGCCACGGAGCGCGCCACAGTGGCGAGATTCTGATCGAGCGCTCCGACGCCGCGCTCGCGCCTTTGAAACACGGACCGGAAGCTCGACATCGACCAGGGGCGCAGAATGAAGGCGGCATGCGCATGGCGCCGCGCCCGCAGGACGAGCTGCGGCGTCATCGGCGGCGCGTCCTGGAGCCGCGCGAGGCGGCCCAGATATTCCGCTCGGCTGCTCGAATCGACCGTGAAGCCCAGGCCCGAATAGCGTCCGGTCCCCGCCGTCAGCGTCGCCTTCCCGAAGCAGGGGAGCTCCATCCCGCATGTGCCGCGTACGGTCACTCCGAAATCGCTCGCGGCGAAGAGCGAGGCGGTGGAAATACGGGTGTCCGGCAGCAGCAGCCTCACATGCGGCGGCAGCGCCCCGAGACGCCGGCGAATGAGCGACAGCTCGGAATATTCGCCGGTCGCGCCGTCGCGCGCGCGCTTCCAGAGATTGGCCGGGTGCAGCTTGATCAGCCATGAGAGCGCGGGATTGCGCGCGGCGGCCCGCACTGTCTCGATGAACCACTCGCCATAATCCTCGAAGAGATCTTCGCCATAGAAGAGATTGGCATCCCACAGCACATGCGAGAAGACGGTGGCAATCTTCTTTCCGGGATCGAGCGCCAGCATGCGCTTCAGCGCGCCCGGATCGGCGTCTTCGGTGTCGGGTTGGTTGCGGCGCTGCAGATACCATTTGCCGCTGTAGCGCGCCGCCAGAATCTCGTCGACCGCGCGCTCCTCCGCCATGCCCCAGGGCCGGCGCAGTACCGCCGCGAAACTCTCGGGCGAGACCGAGGAAGGATGCATGCGGCGGGTCTCGCGCGTCAGCCGCTTGAAGATGAGCGCATCGTCGCGCCAGGGCTGCGTCACCTGGATGACGGCGATGCCGCCGGCGATGAGGCGATCGACGAAGGGGCCATAGACCGTGTAATTGGCCTCGATGACGAGGCCGAGATCGGCGCGCGCGGCCGCGACGACGCGCTCGGCCGCGCGGACGCGCCGCAGCACCTGCGGGAGCAGCGTCGCGATCTCGCCGCGCGTCGCCTCCTCGGCGGGATCGGGTGCGCCTTCGAGCCGGCGACGCGATACGGTCGAGAGAATCTGCGGGCCGATCCAGGAGCCTCCGAAGGTCCAGGCCTTGACCGCCTGGAAGGAGGGCGCGCCGGCCAGCAGCCGCGCCGCCTCGGCTTCGGCTTCCGCCGCCTCCTCGGCAGTGGGCGCGAAATCCTCGAGATAGAGGAAATCCGCGATCCCGAAGGCTGCGAAATAGCGTCGCGCCCGCGTATTTGCCCGCGCGTTGGTGAGGATGATCGGCCGCCAGCCCGCGAGCTTCAGCGCCGCACCCAGCATCGCCTCGATCTTCAGCTGATAGACCATGTCGGAGAGCGAGACGATGAGAAGCCGCTTCGCCGCCAGCGTCGGCTCAGGCAGCGCCGCGCGGAGCCAGGCAAGCTCCTGCGCCGTTTGCCGCAGATCGGCCCGCACTGCCCTTTCGGTTTCGGGATCGCGCAGGCTGCGGGCGAGGTCGATGATGGCGGGGCCGATGACCGGCAGGCGCGCCACTTTGGCGGCTTTATGGCGCATTGCGGCGCTCCCGGTCGGCGAGAAGGAGCTCGGCCAGACGCAGATCGTCCGGACCGTCGATATCGAGCGAGTCTTCGCGGCTCATCTCATAGCCGAAACTGCGGTCGGTGTAGAGCATGCCGGCGCGGACGATCTCGGGTCGCAGGACCAGCACGGCCGGGCCGTTGCGGGCCCAGAGCCGCTCCTTTTTCTGTCTCAGGTAAGATTGCGGGGTTGCGGCGAGGTATGGCGTCACCCGCCCATCCTCCATCCGCATGAGCGAGGTCGGCGTGAACTGGTGCGGGACCGCGACGACACTGACCACCGAATCGGCCTCGCGCGCCTGGAAGAGCGCGACGGCCTCGTCGATATGCTGCGCCGTGCGAAAGGGCGAGGTCGGCTGCAGCAGGACGATTGCTTCAATGGGACCCGTGCCGTTCGCTTCGAGCCATTCGAGCGCATGGGCGATCACCGCGATCATCGGCGTGTCGTCGCCGGCGATCGCCGACGGCCGCAGGAACGGCGCTTCGAGGCCGAGGCTGCGCCCGAGCGCGGCGAGAGCGGGATCGTCGGTGGAGATGAGCCGGCGGTTGATGGCGCGGCTGCCGGCGGCCGCATCGGCGGTGTAGGCGAGCAAGGGGCGGCCGCCGAGCGGCGCCGCGTTCTTGCGCGGAATGGCCTTCGAGCCGCCGCGCGCCGGGACGAGCGCAATGATGCTCATCGGTCGTAGAGCTGGTAGCCGCGCAGCGAATTGCGCAGCCGGACGATCGGCCGCTCGACGAGAATGCGAATGAGGACCGCAAGCGCGAAGCTCGCGGCGACGGTGAGGCCGAAGGCGGCGCTGTTGCCGAGATGGAGCGTGATGACGGCGAAGATCACCGAGGGATGGACGAGATAGAGGGCGTAGGTGAGATCGCCGAGGCGCTTGTCGATGCGCTCGGCGGCGCGCGAGGCGCGCAGCGTCGTAAGTCCGACCATGAGCAGGAAGACGGTGATGAAGATCGCCGTCGAGGCCGTCACATGAAAGGACGGGCCGGCCGCGAGCCCGCGCGCGTTGTAGCCGAAATATGCATGGACCGCGAGAAGGAAGGCGACCGCGGCGGGCAGCGAGAGGCGTGCGTCGCCGCGGGCAAGGCGGAAATAGAGGAGCGCGCCGAGGATGAAGAACGGCGCGAATTGGAAGGCACCGTAAAAGCGCGCCTGCGCGCCGCTCCTCCAGACCCAAAGATAGAGAATGAGCGATGCCGCAGCTGCGAGCGGAAGCACGGGCATCCGCGGCAGAAGGCGCGTCGTTGCGAAGGCGGCGGCGGCGAGGAGATAGAACTGACATTCGACGATGACGGCCCAGGCGACGGATATGACGAGCAGCGTGTTGCCGTGCGGAAGATAAGCGGGCAGGAGCCCCAAATTCACGGCGATGCCGAAGGGGCTCCAATCGGCGGTTTCGCCCGCCCACAGCCGGGCGGCATAGGCGACCGGTACCGCCGCGAGGTAGGCGGGATAGATCTTGAGCGCGCGGTTGAGCAGGAACTTCGTTGTCGAGCGGCGGTAGAAGATGTCGAGCGCCTCGGAGATGACGAAGCCGGAGACGACGAAGAAAAGGAGGACGCCGACATTGCCGAGGGCCAAGGGACCGACGAATCCGGGCAGGAAGCCGCTCGCATGGCTGACGAGAACGAGACTCGCCAGGAGAAACCGGTAGGCCCCGAGGACGCGGTAGGGATGCGCCGTCACGCGCGGGACGGCGGCTGCCGTGCTCGGAGCGGCGGCGTCGAGCGCCAGCGTCTTCATGTCGACCCGAGGAGCCGGCTCATCGCGCTGTTCATCAATATCGCGGCGTAATGGCGGCGCGCTGCGCCGGAGAGAGCGCCGGCACCGCGGCGATGAAGGCGGCGCGGTCGAAGAGCGGCGCGCACCATTGCGGCGACAACGGCCGCGCCGAGTTGTAGCAGAAAAAGAGCGCGAGGCGGTCTGCGGTCGCGGCGATGCGGCCGCGGTGATAGACGCGGCAGGTATCGACGAAAACCGCGGTGCCGCGCTTGCCGGTGCAGCATCGCCAGCGCGCCGGCGGCACGAGCCGGGCCATCGCGGCATCGCTCGCGCGCGAGCCGTCGTGCGGAACGCGCCAGGACGCCGGCGTCAGCGGCCGCGGAATGAACTCGAACGGCCCGCCGTTTTCGTCCACATCGTTCAGATAGACGATGATCTTGAGGATTCGGTTGTCCTCATTGTCGCGATGCAGAAGACGCGTCTCGACCTTGTCGCCGCCGACGATGTCGCGCCGCACGGTCAAGCCGCGATAGACGATTGGGAGCCCGATATAGTTTTCGGCGATGGCCAGCAGCCGCTCGTCGAGCCCCCAGCGGATGAGGTCGGGATAGCGCCCGATTTCCTCGGCCGCCGCCTGCACGCCGAAGCCGCCCTTGACCGGGGCGCGTCCTGCCATCGCCCGCTGCAAGGCATCGCCCGCCGCGAGCATCGCCGCGGTTCCGGGGATCGCGAGATCCTCGAGGGACGTGACCACCCCGCCCTCGCCTTCGATGCGCCGTACCAGCGCGGCGTCCGCGGCCGAAAGGGCCGGCAATGCCGCGCGATGGCGCCGTCGCCGGTCCCAGTAGACGAGATTCCAGCGCTGCTCGTTCGCGTGCTGACGCAGATCCTGCATCATGGCGCCGCCCCTCAATAGGTGATGCGCTTCTGGATGTCGATGCGGCCGGTTGCGGCCAGCACCTCGGCGATGCGGCGGCCGGCCTCGCCATCGCCATAGATGGTGTCGGACGGGTAGCGGCGCTGCGCCGCTTGCCGGCGGAGCGCCGCAACGATCGCATCCTTCTCGTGCGGCACGTCGAGAACGTTGCGGCCGCGCTCGCGACCGGCCTGGCGCGATCCGATGTTGACGACGGGCGTGCCGATATAGGCGCCCTCGCGGATGCCGCTCGACGAGTTTCCGACGAGGCAGGCGGCGCGCGCCATCAGCCGGATATAGGTCTCGACCGGAAGATTCTTGAAAAAATGCATGCCCTGCGCGAGCCCGCGCTCGCGCAGCTTGCGGATGCCGCGCGCGATGTCCTCGGATCCGGCATCGGCATTGGGCCAGAGCACGATCGCGGGCAGGCCGATCTCGCGCACCGCTTCGAGAGTCGTCGTGATCTGCCGCTCGCCCTCGCCATATTCGGTCGTCACCGGATGCTGCGAGACGAGGAGGAAGGGCGCGTCGAGATCGAGGCGGTCGCCGACGCCGAGATCGAAGATGGCGGCATCGAGCGGCGCCGTGCCGTCGCCGAGGATCTCGGCGACGAGATCGACGCGCGGGCAGCCGACGAGGTGCACGGTCTCGGCCGGCTCGCCGAGCCGGATGATGCGCTCGCGCGCACCGCGGCTCGCCGGGAAATGGAGATGGGCGAATTTGGTGACCGCGTGGCGGATGCTCTCGTCGATGGTGCCCGAGACCTCGCCGCCCATCGTATGCGCGATCGGAATGTTCATATAGGCGGCCGCCAAGGTCGTCGCCATCGTCTCGAAGCGGTCGCCGACGGTGAGGACGATGTCGGGCGCGAGCGTCGCGAAGACGGTCGGCAGTTCGAGGAGGCCGAGGCCGGTCGATTTCGCCATGGTGACCGGCGTCTCGCCCTCGATCAGCATGTGCACCTTGGCGGCGATGGCGAAGCCGTCGCGCTCGATGAGCCGCGCGACGGCGCCATACCGGTCGAGCAGCGCCGAGGCGCCGGCGACGATCTGCAGCGATAGCTCCGGATGCGCCGCGATGGCGCGCAGCGCCGATTTGATGCTGCTGTAATTGGCCCTGGAGCCGATGACGACGCAGATCTTCTTCACGCGATGCTCGCTCTCATCTAGTATGTGCATGTGCTTTGCATGTTAAGGAAAGAAGATATGGCGCTTGCGACGGAGCGCGTCGTTGTCCTTATGACCAAACCCGAGCGGCGAGCTTTGGAAGCCAAGGCGCGGCGCATAAGGACCTCGACGGCGGAGCTCGTTCGCCGCTCGATCGCGGCATTCGATCCCGAGGCCGACGAGGCCGAGATTGAAAGCTTGCTCGACGCCCTGACGCGCTCTCATCAGGCGACCCTGGCCGCTCTCGACAAGGCCGAGCGGGAATTGGCCGAGACGCGGAAGCAGATCGCCGAGCGGATGGCCGCGAGAAATCCGTGAGCATCACCGATCGAGTCCTCGAGGCGCTGAGAGCCGCCATCTTGCTCGAAGCGCGAGTCGGCTCTCTCGCTGAGAACGTCGGCCAGTTGGCGCGCGATGTCCGAGACATCGACAAACGCCTCATACGCCTCGAGTCGCTCATCGAGTTCGGCTCTCGCCGCGGGGGCGCTGCTCGCCGCACAGACGCCCGGCTGCCGATAGAGAAGCGTGGAGAATAGTTCGGCCATCACGCGAAATCGGCTTCGCTGAATTTGTGGTCCCGCGGCACGGCGCGGCGGAGGCGGCGGCCGATGACGGCGCGGTGCTCCGAGACCGGAATGCCGTCGCCCGGTTTCTTGAAGGCGAGATCGCCGGCCGCGAGAACCGCGCCCGCGGCGAGCGGGCGTGAGGCGACGATGCTCTTCTCGAAGACGCGCTTCATCTCGCCGTAAGGTTCGAGATCGTCCTTGTCGACGGGATGAGCCAGCATCCTCCGGACCTCGTCCAGTTGTCGCGCCAGCGCGGCGAAATCGGCGGGCTCCATGGCGTTGGCCGCATCCGAACCGTACATGAGCCGCGAGAAGGTCAGATGCTTCTCCACCGTGCGCGCGCCGAGCGCGACGGCGGCCAGCGCCGCCGCGGGCCCTGTCGAATGGTCGGAGAAGCCGACCGGCACGCCGTAGCGGATGCGCATCTCGCCGATCACATTGAGGCCGACGCGCTCGGGCGGGCAGGGATAGGCCGAGCTGCACTGCATCACCATGAGCGGACCGCCGCGGCGCAGCACGGCGACGGCGGCGTCGAGCTCGGCCCAGGAGCTCATGCCGGAGGACAGGAGCGCGGGTTTGCCGGTGGCGGCGACGCGCTCCAAGAGCGGCAGGTTCGTCACCTCGCCCGATGGAATCTTGTAGGCGCCGGCGCCGATCGCTTCGAGGAGATCGACGGCTTCGATGCTGAAGGGCGAGGAGAGAAAGGTGACGCCCGCGCTGGCGCAAGCTGCCTTCAGCCCCGCCCATTGCTCGCGGCTGAAGGCGGTCCGCTTGAAGTAGGCAAAGCGCGGCTCGCCGGTGAAATAGGCCGGCGCCGGGGCATCGGTCAGCGTCTCGGCCTCGGCGATATGCGTCTGGAACTTGACGGCGTCGGCGCCGCATCGCGCCGCCGTCTCGATCAGCTTCACCGCATTCCCGTAGGAACCGTCATGCACCGAGCCGATCTCGGCGATGAGGAAGGGAAACGGCTCCGCCCTGCCGTCAGGCCCAGGCGACGATGTCGGGAATGTCATGTTTCACCGTGAAGGGGCTGGCATGCGGCACGAACCCGTCTTCGCAATCGTCGATCCGCTCGATTCGCGCGAAGACCTCGCGCAGGAGGGCGACGAACTGGACCTCGCTCGGATGAATGTTGTGGAAGGGGTTGGCGGGCTTGCGCTCGATCTCGTTGCTGAAGAGCGCGAAGCCGCCCGGCCGGAGCAGATTGCGGATCTGCCGAAGCGCCGCCGTGATATCGCAGGAATGGTTGAGAATATGGAAGGTGAAAACCGCGTCGTAAGGACCGGTCGCCAAAAACGGCCCGTCGAGGACGCCGTTGATATCGCCATCGAGCGCGGTGAATTGCGGCAGCGCCTCCTGCGTGTAGCGCAAGCAGACGGCGGACATGTCGAGCCCGGCCGTTGCGGCGCCAAAGCGGTCCGCGACAAAGCGCGGCGCGGCGCCGAACCAGACGCGCAGGAAGAGCGCCGATGCGATGTTGGGGCGCTCGACAGCGAAAAACGCGTTCCAGCGTTCGAGCCGGCGGCCGAAGTGGCGCGCATTGAAGGCGGCGACGTGCTCTGCCGGCGGCGGATAGGCGGCGTAAGCCGTCTCGCTCGTCAGCGCATCCTTGCCGAGCGCGTTCAGCGCCTTCAGATGCTCGGGGCCAAGGCGGTTGAAATCCTGATAGAGGCCACAGATGACGCAGTAGCCGTTCTGCTTCATCAAGAAGGCGCGACGCAAAGCGGGTTCGAGCTTCGCCGGATCGAAATCGGGAACGACCCGGGTCGGCACCACATAAGCCTCCTCGCCGCCGCAATGAATGCAAGGCTTCACCGTGCGCTCGAGCCGTGCCGCGGCAGCGCCGCGCCGCCAGCGCGCAGAAGTGAGCGCAGCCAAGGCAGCGCCCAGGGTCATCGGCCCGCCCCTGCAAGGCGCCGCAGCGCGAGGCCGAGGCCGCCGACGCGGCGATAGGCATTGGCCGGCAAGTTCTTCCAGGTCTCGGTCAAGCGGCGCGCCAGCGGGACGCGCCGCAGCGCCGTCTCGATGGCGCCGATCTCCCGCGGCGGGAGAAGGGCCGCGTCGCGCAGCAGCGAGACGGCGAAGGAGTGGAAGCTGAGCGCCAGATGCACCGCGGCGAGGCGTTGCAGTTCCGTCGCCGCGAGTTGGATGCGGTCGGGATCGAGGGTGAAATAGGCATCGCCTCCGTAAATCGGGCGGCGGTCGTTCTCTTCCGGGATCGCCGTGGGATCGCGGCTGTAGCGGCGGCCATGCGCGTCGAAATCGAGAAGGCGAAACCCGCGCTCGGCGAGATGGATCTGCTGATCGCCGAGGCTCGGATGCTCGGCATAGAAGGGCGCGAGGTTGAATTCGCTGAGGATGAAGAGAATGCGGTGCCGCGCCAGCAGCGCTTCGGCGCCGCGCAGGACGCGCAGCTCGCCGCCTTCGACATCGATTTTGAGAAAATCGACGATATGGTCCGGGGCGAGCAGAGCATCGAGCCGACGGCACGCGACGGGCACCGTCTGGCGCACGGCGAAATGGCGGTCGTACATCGACTGCCCGCCGTCCTTGTTGATCCGGCCGCGATACATGCGCCTGGCAATGCGCGGATCGGCCTGCCCCATCATCGTCGCTGCGCCGACACCGGCGGTGATGTAGAACGGCCGCTCCTCCTCGCGGTCCCAGAGCGCGCAATCGAAGAATGACTCCTTGCGGAAGCGTGGCATCGCCACGCCGCCGAGAATGGCGTCGGTCCGCCGTCCGACCAGCTTCGCGTGCTCTTCCTTGTTCGGCTCGAAGCCGATGAGCTCGGCATGACGCGCGTAGCTGGCGGGCAGGCGGAACATGCCGTTGCGCGCCCCGACATCGACGACGCTGAGCGTCGCGCCGCCGAGCGGCGCCAGCACCGTCTCGGCGATGCTGCGGCCGCCGGGGAGGCGAAGATCGAGGGCGTTCGGCACCGCTGGTTCCGCTACTCGCCCGCGATCCCGGCGGCGACAAGGCCGGCCGACATCGGTCGGGCCGCCGCGAAAAACCGCTGCTCGACCGCCTCGCGAATGCGCCTGCAGGCGAGCGCCTCTGCGCCCTGCGGCGGGGACAGCGGACGGCGCATCGCTTCGGCGAGCCGATCCCCGAGCTCGGCCACGGAATAGGCGTAGAGGGCATCCGGCATGCGAAAAAGCGCGGCGCGTGGCGCGCCCTCGCGGGTCATGCCGTCGTGATCCATGATGACGAGCGGCTTGCCGAAGATTGCGGCGAGCAGATTGGTCGAGCAGCAATGCGAGACGACGAAGCGGCAGTAGGGATAGAGCTCGTGGATCGATGGCACATCGACGACCTTGAAGCCGGGCGTCGCCTCGACGAAGCGGTAGTCCTGCTTGCGGCAAAGCGGATGGAGCGACAGCACGACTTTCATGCCGGTCGCCCGCAGCGCCGCCATATGCTCATGGAAGCGCCGCCAATGCGTGGCGGCCGGAACGTAGCTGTGCTCGAGGCCGGGCTCGACATTGTAGAGAATGAAGGGCTCGTCCACGGCGAGCCCGAGCTGGGCGAAGAGCGCGGCGCGGTGCTTCGCATCGCCGAGCTTCGCCACGATCTCGTCCAGCACCGGCATGCCAGCGACGACGATCTTCGCCGGATCGTAACGCGCCTCGAGCAACATGCGGCGTGAGAATTCGGAGAAGACGAAGACCGCATCGTAGCGCTCGGAGGGCCGCTGCCAGATATTGCGTTCGACGAGGCCGCGCAGCTTGGCGGCGAGGGTGCGGACCGGGTCCCAATAGAAAATAGTCACGCCGTCGCGGGTGCGCGTCCAGTGGGGGAAGAGACGGGCAATCGCGCGATTGATCCAATCGTAGTCGCGGCGGATGTAGTTGCCGGCCATGCCATGCGCGAGATGTGTGAATTTGCCGCCGATATTGTTGGGCTCGCCGAGATAGGGAGAGAAGGAGAGGCAACAATAGGGAAGTCGCTTGCGGTTGCACCAGAGGGCAAAGCCGTTGTCGAAGGAGCCAGCCGCCTGCCACGGCCCGCCGAAGACGATGTCGGGCGCGATCGCCGTCAAGAATTGTCGCGCATAACGTTTGGCGAGCCCGGCGCGGTGAAAGGCGACGATGCCCTCGGCGAGGCGCCGTGGCGCGTGCAGACGGCGTCGCATGAAGCCGGGGAGCCGCGCCGAGCGTGCCCGCGGCGGCGGCGGCGCCTCGCCCGCCGCCGCCGCGGCCGGCGCCTGATGATCGCCGTAATTGAGCGGCGGCGGGACCTCGTCGACTGCCATGCCGAGCGCTCGGCACTCCGCCGCCACGGCGGCGGCGGACGGTCCCGACCAGCCGATGAGGATATGGACCCGCCAGCCCTCGGCGGCGAAATGCCGAGGCACCGGGTGCATCTCCTTCCAGTAATGGAAGATGGAGAAGACGAAGAGCGCGGTCCGCATCAGGCAGGCGTCCTCACCGATTCGGGCATCCTCGCGAGCCAAGTCTCGAGATTGAGGAGCTGCCAGAGGAACATCATGTGGTTCTCGCGCGGCGCGCCGCCGGCGACGATCGCGGCGTGCTCGGTGATCAGCCGCTCGACGACGCGCGGGCGGTAGATGCCGCGCTCGCGGAAGGCGCGCGAGCCGACGAGATCGCGCAGTTGGTCGAGCCTCGCCCCCGAGAACCAGCGATGCGCGGGCGCGTTCCAGCCTGTCTTCTTGATGCGCGCCCGCGTCGCCTCGGGAAGAATGCCGCGCATCGCCTCGCGCAGAAGGCGCTTCGTCACCCCGTCGCGAATCTTCATCGATCCCGGCACGCGGAACATGAATTCGACCAGCCGATGATCGAAGAACGGGTCGAAATGTTCGAGACCGAAGAGGGCGGCATGTCGGTCCTCCGCTCGCAGGCAGCACGGCGCGGTCTCGCGAAAGATGTCTTGATATGTCCGGTTCTTGAGCCAGCTCGTGAACGGGTGGTCGAGCGCGGGCGCGAAATCCGAGAGGTCGAAGCAGGCGGGATCGAGCGCCTCGTAATACCGCGTAAGACGCGCGCGATCGGTCCTGACGCGGCCGCGCGCGGCCGGATCGGTGAGGCGCGCCAAGGCCGCTTCGGCGACCGCGGCGTTCTTGCGAAAAATCGGATGGTCGTGGTGGCGCGCCCAGCAGGCGATCTCGTGGCGCAGCTCCGCATCGCGGCGCTCGGCGCGCAGGTCGGCGAAATGGAAGATGAAGTACTCGTATTCTCCGGCGTTGAGCTCGTCGCCGCCGAGGCCGCCAAAAAGGGTCTCGATTCCGTCAGACGCGGCCTGGCGGCAGAGCGTGAAATGCGACAGCCACGTCGCCGTCGCAACGGGCTCGTCATGCGCCGCCACCATCTCGGCGACAAGACCGAAGACGTCGACGTCGTCGCCGAGCGGCACTTGGCGCCAGGCCGCGACCTTTTCCTCGAGCATCGGCCCGATGTCATCGCTCTCGTCGAAGGTCTTGTCGGCATAGACGCTGGAATAGGCGTGCTGCCTCGCACCGGTGAGGGCGACAGCGGTGGCGAGGACCGAGGATGAGTCCATGCCGCCCGAGAGCATGAAGCCGGGGCGCGATGCCGCCGAGAGGCGCAGCCGCACGGCATCCTGCAGCAATTCGCGGTAGCGCTCGGCCAGCGTCGCCTCGTCGTCGCGCCAATCCTCGGCCTCGGCGACATCCCACCACCGGCGAATTCGCGCGCTGCCGCCAGCGACTTCCAGGAGGTGGCCGGCGGGGAGCTGCTTGATCGCGGCGTAAGGCGAGTCGTGAGGCGCATTGTCGATCGCACGGTAGTGCGACGCGGCGAACAGCGCCGCGAAGCGACGATTGATCGTCGCCGGCACTTCGGGAAGCGCGAGAAGGGCCCGCGGCCGCGAGGCAAAGGCGAAGAGGTCGGGCCGCTCGACATAGTAGAGCGGCTTGACGCCGACGCGGTCGCGGCCGAGGAACAGGCGGTCGGCGTCCTTGTCGTAGAGGGCGATGGCGAAATCGCCGATCAGCTTCTCGAGCGCGCCCACGAAGCCGTGGCGGCGGTAGAGCGCGATGAAGAAGCCGGCGTCGCCCGCGTCCTCCGCCGCCTCCGGGGCAGGGCGGTTGAGGATGCGGCCATCGATGACGGCGATGCAGTCTTGGGCCCGGGCGAACCGCCCTTCTTCCGTGCCGCGCCAGGCGAGAGCAGCATGGCCGAGCGCACCGGTCCTGCTCAGTCCGGAATGGGACAGCGCGTCGGTCATGTGCGGCAGCCGCGCGGCGGCGCGCGGGGAGACGAGGCCGGCGATGCGGGACATCGGCTACATCCGCTCGGCCAGGAAGAAAGTCCACCAATGCGGGTGGTCGATCACCATCTCCGGCAGCCCGCCGCTGCGGCGGTCGGCGATCCGGCGGACGCGGAAGCCGCGCGCGCCGATGAAATCTTCGATGTCGCCGGCATCATAGGCGTTGACATGGACGGAAAGATCGACGCCGGGATCGAGATACGCGTCGCGCACATAGCGGTATTCGGCGCCATTCTTCGCCGATTCCCGCAGGACCAGCGATTTCCGCGCGAGCTTCAGCAGCCGTTCCAAGGGACGATGGAAATTGTCGATGTTGGAGAGGACGTTCATGCACAGCACGTGATCGACCGCGCCGTCGAGGTCCTCGATGCGCAGGACCTTCAGCCTGTCCGCGGAGAGGCCGTGCCTGGGCAACTCGCGCTGACCGATCGCGATGAGCGAGGGAGCAGCGTCGATGCCGTGATATTCGGCGGGGATGCCGCGGCGCTTCAGCGAATGGAAGAAATAGCCGCTGCCGCAGCCGGCGTCGAGCAGGCTGTCGCCGGGGCTGACAAGCGGCGCCAGCAGCTCCGCAGCCTGCGCCGCGCATACCATTTCCTCGGCTTCGCCGCGCGCGCGGCGCGCGTAGAGTTCGCGGACCGTGGCGCTGTGCTCCCAAATACAGTGCGCCGTCCAGCCATCCGTGCGGATGTCGGCGATCACGCACGCCTCCCCGCGAGAAGGAAGGCGGAGGCCATGAAGTAGCCGCGCCAATCCGTCGGATCCTCCATGGCAAGGCTCTGCCGGCGGAAGAGCGCCGGCAATCCCGGCTCCAGCATCGGCGGCAGGCAATGGAAGTGATAGAAAAGGAGCTGCACTTCGGAAAATCCGGCTGCCGCGAAGCGCTCTCTGAGGAGGAGCGGGTTGTGCGTGCGCGACAGCACCTCGTCGTAGCCGGGCTCGCCGGCCTTGCCGCGCCGGGGCGGTGGCAAGTCGGTCCGGAACCGCTCTGCGAGTTGGGCCAGCGCCTCGTCGAGCCTCGCCGTTTCGCTGCCCGCACGTTCGCGCAGCAGGTCGGCGCGAACCAGCTCGCCGAGGAAGAACTCGTGCGAATAGCGATTCAAGGTAAAGAGGGCGAAGAGCTGATTGCGGGCCTCGAGGACGACGAGTCCGCCGGGTCGCACCGCGCCACGCAGATTGGCAATGACCGTCTCGTCGAGCGCGGCCGGGACATGCGGCAGCACGCCGATGCAGATCGCGGCATCGAAGCGGTCGGGTCCGCACGGCGCGCGGAAGGCGCCGGCATCGGCGACGCTGCCCTGCCAAATGCGCTCTTTGGGCGCGCCGCGCGCCGCCATGACGCGCCGCGCCTCGGCCACCATCTCGGGCGTCAGATCGAAGCCGTAGAGCGCGATGTCGAGCTCGGCGAGGCTGCGGAGCATCGAGGCGGGGCCGCAGCCGGCGTCGAGCAGCGTCCGGGCTCCGGAATCGCGGACGAGGTCGCGTACCAGCTTTTGATGCACCGGCGGATAGGCCGCTTCGCTCGCATAATAATCGGCGAAATAATTCTCGGCCCAGCCAGCATAGCAGGACCGCACGGCGGCTTCGGCGGCGTCGCGTTTCGCCTTGTCCGGCTTCCCCGTCACGGTGCCTCCGCTCTGCGGGCGACGAGCCAAAGATGCGAGGAGAGCCCGTTCGCCGCAAGAAACTGCTGGAATGGCCAGCCGAGCCGCTCCCACTCGCCGACCAGCACGCGCTGGAGGAACGGGTCGAGCGCGATATCGCCGGCGAGCGCCGCCTCGCGCACGAATTCGGCATCGAGGCGGCCCGGCGTCGTCGCTTCGAGCACCGCGAAGTTGTGCGCACCGACGAGGCGCGCGAGCGACGCCGGATTGAACAGATTGACATGCTCGGCATCGACGGCGAGCGCCTTGGCGCCCAGCATCGCAATATCGAAGCCCTGTCCGTTGGGGCAGGACAGGACGAGAAGCCCGCCCGGCCGCAGCAGGCGCGCGCATTGCTCGAGGAAGAGCCGCGGCGCGAAGAGGTGCTCGATGACCTCGAAGGCGGCCAGCACATCGACCGTGCCGAGCTCGTCGCCGATCTCTTCGATGCGCTTCTCGATGACGGCGACGCCGCGCTCGCGGCAGGCCGCGGCCATTTCCGGCGTCGGCTCGACGGCCGTCACGCGGGCGAAGATCCCGGAGGATGCGGCGAGCGCCGCGAAGGTGCCGAAGCCGGCCCCGATCTCGACCAGAGTGGGACGGTCGATCCCGAACCGCGCGCAGTAGCCGGCGACCCGCTCGAGCCAGGGTCTGTGGATCTTCTCGCGGCGCGCCGGTTCCGAGGCGGGGAAGATGTGCTTTGCCCAATAGGCGTAATTCTCGGAGGCGGCGTAATAGTCGGCCATCAGCGCGGGCGAGGGCCGCGGGGTCATGTAGATGGTGCCGCACTCGGCGCAAGTCGCGAAGTCGAAGCCGAATTTCGCGAAGGCGGGATGGCGCCGGGCGTCGCCGCAAGCCGGGCAGGCGACCTCGACGAACTCGCTGCGCCGCGCCTGCAGCCGCGCGATGTCGCGCGCGAAGGCGGCTTCCTGGCCGGCGAGAAGATCCGCGGGGCAGAGCTCGCACTCGCTGAGCGGCGCTCCAATCGCGGAAGTTGCGATCGCGGTCATCCTTCTATCCTGCCGTCCTCATCGCCGGCGCGCGCGCGCCGGCGAGCTCCATCTCGCGCACCATGGCGCGGAAGGCGGCGTTGCGCGCCGACAGCTCGGCGAAGCTGCCTTCGTCGGCGATCCGTCCGGCATCGAGGAAGAAGAGGCGATCGCAATTGCGCACCGTGCTGAGGCGATGCGCGATGATGATGAGCGTCTGCGCCTCCTTCAGCCGATGGATCGCCTCGGCGACAGCAGCTTCCGTCGTGGCGTCGAGGGAAGAAGTCGATTCGTCGAGGATCAGCACATCGGCCTTGTTGTAGAGCGCGCGGGCGATGGCGAGGCGCTGACGCTGGCCGCCGGAGAGACGCAGCCCGCGTTCGCCCACGACCGTGTCGAGACCATCGGGCAGGCTCGCGACGAAGTCTCCGAGCGACGCGGCGTCGATCGCACGGCGAATCTCAGCATCGTCGGTCCGGGCGGCGCCGAGCGCGATATTTCGTCTGATCGTGTCGTTGATGAGAAAGCTTTCCTGCGGCACATAGCCGAAGAGCCGGGGATGACAACCGGGCGGGAGGGGGCAGCCGTCGATCCGGACCACGCCGGCCGTCGGCTGGTGAAGGCCGAGAATGATGTCTACCAATGTCGTCTTGCCAGCGCCCGACGCGCCAACGAGCGCCACCGATTGGCCGCGCCGGATAGTGAGGCTCACCTCTCTCAGCACCGGTTCCGCCTCGCCATCGAAGGCGAAGCTCACGCGCTCGAGCCGAATTTCGTGGCGCAGCGTCGGTATCGCAATCTCCTGTGCCGGACGCGATGCCGGGTGTGCGAAGCGGTCGAGATCGGCTTGAACGAGCGACAACATCGGCCGCGCGAATTGCAGGCTCTGGACCACGTTGCTCATCCGCACGAAGCTCGGGAGCAGGCGATAGGCCGCGCTGCCGAACAGGGCCAGAATCGGCACGACCTCGACCACGGGCAGGCCGCGCAGCAGCAGGAAGGCGATGGGTCCGAGCAGCCCGGCGATCACGACGAGTTCGAGAAGCGGCTTCAACGATTGTGCGGCGAAGGCGTTGCGGCGCGTGAGGCGGCCAAGCTCGGCGACCTGTCTGCGAAATCGATCGACGAAGAACGCCTCGACGCCGAGCGTCTTGATTTGCTTGATCCCGCCGAGAGGCTCCGTGACCGCGGCGAACATGCGCTCGCTCGCCTCTTTCGATTTTCGCCCCCATCGCCCGAAATGTGCGCGGCCGAGCCCGACATAGCAGGCGGCGACGACCGCGATGAGGGTGAGGGCGGCGAGGGTCAGCCGGGGCTGCATATAGAGCAAGGTCGCGTTGATGGCGATGACGAGCATGCCGTCGCCGACGAGATCCGCGAGGCCGATCGCGCTCATCCCGACTTGGCCGACACCGGTCCAGACGGTGTTGACGATCTCGCCGGTACTGCGCCGCGACAGGGCGGCGTAGCCGCCGCGCAGATACGCGTCGAAGAGCCGATGAGAGAGGCTGTTGCGGATTTTCCATTCGATTCCGAGCCGCAGCCAGGCACTGCCGAGCTGCAGCAGGAGCTTGATCAAGAGCGTGAGAAAGAGGAGCGCACAGAGCAGGGCGAGGAATATCGCTTCCGCCGGACGCCCAAGCGCATTTTGCAAGGCCGACAGTGCGCCGACCTCGCCGATCGTCGCGGGATGAACGATGACCTTGAACAAGAGGAAGATGAGAGCGAGGCCGATCGATTCAAGAAGGGTTGCCAGCACCTGGATCAGCACGAAGGCGGCGAGCCAGGCCCGCGCCGGCCGATCGAGCAGCTTCAATATCTCAGTCAGACGGAGCATGGAGAAAAGCTGGCGCGCATCGCGCGAGGCGCTTTGCTCAGGCGTCGAGATACTCGGCGACATCGCCGATGTCGCTGGCCGCGAACTTCTTCTGCCGCTCGCCACTGAGGGCGTCGCGGAGCGAGAATTCCTCGACGGCGGGTCCGAGATGTCGCTCGAGGAGCGCGCTCGCCGCCTCGAAGTTCGTCGCGGCGGGCGGCCGGTCGAAATGCGTGCCGTCCTCGCGCAGAATATCGTAGACCTGCGCGCAAGGCAGGTCGATCCGGTGCACGACGCGGTCGTTCTTTGCGACGATCAGCGCCCCCCGGCCGCGGAAGCGCTCGCGCGCATCGCCGACATGGGAATTGCCGATCACCATCTCCGGACCATGTCCGGCAATGCCGCGGACGAAGAAGGCGGGGTTGGCGTCAAAATACGCCTGGTCGCAAACAGTTCCGTTCTTGACGACGACGCCGCCATTGTCGCCCTCCCAGAGGCGGTAGGAATCGCAGAACAGGAAGTCCTCGCCGGCGATGATGCAATCATGCACGCCCATATTGGGATAGGAAAAGAGCCGGATCACGCCTTTGCCGCAGACGCCGAAAGCCGATGCCCGGTTGATCTTGAAGGCGGCGAAGAGCAGGTAATTGGGCTGCGCGAAGACGCTGTTCACGTGATTGTGGTCGTTGAGGATCGGATGGCCGAAGGAGCAGCGGAACGGCCCGATATTCGCGAGCCATGCGCCGGTCCGTCGGTCGATTTTCGTATAGGTGTTGCGCGCCGTGTTGGCGAGCCAGAGCGCCTCGCCTTGCGTTGTGATCTGGTGGATCCTTCCGGCCTCGGTGAGATAGCGGACGCGATAGAGCTCGCGCCAGCGGCAATCGCCGCCGCCGAGCAGGGCGGGCAGGCTCCCCTCCAGCACCAGGCTCTCCTGGCCGTGCCATGTCGCGAGATAGATCTTGTCGGCGGCGATCGCGATGCCGAAGGCCGGGATATTCGTCAGCTTGCGCAGCATGTCGCGGCGCAGGCTGAAGACGCCGCGCTCCGAAGAGAAAATGTAGCGGCCCTCGATCGGCAGGTCGCAGGCCTCCGTATGGCCGCGGAGCGCGGGCGAGGCGAGATTTCGGCGGAACGCGATCTCGGATCGCGCCGCGCGCCCGGCCGCCCGCATGGCAAGCCACGCATCCGTGACGATTGCTGCGCGCATCGGTCAATCGGCTGAACGAGCCTCGAGCCCGGCGTAGCTCTCGGCGGCGTAGCTCGTCCAGATGAGGTCCTGCCGCTCGATGTATCGCCGGCTGGCCGCGCCGATCGCCGCGACGTGAGTGTCCACGGGAATGCCGCGGTGAATGACGAAGATGCCGCGCGCCTCGAGAAAAGAGGAGTAGGTGAAATCGGGCAGGAAGAACGACTGCAGGCCATGCTTGCGCGCCAGTGCGAGATAAGGATGGCACCAGTTGCGCACATTGGGCAGCGGTACCGATCGGGCGGTGCGCGGGTCGATGCCCAGCGAGGCTTTCGTGTACATGTCGGCGACGAGCAGGCACTGGACGGGGCTGGCGGCGACCTCGGCGAAGAACCGCTCCAGCCCCTCGGGCTGAATATTCGACAAGACGGCCATGGCGACGATCATGGCGATATCGGCGAAGTCGTCCGGCCGCGGCTGCTCGAGATCGACGACGCGGAATTGAATGCCGCCGAACCGTGTGCCGGCGAAGCCTCGCTCGAGGTAGCGCAGATGTTCGGCCGAATAGTCGCTGGCGATGATTCGGCCGGGAAAGCCGTCGCACACCAGACAGCGGCTCTCGGTCATGGTGTAGCTGCCGAGCTGCAGGATGCTGGCCGGCTGCATGACACGCGCGTAGCCGAGGACGAGATCGAAATACGGCCGGAAATTGCTGTTGATCTCGTGTTCGATGCGCGCCTCGCTCCACGAGAACCAGTCGCCGAGATACTGCTTCTTCGACTCGTGCCGGTAGAGGTGCTTCACCGCGGCGACGCGTTCTTCGTACGGCAGGGCGAAGAAGGCGCGGATCGGATCGGCCGGTGGAGGCAGCAATTGGCGGATCGCTGCGCGGATGCGGCGCAGCAGCGGGAATCGCGCAAGCGGCGGGGCCATGACGCTCGACATTGGGTGGGCGGTTTCCAAAGCTAAGGGGAGGGGTTCGAAGGGGTCCGCATCGAGAGGAGCTGATACGCGCTGATGTCGGTCGGGCCGCGGCTGCGCTGGCGCGCGATGTGATCGGCAAGGTTCTCGGCCGTGACGCGGACACCGAAATCCTCGTGGCCGGAAACGGGCAGATCGAGCACGCGTTTGACGACGAGCCGGCCGATCTCGGGGTAGAGGTGGTGGCCGTCGTAGAAGTTTTCGTAATCGGTTGTGACGCTGTTGTAGCCTAGAAAATCGTGAACTTCGCCGAACACCTCGACGATCTCGCCGAGCCACCGCGCATAGTCATCGAACCGACCATGCTCGATGACGAGCCGCCACATCGGCGCCGATTCCGGCGTCGTGAACACGACGAAGCGTGAGTGCGGGTGCGAATCGCGCAGGCGCTTCAGCATGTCCTTCAGCTCGGCATTGTACGTATAGCTGACGCCGTAGCGCTCGCGGCCGTAGAAGTTGAGATTGGCGCGGGCGCGGCGAAAGAATTCCTTCAGTGAAGCCAGGTGGCCGACATGCATGCGGCCGGTCCTGTCGAAGACGCCGTAGCCGCCCGGCGTCGTGCCGCAGCTCGTCACATCGGATGCGGCGTAAGCGAGCACTTGCCAGCTCAGCGTGTTTCGCAATCGGTAGAAGGGGTCGGCGAGGCGCTCGATGAAGAATTGCGGCGGCTTGTCGGTGTCGGTCGTCTTGGTGGGCTCCGCCGTTCCATAGAAATCGAGCGCCAGGAACACGGTCTTCGGCTCGCCCTGATAGCGCGCGAAGAGGTCGAGCACCGGCTGGTATTCGAAGGGGAACATGCCGCCGAGGGCGAAGTTGAAAGTGTGGTAGCCGGCAGTGCCGAAATCGAAGCTGTTGCCGCGCGAGCTTGCGAGCAAGACGGAATCGTAGCGCGCGCTGTCGAATCGCGCCTTGTCGATCTTGTTCTGGCGCTCATCCTTGACGCAGTAGAGGCGGGTGATGCCGGTATCGATGGGCGAGATCCAGAGCGGGTCGACCGCGAAGACGAAGGCGCCGACCGCGATCAGCGGACCGATGACGAGAGCCATCATCGACAGAACATAGCGGCGGAAATGTGGTCGGGCGGGTGCCATGCGCGGCTCAGAATTGGAAGTAGAGGAATTCCGAGACGCCGTCCCCCATGCCGAGGATCGCGCTCGCCAGCACGAGTGCTGCCAATGCCGCCCAGCCCGGGCTCGGCCGCCAGGACCAGCGGCTCGCGCTGCGCCGGCCGCCATAGATCATGATTGCCGGCCGGTAGCCCGCGGTCAGCTCGAAGGTGTTCGGCAGCAGCCAGCAGGCGAGGAGCAGCGAAAGCGTCAGCGGCACCACATAGGGGCGCACCGCATAGGGGGTGAGATCATGCGGCAGGAAGCCGTCGAAGCGGAACAGATGGAGCTTCGCCAGTGCCGAGGCGGCGAGGCGTTTTGGAACCGAGATGCCGTTGAGGCCGCCCATGCTTTCGACAATCGCCACCGCAGTCGGCAGATTGGCGGCGCGGAAGAAGACCCAGGCGACGGTCACGGCGGCGAAGGTTGCGGCGCGGCGCCACCAGACGCCGCCATGCCCTGTTGCGCCGCGCGCCCGCCAGAGATGATTGATGCTGAGATAGGCGCCATGCAGCGTTCCCCAGACAAGGAAATTCCAGCTCGCGCCGTGCCATAGCCCACCGAGCGCCATGGTCAGCAGCACGTTGAGGTAGCGCCGCGCCTTGCCGCGCCGATTGCCTCCGAGCGGAATATAGAGATAGTCGCGCAGAAAGCGCGACAGGGTGATGTGCCAGCGGCGCCAGAAATCGATGACGCTCGTCGCCTTGTAGGGCGACCAGAAATTGACCGGCAGGCGGATGCCGACCATGCGGGCGAGGCCGACGGCCATTTCCGAATAGCCGGAGAAATCGAAGTAGAGCTGCAAGCCGTAGGCGGTGGCGCCGATCCAGGCCTCGACGAGGTCGAGCCGCGTGCCGCTCGCGGCGGCGTCGAAGAAGGGCGTCGCGAACTGCGCGATGCTGTCGGCGATCATCACCTTCTTGAAGAGGCCGATGCCGAAGATGGTGAAGCCGAGCGCCAGATCCTCGCCCATGCGGCGGCGACCGCGCAGAACGGCGTCAGCCTCGAATTGCGGCGCCACCTCCTGGAAGCGGACGATCGGACCCGCGATGAGTTGCGGGAAGAAGACGACGAAGAGGCTGTATCGCAGGATATCCTTGGGGCGCGTCTCGCGACGATAGGTGTCGACGAGAAACGCGATCTTCTGAAAGATGAAGAACGAGATCGCCAGCGGCAGGGTGATTCGCTGCAGAGAGATGCCGGTGCCGGCGAATGCGTTCAGATTGTCGACGATGAAGTTCGCATATTTGAACCAGCCGAGGACCGCGAGGTTGCCGCCGACCCCGAGGACGAGCAGCGCCCGCCGCCATGCTTCCGAGAACGGAGCTTCCGCGAGAAGCCGCCCGAGCCCGTAATTCGCCAGCATGATGGCGTAGAGGAGCCAGAGGTAGGCTGGGTTCCACCAGCCGTAGAAAAGCGTCGAGGCGGCGAGCAGCCAGAGCACGGCGCCGGTCGCAAGCCCGAGCGCGCGAATGAGGAGAAAGCCGCCCAGCGTCAGCGGCAGGAAGACAAAGACGAAGATATGCGAATTGAACAGCATCGCCGCCGCGTCAGTACGGGCGAAAACCGTAGGGCAGATGCGTCGTATACATGCTCATCAGCATGATCCGGCGGCCGGACTTGAGCTGGGTTCCGGCGTGGAGGCCGCGAGCATCGAAGATGACGAGCGTGCCGGCGGCGCCAAGAAAGCTCACCTTCTCGAATTGGAGCGGCTCGACCGTGTACCACGAACCGCCTGCCGAGGCGGTCGGCAGAAAGCGCGAGGCGTAATCCTTCTCGCGCCGCCACGGCACCCGCTCATGGCTGCCGCGGAGGTAGAGGGTCGGCGCGTTGTCGGGGCCGACATCGGTCACATAGAGAAAGCTCTTGAGCCGCACGCGCCAATCGTCCCAGTGCGGCGCGGCGGAGGAATCGATGCGCTCGGGATCGTATTTGTTCAGCACCGTCGCCCCGGTCAGATGGCACTCTGCCCCGAAAAGCGCGCGTGCCAAGCGGTGCATCTCGTCGTTTTGGACGACGAGCCGGTGCGCGATGGGGAGGGCTTCCGTGATCTGCAGCCCGCAGATGCCGTCATGGGGAAAATTGCGGAAGCTGACGGGGCCGTCGTAGCGTCCCGTGGCAAAACCCGGAACGGCCTCGATCTCCGCGCGCAGCGCCGCGACGGTCGCGGCGTCGACATAGTTCGGGATGATGCAGAAGCCGTCGCGCCGCACCGCGTCGAACTGCGCCTTGTCCGGCGCCAAGTCGCGATCGGGGACGATGGCGCGCCAGTATTCGGCGTAGATGCCGTCGAAGATGCGCATGCTGCGGTCGAGCAAGCGCTTCGCCCGCGCCTCGGGGGCGAAGAAGCGGCGGGCGCCGCTGACGACGCGTCTTGCACCGGTCAGCATGGCGCTCCCGTCGCGTCGTTATCGGCATCGAGCTCGTCCTTCTCCCAGCCATGCGGCCCCATGCGCCAGACGCGCGGGTCGCGGAAGGTGTCGGCGATGCGGTCGAACTCGTCCTCGCCCATGCCGACATAGTCGAGCCAGCGCTTGAGATCGCTCGGCTTCACGGGATCCATTTGCTTGACGAGCGCGATGCCCTGGCCGCGGCCCATGAGGCCGGCGCGGATGTCCTTGCAGACATGGTCGGTGCAGCGGCCATAGCCGAATTTGATGAACTTCAGATAGTCGTGGACACCGTTCTCATGCATGTCGTCGAGATTCGACATGCGCCGGTAGGTGCGCTCGAAAGGCTGCTCGCTCACCTCGAAGCCGTATTTTTCGATCATGAGCTTCGTGTGCTCGTTCGCCTCCCAGTAGACGTAATTGCCGAGATAGAGGCCGCGCAGATCGAGCTCGAAGAGCGTCTCGTCGCCGGGATATTGCCAGGCCGCCAGATCCTGCGCCGTCAGCCCGTCGCGCCCGACGAAATAATTCCATTCATAGCCGCGCGCGAAATGCTCGAGCCGGTCGCGGTAGCTCATCTCCGGAAAATCGTCCATGGAGAATTGGCCGCAGAGGTCGAGATAGCCGTGCTCGCCCCAGATGACGAGCGGGATTTTGTGCTGCGCCGCAATCCGCACGGGCACGGTCGTGATCCCGACATGCGCGTGCCAGTTCATGTCGCCCATCACGGCGAAGGCGAGGCGGTTCAGCTTTTTCAGAACCTCGACCGACGGCCGGTAGACGATGTGGTCGACGCCGAAGACCTCCTTCATGCGCAGCATGTTGCGCCAGCCCGCCGGCGTCCAATTGTTGCCGTCATAGGTGACGAGCAGGGGATTGAGGCCGAATTCGTGCTTTACCACATGCGTTTGGAACCACGAATCCTTGCCGCCGGAGACGGCGATCACGACGTCGTGCCGGCTGCCGTCGCGGCAGCGGTATTTCTCGAAGATCTGCCGCAGAAGCTCGCGTCTCCTGGCCCATTCTGCCGGCGGAATCGCCGCCTTCACCTCGGCCATGCGGCAACCCATGCAGACGCCCGCCTCGTCGAACTCCATCGGCGCCGCGCTGATCGAGGGATAAACGCAGCGTCTGCACCAGCGGATCTTGTGCCGGTTCGCGCGCGGCCGCGCGGCCACGTAGTCGCGCGCCGCCGCCTGGCGCCGCCGCTCGGCAAGGCGCGCGTCCTCGGCGGCACGGTCATAGCTGGGTTCGCGCCGTTGCCAGCGGCTGTTGAGCTTCACCGGGCGCATGGCGAGGCCGGCATCGAGGCAGGCCTTCTTGGCGAAAGGATAAGAGAGTTCATAGAAATGGAAGATGTTGGCGGCCGCGACGGCGCTGGCCCCCGCGCAGATTCCGGCCGCGAAATCCTCGTACTTGCCGACGCCGCCACAGGCGATGACCGGGATCGTGACGGCGCGTGTCACTTGGCGGACGAGGTCGAGATCATAGCCCTGCGCTGAGCCGTCGCGGTCGATCGCGTTGAGCAGGATCTCGCCGGCGCCGCGCGCCTCCGCCTCGCGCGCCCAGGCAGCAGGCTCGCGCCCCGTCGGCCGCCTCCCGTCGGCGGCAAAGACCTCATACCGCCCCGGGCCGAGTCGCCTGGCGTCGATCGAGACGACGATGCATTGCGCGCCGAACCGGCGCGATGCCGCATCGATGAAGCCAGGATCGGCGAGGGCCGCCGTGTTGATGATGACCTTGTCGGCGCCTGCGGCAAGGCGTGCCGCGATATCCTCAGGGCTGCGCACGCGGCCGCCGAAGGCGAGCGGCATGAACGAGACCTTCGCCACCTCGCGCAGCACGTCCAGCGCCGATGTCCCATGGTAGCGCTGCTGGATGTCGTCCCGGCGCAGGTCGTGGACATCCTCGCCGCTGATGTCGAGAAGCACGAGCTCATCGACGTTCCAGTTGGAGAAGCGTTCGATCGTGCTCATCGGATTGCCGATGACCTGATGCACCTTGAAGAGCTGGCTGCGGACGATGACCCCCTGCTTCAGCAGCAGCACGGGGATGAGACGCGGGCGGGTCATGGGCGCAGCGGATACACCGTCAATTGGTCCGCCCCTGCCGCCGCAGGTGATCCAGGAACGCCGCGAGGAGATCGAGGCCGTCATCCTGGCTCTTCTCGGTGTGGAACTGGACGCCGAAGAGATTGCCGGCTTCGATCGCGACGGGAACGGCTTCACCCGAATAGTCGATCGTCGCCGCGACGCAAGACGGGTCGGCGGGTTCCAGGCGATAGCTGTGGACATGATAGAAGCTGCCGCCGCGAGCCTCGGGGAAAAGCACGCCGCGCCGCGTCGGCGTCACATCGCACCAGCCGATATTGGGCACGCGAAAGCGCGGATCGCTGGGCGCGAGGCGCGTGACGCGCCCGCGCACGAGACCAAGTCCCTTGTGGCTCCCGTGCTCCTCGCTTTCTTCGGCGAGAAGCTGCATCCCGAGGCAGATGCCGAGGATCGGCGTGCCTGCGGCGACAGCGCGGCGGAGCGGCTCGACGAGCGCCTGCTGCCGGAGACTCGCCATCCCGTCGCCGAAGGCGCCGACGCCGGGGAGCAGCACGGCCGCCGCCCGCGCCAGCGTCGCAGGCCGCGCCGTCTCGACGGAGGATGCGCCGACCCGCTCCAGCGCCCGGAACACCGAGGCGACATTGCTGATGCCCATATCGATGACGGCGATCATCGGAACGGCAGCAGACGGTCCAACGGGCGGAGCAGGCTCAAGAGGGGCGCCGGGAGGCCGGTCGCGACGCGTTGGCGGAGCCGCCGGATGATCTGGACACGGCGGTCGTCCTGGAAGCGGTAGTAGCGCGTTGCGTCGCGGATGATGCGCTCGATCGCTTCGCGCTCGCCAGACGCGGTGCGCTCGCGGAGGAAGACGAGGAGCTCGAAGGCGTATTCGAGCTGCCCCATGACTTCGGCGATTGCCGCCAGCTTGAGGATCCGTGTCGGCGAGGTCGGACGGGCACCGTCTGCGACCGGATCGGCGACGTAGAGCGCCTCGCCATTCGCCGCCTGGCCGGCGCGCGTCAGTGCCGATTCGCCGACCGAGATGGGGCTCGCATATTTGCCGTAGCGCTTGATTCGCGCGATGTCCCAGAGGGTGAAGCCGCGCGGCGCGAGGAAATTGTCGATATCGCCGAGGCGCGGCGTCCCGAACCAGCACTCGTTGAAGACGACGTCGAGATAGAGCGCAAGGACGGTGCCGAGAATCCGCGGCGATGCCTCCATCACTTCGAGCTCGAGGCCTTCGATGTCGATCTTGGCGAAATCGACCTCGTCGATTCCGGCGCCCGAGGCCCAATCATCGAGGCTGATCGTATCGACCGTCACCCGGCGGACGACGCGCGATGCGACGCCACCGCGCAGGATTTGACCTTGATAGGGGTATTTGATGCGATCGAGCAGCGCCAAATTGGGTTCGAGAAAGGACGAGCTGAACTGGTGCTCGCCGATATTGAGCACCCGTCCCTTCTCCGTGCGCCCGAGAAAGAGCGGATGGTAGCGGCAGTTGATGCCCTCCGCATCGGCTTCGGCCTGCAGGCGCGCGCATTCGCCGGCATCGGCCTCGAAAGCATGGATTTCCGCGGCGCGACCGAGGAAGGCCCAGCGCGCCGCTTCGCCGCCGCCGCTGGCGCCGCAATCGAGGACCCGCAAGCGCTCGCCGGCGAGCGGCCCCGAAAAAAGCGCGGTCGCGATAAAGTGCATCAGCGCACCTCGGCTTCCGCGAGCCGTCGCGGCGGCACCCGTTCGATCGGCGCGAAATCGAGCCGCACCAGCCCTTTCTCCGCGAAGCGGCTGAGATAGCGATGGACCCGCTCGAAAGGCAGGTCATGCTTCTCGGCGATGTCGAGGATGGTCATCGTCCCGTCGAGGTAGCGCAGGAGGCAGTCGAGGAGATAGCCCCATTTCTCGGCGTCTTCCGGCAGGTTCTTCTCGACCGACGGGTCCTTGCGCTCCATGTATAGGTCGTATTCAGGATTGGAGAGGCAGACGAGGCCGTCGAACTTGCGGGTGACGCGGGCATCGCTTTCCAGCGTTTCGATGACTTTCTGAAGGACCAGGAGAAACTCCGCCATTTGCCCCGGGTCCATCAGCTCGGGCGCATCGAGGCTGGTATGATATTCGGGGTAGGGTTCGAGCAGCGCCTCCGAGCGCGTCGCCTCGATGAAGGGCACCTCGTAGCCCGGCGCCTCCCAGACCGTCTCGTCATTGCCGGCGCCCTGGCGCCACGGTACGAGCGCGTGGCTCTTCGCGAAGTGGCGAACGGCGTTGCGGAAAGCGGCGTCGATCTTGTGCCCGCCTAAGAAAGTCGAAGCGATCTTGATCGGCCCTTTCGTTCCCGGCATCTCCTCGAAGACGCCGCAGACAATCCGGTCGAGCTCCTCTCGCGGCAGGTCGCGGAGATAGAAGACGGTGCCGAGATGCTCGGGGCCGATGAGTAGGCGGTAGCTGTAATAGGTGTCCCGCGGGCGGAGCCACTGGAAAAGCCGGATCAGCAGCGCCGTCCCGGCGAAGCCGTCATTCGCCATGTGCGGATGGCAGGAATTGGAGTGGAAGACGATGGTCTTTTGGCTCCGCCCCTTCTTGTCATGCTGGGCGACCAGCATCTCTCCCGGAGCATATTCGGTTTCGAGCGCCACCTCGTAGCGGCCGGGCCCCAAGCTCCGGTAGATCTCGTAGGGGACCGACAGCGCCCAATCTGCGGCCCAGGGCCGGTATTGCCACATGCAGTGAAAGACATAGGCGGCGGGCAGGTCTGATTTGGTGACGAGACGCGGCTTCAGCTCCTCCCAATCGAGCGTGCCGCGAAAGGATTTGGCATAGCGGGCGACGCCGAGCGTGTGGCGCCGCCCGTCGAAGACGAGACGCCCGTCGCGACGGATCTCGGCGCGCCGGACCCGCCAATTCTGCGGTACGACCCAGCCGTTGAAGCTCTCTCCCGAGGGATAGCGGAACAGCCTCAGCGGCACCTCTTCGGCGATGCGCGCGAACAGGCGCTCGTTGTCGTCGGCGACGACGCCGGTCGCGAAGGCGCAAAGCTCGCGCGTCAACGGCAGAAAGGCGTGCGGGTCCATGGCGAAATCGTTTGTACCCCGGTCGGATGCCCGTTCCGGATTGGCATCCGCTTACGATCGTACATATATCTGTACGTATTTCCCGAGAGAGCTGACATGGACGTCCTGACCTACACGCATCTGCGTCAGCATCTTGCCGAGGTCATGGACGAGGTCTGCGCACGTCGCGCCCCGGTGGTGGTAACACGGCAAGGGGCGGAATCGGTTGTCATGATCTCGCTCGAAGAGTTCCGCGGTATCGAGGAGACGCTGCATCTCCTGCGGAGCCCGCGAAACGCCGACCGGTTGCTCCGCTCTGTCGCCGAAGCGGGGGCAGGCCGGCTCGTGGAGGCGGCGGTCGGAGAGGATACGGCTGCCAAGCGGTGAAGCTCCTCTTCACCGAAGCTGCCTGGGAGGACTATCTCCACTGGCAGGCCGAAGATCCTGCTACACTCCGTAAGCTGAACGAGCTCATCAAGGATATCCGACACCGGCCATTCGAGGGCCTCGGCAAGCCGGAACCGTTGCGCGCGCGATTGTCCGGTTGGCGGTCGCGTCGGATCACACAAGATCATCGCCTGGTCTATCGTGTCGAGGGCACCGGATCCGAGCAGCGTGTCGTCATCGCGCAATGCCGCTACCAATATTGAGGTTTGCGGCGACGGGGCGATCGTCACAGCGCCTCACACCAGAACCGGCGCCGTGAACTTCTGGACAAGCTCGAGGCGGTAACCCTCGCGGAGCGAGGTCGCCCGGTGAATCCCGCGCGTGTCGGCAACGACGACGCTTCCCGCCGGGGCCGTGAACTCGAATTCGCGGACCGGCGGCGGCGAGGCGCTCGCTGCGACCTCGCGCATGACGCTGATCGGCACCACGCCGGCGATGCCGACTTCGTCGCCCGTCCAGAACAGATGATCGAAACGCCGCCGCCAGGCGGCGTCACGATGGCTGCCGATCCAATAGACGAAGGGCGCGTTGGCCGGCCCGACATCGCTCAGCAATGTGAAGACCTTCACCTGCGACTGCCAGCTATCCATGTGGAGCTGCGTCGTGTGGTCGTGGACGAGATCGGCCTTGTAATCGACGTAGTGGCTGCTCTGCCGGATCGCGCCCAGATAGCTCCGCGCCAGATCGGAAAAGAGCGCGTTGTCGAGAATCGGGCCCAATGCCAGGAGCTCGTGGCGCGCGTCGAGGAGCCGATAGACTCCGTCCTCGGCATAGCGCAGCGTGCGCCAGCGCGCTGGCGCTTCATTGCGGCGGACGGCTTCCAGCATCGGCAGCAGGCGGTCGCGCAGCTCGAGTATCGTGGCGCGCTCGTGAAAACTGGGAAAAACGACGATGCCGTCGCGGGCGAGCGTCGCCAGGTTTTCATCGGCAATGCCGGCGCGCGACATCGGATGCGCCGCAATGTAGTCGCGCAGGACGCGGTCGAACCGCGCGCGCCGCTTGCCGAAGCGGCGCCGCCTCTCTTCGAGACCGAGCCGGCGATAAACCGGCCGGATCGCCGCCTTCAGACCGCCGAGCAACGCCCGAATCCTAGCGGTGCCGCTTCGCGCGACAGTATCGGCATTCCCGTGCCTCCCTATCCTTTCACCGCGCTGATGTGGCACCAGGGCTGGTAGAGAATGCCGCGGAACTGCAGGCGGCGTCCGTTGCTCGTGCGCACCGTAAAGGTCGTCAGCTCGGACGGGTCGGCGGGTTGCGGCAGGTCGATCGGGATTTCGAAGGGCCGGAAGGCAACGCGCGTGAAACCCGCCGCCGTCAACTCGTTCCGAATGAGCGCCTGGGAACGGAAATGGAGCGCGAGCCCCGAAGGATGGGTCTTCGACCGCTCGATGAAAGCGAGCTCCTGCTCGAAGGTGTGCGCGAAATCGAACGCAAGGAGGAGCCCGCCTTGCCGCAGGCTCTGTGCCAGGCTCGCGAGGGCGGCGGTGAATTCCGGCGCGCCCATCATGTAGAGGACGGCATTCACCGTCACGATGTCGAAGGCGTGCGGCGGCAGCTCGAGGAGATCGAGCTTGCGGAATTCGATGCCGGAGAGCGCAGGGTCGGCGCGGCACGCCGCGAGCGAGCTCTCGGCGAGATCGCCGCCCGTCAAGGAGAGATCGGGAAAGCGGTGCCGCAGATGCAGCAAGAGATTGCCGGTCGAGCAGCCGATGTCGAGGAGCTGGAGCGCCTCGCCTTTCGTCTTCCTGGCGGCGAGAAACTCGCCGACGACAGCGAGGATGACCTTGTCGCTCTCGCGAATCTGCTCGGCGTAGCGCCTCTGATATTCATTGTACCCGGCGAGGAATTGCTCGTCGGTCACATAGTCTTTGTAGGAGAACTCGCCGGTCATGGCATCGCCTTTCGCCGGCGCTCGCCGCGATCTTGCAGGCCCGCGGCATCGCGCAGTGCATGATATGTCGCCTCGAAGAGAAAGCACCGGCGCACCAGATCGATCGGGGCCTCGGGGTCGGAGGCAAGCAGGAGGTTGTGGCGCAGCAGCTCGAAACCGAGCTCGGCGGCGAGGTCGCCTGAATCGCTGCGCCAGCTGCCGGGATCGCGATTCTCCGCGGCTATCCAGGCGATGACGGAACGCGTGAGCTCTCCTGGCGAGGGTGCCATGGGGGCATAGCCCGCCAGCCGCATTTCCGGTGCGCAGAGAAACTCGACTCCGACCCGCGCGGACTCCGGGAGCGTCGTCCGCCAACGATTGGCTGCCGCTTGGTCGATGCCGCTTGTCTCGGATGCGAAGCTGCTGTTGCCGCGCCAGCTCCGGCCATTGGTCCGATCGACAGCCTCGCCGATGCGGAGCATCGCGGTGTCGAAATCGACGCCGATGAAGCGGCAAATCGCGTCAAGGGTCGGCTGTGACTCAGCAATCAGAGTTTCATAGCCGACGCGCATGAGGCGCGGCGCCAGATCGCGCTCCCCGGCAAAGCGGCGGGTGAGGGCGACCGCCTTCCGCCAATGCCGGGCATACGAGACGGCATGCGCCTTCTGGGTTGGATCGCGCGTCGCCATGGCCGCAAGCGATGCGATGACGGCGCGGGGGTCGCGTTCGAGCACGAGAAAGCGCGCGGTCGGGAACCAACGCGCGAGCGCCGGGAGGAAATCGACGGTCCACAGCTCTTTGATGCCGATGATCCGCGTGCGATCCGAGCCGCGCGCCGCGGCGATCCGCGCCAGGCCGTCGGCGAAGGCGTCGCCGTGGCTTCGCCCCGAAATTCCTCTCAGGCGCTCCGGCAGATCGCTCGATTCGAGGCCCGCTCGCGCTGCCACGGCCGCGCGCAGCCGCGGCAAGTCGTCGGGGCGAAGCTCCGCGCCGAGATCCGCTTGCAGCACCGCGTCGATCATGGCGGGCCCGGCGGGCGCGAAATAGCAGTCCTGGAACGGCGCCTCCTCGGCACATGCCGCGCCAAGCCCGGCGTCACGCAGCGCCGCGTTTCGCAGCGACTTGAAGAGCGGCAGGAACGGGTCGAGGGCAATCGCGATTTGCGAATGCAAATCGAGCATGCGGGCGAGGAGATTCGTCCCCGAGCGCGCGACACCGAAGATGAAGAGCGGCCGGAAATCCATCGGCTCAGTCAAGCGCCTTGGCGGGCGCCGCCTCGAGAAACGCCCGGATCGTGAACTTGCCCGAGGGCTCGCGCAGGCTTTCGAGAGCGAGCAGCGAGAACCCGGCGCGCGCGGCAAGGAGCGCCGTCGAAGCCATGCTGAAGACGTGGTGGTGCTCGATGAAGAACTCCTCGCGCCCGGCGCCTTCTCGCGCGGCCGCCTCGGCATCGGGCAATTCGAGGTAGACGAAGCCGCCCGGCGCCAGCAGCGGATGGCTCGAGGCCAGCAGCTCGACCGGGTCCTCGACGTGCTCCAGCACCTTGTTGAAGCTGACGAGGTCGAATTGGCCGAGATCGGCGGCAGCGCGACTGCGGAAATCGCCGGCGAGGGCGGTGATGCCGACCACATCGCGCGCATGAGCCGCCGCGCGAGGGTCCGGGTCGAGCGCGGTGCAGACCCAGCCGGCCGCCTTCATCCGCGCGGGAAAGACGGCAAGGCCGGTACCGACATCGAGGAGCCTCGGTGCCGTGCCGCGGCTGCCGAAGCGGCGCCTCGCGAAGTCGTTGATGGTGGCGACGCGGCTCGCATTGTCGGAACGGTCCTCGGGAAGAGCCATGATGCGCTCGAAGGTCTGGCGCATCCGGTCGCCATAAGTCGCGTCGACATAGGCGCCGGAATAGAGGCCGGCAAGGTCCATCTCATGGTGCGAGAACCAGTGGCGGCAGACTGCGCATCGCCGGTATTCGCGGCGGTAGGCGCCCGCGATTGGAAACGCCGCCTCGCCCTCGGGCCGCCTCTCATAGGCAAAACCGCGGGCGAGGTGCCGGCCATCGCAGGGGCAGCGCAAGGTGGGGCGGATGGTGGTCACGAAGCTTGCTCTCGCCGGCAAATCCAAAGCCGCACGGTGCTCATTCTTCGGACAGCTTGCGATCGAGCGCGGCACAAGCCTCGCTCGAATCGAGCCAATGGACGATGCGCAGGTTCTCCGCTGCGAGATAGCGCTCGAAGCCGTCCTCGTGCCCGCGCTCGACGAGGAGCACGAAATACCGCTTCGTGCCGCGGTTCTGGATGAGAACGGCCCTGAGACCGAAGCCTTCCAAGCGGCCATTGAGGGACGGCGTGGCATAGAAGCCCCATTCCTTGCGCGCGACGTCGTATTCGGCCCCGCTCTCGGTGAGGAGCGTCACCTGCTCGTCGGCGGCGAGGCGCAAGGTCCCGCAGTCCTTCATCGCGATCGGCCCAGCATTGCCGACCGTGAAGACACGTGGCGGATCCTTCGGCTCAAAGCGCATAGCGGTCCCTCGGCATCAGCGCCAGTCCCAGTCGGGGATGAGGAACTCCGGCATTATCCAGCGGCCGCCGCTCCGTTCCCAGATCCGCGGGTTGCGGAAGCGTTCGGCGAGCGCGAAGAACTCGTCCTTCGGCATGTCGAGGAAGCGGCAGAGCGCGGCGATGTCCGCCTGCGGCGTCTCCTCGCCGCGCTCGCGGATGATGTCGATGGCGCGCTCGCGCGTCATCCGGTCGTTGCGGATTTCGAGGCTGAGATTATCGAAGAGACGGGTAAAGCCGAATTTGTACCATTTGAACCAGTGATGAACGGAGATGAAGTCGTCGTCGATATCGGCGTAATCATAGTAGCCGGTCTTTGGGCCCTCACTGCGCGGGCGGAAGCCATGCGCCGAGGCTACGGCGAGCGTCGCCTTCGGATCCCAAGGGAAGTAGTAGCCGAGGAAGATCGCGCGAGTGCCCGCGGCTGCGAGTTCGGCCTCGGCAGGCAGCGCATAGGCGACGAGGTCGCGCTCCGCGAGAGCGCCCCCGATCCAGTCGCGCCAGCTCGTGCCATGCGTCACGCCATATTTGCGCAGCCACGCGCCGTCCAGCGCGAAGCCGCGCCGCTCCTCCTCGGTTCCTCCGTATTCGAAGGCCGAATTCTCGCCCCAGACGACGAGCGGAATGCGAAAGCGCAACGCGATCCTCAGCGGGATCGCGAAGAGCGCCATATGCATCGGGATCGCCGGATCGCCGAAGCGGGCGAGGGCCGCCCGCATGAAGCGCCGCTCGGTCACGGGGCTCACCTGGTAATCGATGTGATCGACGCCGAGCGCCACGAGGTTGGCGAGGTTTGCGGCACCGATCGCGGTCCGCCCCGGCGTCTTCCAGGTGACGGCGAGCGGCTTCAGCCCAGCTTCGAGACAGGTGACGACCTGCCAAGTGCTGTCCTTGCCGCCGCTCACCGGAATGACGCAGTCATAGCCGGTGCTCTCGCGCCTCGCCCGGGCCACGACCTCGCGGAAGGCTTCGGCGCGCGCCGCCCAATCGATCCCGCGTTTGCTGGCGTGTGCGCGGCAGGCGTTGCAGACGCCGTCGTCGCCGATCTCGAGGTTGGGCCGCGTATCGGGGAGGACGCAGCTCCGGCACCACCTCATGCCGCAAACTCCTCGAGGAAGATCTTGGCATTGAGGAAGTAGAAGAGGAACTTGCTCTCGCTGTTCGGCAGATGCGCCTTGTCGATGAGGGCCGCGATCTTGTCGCGCTTCACATGCGCGAAGATCGGTCCGTCATCGAGAAGATAGTCGCGAGCGTCAGGGTCGCGCGTGTCGAGAAGATCGAGTATGGGCGCGTTGAAGCCGACCTTTCGCGGATTGTCGAGAATGAGGTCCGGAGCGATGCCGCGCACCGCCTCGCGCAGCACCGATTTGGCGCGGCCGTTCCGGACGAGATGGCGCGTCGGAATGCGGGCGCACGTCTCGAACAGCGTCGTGTCGAGGAACGGTGATCGATTCTCGATCGAGTAATACATCGCGTTGAGGTCGTCCTCGTGGAGGATCGGCGGCACGCTCTCGTGGAAGAGCTCGTTCATCATGCGGTTGCGCAGCAGCCCGTCGGTGTAGCGCGCTTCCGCAAAGGGCTCGCTCCAGGGCTGCCGGAGATATTCCGCGAACTCCTCGGCATTGAGGTAGATATGCGCCCGCAAATCGGGCTGGGTGACGAAGATTTCGGGATCTTGCAGATAGGGATTGCGCACGACGGGGGCGACGTGTTGGCGCCAATGGCCGAGCGCCTCGGCATAGAGCGCGGCGTCGCCGCGAATCTCACTGAGATAAGCGTTGTGGTGGTCGTAGTAACCGCTGAAGAGCTCGTCGGCACCGGTGCCGCTGATCGAGATGCGATAGCCTTGCTCGGCAACGCGCCGCATCAATTGCCACTGCACATAATAGGTGATGGTGTAGACCGGCGCATCGTGCTGGCGGACGAGGGTGCGGAGCTTCTCGACGAATCCGTCGGTTTCGAGCGGAATGGCGGTGTGGCGCAGGCCGAGCTCGGCGACGCTGTGATCGACGAATGCGCGTTCTTCATACCGCGCGTCGGTATTCATGATGGTGAAGCCATGGACGTCGTAGCCGAAAACGCGCTTGGCGATGGCGATGAGAGCGTTGGAATCGACGCCGCCCGAGAGGCAGAAAGCGAGCGGGACGTCCGCTCTGAGGCGCAGCTCGACGGAGCGGATGAGCGCCGTCCGCGCCGAGGCGACGGCATCGCGGTAGGTCATCGTCTCGTCGCGACGCGCGAGATCGGGGCGCCAGTAACGATGAACCGTCTCGCGCCGCGAGGAACCGAGGGCGAGCACCGTGCCCGGCTCTATCTCCTCGATTCCGGCGAAGAATCCGGTCTTCTTCTTGTAAAGCGCCTTATAGCCGTTCACCATGTAGCGCCGCAGATGGTCGAGATCGACGGGCAGCGCCCGGCCGAGCAGCGCCAGGATGAACTTCACCTCCGAGCCGAAATAGACGCCGTCTGCGCTGCGGTGAATGTAGAGCGGCTTCTCCCCGAAACGGTCGCGGCCGAGAAGCAGCGCCCCGTCCGCCTCATCGAGAAGCGCGAAGGCCCACATCCCCTCGCAGCGCTCGAGGCCCCGCCAGCCTTCCGCTGCGAGCACGCGCAGCAGCACCTCGCTGTCGCTCGTCGTCACGAAAGGGGCGGCTCCCGCGCGCTCCACTCCGCAGCGCAGCTCGAGGTAGTTATAGAGCTCGCCATTGACGATGAGGGCCCTCCCGCCGAAGCGCAGCGGCTGATTGGCGCGCGGATCGAGATCGATGATCGAGAGGCGGCTGTGCAGCAGCAGGGTCTCGGTCCCGTCGATGGCGCGGTGACGATGGACGCCGGCGGCGTCGGGGCCGCGGCGGCGCATCAGCGCGAGGCAGCGCGCGATGCGCGTCTCGTCGATCGCCGCGCTGCCGCGATATCCGGCGATGCCGCACATGGCTCAACCGCTCACCCGCGAAGCCTTCACGCGCAATGCTCGGGCAGAATGGGTGCGCCGCGCGGCACGGCGACAGCAAGGCGCCGGCCGATGAGCTCGTCTTCGCTCCCGGGCGCCAGTCCGGCGCGCGGCCGCACCCAGCCGAGATCGGCGGCGGCGATGATGGTGCCGGCGGCGAGGTCGCGGGCGGCCGCGATGCCGCGGCGGACGCGCTGGCGCACCGCCGCCTCGCAAGGGAGGACGCGCTTGCCGCCGGCGCCCATCAGCAGCTCCGCCTCGCGCACGCGCCGCACGAGCTCGGCAAATTCGGCGGGGTCGGCGGAGAGCTTGTGGTCGTGGAAATCCGACTGGTTCTTGTCGAGCGTGAAGTGCTTCTCGATGACCCGGGCGCCCAGCGCGACGGACAGGACCGCGGCGGCGATGCCGATCGTGTGGTCGGAATATCCGACCGTGCAGCCGAGCGTCGCGAGGTCGCGAAGCGCCGCGAGATTGGCGTCGGCGGGAACCGTCGGATAGGAGACGACACAGTGCAGCAGCGCGAGCGCGCCGCTCCGACCGGTCCGCTGCCATTCGGCCTCGATCCTGCGCTTTGCCCTGCCGACGCCGTCGAGATCGCTCATTCCCGTCGACAGGAGAATGGGCTTTCCGGTGCGCGCCACCTCCTCCAGCAGGGGAAAGAAATCATTGTCGCCCGAGGCCACCTTGAAGGCCGGGACCAGCGGATCGAGGGCCGCCACGCTTTCGAGATCGAAGGGCGTCGAGAGAAAGGTGACGCCCTCGCGCCGCGCCCTGGCCGCCAGGTCCTCGAACTGCGCGTAGCTGAATTGAAAGCGCCGCAGCTGCGCGATCCGCGCTTCCTCGCTGACCGAGACGAGCCTTTCCGGCACGATGGTCTGGAACTTGACGGCGTCGGCGCCCGCTTCCTTGGCACGGCCGATCATCTCCTCGGCGCGATCGAAGCTGCCTTCGTGGTTGTTGCCGATCTCGGCGATGATGAAGACTCGCTCGTCGAGATCGTGCGGGCCGATCCTCATATCCGTCACACTCTGTGGCAGTGCAGCATGTAATCCGTGGCGGCGATCCGGAAGCCGAGCTTCTCGTAGAGCCGCAGCGACGGGATGTTGGCGATCTGCGTTCCGACGCGCAGCATGCGCAGCCCCTTCACCTCGGCGACGGCGAAGGCGATGAGCGCGGCGGCGATGCCGCGCTTGCGAAACGCGGCGCCGACCGCGATGAGGTCGATGGTCAGCACGCCGTCGGCGGGACCGAGGAGCTGGAGAAAGCCGGCGATCGTGCCTTCCCGCTCGGCGACAACCATATGATCGCCGCGCCGCCCGCGAAAGAAATTGCCGGCCCATTCGGCGCGGCTGCGATCGGCCGCCGTGCGCGGCACGGCGGGATCGAGATGCAGCCGTGAGAAGGCGAAACTCTCCCGGGCAAGCGCCGCGACGGCTGCGCGATCCTCGGGGCGGGCGAAGCGCAGGCCGTCGAGCGGACCCGACCGCACCGGCGCCGCCGGCCGCTCCAAGGTGACGTTCGTATCGACGATAGCGAAGCCGAGCGCTTCCAGCCGGCGCAGCTCAGCGACCGCATGCGTCGGAACGCGCGCGAAGAGGAAGACAGGGGACGCCTGCATCTCGCGGATCGCGGCATCTGCCGTCGCATCCGTCAGCGTGACGCGATAGCTCGGGCGGTCCAGGATCTCGGCGAGGAACGGATCAGCGATGAGCGGCATCAGATGATGCGGCGCAGCAGCGTATCGTTGCGTGCGAAGAGGTTCTTGTACCACTCGATATAGCGCGGAAAGCCGGTCTCCAGCGGGAAGGCGGGCTCGTATCCGAGGAGCCGCCGCGCCTTGTCGATCGAGAGCGTGCCGCGATCGGGCATCAAACGGTCCTTCGGCGCGTGCTTCACGGTGACGGTGGGAAAATGCGTGCGCAGGATGTCCACCATCTGCGCGATCGAGCGCGAGCCGCCGAAGGTGAGGTTGAAGATTTCGTTGCGGGAGGCCGGATTCTCGATCGCTTTGGTGACGCCCTGCACGACGTCCTCGACATAGGTGAAATCGAGCCGGTCGGAGCCGTCGCCGGAGATTTGCAGCTCCAATCCCTGCAGCGCATTCTCGATGAAGACCTGGCCGACGCGCCGCGAAACGCAGCGCTCGCCATAGAGCGCCGACGGCCGGATGATGGTGTAGGGCAAGCCGAAGACCTGGTTATAAGCGATCACCATCTTCTCGCCGGAGAATTTGAGCGCGCCGTAGATGCCGAGCGGCTCGCAATGCGTCTCCTCGGTGACCGTGCCGGTGGCGAAATTGCCGTAGACCATGCTCGATGAGAAATAAATGAAGTGCGGCTTGCGGTCGCGCGAGCAGTCGAGGGCATTCTCCAGCGTCCTGAGGCTGTGATCGAAGGTCGAGTACGGATTCTTGTTTGCCTGGTTCGCATGCGCGATGGCGGCAAGATGGATGATGACGTCGGGCTTGATCGTCGCCAGCAAGGGCGAGAAGGTCTGATAGTCGCGGGCGTCCAGCACATGCACCGGAATGCCGGCGGCGTGCAGGAGATCGAGCCGCTCGTGGATGAGATGCAGATAGAGCTGGCGGTTGCTGATGTTGTCGGCGTTGCCGGCGAAGGCGCTGAGATTGTTCACCTGCAGGCTGTCGATGACGTCGACCTCGGCGCCGCGCCGCTTCAGCGCCAGGGCCAGATGGTGTCCGATGAAGCCGGCGCCGCCGGTGATGGCGATGCGGCGGCCGGCGATGTTATTCGTCATCGCTTGAGCTCCCGGATGGCGGTCTTGAGGGTCTGCGCGATATAGGCCATGTCGTCCTCGCCGAGATGCGGGCCGACGGGCAGTGCGATCGAGCTGTCGCTGATCCGCGAAGCGACCGGAAAATCCCGCGCCCCGACCTTGTACTTGTCGCGATAGAAGCGGAGCTGCGGCACGGCCTTGGGATAGTAGACGCTGGTGCCGACCCCGGCGGCGTTGAGCTTGGCGACGAGTTCGATGCGCCGCTCCGCGAGAGCCGGCCCGAGCAGGATCGAAAGGCAATAATAGCTGCTCTCGAAGATGCCATTCGATGTCTCGAAGAGATCGATCTCGTCGATCTCGCGGAGCGCGCCGTGGAGCGCGCGGTAGTTGCGCTCGCGCGCCTTGCCCATGCTGTCGAGGCGCTTCACCTGCTCGATGCCGATCGCCGCCTCGATCTCGTTCATGCGATAGTTGAAACCGACCGCCGTCACATCATAGACGCCGGGTACCTTGCGCTCGCCATGGGTGCGGTCGACCCCGAGCGCCTTCTGCCGCGCGATCCGCGCAACGACTTCCTCGTGACGCGAAATAATCATGCCGCCTTCGGCGGTCGTCATGTGCTTCACCGGGTAGAAGGAGAAGCAGCCGACGTCGCCGAGGAGCCCGGTATGGACGCCGCGATAGCGAGCGCCGAGGGAGAGGGCGCAATCCTCGACGACGAAGAGGCCGCGGGGGCGCGCAATGGCGTTGACGCGGTCCATATCGACCGGCATGCCGAGATAGTGGACGACGGAAATGGCACGGGTGCGAGGGGTGAGCGCCGCCTCGACCTGGTCGAGATCGATATTGCCGGTCCGTGGCTCGGCATCGACGAAGACCGGCGTGGCGCCCATGAGCTCGACGGCATGCGCCGTCGCCGCATGAGTCTGCGCCGGCACGATGACCTCGTCGCCGGCGCCGAGGCCGAGCTGGAAGTAGGCGAGATGCAGCGCTGCCGTGCAGCACGAGGTCGAGGTGGCATAGCGCGCGCCGGTCCAGGCGGCGAAGGCCCTCTCGAATTCGAGGGCGCGCGGCCCATGGACGAGGATCGGGCCGTTCAATACCGCCATCACCGCGGCGCGCTCTTCATCGCCGATCATCGGCCGCCCGAAGGGTATCTCTCGCATGTCTCTCGGCTCGCTTGCTCTAGGAGATTGCCCAGGATCACTCAATGATAAGCGGGCCTGACGACCGCGCCGTGCCGCACCGCCTCGTCGATGGCAAGACAGACGCTCATCGCATCGAAGACGCCGGCCTCGTCGACTTCCGCCGACCCCCGCCCCAACACGGCATCGATGAAGGATGGGATGAGATCGCCCTTTTCGGCGCCGGGATAAGGAAGCGTCACGAGCTCCGGCCGGGCGTCCGGCTCGCGCGAGCGCCAGATGCGGCCGGCATCGACGCCGTTCTCGAAGGTGGCTTCGGTGCCGTAGACGAGGAGGCGATGGAAATGGGGAAAGACGCAGCCGAAGTTCGCCGTGACCTTGGCAACGGCGCCGCTCTCGAAGCGGAGGATCGCCAGAGTCATATCGTCGAAGCGGAATCCCGTCCCGGCTGTAGCGATCCGGTTGCCGAATCCCGCGACCTCCACGACGCGCTCGCCGGCCAGCCAGAGAACGAGGTCGACGACATGGACGCCGCCGCCCAGCATGACCGAATAATAGTCCTGCTTGCCGCGCCAGCCCTCGATGATCTTGTGGACGCGCCCGTAATTGTAGTCGGCTTCGAGATGGAAGAGCCGTCCGAAACGGCCGGCCGCGATCTCGGATTTGAGCGCGCGAAAGCGCGGTGCGCGGCGGAGGATGAGGTTCGAGGAGAGGCGCAGCCCGGGCCGGCGCGCCAGTGCGGCGCGAATCTGCGCGAGCTCGTCGCGCGACTGGCAGAGCGGCTTTTCCGCGAAGACGTGCTTTCCCGCCTCGACGGCACGGTGGATCTGGGCGAAATGCGCGGCGTCATAGCTGGCAATGGAGACGATGTCGATCGTCGGATCGTCGATGAGCGCTTCGGCCGAGGCATGGAGCTTGACCCCAGGATAGCGCAATGCCGCCATCTCGCGCTTGGCGGGATCGATATCGGCGAGCGCCACGACCTCGCAATCGGGATGAGCGCGGTAGCCGGCGATATGCCGCTCGCCGACGCCGAGCCCGACCACGCCGGCGCGCAGGCGCGTCATGCGACGCAGCTTTCCGCAGCGATCTCGTCGGCGAGAGCGATCAGCGCCTCGACTCCATAGGCGAGGTGCGGCTCGGTCATCCGGTCCAGCATCGCCGCAATGCGCGCGAAATCCTCTTCGGTGTCGACAGAGAGCTGCAGCTCGGGCCGCGGGCGCGCCGCCGCGAAATTGACGATGCGAAAGCGCTCGGGATGGGCATAGAGAAAAGGCGTCACATGCTCGCGCTCGGCCGGCTCCCTCGCCTCGGCCATAGCCGCTTCGAGGGCGGCTGTGGCGATGACCTCGACCGACTGGCCTTTTGGAAAACTGCGCGGATGAACGTTGGTCACGAGTTCGGCGTCTTCCTTGCGAAAGAGCGCGATGCCCTTGCTGACCAGCGCCGGGTCGAGCAGCGGGCTATCGCCATTGACCCGCACCAGCGCCGCGAATTTCTGCCCGCGCGCCGCGGCCAGCATCCGCCCGCCGACATCATCGAGCGGTCCGCGGTGGCAGGCGATGCCGAGCCCTTCGGCGAGCGCCGCCAGCGCATCGTCATCCGCTTCGGTCGAAGTCGCGAGCACGATTCCGTCGAGCCCTGCGGCCTGCGCCAGGCGCTCGACGAGATAGGCGATCATCGGGCGGCCGCATAGCGGGCGAAGGACTTTGCCGCGGAGACGGCGCGAGCTTGTCCGCGCCTGGATGACAGCGCCGATGCGCATCGAGTCAGACCGCCACCCGCTCGCCGCCGGCGGCCGCGGCGAAGCTCGCTTCGATGAGGCGCTGGACGCGGGCGCCGGCGGCGAAATCGGGCGCGCAGGCTTCGCCCCGTCGCGCCGCGGCGACGAAGCGCTCGGCAAGGCGGCGGAAGGTCGGCTGGCGGTCGTCGCCCGCCATGCCGTCCGCCTCCTCGCGGAGCAGCAGGCGGGAGGCGCCGCCGCGCTCGTGCAGAGAGAGGGCGAAGCCCGATGCAGTCGAATAGCCGACGTTTTCGAGCACCAGCGCCCCCGACTCGCAGGCGAGCGTCCAGCGGTGCCGCGACAGGCCGGGCGTCGCATTGCCGAGGACGATCGCGACCGGCACGCCGCTGTCGAGGGTCGCGGTCAAGCTCGCAAAATCCTCGGCCGGATGGGCGCCGCGAGGCGCGATCCTCGCCGTCGCGCGCCGGTCGAAGCTCGCCTGCAGCGAGGCGACGCGGCCGAGAAACCGCTCGATCAGGAAGAGGATATGCGAGCCCAGCATCGCCATGACGCCGCCCTGGCGCTCGGCGTCGAGCTTCCAGCCCCAGCGGCCATGCCGGTGCGCGTAAGATTCGTGCGTCCAGATGATCTCTGCCGCGCGCAGCGGTCCCGCCACCCCGTCCCGCAGCGCCGTGCCGAGAGCGATGAAGGCCGGTGCGTCGGCGAATTGGAAGCCGATTGCCGCGGTCTGTCCGCGTGCTTGCTCCGCGAGCCGCGCCGCCGCCGCCGCCGTCGCTGCGAGCGGTTTCTCGGCAAGGACGGCAAATCCGCGAGCGAGGGCCGCCGCCGCGGCGCGCTCCGTCTCGGCGGGCGGCAGCGCGAGGCTCACCGCATCGAGCGGCTGATCGAGCAGCGCCTCGATGCCGGTGCAGGCATCGACGCCGAAGCGTGCCGCCGCGCTGCGCGCCGTCTCCGGATGCGCCGCCGCGAGCGCCACGATCTCGACGCCAGGAAGCGCGCGGAAGACCGGGAGATGCACGGCCGCGCCGAAGCCGGCGCCGGCGATGCCGAGGCGGAGAGGGTGCTCCATTACCTCTCGACGATGCGCAGGCGCGGCAGCGGCACGATGATCTTGGAGCGCAGCCCGCGCTGGCGCAGCTTGGCGATGATCGGCTCGGCATAGTGCCAGGACAGCATCACGGCGTATTCCGGCTGCTCCTCGAAGAGCCGCTTCTCGTCGACGACGGGGATGTGCTTGCCCGGCAAGTAGAGCCCGAGCTTCAGCGAGCTCGATTGCTCGGCGATATAGGGCATGAGAACCGGGTCGATATTGCAATAGTTGAGCAACGTGCTGGCGCGGCCAGGGCAACCGATGCCGGGCGCTGGCATGCCGGCTTGCTTCAGCTCGACCAGCAGCTTCTGCAAGGCGAGCTTCGCCGCCTCGACGAGCGGCACGAAGCGCGCGAAGGCCTCGGGCCCGTTGATCCCGGCCTCTTCCTCGGCCGCGATCAGCGCCGCGAGCCGGGCCGAGCGTGGCCGCCCCGCGCCCTTCACGGCATAGACGCGGATCGAGCCGCCGTAATTCGGGATGCGCTCGGCATCGACGATGCTGAAATCGTAATAGCCGAAGAGGCGCAGAAGCGGCGCCAGCGAGTAGTATTTGAGGTGCTCGTGATAAATCGAATCGTATTGCGCCGTCGCGATGAGGTCGAGGAGGTAGTGCGATTCCGTGACGAAGACGCCGCCTTCTTCGAGAAGATGCGAGACGCCGCGCAGCAGGTCACCGAGATTGGGAATATGCGCGAACATGTTGGTCGAGGTGACGGCCGCCGCGCGCCCATGCGTCGTGACGATCGCGCGCGCCAGCTTCTCGCTGAAGAATGCCTGGATCGTCTCGACGCCCTCGGCGCGGGCGAGCGCCGCGATGTTGGTCGCCTCGACGCCGAGAACGCGCAGCCCCTTGGCGAGAAAGCCCTTGAGCAGCGTTCCGTCATTGGAGCCGATGTCGATGGCGAGCGCGCCCCGCGGGCAGCCGAAAGTGTCGACGATGACGGAGGCTGTTCCCTGCAAATAGCGCACGAGGCTCGGCGTGATGCCGCTTCGATAGGGATAGTCCGGATGGAAGAGGATGTCCGGCCGTACGACATGGTCGATCTGGGCGAGGCCGCAGGCGCCGCACTGCACGAGGCGCAGCGGATAGACCGTCTCGGGCGCGTCGAGCTGCGCGCGCGTCAGCAGCGAGTCGCAGGGCGGCTGGTGGCCGAGATCGAGGATCGGCCGCAGCGCGCCCGAGCCGCAGATCTGGCAGCGTTCGAGATGACCCAGCGGCAGGTCATGTGTGGGCAGTGCTGTCATGCGGCGGCAGGGGCGGGGGCCGGAGCCCCGTTCTCCAGCAAAGCGGCCACGCGCGCGGCGAGGCGCGCGCCGGCGGCATCGGGATGGAACTTGCGCTCCCAGCATGAAAAGGCGCGCTCGATTATGGCTTCGGCGCGCTGGCGATCGGCGACGGCGAGGCGCATGCGCTCGACGAAACCCTCGGCGTCGCCGGCGAGATAGGCAGTCTCGCCGTCGATGAGGTCGGGGTTGCCGAGGGCTGTATTGCGATGGGCGATGACGAGCGTGCGCTTTGCCATGGCCGTCAGGATGCGGCTGCGATTGCCGACCGGAACGTCGATCGGCACGAGCACGGCATGGCAGGACGCCATGACCGCGTCGAGATCCTCGACGAAGCCGAGGCGCTCGAATTCGCGCCGGCTCGCCATCATGCGCTCGGCCCAATGCGGGACGGCGCCGCGCCCGGCGAGGAGAATGCGAAAGCCGCCCTCGCCCCAGAGCCGGCGCAATCTCGGAAAGACTTTCTCCAGTGTGAAGTGCAGCGCCGAGCGCGAGCCGAGGCCGGTCAGAGTGCCGAAGAAGAGAAAGCTCGGCGTCTCTGGCAGCGGCTTCCGCGCGGAGGCGCGCCCCGCCATCGGCTCCGGCCAGGGATAGGGTTCGTAAGTCGCGGCGATGCCGAGGCGGCCGAGCGCGGCGACCGAGGAATGCGACGCGACGATGATCGTCTCGGCCGAGCCGAGAACATCACGATAGAGCCGCTCCCAGCTCCGGCAGCAGAGCCAGTTCGAGGCAAGATGAACAAGCGCTGTCGGACGCTCGCGGACGGCGTAGAGCGCATGATGCCAGATGCTCTGGAAGTTGAGGTCGCCCAGCCAGACGACCCGCGGGGCCGCGACAGGCGCCGCGATCCACGCCGCGAGGATGTCGAAGGCGACGATCGCATCGGGCTGGAAGCGGCGGATGACGGCCCGCGCTTCGGCGCTGGCCGCGGGGTCGAGCCGATGGCGATGCCGCCCCTGCTCGACGAAGCGCCGCGACCGGCAGGCGACGATGCGGACGCGCTCGCCCTCGGCGAAGTCGCGCGCATAGGCGTCGACCGCCGCGTCCGGCCAGGCCTCGCCTTCCAGCAGCAGCAGGTGAAGGATGGCGTAACCCTCCCGCTTCAGCCGCGCGATGTAGTGATAGAAAAGGACGGTGCTGGCGCCTCGGCTCTCATGCGGGACGCCGGCCGAGCAGACGAGGAGGCGCCGCCCGCTCGCCGCGGCCGGCGCTGCTGTTTCGCGCATGGCTGCCAAGGCGGTCACAAGAGGCCCCGGAGCAGGGCAAGGCCGACAATGCCGACATGCATCGCATGCGCGAAGTCGCCGCGCTCGATTGCCGAGGCGAGCGCCTGGCGCGGGAGGAGGAGGCGGGTGACCCCCGCCTCGGGCGTCCAGCCCGCGATCGGCTCCACGGCTTTGGCGAAGAAGCACCAGATCTTGTTGTCGAGGCGCCCGGGATCGGGCGAGAGGCGGCCGAGGAGGAGCGGCGCGGCAGGGGCGGCATAGCCTGCCTCTTCGGCAAGCTCGCGGGTGGCGCAGGCGGCGGGCTCCTCGCCGGGGTCGAGCAGCCCGCCCGGCAGCTCGAGAGTCAGCGCCTCGCTCGCCGGGCGGTATTGCTCGACGAGGACGATCTCTTCCTCCGCCGTCAGGGCGAGGACGTTCACGTAATCGGCCTGCGCCAGCGAGTGGAAGGCGCCGAGCGCGCGGCCCTCCGGATCGGTGACGGCACGCTCGACCAGGGTCACCCAGGGCGAGAGGACGGTGCGCTTTCGGGCGGTGATGCGATAGGGGTTCATCGGAAGGAAGGCGCGATCCGGGCAAGCTACCGCAGTCCGGGTGAATCGCGTCACCCGGGAGGCGCATGCGACCCGCGCGGTTCCGCCTTAAGCGGCCGCGACCGCGTCCACCGGCAGGCGGACCCTCACTTGACGGCCAAGCAGCTCCAGCAGGACGACGACGCGGTCGGCGTCGCTCACGCACTCGAAGATGCCGGTCTGGCCGGTCAGGGCGCCGTGATTTATTTGCACCCGCTCGCCGGGGCCGAAAGCCGGCGCCGGCGGCAGGACGACGAGGCCGCGCGCGTCTTCGCGGGCGCGTATCTCGTCGATGACCGTCTGCGGAACCGGGGCGGGCCGGTCGCCATGGGACACCAGCTCGACGACGCCGATGGTCGAACGGATGGCTCGCCAGCGCGCGGCGGCGATATCCATGGCAAGAAAGAGATAGCGCGGGAAGAGCGGCCGAGCCCGCTCGCGTGCCTGCCGCGCATGGCGCACGCGCTTCAGATAGCAGGGGAGATAGGTCGCAAATCCCTGATTGCGCAGGTGCCAATTCGCCTTGCTCTCGGCGTGAACCTGCGTATGGACGGCATACCACTGAAGCATAGCGCTCACTCCGCGAAGCGCGGCCGCTTGCGCGAGACGTGCAGCAGCGCCGGCGCCAGCACCCGCGCCTCCGGCATCTGCCGCACGAGGCTGTCGAAGCTGCGCTGCGGTGTCCGGTGGTCGGTCAGGACCACGGCATCGACGGGCCCCAGCGCCGCGAGCTCGGTCGCGACGGGCAGGCGCCGGCCGGGCCGCACATCGATGGCACGGACGACGAGGCCGACGAGGGTGACATCGTGGCCATCGGCGCTCAGCATCGCAAGATCCGCGAGCTCGCCCGCCCCGCACAAAGCGACCCGCCGCCAGCCGCGCTCGGCGCAGATGCGAAACAACGCTTCGTAATCGGCGCGTGCCCGCCGCAGGAAATCGAAGGAATAAGCGAGGTAGTTCGCGGTCAGCCGGCTCTTTTCGGCAAAGCCCTTCGGCGTCAGGTAATACCGATACCGGTTGGCCGGCGCGTGAGTGATCTTGATGAAGCCCTTGGCGATGCAGCGCCGCAGATAAGCGTTGGTGAGGCCGAGCGCGATGCCGAGCCGTCGCGCCAGCGATCGCTGGGTGATGGTGCTGCTTTCCTCGACCGCCGCCAGCAGGCTGACGGTGATGCCGGCCTCGGTCGGCGACTCCCCCGAGTCCGACTCCGGCAGGCTGAGCGGCGGTGCCCCCGAATGAGCGTTCACGGCGCGAACATAGGAGCGTGCCGACTCGGCGTCAATCGGAAAAGCCGGCCTATTGCCGCGAAGGCGGCGCTGTCAGGGAGCTCGAAGGCGCGCCGTTTCTAGTGTTGCGGCGGCAGCTTTTCTTCGAGCGCCCAAGCCTCCGCGCTGGCGCCGGCGAGCGATTGGACGCGCGCTTCGTCAGCGGCAAGCGCGGCGGCCGGTCCCGAATAGACGATGGCGCCGTCGTCGAGGACATAAGCGTCGTCGGCGATGGCAAGGCTCATGCGGACATTCTGCTCGACGAGCAGCACCGAGATGCCCTCGCCGCGCATCTGCTCGACGATGCGGAAGACCTCGCGGACGATGAGCGGCGCCAGGCCTTGCGAGGGCTCGTCGAGAATGAGGAGCTTCGGGTTCAGCAGCAAGGCGCGAGCGATCGCCAGCATTTCCTGCTCGCCGCCCGAGAGTTGCCGCCCCAGATTCTGCCGCCTCTCGGCGAGCCGCGGGAAGAGGTCGTAGATCCGCTCGGGCGTCCAATGACCGTCGCGCTCCAGCGGTACGCGCAAATTCTCGTCGACCGTCAGATTGGGAAAGATGCGCCGCCCTTCCGGGACGTAGCCGACGCCGAGCGCCGCGATGCGGAAGGTGGCCCAGCGCGTCGTGTCGCGGCCGAAGACGCTGATGCGGCCTTCGCGTGCCGGGGTCAGCCCCATGAGGCTGCGGAGCGTCGTCGTCTTGCCGGCGCCGTTGCGGCCGAGCAGGGTGGTGATGCGCCCTTCTTCGACGGCGAGGCTGACGCCGTGAAGAATATGGCTCTTGCCGTAATAGGTGTGCAGCCCCTCGGCGGCGAGCGCGGTCACGCGGCTTCTCCGAGATAGGCGGCCTGCACCGCCGGGTTCTGCGCGATCGCGGCGGGCGGACCTTCGGCGAGAAGCCGGCCCTGATCGAGCACCGTGATCCGGTCGGCGAGGTTGAAGACGACGCGCATGTCGTGCTCGATGAGGACGATCGTATATTTGTTGTCCCGGTGCAGCCGGCGGATGAGTGCGGCGATCTCGTAAGTCTCCTGGTCGCCCATGCCGGCGGTCGGCTCGTCGAGCAGCAGAAGACGCGGGCGGAGCGCCAGCGCCATGGCGATCTCGGCGGCGCGCTGGTCGCCATGGCTCAGCTCGCCGACGAGGCGGTCCGCTTTGGCGACGAGGCCGGTCAGGCCGAGGATTTTCTCGACGCGCTGGCGGATCTCGGCGGCGGCGCGGCGGCCGAGCCACGGGCGCAGGCGGTAGCCGGCGGCGACTTCGGCGCTGATTCGCACATTTTCGAGGACGCTGATCTCGGGAAAAATCTCGGTGATCTGGAAGGTGCGCGCCATGCCGCGGGCGACGCGGCGATGCGCCGGAACCCCCGTCACATCCTCGCCGTCGAAGGCGATCGAGCCGGCGCTCGGCCGGAAGAGGCCGCTGATCAGGTTGAAGAAGGTCGTCTTGCCGGCGCCGTTCGGACCGATGACGGCGCGCAGCTCGCCGCTCTCGACCGTCATCGACACATCGCGCACGGCGACGAGGCTGCCGAAATTCTTCGAGACGCGGCGGATGTCGAGGAGGCTCATGCCGCCGCCTTCCGCCGCTGCAGGAATCCGAGGAGTCCGCGCGGGAAGAACATCACGACGAGGACGAAGAGGAGGCCGATGAAGGACTGCCAGTTGGTGGTGATGCTCGACAGGTAGTCCTGCAGCACGACGAAGACGACGGCGCCCAGCAACGGTCCCCAGAAGGAGCGCATGCCGCCCATCACCGCCATGATGACGAGATCGCCCGAGAGCGCGTAATGGAGGCCGCGCGGATCGGCGAAATTGTTGAGCATGGCGTAAAGCGCGCCGGCAAGGCTGATGAAGAAGCAGGAAAGGGTGAAGGCGAGCCAGATATGGCGCTCGACGGGAATGCCGAGGAAGCGCGCGCGGCGCTCGTTCTCGCGGATCGCCAACAATGTGTGGCCGAAGGGCGAGCGCAGCAGGAACGCCATCACCGCCGTCACCACGGCGAAGCAGGCGAGCACGAAATAATAGAAGGCCTCGGCATTGTTGAGGATGTCGATGGTGACGGGGCCGAGATGCAGCGGCTGCCGGGCGAAGCCGCGCAGCCCGTCATCGCCGCCGGTGAGCGCGTTCCAGCGGAAGGCGATGAAGTAGAAGACTTGGCCGAAAGCGATGGTCACCATGGCGAAATAGACGCCGCGGCGCCGCACGATGAGCGCACCCAGCAGCGCCCCGGCGATGCCGCCGAGGAGGGTCCCGAGCAGCAGCGCCAGCGGCGTGCTCGCCGCCAGCAGCTTCAAGGTGAGACCGGCGCCATAGGCGCCGAGGCCGAAATAGGCGGCATGGCCGAAAGAGAGGACGCCGGTGAAGCCGAGGAGGAAGTTGAGCGACATGGCGGCGAGGCCGAGGACGAGGACGCGCGTTCCGAGCGCCGTGTAGCCTCCGATCGCCGGCATCCAATAGGGCGCCCCGATCAGCACCGCCCAAATCGCCAAGAGGATCAGCCGCCCTCTCAGGATTTCGCTTCGCCTCATGTGAGGAGGCCTTCCTCGCCGAGAAGACCGCGCGGCCGGATGAGGAGGACGACGGCCATCATGATGTAGATGACGGCCTCGCTCGCCGAGGGGAAGAAGACCGTGGTGACGCCGGCGGCGACGCCGATGAGGAGGCCGCCCAAGAGCGTGCCCGGCAGGCTGCCGACTCCGCCGACGATGATGGCGATGAAGCTCGGCATGAGGAGGCCCGTCCCCATCGTCGGCTCGAGGCCGAGCTGCCCCCCGGCGAGGACGCCGGCGAGACCCGCGAGGAAGATGCCGACGGCGAAGTTGAACGAGCGCAGGGCCCGGATATTGACGCCGAGCGAGGACACCGTCTCGAGGTCGAGCGTCCCGGCGCGGATGCGGACGCCGATCCGCGTGTAGCGCAGGAAGGCGAAGAGGCCGGCCACGGCGACCGCCACCGTGCCGACCATGAAGAGGCGATAGCCGGTGATGAAGAAGAGGTCGAGGCTGAGCGGCTGCGCCATGAAGGCGGGGATCGAGACCGGCAGCCCTTGCGCGCCCCAGAGGAAGCGTGTGCCGTCCTCGAAGATGAAGGCGAGGCCGAAGGTGAGGAGGAGGCTGTAGAGCGGGTCGCGGCCGTAGAGGCGGCGGATGAGGCCGCGCTCGATGGCGAGCCCCAGCAGCGCCGTCAGCAGCGGCGAGACGAGCAAGGCGCCCCAGAAGCCGAGATAAGGGTTCAGCGAATAGGCGAGATAACCGCCGATGGCGAGGAAGCCGCCATGCGCGAAGTTGATGACGCCCGAGAGATTGAGGATGAGCGAAAGGCCGAGCGCCATCAGCACGTAGAAGGCCCCGGTGATGAGGCCGTTCGTGATGTTGAAAAGGATGAGCTGGGTCATCGCGGAATGTCCGCGCGCGCGATGCGCTTCGGGCGCGACGGCGCGACGCCAGCCGCATCCGTCGCCACCCCGGCGTCGGTATCGCGAGTCCGGGACCAAGCCATCGAGCGATCTCGCCGCAGGCTGGATCGCTTCGCGCTCGCGATGACGGTGTCGGAGGGTGACGGCGAGCGCTGCGGCCGATCAGCCGGCAAGCGCACGTTCCCTTGTCTCGGTCATCATTGTCGCTCCCTGTCCAACCGTCGAGCGGCTTCGCCGCCTTCATTTTTCGGCCGCTCGCCGGCGGCCAGGGCAGTATGTTCATCCCGGCGCGATATTCAACGGCCAAATTTTGCGCGCGCCGAATGCGGGTTTCGCGCTAGTCTAAGGCTGAAGAAGCAATAACCAACCTCAGGGAGCGAAAGAATGTCCTTGTTGCTATCGAACATCCCGAGCCGCCGCACGGTCCTCAAAGGCGGCGCTGCCGTCGTCGCCTTGCAGGTCGCATCGCCCTTCATCATCGCGGCGCGCGGCGAGACCCCGGTGAAGATCGGCATGGTCGATCCCATCACCGGCGTCTATGCCGCCCTGGCGCAGAGCGAGGTCGAGGGGGCCAAGCTCGCGGTCGAGCGGATCAACAAGGCCGGCGGCGTCTTGGGCCGGTCGCTCGAGCTCCTCGTCGAGGATTCGGCGAATGATACCGGGACCGGCGTTCAGAAGACGCGCAAGCTCATCGACCGCGACCAGGTCGATGTCGTCCTCGGCGATGTCAATTCCGGCATCGCCTATGCGATGTCGCAAGTGACGAACGAGAAGAAGAAGCTGCATATCGTGCCAGGCGGCCATACCGATCCCATCACCGGCAAGGACTGCCGCTGGAACGTCTTCCGCGTCTGCAACACGACGACGATGGACGCCAACGCGATCGCCGACACCCTCATCGAGAAGTTCGGCAAGAAGTGGTACTTCATCACGCCCGACTACGCCTACGGCCATTCGGTGCAGGCCGCCTTCGAGAAGAAGCTGAAGGAGCATGGCGGCACCTCGGCCGGCGATCTCGTGCCGATCGGCACGGTCGATTACTCGGCCTATCTCATCAAGGCCAAATCCTACGGCCCGCAAGTGCTCATCAACGTCATGGGCGGCGTCGACCAGGTGAACAGCCTGAAGCAGTTCGTCCAGTTCGGCCTCGACAAGCAGATGGCGCTCGGCGGCTCGCTCCTCGAGCTCGAAAGCCTGCTGGCGCTGCCGAACGAGGCGCGCATCGGTTGGTGGGTCATGGAGTGGTACTGGAATCAGCCCGACGTGCCGCATGTGAAGGAGTTCGTCGCCGATGTGAAGAAGGCGACCGGCAAGATCGCGACGGCCCGGCACTGGTTCGGCTTCGTCGCGGTCAACACGGTGGCGCTCGCCGCCGCCGCGGCCAAGAGCCTCGACGGCGTCAAGATGGCGCAGGCGATGCAGGGCTTGAAGCTGCCGCCCGAAGTGGCGCTCCAGCCCGGCACGGTCGAATACCGCGCGGGCGACCACGAGCTGATGGCGACCGTCTTCGCGGGCGAGGCGCAGAAGCCTCAGGGCGATCCCAACGACCTCTTCAAGGTGCGCTCGCTCGTGCCGGGCGAGAAGGCGGCGGGTCCCGTCGAGGAGACGGGCTGCCACATTCAATGGCCGGCCTGACGAGGCGAGCCGGCGCCGCCTCCCGAGATTGACAGAGGACGGCGCCGGATTACCCTTTTCCGCGGCGGCCGGTGAACGTGCTGAACCGGCGCTGCGGGCGGCGCGAGAAGAGAAGCACGGAAAGGGAGATCATCATGGCCAGCATGATTTCGATTCATCCGTCCGTCGATAACGGCGTGAAGCCCGGGGCAGCGTCCTTCGCCGGCGGCACCCTCGTCTGCAAATGCCGCACGAACCCGGTCGAGGTCAGCATCAAGGGCAATTGCGCGCACAACCATGTCTGCGGCTGCACCAAATGCTGGAAGCCGGAGGGCGCTCTCTTCTCGCTTGTCGCCGTCGTGCCGCGCGACAACCTCAAAGTCACGGCGAACGCGGGCAAGCTGAAGGTGGTCGATTCCTCGGCCGTCATTCAGCGCTATGCCTGTAAAGATTGCGGCGTTCACATGTATGGCCGCATCGAGAACAAGGGCCATCCCTTCTACGGCTTCGATTTCATCCATACCGAGCTCTCGAAGGAGACCGGCTGGGCGCCGCCCGAATTCGCCGCCTTCGTCTCCTCGATCATCGAATCGGGAACGAAGCCCGATCAGATGGGCGCGGTCCGGGCGCGGCTCCGCGAGCTGCACCTCGAACCCTATGACTGCCTGTCGCCGGCGCTGATGGACGCGATCGCGACGCACACGGCGAAGGCGAAGGGCGTGCTTCAGGCGTAGCCGCGCCGCCTCGCAAGCCGTCGGCACAAGACATTCGGCTGGCATTCGGCGTCCCGGCTCCGGCGGAGGATCGGAGCCGGGCCGCGCATTCGTTCAATGGAGGTGACCCTTGGAAACGCGCGCCGCAGTGGCCTACAAGGCCGGAGCTCCCCTGACGATCGAGACCGTCCAGCTCGATGGACCGCGCAGCGGCGAGGTCCTCGTCGAGATCAAGGCGACCGGGATCTGCCACACCGACGCCTACACGCTGTCCGGCGCCGATCCCGAGGGGCTGTTTCCAGCAATTCTCGGCCATGAAGGGGCGGGCATCGTCGTCGATGTCGGCCCCGGCGTCGCCAGCCTCAAGAAGGGCGACCACGTCATCCCGCTCTACACCCCCGAATGCCGGCAGTGCGAATACTGCCTCAGCCGCAAGACCAATCTCTGCCAGGCGATCCGGGCGACGCAGGGGCGCGGCGTGATGCCGGACGGCACGAGCCGCTTCTCGCTCGGCGGCAAGCCCATCCTCCACTATATGGGCACCTCGACCTTTGCCAATTACACCGTCGTTCCCGAGATCGCCCTCGCCAAGATCCGCGAGGACGCCCCGTTTGAGAAGGTCTGCTACATCGGCTGCGGAGTCACCACCGGCATCGGCGCCGTCATCAACACGGCGAAGGTCGAGCCAGGCGCCAATGTCGTCGTCTTCGGCCTGGGCGGCATCGGTCTCAACGTCATTCAAGGCGCCCGGATGGTCGGTGCCAACATGATCGTCGGCGTCGATATCAACCCCAGGAAGAAGGCGCTCGCCGAGAAGCTCGGCATGACGCATTTCGTCAATCCCAAGGAGGTGAAGGGCGACCTCGTTCCCTATCTCGTCGAGCTGACGAAGGGCGGCGCCGATTACAGCTTCGAGTGCATCGGCAACGTCAATGTCATGCGGCAGGCGCTCGAATGCTGCCACAAGGGCTGGGGCGTCAGCGTCATCATCGGCGTCGCCGGATCGGGACAGGAGATCGCGACGCGCCCGTTCCAGCTCGTCACCGGCCGCGTCTGGAAGGGCACCGCCTTCGGCGGCGCCCGAGGCCGCACCGACGTCCCGAAGATCGTCGACTGGTACATGGAGGGCAAGATCAACATCGACGACCTCATCACCCATGTCCTGCCCTTCGAGAAGATCAATGACGGCTTCCACCTCATGCATGAGGGCGAATCGATCCGCACCGTCGTGACCTATTAGAGACGCGAGGTTGCCGGAGCCGCGCGGCGAGCGGCTCAGGGCGCCTAGCCCGATCCTCGGTCGGCCGCTATCCCGGCAAGCCACGGCGTCAGCGCGTCGACGGTGTAGTGGATGTAATCGGCGTCGGCTCCCTCGACCGCCCAATCGACGGTGCCGCGCAACCATACCGTCGTCATGCCGAGCGCCGCCGCCGGCGCGAGGTTCTTTGCCATGTCCTCGATCATGACGGTGCGGCTGGGGATGATCTCGAACCGCCGCACCAGCGCCGCATAGCCGGCTGGGTCGGGCTTCGGCAGATAGCCGCAGGCGGCGATGTCGAAAATGCCGGAGAATTGCGGGGCGAGGCCCAAATGGCCGAGCACGTTCTCGGCGTGGCGGCGCGAGCCGTTGGTGAAGACGAGCTTGCGGCCGGGCAGGTTCGCCAGCGCCGCCGCAAGGGCCGGATCGCGGGGTACGGCCGTCAGGTCGATCCGGTGCACATGGTCGAGGAAGCGTTCGGGATCGAGGCCATGCACCTTCATGAGGCCGCTCAGCGTCGTGCCATGCTCGCGGAAATACTGGCTGCGCAGGCGCTTCGCCTCGTCGAGGCCGACGCCGAGGAATTCGGCGATGAACTCGTTCATCCGCTCCTGGACCTGCTCGAAAAGCCGGCAGGAGGCGGGGTAAAGCGTGTTGTCGAGATCGAAAATCCAGGTCTCGACCTCCGTCATCGCGCGCCGTGGTTGCAATCCGATGTCGTTCACTTTATGTTCGCATTCTCCATGCAGTCAGCCATGCCGCAAAATATCGCCCGGCCCGGGACCGAGCCGGCGCCGAGCGGCCGCAGGGTAGCGAAATCGCGGTGCCGCCGGAAGCCGGTAGGGCGTCGCAACGAGGCGGGGGGTGGAATGAGGCGTAGCGCCTCGCGCTCTGGCCTCCGCGCGCCGTTCCTGCGGCGGGTCGCGACAATTCCCGAGAAGGCCGAGGCCGGGCGCCATTCCTTCACCTTGCCGATCTTCGGCGGCGGTGGTCTCGACCTCGACTTCAGGCGGCCTGTCACAATCTTCGTCGGCGAGAACGGCACGGGCAAGTCGAGCCTCCTCGAAGCCATCGCCCGCAACAGCGGCTTCAACACGCAAGGCGGCAGCCGCGACAACCGCTATGGCACGGAGGAGGAGGATGGCGGTCTCGCCGCCGCCCTGCGCTTCTCCTGGCTGCCCCGAGTCGAAGGCATCTTCTTCCGCGCCGAGAGCTTCTTCAACTTCGTCGATTACGTCGAGGCCGCCTATCGCGCGGACAACAACCGGGTTCCGCCATGGGGTCGGCGAAGCCTTCATCACCGCAGCCATGGCGAAACCTTCCTCGGCTTCTTCTCCGCCCGGCTCGGCGCCGCTCGCCGCTGCCTCTACCGGTTCGATGAGCCCGAAGCCGCGCTCTCTGCCGACCGCCAACTCGAATTCCTGGCGCTGATGCCGAGCACCGCGAGGCCGGCACCGTGCAATGCATCATCGCGACGCACTCGCCGCTCCTCATGGCCTGTCCCGGCGCCGACCTTCTGCTCTTCGGACACCGCGGCATCCATCGCGCGAACACGCCGAGATCACGCATGTCCAGCGCTACGCCGCTTTCTTTCGTGACCCCGGCGGATTCATCGAGACGGAGCTCGCCCGCCTCGCCGAGGCGCGGCGAGGATCGCGTCGGGAACGAGGCGGCGCGTGACGCTCGCGCTTCCGTTCACGGCATCGAAGGCGGCAATTCAGCTGGCCGGCGGCGCCTTCAGCTCGACCGTGTTGCCGTCCGGATCTTTTATATAGAGGGAGCGGCCGGTCCCGGTGGCGCCATAGCGCTCCCCGGTCTCGCCGATCGCGACGCCATGGGCTTCGAGATGCGCGCGCAAGGCCGCCTCGTCGAAGCTTTCGAGGCGCAGGCAGAAATGGTCCATGTTGCGGCCCGTCGCGCCCGGCCCGGCCCCGCCCTCCCGGCCGAGCTTGCCGTCGAGGGTCACGAGGTCGATGAGGGCGCTGCCGGCGCGAAGCTGGAGAAGCCCGAGCTCCGGCTGCCATTTCTCGACCGGGCAGAGCAGGACGTCGCGGTAGAAGGCGGTCGCGCGTTCGAGATCGGCGACGCGCAGCACGACATGGTCGAGCGCGGCAATAGCGATCGCCGGCGGCGCATGCACCTTCATGTGACGCCTCCTGCCGGCGCGGCTCCGCGGATCAGCGTTCCGGCGCCCTCGGTGAAGAGTTCGAGCAGGATCGCGTGCTCCATGCGTCCATCGAGGATGACGGCGGCCTCGACGCCGCCATCCACCGCTTCGAGGCAGGTCTCGACCTTGGGGATCATGCCGCCGCTGATCGTGCCATCGGCGATCATGGCGCGCGCCTCGGCGGCGGAAAGTTCGGGGAGGAGCCGCTTCTCGCGGTCGAGCACGCCGGCGACATCGGTGAGGAGCAGGAAGCGCGTCGCTCGCACCGCCGCGGCGACGGCGCCCGCTACGGTGTCGGCGTTGATGTTGAAGGTCTCGCCGGCGGCGCCGACGCCGATCGGCGCGATGACCGGGATGATGTCGGAGCGGGCGAAACCGTCGAGCATGGCGGCGTTGACGCGTTCGACCTCGCCGACGAAGCCGAGATCGAGCAGCCTTTCGATGTTGCTGTCGGGATCGCGCCGCCGGCGCTCGAGCTTGCGCGCGCGGATGAGGGCGCCATCCTTGCCAGAGAGCCCGATGGCGGTGCCGCCGGCGCGATTGATGGCCGCGGCGAGCTGCTTGTTGATCGAGCCGGAGAGCACCATCTCGACGATTTCGACCGTCGCCTGGTCGGTGACGCGCAGCCCATCGACGAAGGCCGATTTGATCTTGAGCCGCTCCAGCATCTGCCCGATCTGCGGCCCGCCGCCATGGACGACGATGGGGTTGATGCCGACCTGCTTCAGCAGCACCACGTCGCGGGCGAAGCTGTCGCCGAGAACGGCATCGCCCATCGCATGGCCGCCGTATTTGACGAGGATCGTCTTGCCGGCGTAGCGGCGCATATAAGGCAGTGCCTCGGCGAGCACGGCGGCCTTCTCCGAGGCATGCGCAAGGGCGGCGGCGAGGGTGTTCGGCTTCTCGTTCATCGCGCCACCGAGTCTAACGCGCCTCTTCCGGCGCCGCCAGCGCCGCGAGCCCGGCGCGGAGCTCGGCGATGCCGCGTCCCTCGCGGGCGCTCGTCACCTCGATGACGGGATGGGCCGCCACATGACGCGCGAGCTCGGCGGCGAGCGCATCGAGGCGCGCCGCCAGCTCGGCTTCGCGCACCTTGTCGGCCTTGGTGAGGACGAGCTGGAAGGACACGGCGGCCGCATCGAGCATCGCCATCAGCGGTCGGTCCGTGTCCTTGATGCCATGGCGCGCATCGATGAGGAGGCAGACGCGGCGGAGCGAGGCGCGCCCCGCGAGATAGAGGCGAATGAGCTCCGTCCAGCGCGCGATTTCGCGCTTCGGCGCCTCCGCATAGCCGTAGCCCGGCATATCGACGAGGACGAGGCGACCGCCGAGCGAGAAAAAATTGAGCTGCCGCGTCCGTCCCGGCGTGTGCGAGGTCCGGGCGAGGGCGCTGCGTCCGGTGAGGGCGTTGAGAAGGCTCGACTTGCCGACATTGGAACGGCCGGCAAAGGCGATTTCGGGCAAGCCGTCGGGCGGCAGCGCAGCAAGCGTGGCGGCGCCGGCGAGGAAGGTGCATTCCCGGGCGAAGAGGCGGCGGCCTGTTTCGAGCGCCGCCTCGTCGGACGCGGCGTCTCCCGGTGCTCTTCGCTCGATCACGCCGCTCCGGCGCGGTGCATGATCACCCATTGCTGAATGACGGAGAGGGTGTTGTTCCACGCCCAGTAGATGACGAGTCCGGCCGGGAAGGACGCCAGCATGTAGGTGAACATGATCGGCAGGAACATGAACATCTTGGCTTGTACCGGGTCAGCCGGCTGCGGGTTCAGCTTCTGCTGGAGAAACATCGTCGCGCCCATGATGAGCGGCCAGGCGCCGATCATCAGGAAGGCCGGCGGGTGCCAGGGGATGAGGCCGAAGAGGTTGGCGAACGAGGTGGGGTCCGGCGCCGACAGGTCGCGGATCCAGCCGTAGAACGGCGCCTGGCGCATCTCAATCGTGACGTAGAGCACCTTGTAGAGCGAGAAGAAGACCGGGATCTGCACGACGATCGGCAGGCAGCCCGCCAGCGGATTGGCGCCGACGCGCTTGTAGAGCGCCATCATCTCCTCGTTAAGGCGCTGCTTGTCGTCGCCGAACTTCTCGCGCAGCTTCATCATTTCCGGCTGCAGCAGCTTCATCTTGCTCATCGCCTTGTAGGATTTGTTGGCGAGCGGGAAGAAGAGCAGCTTGACGAGCACGGTCAGCAGCAGGATGGCGAGGCCGAAATTGCCGATGACGCCGTAGAAGAAATCGAGGGCGAAGAAGATCGGCTTCGTCAGGAAGTAGAACCAGCCCCAGTCGACGGCATTGTCGAAGCTGTTGATGCCGAGCTCGTCGCGGTACTTGTCGAGAAGCTTCACCACCTTGGGCCCGGCGAAAAGCCGGCTCGATGCGGCGATCGAGCCGCCCGCCGGGACGATTTTCTCGCTGCCGAGGAAATCCGCCTGATAGCGGTCGGTATGGTCGAGCAGCGTATGCGTGAAGCGGCCCTTGACGGTCTCGTCCTGCGGCGGGACGAGGGCGGTCAGCCAGTATTTGTCGGTGAAGCCGAGCCAGGCGCCGGGCGAGGTCGCGGTGACGGGCTCGCCGGGCTTCAGAGCCGAATACTTCTCCTCTTTGAGGATGCCGTTGAAATTGCCGATCATGCCCTCGAACAGGATGTAGTAGCTCGAGCTCGGCGGCGTGCCGATGCGTGTGACCGAGGCGTAGGGGTAAAGCGTGACCGGCGCGCCGCTATGGTTTTCGACCTTCTGCTCGACCGTGAACATGTAATCGTCATCGACGCTGATCGTCCGCGTGAAGCGCAAGCCGGCGCCATTGTCCCAGGTGAGCGTCACCGGCGTCTTCGTCGTCAGCGCCTCGCCGGTGACGTTCCATTTCGTGTCGCTGTCGGGCACCTTCACCGACTTGTCGGCTGGAGCCCAGCCCGATTCGACGAAATAGGGACTGGCCGTCCCGGCCGGAGACAGCAGCACGATCTCCGGGCTCTTCGGATCGACGGTTTCATGGTATTGCGCCAGGGTCAGGTCGTCGAGCCGGCCGCCGACGAGGGCGATCGAGCCGTGAAGGCGCGGCGTGTCGATCTTGATGCGCGGAGCCGCCGCGAGCGCCGCATCGCGGCTCTCGCCCGCGGGCGCGGCGCCGGCAGGAGCCGCCGTTGGCGCAGCGGGGGCGCCGGCAGGAGGCGCTGCCGAGGGTGCCTTCGCCGCGCCGCCGCCGGCCGCCTTCTGCTCCGTGTGCTGCGCCCGCTGCGCCGCCTCGTGCTGGAGCCGAGGATGCTCGAAGAAATATTGAAAGCCGAGCAGGATCGCGACCGAAAGCGCGATGGCGAGAATGAGATTACGTTGTTCCATCTGGGCGGGATTGTTCCGGCAATCGTGGGGACGGCGAGGTCAGCCGTGATGCAAAGGCGCGCGGCAGCGGCCCGGATGCGCTGGCTCCACCCGGGCTTGCGGTACCGGATCATAGCCGCTGCCGCCCCAAGGGTGACAGCGCGCAAGACGCCGCAGCGCGAGCCACGTTCCCCGTAAGGGACCATGCAGCGCCAGCGCCTCGAGCGCGTAGTCCGAGCAGGTCGGGAGATAGCGGCAGCGCGGCGGCAATATCGGCGACAGGAAGAGCTGATAAAGGCGGACGAGACCGCGCAGCAGCAGTGTCAGCACGCGCAAGGCCCTCCTACAGGCTTACGGACCGTCGCTCGGAACGGCCTCTTGGTAAACGCCGAGGCGGCGAAGCGCGGTGCACAAATCCTCGACCAGCGCCGAATAGGGCCGCGACGGCGTCGCCGCCCGCGCGATCAGCACGTAATCGTGCCCCGGCGCCGCGTGTCGCGGCATGACCTCGGCCGCGGCGGCACGCAGCCGCCGCCGTGCGCGGTTGCGAAGGACGGCGATGCCGACCTTGCGGCTGGCGGTGAAGCCGAGCCGTATCGGCTTCCCGCTCGCCACAACTCCGGACCGAAGCACCTGCAAGACGAGGCCAGGCGCCGCCCACCTTCGTCCCGCCGCCGCAACCTTCAGAAACTCCGCTCGCCGCGTCAGCCGCGCGATCGGCTTCGCCACCGGCACCCGTTTAGGCCGACAGGCGCTTGCGCCCCTTGGCACGCCGGGCGGCGAGAACTTTGCGCCCGCCGACGGTCGCAAGGCGCGCGCGAAAGCCGTGGCGCCGCTTGCGGACGAGCTTGCTGGGTTGATAGGTGCGCTTCACGGTCCGGACTCCGGCAACGACTTTCCTTCGAAACAGCGCCGCTGTATACGGGAGCCATGTAGCCAAGTCAACGCCGCGCCGCGGCGCAGCGCGCGGCGTCCCGTCGGCAATCTCACGCGAAGGTGACTCGTGCCGGTCGGATCGGGCATTAGGATTTTGCCACACTTGCGCGCGGGCGGGCCATTTTCCATGAATAGCGACAGGACGACGGCGCGCCCGCCCTCCTTCCAGCGCGCGCTCTGGCTCCTGCCCGTAGCGGCGGCGGCGATCGCCTTCTTCGCGCTCGGCTTGGGGCGCTACGTGACCTGCGATGCGCTCGCGGAGAACCATGCTTGGCTCATGGTCGCGGTGGCGCATCTCGGCATCGGCGCCCCCTTCGGCTTCGCCCTCCTTTATGCTGTTCTCGTCAGCGCCTCGATCCCGGGCGCTACCTTTCTCACGATTGCCGCCGGCTTTCTCTTCGGCACGCTGCTCGGGGCTCTAGTCGCCGTCATCGGCGCCACGGCCGGCGCCGCCGGCATCTTTCTCCTGGCACGCACCGCCCTCGGCGAGGCCCTTCGCGCCCGGGCCGGCCCCGCGGTTCGCCGCCTCGAGGCCGGCTTTCGCCGCAATGCGCTGAACTATCTTCTGTTCCTTCGGCTCGTTCCGGTCTTTCCGTTCTTCGTCGTCAACCTCGTTCCGGCGTTCCTCGGCGTCGATCTCGCCACTTACGTATTGGGCACGTCAATCGGCATCGCGCCTGCCGCCATCGTCTATGCCTCGGTCGGCAACGGGCTGGGGGCGGTCTTCGCCGCCGGCGGCGGCTGCGATCTCCAGGGTGTCGGCAGCGATCCCAAGGTTTGGGCGCCCTTGGTGGCGCTGGCGGCGCTGGCGCTCCTGCCGGTCCTCTGCCGAAGCCGGCGAGGCGCCCGGTGAGGCGGCGCACCGCGCGGCTTGCCGGCGAGGGCGCATGAGCGAGGCGATCGCCTGCGACATCTGCGTCATCGGTGCCGGGGCCGCCGGCTTGACGGTCGCCGCCGGCGCCTCGCAGCTCGGCGCCTCGACCGTGCTCGTCGAGCACCGCAAGATGGGGGGCGACTGCCTCAACTACGGTTGCGTCCCGTCGAAGGCTCTCCTCGCGGCGGCGCGCGTGGCGGCGACCTGCCGCGGCGCCGACCGCTTCGGCATCTCGGTCGGGGAGCCGGCGGTGGATTTCGCGGCGACCATGCGGCATGTCCACGCAGTCATCGCCGCGATCGCACCCACCGATTCCGTCGCGCGCTTCGAAGGGCTCGGCGTGCGCGTGCTGCATGCCACCGCGCGCTTCGCCGGCCCGCGCGAGATCGTCGCCGGCGATGCGCGCGTCACCGCCCGACGATTCGTCATCGCCGCCGGTGCCGGCCCCGCTGTGCCGCCGATCCCCGGCCTCGATCGGGTCCCCTATCTCACCAACGAGACGCTTTTCGACAATGGCGAGCTGCCGCGCCATCTCGTCATCATCGGCGGCGGCCCGATCGGGATCGAGATGGCGCAGGCGCATGCGCGGCTCGGAGCGCGCGTCACCGTCATCGAAGCCGCGCGCGCCCTCGCGAAGGACGATCCGGAGCTGGCCGAGCAGCTGCTCCAGCGCTTGCGCCGCGAGGGCATCGCCATACGCGAAGGGACGGTCGTCGCGCGGGTGCATCCGCTCCCCGAAGGGATCGCGCTCGATCTCGGCGGCGAGCCGCCGGAGAGGCTGACCGCCTCGCATCTCTTGGTCGCGACGGGGCGGCGGCCCGATCTGGCAGCCCTCGACCTCGACAAGGCGGGCATCGCCCATGAGGCGGGCGGCATCACCGTCGACGAGCGGCTGCGCACGACGAATCGCCGCGTCTTCGCCATCGGCGATGTCGTCGCCGGGGCGCCGCAATTCACCCATATCGCCGGCTATCATGCCGGCATCGTCATTCGCAACGCCCTCTTCCGCCTGCCGGCCAAGGTCGACTACCGGGCGCTGCCCTGGGTCACCTATACCGATCCCGAACTCGCCCATGTCGGCTTGACCGAGGCGGACGCGCGCGCCCGCTACGGGCGCGACCTGGCCATTCTGCGCAGCGCCTTCCACGAAAACGACCGCGCCCAGACGGAACGGGCGACGGCCGGCGGCATCAAGGTGGTGGCGCGTCGGAACGGCCGCATTCTCGGCGCTTCGATCCTCGGCGCCCATGCGGGCGAGCTGATCCAGCCCTGGGGGCTCGCCATCGCCCAAGGGCTCCGCCTCAAGGCGCTCGCCGGGATGATCGCCCCCTATCCGACTTTCGCCGAGGCGAACAAGCGCGCCGCCGCCAGCTTCTACATGGCCAAGCTGTTCAGCGAGCGGACGCGGCGCCTCGTGCGCTTGCTCGCGCGCTTCGGCTGAGGCGCCGCGGCCCCGATCAGGCGCGCGCCGCTAGCCGCGCCCCGCGCTGCAAGGGCAAGCCGGTGGCGGCGCCGGTCGCGATCAGCGCCGCCTGCGTGCGGTTGGCGACGTGGAGGCGCTTGATGATCTGCTTCACATGCGCCTTGACCGTGCTCTCCGACATTTCGAGCGCATCGGCGATCAGCTTGTTCGACTTGCCCTCAGCGATGAGGGCGAGGACATCGCGCTGGCGCCGCGTCAGATCCTTCCAGGGTTCCTCATGCACGGGGCGCGGCGGCGCCGCCGGCCCATTGCGCGCGGCGCCGGCTTCGATCAGCGAGGACGGAACATAGATGCCGCCCGCCAGCACCAAGTCGAGGGCGCCCATCAGCACTTTGAGGCTGAGCGAGGTCGGCAGGAAGCCGCGGGTTCCAGCGCCGAGGATGAGGCGCGCCCGCTGCGGATCGTTGTTTTCGGCGGCGACCACGACCGGCGTCTCCGGAAGGGCGCGGCGCAAGGCCTCGATCTCTTCGAGGTCGATATGATCGCTGGTGGCGGCGCCGAGCAGCACCAGATCGAAACGCTGCCCGGCCGCGGCAAGGCGGAGCGCGTCGGCGACGCTTCCCAAGTCGAGGACGCGCCAAGCCGAGCTGTGCTGCGTCAGCGCCAGCTTCAGGCATTCGCGCCGCAAGCGGCTGTGGTCGATGAGAGCGACGATTGTGTCTTCGACCTTGCGGACCGGCATGATCCGCGCAGTCGGTTCGACTCGCATAGCGGGCGCTTCGATCGTGTCCATCACTCCCCCACTCCCTGGCGCGGCGTCCCCTCCTAAAGAACGACGCCTGATAGTTTCGAGCCTTCGTCAGGCGACAGGATCGAGAGTTGAGTGACCCGAATGAAGTAATTTTTTGTAAGCCTGTGTAACGAAGTGTGTCAGTCGATTGGCGCGCCGCCTTCTTTCGGGTGATGACGAGCGGACCGACGCAGAGCGGCCGACGGGCGGTTCAGGATGCGCCACCGCCCATCGCGCAAATCAGCCGCCATTCTTCGGGGCCGACCGGTACGACCGAGAGCCGCGACTGCCGGACGAGGGCAAGCTCGCGCAGGCGAGGCTCCGCCTTGATCTGCTGCAAGGTGACGGGCCGCGGCAGCGGGCGGAGCGGCATGACATCGACCATGCCGAAGCGGCCCTGCGCATCGCTGGGGTCAGGGTAATATTCGCGGACGATCTCGACGATCCCGACGATCGCGAGCCCCTCGACGGAATGGTAGAAGAAGGCCTGCTCGCCGCGGCGCATGGCCTTCAAATTGTTCGAGGCCTGGTAATTGCGGACGCCGTTCCAATGCGTGCGGCCGTCGGCGACGAGCATGTCCCAGGAATATTTGTTGGGCTCCGATTTCAGCAGCCAATACGCCACGCCACCCTCCGCCTCCTTGGCCGCGCGCGTCAACCCTAACCGATGCCCGGCCAGGGTCAAGCGCGGCTCGGCCTTGCGTCTCAGCGGCGCGCCACCAGGAAAAGGCGGCGGAAGGGAAAGAGGACCGTTCCGTCGGGCCGGGGCGGATAGGCGTCTTTCAGGGCGGCATCGAAGCGGCGCGCGAACTCCGACCGCTCGCTCGCCGTCAGCGGATCGAGCAGCGGCCGCAGCGCCGTGCCGCGCACCCAGGCGAGAACCGGCGACTCGCTTCCCTCGCCGCGCAGCAGGTGGAGATACTCGGTCTGCCACAGATCGAGGCCGCCCGCGGCCAACGGGGCCAAGAGATCGTAATAGACCTCGGGTGCGGCGACGGGATCGGGGCGCAGCAACGGGCGCAGCCGTTCCGCCCACGGCCCGTCCGCGGCAGTGGTGCGCATCAGCACATGCGAGGGGGCGTCGAAATTGCGCGGCATCTGGACGGCGAGGACGCCACCCGGCGCCAATTGCCGCATCAGCCGCGGAAAGAGCCGCGAATGCTCGTCCAGCCATTGCAAGGTGGCGTTCGAGAAGATGAGCGCGGGCTGGTCTGCCGTGGACCAGTCGCGAATATCGGCCTCGATCCACTCGATGGGGGCCGGAGTGGCCGCCGCCTTCGCCAGCATCTCGGCCGAGCCGTCGATACCGATGACGCGGCGGCCCGGCCAGCGCCCGGCGATGGCGCGCGTGTGGGCGCCCGTGCCGCAGCCGAGCTCGCAAATCGGACCGTCGACGAGATCGCCGATGCGGGCGAGGAGATCGAAGCCGGGGCGCAGCCGCTGATCGGCGAATTTCAGGTATTGCGCGGGATCCCAGCTCATGAGGCGCGCTCCGGTCGGTCTTTGATCTCCGCTCTGTAACCGATCCGCGAGGACGGGGAAAGCCTCGCGCATGCCGGTTGCCGGGGAAAACCTTCCTGTGCTCAGCATCGAGAGCGTGGAATATGGGATCCTCTAAGATTTGATCGACTTTCTAAGAATATCTCAAGACAAATGCTCAGTCTTGTTCAGAATAGATTAAATAATGGTCCGTATTCTGTCAAGCGAACGAACAACGGAGGGTTTCATGTCGAGCATGACTGCTGAATCATTGCCGCCGGCCATCGAAAGCGGACGCGACGTTCCGCATTTCGGGGTCGTCGCGCTTCTGGCGCTGGCGCTGACTTCGATGATCATCGGCATCGGCAGCGGTTATCCCGCCCCCGATGAAGCCATCGCGACGCCGATGCTCACCCAGATCGCTCCCTGAACGGCGCCCGGGCCGATGTTTCCCATAACAGGCCAAGGCGCCGCCGCCGTGACGCCGTCGCGACCGTTGCACCAGATCGGGACGGCCGTCCTCGTCGCCTCGGGTCTGGCGCTGCTGTGCTGCGCCCTCGCCATCGCTTTTCCGCTCGCGGCCGAGAGCAGCGTTCTCCTCGGCTGAGGGATATGCGGCCCGACTTCCCTCAGAGGAGGGGGTAGTCGGCCTGCTCCTCATAGATGGAGCCGCTCTTCGTCAGATAACTCGCGATCAGGCTGAAGCGCTCGACCGTAAAGGGCGCGGCGCGGAAGAGCGCGTGCTCGCTGAGGAACTGCTGCACGCGCGGCACCGTCGCCTGTTTCAACCGGGCCAGCGTCACATGCGGCGTGTATCGCCGCGCCTCCGGCGAGAGGCCGAGCCGCATCAGCGCGTTCTCGACCTTGTCATGGACCTGCGTCAAGGCCGCATTCTTCTCGACGCCGATCCACAGCGCGCGCGGCATCTCGCCATTGCCGAAGTGACCGACGCCGGAAAGCGTCAGCTCGAAGCGCGAGGCGCGAATTTGCGCCAGCGCCGCATCGATGTCGCTGGCGACGCCCTCATCGACCTCGCCGATAAAGCGCAAGGTCAGGTGGAAATTTCCAGGATCGACCCATTTCGCGCCGGGAACGCCGCCGCGGAGCAGCGACAGGCGCAGCCGCAGCTCGGGCGGCAGAACGATTCCGACGAAGAGACGGATCATCGCGAACCATCACAGGAAGAGAGCGAGCACGCCGGTATAGCCGTAGAGACGGTCGTTCGAGATCTCGCCATTGCCGAAGAAACCGACGAGCGGGAAATCGCCGAACGCCGCTCGAATGATGCCGAGCTCTTCGGCCGGGCGAGAGAAGAGGTTGGGTCCGCGCGCGACACAGCTGAAATAGAGCCCGGCACGCGGCGCTGAACCCGCCGCTCTGGACTTGATGCCGGCGACCATGCGGTCGAGGTCGGCGACAGCGCTCGCCGGGTCGCGGCGGCAGAAAAACAGAGGGTCGCCCGGCGCCACGTCCTGGGCGAAGGCGAGCCAGCCATGTTCGGGATCGATCCCGACGAGATGGCGCACCAGATAGTCGCCCGTATCCGACCCCGCGACCGGAAACCCGGCGAAGACGAGACCCGCGGCGCGCCGCAGATCGCGCGACAGAAGCTCGCCGATGCTGGCCTTGAAGATGTCGAGGGCCGGCTCGCCGTCGATGGTCATCACCACATTGCCTTGCGCGGCCGTCACCCTGCGGACTGGCCCGATCGGCGCACAGCCCTGGCTCAGCCCCGTCGCGACGCTGATCTCGGAGGAAAGCATGACGCCCGAGAGGCCGCCTTCGACGACGCGCCCGGCCACCTGCAGCGGAGCCGCGCGCGCGGCGCTGAGCCCGCCGACCAGGAAGAGCCCCGCTCGGCGGCCGAGATCGGTGACGGCACGCATGGTGCCGGCGTGCCGCGGGTCGCCATGCACGATGCCGAGCACCGGCTTCTGGCGGTGCCGCCACGCCTTCGTCTCGGCCTCGAACTGGTCGAGCTCGCCGGTAACGGGAGGAAAGACGAGGAAGGTGTCGGCGGGAAAGGCCGCGATCAGCACGGCAAGTGCGGGGCGCTCGAAGACCTCCGCCGGCTCGGCGCCGCCGAGAGCGCAGATTCCGAGCCCGACGGCCCCCACCCAATCGGCAATACGCGTCCGCTCGCGCAGGAATGTGAGGATGCTGCCGAGATCGTCCGCCAGCGCATCGGTCACGTAAAGAAAGCCGAGATTGGCGCCTTCGGGCAGCGGCTCCAGCCGATCGAGGCAGGATTTGGCGAGGGCGGACCAGGCGCCGTCGGCGGCAAGGGCGGCGCGGAAGCGTGGAGCGGCGCCGCTCATCCGCCGCCTCCGGCCGCGGCGCTCCTGCCGATCAGCCTTTCGACGTAAGGCGCGATGCGGTCGACCAGGATGGCGACGCCAGCGGCGTTGGGATGCAGCCCGTCCTCCTGGTTGAGCCCCGCCTGCATGGCGACGCCGTCGAGGAAGAAGGGGTAGAATGCGAGGTGATGCTTCTCGGCGAGCGCAGGGTAGATCGCGTCGAAGGCGCGCTGGTAATCGCTGCCCCAATTGGTCACCGCCTTCATGCCGAGAAGCAGGGTCTTGGCGCCGCTTGCCGCGACGCGGGTCAGTATCCGGTCGAGATTGGCGTAGGTCACCTTCGGGTCGATGCCGCGCAGCATGTCGTTGGCGCCGAGCTCGAGGAGAACGTAATCGGGCTTGTCGGCAAGCGCCCAGTCGAGCCGCGCGACACCGCCCGCCGTGGTGTCGCCCGAGACGCCGCCATTGATGATTTCCGCCTGGTAGCCGGCCGCGGCGAGCTTCGCCTGCAGGCGCGCCGGGAAGGTGTCCTCGGGCGCGAGGCCGAAGCCGGCCGTGAGGCTGTCGCCGAAGGCGAGAATGCGCGGCGGCGCAGCGGCGCCGGCCGCCGCGGCCGAAGGCAGAGCGAGGCAAAGCATGATGGCGCCGGCGCTGGCCGCGCCGGTCAGCCGCCGACCCAGCGCGTTGACAAGAGGCCGGGCGAAGCCATATCGACGGGATCGCGCGCGGCGCTCGACCGCCTCACCCGAAAGCCGCCTCACCGTCCAGCGCTCCTCTGATGCTTCGACCGCCTCGCTCCGACATGGTCCTTCTCGAGGATGTGCACCTAACACTGGCGAGCGCGGCCGGTGCCGTCAACGTGCTGCGCGGCGTGTCGCTTGCCGTCGGCGCGGGCGAGACGGTGGGCGTTGTCGGTCCGTCCGGCTCCGGCAAGTCGACGATGATGATGGTGATCGGCGGGCTCGAACGGCCGAGCGCCGGCCGCGTCGTCGTCGACGGCGCCGATCTCGGCAAGCTCGGCGAAGATGAGCTCGCGCGCTTTCGCCGCGACCGCGTCGGCATCGTCTTCCAGTCCTTTCACCTGGTGCCGACGATGAACGCCATCGAAAACGTCGCGATCCCGCTGGAGCTCGCCGGCCGTCCCGACGCCTTCGCCGCCGCCGCAGCCGGGCTCGAGGCGGTCGGGCTCGGCCGCCGCCTGCTGCACTATCCGAGCCAGCTCTCCGGCGGCGAGCAGCAGCGCGTCGCCCTGGCGCGCGCCTTTGCCGCCGGGCCGAGGCTGCTGCTCGCCGACGAGCCGACCGGCAATCTCGATACGGCCACCGGCCGGCTTGTCATCGACCTGCTCTTCTCGCTGCAGGCGCGTCACGGCACGACGCTCATCCTCATCACCCACGATCCCGCCTTGGCGCAGCGCTGCGATCGCACCATTCGCCTCGCCGATGGCCGCGTCGTCGATGGCGAGGCCGGCGGCGTGCAGATCCGGGCCGTCTGACGGTGAGGGCGTCGTGGCTCGCCTTCCGCCTCGCCCGGCGCGAGCTGCGCGGCGGCCTGCGCGGCTTCGGCGTCTTCCTCGCTTGCCTTACGATCGGCGTCGCGGCCATTGCCGGCATCGGCTCTCTCGCCGCCGCGGTCGATGCGGGGCTGAAGGGCGATGCCCGGACCGTGCTCGGCGGCGACGTCGAGTTCCATCTCGCCAACCGCGCGGCGAGCCCCGACCAGCGCCGCTTCCTCAGCGAGGCGGGGACGCTCTCGGAGGTGGCGCAGATGCGGGCGATGGCGCGCACGGAGGACGGGGCGCGGCGCAGCCTCATCGAGCTCAAGGCCGTCGATGGCGCCTATCCGCTCTACGGCGCCGTCGGGCTGGAGCCGGCGCTCGATCTCACGGCCGCCCTCGCCGAGCGCGACGGGCATTGGGGCGTTCTCGTCGATCCGGCGCTGCTGGGGCGCCTCGGCCTCGAAGTCGGCGATCGTCTGCGCATCGGGGATGCGAGCTTCACGATCCGCGCGCGCCTCGTGAAGGAGCCCGACTTCGCCGGCACGATCGCGATTTTCGGACCGCACGTCCTCATCGGCGAAGGCGGCCTCACGGCGGCGGGCCTCGTGCAGCCGGGAGTTCTCCTCGCGCATTCCTACCGTCTGCGCCTCGCTCCGCCGCAGCGTCCGCAGGATGTCGAAGCCCGCGCCGCCGCCGCCTTTCCCGAGGCCGGTTGGCGCGTCCGCGACGCCGGCAACGCGACGCCCGCGATCCGGCGCTTTCTCGACCGGATCACGCTGTTCCTGACCCTCGTCGGACTGACGGCGCTTCTCGTCGGCGGAGTCGGCATCGGCAATGCGGTGCGCAGCTATCTCGAACGGAAGATCGGCACCATCGCGACGCTGAAATGCCTCGGTGCGCCGGCGGCTCTCGTCTTCCGCCTCTACTTCTCGCAGATCATGGCGCTCGCGGCGGGCGGCATCCTGCTCGGCCTCGCCATCGGCGCCGCGGTTCCGGCGCTGGCGGTGCGGCTCCTCGCCGGCATCCTGCCGGGAACGGCCGAGCCCGGGCTCTACCCTGTCCCCCTTCTCATCGCGGCGCTCTTCGGCTTTCTGGTCACCGCCGCCTTCTCGCTTTGGCCGCTGGGCCGCGCGCGCGACGTGCCGGCGGCGAGCCTCTTTCGCGACGAGGTCGATCCGGCGCCGCGCCGGCCGCGCCTCCCTTATCTCCTTGGCATCGTCTTCGCGGCAGCGGCGCTGGCGGCGACCGCGATCGCGACCGCTCCCGATCGCCGCATCGCCGCCTGGTTCGTCCTCGGCGCCGCCGCGGCCTTGCTCCTCTTCCGCCTCGCGGGCGCGGCGGCGATGCTGGCGGCGCGCGGCGCCGGGCGCCTCCCGGCCCGCTGGCTGCGCCTGCGCGGCCTGCGGCTCGCCATCGCCAACCTTCATCGGCCCGGCGCGCCCACCGGAAGCGTCGTTCTTTCGCTCGGCCTCGGGCTCACCGTGCTCGTCGCCATCGCCCTCATCGAGGACAATCTCTTGCGCGAAGTGCGGGAGGCGCTCCCCGAGGCGGCGCCCTCCTACTTCTTCATCGACATCCAGCCCTCGCAGACGACCGCCTTCGACCGCTTGATGGCGACGACGCCCGGCGTCACCGGCGCCGAGCGCGTGCCCAGCCTGCGCGGCCGCATCGCGCGAATCAACGGCGTGCCCGTCGAGCAAGCGAAAGTCGCGCCGGGCGCGCAATGGGCGATCCGCAGCGAGCGCGGGCTCACCTATGCGGCAACGCCGCCGCGCGGCTCGCACGTTGTCGCCGGGTCGTGGTGGCCGGCGGATTATCACGGCCCGCCGCTCATCTCCTTCGATGCCGAGCTGGCGCGCGGGATGGGCGTCGGCGTCGGCGACACGCTGACGATCAATCTGCTCGGCCGCGACATCACGGCCCGCATCGCCAATCTGCGGGCGATCGATTGGACGAGCCTCGGCATCAACTTCACCATCATCTTCGCGCCCGGCACGCTGGAGGCGGCGCCGCAAACGCATATCGCCACGGCGCGGGCAGCGCCCGCGGCCGAGGATGCGCTCGAACGCGCGGTGACGGATCGCTTCCCCAATGTCTCGGCAATCCGCGTCAAGGAGGCGCTCGCGGCGGTTGCCCGCATCCTCGAACAGGTGGGCGCCGCCGTGCGGGCGATGGCGGCGATAACCCTGCTTTCCGGCGCGCTGGTGCTGGCGGGCGCCATCGCGGCGGGCCATCGCCGGCGCGTCTACGATGCCGTCGTGCTCAAAGTGCTGGGCGCGACGCGCGGCGACGTCGGGCGCGCCTTCCTCCTGGAATACGGCCTTCTCGGCCTCGTGACGGCGGTAGTCGCGGGAGCGGTCGGGACGCTCGCGGCGTATGTCCTGCTGACGCGCGTCATGCACAGCGGCTTCGTCTTCATGCCCGGCGCCGTCATCGGCACGGCGGCGCTCGCCACCCTTGCCGCTTTGGTGATAGGATTTGCCGGCACCTGGACGGCGCTCGGCGCCAAGGCGGCACCGCTCCTTCGCAACGAGTGAGCCATTCCGAAGGCGAAGCCATGACGAGCCTGCGCATCCTGCTCCCCACCCTCATCGCGTCGGGCCTTGTCCTGGCGGCGCCCGCCGCGCGCGCCGCCGCCTCGGAGGACGACGCGCCGGCGGCGAAGTTCGAGCGGCAGATGCGGGAGGCGGAGGCGCTGCTGCGGCAAGGGTTCGACAAGATGATGGGCTCGGTCGAGACGCTGCTCCGCGCCGTGCCGCAATACGAGATGCCGCAGATGAACGAGAACGGCGACATCATCATCCGCCGGAAGCGGCCGGTCGAGGAGGGGCAAGGCGGCGGCTTCCCGGCGACGCCGAACGGGCCCACGATCTGAGCCGCCCGATCCCACCCCCGCCATTGAATCGTCCTTGATTTATGCCAATATGATCGTCGGGAACATATCCCAAGGGGTTTACGAGGAAATCCATGGCATACGATCCGGGTAACCGCTGGGCGATCCGCGGCGCCGTCCCGCAGGTCGACATCGATGTCGGGCTGCGGCAATACATGCTGCAGATCTACAACTACATGGCCTCGGGGCTGGCGCTGACCGGCATCGTCGCCTATGTAGCCGCCGCCTCGGGCTTCTACTACCACATCGCCGGCACGCCGCTGATGTGGATCGTCATGCTGGCGCCGCTCGGCCTCGTCTTCTGGCTGAGCGCCGGCATCGGCCGCATGCAGGCGAGCACGGCGCAGCTGCTGTTCTGGGTCTATGCCGGGCTGATGGGCCTGTCGCTCGCCGGCATCTTCCTGGTCTTCACCGGGGCCAGCATCGCACGCGTCTTCTTCATCACCGCGGGCACTTTCGCGGCGATGAGCCTCTACGGCTACACGACGCGGCGTGATTTGACGCAGTTCGGCTCCTTCCTCTTCATGGGGCTGATCGGCATTGTCATCGCCTCGCTCGTCAACATGTTCATCGCCTCCTCGGCGCTGCAATTCGCCATCTCCGTGATCGGCGTCATGGTCTTCGTCGGCCTCACCGCCTTCGACACGCAGCAGATCAAGGAGATGTATGTCGCCTATGATGACGGGCAGATCGCCGGCAAGAAGGCGGTCATGGGGGCGCTCCGCCTCTACCTCGATTTCATCAATCTGTTCCTGATGCTGCTCCAGTTCTTCGGCCAGCGCCGCGACTGAGGCGCAACCCCGCCGATCTCGGCGAGACCCGCCCGGAAGGCTGCTTCCGGGCGGGTTTTCGTTTCGCCGCCGCGCCGCGGAACCGGTTCCGCGGCGCGACGTTGGAACAGGGCGGCTTTCAGCGGAGACGGGTGATGGCGGCGATGGAGCATGCGCAGACGGCAGCATCGCGCCGGAATGTCGGCGACAAGGAACGCGTCCTTTCGGCCCTCGGCGGCGCCGCCCTCGTCCTCAACGCCCTGCGCCGCCCGTCCATCCTGAACATCGGCCTTGCCCTCGGCGGCGCCGCGCTGTTGCAGCGCGGCCTCTCCGGCCATTGCTCGATTTATGGCCTGTTGGGGATCGACCGCAGCGGCCACGCGGCGGAGCCGCGTCGGCTGCCGGACTATTACACCCGCGGAAGCGGCAAGCGCGGCGAGCATTCGATCCTCGACGAGATCGAGGCCGCCTCCGAGCACAGCTTCCCGGCCAGCGATCCGCCCTCCTGGGTCGCGACGCCGGCGGGTCGGCCCTGAAGGGCAAGTCGCGCCTCGCCGTTGACTTCCGTCCAGCGCGGTCTTTAGCCTCTGCCCGTCGGCAAGACGTCGACAAGGCGCCATTCGGGCGGGGAGGGTCGGATGCGAGGCAAGCTGGCCTGGGCCGCCGTCGCGCTTGGCCTGATCGCGCCCGCGGCGCAAGCGGGAAAACCCGACGACACGCTGAACCTCGCCTGGTCGGCCCAGATCGAGAACTACGACCAGTATTTCAACACGGTGCGTGAAGGCATCGTCTTCGCCCGCGAGATCTGGGACAACCTCGTCGACCGCGATCCGCGCACCGGCGAGTACAAGCCGCTGCTCGCCAAATCCTACCGCTGGGTCGATCCGCTGACGCTCGATTTCGCGCTGCGCCAGGGCATCTCCTTCCATGACGGGACGCCCTTCACGGCGACGGATGTCGCTTACACGCTCAACTGGCTCGCCGATCCCGCCAACAAGGTCATCACCCAGCAGAATGTATCTTGGATCAAGTCCGTCGAAGAGACCGGCCCCTTCGCGGTGCGCATCCATCTGAAGGCGCCGTTCCCGGCGGCGCTCGAATATCTCGCCGACATCCTGCCGATCTATCCCCATGATTACTACGCCAAGGTCGGTCCGCAGGGGATGAGCCGGCATCCGGTCGGCACCGGCCCCTACAAGGTGGCGGCGGCCGAGCCCGGCAAGTCCTTCACGCTCCTGCGCAACGACGCCTATTTCAAGGAGAGCCCGAAGGGCCGGCCGGCCATCGGCAGGATCGTCCAGCGCTCCATCGCCGAGATGCCGACGCAGATCGCCGAGCTCATGACCGGCAGCATCGACTGGATCTGGCAGGTGCCGGCCGATCAGGCGGAGAAGCTGCGGCAGGTGCCGGGCGTCACGGTCAAATCCGCCGAGACCATGCGGATCGGCTATGTCGGCTTCGATGCCGCGGGCCGCTCCGGGGCGACGCCGGTGAAGGATCGGCGCGTGCGCGAAGCCATCGCCCATGCGATCGACCGCGCCGCCATGGTGAAGAACCTCGTCGGCGGCGACAGCCGCGTCCTCGATGCCGCCTGCTTCCCGAGCCAGTTCGGCTGCACCGATGAGGGGGTGAAGCGCTACGCCTACGACCCGGCCCTCGCCAAGACGTTGCTTGCCGAGGCCGGGTATCCGAACGGCTTCGACATCGACATCTACGCCTATCGCGAGCGGCCCTGGGCGGAGGCCATCATCGGCTATTTGCGGGCCGTCGGCATCCGCGCCAAGCTCACCTATCTGCAATACGCGGCGCTGCGCGACAAGAACTGGGCGGGGACGACGCCGCTTTTCTACATGACCTGGGGCTCGAACTCGATCAACGACGTGTCGGCCATTCTCGGCAATTTCTTCACCGGCTCGCCCGACGACTTTGCTCGCGACGCGCAGCTCAAATCCTGGATCGAAACCGGCGACACCGCGATCGACCCCGCGGTGCGCAAGGCGAATTACCGCCAGGCCTTGCAGCGCATCGCCGAGGAGATCTACTGGCTGCCGATGTTCAGCTATGTCGCCAACTACGCCTTCAGCGCCGATCTCGACTTCTCGCCCGATGCGGACGAGGTGCCGCGCTTCTATGCGGCGCATTGGAAGTGACGGTCCCGTAGCCGCCGCGGAGCGATGCTCGCCTTTGCCCTGAAACGCCTGGCGCTGGCGCTCCTCGTGGCGCTCACCGTCTCGATCGTCAGCTTCAGCCTCTTGCGTCTGTCGGGCGATCTGGCGCAGGCGCTCGCCGGACCCTCGGCGACCGCCGCCGATGTCGAGGCCGTGCGCAAGGCCTACGGTCTCGACCAGCCGCTCTGGGTGCAGTACCTCGCCTGGGCGCGGCAGGCGCTGCATGGCGATCTCGGCACCTCCTTCTTCTTCAAGGAGCCGGTCGCGGCGATGATCGCGGCGCGGCTGCCGGTGACCATGACGCTCGGCGTCTCGGCTCTTCTCTTCGCGCTTCTCGTGGCGCTGCCGCTCGGCATCCTCGCGGCCCTCAAACCCAATTCCTGGGTCGACCGCCTCGCCCTGACGCTCTCGGTCGTGGGTCAGGCGCTGCCGAGCTTCTGGTTCGCCCTCATGCTGATGATCCTCTTCGGGCTGAAGCTGCGCTGGCTGCCGATCTCGGGCACGGCGAGCTGGAAAAGCTTCGTCATGCCGGCGATCGCCCTTGGCTATTACGGCATGCCGACCTTCATGCGCCTGACGCGCGCCGGCATGATGGAGGTGCTGGCCTCCGACTACATTCGGACGGCGCGGGCGAAGGGGCTGCGGGCGCCCGCCATCCTCCTCAAGCATGCGCTCCGCAACGCCATCGTTCCGGTCGTCGCCGTCGCCGCCGTGCAGCTCGGCTTCTTCCTCGGCGGCTCGATCGTCATCGAGAGCGTCTTCGCCCTGCACGGCGTCGGCTATCTCGGCTGGGAATCGATCAGCCGCGCCGATTTCCCGGTCGTTCAGGCGATCGTCCTTGTTCTCGCGCTCTTCTACATCGTGCTGACCCTCCTCGCCGACCTCCTCAACGCGTTCCTCGATCCGCGCATCCGGGTCGGGTGACGGGCGCGGGCGATGACGGTCGAGACCTTCTCCGGCGCCGAGCGCATCCTCGAACCCTCCGCGGGCGCGCTCCTCCGCCGCCGCGTCTTCGGCCATGCCGGCTTCATGATCGGCGCCGCTATCATCCTCGCCATCCTGGCGGCGGCGCTGCTGGCGCCGTGGCTCGCCCCGCACGATCCCTACGCGCAGGACCTCACGCGCCGCCTCGTCCCGCCGGTCTGGGACGCCAAGGGGAGCTGGCTCGACCCGCTCGGCACCGACCAGCTCGGCCGCGACTATCTGAGCCGCCTCCTCTTCGGCGCCCGCATCTCGCTCCTCATCGGCTTCAGCGCGGCGCTCATCTCTGGCCTCATCGGCACCGGCCTCGGCCTCTGCGCCGGCTATTTCGGCGGCCGCGTCGACATGGTCGCGAGCTTCGTCGTGACGACGCGGCTCGCCATGCCGGTGGTGCTCGTGGCGCTCGCGGTGGTGGCGCTCGCGGGCGGCTCGCTCCACATCGTCGTCGCGGTGCTCGGCCTGCTTCTGTGGGACCGCTTCGCCGTCGTCACGCGCGCGGCGACGCATCAGGTGCGCCAGCTCGACTACGTCGCCGCCGCTCGCGCCACCGGCTGCTCGACGGCGCGCATCATCCTCGCCGAGATCCTGCCCAACATCATGAACGCGCTCATCGTCATCGCGACCATAGAGATGGCGAATGCGATCCTCCTCGACGCCGCGCTCTCCTTTCTCGGCCTCGGCGTGCAGCCGCCGCTGCCCGATTGGGGACTCATGGTGGCCGAGGGCAAGGAGTACATGTTCTTCAGCCCTTGGGTCATCGCCATTCCCGGACTGGCGCTTTTCACCCTCGTGCTCGCCATCAACCTCGTCGGCGACGGGCTGCGCGACCTCGCGGCGCCGGAGAACCGGAATTGATCGGCGAGCCCATCCTCGAAGTCGAAGGGCTCGATGTCGTGATCCCGCTGCTGGCCGGCACGCTGCGGCCGGTGCGCGATCTCGCATTTGCCGTGGCGCGCGGCGAGACCTTCTGCATCGTCGGCGAATCGGGTTGCGGCAAGTCGCTGACCGCGCTCGCCCTCATGAATCTCCTGCCGAGACGGGCGCGGCGCTCGGCCCGGCGCCTCCGCTTCGCCGGCACGGATCTCGCGAGGCTCGACGAGCGGCGCATGGCCGATCTGCGCGGCGACAGGATCGCCATGATCTTCCAGGAGCCGATGACCGCGCTCAACCCCGCCTACACAATCGGCAATCAGCTCGAAGAGGCGATGCTGCGCCACCGCCGGGTGTCGCGCGCCGAGGCGCGCGACCGCGCCATCTTCCTGCTCGAGAAGGTCGGCATCACCGCCGCTTCGAGCCGGCTGCGGCAATATCCGCACCAGCTTTCGGGCGGACTCCGCCAGCGCGTCATGATCGCCATGGCCCTCATGTGCGGCCCCGAGCTCATCATCGCCGACGAGCCGACGACCGCGCTCGACGTCACCATCCAGGCGCAGATCCTTCATCTTCTCGCGGCGCTCCAGCGCGAGTTCCGCATGGCCGTCATCCTCATCACGCACGATCTCGGCATCGTCGCCCGCGTGGCAGATCGCGTCGCCGTCATGTATGCGGGGCAGATCGTCGAGACCGGCGCCGTCGCCGACATCTTCGCGCGGCCGATGCATCCCTATACGCAGGGCCTCCTCCGCTGCATCCCGGTGCCCGGGCGCACGCGGCGCGGAGCGCATCTGGGCTCGATCCCCGGCCTCGTCCCGAGCTTGATGGGCGAGCTCGCGGGGTGCGGCTTCCGCAATCGCTGCGTCTACGCTTCGCCGCCCTGCGCCGCCGGCGGGATCGGGCTCGTGCCGCTCTCGCCCCAGCGCGCCTATCGCTGCCTCCTGCCGCCCCGTGAATGCGCCGCCAATGCCGCGGCCGCCGCCGCGCCATGACGCCGCCCCTCCTCGAAATGCGCGACGTGACGCGCAGCTTCGAGGTGAGCGCCGGCCTCTTGCGCCGGCGGCGGACTTTGCGCGCCGTCAACGGCGTGTCGCTCCGCCTGGAAAAGGGCGAGGTTCTGGGCCTCGTCGGCGAATCGGGTTGCGGCAAATCGACGATCGCCAAGATGCTGCTCGGCCTGCTGCCGCCGCAATCGGGCGCGATCCTCCTCGAAGGGCGAAGCCTGGCGGCGCTCGACCGCAAGGCGGTCGCGCGGCGTATCCAGCCCGTCTTCCAGGATCCCTATTCCTCCCTCAACCCGCGCAAGACCGTGGGCGCCATCATCGCCCTGCCGCTCCGTGTCCACGGCATCGGCGATCGCCGCGAGCGGCGCGCCCGCGTCTTCGCGATGATGGACCGCGTCGGCCTCGCGCCGCGCCTCCATGCGAGCTTTCCGAGCCAGCTCTCGGGCGGGCAGCGTCAGCGCGTCGCCATCGCCCGGGCGCTCATCACCGCGCCCGAGATCCTGATCTGCGACGAGCCGACCTCGGCGCTCGACGTCTCGGTGCAGTCGCAGATCCTGAACCTTCTGCAGGATCTGCGGCGGGAGCTCGGCCTCACTTACCTCCTCATCAGCCACAACCTCGCCGTCGTCGAGCACATGGCGACGCGCGTCGCCGTCATGTATCTGGGCCGCATCGTCGAGGAGGCCGCGAGCGAGACACTCTTCGGCAGGCCCCGCCACCCCTATACCGAGGCGCTTCTCGCCTCGGTGTTGACGCCTGAGCCGGGGCTCGGCCTGCCCGATACCGGCCTCGGCGCCGCCTTCCCGAACCCGCTGGAGCCGCCCTCCGGATGCGCCTTCCACCCGCGCTGCCCGAAGGCGATGCCGCTCTGCCGCGGCACGCCGCCCCCGGCGCGCAGCAAGGATGGCGCCCGCGTCGAATGCCATCTCTGCGCGGCGGCGGTTCCTTGAGATCGCGTTGGCGGGCGTAGAGGGCGGCGTCGGGCAACGACCAGGACCACCAAGGGCACCCAGCATTCCGCCCTCATGCGGAGGCGGTTGCGCTCTCGCCTTGCTCCTCCGCTCAGCCGCAGCAATCGGCGCGGGCGGCGGCGATTGCGGGCTCGGGCTTGGCGGCGCCGCAGCACGATTTCGCTGACGGCACGGCGATGCGCGGCGCCGGTCTCGCGGTGCAGACGCCCGTTTCCGGCAACTCCAGCTCGACGCGCGCGGCGGCTTCTTCGTCGCCGACAAGATGCGCCGCGATCGAGCGCACCTGCTCGTAGCCGGTCGCGAGCAGGAAGGTTGGGGCCCGGCCATAGCTTTTCATGCCGGCGATGAAGAAGTCCGCTTCCGGATGGGCGAGCGCGGCGGCGCCGTGCGGGCGGACGGTGCCGCAGCTATGCAAATTGGGGTCGATCAGCGGGCCAATGCTGCCGGCGCATTCGAGCCACGGATCGAGGGCGAGGCGAACCTCGCGCAGCATCGTGAAATCCGGCCGGAAGCCGGTGGCGACGATCATGCGGTCGGCGGCAAGCTGCGCCGGCGCGCCGGCATGGTCGCCCTCGATCCGCAGCGCGCCGCCCGCTCCGCGGCCGATCGCTTCGATGCGGAAGGGCGCCAGCACCTCGACAGCGCCGGCCTCGACCAGGGCGCGCGCCGCGATTCCGAGCGCGCCGCGCGCCGGCAGCGCATCCGCCGCCTCGCCGCCGAAGGCCGTTTCGATCCGGTCCTTGCGGATAAGCCAGTGCAGTCGCGTGCCGGGTGCCTCCTCGCGCAGCGCGGCCAATTCGATCAGCGCGTTGAGCGCGGAATGTCCGCTGCCGACCACGGCCGTCTTCCGCCCCCGATAGATCTCGCGATCGGCCCCCAGCACATCGGGGATGCCGGAGGCGATCCGCTCCGCCGCCTGCCTCTCGCCGAGGGCGGGCAGGCCGTCGGCGCCGGCGGGGTTCGGGGTGAACCAGGTGCCGGACGCGTCGATGACGGCGCGCGCCATGACGCGCCGCGTCGTTCCGTCGGGCGCGGCGATGCGCAGGACGAAGGGCAATCTCTCGCGGCCCGCCGTGCGCAGCTTGTCGGTATTCTGGCGGCTTACCGCGATGACGCGCGCATTGACATGGAGATAGGGCGCGAGGGCCGCGGCGAGCGGCTCCAGATAGCGCGCCACAAGCTCGCCGCCCGTCGGCAGATCCTCGGCCGGTGGCGGCGACCAGCCGCGCGTCGCCAGCAGTGCCGCCGCCGCGCGGTCGACGCAGAACCGCCAGGGCGTGAACATGCGCACGTGATGCCATTGCCGGATCGCGTGCCCGGCCGCGGGTCCGGCTTCGAGCACGAGCGGCGTCTCGCCGCGCGCGAGGAGATACGCTGCCGCCGCGAGCCCGACCGGGCCGGCGCCGATGATGGCCACAGGCAAGGAAGCTTGGTTCATGGTGCGGTCTTTCCGGCTTGGCGCCGAGCGGCCCTCGGAACGGGCGGGAGGCACGCCGCCGCACCGCCGCCGCAGCAATTCTCGGTGAGGAAGCGAAGGAGCCCGTTCATGGCGGCGAAATCGGCCGCATAGATGAGTTGGCGGCCAACGCGCCGCTGCGTAACGAGGCCGGCGCGATGGAGATGCTGCACATGAAAGGTGAGGGAGGAGGGCGGAATGCCGAGGCGCCCGGCGATGGTGCCGGCGGAAAGGCCATCGGGCCCGCGCTCGACGAGCATGCGATAAATGGCAAGGCGCGTCTCATGGGCCAAGGCTCCGAGGGCGGCGACGGCTGCGGTGCTGTTCATCGAAACCACATTTCGAGGAATATCGAAACGTACGAGTTTCCGATTGTCAAACGATATTTCTAGCATCATCGAAATTAAGGCGCGATGGCGCCGCGTGTCATTCAAAGACCGTCTCGGCCGGGTGGCCGCAGAGAATGTGCAGGGGCCGCCGAACCGCGGCTCCCGCGTCCTCCGCCCATCCTCTGCGCTCCACGCTGAACATGGTTGTTTTTTTCGGAGCCGGGCAACAGGATGCACCCATGTTTCCAGAACGCCTCACCGAAGGCTATCGTGCCTTCCTCGACGGCCGCTTCGCCGCCGAGCGCTCGCGCTACCAGATGCTGGCAGAGAAGGGCCAGCATCCCGAGATCATGGTCATCGGCTGCGTCGATTCGCGCGTCTCGCCCGAGGTCATCTTCGATGCCGCGCCGGGCGAGCTCCTCGTCGTGCGCAACGTCGCCAATATCGTGCCGCCGCACGAGCCCGACCGCGGCTCGCAGCACGGCACCAGCGCCGCCCTCGAATTCGGCGTGCAGGCGCTGCGCGTCAAGCACATCGTCGTCCTCGGCCACGCATTCTGCGGCGGCATCCGCGCCTTCGCCGACGAGCAGGAGCCGCTGTCGCCCGGCGACTTCATCGGCCGCTGGATGGCGCAGATCGCGCCCGCGGCCGCGCGCCTCGGCCAGCGCGCGCCGGGCGATGAAGAATATCTGCGCCGGCTCGAATTCGCCTCGGTCGAACTGAGCCTGCAGAACCTGATGACTTTCCCGTGCGTCCGAATCCTCGTCGAGCGCGGCAAGCTCGCCCTCCACGGCGCCTATTTCGGCGTCGCCTCGGGCCGGCTCCTGGTGCGCGATCCCGCGACCGGGCGCTTCGATCCGGTCGCCGGATCGCCCCTCGCGCCGTAACAGGAAAGCCTCTGCGAAAGCACTCCCTCGCCCGGCTCCGGGAAAGGCCCAACGATGCCTCGCCAACCCTTCGCAGCCCTCTCCCCCATTGGTCCCATTGGGGGAGAAGGGTGAGGGGCAAACCGGAACTCGTCGCTAAACCGGCTTGAAGGAGCCGTCGAGAACGACGTCGATGAGGAGCGGCGCCGAGGCGGCGAGGCCGCGCCGGAGCGCCGCCAGTGCTTTCTCAATGGTGGCGGCGCGCTCGGCGGCGATGCCGAAGGAGCGGGCAAGGCCGGGGAAGTCGATCGCCGGGTCGGTCAAATCCATGCCGACATAGCGGTCAGTCTGCGCCGCGAGCGCCTGGAGGGCGTTGGTGCGCTGCTTCAGGATGCGGTAGGCGCCATTGTCGAGGATAAGGAAGACGAGGCCGGCGAGGCGCTGGCGCGCCGCCGTCCACAGCGCCTGGCAGGTGTAAAGGGCGCTGCCGTCGCCGATAAGGGCGACGACGGGGCGCCGCGGCTCGGCCAGCTTGACGCCGATCGCCGCCGGCAGGCCCCAGCCGATGCCGCCGCCGCGCAGGCCGTAGAAGCTCTTGGGATCGTCGCTCTTGAGGAGCTGGCGGAGGCCGGCGCCCGAGGAGATCGTCTCGTCGACGATGATCGCCTCGGGCGGCAGCGCCGCCCCGACGGCGTGGAGGAGCGGCAGCGGCCGGAGCGGGTGCAGCGCCGCCTCGGCCCGCGCCTTTGCCATGAGCGCCTCTCGCTCCGCGGCGATCGCCCGCCGCGTTGCGGCGAGCCGCGCCGCCGCGGCCTCCTGCTGCGCCGGGCTCATGCGGCGGCGAGTGGCGGCGGCCAGCTCCGGCAGGCTCGCCTTCGGGTCGGCGAGGATCGCGACGCTCGCGGCGAAATTCTTGCCGATCTCCCAGGGATCGGTGTCGAGATGGATGATCGGCAGATCCGGCGGGACCGGCTCGGTCGCGTGCGGCAGCGACAGGGTGAAGAGGTCGCCGCCCACCGAAAAGAGGAGGTCGTGCTGCTCCAGAATGCCGCGGATCACCGGCTGCGAGCGCGTCATCGCGCCGCGGAAGAGCGGATTCGAGGCCGGGAAGGAGGCGGTGTTGGGGACGCCCTCGGCCCAGACCGGAGCGCCGAGGAGCTCGGCCAGAGCCGCGAGCTCGGCATGGGCGCGCCGCTGCGCCACGATGTCGCCGGCGATGAGGACGGGCCGCTCGGCCGCCGCCAGCAGCGCCGCCGCCTCTTCGATGGCGTCGGCGTCGCCGCGGATGGCGGGCGCGATGCGGCTCGGCCGGCCGAGATCAATCTCCGCCTCGGCGGTGAGAATATCGCCCGGCAGCGACAGGAAGACGGGGCCGGTCGGCGGCGCCAGCGCCGTCTTCGCGGCGCGGTGGACGGCGCGCGGCAAATCCTGGAGGCGCCGCACCTCGGCCGACCATTTGACGAGCGGCTCGGCCAGGCGCGGCAGCTCGTCCCAGAGAAGGGGCTCGGAAAAGGTGAAGCTCTGATCGTGCTGGCCCGCCGTCACCAGCAGCGGCGATCCCGCCTTCTTCGCGTCGTAGAGCATGCCCATGGCGTTGCCGAGGCCGGGCGCGACATGGAGGTTGACGACGGCAAGGCGGCCCGACGCCTGCGCATAACCGTCGGCCATGGCGAGGACGGCCGCTTCCTGCAGGCCGAGCACGTAGCCGATGCCTTCCTCGACCGCGAGCGCATCCATCAGCGGTAGCTCGGTCGTGCCGGGATTACCGAAAATGAGCTCGACGCCTTCTTGCCTCAAGAGTTCGAGGAAGGCGCGCTTTCCGGCGATACGCGGCATGGGTCACCATCAACCGAGAGAGTGGCGAGCGAGGATCTTAGCGCAAAGGACGTGGCGGATGCGCATCCTCCGCGCCCTCTGCGCTGAAGTGGTTCTCCTCAGGCTGAAGTGGTCCTCCTTGGAAAGTCTCTCACGAGCTCGCCGGCGTCGATGAGAGGCGGAGGCCGTCGCCGATGAGGACGAAGGGCGCCCAGGCGAAGGGATGGGAGAAGAGCGTGCCGCTGCCGGGGGCGGCGCCGATGCCGGCGAGGCGGTCGAGCTTCGCCTGGCGGAGCGCGTCGACCGTGTCTTCCTGACCGGTGCCGGGGCGCATGGCGCGGACCGTGCTCGTGGTGATGAACTCGGCCGAATCGTCGTCGACCGACCAATGGGTGACGAGAAGGCCGCGCGTCCCGGCGAAGAAGAAGGCGCGGGCGAGGCCGGAGAGGCTCTCGCCGCCGCCCCCCGAGCCGGTGCCGGCGGGCCCCGCCGTGTTGCAGGCCGAGAGGATGACGAGATCGGCATCCATCTGCAGCTTCAAGATTTCGCCGCCTTCGAGGAAGGCGCCGGCGGCGCTCGCCGCATCCTTCGGCACCGAGGTCAGGATCGACGGCTCGGTCTTGCAGTGGAGCTCTGTCGGCAGGAAGGCGTGAGTCGCGAAATGGATGATGCGATATCGGCTGAAGTCGATCTTGTCGATGGCGGCGCGCGTGAAGGCGTCGCCGAGATAGATGTCCTGCGGGCGCGCGCCTAGCAGGCGGCCGATGCCGGTCACCTCCTCGCGCGTGCCGGGCAGGGTCGGCAGGGCGCGGAGCGCCTCGTAATCCTCCTTGCAGCGGTCGGGCGGAAAGGCGGCGGCGAGCTGCGCGTCGCTTGCCGGCCGGAAATCGCCGAAGCCGATGAAGGGAAGCGGCGCCGAAGAGGCGGATTTGATGCGCCGCAGGTTGACGAAGGTCTGCGGCGCCGGCACGTAGCTCGTGGCGAAGCGCTTCAAGAGGAAGGGTACGGCGCGGTAGTCGCCATTCGTCACGGCCGCTGTCGGCGCCGTCACCAGCATCTCGAAAGGCAGGCTGAGGAGCGGCCCGTTGGGCGCGATAACGAGATGGGTGAAGGGCTTGAGCTCCGCCTCGACCGGGCCGAAGAGCGTCGCGTAGAGCCGGTTCGCCGCGGCGAGGTCGTAGATCGGGATCTGCGGCACGCCGGCCGCGGTGAAGAAGACTTGCGCCGTCTTGCGCAGATGGTCGACGGCCGCAGTTGCCTCGGCCAGAGTGAGCGGGATCCGGTAGGCGGTCACATGCGTCGGCGTCACCAGGAAGCCGAAGCTGGCGCTGCGGCCGAGCTGGATCGCGAGGAGCGCCTCCTGCGGCCGCAGCAGCTTCGCCACGGTGATCGCGGCGGCGTCGGCCTGGACGAGCTGGCCATAGGCCGGCGCCGCCGCCTGCGCCGCGGCTTCGGCCTCGTCGCGCTTGGCTTCGGCGGCGGCGATGGCGGCATCGATGCGGGCGAGCTCGGCATCGCTCTGCAGGGGCGCCGGCTTCTGCGCCTCGGCGTCGCGGGCGACGAAGAGGTTCTTCAGCTCGAGCTCGGCCTGCTGGAGCTGGCGCAGCGTCGCGCTGACGCGCTGGTCGCCGGCGGCGAGGCGCGCCGCCGCCTTGGCGATGTATTGCGCGGTGAGGCCGCTTTGGATGAGCTGCGAGGCCTCGAACATTTCGGCGTAGAGGGGCGCTGCCGCCTGCTTGTCGCTTTCGGCGACAGCGAAGAGCGTCTCGAGATAGGGCGTGACCAGCACCTCGGGCAGGCCGAGATGGCGGTCGCGCAGAATCTTGGCGCCGCGGCGGAAGCGGCGCAGCGCGCGGTCGATCTTGCCTTGCTTCAGCGATTCGCGGCCGGCGAGGAAGAGCGTCACCGCGACCGGGCGTTCGTTCGGGATGACCTGGTTGAAGAGCTGGACGCTTTCGCTGAATGCTTTCGCGGCAGCGACGAACTCGCCGGCGCCGGCATCGCTCAAGGCGGCGACGCGCACGACGCGCGGCAGCACGCCGCCGACATCCGTGCCGCTGACCGCGATGAGCGCCTTCGATTGCTCGGCAAGGCGCTTTGCGTCGTCGTAGCGGCCGGCGCGATAGGCCAGCATCCCCTCGAAGCGCCAGATGCTGGAGAGGCCGAGAATGCCCATGGCGCTGTCGGGATCGAGGAACAGCGAATCATAAGAGCCGCCGCTCGCGCCGCGGCGCGATCCCGCGCCGCTGTCGCCGCGCCGCGCCGCCGCCAGCATGCCGGAGGGGACGTAGGCGGCAAAGACGCGCTCGGCGCCGGCGACGCGATCGGCCGCCTTCGCCATCTCGCCCTGATTGGCCTCGTGAATGGCGAGGTAGAATTGGAGGCGCGCCGACACCAGCGGGTCGGGGGAGGGGCCGAGCAAGGCGGCGGCGCGGGCGAAGAAGCCGTCCGCCTCGGCGAAGCGCCCCTGATTGCTGATCTGCAGCCCGAGATGCATCAGCGGCATGGCGAGGCCCGGATTGCTCGGCCCCAGAATCCGCTGCTGGACCGCGAGCGCGTCGCGGAAGGCGTCCTCGGCGGCGGCGAAGTTGTCGATCGCATTCGCCTCGTCGCCGAGGCGCATCAGCCCGTAATAGCGCTCGAGATCGCCGCTGCCGAAGGGCTGCTTGGCGAATTGCTCGGCGAGGAGCTCGTAGGCGGCCGAGCGGCGCTGCGTCGTGCCGGCGATGGGTCGCCCGGCGATCGCCGCCACCGTTGCCTCGAGCGCCGGCAGCGACGACATGACGCCGTCGACCATCAGCGTCTTGCCTTCGAGCGTCGTCGCGAAGGCGAGGTGCGGCCAACCGCCGTTCCGCCGCGTGCATTGCATCAGCACCGCCGGCACCTCGTCGAGGATGCGCGTCTCCGCCGGGGCGCCGCAATTGAGGATCTGGTCGAGATGCGAGCGCCACGGGCTCGCCGTCGCGAGCTGCCTCAGCGCGGCGAGGCCGTCGCGCCGCTCGACGGCTTCATAGACATGGCCGCTCGGCTGCTGCCAGGTGCCGCAGCGGACGCTGTAGGAGGCCTTCGCCAGCACGCCCGACCCTTCGGGCGAATCCTGGCGATAGTTGCAGGGCTCGCCGACCTGGTCGTTGCCAACCTGCTTCACCTCCTCGACCTTGCGCATCGCCGCGCTCTTGACGAGGACGTCGGGCGGCAGCGTTTCGCAGGCGGCGAGGGCAAGGCCGAGGGCCGCCGCCAGCGCGAGCAGGCCGGCGCGCGGCGGCCGCAGCGCCGGGCTCACTGGACGAGGTCCTCGTCGCCGACGCTGAAGGCCTGGAGAATCAGGTCGTCGGGCTGGCGCGCCGGCGCGATGAGGGCGAAATTGGTGTAGCTCGGCGGCGAGATCATGACGAAGCGCGGCACGACGATGCAGTTCGTCGTGCCGATGGCGCAGTTGTTGACCTTGTAGAGATTGTCCTTGGCGCCGCTCTTGAAGGCGATGGCTGCCGCGCCCTGCCCCGGCACGCCGCCGATCGTGCCGCCGATCGTGGCGGAGCCGCCGATCCCGGCGATGGCGAGCGCGTTGACGGTGACGTTCCCTGCGCTGATCGCGCCGGCATTGGCGGCGAGGAGCAGCGTCGCCTGCGGCGCCGAGACGGTGTCGATGGCGATGGGATTGTTCGCCGGGCCCGTCTGCAGGGCAGCGAGCGCGGCCGTCGGATCGGCCGGATCGAAGGCCTGCAAGGCCGAAAGCTGGGCGCCCGTCGCATCGAAGGCGACATAGCCGGCAGCGAAGCTCGAGGTGCCGGTCTGGGTGAAGCGTCCATCGGTCGAGAGGATGACGCTCGGGGCGCCGAAGGCCCCGCCGGCGAGGCTGATGCCGCCCGTGGAGCGGAAGACGATCTGCTGGCCGGCGCTCGCCGTCGCGCCGTCGATCGTCAGCGGGCCGCCGGAGGTCGCCGAGAAGCTGCCCGCCGCGACCGAATAAACGCCGGTGACTGAAAGGGGAGCCGCGGTCGCGATCGTCACGTCGCCGCTGCCGGCATTGGTGAAGCCGGTCAGCGTCGCCACCTCGTTGGCGCCGCCGAGGCTTGCGCCGCCGACCGAGGATCCCGAAAGCGCGGCGGCGCGGATGACGCCGGCCGTTTGCGCGAGGGCGCCGCCGGAATTGAGGCTGACCGATCCCGTCGCCGCGAGGTCGGTCGCGATGGTGAGGTCGCCGGCCGTGGTGCTGAGCGTGATATTGCCGCTGGCGAGGGTGATGGGCGCGGTCACGGTGAGGGCGCCCGCCTCGTTGAAGGTGAAGTTGCCGGGGCCCGTCACGGTGAAGGCGCCGAGCGCGACGGCGTTGCTGCCGGCGAAATTGGCTTCGCCGACCGAGGAGCCGGTCAGCGTCGCGGCCGCGATCCCGCCGTGCGTCTGCTCGATCGTCGAGCCCGAGGCGAGGCGCACAGTATGGTTCGGCGCCGACACATTGCCGTCGAGGGCGATGGCGGCGGCACTCGCGGTGAGATTGCCGGCGAACGCCGCGTCGCCCGGCCCGAAAGAGAGGGTACCGACGGCGCTGATCGTGACGTCTCCCAATCCCGGGTGAGCCGCCGTGCCGCTGATGAAGATACCGTCGCCCGCACCCGTCGTCGCCAGGGTGAGGCCGCCGGCGGTGATGTGGCCGAGAGCGGCGTCGGCAAGATTGAGGGTCGCCGGCGCCGCGGGTGCGCTGCCGGCGCTGAGGCCCAGCCCCGCGACGGATTGGATCGTCATCGCCGCGGCGCCGCTCGACAGGGAGCCGGTGATGGCGGCCTTGTCGGCGATGAGGGTCAGCGCCTTGTCGTTCGTCGCGAAGCTGTTGCCCTGATCGGCATAGCCGCTGCCTTTGGCAATGATCGTCGTCGCGGCGTTGGTCGTCGTGGCGCCGGTAAGAGAGACGCCGCCGGCGCCGCTCAGCGAGATGGCGTTGTTGGCGCCGGCGCTCAGCGTGTCGGAGAGGAAGAGCGTGCCCGCATTCGTCGCCACCGTGAGATCACCGGCGGACGTGATCGGGCCCGTGACGGCGAGGCTCTGCCCGTTGGTGAAGAGGAGGGCGCCGCTCCCCGTATTCTGCAACGCGCCGAGCGTACCCACGAGATTGCTGTCGCCGAGCGTGATGCCGGTCGCGCCCACGCCGCTGAGCTGGGTCGTGGCGATGGTCCCGGCCGTTTGCGTGATGGCCTGGCTCGCCTCCAGCGTCAGCGGGACGGCACCGAGATCGACGTCGCCCGAGAAGGTGAGGTTTGCGCCCGACGACAGCGTCAGCGCCGTGAAGCCGGCATGCGGCGTGACGCCGCTGGCGACGAGATCGGCGCCGCTCGTCGCCAGCGTCAGCCCGCCGGCATGGAGGATCTGACCCAGATCGCCATCGCTCACGTTGAGGCCGCCGCCTGCCGCGCCGAGATCGAGGGGCTGGCCCGCCGGCGCCGCGATCGTCATCGCCGCTCCGCCGAGATCGAAGGACGGGAGCCCGTTCAGCCCGGCGCTCAAGGCGAGGGCGGGCGTCGTCAGGCCGAGGGTGCTGCCGTTCGTCGCGAAGGTGAAGCCGCCATCGCTATAGCCGGGCGCCGCGGCGGTGAGGATCGTCGGCGCGTTGACGCTCACCGCGCCGGTCAGGCGAATGCCGCCGCCGCCGGTAAGCGTGATGGTGTCGCCCGCCCCGGCCGCGAGCGTCCCGGCCAAACGAAGCTCGCCCGCCATCGTCGTCAGGGACAAGTTGCCGGCGGCCGCAGCGACGGGACCCGCGACCTGGAGCGTTCCTTGGTTGGCGATGGCGATGGCGCCGCTCGTATTGCTGAACTGGGTCAGCGTGCCGATCGCGTTTGCCTCGCTGAGCGTCACCGCGCCGCCGATCGTACCGGAGAGGCTGCCGACGGAGATCGTCGCACCCGCCGCTTGCGAGAGGCCGCCACCGGTCGTCAGCGCCAAGGAGCCGGCGCTCGCGCCGTTGACGCCGTCGAGCGATGCGATCTGCAGCGGGCCGGCGCCGGTGAAGGCGACGCTCTGGCCGGCGGCGCTCGCCGCGAGCTGGGTGACGTGGTTCGCATTGCCGAGCGTCACCGGGCCGCCCGCGGTGAGCGCGACGCTGGTGACGTCGAGACCGGCGCCGGCCGCCTGCGTGATGGCGCCGCCCGAAGCGAGCAGTGCCGTCGCTGCGGTCACCCCGGCGATGCCGCTCACCGAAGAGAGTTGGAGATTGCCGGCGCTGCCGAAGGTCACGCTCTGGCCCGGGCCGCTGATCGCGAGATTGGAGACGGCATTGGCATCGCCGAGCGCGACCGTGCCGCCCGCCGTGACCGCGAGATTGGTCGCGGAGATGACGCCGGCGCTCTGCCCGACGGTGCCGGCCGCCGTCAGCGTCAGCGTGCCGGCGCCCGGCGCGAAATCGCCGGAGAAGGCGATGTTGCGCCCGGCGGCCAAGCTCATCGTGGGCGCGCCATGCGTGACATTGGCGGCGCTTATATCGGCGGCTCCCGTGGTTTTGATGACGAGATTGGCGGCCGCGAGCTGGCCGAGCGTCGCATCGCTGAGAACGAGCGGCGCGCCGGCGCCGGTCGCGCTGCCGAGCGCGATCCCGGTGCCCGCCGGCGCCGTTATGGTCAGCGTCGCGCTGCCCGCATCGAGCGCCGGCGACGCGCCGCCGAAGACGATGGTGCCAGCGCTCAGGTTCAGCGCATTGTCGCCGGTCGCGAGCGCGAAGCCGCCGCCATTGTAAAGCCCGCCGCCGGCGTCGAGCGTCGTTGCCGCATTGGTCGTCACCGCGCCTCTGAGGGCGATGCCGCCGCCGCCAGTCGCCGTGATCGTCGACCCCGCCCCGGCATCGATCGTGCCGGCGAGAGACAAGGTCCCGGCGCTCGTCCGCACCGAGACATTTCCGTTTGCCGTGACGCCGCCGAGCTGCAAGGCGGCGCCGTTCACGACCGTGACGTTGTCGCCGCTCGTGACGAGGAGGCTGGCCGCGCCGCCGCCATGGGTCAGATCGTTGCCGGCATTGGTGAGCGCGATGTCATTCCCGCTTCCGGCGGCGAGCGTCGTCCCGGCCGCGGTGATCGCGGTTCCGCCGGCTTGCGTCAGGGCGCCGGCGGCGCTCACCGAAAGCGTCCCATCGACCGCGACGGTTGCGAGGGCGGTGGCTTGCGCATTGGCGAGAACGGCATTGCCGCCCGTCGCGGCGAGCGCGACGGCGCCGGTCAGATGATTGGCTTGCCCCAGCGCGATCGCGCCGTTCTCGGCGGTGAAGCTGCTGGTTCCGGCGACCGTGAGCGCGCCGCTCTGCGCGATGCCCGTCGTCGAGGTCACCGCGAGGTTGCCGCCGACCGAGCCGGCGGCGAGCGTCGTCACGCCGCTCGCGGTGTGAGCCGCGTCGTTGACGAGGGTGGCGCCGCCGCCGGTCGTGTTGAGCGAGACGTCCTTGTCGAGGCGATTGCTCTGGGTCAGCGTGATCCCGCCATTCTGCGCCGTGAAGCTGCTGGTTCCGGCGACGGTGAGCACGCCGCTCTGCGCGATGCCCGTCGTCGAGGTCACCGCGAGGTTGCCGCCGACCGAGCCGGCGGCGAGCGTCGTCACGCCGCTTGCCGTGTGAGCCGCGTCATTGACGAGGGTGGCGTCGCCGCCCGTGGTGTTGAGCGCGATGTCCTGGTCGAGGCGATTGCTCTGGGTCAGCGTGATCCCGCCATTCTGCGCCGTGAAGCTGCTGGTTCCGGCGACTGTTAGCGCGCCGCTCTGCGTGATGCCGGTGGTCGAGGTCATGCTGAGATTGCCGTCGACCGAGCCGGTGGCGAGCGTTGTCACGCCGCTCCCCGTATGGGCCGCGTCATTGACGAGCGTGGCGTCGCCGCTCGTGGTGTTGAGCGAGATAGCCTTGCCGAGGAGGTTGCTCTGCGACAGGGCAATCGCGCCATTCTGCGCCGTGAAGCTGCTGGTCCCGGCGACGGTGAGCACGCCGCTCTGCGCGAGGCCCGTCGTCGAGGTCACCGCGAGGTTGCCGCCGACGGAGCCGGCGGCGAGGGTCGTGACGCCGCTTGCCGTATGGGCGGCGTCGTTGACGAGCGTTGCATCGCCGCCCGTGCTGTTGAGCGCGATGTCCTGGTCGAGGCGATTGCTCTGGGTCAGCGCGATCCCGCCATTCTGCGCCGTGACGCTGGTGGTCCCGGCGACGGTGAGTACACCGCTCTCCGCGATGCCCGTCGTCGAGGTCACGGCGAGGTTTCCGCCGACGGAGCCGGCGGCGAGCGTCGTCACGCCGCTCGCCGTGTGAGCCGCGTCGTTGACGAGGGTGGCGTTGCCGCCGGTGGTGTTGAGCGAGATGTCCCTGTTGAGCTTGTTGCTCTGCGCCAGCGCGATTCCGCCATTCTGCGCCGTGAAGCTGCTGGTCCCGGCGACGCTGAGCACGCCGCTCTGCGCGAGGCCCGTGGTCGAGGTCACCGCGAGGTTGCCGCCGAGCGAGCCCGCGGCAAGCGTCGTCACGCCGCTCGCCGTGTGGGCGGCGTCATTGACGAGCGTGGCGTCGCCGCCCGTCGCGTTGAGGGTGATGTCCTTGTTGAGCTGATTGCCGCCCTGCCCGAGGCTGACGCCGCCATTCTCGGCCGTGAAGCCGCTGGTCCCGGCGACCGTCAGGGCGCCGCTCTGCGCGATCCCCGTCGTTGAGGTCACGGCGAGATTGCCGCCGATCGAACTCGCCGCGAGCGTCGTCACCGCGCTCGCCGTATGGGCGGCGTCGTTGGCGAGGCTGGCGTCGCCGCCGGTCGTGGCGAGGGCGATGTCGCCGTTGAGCTGGTTGCCGCTCTGCGCCAGCGCGACGCCGCCTTTCTGCGCCGTGAAGGCGCTGGTTCCGGTGACCGTCAGCGCGCCGCTCTGCGCGATTCCCGTCGTCGAGGTCACGGCGAGATTGCCGCCGACCGAGCTCGCCGCGAGCGTCGTCACGCCGCTTGCCGTATGAGCCGAATCGTTGACGAGGGCGGCGTCGCCGCCCGTCGTCGCGAGCGACACGTCCTTGTTGAGCTTGTTGCCGCCCTGCGTCAGCGCGATGCCGCCTTGCTGCGCCGTGAAGGCGCTGGTTCCGGCGACGGTGAGCGCGCCGCTCTGCGCGATTCCTGTCGTCGAGATCACGGCGAGGTTGCCGCCGACGGTGCCTGCGGCCAGCGTCGTCACGCCGCTCGCGGCGTTGGCGGCGTCGTTGGAAAGCGAGGCGTTCCCCGAGGCGGCGATGCCGATCGGCCCGTTGAACCGGTTCGCCTGCTGCAAGGTCAAGACGGCGCCGGCGCCCGTCGTCGTCAGGCTGCTGGCGCCGTCGATGCTGAGCACGCTGCCGACCGTCTGCGTGATGCCGATGGTGCCGCCCGAAGCCACCGAGAGGCCGCCGCCATTCGTCGTCGTCACGCTCGCGAGCTGGATATCGCCGGCACTCGCGGAATGGCCGTTCGCCGCCAGCGTCAGCTGCACGCCGCCGGCGCCGGCGGCAAGGCTCGTATTGGCCTGCATCGCGATTCGCGCCGTGCCGCCGCCGCCCGTGCCGCCCGGATCGTTGGCGCTGAGGCTGAGGACATGGCCGGCGCCGGTCGTCGCGAGGCTGGCGGTGCCGTTGAGGAGGATGCTTTCGCCGGCGCGCAAGCTGAGGCCATGGGCGATGTTGACCGCGACGCCGGTATCGACGGTGATGTCATTGTTCGCCTCGAGCGTGACGTCGCTCGCGGCGGCATTGATGTCGCCGTCATTGATGACCGTCGTCGCGTCGCCGAAGGCGACGGAGGAGGCGCCGCCCGTCGCGGCGCCGCTGGCGATTTCGAGGTTGGTCGGGTCGAGCAGCCACTCGCCGGTGCGGCCGAGGGGCGCGGTGGTGTCGATCACGGCGCCATGCACGCCGAGCACGTCCTTCCCCGAGGTTTCGATGAAGCCGCCATCGCCGCCGGCGGCGCCGCCGCGCGCGCTCAGCGTTCCGGCGATGATGGTGCGGTGGTCCGACCACACGGCGATCGTGCCGCCCTTTCCCGCGGCAAGCGCATCGGCGTCGAGGAGGACGCCGCCCGCGACCAAACTGGTGCGAGCGTTGCGCTCGGGTCCGGCGCCGTGGAGATTGCCGCCGACAAGGATGGTGCCGCCGCCGGCATTGCCCGAGGCATCGACCCGGGCGCCGGGCTGGAGGGAGACCGTGTCGCCCAGAAGCTTCACCGTCCCGCCGGTCTCGCCCGCTCCCTTGCCCGAGGCATCGATCGCCGCCGTCACGGTGAGGCTGCCGCCAGCGCCCGCATCCGCCGTCACCGTGCCGGATTTGCCTTCGGCCGAGCGGGCGCTCACCGCGCCGCCGAGATTGACGACGCCGGTCACGATCGCGTCGGCGGCATCGGCGGTGAGGAGGACGTGCCCGCCATTGGCGTTGATTTGGCCCGTATTCGTCACCTGGCCCGGGGCGCCGGCGGCGGCACCGAGCTTGCTGCCGACATCGAAGGACAAGAGGCCGTCGCCGTAGAGATCGACGGCAAAGCTCGTCTTGCCGCCGAGGACGACGCGGCCGAGCTTCGCGTTGATGACGCCGGAATTCGCGACATCGGGCGCGACCAGCGCCGCGAGGCCGTGATCGGCGACGGTGATTGTGCCGGCATTGGTGACGCTGGCGCCCGGTTTCGGCGATGGCTTGCTGAAGATGAGGCGGCCCGCCATGAAATCCTCGTCGCGGATATCGGCCGGCGTCGCGACGAGGGCGTTGACATTGACCTGAGCGCCGTTGCTGAACGCGATGCCGTTCTGGTTGACGAGGACGAGGCGGCCATTTGCCTGGAGATGGCCGGCGATGACCGAAGGGTCGGGGCCGACCACGCGGTTGAGAGTGATCGCCGCGGCGGAAGGCTGCTGGAAGACCGTCGTCTCGTTGGGGGCGATGCTGAAGCTCTGCCAATTGATGACGGCGCTGTTCGTCGTCTGATCGATGCGCGTCGTCGTGGCGTTGGGCTGGCTGATCGTCGCCGCCCCCGCCGTTACCGTGCCGCCCGTCGGATTGGCGGCGGCGGGTGCGGCGAGGGCGATGGCGCCGCCGCTCCAGAGCGCCGTGCGCAAGACGAGGGCGAGGGCGGTCGCGCCGCTCCGTGCGGCGGGCCGCGGCGCCCATGCGGCGCCGCTCCTGGTATCGCGCGGCGCCCGGCGCGGCGCGGCAAGGTTCGTTTTGGCCATGTGCTCCACCTTCATCTGCTCTTCCATCTCCCGCGTCCTGCCGTCAGAACCGGCCGATCAGATGCAGGAAGACGGCCTCGCCCCGCTCGGGGTTGGTGTTGTTGCCCGAGGGGTTTCGCGTGAACCGGCGGTCGAACTCGATCTCGCCGGTGAGTTGCGGCGTGAAATCGGCGCGGATGCCGATGCCCGCCGATTCGACATGACGGATCGGATCGCCGGGTTCGAGGCTCCAGGCCACGCCATGGTCGTAGAATAGAAAATATTGCAATCCGACGTTGAGTAGCCCTTCCGTGACCGTGCTCGCCTGCAGCTCGGCGGTCGTGCCGATCGCCCGATCGCCTGTGACCTCGCCATTGAAATAGCCGCGGCCGTAGCGGGCGCCGCCGAGGAAGAATTCCTCGTTGGGCGGCAGGATGTCGTCCGTGTACTGGCCGGCCGCCGACAGCTTCAGGGCGAACAGGAAGTCCTGGAAGTCGAAGAGGTTCTGCACCCGCGTCAATTCGGCGGTGTATTTGAGGAAATCGATGATGTTGCCGGTGCGCGCCGGCAGCGGCGCGTCGTTGCGGCTGGCGCCGAGCCCGTCGATTCCCTTGTGCAGGGTGAAGCTGAAGGAGTTGGCGCCGACCTCGCCGAGGCCGAGCGTGTCGTCCTGGAAATCGAGCGCGCCGCCGGCGCGCAGGACGCGCAGATTGGTTGTGCTTTGCCGCGTGCGCACGCCGCCCGCGCCCAGCGTGTCGATGGTGGCGCGCGAGAGGTCGAAGGCGAGGTTCGAGTAGAGCGACAGCGGCCGCGTGCGAATGATGGGATAGCTGGCATTGATGCCGCCGACGGTGAGGCGCCCGAGATAGCCGGTCGCCAGCAGGAAGCCGCCGGGCTTGGTGATGCCGGAGCCGAAATAGCCGCCGATCTTCAGCCCGTCGGAGCCGACGAAGATGCTGCTCGAGAGCTGACCGAAGAGCTGCTCCTCGTTGAAGGGCGTGTTGAAGATCGTGAGCTGCGTCAGATCGCCGAGGCTGGTGAAGGAGTTGGCGTAGACGGTCGCGAGCAGCTCGGCGGGGCCGGCGAAGTCGGAGCCGCGATTGTCGAAATCGGCAACTCCGCCGAAGGCCTTGCGGCCGACTTGCGCGACGAGCTCGACGGCGCCGATCTCGGCGGCGCCCGGGCGCAGCACCGCGCGCGCCGACACTCCCGGGATCCCCTGCACCAGCAGCAGCGCCCGCTCGACATCCGAGATGTTGACGGGCCGGATCGCCGTCAGCTTCTGGAGATAGCGATAGGCAAGGACTCCGGCCGGCCCGATATCGCCCTCGATCTTGACATCGCTGATGAAGCCTTCGACCACCCGGATGCGCAGCGCCATGCCCGTCCCCGCCGGCTCCAGCAGGCCGCGCACGACGGTGAGGAAATAGCCGTCCCTGCGGTATTTGGTCTGAATGGCGCGGACCGCCTCCTCGGCCTCGCCCTGCGGCACGGTCCTGCCGATGAGACGCGCATAGAGCGGCGCCAGCTCCGCCGCGGTGTAGACGGTGGCGCCGGCGACCTCGACGGAGGCGATCGTCACCGGCGGGCCGCCCGCGGAGGGTGCCGCGGGCGCCGCCGGCGGCGGTGCGAGCGGCGGCGCCGCCTTCGGCTGCGGCGCCGGCTGCAGGCGCTCGAGCGGGGAGGAAAGGGGCGGGATCTGGCCGGCGCCGAGCTGGGCGAAGGCCGTGCCCGCAGCCGCGGCGATCAGCGCCAGCGCCACGAGAGCGCCGCCGATTGCCTGTCCGAGATGCCGCCTTGCCGCGGCTTGCGTGACCCGCGCCGGGCCAAATATTAACCGTCGCGGGTCCAGTTCTCCCCCCTCGCACGTCCAGAGACCGTTAAGATTTGGTTAGAATTCATGTCGAAATTTATCTCTTCTGAACTAGCGTGCAAGGAGAATTTCCGATCGGCTTATTAACCTTTGCGCCAGCCGCGCGTCATCGTGCAGCGTCGGCATGGCCGAGACTGCTGGTGCCGATAGCGAGGAGGCAATCGTCGTAGGGGAGCTTCGCCGGATCGGCAAGAAAGCTGCCGATGACGCGATCGGCGCAGGCATGAGCCGCGGCGACGCCGTGCCCGATGCCGCGGAAGCGCAGCAGCGTCGCATGCGGCAGCAGGGCCGCCGCCGCCTTCGCCCAGTCGGGCGACGACACCGGGTCGAGCTCGCCGGCAAGCAGCAGCACCGGCACCGGGCTTGCGACGGCGGCGCGCTCGCCGGCGGCGGCGCTGCCGACCGGCCAGGCGGGACAGGCCATCAGCGGCAGCGTCGTCAAGGCGAAATCCTTGAAGAGCGGCGCCTCCGCCGCCGCGGCCAGCACCGCCTCGCGGCTGTTGAACGGGAATTCGTCATGGCACTCGACCGAGAGATAGAGGCCTTGGCTCTCCTGATCGGAGGAATATGTGGCGAAGGCGGCGGCGGCGAGCGGCAGGAAGGGCCGCATGTCGCCGCGGTCGAGCGCTGCGATCACCGCCGGCATCGCTTGCGTGCTGCGCCATTCGTAAAAGCCGTAGAAGAGCGTTTCGACGAGCCGCGCCGCATCGAAGCGGGCGCGCACCGGCGCGCCGCCCCGCGGATCGGCGAGCGTCGCTTCGAGCGGCGTCGCCGCGGCGCGGCGCACGATGCGCGCGAAGCTCTCGGCGAGATGCGGATAGGCGGCGTTGCAGGCGGCGGTGTCGGCGCATTCGCGGAACAGCTCCGCGAAAGCCCGCCGGCCGTTGCGCGGCCCGTCGATATAGGAGGCCGCGTCGGGCGGGTAGGCGGAATCGAGCACGACGGCGCGCGTGCCCGCGCCATGGTCGCGCAGGAATTCGAGCGCGACGCGCGTTCCGTAGGAGACGGCGTAGAGATCCCAGCTTCGGTAGCCGAGCTCCCGGATGAGGTCGGCGAGGTCGGCGGTGATCGTCGCGGTGTTGTATGCGGAGAGGTCGATGCCCGATCGCGTCAAGCGGTCGTGGCAGGCTTGCGCGGCCTCTCGCCAGAGCCGCGCTTCCTCCTCTTCGCTCAAAGCCTGCGGAAAGATGCGGTGGCCGGTTTCGGCGAGCTCCGGGCAATTCATTTTCGGTTCGGAGACGCCGACGCCGCGCTGGTCGAAGACGACGACGTCGCGCCGGCCGAGCCAGGGCGCGCGCGCCGTCCATGACCACCAGCGGCCGATGCTCGCGGCGTCGATCTGCGCCGGCGAGCCCGGCCCGCCGCTGATATAGATGAGCGGGTCGGCAGCCGGGCCCGAGCCTTGCGCTTCGAAGACGACGAAGCGGAGGCGGAGCCGCCGTCCCGTCGCGGCGCCGCGGCGCTCGGCGACGACAAGGCTTCCGCAGCGCGCCGCCCGCCCCGGCGGCACCGTGAACCAGCAGGCGACGGGCTCGATCCGCGGCACCGGCGCAGCGGCAACGGCCTCGCCGGCTGGCGCCGGCGGCGGCCGCGGCGGCGCGGGCGCCGTCTCGACCAGGAAGATGCTTCCCGCCGCGGCGCCCAGCACGGCGGCGAGAATAAGGGCGATATGCTCTCTGCGCAGGCGCATTCCGCGGCCGGCAGCCGCGCCGCCGGGCGGAGGGGCCTTCGCCACGGCGGCGCTCCCTTGCGCCGAAGCGCGAGGGGCCGCCCGCGCGGCGCTCCCCGTCCGCCGTTACTGGCCGAGATTGACGATCTGGACGCGGCGATTGGCCGGGTTCGCCGGATCCGCCTTGTCGAGCGGCTCGTCGGGCCCCTTGCCTGCGATTTCGAGGCGGCTGCGCGGAATCCCGTAATTCTGCACGAGATCGTTGCGCACGGATTCGGCACGCCGCTTCGAGAGCTCGATATTGTGCTGGCGCTTGCCCGTGCTGTCCGTGTGCCCTTCGAGGAGGAAGTGATAGGAGGCGAGCTGCTCCGATTTCATCGCCGTCGCGAGCTGCTTCACGACCTCCTTGGCTTCGGGCGTCAACTCCGCCGAGTTGAGGCCGAATTTGATGTCGAGGGCGACGGCGGGGGCGCGTGCCTCGGCTTCGGCCGCCGGCTTTGCCGTGAGGAGGCGGATGCCGCGGAATTTGAGTGGCGGCGTGCCGGGCTGCGGCGTCAGGGCCTGAATGAGCTGATCGGAGGACGGGTTGGCCCCCAACGACTTCACTTGCTGCGCGCCGGCGGCACCGGCGAGCAGGATGGCGATCGCCGATGCCGCGGCGATTGTCGGGAATTTGCTAGTCATGCGAGTCTCCTCAACGAGGCCTGTGCTGCGGTCCCGGCCGAGGCGAGAGGGCCGCAAACCGCATCGCCTCCCGATTGAGGGTGTAGTAGCGCCGCGCCATCGCTGTCAATCTTGCTGCGCCGCGCCTGTGACCGCGATCACGGGTGCCGTGTCGGCAGCGCGCTTCAGGCGAGCGGCGCCCCGATGCGGATGGCGACCGCCGTCACATTGTCCTTGCCGCCATGCGCCAGCGCCGCGTCGATCAAGGCCTGCGGCGCCGCCGCGACCGGCGTCCGCGCCAGCACTTCGGCGATTTCCGCATCGGCGACCATCTTCGACAGACCGTCGCTGCAGAGCAGGAACAGATCCTCCGCCGCAAGGCGGTCGGTCACCTTGTCGAGTTCGAGCTCCGGCGCCGCGCCGACGGCGCGGGTGACGATATTGGCGAGCGGATGGCGCTCGGCGGCGGCGGGATCGAGGAGCCCGGCATCCACCATCTCCTGCACCTGGCTGTGGTCGCGGGTCAGTTGCTGGAGAGCGCCGTCGCGCAGGCGGTAGAGCCGACTGTCGCCGGCCCAGAGGCAGGCGAAATAGGCGCCGAAGGAGAGGAAGGCGACGACGGTGCTGCCGATCACCGCGTCGCCGCCGCGCTGCCGCGCCTCGGCGACGAGCCGGCGATTGGCCTCGCCGAGCCGGGCGCGCACCTCGGCGATGAAGCTGCCGGCGTCGCGCGGCAGCGCCATCTCGCCCAGCAGATCGACGATGAGCCGGCTCGCGAGGTCGCCCGCCTGATGCCCGCCCATGCCGTCCGCCACGACCCAAAGGCCGAGGTCGGGCCGGTCAAGGCAGGCATCCTCATTGTGCTTGCGGACATGGCCGACGTGGGTCGCGGCGGCGGATTGGATGACGAATCCCGGCGCGGCAGGCGGCATGGCAGTCAGCCCTCCCGGTCCCAGCGCATGGCATCCTCGCCGGCGTCTGCGGCGGTGGCGGCCGCCGATTGCGGCGCCGCCTCCTCCGCCCAGCCATGCGCTCTCCAATCGCCGTCGAGCAGCGCGGCAAAAGCCGCATCCTGCGGCAGGCCGGAGCAGAGGAGGAGCGACGGCGCGACGCGCTCCGACCCGGCGCTCCACCACAGCGTCGCACGCTCCTGCGCCATGTGCCGGAGGCAGAGTTCCGGCGGCAACGGGGCGGTTTCCGCGAGCGCAATGCGGCGACAAAACCCTCTCCCCTCCGCCGCTCCAAAGAACCCTCTCCCCTCCGGGGAGAGGGAAGGGTGAGGGGGCGCTGCCGTGAGCTGGCCCTCACCCCGACCCTCTCCCGCACGCGGGAGAGGGAGGTCTTGAAGGGGGCTGAGGCAAAGCGGCGCGTCGAGCCGATCGAGGGAGAAGCCGTCCTCGAGCGCCGCGAGGGCGAGCGCCTCGAGCGCCGCATACCAGCCCTCGGCGGCGACGGAGGCGCCGAGATCGCAATTGGGCGGCATCTCCAGCCCGAGCACGAGGGGAAAATACCGCCCGACGGCATCGACGCTCGGCATCATGATCCCGACGGCCATATTGGGGCCGCAGGCCCCGGCGGCCAACGCGAAGCGCCAGATCGGGCTGGTGAGGTAAAGATCGCGCCAGGCGGAGCCGAGAGCCGCCTTGCTCGCGACAAGGCCGGAGCGCAGCCACGCATCCCACGCCTCGATGAAAGCCCGGCCGAAGCGTCGCGACACGAAATCGCCGCGCGCCGGCAGCTTCCCGTAATAGCTGGGCGCGCGGGCGGCCTCCGTCAGAGGTTGGGCGGGCACCGGAAGAGCTCGAGCTGGTTCGAGGCGAAGGGGTTGACGACGCTGTTGGCGCGGATCTCGAAGCTGGCGCTGCGCGTGCCCGTGGCGAAGGTGACGGTGAAGCGGTCCGATCCCGTCGACTGCTTCAGATGGCTCTCCTGAAGCAGGCGGAAGAGCGCCCAGACGCCATCCTTCTCGATCGTCGTCGATTCGCCCGGCACCTGCGGCTGGAAGCTGACGCGCGCCTGACCGACGCCGCTCGGCCCTGGCCATTGCATCTTGACGGCGCGCGGCGGGCCGTGATCGTAGCTGATCGTCTGCCCGTCGATCTCGACGACGACCTGCGTCGATTTGGCGTCGAGATCGACCGGCACGATCTCGAAGCTCACCCCCGGCTTGGTGCCGCCGCCCGGGAACATGCTGTCGCGGATGGCCGCCGCCCGCTGGAACTGAAGCAGCGTCGCCGCCGGAATGCCGAGATCGACATTATCGACCTTCTGCCATGCCCACGGGTTCTTCGCCTCGTCGACGAAGGGGCGCAGATTGGTGGCGAAGAAATTGTCGATGAGGCCGCCCTTGGCGAAGAGCCGGGCGAAATCGTCGAGCGTCACCTCGGCGCTCGCGCTCTTGTAGGCGGGGTAGCGGTTCTCGAGCGCGCTCTTGCAGAAAGGCTCGACCGAGGTCGTCCACAGGCCGTTGAGCTGCGCCCGCGCCCCGCCGACGGTCAGGGTGGAGCTCGCCTTGGTGAGGTTGGTGAGGATGCTCTTCAGCGGCTCCGGCAGACGCGCCGCATCGGTCGCGAGCTTGGCGCCGCCGCCTCCGCCCGCCGCGCCCGCCGCCAGCACCTTCGCCACGTCGCCCGAGGAGCCGAGGCGGTTCATCGCGAGATAGAGGTCGTTCAAATTCGCCATCACCGCGTCGATCGGCGGCGGCTGTCCCGCGACGAGGTCGTGGAGGCCTTTGAAGCGCTTCTCGGTGAAGGGGCCGGCGATATCGTCATTGCCGGCATTCTGGGCCCCGAGCACCGCCTGGAGCTGCTGCTCGGCGACGCTTTGCGCCCCTTTCGGCGCCTTGGGGGCGGCCTTGCTCGCGGCCTTCTCGGCGGCGCCCGTCGCGGCGGCGACGAGGCCGGCAGCGCCGCCTTCGGCCTTCTCCGGCGGTTTCGACAGCGTCGTCTCCTCGGCGGCGGCGACGAGGAAGGCGCGAAGCGGCGAATCCGGCGCCGACACCACGTTCAGGATCTGCGTCGCCTGCGCGACGCTGGTGAAGGGCGCGATCGAGACATCGGCAAGGAGGCGATCCCACTGATTGGCGAAATCCTCGAGGTAGAGGCTCGTTACGTCGCGCTGCAGCCGCCCGACGGCGACGGGGTCGTCATTGGCCTTGGCCTCCGGCCCCAGCACCCAGCTCTCCTTCGCCACCTCCTTGGCGATGTCGGGAAGCAGCGGGCGGAAGGCCAAGAAATAGCCCTCGCGGGTATAGAGGCCGGGAATGCCCTCGGCGAGCGAGCGGCCGGAGGGTCGCACCAGCGCCCGCGCCACGGCCGGGCCCGCATGCTCGGAAATCCGCCACTCCGGCAGCGCCGTGATCTTGGGATGCGTCTTGATGAGGCTGTAGGCGCGCTCGGCCAACGGCTGGCGTAGCAGCACGGTGCGCGTCTGCTGGACGAGCGCGCCGTTGAGGGCGATTTCGGGCAGCGGCGTCTCGAGGAGGGCGTCGAGATGGCCCTTCAAGGCCTCGAGATCGGCGGCGTTGTCGGGCCCGGGGAATTGCGCTGTCCAGTCGAGCGCCATCCAGCGCTTGACGAGCTGCTTGTCGAGGTGCCCCTGCTTGCCCAGCATCAGATAGACTTTGAGCGCCTCGTAGAGGAAATCGGGGCGGTTCTGGTTCTGCGCGATCTGGCCTTCAAGGCGGACGAGCATGCGCGGCAGCAGCAGGCGGCCGAGATCGCGCCGGTAGACCGCGACCGCCTGCGAGCCCAGCTTGTCGCCCTGATAGAGGCCGAGGCCGAGGCCGAGCGGGACGCTGTCCTGGCGATGGGCGTAGCCGCCCGGCATGTCGCGCAGCATGGCGAGGAGCGGCAGGATCGGGCGCAGATTGGCATCGCTCGCGCGGTCGAGCTCCAGCCCCTTCGCCTTGTCGTTATAGGCCGCCACCTGCTTCTCGACCGCGGCGATGAGGGCAGTGTTGTTGACATAGGCCGTGACCCAGCCGGCGGCCATGAACAGGACCGCTGCCGCGGCGCCGGCGAGCACGCCGTAGCGGATGAGGCGGTTGCGCCGCTCGAGCTTGGCATCGGTGCTGACGAGCCCCGCCTCGCCGAAGACGACGTTGCGCAGGAGCCGCGTGAGGAAGTAGCTGCGGCCGGTGCCGCTGAAGGCGGCGATGCGCTGGCGCGAGATGCCGAAGCTCGCCGCCATCGCGCCCAACATCCGGTCGATCGGCGTCCCGTCCTGCGTCCCGCTCGTGAAATAGACGCCGCGCAGCCGGGCGCGCTCCTCGTAGCGGTTCGGCTGGAAGATCTCCTTGAGGAAGCCGTGTGTTACCTCCTTGAGGCTGGCGAGCTGCTGCGGGAACCCGAAGATGAGGGCGCGCCGCTCGATATCGGTCTCCTGCTGGAGGCGCTCGAAGAGGCGCGCGTCGAGCCGGCCGACGAGAGCATCGAACTCGGCCGGATAGTCGGCGATGATGCCGCCTTCCTGCTCGATCTTGCCCTCGGCGAAGGTCATGCCCCAGACCTGCTCGCGCTCCTCGCGGCCGAGATCGTCGAAGAACTCGACGAAGCCGGCGAGGAGGTCGCATTTGGTGAACATGACATAGACGGGGAAGCGTACGCCGAGCTCGGCATAAAGCTCCTTGATGCGCAGGCGAATGGCGCGCGCATGCTCGGCGCGCTGCGCCTCCGTGGCGGCGAGGAGGTCGGAGATGCCGATGGCGACGATGACGCCGTTGATGGGCTGGCGCTTGCGGAATTTCTTCAGCAGCTTGAGGAAGCCGGTCCAGGCGCCGGCATCGGCCGCCGCCTCGCTGTCCTGCGTCGTGTAGCGGCCGGCGGTGTCGATGAGGATGGCGTCGTCCGTGAACCACCAGTCGCAGCTCCGCGTGCCGCCGACGCCGCGCAGCGCGTTCTTGCCGAATTGCTCGGCGAGCGGGAAGCTGAGGCCGGAGTTGACGAGCGCCGTCGTCTTGCCGGAGCCCGGCGGGCCGATGAACATGTACCAGGGGAGCTGGTAGAGCCAGCCGCTGCCGAGGAGGCGCTTGCCCTTGCTCTTCTTCAGGAGCTCGAGCGCCTCTTTGAGGCGCTTGCCGAGCTCGGCGACCTCTTCGGCGCTGGCCGCCGCCGCGGCGCCGGGAGCCGCGGCGGTCATACCGTCGGCGAGAGCGTTGCCGGCCTTGCGGCCTTGCATGTTGGTGAAGGCGGCGCCGAGGCCGAGGATCGACGGCATCAGCGAGATGACGAGCGCGCGCTGCAGGGCGCCGGCGAGCGGCGTCGAATCGCCGACGCCGAGGAGCGGTCCCAGGAACCAGATGAGGAGCGCCGCCACCAGCATGCCGAAGACGTAGAGGGCGAGGCGCGACAGGAAGATCTTCCGCAGGACCTCGAGAAGACGCTTCATGGCAAGGCACTCACCACCATCGACGGACCACCGGGACTGAAGAGGCGCCGCGCCATGCTCAGCCGGCCTTCATGAGCTGGACCTCGATCCGGCGGTTCTGCTCGCGGCCCTGCGGCGTCGTGTTGGGCGCGATCGGCTGGCTGTCGGCCCGCCCCTCGGCGGTGAGGCGCTTCGGATCGTTGACCTTGCGCGCCAGGATTTCGAGGACGGCCTCGGCCCGCGCCTTCGACAGCTCGTAATTCGACGGGAATTTGACGGAGCGGATCGGCACGTTGTCGGAATGTCCGGTGACGAGCAGCGGCCCCGGCTCGGTGTTGACCGCCTCGCCGATGCGGCCGAGGAGCGGCAGGAACTTCGCCTCGACCACGGCGCTCCCCGACGGGAACATACCGGTGCCGCGAATGCGGATGGTGATCGTCTGCGCGTCTTCGAGGACCGTGACGAGGCCCTGGCGAATCTCGGGTTCGAGGAATTTGCGGATCTTGCCGGTCTGGTCGCTGGGGGGCGGAGGCGGCAAGGGCGCCGCCGCCCGCGCCAGGGCCACCGGCCCTTGCGGCGGCACGGCGTTGAGGGCGGCGTATGCTGCGTCCGAGCGGCTGCTGAGGGCGAAGGTGAGGCCGGTATAGACGAGCGCCAGGATGCCGAGCGCCGTGACGAGGACGACCCAGGTCGGGACGATGGCGCCGAGGCCGCGATGGGCCGCCTCGACCCCTTGCCAATGCGGCGACAGCGAGCGCTCGAACTCGCCGCGGCGGTTGCGGATCGTGCGGTAGAGATCCTCGCGCAGCAGGGCCAGATCCGAGGCGCCGCGCGGCAGGACGCGGTACTTCCCCTCGAAGCCGAGCGTGAGGCACAGATAAAGCAGCTCGAGCATGTCGAGATTGACGGCCGCATCCTTCTTGAGCTGGTTGAGGAGATCGAAGAAGCGGTCGCCGCCCCAGGTCTCGCTGTAGAAGGTGCCGACCATGCTCTTCTGCGCCCAGATGCTGCGGCTGCCCCAGGGCGTGTTGAGGACGAGGTCGTCGATGGTGGCGCAGAGCGCGTAGCGGCTCGCGCGGATCGCCTGCGGCGCGATGCCGAGCGGCGTGATGCGACGCTCGAAGGCATTGATCTCGGCGATGACGCGGTCGCGCAGCGCCTCGACATTGTTGTGGACGGCGCGGTTCTTGAGCTGGACGGCGAGGTCGAGCAGCGGGATCGCGGCGTTGACGAGCGGGTTGAGTCCCGGCAGCGGCGGCAGCTCGACCGGCTGCGCGCGCTCGAAGGCCAGGGGCGGCGGCGCCACCGCGGCGGCGATCGTCTCGGCCGGGCGGCGCCCGCCCGGATTGGGACGGATCACCGTCCGCTCGCTGTCTCCGGGCTCGGCGAAGGGATCATCGATGGTCATCGCGGGCGCGTTCCGTAGCCATGGCAGCCGCCGTCGGCCGGGCGGTCGCGCGGCACTCGATCAGCTCGCATCCGGCACGACCGAGAGCTTGAGCTTGTCGAGCTGGACCTTCAGCTTCGTCGTCTTGTTGGGCGGGATAGGCGCGTCGGCGCGCCAGACCGCCTGGTCGATGTCGCGATAGGAGACGATGACGCCGATGAATTTCGCGTCCTTCTTCGCCTCGAAGGAGACCTTCTGCGTCGAGCCGGGCGTGAGCGGCAGCTCCTCGCGGGCGAGGAGGTCGGGGCCGAGCACGGCCGCCTCCTTGTCGTGGATTTGGAAGTAATCGCCCTTCTCGAAGGCGCTCGTCCCGGCGAGCTGGTAATAGCGGAGGACGACCGGCGAGGCGCGCCCCGAAGGGTCGGGATTGACGTCGGGCGAGGTCGTGAAGGTGAGCTCGACGACGGTCGGCGGCGGCGGAGGCGGCGGCGAGCTGCAAGCGGCGAGGAGGGAGAAGACCGAAAAGACCGTAAAAGAAAGAGCCGCCCCGAGTCTGCCAGATGCGAGCGCCACCACGACGTCCCCTGCGCTTTAGCGAAAACTTTCCCCCGCGGTCCCATCCGACCGCCGGGCGAGTATGCCCGAAAGCGCCCGGAACCGGTAGTGGCATCGCGGCGAGGATCGAGCCTTGGATTCTGGTCCTTCCACTTAGGCCGGATGGTCCACGCTCAGGACGTGGTGAGTTTTCCGTTGGCAGCGCCCGAACGCGAAGAATAAGGCGGAGCCGCTCACAGCTTCTCGATCTGGGCCTTGTAGGCGCGGGCGAATTCGGCGCCGAAGAGGCTCTGGAAGTCGTCCTGTAGCTCGGCCGCGATCTCCTTGTAGAGAGCGCGGAAGAGCTCCCAATAGCGCGCCTTGCGCGCCGCCGGCAGGATACCCTCGATAAGCGAGCTTTTTTCGAGCCGCTCCTCAAGCTTCGCCGGATCGAAGCGGGCGATCACGGTCTGGAGCGCGACCTGCATGCCGGCGAGAACGGCGAGCTGGTGGCTCTTCACATCCTCGAGGGCTTCCTCAACCGCCTGGCGCGCGGTGAGGAAGCCGGGCGTGCGGCCGAGCAGCATGACGCGCAGCGCCTCGTCGAGCCCGGCCGAGAATTTGAGCGGGTTGTTGCCCATGGCGCCCAGGGTCGTGCGCTCGATGCGGAACTCCTGCTTGGTCGAGGAGCGAGCCGCCAGGATCTCGGTGAGACCCTTCACCGTGACGGCGATGGTCTCGCCGACGAGGCGCATCAGCGCCGCCTTCTCCGCGGCGTCGAGCGCCGTTCCGGCAAGGCCGACGGCGGCGAGGAAGGCGGCGATCGCCTGGGCGTCGCCGCCGGGAGCGGCGCCGATCTCCGGGGCGGCGGCTGCGGCCGGACGAAAAGCGGGCGGCGGCGCCGCCGCCGGCGACGGGACGGGAGCGGCCGGCGTTCGCGGAAGGCCGAGATCGCCGAGCGCGTCCCAATCCTCGGGGATGGTCTCGGCGACGACTTTCGGCGGGGCGAAGAAGACCTGGTCCGCCGGCGCGTTGTCGGGCTGCGAGGGGCCGTGCCAAGGCTCGCCCGCCTCGCTGTCGCCGAAGAGATCGACATCGTCGGGGATGAGCGGCGCCGGCCCCGCCCGGGCGGGGGCGAGGCCGAACGGATCCTCGGCCGGGCCTGCCGCGGCGAGCGGGCGCGCCGGCGTCGGCGGCGACGCTTGCGGCGCCAGCCCGAAGAGCTCGTCATCGCCCGGCAAGGCTCCGCCGTGGCTGGCGGCGGCCGGGGGCGCGGCGAAGGGATCGCCGAAGAGCGGATCGTCGGCGTGCGGAGCCGGGTGCGGGGCCGAGGAGAGGAGGGCGGCGCCCGCGGCGGGCGGCACGACCGCGGCGACGGTGATGGCGTAGGCGCCGAGATGCAGCACGCTGCCGTCACGCAGCGGGGTCGGGACGTCGCGCGGCAGCCGCTCCGCGTCGTTGTCGAGGAAGACGCCATTCGTGCTGGTATCGGTGACGGTATAGCCGCGTCCGTCGAAGGCGATGACGCAATGATTCTTCGAGAGATGGCGGTTGGGATCGGGGAGGACGAGGTCGTTGTCGGGGCCGCGCCCGATGGTTAGGCGCTCGCCGACTTCGACGCGGCGCGGCGCGCTCTGGAGCAGGGCGGCGTCGGCGCTGTCGAGATGGAGCACGAGCGGCATCGGCGCGATCGCGGCGGAGCCGGCTCAGCCGGCGGCGGCCGCCGCGGGCCGGCCGGTGCCGCCATTGGCGATGTCGCGGCC
>Ga0070740_10000116_pt1 | contig 203699 bp, 205 predicted proteins | sample Coa_R2_FD_67286 | JGI IMG/M metagenome (GOLD analysis project Ga0070740, IMG submission 67286) | Surface soil microbial communities from Centralia Pennsylvania, which are recovering from an underground coalmine fire - Coalmine... | ecosystem: Environmental > Terrestrial > Soil > Unclassified ... | reverse complement strand
TCTCTTCCTGCTTCTCCTGCGACTGACGCGTTCCCATCCCCATGGCTGAAGACTACGAATTCCGCATCGCAAACACCAGCATTTTCAACCACCATGCACCCGGACTTTAACCACAGGCTGATAGGATGATCCTGACTATAAGTCCAAGTGGCTTCCACGGGCGCACGACACAAGATCTGCAGGTGTGCAGTCTTGACTGTACTTAAAACGAAATCTCAGCCAAGTGGAAGGCCAAAACATTATCTACATCTACGAGGTCCTTGCGGCCTCGACGGCCTGTACAGAATCGGCTCTTCCACTTGGGGCCGCCACTTCATGGAAGCAGCGGTATTCGGTTCCGGACTTGATTACCCCGTAGACGGCGCGGGGCCATCTTGGCTGCCACGGCCACGTAAGCCATGCGCTTGCGGTCGGCACTGGCGGGGTCTTTCCGGAGATATCGTTCGAACTTGTCACGAAAAACTGTTCTCGGTCTGGCGAACGGCGATCGTGGCCGCCATCCAGAAGGCACAGCGCAATCGCGCGTTGCCGTGTTTGGACAGCTTGGTGGCGCCGCGGAACTGGCCCGACTGTTGCGTTGAAAGATCCAGTCCGCAGAACTTGAGGAATTGGCGATGATGATGGAAGCGGCGCAAATCGCCGGCTTCGGCCAGGATGGTCAGTGCGAGGATCGGACCGATGCCGGGAATCTTCTGCAACCGCTGAAAATCGCTGCTATCGTTCAGGTGGTGCTCTGCCCCCTCTTCCAGTTGATGGCGCAACTGGCAAAGGTGTTTCAGCTCGGAGAGTACGACGCGGAATATGGAGACGGCTTCAGAATCTTTGCTGACCGGCAAACCGATCGAAGATTGCGCAGTGAGGTAGATACCCTCCAGTAACCGCTGTTTGGCTACCTTGCGGCCGGCAACCGGCCAGGCTTGTTTTACAAACTCATCCATCGGAAGGCGGGTGATGGAAGCCGGGGTGGGAAAAGCATAGAGCAGATCCAGCAGCCACTCCGAGCGCGAGGAGCAATAATAGCGCTCGATTTCGGGGAAATAGAGGAGCAGGTAATGGGTCAGCAGGCGGTGTTGCGTGCGGGTCTTTTCCAGCGACACCTGTGCATGAGTCATCGACAACTCCTACAGATCATGGACATGGTTGGCCAGCGGATCGTGGTAGTGCTGGATGACGTCGGTCTTGAGCAGATGCAGCAGCACTTGTGCATTGGGGTCGTTCTTATCCCATGAGTTGTGCATGGCTTCTCGAGTGCGAGCGACGGCCAGCGAAGGAGCCAGCGAGAGATGAAAGCCTTCTGCCATCAGAAAGTGGGCAAGCGGACGATGGTAGTTGCCGGTGGGTTCAAAAACGATACGGACAGGATGCCTGAGGATGTGCAGGTAATCGGCAGAGCGCCAGAACTCGACGGCGGTGTTTAAGCAGGACAAGGCGCTTGCGGCTCTTCCAGCCAGGAGCTTCCATCAGTACTTCGTGACGCGACTTGGCAATGTCGATGGCTACCAGAACAGCAAGCTCTTGCGTACTCTGGAGAATTGGCATGGTTGGTTCGCTCCTTAAGATGAAGGTTCTGCATACATTTAACTTAAGAGACCTGCGGGCCAACCTGCCCTGGGAGATGGCCCTCGGTCACTACGCTCCCTCGGCCCATTTCCCAGCCTTCCAACGAATTTTCTTTCCAGCAAACCTTCCTTCCCGTGGTGCTACGGCCCGGAGTTTACGAGTCGTCATTTCCTAGCGTAGGCGCTGGAGTGGAAGATCGAGCTGCGCCATATCCACCGGGCAAGCCCACGCAGAATGCGTATGTGGAGAGTTTAAACAGCAAGCTGCGTGAGGAATGCCTTCGCGTCAGCTGGTTCCAGAACCTGTTCGAAGCCAGGAGGATCATCGCCGCTTGGCGTCGCGATTACAGCGAACGGAGACCCATAACAGCCTGAACTACATGACACCGGCAGAGTTCGCCGCGCAAGCAAGCGGTGGCTGGCTGAGTATTATTTGTATGCGGAAAATGGGGGCAGGCCACAAACCGCAGAGTGGGTGTTGCAAGAAAAGGTGAGGTTATCTCTGCACCGGGATCTTGCATCGGGTGAAACCAAAGTCAGGATGTCGGCCGAATAAAGTGAGCAAAAGCTTGTGTGTGCTGTTGCAAGGACCACACCATTGCGGCATGACAATTCTTCGGAAACCTTCTTCTCATTGCATTAGTACCGTGAAGTCGGCTTATGTTACGAATACCATCCTCAACTGTTGCCAACAGGACAACGTACTCATCGAGTCGTCAAGCAACGCCGTGCGATTCAGCCCAGCGGCCGACCTTAACGCCTAAAAGGTTATCGTCAAAATCCAAAAAGTTATTGGACATCGAGCGCGGAATCGGCCTATGTTCGCGGCATAACGCGGTCTGAAACGGGCCGCCGGAGGTTGCCCGATGATTGCCCTTTCCCCACCCTATCCGCGGCGTTGCCTTGCTGCACGGCAATGGCTGCACCGAGTCCGCGAACCCGTCACTATCTTTTCTCTGCTCGTTCTTTTTCCGGCGCTGGCACTTGCCCAGAGCGGATCGCCGTTCGATACCGGCTTCACCGCCTTGCAGAACCTCTTTACCGGAACGATTGCCAAAGTCGCCAGCCTGATCGCCATCGTGATCGGCGGTTACGAGTTCGCGCATGGCGAGCCAGGCGCAAAGAGGACACTCGCCGGCGTCGCCGCCGGAACCGGGATCGCCGTGCTCGCTGTCAACGTCCTCAACTGGCTGTGGGGCATCTGACCGTGAACCGCCTCCAAGCCGCAACTACCGTCATGTGCGTTCTGCAAACGTGAGGGGCTTGCGATGCAGACAAAGGCAACAACTCGCCGGCAGAACAGGGTTTTCAAGAGCCTGCACAAGCCTCTCACATACCTGGGCGTTGAGCGCACGCTGTTCTTCTTTGTCTGCGTGGGAGCAGTGGGAGCTTTCAACCTGTTCAACAGCCTGTTTGCAGGAATCGCCGTTTTCCTTGGCGGATTTGCATTCGGCCACTGGGTCACAAACACCGACCCGGCTTTTCTGCGCATCCTCGCAAAGTCCGAGCGGTACAGGGCGCGCTATGACGCGGCGAAGCAGGCTTTGCCGCGCGTTGAGGTGTTGTGATGTTCCGTCTCGACAAGATCATCAAACCGTGGCAAGAGAGCGCAGCACTCTGCGACTACATCAATCTGTACGGCTTCTGGAACCAGACTGCCTTTCTGACCAAAAGCGGCGACCTCGGCATGGCGCTGCGCGTTACCGGCGTGGACTACGAAAGTCTCGACCATGGAGAGCAGGAATACGCTGTGAAGCGCCTGGAAGCGGCGCTCAAAAACTTCGGATCAGGTTTCCACGTTTACCAATATCTCTTCAAAACCAATCGTCCAGAGATTCCATTTGCCGATTATGACCACCCCGTTGTACAGGCCGGAGTGGATCGGCGGCGGCAGTTATTTCAGGACAAGGCTGACAGACTATTTGAAATCGAGATTTACTACTGCATCCTGCTGGAAGGCTCCCGGTCAAAGACCGGCGTCCGCGTTGCGCTCAAACGCCTCTTCCATGATCCAGCCGGAGCCGGGAACGAACTGAAAGCGCAATTCACCAACAAAGGCATGAAGACGCTGCTGCGCTCGCAAATCGAGCGCGACCTGGCGCAGCTCGAACAGCTAGTTCAGGCATTTGTGCGCCAGCTTGCCGATTTCGTGCGGATCGATGTATTAGACCAGAAAAGCCAGTTTCGTCTCTTCCGGCGGCTCCTCAACTATGAGGACTGGCGCATTGCCGGAGAACCACAGACATCGCAGTTTCTCGACTATCAGGTTGTGAATTCCAACATCGAAGCCGAACGCGATCATCTTCGCGTCGGGGATGATTACGTTCGCATTCTGACGATGAAGGAGGCGATTGGCGAAACCCGCCCTCTGGCGCTCGACGCCCTGCTCAAGATTCCCGCAAATTTTCTTGCGGTATCGGAATGGGCACCGCTCCCGCAGGCCACGGCACGCAAAGAAGTGAACAAGCGGCGCAAGCACTTCAATGTCTCAAAAACCGGCTTTGTTTCGCAACTTGGCAACGATCCGGCAAAAACAAATCCGCGCGATGTGCTCGTGGACGAGTCCAAACAAGCTGACATAGAAGACCTCGGCGACTGCCTGCGCACATTGGGCGAGGGACAGCAACTAGGCGAGTTCTCCTTAACCATTGTGCTGTATGGCAAAGAACGGCAGGCACTCAATCAGCTTGTGGGCGAGTTTGCCGGCGTCTTTACCAATGCGGACGGAACGCTCTTTGTTGAAACCTACAATCAGCTCAACGCTTACTTTGCAATCGTGCCAGGCAACTACGCTTTCAATCTGCGCAGGCTATACCTGCTCAATACAAACTATGCCGATCTCAGCTTCCTGTTCACGATTCTGCCCGGCGAAAAAGTCAATTCCTACCTGGGCTCTGAATACCTGGCCGTGCTCGAAACCGACAACGACACGCCCTACTACCTGAACCTGCATTGCGGCGAGGTGGGCCATTCTCTCATCCTCGGCATGACTGGATCGGGTAAGACGTTTTTCTCTGTCTTTCTTATTCAGAATGCGCAAAAATACAGACCGCAGACGTACATCTTCGACATCGGAAGCGGCTATGAGTCTGTCACAGCGATCTTCGGCGGCACTTACATCGATGTCGGACGCGAGTCGCGCAACTTTACTATCAACCCCTTTTCGCTCGCTCCCACGCCGGAGAATCTGCAATTTCTGTTCAGCTTCTTCCGCGTCCTCATCGAAGGCCGCGATCAGCGTTACAGGATGGACTTCAAAGAGGAGCAAAAGCTCTGGAACGCCATCGAACGAATCTATGTCTTGGAGCCAGCCCAGCGCACCATCTCGAACTTCGCCAGCATAGTCGGAGAACTGAAGGACAGACTCTACCGCTGGACCCGCGCTGGACAGTATGGATTCCTCTTCGATAATGCCGAGGACACGCTCTCGTTCCGGGAATTCCAGACCTTCAACTTTCGCGGATGGGGCGATTCACCGGAGCTATTGGAGCCGTTGCTGTTTTACATCCTTCACCGGGCATCGAACCAGATAACCGATCCGGCCAAGCTGGGAACTTTCAAAATGTTTCTGATGGACGAAGCATGGCTCTTTTTCCGCAACGAAACGATCCGCAACTACATCGTCCAGGCCGAAAAGACGTGGCGCAAGCACAAAGCCGCCATGATCCTTGCCACCCAATCGCTCAAGGAATTGCAGGAATCGGGCCTGCTGCCTGTGGTTGCCGAGTGCTGCCCCACCAAAATCTTCCTGGCAAACCCGGAGATGGATCGTTCTGTATATGCCGAGGCATTCCACTTGAACGACACCGAACTGGACCTGATCGCCGGCCTCGTTCCGCCCGGCCAGATGCTCATCCGCAAAGCACAAAGCTCCAAGAAGGTCCGTCTCAACGTCGATTCCATTCTCTATTGGATCGCAGCCAACGGCACGAACGAAAACCTGAAGAGGTGGCAATACTTCGAGCAGCACGGCTTCGCCGACGGGTTGCGCCGATTGGCGGACGAGTTTCCACCACAGCCACGCAACACGGCCGGCATCACTTTCACTCCCCAAGGAGTCTTTGTATGAACCATCTCACTTTCGCCCTCGCCGGGCTCGCGCTCACGCTTGCCCCCGCCATCGCCGTCGCGCAAGACGCTTCGGCGCGCACCGTCCAATACCATTCGCAGGATATTGTGCAGATTCACGCAAAGCTGAAGTACACCACCCTGATCGAACTTCCTTCGACGGAAAAGATCATGGAAGCCGCCACCGGCGACAAGGATTTCTGGATCGTGGACGTGGTAGGCAATTTCTGCTTTGTGCATCCGGCCAAGGCTGGCATCAGCTCGAACCTCAACCTGATTACGGACAAAGGCAACATCTATTCCTTCACCCTCCAGGATGTATCGGAAACCGGCCAATCGCCCGATTTGAAAGTCATTGTCGTACCCGCAGATCGCTCCTCCATTATTGCCTCCACTGGCCCGGCGCAGTTCGTCCCCGCTGCCCAACTGGAACAGTCGAAGGAACAACTCGCTGCCGTTGAGTCCCACATCACGCAAACCGTAGACGAATACAAGAGCGCCTACCCGGTCTCGCTCAAGTTTGATTACACCTTCCATGCGAACGAAGCACCGTTCAACATTGAGGCCATCTATCACGACGACAAATTCACGTACATCAAGACCAACGCGCCGGAGAAATTCTCGATTTACGAGATGCGCGACGGAAAGCCGAATCTCGTCACATACCAGCTTGAAAACGGAACCTACATTATCCCCAAGGTGATGGATTCGGGATATGTCGAGTTGGGCAAAAAGCGCATGGATTTCACGCGCAAGGGATGAAACGTATGCCGGAGCCGATGATGAGCACGCCCAATCAGCCGCCGAGCGAGCCGAAGTTGCGCCGCAGTCAGGACGACCCGAAGGGTGTCCTTCAAAAATACCTCAAGCCTGCGCTCTACCTGTGCGCGGCGGCGCTCGTCATCATGGCAGCGATCTTCAGCAAGACATACTCCAAAACCCCGGCGCGACAGGCGGCGAATGCGCATCAAGTTCCCCAGCCGACTCTCCAGGACAACACGGATAACAACGTGCAGGACCTCAAAAATGACGTTGCTGCCGCTCAACAGAAAGCGGAGCAGGACCGGATAAACGCCTGGAATCCTGCGCTTCAGAACATGACAGCCGCACAGCAGGCCGCGGCGGCTACTTACGGTCCCAACGGGCAGGCGATTTCCTGTGCTCCCGGACAGCCCTGCACGCAAACCTCCGGCGGGTATTCGCAACAGCAACTCTCCCCCGCTCAGCAGGCAGAGCAACAGCTCGCCGCCAAAGACAGGGAGCTAACTTACGATTCCCGATTCGCATCTAATCTTGTCTACACACGAGAGCCGGACAAACCTTCCTCTCCTGCCTTGGCTGAAAGCACAGGCGTCACCGGCCCGCAGCCGGGTGCCGGTTCGATTCAATCTCGACCGGAGCAGGCGGCCAGCAATCTGATCGGCCCGCAAACGCCGGCCAATCCTCCGGCTACGCCGGCAAGTTCGGTTGCGCAAAACCAGGATCGGCGTCGGCCGGAAATCAACATTGATTCTGCGACCGGCCAGCCTTATGTGGTCTATGAGGGAACGACCTTGGATACCGTTCTCATGAATCGCCTTGACGGAGACGCACCGGGTCCGGTAAAGGTGCTCGTCTCCAACCCTGTCTATTCTCACGACCGCCAACACGTGCTTATCCCCGCTGGAACTGTTGTGCTGGGCGAGGCACGGAAGATCGGCGCGGCGGGATTCGGACAACAGCGCCGGATAGCAGTGGTTTTCCACCGTCTTATCATGCCCGACGGTTATTCCGTAGACCTTGACCAGTTCCACGGTCTTGACCAGATCGGCGAAGAGGGCCTGAAGGACAAGGTGAACAATCACTACCTGCAAATCTTCGGTACTTCCATTGCACTCGGCGTCATTGCCGGCGCAGGTGAAATTGAAGAAGGCGGCGGGACCATCTCGACCAGCGGCTCTCAAGCCTTTGCCACAGGCGCTTCAGCCAGCGTTTCACAATCGGCCACGACCATCCTTGACCGTTTCATGCAGATTCCGCCCACAATAACGATCCGGGAGGGTCATCGCGTCAAAGTCTATTTCACGCAGGATATGTTGCTGCCTGCGTATGACAACCACACCATTCCGCAGTCCTTTTGAAGCAGGAGTGCGCTTATGCACAAAGGTAGGATGCTTGCCGCGTTCACCATTCTGTTGCTGGTTTCGGGATGCCAGAGCCATGAGGCAAAGGTTACTGATCTCCAGAAACAGTATGACCAGCTCGGTCAACAGTATCGGCAGGATTGTTTTGCGGAGCTGACCAATGTTGGCTCAAAGCTGAGCCCGAAGTGCGCTAACGAAAAGCAAAAGCTCAGCGATGCCTGGAATCGGCTGCAAGCTGAACGCGCAAAGAAGTAGTAAAGGAGCGAAAATGAGATTTCCCCTCACGACCGCGATCTTCGCGGTGACATTCGAAGTGTTGCCCGCATTCGCTCAGTTCGGTTCCGGGATCGTTTATGACCCCACGCAGTCGGCGCACGCAATCGAGCAGATCAGGCAGGGGCAGCAGATATTCACCAATTCCGTGAAACTGGCCGACAATGCCATCGCCACTTATAACCTTGCGCACGAAATGTCGTTGGCTCCTCAAACCCTCTACCAGCCCTTCCTGTCGCCTTCAACCTACTGGATGGCGCTGAATAGGGCGGCGAACACCTACGGCAACACCCAACAGTGGACTAATGCCGTCAATACAGGCACCGGCGCAAGTCTTGGATACCAGCAAGCCTCGCTCCCTGTCACCGGCCAAATCAATGGCTACGGGAACCTGAGCACGTTGGGGCAACAGCAAATCGCAGCGCAGGGAGCCACCGTCGATCTAAGCAATTCCGTCACATCAAGCAATATGCAGACCCTCGGAACAATCCGTGCCAATTCCGAACAGCGCCAAGCAGACATCAATGCGCTTATCAGCGCCTCGCAATCGTCTGATCCGGCACAGCACACGGAAATAGCAACCTTGCAGCGCATCAACAAAGCCTTGATTTTGCTGATTCAGGAACAACAGGAAGCCAATCAGATTACCCAGGCTGTCGTCTTGCAGCAGATTATTGGGCAGAAGGTCCAACAGGACAATCTGAAATCACTATTCCTTACAGCGAACAGTTATGAACAAAACTTCAACGCAGTGACGCCTCAGCAGACCAGCGCCGGGACAAATTGGGCACTCCACTACTGAGCACGCGAGGCGATAATGGACTTCCTCATCCTTATTAAGAATGGTTGCGACAATCTGACCGCGACAGCCGCGCCGTCTCTTGATGCGCTCGGACTACACATGGTTCTGTCGCTTGCCACGATCATGCTGGTCTGGTTCGGGGTACAGGAAGCCCTTGCATCCGCTCACGGCGGTCCTGGATTCAATGTCGGGAAGTTCCTGAGCTTTTTCCTGCTCATTACCTTTGCCTATTCTTTCGTGAGATTTTATGACGGCAGCATTCCGGGTATTGGTTATTCCCTCAAAGGATTCGTTAGTGGTGGCACCAGCAGCCTGGTTGATTACATTGGTAGCGACTCAACTCAGGAAGTGCAAAACACTATTCACGCCGCATTAAACAAGGTAGGAACGATGTCCCCCTCATTCACAGAACCCTATACACTCCTTTGTACCTGGACAGTACAAATCATCTTGTCCATTCTCACGGCGCTCATTGGAGTCATCATTGCTTACGGTGCCATCGGCGCAACAATCGTTGGCTTGGTAGGGCCAGTTTTCATTCCGTGGATGGTGTTCGATAAAACAGAATTCCTCTTTTGGGGATGGCTCAAAGCATTCGTTGGATTTGAGTTTTATAAGGTCGTCGCTGCCGCCACTCTCAGCGTAATAAGCCATCTGCTCATCTCTTACTTCACGAGCGGAGCCAACAATGTATCCGATCCGCAACAACTCATCACGCTTATGCCAGGGCTCCTCATCCTATGCTTGGTCGCCAGTTTCATTCTGCTCAAGATTCCGACCATGACAGCTTCGCTCTTCTCCGGTCATGTCGGCGGGCATGGGATTGGGGCGGGTGGATTGATTACCGCTGCGATTCTCAGGGCCATCTAAAGCGAGGCGAAGACATGGCAATCATCACAAAAGCGTCACCAGAAATCACACGAGCCGCCGAGCGGTATCTGGAGCAATACGGCGATCCGCTAGTGATGAACACCTACCTGAAGATCACGATCCTGGTGCTGGCCGTGGTGGCCCTGACACTCAGCGGCCTGCTTGTCCGCAGCCAGATGGCGCTTGCCAATCTCCACCCGCTCATCATCCGCATCAACGATGTTGGCAGAGCGGAAGCGATTGATTATCGCAATTTTCAATATCGGCCCCAGGAAGCGGAAAACAAGTATTACCTCACACGCTGGGCCGAACTTTATTTCAGCCGTAATCGCTTCACCATCGAGCGTGACCAGACAGACGCTCTCTACTTCCTCAATGGCGACGTGCAACGCCAAGTAATCGATGAGGAGCGCAAAAGCGGCTTCATTACAAATTACAGAAATGATCCAAGCCTGCCATTCGTCGATGTGGAAGTTAAAAGTGTCATTCTTGACGATCTGCGACAGTCTCCTTATTCTGCGCGGATCGAATTTGAGAAGATATTTACCAATCCCACGGATCATTCGCAGCTTAAACAGGAGCAATGGACGGCGAGCGTTACCTACGTCTTTCGGGACAAGGTGAAGAACAACGAACTGGCCGTAAACCCTCTTGGGTTGACCATCATCCGTTTCCGCGCCGACCAGGCGTTCGAGTGATGCCATGATGCGAATCTCCCAAATCGGACACACGCGCTTTTGCCGGCCACAGGCAGCCATCTCTTCGATTCGCTGGATGCGTTTGAATCCAGCATTCGTCCCTGCCTGCCAAACGCGGTATTGTGCGGTGCAATCGCCGTGTTGTCCTGGCTGCGTTCGATCCTCAGCAGCACATGGCTTCCGGTACGGTCATGCGGTGAACTTGCATCCTTGCTCCATCCATCAAGCGACGCATTCCGATTGCCTGAACCTCCGTTTATCTCCCTGCTCTTCTCAGGCACCGCTTTGGGCTATTCCGTCGCCCTGGCGGCACGGCGCCGCTCTGCTTTCCAGACTCCTCTCCCAAAGCAAGTTTGGGCCCCTGCTCCAGAAAGCACGGCTTGGCCTGGGGAGCCGGGCCCTGCGCGTGGCTCCGCCCGGTGTGCCCTGAGCAGATCGGGAGCTTAAACACGAAGGAGTTCATCATGTACCGGAACAGCGTTTCACTCATCGGATTCGCAGGCAAGGACGCCGAGGCCCGCACCACGAAAAACCAGAAGCCATACGTCGTACTGTCGCTGGCAACGCAGTCCTCATACAAGGACAAGAAGAGTGGCGATTACGTTAACCGCACGGAATGGCACCGCGTCATCGCATGGGGCAAGCTGAGCGAGTTTGCTCGCAAGGTCCAAAAGGGCACGCATCTGGCGGTCGATGGCGAGTTGGTTAGCCGCGAGTTCGCCGACAAGAAGCACAAGGACGTGAAACACCGGATCTGGGAGATTCGCGCCACGTCCATCCTGAAACTCGACCGCGCTGAGAAAGCGGGTGCGGAAGAGGAACCGGACGATGAGTTCGATTCGGAGGAAGCGGCCGTGTAGGCCGTTTCCCCACCACTCCCGGAAGCCCGGCGCAAACGCCGGGCTTCTATCACCGTGAGGCACCTGTTATGGGCTTCGATTTAATCCTTCCGTTCATGCGTCCCATCGAGCCGCTTCTGCTCGACGAAGATGTCAGCGAAATCATGGGCAATCCCGATTCAAGCTGGTGGGTGGAACGCGAGGGAGAACTGTGCCAGGAGCGTGGCGTTCTATTCGACGCCGCACCATTGCGCACGGGCTTGGAAGTTATCGCAAACCATCTAGGCAAGAAGCTCGACGAGGACAATCCGCTGCTCAACGCGCGGCTTCCCGATGGAAGCCGGCTTGCGGCCCTGATTCCGCCGCTTGTGAGCCATGCTCCGGCGCTTACCATTCGCAAGTTTACCAGCCGCAATTACACGGTCGATGATCTCATCGCTCGCGGGACGTTGAGCAGGGCGCTTGCAGAGTTTCTTGAAGAGCAGATTCAATCCGGGAAGACAATCCTTATCAGTGGCGGAACCGGGACTGGAAAAACAACCCTTCTCAACATACTCGGCCAATCAATTCCCGATTGCGAACGTATTGTCGTAATCGAGGATACCGCCGAACTTCAGATCAGGAAGCCGAACATTGTAGCCGTCGAATCGCAGACCGATACGCACCGCAACCAGGTCGGCTTCGATGTCCTTCTGAAAGCATCTCTGCGCTGGCGTCCTGACCGGATCATTCTCGGCGAAGTCCGCGGCACGGAAGCGCGCACGCTTCTTGATTCCTTCAACACCGGCCATGCAGGGTCGCTGGCGACCATTCATGCAAACTCTGCGAAAAAGGCGCTTCGGCGCTTCGCCAATCTCGTTCTCCGCAGCCATCCACAGACCATGCTTGCGGATGTGGAAGCCGAGATCGGAGAGGCCGTGAATTATGTGATCCATCTGGAGCGGCAGCGAGGCCGCCGCATTGTGCGCGAAGTGATTCACATCGTTGATTACAACCGGGCGGAGCAGCAGTTTGAAACGGAGGCCGTTTACGACGCGGATGAGAATGCCGCCTGGAATGCCGCACAGTATGCCTTTCCATTCTTCGATCCGGCGGGTTGGAAGATAACGAATCCAGATGCCCCGGAGATAAGCAATGAGGCTCTCTAAACCAGTGAAACGGTCTCCGCGATTGAAAGATTTGGAGCAGTCACGACACCACTCTCGAAAGGAATCAGGTTATGCCGTTGCTTGAGATCAATCCGGTTCACCGGATCAGCGCCACAATCCGGCTCGATGCCACCATCGCAGCGCAGCTCGACCAGTACGCGGCTTTTCTGCGCACTTCCGCGGATGAGGTTGTAGACAAGGCACTGGGATACGTGTTCAGCAAGGACCGAGAGTTCCAGGACTTTTTGCGCACGCCGGAAGCCGGCCATGTGCGGCCCAGTCTGCGCATCCGTCATGCCGCCGGAAACGGAGGAAGGCCGCGCCGGGTCTCCAAAGAAGCGAATGACGTAGCACAGGTTCGCTCCCTGAAGGCAGTAGGCGGGGTGGAGTGAGTACGTTCGGTGCTTACGCACCGGGTTGACGCTGCGACACTCCACCCCTGAAAGGGGAACTGTGGAGATACCGGGTATCTCCACAGATACCATTGCAAACACATACGTTACCGCCAGCCGGTATCCGCAGAGATACCAAGGTATCTGTACCGGCGAAAGGGATTTAAGCATGGGCGAGGCGAATGGATCGTTGATGCCGTTAGCGGAAAACCAGCAGGTCCGGGAGAAACGCTCGCAGAACCTGAGTACCAAGCTCACGGAGGCCGAAGCCAAATCCATTGAGGAAGCGGCCCTGCGAGCCGGAAAGTCACCGAGCGAGTGGGCGCGCGAGGTGCTGCTGCGCGGTGTTCATGGCACAAATCCCGGAACGCTTCAGATGCACATCTTCACCGAGTTGGTGGCGATTGAATTGGCGGTAATGAATGCGCTCGAACCGCTGCTCCGGGGAGAAAAACTCTCGCGTGAACAGACAGCGCAGATCTTCCGCGAGATACAGGCAACCAAGGCCGCACGAGCGAGAGAAATTCTCATCAAGCGGTCGCAGACGAGTGGGAAGTAGTCATGGCAGACGTACAACAATGGGGCCGCAGGGAGTCCCTGATCTGGCCGCCGCGCGGGTATCTGTACACTCTGGGCGCGTTCTTTCTTGCGCTGGTCGCCACCGGATTTTTCGCGTGGCTCCGGTTCGAGTATGGCCTGCAACCACTCGAACGCTATTACCTGCCCTATTATCTCCGCAGCGAAACAGTCGGAACCCTTCATCCGTCCGGCGTCTACCAGTTGCTTCTGATTTCCGGCGGGTCATCGGGCACGCGGCCCGCTCTCAATGCGGACGTGCAGCCGGGATTGACACCGCAGCCATCCGGCAAACCCTTGCCGGTTGCCCTCTCCGCCGAGGCGCGGCAACAGGGCTACCATTCTCTCTTTCGTGAGGCTCCACGCCGGTACTCTAATAAGGCGCTGCACGGCTGGATTGCGCGCTGGATTTATGGTGGGCAATCTGTCTGGCAATTCTTCTCATGGCAAATCATTTTCGGAGTTGCGGTCTTCCTGATTCAGCTTCCGCTCTCGATTCCGAAAGACATCCGCCGGCTCAAAGATCTGCGCTATGGCCGCCGCCTCAAAGGGCCGATTCTCGTCAACCCGAAGGAATTCAACCAGGCGATTGAAGGCGATGGCATTGCTATTACGACCACCCGCGTGAGGCATCCGTTAGGCATCCCGCGCAACGCCGAGAACAAGCATTTTCTGATTGTCGGCGACACCGGCTCAGGAAAAACCAGCATCATCCGGCAGATGCTTTTTCAGGTTGAGAAGCGCGGCGAAAGCGCCATCGTCTACGACCCGGCCTGCGAGTTCATCAAGCAGTTCTATCATCCGCGCCGCGGCGACATCGTGCTCAACCCTCTCGACGCCCGAATGCCGTACTGGAGTCCATCACTCGAACTGCGCCGCCGAGCGGAGGCCAAGGCCATCGCAGTCTCGATGTACCAGCCCCAGGGAGTCACCAACAAGTTCTTTGTTGAAGCGCCACAGAAAATCTTTGCCCATCTGCTCACCTTCCTGCCCACGCCTGCCGAGTTGGTTGAGTGGATGTCCAATCCCGCCGAGATCGACCAGCGGGTGCGCCGCACCGAATACTGGGCGTTGATTGATCCGCGCGCTCCGCATCAGCGCGAAGGTGTGCTCGGTTCGCTCAATATGACCGCGGACAGTTTCCGGCTGCTCCCCAGGCAGGAAGACACTACTTCGACATGGACCGCGACAAAGTGGGCCGAGGAGCGCCGCGGATGGATTTTCATTACCTCACGACCCGCCTTGCGCGAAGCCCTGCGCCCGCTTGTCAGCCTGTGGATCGATCTGCTGGTTTTGCGCTTGCTGAATGAACCTGACCCCGGCCAGAAGCCGGTCTGGCTCGTCATTGACGAGCTGGCAACCCTGCAACGGTTGCCGCAGCTTCACACGGCGATTACCGAGAATCGCAAGTCGCAAAATCCGGTTGTTCTCGGCTTCCAGGGGCGCAGCCAGATGGAAGCCCGTTACGGCGATGACGCCGAGGCCATGCTGTCGCAGCCGGCCACGAAAATCTTTCTGCGCACCAGCGAGCCGCGCGCCGCCAAATGGGTCAGCGAGGCCATCGGCGAAGTAGAAGTTGAGCGGCTGCGCGAAACCCATTACGACGGCACCCGTGCAGGCCGGAATTTTGCCCTTGACCGGCAGACGGAGCCGCTGGTTCTGCCTTCGGAAATCTCCGGCCTTCAGGATCTCCGGGCCTTCCTCAAATACGGCAATCACGTGGCGCGCTTCTCCTTCCCGTTTATTGAAATTGAAGAGAAACATCCCGCTTTCATCGAACGCAAGATGGACGATTTGATCGTGCCCGTGAAGGTTTCAGAACCGGAACCGCAGGAAACTGACACTCATATTCCTGCACCCGCTGAGACAGGTAGTTCCTTGCAAATTCAGGTGGAGTAAGCCACCATGCTGACCATCTCCAAGCCGCTTTCCTCCGGTCAGGCGCAGAGTTACCACAAGAAGGAGTTCACGTCTCAGGAACAGAATTACTGGTCGCAGCGCGGCGAGATTGCAGGCGAGTGGCAGGGCAGATTGGCTGCAAAATTCGGATTGAGCGGTCCGGTCTCGGAGGCTGATTTCGCGCGGCTCAGCCAGGGACAGCACCCGCAAACCGGCGAACAGCTTGTCCGGCAGCGCGCCTCCTATCAATACGAGGACTCTAACGGGAAGACTATCAAAACGATGGAACACCGGGCCGGGTGGGATGCGACCTTTTCCGCCCCCAAATCCGTGTCGCTGACAGCGTTGGTAGGCAGGGACCATCGTGTGCGCGAGGCGCACCGCGAGGCCGTTACTGCCGCGCTCAAGGAACTGGAGAGCTATACGCAGGCGCGCATCGGCGGCAATCATCTGCCAGAAACTACCGGCAAATTCATCGTTGCAAAATTCGAGCACGACACCGCGCGTCCGGTCGATGGCTATGTTGCGCCCCAACTCCATACGCACGCCGTCCTCTTCAATGTAACCGAGCGGGCAAATGGCGAGACCCGAGCCATCCAGCCGCAAAGCCTGTTTGCTTCGCAGCAGTTCGCCACGGCCATCTACCAATCTGAACTGATGTATCGACTCCGCCAGCTTGGATACGAAATCACAGCAGGCCGCAGCGGCGCGCCGGAGATCAAAGGCTATACGCAGGAGTATCTGGACGCGTCCAGTCCCCGCAGCCAGCAGATACGGGAGTACCTGGAACGCATGGGCCGCTCCGGCAGTGAGGCTGCTGAAATCGCGGCCCATTCAACGCGCGACCGAAAGGAAGTCCATTCAACCGCGGAGGTCATGGCCGCCCACAGAAAACTTGCCGCGGAGTTCGGATACCAGGCGGAAGCTGTGGTTCGCGCGGCGCAGGAACGGATGCGGCATCAGGAGTACAACCTGTCGCCGGAGCGATCCCTGAACCGCGCCCGTGAGGCTGTCACCTTTGCCCGCGATAAGAACTTTGAGCGCGAAGCTGTTGTGGATGAACGCTTGCTCGTCCGCGATGCCCTGCGCCGCGGCATGGGAGAAATTACCTATTCACAGGTTCGCGCCAATCTAGAAAGCCGCACTGCGGCGGGTGAATTTCAGGCAGTCAAACGTCCCTACAATGTACCGGGACGCAAGTTCACAACGGCCAGAACGATCCGGGAAGAACAGGAAATCGTCAGTCTGATGCGCACAGGGAAGAACCAGCTTGCGCCTGTGTTTCCGCAGCAACACGCCGTTACCGTTGCTGCCCGGCATCCGCATCTCAATCATTCGCAAAGAACCGTCGTGGAGGATGTACTCACCTCGCCGGACCGCATTCACGGTATCCAGGGAGTCGCCGGCGGAGGTAAGACGACGACGCTCTCCGTAATCCGTCAGGCTGTGGAAGGTCAAGGCTATAACGTGAAAGGTTTCGCGCCCACGTCACGCGCGGCGAAATTGCTTCGGGAGGCGGGAATGGATGCGAGCACGTTGCAAAGTTTCCTCGTAAAGTCAGCCCAAATGAATGATGGCGCCGGACAAAAGCACTTTTACTTTGTTGATGAATCGAGTCTCGCAAGCACCCGCCAGATGCGCGACTTTCTCGCCCGGCTCGGATTTCAGGACCGCGTGCTCCTGATCGGCGATACGCGCCAGCACCAGGGAGTGGAAGCGGGCCGTCCTTTCGAGCAGTTGCAGCAGGCGGGAATGCGCACGGCAAAGCTGGACCAGATTGTCCGGCAAAAAGACCCGGCGCTCAAGTCCGCCGTTGAATTGCTGGCGCATGGCAGGAGTGCCGCCGCTCTTATCGCACTCAGAGATCAGGGACGCATTCAGGAAATCCCGGACCGGCAGAAGCGTATTCAGACCGTTGCTCGGATGTATGCCGCTTCGCCGGAAAATACGCTGATTGTTTCGCCCGACAATGCCTCCCGGCGCGATTTGAACCTCGCCGTTCGGGAGCAATTGCGAGCTAATGGAACACTCGCTCATAGCGAGCATTCATTCGGCATTCTTGTGCAGCGGCAGGAAATGACGGGAGCGGACCGCTCCTGGGCGAACCATTATGAGATCGGCGATGTGGTCCGCTATACGCGCGGCAGCAAGACCGTCGGCATCGAGGCTGGCTCCTACTCAACCGTCTTGGGAGTGCAAGCAGCCTCCAATCTCCTCACAGTTCAGACCGAAGCCGGGAATCGCATCACCTACGATCCTCGTCGCCTCTCCGGCGTCTCCGTCTACCGTGGAGCAACGCACGAGTTCTCTGTCGGAGACCGCATCCAGTTTACGGCCCCGGACAAAACGCTCCGAGTCGCCAACCGCGATCTTGCCATCATCGAATCCATTGCGCCGGACGGCCACATAACCGCCCGGCTCGACAACCATCGTCAAATCGAATTCAACCCAGCCGAGCATCGCCACTTCGACCACGGATATGCGGTCACCAGTCACAGCTCCCAGGGCCTCACCGCCGAGCGCGTCCTCGTCCACGCCGATACCACTGTGCATCCGGACCTGCTTAGTTCACGGTTCGGGTATGTCGCGGTCTCGCGCGCCAGCCACCAGGCCATGATCTTCACGGACGACGTGAACCGGCTCGGGCACCAACTCGGAACAGAAGTGAGCAAGACCTCGGCGCTTGAAGTTCGCCAGGACCAATTCATCACACAAGGAATCTCCATTAGCTAGAGTGAGCGAGGACTTTGCAGATTGCCACTGAACCGCACCAAAACTGGAAAATGGAACAAGGCAGCCCACTGCTAGCCGAAAACAGATTCTCGCAATAGCGTCGCGAGAATCTGTTTGGACGTTTGAACCCAGTCCTGATTGTGACGGAACCCAAGGTAGTTCTATTTCTTAATTCGCGGATCGAAAGGATAGGCGATCGATTCAACGATCCGAAATTTGGCTGCATCCGGATGCGAGGGATTGAATAGATAGTTCATGGTTTCTGGCACGATGACGCTTGGAACGCGGAGGAGGACGCTCTCGTTCCGTTCCAGCCACGCCGATCCCAGATCGCGCGTCACCTCAACCCGCGCACGCCAGTCATCCGGCAGCTCGCCGGTTCTGACCGACGGAGTGTCAATCTCCGGCCCACCGATTTTTAGCAGCGTGAATTCAGGCGGTACATCGTTCGCGCTCGTGTGTACGCACACTTCGAGCAAGGACGATGCTGGGCTATCGGCGAGATAGACGATCGCACGTCCTGCGTAATGCCATCGCCCGGCGGCTCGAAGCCCACCCGTTCCGCTCAGATCACGATGACGGCTGATCCGCCACAAGACCATCAGACGAACATGCCTTCGTCAATCTGGATCAGCAGTTCCTCAACGATTCGGCTGCCGGTGTCCGTGTAGAGTAGCGAGAGCGGTGTGCGTCCATCGAGGCGCGGATGCGGCTTACGCAGCCATGCTAGAGCGTGTTCCCGGCTTCCATACACCGTTTCCGCCAGCGACAACACACGAATCACGCGCAATACGCGATCCGACTCCTCGACCGTCAGCTTTTCCCGCCTGGAGCGGCGATGCTGTAGGGTTCGGGAGGGAATGATTACAGCATCAATCTCCGCGCGTTCCAGTCCAAGCGCAGCCAGCCGCTTGATGATCGAGGGTGCCAGTCGCCCCTCCACAATGCGGAGGATCTCATCTTCCGTGGCCGGAGGCTCTAGCCCCAACCAGTCACCGATTTGGGTGTTCGCGGCATTCATCAACTACATTATGCCACATAATGAACGGCAAAGTGTCGCCTAACGTGGTGAACCATCCGCAAGCCGATGCTATCCCGGCCTTTTTTTCTTGTGCGGTTCAGCTCCACGTACAACAATAGTTTTTCAGATACTTGCCAGAAGATAGGACGTTGAGTTCGTGGGGACTAGTACTGCCATTGGTTTCGAGTCAAAGCTCTGGGCGGCGGCGGATGCTCTCCGCAACAACATGGATGCCGCTGAATACAAGCATGTTGTTCTTGGTCTGCTCTTCCTCAAATACATTTCGGATGCCTTCGAAGCGAAGCACGCCGAGCTTGGAGAGCCAGCGGAAAGACGGCGCCGACCCCGAGGACCCGGACGAATACCGTGCCGTCCGCATCTTCTGGGTTCCCAAAGAGGCGCGATGGTTGCATCTGCGGGCCAGCGCGCCCCAGCCGAAGATCGGCACCATCGTGGACGACGCAATGGCGGCCATCGAGCGCGACAATCCCTCGCTCAAGGGCGTCCTGCCCAAGGATTACGGACGGCCCGGCCTGGACAAAACCCGCTTGGGCCAGCTCATCAATCTGATCAGCGACATCGGTCTCGGCAGCCCGGCCGACCGCGCCAAAGACATCCTCGGCCGCGTTTACGAATACTTTCTTTCCCAGTTCGCCAGCGCCGAGGGCAAAAAGGGTGGGCAGTTCTATACGCCGTCGCATGTCGTCCGCGTGCTGGTCGAGATGCTCGCGCCGTACAAAGGCCGCGTCTACGATCCCTGCTGCGGGTCTGGCGGCATGTTCGTCCAGAGCGAAAAGTTCATCGAGGCGCACAGCGGCAAAATCGGCGACATCTCCATCTATGGGCAGGAGTCGAACTACACCACCTGGCGGCTGGCGAAGATGAATCTCGCCATCCGGGGCATCGACGCGCAGATCGGGCATGGCGATACGTTTCACGCCGACAAGCACCCCGACCTCAAGGCCGACTACGTGCTTGCCAACCCGCCGTTCAATGACAGCGACTGGCGCGGCGAGCTGCTCAAGGAAGACAAGCGCTGGGTCTATGGCCTGCCGCCCGCCGGGAACGCCAACTTCGCCTGGGTGCAGCACTTTCTCTGGCACCTCGCGCCGACAGGGATTGCCGGATTCGTGCTGGCGAACGGCTCTATGTCGTCGAATCAGTCCGGCGAGGGCGAAATTCGCAAGAACATCATCGAAGCTGACCTGGTGGACTGCATGGTGGCGCTACCCGGCCAGCTCTTCTACTCGACACAGATTCCGGTTTGTCTCTGGTTCCTCACGCGTAGCAAAAAGCGGAACGGCTTCCGTGAGCGGCGAGGCGAGACGCTCTTTATCGACGCGCGCAAGCTCGGCACACTCACTGACCGCGTGCACCGCGAACTAACGGACGAGGACATTGCCCGCATCACCGGCACCTATCACGCATGGCGCGGCGACAAGGGAGCGGGCAAATACGAAGACGTGCCGGGGTTCTGCAAAGCCGCCAAGCTCGAAGAGATCCGCAAGCACGGCCACGTGCTCACGCCGGGCCGCTATGTCGGCGCCGAGGCTGTTGCGGACGACGGCGAGCCCTTCGAGGAGAAGATGGCTCGCCTTGCCGCCACGCTCCGCCAGCAGCAGGCCGAGGCCGCCCGGTTGGATGCAGCCATCGCCGCCAACCTGAAGGAGTTGGGCTATGGCGAGTGAGCTAATTCCAAGTGAGCGTGTTGCTGCTGGCAGTCCCAATGGCCTGCCGGTGCATGTGCTCGTCGCGCGGGAAAGCGGAACCGGCAACTGCCACGTGGTCACGGTGTATCGGCCGGACCCTGCGCTATGGAGCAGTGACTTCAAGACAAGGAGGCAATCATGAACTGTGTTCTCTGTAAGAACGGCGCAACCCACCCCGGCAAGGTGACGGTGACGCTGGAGCGCGGAACCACCGTGGTGGTGGTACGCGAAGTGCCTGCTGAGGTCTGCGAAAACTGCGGCGAATACTATCTCGATGCTCCCGTCGCGGAGCAGGTCTACCGGCAGGGCGAGGCCGCCGTCGAGCGCCGCGCCGAGGTAGAAATCCTGCGCTATGCGGCATAGAGGCCGACAGAACCGTCATGGACCGCGAAGGCATACCCGATTGGATGGCAACTGGTAAGGATTCTTTACCAGTTCAAACAGCGAGCGAACCGGCAGAGCAGGCAACTGTCAAGCAATGCTTGACAGTTCCACCAGACATCTCTGGGTGGGTGCGCAGCCAGCTTGAATCCAGCCAGCCAGCGGGAGACTTCGACCGCGCCGTCGGACAGGTCCGGCAACTGGGCACGCCCAAGCCAAAACGCACACGCAGGGGAAAGAAAGGTGCGGGGGAAGAGGAGCTTGGGTATGGCAGGTGAGTGGAAAACGTTTCGCCTTGGAGATATAGTCGAAATCTTCGACGGCCCTCACGCTACACCTAAGAAGACAGACAGCGGACCTGTTTTTCTCGGCATCTGGAATTTCTCAAACGGAAGGCTTGATCTTTCGGAAACAGAGCATCTTTCAGAGAACGACTTTGAACGATGGAGCCGTAGGGTAACTCCCTCGGCAGGCGATATTGTCTTTTCCTATGAAACAAGGCTGGGCGAAGCTGCCGCAATACCTCCTAATCTTAAGTGCTGCCTTGGTCGCCGCATGGGGCTTCTCCGTCCTAAGAACAGATCAATCGACAGCCGCTTTCTCCTCTATGCATATCTTGGGCCTGAATTCCAGGACACTATCCGCGAGCGGACGATTCATGGAAGCACGGTGGACCGCATACCACTTGTGGAACTCCCGGAATTCCCTATTCGAATACCTGATATCGCAGAACAGCGGGTAATCGCAAATGTCCTGGGATCGCTCGATGACAAGATCGAACTGAACCGGAAGATGAACGAGACGCTGGAGGCGATGGCGCGAGCGCTCTTCAAGTCGTGGTTTGTGGACTTCGATCCTGTCCGCGCCAAAGCCGAAGGCCGCGACACCGGCCTCCCCGCTCCCATCGCCGCCCTCTTCCCCAACTCCTTCGCAGACTCCTCACTCGGCAAGATTCCCAAAGGATGGACCGTATCTCAACTCGGCACTTTCGCCGAAGTAATCGACTGCCTACATTCCAAAAAGCCGGAACGGCGGGTGAAAGGGCGTCCGTTGCTGCAACTGTGGAACATTAGACAGGACGCCATCCTCGATATGACCGATCCATACTTCATCGCTGAGGAGGACTACGAAAAATGGATCTCACGGATTGAGGCTAGTCGCGGCGACTGCGTAATCACAAACGTCGGCCGTGTCGGCGCGGTCGCGCAAATTCCGGAAGGGTTCAAAGCGGCACTGGGCAGAAACATGACGGCGATTCGTTGCCGTAGCGGGCATCCATTTCCTACATTTCTCGTGCAGGCGCTGACATCGAGGGCAATGTTGGAGGAAATCGACCTCCGGACGGACAGCGGAACGATATTGGACTCGCTGAATGTCCGGAATATCCCAAAGTTGAGGGTCGTGCTCCCTCCCATTTCGGTGCTCTCCGAATTCGAGCGTTGCTGCCGTCCATTGCGTGCTCGTATGGAGTATCTGCAGAATGAATCCGTCACGCTCGCAAATGTTAGAGATTCATTGCTGCCCAAGCTCATCTCCGGCGAGATCCGGCTGAACAGGGTCGCATCTCTTGTGGAGGCTAACGCGTGACGTGACCAACTGTGTGGGACGCGGAATACGAATCGGTACCTAGCGAAGGCTGGGATCACTGGCTCGAATACGAGGATCTGCTCGGTAACATGTTTCACACTTGGCACACAAAGATCCACCAGCAGGCGTGGAAACAAACTGCACAGGAAGCCGCCTGAACTGGCGTGGCGAAGGAGAAGCTCATTCACTAATGGCGCCGACCAAGGATTTTGTGCTCAATGCGCTGCTTCAGCGTAATTTTCTGCCGAGCCAGAAGAGGTCACGGGAAGAATTGCCGCCGATCTTTTCTTCCCTCGACTTCTCGCCTAGCGTGGCGCGGCAATTAGTAGAGAACGTCAAGCCACGGAACGATGGTTGGGATGCGGTCGACTACAGGCTTACCCGTTTCAACGGCATATCCCGCCCGCTGGCGATTCCACATCCGCAAGGCTTCGCATTATTCGCACTTTGTGTCCACGAACACTGGGACGAATTCGCCTACATCGGCCGAAATCATGCCAGCCTGATTCGACCTCGCCAGCACCGTGATGGTCGCCTAATCATCATGGACTACGAGAAGAGCGTAGAGAAGAGCCGCCGGATCGCGCGCCTCGAATTTGCCAAACGTTATGCTGTTCACACCGACATCGCAAATTTCTTCCCAAGCGTGTACTCCCACGCGCTTCCATGGGCTCTCGTCGGTTTCTCAGAAGCAAAGCGCAAGAAATGTGACAAAAATGAATGGTTCAACATACTCGACCAGAGGCTGAGATGGATGAAGCGTAACGAGACCCAAGGTATCGCGATAGGCCCCGCAACCTCCAACATCGTGAGCGAAGCAATTCTCGCGAAGATCGATGAGCAGCTACTGAGGGCAGGTTTCGAATTCGTACGTTTCATTGACGACTACACCGCATACTGCGAGACCGAGGACCGAGCCCAAGAATTTATCCGAAGGCTGGGCGAACTGCTCGCGCAATACAAACTCGCGCTCAACATCAAGAAGACCGAAATCCTCCGACTTCCCCGACCGGCCGTTGATAGCTGGGTTACGGTTCTCTCCGCGAATGCTCCACGAGATGGAATCATCGAACCATATGATGCAAACAACTACTTCAATCTCGCGCTCTCGTTGGCGCGTGAAACACCAGACGGAAGCGTTCTGAAATTTGCGTTAAAGACGTTATCGCGCAAGAAGCTTTCAGCAAACGCGGCAAATGAACTCCTGCCTCAAGCGATCGGCCTCTGCTTTCATCAGCCGACACTTTTGCCGCTGTTGGATGCACTCTTTAATCAGGCGGTTCTCCCCGATGAATTCCCCTACTGCAAGCAGTTCAACGTAATCGCCAAGGAAAATGCCCGGTACCGCCGCTCAGACGGCATGTGCTGGGCGCTACATTACCTGAAGAGGTTCGAGCAGCAAGTGGACGATGACGTAGCCCGAGCAGTCATTGAATCCGGTGATTGCATGAGCCTCCTGTTGCTATCCCATGCAACTGGAGCTATCCACAAGCGTAAGGTGATCGAGTTTTGCAGCCAACTCAATGGTGCCCACCCTCCATACGAGCTGGATCAATATTGGATCTTGCTTTATCAGCTATTTCTCGAAAATGAAATTACGAATCCGTATGCGAATGATCAAACTTTTGATGTGCTGAAGTGCAATAGAGTCTCGTTCGTCAAGGGCCGATGCGGATGACCCAGGTGAAGAGCCAACGAATGAACTGGCCGCCAGCGGACCGCTCGAGGCGGAGTTGGTCGAATGAGAAATTCGCCAAATCTTGTTCTCGACGGTACCCGCTCGACGCGGAGTTTGACCGTGCAGTGCTCGGCATTGTCAATGATCCGGGCGGACCGCTATAGCGTGATCGAGGGAAAGGGTATGGAGGCCAGCAAGTTCACCGAATCCGTTGTCGAAGAGGCCGCTCTGGAATGGCTGGAGCATCTGGGCTACACGGTTCTCCACGGGCCGGAGATCGCGGCCGGCGAGGCGGCCGTCGAACGCGACGATTCCGGTTATCGCGATGTAGTCCTGGAGCGGCGGCTTAAACAGGCGCTTCAACGACTCAACCCCACGCTGCCGCCTGCGGCGCTCGATGACGCCTACAAGCGCGTGACACGCCTGGACGAGCCGTCGCTCACTTCCCGCAATCACGCCTTCCATAAAATGCTCGTCGAAGAAGTGAACGTCGAGTTCACGCGGCCGGACGGCTCCATCGGCGGCGGCCAGGTCAAGCTGATCGATTTCGGCGACGCTGCCAATAACGATTGGGTAGCGGTCAATCAATTCACTGTCGTGGAAGGCCAGAACGAGCGCCGGCTCGACGTACTGATCTTCGTAAACGGCCTGCCGCTGATCCTGATGGAACTGAAGAATCCAGCGGACGAAAACGCCACCATCTGGAAGGCGTACGACCAGATCCAGACGTACAAGGAACAGATTCCTTCGCTCTTCGCCTATAACGAGGCCCTGATTGTGTCAGACGGAGTAGAGGCGCGCGTAGGGTCGTTGACCGCAAGCCAGGAGTGGTTCATGCCTTGGCGCACGATTGAGGGGGAAAAGCTGGCCCCCAAATCCCTGCCGCAGCTTCAGGTCGTGCTTCAGGGGCTGCTCGACAAGCGGCGCCTTCTGGATTTTCTCCGCTATTTCATCGTCTTCGAGGATGAGGGCGGCGGCAATCTGACCAAGAAAATCAGCGGCTACCATCAATTCCACGCAGTTAACCGGGCACTGGACGCCACTTTATCCGCTACCCGTGAAGAGGGCGACCGGCGCGTGGGGGTAGTGTGGCACACCCAAGGTAGCGGCAAGAGCCTGACTATGGCTTTTTATGCCGGGCGTCTGGTACTGGAGCCTGCGCTTCAGAATCCGACGATTGTAGTCATTACCGACCGCAACGATCTGGACGACCAGCTATATGGCACGTTTTCCTGCTGCCATGAATTGCTGCGGCAAGATCCCGTGCAAGCTGAGAGCCGCGACGATTTGCGTGCGCGCCTGCAGGTCACGACGGGCGGAGTCGTCTTTACGACGATTCAGAAGTTCATGCCGGCCGAGGACGACCGTGATCCGGCTCTCTCGACACGTCGAAACATCATTGTGATTGCCGACGAAGCTCATCGCAGTCAGTACGATTTTATCGACGGCTTTGCCCGGCACATGCGGGACGCATTGCCGAATGCATCGTTCATCGGGTTTACCGGAACACCGATTGAGAAGACCGATGCTAATACCCGCGCTGTCTTTGGCGATTACATCAGCGTGTATGACATCCAGCGAGCGGTTGAAGACAAGGCGACGGTATCCATCTATTACGAGAGCCGCCTGGCTAAACTCGATCTCGACGAGCGCGAGAAGCCAAAACTTGACCCTTACTTTGAGGAGGCCACGGAAGGCGAAGAGATTGAGCGCAAAGAGAAGCTGCGCACCAAATGGGCTGCCGTAGAAGCTCTGGTTGGCACAGAAAAGCGTCTCCAGCTTGTGGCCCAGGACATCGTGAAGCATTTCGAGGAGCGACTGGCAGCTATGGATGGCAAAGCGATGATCGTCTGCATGAGCCGCCGTATCTGCGTTGAGCTCTACAACCAAATTGCGAAGCTGCGTCCTGACTGGCATAACGACAATGACGACGCCGGGCTGATGAAAATCGTGATGACTGGTTCCGCCTCGGATGGTCCGGCCTGGCAGCAGCATATCCGCAACAAGCCCCGGCGCGAAGCTCTGGCCAAGCGATTCAAGAACGCGAAGGATCCATTCAAGGTGGTGATTGTTCGCGACATGTGGCTCACTGGTTTCGATGCGCCATGCCTCCACACAATGTATCTGGACAAACCCATGCGTGGGCATGGGTTGATGCAAGCGATAGCCAGGGTGAATCGCGTATTTAAGGACAAGCCAGGCGGCCTCGTGGTCGATTACCTTGGGATTGCGCATGAGCTGAAGCAGGCGTTGGCGATATACACGGAAAGCGGCGGTCAGGGTCGCACCGCGATTCCGCAGGAAGAAGCTGTCGCGACGATGCTGGAAAAATACGAAATCTGCCGCGGGCTGTTCCACGGCTTCGATTGGTCCGTATGGATAAGCGGCACGTCGAGCCAAAAGCTCGCTCTCCTTCCAAATGCTCAGGAGCACATTCTTCGGCAGGCAGACGGCAAGCGCCGTTTGGCCCAGGCGGTCACCGAATTATCCATCGCATTCGCCCTTGCCGTTCCGCACGATGAAGCGATGAAGATCCGGGATGACGTCGGCTTCTTCCAGGCCGTTCGGAATGTTCTGGCAAAATCAGCCGATCAACAGCAGCGGCCGGACCAAGAACTCGATGCCGCTATCCGGCAAATCGTTTCCCGCGCCATCGTCACAGATGGAGTCGTTGATATCTTCTCTGCGGCAGGACTGAAGAAACCGGATCTTTCAGTGCTTTCCGACGAGTTCCTTGCCGAAGTCGGACGGCTTCCGCAGAAGAACCTTGCCGTGGAATTACTGCGGAAGCTGCTCAACGGTGAAATTCGCACCCGATCGCGCCGTAACGTGGTCAAGTCGCGCTTCTTCTCCGAACTCCTGGAAAACAGTCTTCGCAAGTATCAGAATCGCGCAATCCAGGCAGCCCAGGTGATAGAGGAACTGATTGGCCTCGCCAAGCAAATGCGGGAAGACGCGGCCAGGGGCGTCGCACTGAATCTGACGGACGACGAGATAGCCTTTTACGATGCCCTCGAAACCAACGACAGCGCCGTGAACCTGCTCGGCGACGAGACATTGAAGACGATTGCGCGCGAGCTGGTCGAAACGGTGCGCAAGAACACCACCATCGATTGGACAATTCGAGAGAACGTTCGCGCCCATCTGCGCGTCCTGGTAAAACGCATTCTTCGTAAATACGGCTATCCGCCGGATAAACAAGAGCGTGCCACACAAACTGTGCTGGAACAAGCGGAGGTGCTTTCGGCAAACTGGGCTTCAGCCTAATCCCTGAACGCCGCCTCCGAGATGCAAATCGCTTTGGCTACGCAGAGTGATCCCAGAACTCACCAAACCTTGGCAAGGTTCTCCAGGCTTTGACGGTAATCTTGCTGGTCAATTCTGGTCCGCACCCCGAATTCTCCGAGGAGCGTCATCATCTGCCCGACTGGCAGACCCGCCACTTCAGCGGCCTTGCCCAGCGACGCCTCGCCTTTCCTGTACTTTTCCAAGGCAAGCAGCACCCTGCCGCGCGTCACCAGATCGCGCACCGCCTTTGACAGGTCGCTCCGCTCCTCCCGGCTGATCGCATTGAGGAACTCGTAATTCTCCCGGTCCATGCGGATACTCATCGTCTTGGTCATGCCTAGTCCTCCAGCCTTCGCTTCGCGTCTTCGAGAATCGAACTCTTGTAACGCCCGTACCTTGCGAGTGATGCGAGACGAGCCAGCGCTTCGTCTTTGTCGATCAGCCTCTTCTGCCGGCTTCGCAGCAGGATAGCGATTGCCGTGGTGAAAGGAACTCCCGTCAGTTTGCAGGCATTTATGCCGCGCTTGTCATCAATGCCCATCAGCCGCGCTTTCTCCTGCAAGGCAAGGGCGACGGCTTCCGATTCTCCGCGCCCCATGCTGAAGTCCGCTTCCAGTTTCAGCACCAGCTTCCTGTTTTTCACGCTCCATACCGTGATTCTCGACTCGTCTACCGCTTTTTGAATCACGAGAGCGTCGAGAGTCTTTTTGCCGCCGCAACATTCCTCTTCGACGGCCCGCGGTATCGCAACCTCCATCCCGATTTCGCTCAGAAACAGGTCCAGCAATTCGATCCTGGCAATCAGGATCAACGTCGATGAGTCGAAGACAAACATTATGACAAACTATTACAAATGTAATTATAGGCTCTTTTTCCTGACCGGACAAATCTGATTTCAAGGGGAAGGAGCACCTTCCCTGTCTCCAGCCGCCAAAATGCGGGCATCTTTCGCCACCCATCCCAACGGGGCCTTCCATGAGAAGGCCCCCGGTTGTCAAGCGAATAGCGTTCTGCGATCCTGTCCGAAACGGAAGGAGTCTGCGATGCGAGTTGCTATCGTTTCTGACATTCACGGCAACAGGACGGCTTTTGAAGCTGTCTTAGCCGATTTGAAGCAGACTTCTCCCGATATTGTCTTTCACGGTGGAGACCTCGCGGATGCTGGATCTGGGCCGGTCGAGATCGTAGATCAGATTCGCAACCTCGGATGGAAAGGTGTCGCCGGAAACACAGACCAGATGCTCGCATCTCCAGAAACGTTTGAGACTTTCGCGAATCGAGCTCCCAAACTAGCTTCCCTCTGGGACGCCATCCGGAATATGGCTGCATTCACGCGTGAACGATTAGGAGAAGAGCGTCTGTCATGGCTGCGCAGCCTTCCTCTGATGCAAATAAATGAGCTGGTCGCTCTTGTTCATGCAAGCCCCGGAAATCCTTGGGTTGCACCTTCAGCGCAAGACAGCGATGAACAATTCAACTCTGTGTATTCCTCAATCGCCCAAACAATCGTCGTCTATGGACATATTCACCAGCCTTTCGTCCGAAGAATCGGATCCCAAACCATAGCCAATTCCGGAAGCGTTGGACAACCGCACGATGGGGACCATCGGTCGAGCTATCTTTTGATCGACGGTTTCCAAGTCGAAATCCGTCGCGTGGAGTATGAGCTCGAACGAGAGATTCAAGCTGTGCGATCCAGTGGACTCCCACATGCAGAGTGGATCGTAAGAACAATCGAGAGCGCTTCTCCTCAAATGCCATAACGTCTTGCCGATCAAACTGTCGCCACCCTTCCATCCGCACTCTGTGAGGGCTTGATGTATGCCCGGTGCAAGTTGGGTGTTACTCGATTCAGCTGGTGCTGCCACCTGTTCCGCGGCTTCGCTCGCTATCTCTGTGGATAGGAGTTGCCAAACCCGCTTGACGCAGTCACCGAACTCGGCGTTACGACGATCTCTGTTATGCAGCCACTGCCGCAGTACCCAAGGTCGCTTGATGCAATGGCCGATAGACTTCTCCAGTAACCCAGAGATGATGGAGAACGACAGCGAGCTTGCGTGCAACACCGACGATGGCCCGCTTTCTTCCAAGACCCGCACCACGCGAGGCCAACGCAAGTCCCCAGCGTCTCAGGTCGCTATCGGCTCCGAAAGGACCGAGGATATGGTTCGCACTCTCAACCAGCAGAGAACGCAAGTAGGGATCGCCCTCCTTCGTGATGTGTAATTGTGGCTGGCTATTCCCAGAGTTGCGACGAGCTGGTTGGAGACCGATATAACAACTGCATCTCGGCTCTTATCGAATCGGTGTGGGTCTTCTAGCGTCAGGATAAACGTCAATGCGACAAGCGGCCCTACGCCATGAACCTGGGTTAGAAGTGCAACCTCCGGGTATGACGTTTTCCCGAGGTCGATGATCTTGCGGTTGTACTCTTTGATCTGCCCCGTAAGCGCCTTGATGCTGGCGAGCACTGGTTCCATCGCGATGCGCAGTTCTGGACTGAGATCTGAGCTTACATCCGGCTTGATAATGCGGCTGCTTGATCCATGTAATCTCTCCCCATTCGTTTTCACCAATCCACGAGCGGTGTTGATGAGGGTAGTACGCGAGCGGACGAGCGCCGCGCGGGCCCGAACAAGAGAAAGGTCTGCTTGGGCCTGGGCGCTCCGATGGGTAACAGGAGATAACAACTTCGGATCGACTCTGGCCAGACGTGCCAATGTCCGTGCATCCAGTCGATCATCCTTCTGGCGGCTCTGAGCGATCAGTCGCACATGTCGAGCGTTCGCCACGATCACTTCGTGACCGAACTTCGCTATGAGACGGCTTACCCAAGGTGAATGCGTCCCAGTCTCAAGTGCAACACGACTGAGCGCTATACTCTGCGAGACCTTTTGGTGTAGTTCGTACCTTATGTTCGTTGACTACTATGCCTGCGGCATCCAGAACGCAGTAGGCGCTGGATTTATCCCCGAGGTCCAAGCCAATCGTGAGTCGTTGTTCTTCGGTCTTTGGTCTGACTGTCTTCATCGCTGTTTCCTCCGGCTGTGAAGCTCATACGAAAACCGTACTCCCATAAGGCTTGTACTGGCCTTCTCATCCCATCTGTTCCTGCCCCGTAACGCCCGACACTGAAACCATGCGGTGCAGCGTTCGGCTGGCCTTGCCGTTCGGCATTCGTTTCCAGGCGAACTCTACGCTCCGCTCGGCTCCTTCTGTCAATCCCGCTTGTGCAGCTCCGCGCGACGCAACCTGCGCGCCGTGCTCGCTTCCGCGCCCCTTCGGGCTTCGGGGATTGACAGCGCCTCGCTGCGCTCTTTTTCGCCAGCCATGAAACGAATGTCTTTTTTTGGCCCACCAGGGCCGAAAACGGGCAAATCCACACAAGGAGCATCGTTATGCCATACGCCAACACCAACGCAGCTACCAGCCGCAACATCGCGCCGCATTTTTCCTGTGCGGCGCGATGTTGCGGATTTGCGGATTCAGGGGTGCACCAGAGTTACCGGGCGCGAATCAGACGATAGACGGCCGCGGTAGCAATGATGGGTAGAATCCCTGCGGCGAGAAATGCTGGCATGTATGAAACTCGATCGACAAGAAAGCCGACCGAAAAAGTAAACGCAGCTCCGACAAGCCCCGCGGCGAGGCCGCTCAAACCTGTCACGGAGGCAACGTGGGATTGCGGCAGGATGTCGGCGGGCAGTGTAAGGCCCATCGTCGACCATGCCGCATAACCCCACAAAGCGACGCAGATGAGTGCGAGCGCGCAATAGCTGTTCTGAACAAGTGCTGCGGGGATTCCAGCAAGAATTGGAATGCAGCTGATGCAGCAAACCATCAAACGGGCCCGCACAACCTGCATTCCACGTCGAACAAAGAAGTCGGCGAGAAATCCCCCAGTAAAGTTGCCAGCGTCAGCGGCAACAAAGGGAATCCAGGCGAACATCGTGATGCGCTGGAGACTGAATCCACGCGCGTCACTCAGATATTGGGGAAGCCAAAATACATAAAACCACCAGATCGGATCGGTGAGCGACCGGCCGATGACAATAGCCCAGACATTCGAGTCCCGCAGGAGTTTGGGCCACTGTCTTAGTCTTGGCTCAACTGCAGACTCATGTGGAGATTGACCGTCTCGAATCAGACTGGTCTCTTCTAAAGTGACCCGCGGGTGCTTATCCAAAGGGTAATAGACAAAAATCCATAGAGTCAGCCACGCTAAACCAAGAATGCCTGTGAACACAAAGGACCAGCGCCACCCAGCCGTCAATGCTATCCAGGGGATCGAGATTGCGGCCAACGCACCGCCAACGCTGGATCCGCTGTCGAAGATAGCTACGGCTACACCACGCTCCTTGGCAGGAAACCATTCAGCAACAGCCTTCGTAGCTCCCGGCCAATTGAACCCCTCTCCGACGCCGAGCATGAAACGAAAAACGGCGAAGGCTGGAACCGAGCTCGCAAGCGCGCTGAGGAGACTCACCGCGGACCACCAGGCTGCAGCGATCACAAGTCCAGCCTTCGTGCCGAGGGCGTCCAGCAGGATCCCGCCGGCCAACCAAGCAGTGGCATAGGACACCTGGAACGAGCTCAGGATCGCTCCTATATCTCTGTGTGCGAAATGGAATTGCCGAGCAATCAGCGGCGAGAGAACCGAGAACGTCTGCCGGCTCATATAATTGATCACGGTGGAGAGGAAGAGCGTCCACACAATCAGCCAGCGCACACGTCCTGAGGATTTACCCCGCAAATTCAGTGTCACCCCTCCAGGACGCCCACGATTCGAATTACGAGTTGATCTTGTGATCGACGATCTGTTCGGCAACTGGATCCCAGTACAGCTTCTTACCGCTCCAGTAAGATTGGGTAGCCATGATACAGACGATCGAGTGTGAAAATCCATGCTCCACAGTCGCATTGGGTTCTTTTCGGTCTCTCATTGCTTCGAGCCAATTAAGAATGTGTCTTTTGTCGTCGTCGTCCGGCCCCGCAGTGTTGGGTACGGGGGCACTGGGCACGCGGACATAGGCTCTCTCATCCGCCGCTGGACCAGCATCTGGTGCTTGCTGATAGATCGGGCCAGAGTCCACGGGATCATATTCGTGCCGACCGCCCTCTCGCGTCACAACAAATAACGAAGCGCCCTCACCTCCATAATTCTCAATCGTACCGTCACGTCCCTGAATGCGTGAGAAGCTCCGGTAGCTATTGCCGAACGTCGTCTTATAAGTATAGAGAAAGCCCTTTGGATATGTGACAGCTGCGACGCACGTGTCCGGGTTCTCTCGCTCGTCTTTCCACACGAAGATTCCGCCATTTGCTACGACGCTCTCCGGGTAGGCCTCATCGGTCCAAAGATGTACGAGGTCGCAACCATGACTCAGCCACTGATCAAAAATGCCCGATGAGAATTCCTTATACAGACGGAACTCCAGATAAACGTGCGGATCAAAAGGACGATAGGGGCGCCCAAGGAGCCAACGATTCCAATCTGTATCCTTTTCTTTAAGTTGTGATGTGCGCTGATGGAGCCATGTACTCCACTCCATCTTCTCGTCCCGCAACATACTCTCCGAGATACCCGTGTCTGCCTCGACGAAGCGCCACCGCTCCTCATTGACGTTCCATTCCTGTTCGATGTGCACGATCTGGCCAATTCGACCGGAACGAACAATATCGCGAACGGCAAGGGGAAAAGGTTGACTACGATGCTGCGTGCCCATCTGAACGACTTGTCTGGAGGCGCGAACCGCGTCCCGTGCATGCTTGGCTTCCTCCAGCACATTGGCGAATGGCTTCTCGACATAGCAATCCTTGCCTGCACTCACAACGTCGATGCATAGTTTGGCGTGCTGATGATCGGCGGTCGCGATCATGACTCCATCGATATCCTTTCGCTCCAACATCTCCTCGGCATACTTATGGACTGTCGGCGTCAGATGAAAGACCTTCTCGACCTGCCGGGCGCGGCGCTCGCGTGCCACTGACCACAGATCGCAAACTGCAACAATCTCCACTGGAATAGAGGCAGAAGCGAGCTGGGCCATATGCACGTGGCCCTGGCTCCTGGCTCCGCAGCCAAGCTGTCCCAGACGGATGCGGTCGTTCGCTCCTAGAACGCGTGCGTAAGACTTTGCATTCAAGCAAGCCGCTGCAACCGCAGTGCCCGTCGTCTTGAGAAATGTGCGGCGGTCTACTTCCCGCACACACTGAGAATTCCTCTCCAACTTGGTTTGAGAGTGCACTGTGACTTCTTGCACATTCGTCGTCATCGCGACCATCCCATGTTTGCTTTTCTGTATACCATTACCAAAGGAGTTTAACCGCCAACTGAAGTTCACGATTGTCGATTGCCGTGCTCTGGATCGTTCCGAATCCCCCAATAGGATTATTGGTGCTCGCAATCGGTCGTCCACTGCTGTCAAACGCAGGAAATGAGTCCAAAAATGGATACGGCTGACTGAAAACCGGATGGTTCAAAATGTTGAAGCCTTCAAAGCGGAACTGCAGGTTTAGCCGATCATGAATAGGAATGCTCTTCGAGGCATTCATGTCGAAGCCCGCGAACCCTGGACCGCGCAGCACATTGCGGGCTGCATTGCCGAAAACCTGAGCATTGGTGGGCAGTCGAAACGCTGCTAAGTTCCACCATTGTCTGATCGATCGTGGCCCACTGTTCGGGTTTGCATTGCTGGTAAGGGAGCAGTTATCCTGCTCAAACCCAACGTTCGTGACAGCTGGATCATTTGCGACGAGGCAGGAGATCGGGAAGCCAGAATGCAGAATTCCTATTCCGCTCAATTTCCACCCGCCCAGCACAGCATTGGTAGCCGGTGACATGTTCGAACCGAAATGGCGATCACGACCGAACGGCAGGTCAAAGAGAAGACTTGTTACAAAATTGTTCGTTACGTTGAAGTCGGATACACCGTAATCCAAATGGTGATTCCATATGTGGGGCGTTGCGGGTCCGTAGCCGCCGGTGCGCGTAGCCGATGCGACATCCAGTGCCTTCGACCACGTATAGGAACTTAGCAGAGTTAAGCCATGGAAAGCGTGCTCCTGGACTTTGACTTCGAGGGCATTGAAGTTCGCTGTGCCATGATGGTTCGTGTTGCCAAAAAAGGAAGCTAGGCCCGGGAATTGCGGCTGATTGTAGTGAACCGGCTGGGAAACTTGTGATCCACTAAAGTCTGGCAGACGCTGATTGATATCGATCTCCTGCGGCAGATGGGTCGATTCGGACCCGGCGTAGTTCACTTCGATGCTGAGATTGTTTGTAAGCGCCTGCTGAACTCCAAGACTCCACTGTTGTATTCGGGGCGTCCGTGAGCGGGGATCATAGCTTCCACCGCCTGGTTTAATCAGCGTCTCGGATTCGGTAAGAAACGCCTGATTGAAAACTGTATTGGTTTCGGAGTTCTGCAGGCGGACGGAACGCGGTGCACCGCGCGCCAGATCGAACCACACATTGGCGATGACGGGTGAGTAGAAGATTCCTGCGCCGACTCGAATCACAGTCTTGCCGTGCAGCACCGCCGGGCTCCAGGATAGTCCGACACGGGGAACGATGTTGCTGCGGTCTGGGAAAACCAGCGAGCGGCCAAATCGTCCATCGCGAACGAACGGCAAATAAGTGGGAGAGGTCGGATCGGAGTCTAGGCGGACATCAGGAAAGTTTTGATACGGATCACCGCTTCCCGCACGCACCATGGTAGCTACATGGTTCGTTCCCAAACCAAAGTAGTTGCCACTGCCGAAGTCGACGTTGAGGATTCCATTGTCCGTATCGTACCAATAAGGTGCGTAGTCATAGCGCGCGCCTATTGTAAGAGAGAGTTGGGGTGTCACTTGGAAATTGTCTTGAAGATAATATGACTGCGCCCAGCGGCGTAGATGGGTGTCGGTGTTTCCGACCGCCACCGCAGAGTTGTGACTAATGCCGAGCAGAAAGGATGCCACACTCAGGCCCTGTGCGGCCACGGGTGAGGTGGATCCATCGGGATTGATTTGAACTGGAGCCGTCGCTGAGGCATACGAAGTGAAGCTCCCACGCGGCATATTATCGGAAAAGATGTTGATCTGTTCTCGGCGGAACTCGGCACCTACCTTTAAAAACTGTCGCCCGCGCGCCCAAGCCCAGTCATCGCCGTACTGGAAGATGTTGTCTGCATTCTGCAGCGGATGTCCAAACGCATTCTCTCCCAGCGTCAGATAGCCGTCGTCGCCCCTAAACTGTGGTTCGCCCCAGTCGTGAGGCGCCTTGGATGTGCCCGGAATTCCGATATCTGCGGCCACGTTGTGCTTGAAGGCAAGGTCACCGATATCGGAATCAACATAACGCAGATAAGCAACCTTCGCTTCGTTGGTCATACTGGAACTGATGACCCAGACATGATGGATATTGATCGTCGTAGTGCGAACGTCTTGCGTATCGCCCGTGTCGGGCAAGACATTAGGGTTATAACCCGACTCATCCCCATAGGAGTAGCGCCCCCAGATGGTCATCGCCGGGTTCAGCAAGTAATCGAGGCGTCCAGCTCCCTGCTCGTAATCGGTCGGCACCAGCAGTATGCTGACGAGATTGTTCTTCAATAACGAGTTGTTGGGAGGCGGCACGTAGGGCGAGGTGAGGAATTTGGAAATTGACGAGTTGATACACTGCGCTGGGATGGTTTCGTTCGGAAAGGCGACGTTCGTGGTTGGGTCTGGGTTGTAACAGCCGGCAGGTATGGAGTTGTTCACAGCAAAGAGCTGAACCGTATTGCCATTCGAGTCCCGCGCGGTGGTGTGCGGCAAATAAATCGGCATTCCATAATCCGAGAGATTGCCGCTGCGCGCGTTGGCTACCGGCACAGTCGCTGTGCTGGTCACATGGGTTCTCTCCCTCAGTCCTTCATAGCTTGAAAAGAAAAAAAGTTTGCTGCGAAGGACCTTGTAGCCGACAGTGGCTCCAAACTGGTTGCGTGAAAAGGCAGGCTTAGGCGAGCCGGGATTGAGAATCTCGTCGAAGTAGTTCATCGCATCCAGCGCCGCGTTCCGTACGAACTCATAGGCTGAGCCATGAAAGGTATTCGTGCCGGACTTGGTCGTCGCGTTGACCTGATCGGCACCTCGTCCGTATTGCGCCGAATAGGAATTACTCTGCACTTTGAATTCCTGAATTTCGTCGACCGACGGAACCGCCGCGAACGTATTGAAGTTCGGTTCGGTGTTGGTATCGCCGTTTAGAAGAAAGTTGGTCTCCTGTACTTCGCCACCTCCCACCGAATACTGCGTTGTCACCCGTCGACCGACTTCGCGCACCTCTTCGAAGGTGTTGTTCGCATCCTTAGTGAAGGTTACACCCGGAGAAAGAATCATGAGATCGAGAAAGTTTCTGCCGTTGAGCGGCAGGTTAATGACGCGCTGGTTTTCGATGACCGTCCCCAGGTCGGCTGTTTGCGTGTCAAAGATTTCTTCGGATCCCTGCACCAGCACCGTCTGGCTGGCGTTACCCACTTTCAGCTTGAGATCAACTTCAGCGGTCTGGTCGACCTGCAGCACCAGATTCTCCACCGTTGTGGCCTGGAATCCCTGCTTTTTTGCCGAAACAGAGTAGTGCCCAGGAAGAATTCCCGAAACTGTATACAGACCGGTGCCATTGCTCTGCGTAATGCGGAGCGCGTCGGTCTCTACGTTTAACACGTTCACTTCCGCGCCTGGAACTACTGCTCCGGAGTCGTCCTTCACCGTACCCGTGATCGTGCCGGTGCCCACTTGTGCGAATGCAAAGCGGACAGCGAAGAGCAAAAGCACGGTCACGACTACGGAATAAAACCTCATGCGAGAAACGGTCATCGGAAGGCCTCCTTGATCCACATCAGCTCGATAGCGGCTCAGCAAATGAAGACATATTAGGTACGGCTTATAGATAATGTCAAGAAAATTTTCTCTTTCATGGGAAAAATTTCTAAATGATATAAAGTTATTATATTCAACTGATTATTGCATATTAATCACAAGGATAGTTGCTAGATAAGGTCTCCAGTTTTACCTCAATATCAATTCGTTTTCTTGCTAGAGCAGAATATTTTCTTTATAGTAATGGCAGGAGTGATCGGCTCCTCTATGGTCAAGTCGTCACGCAAAGGTAAGCCTGGATTGAGAGAGATAGCGGCCACAGCCGGAGTGAGCGTGGCCACTGTGTCACGGGTGCTTAATGGCAGCACCACGGTTGCGAAAGAGATTCGCAGATTGGTGCTCGACGCCGCGGCTACGCACGATGTTGACATCCTTAGCCGGAACAAAACCAAGGCACTCGCTTTCCTCCTGAGCAATCGTGTCATGTCGCACGCATTTCACTCGCGGATCCTAATGGGAGCCGAAGCTTACTGCGCATCCCAGGGCTGGGATATGGTGTTTCTGTCGTTCAGTTATTCTCCGCTAACGCCATGGAGAGAGCTGAACCTTCCCAAAATCGTGCAACGCCATGACGTCGTGAGGGCGATCATCCTGGCAGGGACCAACTCGAGCAACCTCCTTGAACTGCTGGTCAATCGGGGCATTGCTTTCGCCGTTCTGGGCAACAACGTAATTGGAGATCAGCAGATCGCGGACGAAATCGATACGGTCTACTCCGACGACCGGCAAGGAGGAGAAGAGATCACCCGTCATCTCATTCAACTCGGACACAAACAGATATGGTTTGTCGGCAACACGCGGTTGCCATGGTTTGCGCGCTGCCATCAGGGCTATCTAAAGGCCATGGAAGAGGCCGACTTGCCACCGCAACTGAGTAGTATCGATTCCGAGGAGGAGAACGAGATTGGCTACTTGGGAACGAAATCTCTACTGGGCAGCGGGAAGCCGGTTACCGCGATCTTCGCGGGAAACGATCCTACCGCACATGGCGTTTACCGCGCTCTGCGCGAGAGCGGCCTACGCATTCCTGACGACATCAGTGTGGCTGGTTGCAACGATACAATTGGTGGATTCCTCCACCCCGGGCTGACAACCATTCGAGAGTTTCCGGAGCAGCTCGGCCGCTGTATGGTCGAGCTCATTCTCAACCGGATTGCGAATCCCGAGCAGGCTCCGCAGCACGTGATCATTCCTACAGAGTTCGTTCGGAGAGATTCCTGCAAAGCGCTGGCTCCGGCTCTGCAAGCATTTACGACAGAAAGGTCCACTGTGGATCGCGGACCGGCACAATTCATCGCAGAAAGACACCGCTGAGTTGAAGGCGAGTGCGTATCTGCCTGGCGTCTCAAAGTAACTGAATACCAAGAGCATTTGAGACAAAGGACAAGAAACGGAGATACATGCATGACTGTTAGGCGCTTTGAAGTAGAAAAACTGCACATCGAAATCCATCCTGACAGTCAATCGGCTGGCCGGGCTGCTGCGGAGTGCGCGGGTCGATACCTGCGCGAGATGGCAAGGCGCAGCAGTCAGATCGGAGTTGTTTTCGCTACCGGCACATCGCAGATGGAGATGCTGAGCCACCTGACGTCACTTCCGGATATCCCATGGAAACAAATCCATGGATTTCACCTCGATGAATATGTAGGACTGCCCTTAAGTCACCCTGCTTCTTTCAGACGCTACCTTCGTGAGCAGCTTGTCGATCGTGTACCGATCGGGGCTTTTCACGAGATTGACGGAAATGCAGAGAACGGCGAGCGCATGTGCGCCGAATATGCTTCCGCCCTGCGAAACGCCGCGCCACAACTCTGCTTGCTTGGCATCGGCGAGAACGGGCACCTCGCGTTCAATGATCCTCATGAAGCTGAATTTGACGACCCGCTAGATATGAAGCAGGTTTACTTGGATTCGAATTGCCACCAGCAGCAGCTGGCGGAAGGATGGTTCTCCTCGCTCGAGGAGATCCCAAGGAGCGCGTATACACTCACAATTCCAACCATTCTTCGCATTCCGAAACTGGTGATTACTGTACCGGGCATGCGTAAGTCCGAGGCAGTGCGCCGCACCTTCCAGGATCAGGTTTCAACTGCATGCCCCTCGACGGTGCTGCGTTCCCATCCGGACGCAACTGTCTATCTGGACGAGGACTCTGCGAGTGGGCTAACACCGTCGGTGCGGTGGGTCTGAGCGGAGATAGGTGATGAATCGTCGGCAAATAACGGTACCTTTCAGTCGAAGGAGACTCTTGCGCAGCGCACTGCTCTCGGCCGGAGCAGGAATCGCGAGGCGTTTGAGCTTCGGCATCGGCCGCCCAGGTGGAGGCGATCTGCTCTCCAGTCTACGCTCTCCGATTCTCCTTCATGGAAATGAAACAACAGCCTATCGCGATCCCACGGCCGTCTACGTGGGAGGTTGGTTTTACCTTTATTTCACCCAGACGATTATCGAACCTAATGGACAGGTCTATATGTATACTGCCTGGACCCGAAGTCGCGATCTGCAGACATGGCAAGATGTCGTGCGGTTGACTCCGCGCGATCAGAATCTGAATTTCTCCTCGCCTGGCGACATCGTCCGATTCAAAAAGGCTTGGGTTATGTGTCTGCAAACCTATCCTCGTCCCTATGGCATTCAGTACGGGAACTGTGACTGCCGCATCTGGACCATGCGCAGCCGGGATCTGGCGCATTGGGATGATCCGGTCCTGCTGCGCGTGAAAGGACCTCAAATTTCCTCGAAGGATATGGGACGCATGATCGATCCTTACCTGCTCCACGATAAGGATGACTCGCGAAAGTGGTTGTGCCTCTATAAGCAAAACGGTATCGGTATTTCATCGTCGTTCGATCTTGAGAACTGGAGGTTCGAGCGATACATCGATGCGGGAGAGAATCCGACCATCATACTAGATAAAGGCGAATATGTGCTGTTTTATTCTCCTGACAATGGAATCGGCGTGAAGCGGTCGCGCAATTTGATTACCTGGCGCGATCAGGGCATTTTAACGCTCGGACAAACTCAATGGCCTTGGGCCCAGGGGCGGCTGACAGCTGGATTTGTGCTCGACCTAAGGCAGGTGCCCGAGATCGCAAGGGCGATCATGTTCTTTCACGGCTCCGCTTATCCGGAAGACGACAAGCGCGGGGGATTTGACAGCTGGTGCAGCATCGGCATCGCATGGAGTGAGGACTTGGAGCACTGGGAATGGCCTGGCTACCAAGTGCCTGAGCCGTAGGCCAAGGTAGTGTCAAATTTTTTGTGTAAACGTCTTTGGTTGAAATTGATGGTGGTTAGGCGCATTGGTGTGGGAAGCGCAGCTCAGGACTGCTGCCAAAGAGTTACTTTGGATACGCGAGCAGCTTCTCCTACTCATTATGGACGCGCACCTGCCTTCCGTCCCGGACGACAGACTTCAGAAGTCTCTTGATACTATCAACCGTGAATTAACCGCAGTCTACAAATTCGCGCCTAATACATCAGCCAAAGCCTACGCGCGAGCTGAAGAGATGATAAAAAAGAGGCACACGACGTTCTCTGACGACGAGATAGATGCCATGCTTCCCACTGAATTGCGCAAGAAAAAAATTAGCGCCGTGGGTTATCGTGCGATTCGCAAGGAGAGTTCTAACCATAAGATTATTTGATCCCATCTCTCGTAATGCTCATTCGAGGCACTATCGCACACATATTCCTTCTGCTCTTGGTTTGGCCCTCAGTCCGTTTCCAGCCTGTCTTGTATGACCACAGATATTGACTATTGGAAAGCTGACTCACAAATTAAAGCCCTCTCATACCGCGCTGACCATCCTTATCGGTAACGTCAACTGAATGGGGCCACGATCCTCTTCGACACGCTTCACAAAAGCCCGGAAGTATTCGCTAACGAGCGGCGATTTGTTCGCAGCGAGTGCTGCCAAATGCGTTTCCAGCCGAATCTCCGAATCATTCAGCGGAATTCCGACCAGTCCATCACCGACGACGCGCTTTGCGCCAGCAGGAGTGAGCCATGCCAGAAGCGAATCATCTCTCAGGAGAGCCGACACTTGATCCGCCTGGCTGACCAAGTGCCAGATGCGCGCGTTCAGCTTCTCGGCCTGCATCTTGTGAAGAATCTGGTCGTGGAGAGCAGGGTGTACGTTGCGCTCAAAAAACACCCATGGAAACTGCGCTACATCTTGCAGGTTGACGGATTTCGTTGCGGCCAAAGGATGGCTTTCGCGCAGCACGATGATAAACGGGTTGCTCGCCACCGAAACCGTTGTGATTGCCGTGTTCGCGGGAGGCGATGTCACCAGGGCCAAATCAATTTCATGGCGCTGGAGCCGTGACACCAGATCGAAAGTGTAGGCTGCGATCACTTCAACATTCAATTCACGGTAAGAGCGCATTTCAACGGATTGCAGAAGCTCCACCCACCGTTTTCCCAGGAAACAGGAGGCTCCAATCCTCAGCTTGTGTCCCTTCCCAACACTACTTTCATGCCCCTCGTTCACTGCGCGGTAGAACGCATGAACGCTGTCATAAGCATGTGGGACAAACGCCCGCCCCCAGATCGTTGTGGCTACGCCGCCGTTACTTCGCTCGAATAGCTGCATCTGAATACGGCGCTCAATCTTCTGTATTTGCTTGCTGAATGCCGGTTCGCTGATTCCGACGCGCTGGGCAGCGCGTGTCACATTACCTTCTTCATGCAACGCAAGAACCAGCTCAAGATCGCGGATACGAGTGTGAGCTGTTGTCATAGCTGACCTCGGCACGCACGAATCCTGTGCGTCACCAAGGCAACCAATACGCTCAATCAGCCGCCAATTCGTCCATCCTTACGGAGTCGGGGAATCGTTTTCAGGCAGACTGCGGGGTTCTGTCTCATGCCCCTATGAACACGCGGGCTTCCATTTTGTTTCGCCCGCCTGGCAGAGGAGTTCGCAGCGGGCAGCGCAATCAAAGCACAGCACAGCCGCAAACATTCCAATCACCTGCGAAGCACCGGCCCAAAAGGTTATTGCGAATTTCCAAAAAGTTATTGGACATGAATTCCACGGTTGGGGCAGGTTTTGCACAAGGAGGTTCCCCCATGCCGAAAACTGCCAGAGCCAGAATTCGCCCGGAAGAGCGCCCCCGGCCAATCCTTTTCCCCAGTTCCCGCGACATGCTGAACGACGAACAGGCCGCACGGCGGCTGGGCATCAGCCCCGCCACTCTGCGAAGCTGGCGCTGCCGCGAAATCGGGCCGCCATTCATCAAACTTGGTCTGGGATCGCAGGCCCCAGTTCGGTACAATCCAGATGATCTTGATGAGTTCATGCGTCAGGGTCGCCACGTCCCCTCTGTGCGGGCTGCATTGGAGGATTGACGATGGAGTTGTACCGCCAAGGAGATAGTCAGTTCTGGACCGCCGATTTCGTCGTAGACGGCCGGCGCATTCGGAAAAGTACCAAACAGACCAAGAAGTCCGCCGCCATGGAAGTTGCGATGACGTTCTATCGGCAGGCACAGCAGAAGCAGAATCCGACACGCAAGCGTCCGGCTCTGCTGTTTGAATTTGCTGAGAAGAAGTTCCTGCCGTTCATCCGGGAAAGCTCTCTGGACGCGGACACCAAACGATACTACGAGACAGGCTGGCGTCTGCTCTCGGAGACGCCGGCAAGGGATTGGCGAATGGACCAGATCAAGGGCAGCCAGGCCGAATTGCTCAGCTTCCCGGCTTCGGGAGCCAACGCCAACTGCGGTCTTCGGACTCTCCGCCGTATGCTTTCCCTGGCGCTCGACTGGGAGTTCATTGACCGCAAACCGCGCATTCGCTTGCGCAAGGAGGTGGAACGCACAGCAGTATTTGACGCGGAGATGGAAAAGCGATTCCTCGAAAAGGCTCCCCAACCGCTTCGGGATGTTTTTCTAATCTCGCACGACGCGGGCTTGCGACCCGATGAGGTGATTCGGATGCGATGGGAAAATGTGCTCTGGAACAAGAACCTGATCTTTGTGCCCGACGGCAAAACGGAGAACGCGAAGCGTTACGTGCCGCTCAGCGACCGGGTGCGGGAACTGCTTCGCGCGCGGCAGGCTGTAACCAAGTCGCCGTGGGTGTTTCCATCGAATCGCAAGAAGAAAACACACATCAGCTATTTCTCAGTTGCAAAGCATTTCTCCGCGGTTCGCAAAGAAGCCAAGATTCCGAAAGGCGTGGTGCTCTACTCTGCGCGCCACTCGTTCGCAACCGACATGCTCGACCGAACCGGCAACATTGTTCTCGTCGGCAAGATGCTGGGGCATCGCAGCGTCACCACGACGCAGCGGTATCTGCATCCTGCGATGAAGGGCCTGGCAGAGCTGGTCAACGAACGCAATGCAATGCGAGCCCAACAAGGAAATTGCTGAGCTATGTCATGTTTTACGTCATATCCGGGTTTTTCGGGAAAAGCGGGTATCGCTCTAACTGTTTTAGAATCAGTTGGCTGCCCCCCAGGGATTCGAACCCCGATATGCTGATCCAGAGTCAGCTGTCCTACCATTGAACGAGGGGGCAGTACGAGAAAACTCCAGGCTGGTCTTTCCTATAGTAAAAGCTGGTGTCTGTTTGGTCAACCTGTCGTGAGCATTCGCTACAGGACCTGTGCGTGTCCGGTGCGCCAGCTTTGATAGGCGGCATCGAGGACGCGCTGGTTATGGAGACCATCTTCTCCGGTAGCCAGGTATTCGCCGCGTCCTTCAATTGCGGCGGAGAAGCCATCGAGCATGCGGCGATAAGCGCCGGCATTGGAGACGCGCTGGTGGGCGGCAACTTTTCCTTCACGGTAAAGCACGACATCTACCGGATGTTCCACCGTCAGGGCATTCTCGCAGACAATGATGCCTGTTTCTCCGGAGACTTCCATCAGGCTGCGATAGGCGGCGCGTGTAGTGACAGAGACAGAGCCCATCGCACCATTTCCGAAAGCCAGGGCCAGGACCCCGGAGGACTCTACTTCTCCGGACTTCGCATCCTTGCGTGCCAGAGTGCTGACGCTGACCACATCGGTTGAGAGCACAAACCGCAGCGCATCAAGACAGTGGATGGCTACATCGCCAATGGGGCCGCCGAGGGCGAGTTTTGGGTCGTAAATCCAGGCGCGCGGACTGCGTTCAGCTTCGTAACAGAATTGAGAGTGCGCCAACACGGGAGCACCGATCCGGCCTTCAGCAATCCATTTGTAAATGAGCTGTACACTTGCGTTGTAACGCATGTTTTGCGCGACTCCGAAGTGAACTCCCGCAGCACGCGTGGCGAAAAGCATCTGCTCGACTTCGACCGCGTTCATGGCGAGGGGCTTTTCACATAAAACGTGCTTGCCATGTTGTGCCGCCAGAAGAACATGCGGTAAATGCAACGCATCGGGCGTGGCGATGAAGACGGCGTCCACCTCAGAAGAAGCGCAAAGCTCTTCTGGAGTATCGAAGACATGGGGAATGTGATACTCGCGTGCGTTGGCCTGGGCCTTGACCCGGTCGCGGCGCCAAAGGCCGGTAATGTGCGCTCCAGAGAAGGCGGGCATCAGACGCTTGATGGCGTGATGGCCGAAGCCGAGGATTCCATAACGGACCATAGCTGTTTTCACTTAGCAGATTTCATCAAAGATGCAGGATTTCACCGGGAGGAACCTTGTGCCTGCTCGGCCGCAACCGCTGCTCCAATCACGGCAAGGGAGGGATCTTCCGGCAGAATCTCCAGCGTGTAGTTCTGGAGCGGGCTCATCTTCACCATCTCATAGAGGTACTGCTTGAGCAGGGTGATATCCAGGCGCTGAATGTCGCGTCCGGTGAAGAAAAACTTGCCGGGGCCTTCAATATGGATCAGTGTGGCCGTAGCGGCAGCCAGTCCGCGATGATACCGCTCGACAAACTCAACACAGCGCTTGTCGCCTTTTTTCGCGGAGGCAAAGACCTCGTCCGGCTCCATGTCGAGGAAGCGCAGCCGCATCGCACGATGGCCCATAATGCCTTCGAGGTGGCCGCGTCCGCCGCAGCCGCAATAATTTTCTTTCGGGTCAAGGGTGACAACGGTATGGCCACCCTCCCACGGTCCTTCTGCGTAGGGGTAGCGGCCGAATCCAATGCCATTGCCGATGGTCCACACGCGAATCAGGCGGTCAAGCTGTCCGCGAGTCGCAGCCAGCCCGGCTGCAACGGCATCAGCGTCATTGAAGACACTGACACGATTTTCAATCCCGCGCGCCTTCAGCCCAGCCTGGACTGAATCAGCAACGCGCGCCCCCTTGAGCTGCGGAAGATTGGGTGAGTCTTCCACCACTCCGTTCCGGATGATTCCCGGCATGGCGACCCCAATGGCTTCCACCTGCCCGCCTTCGGGAACCAGCGCCTGAATTTCATCGCAGATGCTTTCGCACAGTGCATCGGTAGGGACTTCGATCAGCCCATTCGATTCATCCATGTTTTCCGGAAATCTGCGCAGGGACCCGGTGATCTTGTGGTCATCTACATTTCCGGCCCGGATGGCCTCCGTCATGACAACGCCGATGCATCTTGCCATGCTCGCCCCTTCTCCTCATTCAAAACGCGCCAGCCGGTTGATGCCGTTAAAGGCAGCTGCCTTGTAACACTCAGCCAGCGTGGGATAGTTGAAGACCGTATCAATGAAGTAGTCTACCTTGCCATTCAACGTCATGACAGCCTGGCCGATGTGCACCAGCTCCGCGGCGCCTTCACCGATGATGTGGATGCCAAGAATTTCCCGTGTCTCGCGGTGAAAGATCAGCTTCAGGCGGCCGGTTGTGTCTCCGCGAATCTGCCCGCGTGCAATCTCACGATAGTACGCGACCCCTACTTCATATGGAACATCCTCTTCGGTCAGCTGCTCCTCTGTCTTGCCGATGAAGGAGATTTCCGGAATTGTATAAATGCCGTAGGGATAGAAGCTGGGATTCGATTGCTCGTGCTCATCGCCGTAAACACGCGCCACTGCGATGCGCCCCTGCTCCATGGAGACCGATGCCAGGCTGGGAAAGCCGATCACGTCTCCCACGGCAAAGATGTTCGGGACCCTGGTGCGAAAATCCTTGTCTACCGGGATGCGCCCGCGCTTGTCCGCCTCGATTCCGGCCGCTGCAAGGTTCAGCTCGTCCACATTGCCCTGACGTCCGACTGCGTAGAGCAGCGCATCGCCGGAGATGCGCTTCTTGCTCTCAAGATTGGCGACAACGGTGCCGTCGGGCAGCTCTTCCACGCTTTCTACTTCTTCGGCCAGGCGCATGGTCACACGGCTGTCCCGCAGGTGATAGCTGAGGGCCTCGACAATCTCCTGATCTGCAAATTCAAGCAGGCGCGGACGCTTTTCAATCAGCGTCACGCGCACGCCGAGCGCAGCGAACATGCAGGTATATTCGACGCCGATCACGCCGCCACCGACCACAATGAGTGTCTTCGGCAACTCTGCCAATTCCAGCACCTGGTCACTGTTGACGATTGTCTTGCCATTGATGGGGACTTTGGGCGAGCTGGCCGGCTTGGTACCGACAGCAATGATGATGTTTTCTGCCTTATAAGTACCCGAGCTACGAGGCCCCTCAATCCGCAGCGTGTGCGGGTCTACAAAACTGGCGATTCCGTTCAGGACTTCGACCCCGTTGCGCGAGAGCTGCGCCTCGGTCACATCAATCTCGGTCTTGATGACATGCTGCACGCGGAAGGCAAGATCAGACATGGTGATCTTCTCCTTGACGCGGTAATTCATCCCGTAAATGGAGCGGTAGTTGTATCCGGAAAGATGCAGCACCGCCTCGCGCATGGTTTTGCTGGGGATGGTACCCGTGTTGATGCAGACGCCGCCGACAACACTGCGCATCTCCACCAGCGCGACGCGCTTGCCTCGCTTGACTGCCGAGACGGCGGCGCGCTGTCCTGAAGGCCCTGAGCCGATGACGAGAAGATCGTAATTATCCATGAAACGTTCGCGAGTGTAACTCTTTACTGTAAACCCGCTTGCGGTAAGTTTGTGCAAACGTCCTGTTTGAGATTCGGTAAATCTACGCGCCGCCTCCCTTTCCGGGAAAAGCCCTACACTCGAAATAGGATGCAGCTCTATGCCATCACCCATCGGCGAATTTTCCCGGACCGAGAGGCCTTGCTTGCCTGCGTGGCGGCATGGGCGGCAGGGGGAGTGGATTACATCCAGGTGCGCGAGAAAGACCTTGCCCCGGATGAACTGGCTTCCCTGACCCGCGAGATTGTATGCGTGGTGCGCCAGGCGGGCGGCCACACACGCGTTCTGCTGAACGGCCCTGCAGGAATGGCCTTGTCATGCCAGTGCGATGGCGTGCATCTGCCCTCGGGATTGGCTGCGAATGCTCTGGAACACGTTCGCAGGACATGGGCAGGTACCGGAAGGCCGCCTGTTATCAGCATCTCCTGCCATAGCACCATGGAGATGGAGCGGGCGCGCGAGGCTGGCGCAACACTGGCATTGTTTGCCCCGGTGTTTGAGAAGCAGACAGCAGAAGATCGGATTCCCGGACAAGGCCTGAAAATGCTGGCGCAGGCCTGCCGTGCCGCCGCTTCCATGCCGGTCTTTGCCCTGGGAGGAGTCACTGGACAAAATGCGGGGGAATGCATCGAGGCCGGGGCTTCTGGAATTGCAGCGATCCGCCTCTTCGCCTCTGGCGAATGGAGGCAACTCAAACCGATATACTGAAACAGGACCATCCTACCGCAAAGAGGCCGGCCATGCTCATCACCCTGCTCGAACTTGAACGGGAACCACTCGAATTTGATCTCGATATCCTGCCTAAAAGCGTGGACTATGGCCCAGAAATCGAACAGGATGGCCCGCTCCACGTCTCCGGCCGCGCCGACCTTCTTGAAGAGCGCCGCGGGCCGCGCGAGGTTGTTGAGGACATTCGCGTACAGGCCAGCTATGCGGGAAAAGTCAAAGTGCCCTGCGCGCGCTGTCTTGAACCGGTGGAGCACGCTCTGGCGGGCGATTTCGACCTGATCTTCCGTCCGCTTGGCGTGGAAGATGCCTCCGATGACCATTCCATCAGCGCATCAGAGACGGAAATCGGTTATTATCAAAAGAGCGGCCTTGTGCTGGAAGACGTAGTGCGGGAGCAGGTGCTTTTGTCCCTTCCCGCCAGAACGCTTTGCCGCCAGGACTGTAAGGGACTTTGCCCGCGCTGCGGCCAGAATCTGAATGCCGGGATCTGTGCCTGTGACACGGCACCAGCCGATCCAAGATGGTCGGCCCTCTCGGATTTACGCAGCCGGATCAAGCCGTAGTAATTGAGGGCGCTCATGCCGCCCGGATTGAAAGGAATTTGCCATGCCGAATCCAAAGCGGCGCCACTCCAAGGCCCGCACCGCAAAACGCCGCGCCCACGATGCGCTGACTGCTTCTGGTCTCTCCGAGTGCCCGAACTGCCACGAGCGCAAGCTGCCTCATCGTGCCTGTCCGAAGTGCGGCACTTACAAGGGCCGCGAAGTGCTTGAAGTAAAGGAAGCCAGCTAGTTCCCAGCCACGATGCTGACCCATATCGCTCTCGATGCCATGGGTGCTGACAAAGCACCCGAGCCGGAGATTCGGGGCGCAATCCTTGCCTGCCGTACCCTGCCTGTGCGCGTGTACCTGGTCGGGCCGCAGGAAAAGCTGCGTCCAATACTCAACGACTATCTGGGCGGAGAGCGCCTCCCGATTGAGGTCGTCCACGCCAGCGAACGTATCGGCATGGACGAAAAGGCCGCACATGCCGTCCGCACCAAGCGCGACAGCTCCATGCGCGTGGGCCTGCGTCTGGTCCGTGAAAAAAAGGTCGCGGGCTTTTTTACTGCCGGAAATACAGGCGCCGCGATGGCTACCGCCAAGATGGTCCTTGGAGCACTTCCGGGAGTGGACCGCCCTGCCCTCGCGATGGTCATGCCTACAACGGCGGGTTCGCCCTGCGTACTGCTCGACGTGGGTGCAAACGTGGACTGCAAGCCCCAGAACCTGGAGCAATTCGCCGTCATGGGCGAACTCTACGCCCGCAGCGTGCTTAAGATTCAGCGCCCGCGCGTGGGCCTGCTTTCCATTGGCGAAGAAGAAGGCAAAGGCAATGAGCTGACGGCTGAGACCTTTCCGTTGCTGAAGCAGCTCCCTTTCAACTTCATCGGCAACGTGGAAGGCCGCGACATTTACAACGGCAACGCAGACGTGATCGTTTGCGATGGCTTTGTTGGCAACGTCGCGCTGAAGACCTCTGAAGGCCTCACCAAGCTTGTTCGCGACATGCTGAAGCAATCGCTGACCACCACCGTTACTGCACAGGTTGGGGCGCTGCTCTCCCGCAAGGCATTTAATGCCTTTAAGAAGCGGCTGGACCCATCGGAATACGGCGGCGCTCCGCTGCTTGGCGTTCGCGGCGTCTGCATCATCGGACACGGCTCATCCAATGAACGGGCTATCTACAACGGCATTCGCGTCACTGCGGAATCCGCTCAGGCAGGCATTAACGAGCACATCGAGCGAGAATTCACGCAGCGTCCTGCGGCCCCGTCCCGGGTGGATGGCGTTGGCTTGCCTCTCCAGTAATTCATACAGGACAAAAAAGGCCGAAAGCTGTTGGCTTTCGGCCTTTGGGAGACCAGCTCAGAAGTAATACTTCAGGGTCAGTTGGAAAAAGCGCGGACGCGCAGTGTGCGCAATGTTCCGGGGCAAAGATGGGCTTCGGGAACTATTGGAGCACCGGGCGGGAATTGAACCCGCGAATACTGGTTTTGCAGACCAGCGCGTTAGCCACTTCGCCACCGGTGCTCATGGGGCCGCCGCAGGGGCCTGCGGCGGAGCATGAATGATTACTGCGGCTGTGCGGCCGTGCGCAGGTAGGGCTTCACCGTTTTGTAGCCGGGGAAGAGCTTGTTGGCTTCCTCATTGGACACAGCGCCGCTGATGATGATGTCTTCGCCCTGCTTCCAGTTTGCCGGGGTCGAGACCTTGTGCTTTGTGGTGAGCTGGAGAGCATCAATCACGCGCAGAATCTCATCAAAGTTGCGCCCCGTCGCCATGGGATAAGACAGCGTCAGCTTGATGCGCTTGTCTGGCCCGATGACGAAGACCGTGCGAACGGGAGCATTGTCCGCAGGGGTGCGGCCGACCGAGGTGTTGCCCGCATCGGAGGCCAGCATTCCATACAGCTTTGCGATCTTCAGCTCAGGGTCTCCGACGATGGGATATTTCACCGGGTGCCCGCCAACATCTTCAATGTCCTTGGCCCACTTCTTGTGGTCCTCGACGGAATCCACGCTGAGGCCAAGCACCTTGACGCCGCGCTTTTCAAATTCATTCTGAAGACTGGCTACAGCGCCGAGCTCAGTAGTGCAGACAGGCGTGAAGTCCTTGGGATGGGAGAAGAAGATGGCCCAGTTGTCGCCAATCCACTCATGGAAGTGGATGGTGCCCTGGGTCGTCTCGGCTGTAAAGTCTGGTGCAAGGTCATTGATGCGAAGTGACATGATGATTTTTCCCAATCCTTCCTGTGAAATAAAAAAACCACCTCAGCAGGTTCTCTGCGGGTGGCGTTTGAGCCTGGTCTTACCAGCTTCGCTCTAGGAACACACCCGCACGGTGCAGCAGCAACAGCAGCAGCAGCAGAGGCACATGCAGGTAGGAGCGAGGCGTTCCATAACTTGAGTTTCAGAATAGACGGTTGGTCTGGAATGTGTCAAATGCAGAAGTCAGCGGCGCATCAGACTGAAGTATCCGCCGCCTGTACACAGGATGACCAGGTTCATCACAATAAACATCAGCTCGTAGTGCCAGCCGGAGGACTTCTCTCCCCAGAAGCCCGTCTTCCACTTCACGATCTTCATGTAAATCGCGCCGAGCATAATCAGAACCAGTCCGATGGCGGCCCACTGCGTCAGGAAGCCAACGATGATGGCGATGCCGCCGAGCAGCTCAGCCAGGCCAAGAAATATGGTAAAGCCGACGCTCAGGCCGATGCTTTCCGCGCGCTGCTTCGGCGCCTTCAGGTGCCCGTATCCGCTGGTAACGAAGACGATGCCCACCATGATGCGCAGCAGAAGAAGACTCCAATCCACGTATGGTGAAAGGTCGAAAGTCATGGCCTTCTCTGGTTGGATGCGGGTCCGACCCTCCCCGTATTTTTCTTAAAGTCTTCAGCGCATTAGGGTCCGGGTGTCTATTCAAGCATCGTGACCACCGGACCTGAATCCTGGTTGCATTCGGGAGAGGTGCATGAATGGGGGAGAACCCGGCACTCAGGCAGCGCCCCTGGTACAGTGCCCCCTTACTTATGAATGCAAAGTCTTCCAAACACATGGCTTACAGCTCAGGAGAGCAAAAGCAACAGCAAGAAGGCAGACAATTCTCGTTCAAACAAATACTTTTATTTGCGGGCACCTGGGAAGCCGGTCCAGGCAATCCTGGGATTGCCCTTGAACCTTGTGAACGGCGGGCTGAGGTCGTAGCGAATCTTTGGCTCTTCCTGCGGACGGTCATTGGTGAAGAAGATGCGCTCGCCCTGTGCGATCAGGTAATCGGCAGTGCGGGCCGCCAGCGCCTGAATCGTGAGCCCGGGGTTTGCCGATCCCTGCGTGGGCAGAATGCTGCCGTCGCATACAAACAGATTAGGAACATCATGCGCGCGGCCAAACTTGTCCACGACCGACGTTTCCGGGTCTTTGCCCATGCGCGCGGCACCCACCAGGTGTGCATAGCGCGGCTCCTGTACGACGTGCTCGGCACCGGCGGCCCACAGCACTTCGGCCACTTTGTTTTTTCCGAACTCAATCAGTTTTTTATCGTTCTCATGCAGGTTGAAGGTGACTTTGGCCACTGGCAGACCGTATTGGTCTTTCTCGTCGGCCAGCTCTACGCGATTGTCCGGCCAGGGCAGAATTTCACCCAGCACGCCGAGTGTGGCCCAGTGGTTGTAGTCCATCATGATGCGGCGCATGCCCCAGCCCCAGGCTCCGGCGGCGGCCATCATATGCCTGGCGAATGAAATCGGCTCAGGTGAAACCGTTTGAATGGCGAAGCCTCGCGCAAATCCGCGCCTGGGTCGGTTTCGTAGAAATCTTCGCTCAGGGCGTGGGCTGGCGGTGATTTGTACATGCGAATCAGTTCAGGGAACCAGCCCGCAACCACGTTTCCGGCCTGCGCCATCAGATAGCGGCCCAGTGTTCCGCTGCTGTTGGCCAGCCCCTGCCAGTGGCCCGGACAGGCTGAATTGAAGAGCAGGCGCGGCGTTTCAATCGCATAGCCTGCCACAATGACCGCCCGCGCGCGCACAAACTGCTGCCGGCCTTCGCGGTCTATGTACTCTACTCCGTTTACGCGGCCATCGGCGCGGAGCGTAATGCGCGAGGCCATGGAGTGCGCACGGACATCTGCCCCATGCGCCAGTGCATCGGGCACATGGGTGATGAGCGTACTGGCCTTTGCGCCTACCTTGCAGCCTTGCAGACAGAACCCGCGATAGATGCAGTGAGGCCGGTTGCCGTGCGAAGCGGAGAGGATCGCCACCGGACCGCCAGCCACCGTGCGAATGCCGAGCCTGGTGCAACCGCGCACGAGAACGTCGCCGATACCGCCCAGCGGATGCGGCCCATACGGATGCCCATGCGGATCGCCCCAGGGAAACCATGCTGGCCCGGCCACAGGCATCTCGCGCTCCAGCAGTTCGTAGTAGGGCTTCAGGTCCCAGTAGGACATGGGCCAGTCCGCGCCAACGCCATCCTGCGTATACACGCGAAAATCGGACGGATGAAAGCGCGGTGTGAATGCGGCCCAGTGTACCGAGCCGCCGCCTACGCCTTTGCCGCTGTTGTTCGCGCCGAGAGCAAGCGGGTCTTTGCCGCCAATGATGCGCAGGTCGTTCCAGTACAACTCGTGTGAACCGCGCTCATCACTCACCCAGTCGCGCTCGGAGTCCCAGAACGGACCGGCTTCGAGGCCAACCACTTTGAATCCGGCGCGAGCGAGCCGCTGAATCAGTACGCCGCCTGCGGAGCCGATGCCGACGATGCAGTAATCCACCGTTTCATGATCAGCAAAGCGCCGCCGGGGCGGACCAATCTTCTGCATCGGCCCGAGGTGGACCTTTTCATCTTTCGGCGAACGAAATGGTCCAAACAGAGGAGGCATCAGTGGATGCCTCCGTGCCCGGCGGCGTGGACCCGTGGCAGCTCTTTGCTTTTCAGGTCGAGGCCGGAGAGTGAATCCACTGGATCACTCCATTCATAGCGCTGCTCGTCTACCTCCCACGGCTCGGGCAGTCCGTTCTCGAGGCGAGTGTATGCCCGCGGGTAGGCAGGGCCGCCGAAACCGATCTCGTCCCACGCCCATGGATGCGAGTAGTAGATGGTCACGCAATCCTCCATCATCATGGTCCAGAAGCGATGCACCGGCATACGCTTCCAGACTTCGTGTTCCGGGTCTGGCTTGTCATTGTGCAGCGACTTCAGGACCAGTTCCTGCTGGTGGATGGTCAATTCAATCAATGGCGCGTGAAATTTCTTCTGTGCCATTTCATTGATGGCCTTCAGGCCGAGATGGTAGGCCTCCTGATCGGGAGGCATATCTTCATAACGGAAGCCGTTCAGCTCATTCCTGTACAGACGCTTGTCTATCGCGGGAACAATGGGAATGCGACGCTGCTCTCTGCGGTCATCCTGAGGAACCAACCGGGCAGCAATGGCTCCCATGATGCGCGCCTCTTCGGCGGAAAAGAAACGAACGGGCTGCGCCTCCACGACACGGGCGAGCACCGTTTGGCGCGTGGCTTCGTCCCAGTAGTTCTTCTGCTCCAGTGTTTTGTGACCGGGGTAATATCCGGGCTGCTCCAGGTCCTCGATGGGCCTGCCCGTGAGCGGATCGTAAGGCAGCGATTTCATTTGCGTTCCCTCCGCAGCAGGCCCGCCATTACGCCGAGAAATCCACATGCAGCAAAAAGCAGCGGAGCAAAAACAGGCGGACCATAAAGGATGTTGTAGAGCGGCTTCCTGATTCCACCGGGACGCCGCGTGACTCCGCGCGCGTGGTAATAAAAGCCAACTGCGCCATTGGCCAAGGCCAGGGCGGATGTGGCCGGAAGCAGCGTATTTGCAGCGCGGCGGCTGAAGATGCCCGCAATGGCAGTGCCCATGATCACAGGCGTAAGCAGCACTGGTAGCCACTGCGCCTGGTAATGAAAATTTGTTTTGTAGTGCGAGTAGAGCGCCTCAAACCCGCTGAAGAAGGTCCATGCGCAGGTGACAGCGCTCAGATGCTTTTGAAAGCGCCCGTAGCCCAGCCCGGCCCAGTGGCCGCGTTGAAACAGAGACAAATCAGGCCCGGAAGCGTCTTCTTCCCGCCGCAGATGTGAAGCAATCAGGCCAAGATAAGCGCTGGTGCCAAAGAGCAGCGGGGCAAAGATGGGCGGCCCCATGATGATGTTCGTGACCGGAAGACGCCAGCCCCCCGGCTTGCGTGCGATGCCGCGAACATGGAAGAAGAAACCGATGACGCCGTCGGCAAGCGTAACCACGCTGGTGTAACGCAGAAATGTTTTTGCCATGGTGCGGCTGAAAAAGCCAGCGGATCCTGCGACCGTTAGCACGCCGCTCAGCACGACGGGCGTGTACATCACGGGATTGCTATAGCTGCCCTTGTAGTGTTCGTAGCCAACCTCAAGCCCGCTGGCAATGCTGGTGCCGGCGACAATGAGACACAGGCTGCGCTGGAACCTTCCCTCACGCACGCGCTGCAATGCGGCTGAGGCAAAGCTGCCGACGGGAGCGGGCAAGGCATTTCGCGCCGTCTTTTGCAGGGCAAGATTCAGATCGAATGCGCGTGTCATCAGCTCATCTCCCCATGGTCCCATGCGACGGCGCGTGCCCATGCGCCACTCGCACCTGCAACGAGAATGGGGAAGGCGGCAAAGTGGCGCGGCGCACCATCGAGCAGCGCATCGGGAATGGAGATGTCTTCGATGATCAACTTCTTTGCTCCGAGAAGCACTTCATGCGCTTCAGTCTCCTTCTTTTCATCGTTGAAGCCACCAATACTCAGGAAAGAAGTGATAAGGCGCATCTATGTGCGTCCCCGTGTGCGTCATCAGCGTGATCCGCTCGACGTTTGCCGATTCTGTAGCGGTGAGATGGGGCGTGGTGACCGATGTGGGCCGAAAGCGCGGCCACTGCGGAACATTGTTAAACACAGGCTGGCTGAGGTCATAGACCATATTTGTCACTTCAACGGTTACAGAAAGCTAAGCGGCGAACTTCATGGCATCCTGTTTTTTCAGCATGAGCCCCAACCCCGGACGCGAATCGTCTGGCGCAAGCATTCCCATTCGTGGCGGAGTAAATCCATCGAAGAACATCTGCTCGATGCGTGCGTGATCAAAGAAATATTCGATATTGCGGAGGCCGGGGACCGCACAGGCCACATGCATGTGCAGCGTGGGAGCGCAGTGTGCCGAGAGCGGAATGCCATGGCCCCGTGCAATCGCTGCCGCTTCCAGGAAGCCCGTGTAGCCGCCGCAGCGCGTTGCATCGGCCTGGAGTACGTCCACCGCCGTAGCCTGCAGCAGCTTGCGGAAGTACAGCCCGTCGTAGCCGTATTCGCCTGCGGCCAGTTGCATTCCATGCGGCAGTCGTTCGCGAACCAGGTGCAGTTCTTCGGGACAGTCGCTGCTCACCGGCTCTTCAAACCAGACCACATTCTGTTCGGCGAAAGTATCTGCTAGCTGGAGCGCCTGCGTCGCGCTATACGCGCCATTCGCGTCAACGTAAAGCTCCGGCCCGGGCCCAATGGCTTTGCGCGCGACCTTGACCCTCTCCGGGTCGGCCTGCGGCTCGCTGCCAACCTTCATCTTGACGCCGTGGATGCCGCTTGCGACCCACCCACTGAGTTGTCTTCTGAGTTGTTCATCTGAGTAGGAGGTAAAACCGCCACTCCCGTATACCTCAACAGTGCCGCTGGCTTTGCCCAGCAGGGCGGAGACGCTGCATCCCAGCAGCTTCGCTTTCAGGTCCCAGAGCGCCACGTCGAGTGCGGAGATGGCCATCGCAGAGATGCCGCGCGATCCATCGTTGCGCACCTGTCGGCGCATGGAAGCGTGCAGCCCTGGAACATCAAAGGCCGATTCGCCCTTCAGGCAGCGTTCGGCGAGTGCTTCCGCTACGCTGCCTGTACTCTTATGCCCATACGTATAGCCAAGACCAGTCCGGTCAGCGGCGGCCACTTCCGTAACAATCAGCGTCGTCTCATGCCATGAAAGCGTGCCGTCCGCTTCCGGAGTTTCAGTAGGGACAGTAAATGCGCTGACTTTTACATCGCGTATCGTGGCTTCCTGTCTTCGCATCAGACCAGCTCTCTTACGGTGTCATGCAAATTGGTGAGGGCAATCTTGCCGCGGTTCGGCTCGCCGCGCAGCAGCGCTTCAGCAAACTTCGCTGCCTGTGATGGCTTGATCTTTGGTGGCATCGGCGGAGTGTATGGGTCTACCACTGCCTCGACCAGCATGGCCCCAGAACGCGCCAGCGCATCCAGTTGCTGCCCACATGTTTTGGCGTCATCCACGCGGACAGCATCCAGGCCACATCCGCGCGCAATCGCGGTGAAGTCTGCCGGGTACAAATCGCATGCGTATTCCGGATTGCCGAGAAAGACCATCTGCTCCCACTTGATCTGCCCCAGCGTGTCGTTCTTAATGACGATGATTTTTATGTTGAGCTTGTAGGCGGCAATGGTAATCAACTCGCCCATCAGCATGCTCAGGCCGCCGTCGCCAATCATGCAGTAGACAGGACGGTCAGGGTACGCTACCGCCGCGGCAATCGCATATGGAAGACCACAGGCCATGGTCGCCAGATTGCCTGAGCAACTGTGCTTCTGGCCGCGCAACGCCGGAACGTAGCGCGCCCACCATGTGGTGATGGTCCCGGAATCGGAGGTCACAATTGCATTCGGCGGAATACGCTTGCCCAGCTCCCATCCAACCACCTGCGGTTTCATGGGCCTGTCGTCGCGGGTGCCGCGCTCTTCCATCAGCTTCTGCCATTCGGCTTTGGCCTTCTGCGCTTTTTCAAGAAAGCCCTTATCGTGCTTCTTCAGCAGCGGGATGAGCGCGCGGAGGCAGGTCTTCGCATCGCCCACCAAGCCGACATCCGCAGGATGACGCAGGCTGATGCGCTGCGGATCAATGTCAATCTGGACGCATTTGATGGAACCTGGCTCGGGCAGAAACTCAATGTACGGGAAGGAAGTCCCGATCATGAAGAGGGTGTCGCATTCCTCGAGTGCATCCTGCGATGGCTCAGTTCCCAGCAGGCCAATACCGCCGGTTGTGTAGGGGCTGTCGTCCGGTACTGCAGCCTTGCCGAGCAATGCTTTGATGATTGGCGCACCCAGGACCTCTGCTGCTTCTTCCAGCTCAGATGTAGCGTGGAGCGCGCCCTGCCCTGCGAGAATTGCAATCTTCTGCCCGCGATTGAGTATGTCTGCCGCATGTTCAATGTCCACTTGCGGAGGGGCGTGCATCTCATAGGCAGCGCACGTAGTTGTGTGGTGGGAAGGATTGCGCGGCGAGCGGCCCTTCTTTATCTCCTGCACCTGCACGTCTACGGGAATCGTTATGTGCGCGACACCACGCTGCGTGAGCGCGGAACGCACCGCAAGATCGGCCACGCTTTCCATGTGCGCGCCATTCATCACGCGCTCGTTATAGATAGCTACGTCCTGGTAAAGCTTGTCGAGCGCGACATCCTGCTGGGTGAAGGTCCCGATCAGGTCACTATGCTGCAATCCGGTAATGGCAAGCACTGGGGCGTGGTCCATTTTCGCGTCATATAAGCCGTTCAGCAGATGAATGCCGCCCGGGCCGGAGGTCGCAATGCAGACACCCAAGCGCCCGGTGAATTTCGCATATGCGCAGGCCATAAATGCGGCAGATTCCTCATGCCGCACATGAATAAAACGGACCCTCTCTTTTTGCTTACGCAGTGCTTCAAAAACGCCATTGATGCCGTCGCCCGGCAATCCAAAAATCGTGTCCACTCCCCAGTCCAACAGGCGCTCGACCAGCACATCGGATGCGTTGGGCATAGGCCCTCCTCTCCATGCTCTGCCTAAGTAGGACGCTGGCCGGAGTGGATGGAGTTTTCTCGTTTGCGCGAAAGAGATGTGAGGAAGATTATGGCCAGAACTTTTTCACGACTGTTTCACGAATGCGCTTCCATGTTGTCTCCAGGTCTTCGGGCAACACCCGTGTCTCTGCTGTGACGGTCATGAAGTTGGTATCGCCCACCCAGCGCGGAAGGACATGCAGGTGCAGATGGCCCGCAACTCCGGCCCCGGCCGCCTTGCCCAGATTCAGCCCCATATTGATTCCATCTGGACGATAAACCTCTTCCAGCACCTGCTCAAGATGCTGCGCTGCATCCATCAATTCATGGGCCACATCTGCCGAGAGCGCAGCCAATGAACTTTCATGCGCGTAAGGCAGCACCATCACGTGTCCTGACGTATAGGGATAGCGGTTCAGGCAGATGAAGATGTTCCTGCCGCGATGCACGATGAGTGCGGCCTTCTCTGCTTCTTCCGTGGACATTCCGTGTGACTCGGCATACTTCACCGCCTCCAGCATGTTGCAGAAAACGCAGTCTGTCTCGCCCGGCCAGGCAGAAAGCTCCAGGGGTACGCCCTGCCGTTTTGCTTTCTCAGCCGTAGTCACATATGTATATCGCCACGGTGTCCACAGATGGTCCATAGGCTACCTATACTGAAGGCATGCCTCCGGCGCAACTCATTGAGGTCCTTCAGCACACCTTCGGCTTTTCCGCCTTTCGCGCAAATCAGGAGGCGGTGTGCCGCGCCGCGGTCGAAGGCAGCGACGTTTTGCTGGTGATGCCTACCGGAGCAGGCAAGTCACTCTGTTACCAGCTTCCCGCCATTGCGCGCGGCGGAACGGCGCTCGTCATCAGCCCTCTGATCGCGCTGATGGAAGACCAGTCGGCAAAACTTAACGCTCTCGGGCTGAAGGCGGCACGCATTCATTCCGGGCTTGACCGCGAAACATCGCGCCTGGCCTGCCGCGAATATCTGAACGGCCAGCTGCATTTTCTCTTTATTGCCCCGGAACGCCTGCGTGTCCCCGGATTCCCTGAGATGCTGGCAAAGCGCCGGCTGTCTCTCATTGCCATTGATGAGGCGCACTGCATCTCCCAATGGGGGCACGACTTTCGCCCCGACTACCGCCTGCTCGGCAAATACCTGCCTGCCTTGCGTCCTGCACCTGTCATGGCCCTGACGGCCACGGCCACGCCGGTCGTGCAGAAGGACATTCTGACGCAGCTGGGGCTCGATCATCCTGTCCGCTTCATTCATGGCTTTCGCCGCCACAATCTGGCGATTGAGGTCGTGGAAGTGTCCCGCCCAAAACGCGCCCTGCTTTCGCTCAATCTTCTGAAGCCGCAGGAGCGCCGCCCTGCCATCATCTATGCGCCCACGCGCAAGGAGTCGGTCTGGCTTGCACAGGAGCTGTCTGCGAACTTCTCCACCGCGCCTTATCATGCCGGGCTTGAACCGGAACACCGCGGGCGCGTGCAGCGCGAATTCCTCGCCGGAAAACTCGAAGTCGTGGTGGCCACGATCGCCTTTGGCATGGGCATTGACAAACCAGACATCCGCACCGTCATCCACACCGCATTGCCTTCCAGCCTGGAAGGCTACTACCAGGAGATAGGCCGTGCGGGACGTGACGGCAAGCCCAGCCGCACCATTCTGATGCACTCATACGCGGACCGCCGCACGCACGATTTCTTTTATGAGCGCGATTATCCTCCGGTGGACGAGCTTGATCTCATCTTCAACAAGCTGGAAGCCAGACCACGCCACAGAACTGAGCTGGCTGAAGAGCTGAAGGACAAGCTCTATGGCGAAATCTTCGATACGGCGCTGGACAAGCTGATGACCCACGGCGGCGCATTCGTGGACTTTGACGGGAACGTGGCCCGCGGGGACAAGATCTGGCGGCAAAGCTATATCTCGCAGGCGAACCAGCGCATGGCGCAGCTTGACCGCGTGCTTCGCTATGCCGAATCGTACCAGTGCCGCATGGCCCAGCTGGTGCGCCACTTTGGCGATGACGATGATGGACGGCGCGCCTGCGGACAATGCGATGTCTGCTCGCCGGAGCGCGCCATTGCGCAGAAATTCAGGCCGCTGAGTTCCAGAGAGCGCGAAATGATGTTCGCCATCATCGACGAACTCCAGACGGGCCCGAAGTCCACCGGGAAGCTCCATCAGGAAGTGTGCCAATGCAATGGATTTTCCCGTGACCGCTTCGAAGAACTTCTGGGTGCAATGAGCGGCGCCGGACTGCTGGATCTGGAAGAGGCCAGCTTTGAGAAAGATGGCCGCAGCATCACCTATCGCAAGGCCGTCCTTACGTCAGAAGGTGCAGAGCTGCGCGGCAGCGATACCGTCACGGTCTTCGTCCGCGATACTGGCCAAGAGCCTGTGCGGCTGGCAGCGCCGAAGGAGCGCAAGCGCAAAGGGCCAGAGCTGGAAGCGCCGCTGTCTCCGGAAGCAGCCGCGCTCGAAGAAAGATTACGCGCGTGGCGGCGCGAGGAAGCAGGCAAGCTGGGCCGGCCGGCCTTCTGTATTTTCTCTGACCGCACACTGCGCGCCATTGCCGTGGAGCGCCCGCGCACAGAAGAAGACCTGCGCGCCATCCACGGAATGGGCAGCGCAAAAATTGCGAAATTTGGAGAAGCGGTCCGCGCCATCTGCTCTGAAGCAATGACACAGACTCAGGGCTGATCCCGGTACATTTCAATTTCAGGCTTGCCGCCTTCTGCAACACGCGCGCGATACATGCCCGGGGTGTTGAAGCTCCAGACCATATCGCCCTTTGTATCAATGGCGATCACGCCGCCATCGCCCTTCATCTCAGTAAGCTGATGCTGGATGACCTCGTCCGCAGCGGCCTGAAGCCCCACACCCTTGTATTGCACCAGAGCGCAGATGGTCCGCGCCACGGTAAGGCGGATAAAGTATTCGCCTGTCCCCGTACCGGAGACAGCGCAGGAGCGGTTGTCCGCATACGTTCCTGCCCCGATAATTGGCGAGTCTCCGACGCGTCCCCACATCTTTGCCGTCAGTCCTCCGGTGCTGGTTCCGGCAGCAATGTTGCCTTGCTTGTCCAGAGCAACTACGCCTACTGTTCCGAACTTATGCGCATCCGGAGGCCCAATCTCCGCCACAGGCTTTCCCGGAGCGGGCGGAGCACCCGCAGGCCGCGGCGGTATGGGCTTCCCTTCCCGCTGCAGCTCCTTTACCAGGCCCTGCCAGCGCCGCTCAGTGAAAAAGAAGCCCGGGTCCACCATTTCCAGTCCGTGCGAAGCAGCAAATTCGTCCGCGCCGGTTCCGACCAGCATGACGTGCAGCGACTTCTCCATCACAGCGCGGGCCAGCGAAATGGGATGCCGCGTGCGCGTCACTCCGGCCACGGCCCCGGCCTTCAGGTTAGAACCATCCATGATGGCGGCATCCAGCTCATTTTTACCGGTGGCAGTAAAGACTGCTCCGCGCCCCGCATTAAACAGCGGATCATCTTCCATCATGCGGATCGCGGCCTCGACTGCATCGAGCGCCGAGCCGCCCTTGTCGAGCGTGTCCGCCGCTTTTTCAAGCGCGGCATGGATGCTGGCGCGATACGCCGCCTCCGTCTTCGGGTCCATGTTTTTGCGCTCGATGACGCCAGCGCCTCCATGCAGCACCACGGCCCATTTGTGCGGCGCCTGAGCTACAGCTGTCATGCAAAGCAGAAAACTGCACGAAAGAAGGAAGTGCTTACGCATGCTGGAATCATACTCCCTGCTGTCCACCCGAATTGACAGGCGTTCCTCATGTCTGAATACTGATGCAAAGCTGTAAATATGACCGTACGATGATCAAACCAGGCTCGCACCCAACGCTCGCTGATGTAGCGCGTAAAGCCGGAGTAGGCACCACCACCGTCTCCCGCGTCATCAATGGTGGACATCGCGTCAGCCCCCACACCCTCAAGCGCGTCCATGCTGTCATTGAACAGCTTGGATACATGCCCAATCAGGCGGCGCGCATTCTGAAAGGCGAGCGCACAAAGACCATTGGCCTTGTCGTGCCCAGCATTGCGGACCCGTTCTTTTCCAGTTGTGCCGAAGCCGCGCAGGAAATTGCACGCGCCCATGATTCGCTGCTGATCGTCACGGTCACCAATAATGATCCGCACGTAGAGATGGAAAACCTGAACGTGCTGATGCGCCACCGCACGGACGGGCTTCTGCTGGCTCCGGCCAATTACCAGAGCGAGGCCCTGGCTGAATATCTGGGGCGCATCGCCACACCTGTCGTCACCTTTGACCGTCCGGTGCCGAAAACCGGCGTTCCCAGCGTGGTCACAGACAACTATAACGGCGCGCGTCTTGCCACCGAACACCTCGTCAGTCATGGATACAAGCGCATCCTTTGCCTGGGCGGCGAACCTACCCTTTACACTCTGCGCGAACGCCTGCGCGGATACCGCCATGCCGTGGAAGAGCACGGTCTGCCTGTCATTATTGATATGTCGGTGAAGGACTATAAATCGGCTGAATATGCCATTGAGAGTCATCTGGCCACATCGCAGCCGCCTGAGGCCATCTTCACACTGAAAAACAGCACTACCATTTATGCCTTTGAGACGCTGCAGAAGCTGAAGGTCGCCATCCCCAAAACCATTGCGCTTCTAGGCTTTGATGATTTCGAACTGGCAGCCACACTCCGTCCTTCTATCAGCGTGATCCAGCAGCCGATTGAGGACCTGGGGCGCATCGCCGCGGAGATTCTCTTTGAGCAGCTTCTGCCCGCCAAGAAGGGCAAGCATCTTTCCGGGAAAAAGCGGCAGGAGCAGGTCAAGCTGGAAACCCGGCTGGTGCTGCGCCACTCCTGCGGCTGCAACCCCACCCAGGAGCAAAACGGATAAAGGAAGTGGGAGGCCGAGACCCGAACATGCACTTGGCCCTGTCCATTTTGCCCTGCACATGGAATCGTTTCCACCTCCTGCTTTTTCGTGTATATTGCAAAAAGGCTGCTCTCCGGTGCTGCTCCTTGCAATCCTTTTGTTTTATTTTCGATTGCTGTTCGCGGCACAATGACAAATTTGCCGTCTGTTTGATTAGGGCTTTTACAATATATGAGTTCTTTCTCGATTGGTGTGGATTTAGGTGGCACGAACCTCCGCATTGCGGCCTACACCCGCGCCTCTGGACTTCTGGAGACCATCCTTCTTCCCACGCGTCTGGCCGCTGGACGCCATGCTGTTGTCGAAGACATCTGCAGCGGCATCGGCAAGCTGCTCCAAACATGGTCCCCGCAATTTGAGCTGACCGGAATCGGCATCGGCACTCCGGGCCCGCTTGAGCTGCCCGCAGGCCGTCTGCACAGCCCTCCCAACCTGCCGGGATGGGACGGATTCGGTCTGCGTGAAGAGATTGAAACCGCCCTCAGCATGCCTGTCATCGTGGAAAGTGATGCCAACGTTGCCGCGCTGGCCGAATGTGTTCTGGGCAGCGGCCGCACTCTGGGGCTCGATTCCCTCTGCATGCTGACGCTGGGCACCGGCATCGGCAATGGCATTATCCTGCACGGAAAAATCTGGCATGGCGTCAATGGCATGGCGGGCGAGGCCGGCCACGTCACCATCTACCCTGATGGCCCATCCTGCGGATGCGGAAGCAATGGATGCCTGGAAATGTTTGCCTCTGCCACCGCGGTCCGCCGCATCGCCCTCGAGGCCGCCGAATCAGGCAATGCACCCGGCATTGCAGCATTGGCAAAACGCAATCCGGAATTTACGCCGCGCGAGCTTTCTGACCTGGCCGAAAAGGGCGATGAAGGCGCAAAGCAAATTTTTGGCGATGTAGGTCGCGCGCTCGGCATCGGCATTGCTGATCTCATCAATACGCTGAACCTGCCTTTATATGTAGTCGGCGGAGGCCTGGCCAACGCCTGGGACCTCTTCTCTCCCGCTCTCTTCGCCGAAGTACGTCATCGCAGTTATGTGTATCGCCTCACCGAGCCGGGCAGTCACGTTTTGAACGGCGGCGCAAACCACGGCACGCGTATTGTGGCAGCGGAGCTCGGCGCAGATTCAGGACTGCTGGGCGCCTGCATTCTCCCCTATACGGCAAAAACTGAAAAGCACGGTACCGCCTTGTCCTCCTGATTTTCCTTAAGCGGCAGAGCGGTTGTTGAAAGCATGCGAGCATGAGAATCAATTTCTATCTCTTTAAGAGCACCATCGTAGGCGCACTCGGCGGACTTCTCTTCGGCTTTGACACCGCCGTCATCGCAGGTACAACCCATCAGCTCACTGAGGTCTTCCACCTCTCGGCCTTTGCGCTCGGAATTACAGTTTCCATCGCGCTGTTCGGGACCGTCATCGGGGCCATGTCTGCCGGGGCCATTGGCCAGAAAATCGGCAGCCGCGAAACGCTGCGCATCATGGCCGTGCTGTATGTCGTCTCCGCCCTGGGGTGCGCTTTCGCCTGGAACTGGCCCGCGCTCATCGCCTTCCGCTTCATTGGTGGACTTGGCATCGGCGGTTCCTCCGTGCTTGGCCCGGTCTACATCGCAGAACTCGCTCCTGCCAAATGGCGCGGCCGCCTCGTCGGCCTCTTCCAGATCAACATTGTCATCGGTATCCTGCTGGCCTACGCCAGCAATTACCTGATCGCGCGCCTTGGCCTGGGTGCGCTGCAATGGCGATGGGAGCTTGGCGTCGCCGCTGCGCCTGCTGTGCTGTTTCTCATCATGCTATATGGAATCCCGCGCAGCCCCCGCTGGCTAACCACGCAGAACCGCATTGATGAGGCGCGCCAGGTGCTACAGCTCATGGGTTCGCCCGACTCAGAAGCCGAGCTGCGCGAAATCGTGGATTCGATTCATCTCGAACGCAGTGAGCGCTCGGAGCCGCTCTTCCAGTATAAGTACCGGCTGCCCATCTTTCTTGCCGTCTCCATCGGCATGTTCAACCAGCTCTCCGGAATCAACGCCATCCTCTATTACATGAATGACATTTTCCGGGCGGGCGGTTTCAGCGCTGTCTCCGGAGACCTTCAGGCTGTCCTCGTCGGCGCCATGAACCTTGTCGCCACGCTGCTGGCCATGACCGTCATTGACAAGCTGGGCCGCAAGACGCTGCTGCTCATCGGTTCCGTCGGAACAGCACTTTGCCTCGCCGGCGTGTCAGCCATCTTCTTCCGCAACCAGCACCAGGACTATCTCGTCTGGTTCCTGGTGGCCTACATTTTCTTCTTCGCCATCTCTCAGGGCGCGGTCATCTGGGTCTATATCAGTGAGGTCTTCCCCAATCGCGTCCGCTCCAAAGGACAGAGCCTCGGCAGCTCTTCGCACTGGATCATGAACGCCCTCATCTCCCTCACTTTTCCGGTCCTGGCAAAACACTCCTCCGGAACACCCTTCGTCTTTTTCGCCGCGATGATGGTCCTGCAATTCTTTGTGGTGCTGTTTATTTATCCGGAGACGAAAGGCCACACTCTCGAACAGATGCAACACCGCCTCGGCATCGAGTAACGCCGCTTCCGGCTCAGGGAAGGCGGTTCCCCATCCCTGAGCCCGCGTGATAGAGTCGAAAACATCTGGTTCACAAGAGGCGCCTGGTTGGATCTCTTTCACGAAAACCCCAATCCCATGTGGATTTACGACATGGAAACCCTCCGGTTTCTGGACGTGAACGAGGCCGCCATCCAAACTTATGGATGGTCTCGAGAAGAGTTCCTGAGCATGAACATTCTGGACATCCGCCCGCCAGAGACCCACGAAGCTGTCCTTGCCCTTGCCCGGCAGGGACGGAGCCTCCAGTCCAGCGGACCCTGGCCCCATCGTTACAAGGACGGCTCCGAGCATCTGGTGCGCATCACGTCCCATAATGTCGAATTCAACTCCCGCCCGGCGCGCGCTGTCACGGTCTTTGATGTCACCGATTCTGTGCGAGCAACCGAGGCCCTGCACATCAGTGAAGCAGGCCTGCGCGCCCTGACCGACCGCCTCCCCGTCGCTCTGCTCTACATGGACGCGCACGGGAACTGCCGCAGCGCCAACCGTGCCTTTGAGGAATGGTTCAATATCTCACGCGATGAGATTGTGCGGCACAACTTTGAGTTCTTCGTGCAGCGGGGCGATGGCGCCCAGTATGAAGCGAACGTCCGTCGTTCCTGGTCTCTCGCCCTGGAGGGCCATTCTTCCACCTTTGAGAAGACCATCCTTGTGCATGGCAGAAAGCGGAACATTGAGGCGTCCTACACGCCTGACTTCGACGCTGAAGGAAATGTCTGCGGTGTCATCGTTCTGCTGCACGACGTGACCGAACGGCGCGCCCTCGAAGAGCAGTTCCGCCACGCGCAGAAGATGGAAGCCATCGGCCGCCTTGCTGGCGGCATCGCACATGACTTCAACAACATTCTTTCGGTCATGAACGGTTATGCCGGAATTCTTCAGCAGGAACTGAAAGAAAACGCCCGCCTCGGCCATATGTCCGCTGAGATTCTGCGCGCGGGAGAGCGCGCCGCGCGCCTCACGCAACAATTGCTCGCCTTCAGCCGAAAGCAGGTCAGCCAGCCGCGTGTCGTTCGCGTCGCCGATCTTCTTCGGGAAGATGAAGTCATGCTCCGCCGCCTGACCGGCGATAGCATCCATCTCGAAGTCCGGATCGAATCCGAAGAAGCAGCCATCGAGATGGACCCGCACCGCTTCAGTCAGGTGCTGCTGAATCTGGCCGTGAATGCACGTGACGCCATGCCCAGAGGCGGCAGGCTCACCATCGCCGCGTGGGCAGCCCATCAGAAGGCCTACATCTCTGTGCATGACACCGGATGCGGCATGTCCGCCGAGGTGCGCGAGCACATCTTTGAACCTTTCTTCACCACCAAAGACCCGGGCAAGGGGACCGGCCTCGGTCTGGCCATTGTCTACGGCATCGTCCGCGAAGCCGGCGGCAGCATTACCGTGCAGTCGGCGGAAGACCAGGGTTCGATCTTTACCATAAGCCTCCCGCTCGTCCAGGAAACCCCGGCCATGGAAGCGCCTGCGCCATCAAACGACAGCTATTTTGCAGGCAAGGAAACGATTCTGCTCATCGAAGACGACCCGAACATCCGTTACCTGCTGGCCCATACCCTCAAAAGCTGCGGATACAAGGTGATTGAAGCCAGCGACGGGGTCAATGGCCTCGCCCTAGCGCGCGAGCTGCTGCCCTGTATTGACGCGGTGGTCAGCGACGCCATCATGCCCCGTCTCGGCGGACAGGAGCTCATCGCCCAACTTCGCCAGCTTCGCCCGGACCTGAAAGCCATGCTGGTCAGCGGACACATTGACGCCGACCCCAAAGACCTCTCCAACGACCCGCAGACAAAATTCCTCTACAAGCCGGTCCCGCCGCAGACCCTCACAGCCGAGCTGCGCCGCCTGCTGGACACAACCCCGGCAACTTCACCTCAATAAGTGCGCAGAATAAAATCCACCTGCTGGAAGGTATCTCTTCAAAAACTGTTTCCCTCACCGCTTGAAGAAATCCGGCGACATGGGCCGGTTTCCATTCCGCGTAAAAGATCTTTGGATTAACCAATTGCCCTGGAATTCAGCAAAGCTGCCATCCAAGACATTCTGGAGCAGGCAGACTGGTACACGGAGCGGGCAAGTGAAAAGCTGGGCATCGGACTGGGAGCAAACGCGGCGCAAGAGCTATAGAGTTTCTCTTTCCCTGGCGAACATAGTTGCTTCAGACGAAAAGCTGAACTACAGCCTCAATTATTATCGTCTCGCCGATGCAGCGTAGGACGATCATCCCCGCTCTGTCCCGGGTTCTGCCCGGCATTCGGGTCTGTGCTCGCGCGGCGCAGTGTGGGCTTTCCGGTCTTGTTGTCCATCAGCTTGCGGCGGTTTTCAATCCTTGCCAGACGCGCCTTCACATCATCAAACTCTGAAGTGGTTACCAGGTATTCGTCCTTTGCCGGCAAAATCCTGGCAATCTCTTCCTGCGTGTGCTGGATGCGTTCCGGCGTCTGCGGGTGGGTCGAGAAGGCCTTCGCCACCGCTCCCGGCTTGTGCTTTTCCAGGTTCTGTATCTTCTCAAAGAAGGTCACAAAGGCCTGAGGGTCATAACCGGACTTATACATATACTGCACGCCCAGGTAATCGGCCTGTGACTCAAATTCGCGCGAGAACATCAGGAAGGTCATCGGCACGGCAAAGTTGATGGCTTCATAAATGCCGTATCCGGTCCACGTGTACCCCGTCATCATAATCACGGGAATCGTACCCAGCTGGGCATAGTTCATGCGCGTCTGCTCGCGCGCAGCGTGGTGCGCGCAGACGTGCGCAATTTCGTGCGCCATCACTCCGGCCAGTTCCGCCTCTTCATCCGCCGCCAGAATCAGCCCTGAATTCACATAGAAGAAGCCGCCCGGCAGCGCCATGGCGTTGATCTCGTCCGTGTCAATCACCTTGATCGTGAATGGCACTTTGCAGTCGGAATTGCGCACAATGTTCTGCCCGATGCGGTTGATATACTCCGTCACCACCGGGTCGGTGACCATCTTTGTGCTCTTCTCAATCTCATCGGCCGCCGACTTGCCCATCTTGATCTCGGACTCGGTCGAGTACCAGTTGCCGACGCCCCGGCCGCCAATGTTGCGCGTTCCCACCGCGTTCACATCGTCAATGCTTCCCTTCTTTACGTGGACTTCCTTCGGCTCCTGTGCTGGTGGAGGTGTCTGCGTCCGGGTGTCTTTCTGTGCGTTGGCCTGCTCGCCCGTCTGGCCGGGAGGCAGGGTCGGAGGTGTGGTCCCAGGCTGTTGCTGCGGGCCGGGCCCCTGCTGCTGGGTCTGCGCCTGTGGAGTTCCCTGTTGTCCGCTTTGCGCGAAAACTACCGGCGCGATGGCCAGACTGGCCGCCACCAACAACCGCGGAACCATGCTATTGAGAGTCGCCTTGGGCATAGAGCACACTCCTGTCTCTATAGACGATAGTATGCTCCTTTTTGTCAGCTTCTGCCGGAACGCGGCAGCCCAAGGGCCGCTCCAACTTCATGGAATCAAATGCGCCCTGCGCTGCCTTAAAAATCACCGGCCCAGCAGACCACATTTATCCTTCCCGGAATCAGAAATCTCCGCCTGCACCCAGCTTCCCTCTACTTTCACGTCCTCCACCCGCATTCCGCATTTCCGGGTGAGGCCCACCCGCAGCAGCTGCTCAGGTTGCAGCATGGCCGCCGTGGCATTGGCTTCCTGTACGCTGCCGGTTTCCACGTCCAGATAGATGCGCGTCCGCTCACCGGAATGGACGCCAAAGGTCAACGCATTCGCATGCGCCAGCAGATGCACCCATAAGGCATTCTGCATGGTTGGCTCTACATGCTTCACCATCATCTCCTGTGGCATCTGCAGAATGTTCCAGGAGCCGACGCCTCCATGCAGTTCGGCCACTCTCCGCGCCAGTTCCTCGTCTGGCTGCCGCTTCGCCTGGTATCGTCCTATCGCAGTCTTGACCATCACCGGATTGCCAAATGCCAGAACGCGCCCGTCCAGGATCGCCATCCATCGCGTATCCCGCATCTGCTCCTTCTCGCGGGCAAACGGTTCAATGACCAGCACCCTCACACCGTTAAAGTCTGCCGTGGTTGCGCCATTGAACAGGGCCGACTCGAAGATTCGGTCGGGGTTCTGTCTGCAACTACGGGCGACCCATCTCTTAGTTCCTGCGCAATAGCGAACTTGACAACTTCTCCACAGGCAGAGCGATCCTCTGACGCCTGCTCCACGAATCCCTTACGGTGGAGGGCATCCAGAGCAATCCACTTTCGACATTCACGGGTTAAATATAATCGTTTAAACGACAATATGCCGGAAACCACCCCTGCATTCGCTATACTGGAATGGGGCATTTGGCTGAAAAAATTCCCGCTGGGAACCGCGAGCCCAAAGCTGAGAAACCGGGACCAACCGGGTGTCTCATGCTCGTAAGACGGTATATCGTAAGGTGCCTGTTATGAAGACTTTAGACACAAAGTCCGGGGGGCCTCCTGTCACCTGGATCCTGCTTGCAGGAGCTCCTGGAACCGGCAAAAGTACCCTCGCCCGCAGGCTCTCCGCCGCGCTCGGACCTTCCGCCATCCTCGATAAAGATCGAGTGCGCGAAGCACTCTTTCCCGGCACAATGACCGACTACTCAGCGGAGCAGGACGCCCTCTGCATGAAGGCCATCCTTGAAGCCGCCACATATCTCTCTCAGCATCACCGTGCACGGTACATCTTTCTCGATGGACGCACCTTCAGCCGAACTACCCACATAGATGAGGTGCTCTCTGCGGCCTCTCGCGCGGGAGCGCAGTGGCGCATCCTCCACCTCACCTGTTCCGACGGAGTTGCGGAAGCCCGTTTGCAGGCACCGAACACAGACCATCCGGCCCGTAACCGGGACATGGCCCTTTACCGCCGCGTAAAAGCTTCCTTCGAACCCATCCACCACCCAAAGCTCGATCTCGACACTTCAACCGGAATCGAAGACCTTCTGCCCCGCGCACTAGCATACATCCCTTCCTGAGGATGTATATTCCATTCGTATGCACGAGAAGAAGACACCGCACACTCTTTGCATTGACATTGGCGGAACAGGCTTAAAAATAATGGTGCTCGACGAAAAAGGGCATCCACTCACGGAGCGTCTGCGCATCCCTACTCCAGCAGATCCGACACCGGCCAAAGTGATCGCCGCGCTGGAACAATTGAAGAAAAAGGCGCCTGCCTTTGACCGCGTCTCCGCCGGTTTTCCCGGAGTGGTAAAGCGCGGCGTGCTGTATACGGCAGCCAATCTCAGCCCCAAATGGGTTGGATTCAACCTTCAGGCCGAACTGGAAAAGCGCTGGAAGAAGCCCGTCCGTGTTGCCAACGATGCCGCAGTGCAGGGTTATGCCGCCATTCGCGGCGAAGGCGTCGAGATGATCCTGACGCTGGGGACCGGCCTCGGCTCCGCCATTTATACTGATGGCAATCTTTGCCCGGGGCTCGAACTCGGCCATCATCCCTGGATGAAGGGCAACACTTACGAAGACTATCTGGGCAAACGGGGCCTGAAGAAGCACGGGCCCAAGAAATGGAACAAGCTGCTGGCAAAAGCCATCGAGCAGACTGCGCACACCTTTAACTGGGACTATCTCTATATCGGCGGCGGCAACGCCAAGCTCATCCGTATCCCGTTGGGCGAAAACGTGCTGGTGGTGCCGAATGAAGATGGCCTTCTCGGCGGCGTCGCGCTTTGGAAACATAACGCATAATGCTCGCTGGCTTTCCTTAAGCGAGTGTCTTAGCATGACTTTACAGGAACCCGATGCCAGGCCGTTTACAGGAGATATTTCAGGACCGAACCGTCCTCTTCGATGGCGCAATGGGCACCATGCTCTACGCCCGCGGTGTCTTCATCAACCGCTGTTATGACGAGCTGAACCTCTCGCAGCCCGAGCTTGTGCGATCCATCCACGATGAATACCTCCAGTATGGGGCTGAGATCATCGAAACGAATACCTTCGGCGCAAACCGCTTCCGGCTGACGCGCTACGGTCTTCAGGACCAGGTTGCTGCGATCAATCAGGCTGGTGTCCGCGTCGCCCGTCAGGCCGTAGAGCAGCTCAAAGACAAACAGGCCGGAACAGCCTGGGTTGCAGGCTCAGTCGGGCCGCTGGGCATTCATCTGGAACCGCTGGGCAAGACCTCTCTGGACGAAGCCCGCGCCGCCTTCGCTGAACAGATTCGCGCCCTCGCGGCCGGGGGTCCCGGCGTCGGGGCCGACTTCATTGTGATTGAAACCATGCCGGCCCTGAACGAGGCCGAGCAGGCCATTCTTGCCGCCCGCGAAGCCGCGCCTGATTTGCCCGTCTTTGCGCTGGTCACCGTGGATGAAGAAGCGCATTGTCTGGATGGCGCGAGCGCGGAAGTAGCTGCGGCCAGACTTACCGCCTGGGGCGCGGACGCCATTGGCGTGAATTGCAGCACCGGGCCGGCGACTGTGCTTACCGCGATTGAGTGCATGGCCTCAGAAAGCAGTTTGCCGCTGGTAGTCATGCCGAATGCTGGAATGCCGCGCGCCGTGGATGGCCGCAACATTTATTTATGCTCGCCGGAATACATGGCCAGCTTTGCGCGCAAGTTCCTCAAGGCCGGAGCGCAGTTCATCGGAGGCTGTTGCGGTACCACCCCGAACCACATTCGCGCCATGAAGTCGGCCATGCGCGCAGTGGATGCGCAGAAGACGGCGCCCACGCACACTTCACGCACTCCAATTGTGACGGAAACTCCGCCAGCGCCGATTGCTGAGCGCTCGCGTCTCGGCAGACTTGTGCACGAAGGCAAGTTTGTCACGATGGTCGAGATTGTTCCGCCCAAAGGTATTGACTGCTCAAAGGAACTGGCCGGTGCTTCTCTGCTGGCGGGCCTGGGTATAGACGTCATCAATGTGCCCGACTCTCCGCGCGCCTCGGCCCGTATGAGCGCGCAGAGCCTCTGCATTCAGATCCAGCAGAAGGTCGGCATTGAAACCATCCTGCATTACACCTGTCGCGATCGCAACGTCCTGAGCATCCAGAGTGATCTGCTTGGTGCGGCATCCATTGGCCTGAAAAACATTCTCTGCCTCACCGGAGATCCGCCAAAGCTGGGCAATTATCCTGACGCCACAGCGGTTTTTGACGTGGACGCGATTGGCCTGGTGAATATCGTCAACCGGCTGAACCACGGTCTCGACATCGGGGGCAACCCAATCGGCGCATCTACCGGATTCACCATTGCCTGCGCCGCGAATCCCGGCGTTCCTGACATTGATAATGAAGTCCGGCGCTTTGCCTATAAGGTCGAGGCAGGCGCGGAGTACGCCATCACGCAACCCGTCTTCGATCTACGCGTTTTAGAGGCATTCCTCAAGCGGATTGAGGGCTTCCGTATCCCGGTCATCGCGGGCATCTGGCCGTTGACGAGCCTGCGTAATGCCGAATTTATGAAGAATGATCTGCGCGTCTCTGTGCCGGACGCGGTCATGCTGCGGATGCAGGCGGCGCAGACCCCGGAAGCAGCACGGGCCGAAGGTATCCGCATTGCGCAGGAGATGCTTGAAGCCGCACGCGCCATGGTGCAAGGCGTGCAGGTGAGCGCGCCCTTTGGACGCTATGCCTCAGCGGCCGATGTGCTGGCGAGCGTCCTGCGTTCTGAAAAAGAGCCCGTGGAAGGAGCAAGCATTGCCAGGATTTGAAGAATCACTCAAGCGTCTGGAAAAGATCGTGGAGCAACTGGAACGCGGCGACCTCCCTCTCGAAGAATCCATTAAATTGTTCGAGGAAGGCACCCATCTTTCCACAGAGTGCAAAGACTATCTCGACAAGGCCGAAGGCAAGGTGCAGATTCTGATGAAGCAGCGCGATGGTTCAACCAAAGCTGAACCATTTTCTCCGGCCAAGTAGGAATTCAGGACAAATCCTGTCCTTCCGTTACACAAGAAAGCGCTGCAATGGCAGCGCTGCGTAGAAAACTAAGATGATATCTGGATCATGAGGCCTTCATGAGTTCCTGTTCGGCGCGGAACCAGTCTTCTTCGTGCTTGCCGTGGTCGCGGCCACGCTCGATCCAGAGTTGATGGGCGCGATGGGCGATCTGTTCATGGGAAGGACGGATGACGGTCGGCTCCTGGGCAGCAACTTTCTTCTTTGCCGGGGCCTTCCGGGGTTTTGTGGTCTTCTCAGCTTTCGGAGTAGGCATGGGGATGATGAGTTCCTCCTCAAGGAAGTTTCTTCTATGATAACGGGCCTTGCATGATCCGCGAAAGCTGATTTGCCTCTTGTGGATTGATGAAAGAGGAACTACCCGGATCCATTGCTTACTGTTTCCAGTACTTGCTGGCAAATTCGAGGAACGTGGGCCAGTTCGGATTAACAACGGTTGAAAAAACCTGACACGTCTATAAAGGAGGCCCTCCGCCGGATGAAAATTACCAATGCTTATGTGAATGTCTGCTCGCCGGGACGCAACTTCGTCACTCTAAAAATCGAAACAGACGAAGGCATTTACGGGCTGGGCGATGCGACCCTGAATGGCCGCGAACTGGCTGTGGTGAGCTATCTGACGGAGCACGTCATTCCCTGCATTCTCGGTCGCGATCCGTTCCAGACAGAAGACATCTGGCAATATCTGTATCGCGGCGTGTACTGGCGGCGGGGCCCGGTCACGATGGCCGCGATTGCCGCTGTGGATGTTGCACTTTGGGACATCAAAGGCAAAGCGCTCCATACACCTGTCTATAACCTCCTTGGGGGGAAAAGCCGCGAAGGGGTCCTCGTTTACGCGCATGCGCATGGCCCTTCGACCGATGAGGCGATTGCCGATGTGCAGCGGCACATGGAGATGGGCTATCTAGCAGTGCGCGCGCAAAGCGGCATTCCCGGGCTTACCTCTACTTATGGTGTGCCCAAAGGCGCACAGCCTTATGAACCGGCGGAGCGTGGATTACCCTCCGAGAGCAGGTGGTCGTCGGAACTGTATCTGCGCCACACCCCGAAATTGTTTGAAAAGCTGCGGGCCGCGGTCGGAGAGGACGTTCACCTGCTGCACGATGTTCATCACCGGTTGACACCGATTGAAGCCGCGCGACTGGGCAAGGAGCTGGAGCCGTTTCGTCTTTTCTGGCTGGAAGATCCTGTTCCAGCGGAGCTACAGGAAGGATTCAAGATCGTTCGCGAACATACAACAACTCCGATAGCAACCGGGGAGGTCTTCAATACCGTCTGGGATGCGCATGACCTCATCCGCCATCAGTGGCTGGATTACATTCGCATGTCGGTTGTGCATGGTGGAGGCCTGACACACCTGAAAAAGGTGGCGGATTTTGCGGCGCTCTACCACGTGCGCACAGGATGCCACGGGGCCACGGACATGTCTCCGGTAACTATGGCGGCAGCCCTGCATTTCGGGATTGCGGTCCACAACTTTGGCATTCAGGAGCACATGCCGCACTCAGCAGAAACGGATGCGGTGTTTCCACACCAATATCGTTTTCAGGCGGGGTATATGTATCCCGGAGATGCTCCGGGGCTGGGAGTTGAGCTGGATGAAAAACTCGCGGCGACCTATCCATACCAACGGGCCTACTTGCCGATTGCGCGAAAACTGGATGGAACGCTGACGGACTGGTGATGGCGCTCACCGCTGCTTATCAGCGGCTTTGCACAGGCCCTGATACCAACTCAGGTGTTCTCTTAAATTTCCAGAATCACAGGCATGATCAGCGGCCTGCGGCTGGTGTTCTTCTGTATGTAGCGCTTCAGATCAATACGAATTTTTTCCTTGATGACGCCGTAGTCGGCCTTTTCTTCTGCGCTTGAGTTTTCAAGCGTCTGGGTTACGACATTACGGGCGGCTTCGAGCAGTTCCGGGTCGCCGCCGACGAAGCCGCGGCTCACGATCTCCGGCAGGTGCTCGACTTTGCCGCTGAGCTTGTTGATGGTGAGAATGGGCAGGACGATGCCGTCTTCGCTGAGGTGACGGCGGTCACGGATAACGAGGTCTTCTACCACATCTGCGGTGGAACCTGAGTCAATGCAGACGCGCCCGGCTGTGACTTTGCCGTTGATGCGCGCATCATCTGGGGCGAGCTCGAGAATGTCGCCGTTCTCAATGGCCAGGGCGAGGTCCACGACACCCATGTTCTGGGCCAGTTCGGCGTGCTTCTTCAGGTGGCGGTAGTCGCCGTGTACGGGGACAAAGAATTTGGGCCGCAGCAGGTTGATCATGAGCCGCTGCTCTTCCTGGCTGGCGTGTCCGCTGACGTGGATGAGGCCGGATGCGCCGTCGTCGAAGATGACGTGGGCGTCGCGGCGGTAGAGGTGGTCAATGACGCGAAAGATGCTCTTCTCATTGCCGGGGATAACACGCGAGCTGAGGACGACGGTGTCTCCGGGCTGGATGCGCGCGTGCTTATGGTTGTCCACGGCGGCGCGACTGAGGGCGCTCATGGGCTCGCCCTGGGTCCCGCTGATGAGAATCATCACCTCTTCCGGCGCGTAGTCGTTGATCTGGCCGGGGTTGATGAGGACGCCCGGAGGCACATCGAGATAGCCGAGGTCCTGCGCAATCTCTGCCGATTCGATCATGGAGCGGCCGACAATGGCGACTTTGCGGCCATGTCTCCAGGCCAGGTCTACGGCGATTCGGATGCGGTAGATGGAAGAGGAGAAGCAACTGAAGAAGAGCTTCTTTTGGGTGCGGGAAAACAGCTCGTCGAGACGCGGCTTGACGGCCCATTCGCTGGGAGTATAGCCGGGACGGTCTACATTGGTTGAATCCTGCAGGAGTGCGAGCACACCGCGCTTGCCGTATTCGGCGAATTTGTGCAGGTCAAAGGGCTTGCCGTCTGGCGGCGAGAGGTCAATTTTGAAGTCGCCAGTATGGACAATAACGCCCACGGGAGATTCAATGGCCAGAGAAACGCAATCCACCAGGCTGTGAGTAACGCGGATGGGGTCCACGGTGAAAGGCCCGAGAGAAAACTTCCGGCCGGGGATGATCTCAATCAGCTCAGTCTGGTCCAGCAGCTTGTGCTCTTCGAGCTTGCCTTCTACGTAGGCGAGCGTGAACTCGGTGCCATAGACGGGGACGTTGAGTTCGGAGAGGATCCAGGGCAGGCCGCCGATGTGGTCCTCATGGCCGTGCGTGAGAATGATGGCGCGCACGTGCTCGCGGTTTTCAACGAGGTAAGTGATGTCGGGGACGACGATGTCCACGCCGAGGAGTTCGGACTCAGGGAACATAAGCCCGGCGTCAATGACGATGATGTCGTCTTTATAGCGGATGGCGAGACAGTTCATACCGAACTCGCCTAATCCACCCAGCGGAATGATTTGCAGCTTTGCGTCCATCTATTTGTACGGAATATTTGATGCTAGCAGGTTGTGGGAGAAGGTAAAAGCGGCAGGCGCAGGGTCAGGGCCATCTCCTTGTTAGAATGAGAGAAGAACAGACAAGATGAAGTGTCCTTACTGCGGGTTTACGCAAGACCGGGTGGTGGACTCGCGCGAAAGCAAAGAGGCAGATTCGATCCGCCGCCGCCGCGAGTGCGAGCGCTGCAACAAGCGCTTTACCACCTATGAACGCATAGACGAAATTCCCTACATGGTGGTGAAAAAGGACGGCCGCCGGGAACGGTTTGAGCGGCAGAAGGTGCTGAGCGGCCTGCTGCACGCGTGTGAGAAGCGTCCGGTTTCAGCCAGCAAGCTGGAGGCGCTGGTGGACGAGGCTGAGAGCTTCCTGATGGATTCGCCTGAGCGCGAACGAACCACTGCCGAAATTGGCACGCTGCTGATGGACCGCCTGAAGACGCTGGACACGGTGGCGTATATCAGGTTTGCCAGTGTTTACCGGGACTTTAAGGACGTACGCGAGTTTAAGGAAGAGCTGGAGCAGCTGCTGAGCGGGAAGGAAACGGGGAAGAAAGGGAAAAGCAGCTGAACAACGTTAGCACGCCTGTGGCGTATCAGGGCATTCGTTATATGGCTTTAGCTTCCTGCTCTTTCGCTACAGCGCACGAACGGGCGCGAACAAAAAGTTATGACCAATACCAAAACACACAAAGTAACGCTGATTCCCGGTGACGGAATTGGCCCGGAGGTGACGGATGCGGTGGTCCGCATTCTGGAAGCCACGGGCGTGAAGTTCGACTGGGAACGTTTTGCAGCGGGAGCCAAAGCTTTTGAGAAGTACAAGGAGTACATTCCGAAGGAGCTTTATGAATCCATTGAACGCAACAAGCTGGCGCTGAAGGGCCCGGTAACGACTCCGGTTGGCGGCGGTTTTTCTTCGATCAACGTCACTCTGCGCAAGAAGTTCGAGCTGTACGCGAATTTCCGGCCCATCAAGAACCTTCCTGGCCTTGAGACCCGCTACCCCAATGTAGACCTCATTATTATTCGAGAAAACACAGAAGGTGAGTATGTCGGGTTGGAGCACGAAGTCGTTCCAGGCGTGGTTGAGTCGCTGAAGGTGATTACCGAAAAGGGCTCGACGCGGATCGCGAAATTTGCCTTTGAGTACGCACGCAAGCATGGACGCAAGAAGATCCACGCTATTCACAAGGCCAACATTATGAAGATGTCCGATGGCCTCTTTTTGAAATGCGCGCGCGAAGTGGGTAAGGGCTTTCCGGAAATCACTTATGGCGAGCACATTATTGACAACACCTGCATGCAGTTGGTGCTGAATCCTTACCAGTACGATGTGCTGCTGCTCGAGAACCTGTACGGCGACATCGTCAGCGACCTGTGCGCGGCCTTTGTGGGCGGACTCGGGCTGGTTCCTGGCGCGAATCTGGGGGCTGAGGCGGCCATCTTTGAGGCGGTCCATGGCTCGGCACCGGACATTGCCGGCAAGGACATCGCCAATCCGACAGCGCTGCTGCAGTCGGCAGTTTTGATGCTGCGGCACATGGATGAAAGCGCCGCGGCGGACAGGATTCAGACTGCGCTGGAGAAGGTCTATGAAGAGAAGAAGTCGCTCACGCGCGATGTGGGTGGAACTGCAGGAACCAAAGCATTTGCGGATGCGGTGATTGCTGCGCTGTAGAAACTCCCAGGTCTCCTGAGGAGACCTGGGGCACCCTGATATTTTCTGGAGAAGCTATGAGACGGTCTGTTTTTGCTGTTTCGGTTGTTTGTAGTGTTTTCCTTCTGGCTGCCGGTTGCAGGAAGCCGTCAGCCGGAAGCGGCGAGCAGGCTGCACAATACACGCAGATTGACTGGAACACGGCGGGTACGATCTCGGGCACAATCCATTTCTCTGGGAAGATGCCTGCGCCTGTGCTGATTGATATGGCGCAGGACCCGGTGTGCAGTCTTTCTCCTGCAAATTACAGCGAGCAGTATGTGGGCAAGGATGGCGGGCTGGGGAATGTCTTTATCTATGTAAAGGACGGGCTGGGGAACAAGGTCTACGCTGCTCCGGCCATACCTGTGGTCATGGACCAGAAGGGCTGCCGCTATGCGCCACACGTGATTGGAGCGATGGTGGGCCAACCGGTGCGCTTTACCAACAGCGATCCGACGATGCATAACGTCCACATGCTGCCCACGGTGGACTCCAATCAGGCGACAGACATCTCGCAGGGGCCGAATGGCGCGCCGGAAACGCGTGTCTTCAAAAAGCCGGAGCTGATGATCCCGGTCCGCTGCAATAATCATCCGTGGATGCAGGCATTCATCAATGTTGTGGACCATCCCTTCTATGCGGTCAGCGATGCAGAAGGACACTTCGAGATCAAAGGGTTGCCACCGGGCACGTATACAGTGGTTGCTGACCATGAAGTGCTGGGGCAGCAGACGGCCACTGTGACGGTAGGCGCAAAGCAGACGGCGAAGCAGGACTTTACGTTCGCTGCGAAGTAGGAAGCGAATTTCGTTCCCGGAATTTGTAGCGTTCCTCTCCAATTGGTGTGCATGGTTGCGCCACTAGCGTTTACACTATTCAGTACAGCGAACAGTCCAGCCCTTCGAAGAGACATGGGCAGCGGTGTACACCATCGCTGAATGGAAAGAGGCACATGCAGCGGCATCAGATTGGCATTCTGGGCGCGACTGGAATGGTCGGCCAGCGATTTATTCAGCTTCTTGAGCGCCATCCATGGTTTGAGATTACCTGGCTTGCGGCCAGCGACAAGTCCTCTGGCAAGCGTTATGGCGACGCTGTAAAGTGGAAGCTCGACACCGCCATTCCTGCGAAGATTGCGGAGATGCAGGTTTCTCCTGCGACGCCGGAAGGCGCTCCAAAGATCATTTTTGCCGCGCTCGACTCTGACATTGCCCGCGAGCTGGAGCCGAAGTTTGCCACCGCGGGATGCGCGGTCATATCCAACTCCAGCGCTTTCCGCATGCAGGAAGATGTGCCTCTCGTCATTCCCGAAGTCAACGGCGACCACCTGCCGCTGCTGGAGAGCCAGAGCTGGCGCAAGCAGTCTGGCGGATATATTGTGACCAATCCGAACTGCTCAGCCATTGGGCTGGCGCTGGCGCTGAAGCCGCTGGAAGAGCACTTTGGCATTGAATCCATTTTTGTGAGTACGATGCAGGCGGTGAGCGGCGCCGGCTATCCGGGTGTGGCATCGCTCGATATTCTTGGCAACGTCGTTCCCTACATCAAGAGCGAAGAAGAAAAGATGCAGGAGGAGACGCTGAAGCTGTTGGGCGCACTGAACGGCGCGCGCATACAGCCGCTGGATGCGAAGATTTCAGCCCATTGCAACCGCGTGGCCGTAGAGGATGGACATACGGAGAGCGTCAGCATCAAGCTGCGCAAGCCGGCCACACGCGAGCAGATTCTGGCAGTATGGAGTGAGTTCCGCCCGCTGGCAGGGCAGGAGTTGCCGACCGCACCCGCACAACCGGTAGAGTTTGTGGCGGCGGATGACCGTCCGCAACCCAGGCTGGACCGTATGAGAGGCAATGGCATGGCTGCTGTGGTTGGCCGCCTGCGCCCATGTACTCTGTTTGACTGGAAGTTTACCGTGCTCTCGCACAATACGATTCGCGGAGCGGCGGGAGCGGCGCTGTTGAATGCGGAGCTTCTGGTAAAGCTGGGCAAACTTGAACCTGTGGCGGTCGCGGCATGAAAAAGCTTGTCGTGATGAAGTTTGGCGGGACCTCAGTTGAGGATGCCGTTGCCATTCACCGGACCTCGACCATTGTTGCGATGCGGCGCAATCAGGGTCTTCAGCCGATTGTCGTCGTCAGCGCGATGGCGAAAGTCACAGACCAGTTGCTGGCTGCTGCCAACGCGGCTGCGCGCGGGGATCGCAATGGCGCGCTCGCCATTACAGCGCGGTTGCGGAGCCGACACAAGGAAGTGACCTGCCGGCTCACTTCACAGGCCGAAGGCAAAGCGGGACAGGATTGCAGCGACTTCACCGGCCCGGAATTTGCTCCGGCGCAGGCGTGGATTGATGCAGAGTTTGACGCGCTGGATGAGATCCTGCGCGGGCTTTCCGCAGTTGGCGAACTGACGCCGCGCATCAGCGACATGATTGTTTCGTACGGCGAACGGCTTTCAAGCCGCATGATTGCCGAAGCATTTGCCCAGCGCGGGCTGGATGGCGTGCATGTGGATGCGCGCAGCTGCATTATTACCGATGCGCAGCATGGCAAAGCCATTCCCCAGGATGCGCTGATTGAAGAGCGGTTGAGAGAGTACGTTCTTCCACACGCCTATGCTGGCAAGACGGTGGTGATGGGCGGGTTTATCGGCTCAACCGAGAAGGGCGTGACCACAACGCTCGGGCGCGGCGGATCGGACTTTACGGCAGCGCTGGTGGGTGGCGGAATCCATGCCGAGGCCATTGAAATCTGGACGGACGTAAACGGCATCATGACGGCCGATCCGCGCGTGTGCCCGGATGCGCTGCGAGTGAAGACCATCAGCTTTGAAGAGGCCGCCGAGCTGGCTTACTTTGGCGCGAAAGTGCTGCATCCGGCCACCATTCTTCCAGCGGTACAGAAGAACATTCCAGTGCTGGTGCTCAATTCGCGCAATCCTGAGAATGAGGGCACGCGCATCATCTCGCTGGCCCCTAAATGCCAGAGTCCGTTCAAGTCCATTGCGGTGAAGAAGAAGGTCACTATTATAGATGTGGTGGCGAGCCGCATGCTGATGACGCATGGTTATCTGAAGGCGATCTTTGATGTTTTCGACAAGCATCGCACGCCGGTAGACCTGGTTTCGACGTCAGAGGTCAGCGTTTCGCTGACGGTGGATACAACGGAGAAAATCCCTGAGATCGCGGCCGACCTGAGCAGGCTGGCGGACGTGAAATATGAAGGCCGCAAGGCGCTGGTCTGCATGGTAGGCGAGAACATTCGCGGGCAAAATGGGATTGCAGCGCGGGTCTTCGGGGCCATTCGTCATGTGAACATTCGCATGATTTCACAGGGCGCTTCGGAGATCAACATGAGCTTCATGATCGAGGAAGATGATGCGGAAGAGGCGGTGCGCTCGCTCCACGCTGAGTTCTTTGAAGACCCTGATCCGGAAATCTTCGACGTAGAAGCGCGGAAGAGCGCAACAGCAGCAACTGCGAGGTAGCCATGCTTTTTCTTGTGCTGGGCCGCGGAAAGACCGGGCGCGTGGTGGCCGATGTGGCCGCTGAGCACGGACATAGTGTCCGGGTAGTGGGCGAAGAAGAGAACCGCAATGCGATGGCGCTGACGGCGCCGTTTCTCGCTGGCTATGACGCGGTGATTGACTTCACTACGCCGGAGGCCGCGGTGGCGAACATGCGTGCGTGCCTGGCCAATGGAGCGCGGATGGTGGTCGGCACCACAGGATGGTACCAGCATCTGGACGATATGCGTTTGCTGGCGACGCGGAAGAACGCAGGCTTACTTTACGGTACGAATTTTTCGCTGGGTGTACAGGCCGTGCTTCGGCTGGCGCGGGAACTGGCGGCTTCCCTGCCGCATTACGAGTTCCGCATCACAGAGACCCATCACGCACAGAAGAAGGACGCCCCGTCGGGTACGGCGCTCTCGCTGAAGCAGGCGCTGCAAGCGTGCAGTCCTTCGTTGCAGGTCGAGATCATCTCAAAGCGTGAGGGCGATGTTTCCGGCATTCACGTTGTGGAAGCAAGGTCGCAGAATGAAATGATCGAGCTGAAGCATGAGTCCTTCTCGCGGCGCGCCTTTGCTGAAGGCGCGGTGCGCGCTGCGGAGTGGATTGCCGGAAAGACAGGGGTGTGGGACTTCAGTGAAATTGCGAACCAGCTTTAGCTCTTCAGCAATTGCTCCAGCCGCCCAGGATCGAAGCCAATCATTACTTCATCTCCCACGACGATGGTAGGTGTTGAGCGGCTGTTCAGCCTGGCCAGCTCGCTCAGGGTGGAATGGTCGGCAGTTACATCTTTGTATTCAAATGGGACTTTGAGGGAAGTAAGGAAGCGTTTGGCCGCTGAGCAGGGAGGGCATCCCGGCTGGCCGTAGAGAATGACACGTTTCTGAGACATAAGCCTTTCTCATGGATGCAGGAGATAGTGATCAGGATACTGGCAGCCTGCTTTTTCTGCAAACCCACATCTCTGCGAATGCGGAGCACCTGACATTGTATGTTGCAACGAGTATTCCGCTCAGCGTGTGGCGCGGACGGCAGAAGGGGGATGGCCACGGGGCCGGAACGGTTGGGTGTCGCCGGGGAAATTCTCGTCGTTTTTTCCGGCGATGGCGGCGCGCATGAAATCTATCCAGATGGGGAGGGCAACTCTGGCGCCCGTTTCTTTTTCGCCGAGGGACTGACGGTTGTCATACCCGACCCAGACGCCACATGTGGTGGACGGTGAAAAGCCGATGAACCATGCATCTGTGAAATCACTGGTGGTGCCGGTTTTTCCTCCGATGGGATGGTTGAGAGAGGCGGCTGCGGCGGCGGTGCCGGAGCGGGTGACTTCGCGCAGAAAGGTCATCATGGTCCGGGCGGTACGGGCGCTGGTGGCTTCGCTGACGGCAGGCTTGTCTTCAAGCAGCGGGGCGCCGTCGGCGGTGGTGACGAGCCGGACAAGGCGGGGGGAGATGCGGATCCCATCATTGGGAAAGACGGAATAGGCGGCCACCTGCTGCTCGAGTGTGATCTCGACGGACCCGAGAGCGATGGGCAGATAGGCGGGGATGTTGGTGGTGATTCCGAAATGATGGGCGACATCAATGACTTTGCGGATGCCGACCCGCTCGGCAAGCTTGAGGGCGGGGATGTTGCGGGAGTCGGCAAAAGCCTTGAGCAGGGTGATGTTGCCGAGGTAATTGCCTTCGTAATTATGCGGCGTATAGCTGCCGAAGGAGGTGGGAGCGTCAAGGACCATCTCGTCTGGCCGTGCGCCTTCTTCCACGGCTGCGGTGTAGACGTAGGGCTTGAAGGATGACCCGGTCTGGCGCTCGGCCTGAGTGGCACGGTTGAACTGCGACATATAGAAGTCACGGCCACCGACCATGGCCAGAACGTCGCCGGTTACGTTGTCCATGGCAAGAAGGGCCCCTTCGACTCCAGTGTCCTGCTCGAGACTGCCGCGGAGAATGTTCTCCTCGGGCTGGCGGAGATGGACGTAGATGATGTCTCCCGGTTTAAGGAATGCGTCGGCGGTGCGGAACTTTGTCCACACCCAGTCCTCGGGTGCCAGGAGCAGGTCATGGTCGCCAACGCGGGCGGTAACCTGATAAGGCAGTACGGCGGTCACGAGGGCGTGGACATAACCACCGGGTTGCGGTGGCACGATCCAGTCGGGATGTTTGAAGCTCTCCATGCCCACACCGCCGGCAATCACGTTGAGGAGATGGCCGCGCCATCCGCGCTGGCGCTCATCGTTGGCCAGGCCGTCGAGCACGGCGCGATTGGCCGCCTGTTGCAGATCAAGATCGAGGGTGGTGTAGACCTTCAGTCCGGCTTCGTGGACCTGGTCGGGGCCGAGTTTCTGTTCCAGCTCGCGGCGCACGGATTCGACAAACCAGGGGGCGATGCTGTTGGGGGGTGGCTGAATGTGCAGCCCAAGCGGAGTCGAGCGCGCGACATTCGCCTGGGCGGCGGTGATCTTGCCGTCTTCGAGCATGGCGTTGATGACCATGTTGCGGCGGCGGAATGCCTTATCAGGGTTCAGAATGGGCGAGTATTCGACCGGGCCTTTGGGAAGACCGGCGAGAAGGGCCGCCTCAGGCAGGGTGAGGTCGCGGGCATGCTTGCTGAAATAGTATTCGGCCCCGGCCTCAAAACCATAGACACCGTGACCGAGGTATATCTGGTTGGCGTAAAGGGTGAATATCTGCTGCTTGGTGAAGGCGTGCTCGATCTGGATGGAGAGCAGGACCTCCTGTAATTTGCGTCCAAAGGTGCGCTCGTTGTTCAGAAAGAGATTGCGGGCGAGCTGCATGGTGAGCGTTGAGGCGCCCTGGGCGCGGGTTTTGGAGGTGAGATCGTGATAAGCCGCTCCCAGCACGCGGAAGATATTGACACCCCAATGGCTTTCAAAATTCTTGTCTTCTATGGAGATGACGGCCTCGCGCAGGAGTGGGGAGAAATCACCGTAGTTGACGGGGATGCGGCGCTCGAGGGCGAAGGAACCGAAGATGCGGCCGTGCGTGTCGTAGAGCTCAGTGATGGTGTTGGGGCGATAGCGCATGAGGTCGTCAATCTGGGGAAGATTGACGGTGTAGACGAGCATGAGTCCGCTGAGGGAGCCCACGGCAGCGGCGAGAATGAGCAAAATGGTGAACGCAACACCTCCGGCAACTTTGCGGCGTCCTGCACCGGGGCGGAAAGGGCTGGGGGTCATCTGAGTGCTGTTGATCAAAGGATAGTTTAACGAGTTCTCAAGAGCTGAGATGCGGGGTGAGGTTGGGGTGAATTCTGGCCAGAGATTCTGGCGCGCTTATCCTCTTTCGTTCCCTCAGCTCCCACCCAGGTTCGGAAAGGCTGTGTCACCAGCATTCGGCGGTTGTCTCCATCCTGCAAAGGACCTTACTTACGCCAAGCATCGCACAACTGTGTTTGTGCAGGGCTTTCGACTACGCATTGCGCGCTCCGCTCAGGATGACCACGGATAGCGCCCCCTCATTAAAAGCCGAATCGTTATGCGTTTTTCTGCTTGAGCAGGTCCAATGCTTTATTGAGTTGGTCGTCAGGGTGTTGCGTGGGCTTCTGGCCTGAATCGTCTGGCAGGTCGAGTTCGGAAGCGACGAGAACGTTTGGCGTTACGGCCTCATCCTGAATCTTCTTGCCTGAGGGGGATTCATATTTTGCGACGGAGAGGATGAGGGCGGCGCCATCGGGAAGCTCGATGGTCTTCTGGACGCTTCCCTCGCCGAAGGTGCGGTCACCGACGACGTCGCCGCGCTTGTTGTCCAATACGGCGGCGGCAACCAGTTCGCCGGGGCCGGACGTTCCGTGGTTTACGAGAACAACCAATGGCGCACTGGTGACAAATTTAGATGGGTCGGCGGAGAAGGTCTGCTTGCTGACTTTCTGGCCTTCGAGCATGGCGATGGTGCCTGTTTTCAGGAATGCATTGGCGAGGCGCACGGCCTGCTGCTCGTCTCCCTGGGCAACATCGCGCAGGTCGAGGAGGACCTTCTTGTTGCCATTTTTCTGCATAGCGTGAAGGCGGGAATCAATCTCATCCACACGCTCTTTTGTGAGCACCACGGGCTTGAGGTAGAGAATGCTGGAATTTTCGTATTCCTGCTGCCCCATGGCGGGCGCTGGAAGACTGGTGCGGGTGAGAGTGATCTTGTCTGGCTCATACTTGCCGCGGCCGGGACGGACGAGCGAGAAGGTGACCTGAGTGCCGGGCTTGCCTTCGAGAAGGAGGCGAATCATGGCCAGAGACATTTCGCGCGTGGGCTGGTCTCCAATGGCGATAATGATGTCGCCATCCTGAATCTGTTCGCGTTCGGCTGGGCTGCCGGGCATAACGGAGACGACGGTGGCGTAACCGCCACGCTTGGAAACGTTCAGGCCGACCTGAGCTGTTGCACCCTCACTCTCATGGGCTTTATAGGTGGTGTACTCGGCGGGAGTGAGATAGCTGGAATCGGAGTCGAGGGACTCGAGAAGGCCGTGGAGCGCGCCAGTGGTGACCTTGTTCAGGTTGGGCTCAACAACATAGTCGCTCTGAATTTTGTGAAGGACTTCTTCATAAACGCCCATCTGGCGATAGGCAACGTCGCTCTGGGTACCAGCGCGCACGCCACTCATGCCAAAGCCACCGATGAAGACGATGGCAACAAGAAGTACGGAAATTGCTAAGATGGCGCGCTTAAAACCCTTGGACATGGACACACTCAAACAGCAGCTGCTGCTAGGAAGATGATACTCCAGCCCAGGGTCAGACGTTTGAGAATAAAACCTGGGGCCGCGGGCTGGCTTCGCGGCCCCGGATGCTTAGAAGATACGGTAAGAAACACCTACACTGAAGCCGCTGGGGCTGAGACCGGAGCTCTTTTTGCCGAAGGGTTTGGTAAATTGGTCGCCGGGAGCGGCAGGCCAGAACTGGTATTCATAGTCGCCGCGGACGGTCCAGCGCCGCGTGAGCCGGTAATCCAGAATAATCCCAGGCGTATAGGCAAAGTAGCTGCCGCTGCCAAGGTTGCCGGGATAGGTCATCCAGCCGCCACCGAGCAGGAACTTGCCGTAGAGATCGAAGTTGCCGAACCTGACAAATCTGTAGCGAGGGCCAAGAAGGTAGTGGTTCTGCGAAATTTTCTGTGAATTGTTGAAGTGCAGCCAGCGTGCCTCACCTTCCACTCCCAGCCTATTCAGGAAGAGATGGTCTAAATCAAAGAGCGCGGTGATGCCTTCCACCCGCTGCGTTCCCCAGTCAGGATCGAAGCTGGAGAATTCCGCGCCGGCTGACAAGGAGAGGCCTCCTCCGCGGTTTGAGGGAGCGACCTGGGCCACGGAAATAAGCGGCGTAAAGAAGAGAGTCAAAACAAGAAGTTTCTTGAACACGTGCTGTCTCCTAAAGAGTGATCTGCCAAGGAGCAAAACAAAGTTCGTTGATTTTTGTTGTTGTGGCATATTCTGCTTCAGTCCCTCACTGCGGATTCTGCTGCGGCTGCGGAGCTGCGTTGTTGCCCGCGGGTTGTTGAGGCGCTGCGTTATTGTCCGTAGGCTGTGGCGGCGCAGCATTGTTGTCCGCAGGCTGCTGCTGGTTAACCGGAGCCGCATTGGATGCGGCGGCGGGCGCCTGATAGCGCTGCAGGCGGAAGTATACCGGCGTGAGCTCCAGAGGCATTTTGTCACTTGGGTTCAGGATGTGCTCTGTCCTGACATTGAGCGAATATACCTTGTCATCCCACGGATCCATCTTCAGATGGCTGCCCAGAGGCAGAGCTGCGAGCTGCTGGTTCATGTCCTGGATATTGAGTTTAGGCCCGCGATTGAGGAAAGCAGAGAGCCAGGGTGTCCCATCGGCCTTGAGCAGAGGATCGCCGAGACGCGGAGTCAGCAGAGCAGTCAAAGCTTTCTCTCTGCCAACAACCTGCTGGAAGAAGAGGCTGACGCTGGCGGCCTTGTCGTGATAGACGGAATTGTCGAACAGCTCGACGGCCTTCTTGGCGGCGGCTTCATCGTCGGCGACGGTGTGGTTCATGCTGATGCGCTGGAAGGTGGCCTCATCAGGGAAGAGCAGGCGGTCGTTGAAGGCATAGCGCGTATCAATGTGATGGCCCAGCACGATGTGAGCGAGCTGGAAGCTGATGACGGCTGCCAGGTCTTCTTCGGTCGGCAGAACATCAATCAATCCTTTGCTGAGAAGGATGGTGTTGCCGACGGCGAGGGATTCGAGCGGAGAGGTGAGGATGACGCGGCAGTGGATATCACCGGGGAGATCGAGCTTATTACCGATGATGATGTTGTTGGTGACCTGCTCCAGTACCTTATCAAAGTCGCTTTGAGGGGCGAGGAGGCCGGCCTGAACGAGACGGTCGAGCACGTTCTGTTCGGCCTGTGCGACCCACTGACGTTTGGCACCGAGGGGGCCTACGTCCTGGGAGTTTTCGCTTTGGTCCTGAGCATTTTCGACCACCATGGATTCGGCTTCGGATTCACGCTGCGGAAGTTTGAGAGAGTAGCCCCAGAAGTGCGTCTGGGCGCGGAATCCGGCGCGCTTTTTGCCTGTGCCGCCTTCTGACTCTTCGGCATAGATGGCGACCGGCAACCAGACATCGGGCTGGACATTCTGACGCCAGCTATCGAAGTGGTAGTAGCGGGTGACGTCGGAATTTTTGCTGTTGGTGTAGGTCCCATTGAAGCGGACGATGTTTCCGTCCTGGTCTTCTACCCAGATACGCCCGAAGAAGCGGCCTGCGCCAGTTCCCTTCTTGGGATGGACATCAAAGACGACCGTGCGAATGTTGCCGAGAAACTCCCGGCGGACATAGGAGAAGTCGTAGTGCTGCTGATCGAAGCTGACAGGGTCAAGGAACATCATGTCCATGAACCCGGTGGGAGAATAGCTGAGTTCGAAGGTCTTGGTGAGGCCAGAGAGAAAGTTCGCGGAGCCCTTGAAGAATCCGCGATGAGAACCCTTAGGCTCATACCCTTCGTTATAGAAGGCCTTGCCGAAATCTACGCGGCCGAGCATGTATTGGTCTGAATCGGGCACAGAGTAGAGCTGCGGGTCGGGACGCATGTTCTGGATATAGGTCTGCACGACCGGCGTGTGTTGCTGGATGGCCTTTACGGTGACCTTTTCCCGGGCGATGGACTTCTGAATGAGCGCTGACTGCTCAGGAGTGAGAGGAACCGGAGGGGCGAATTTCTGCGTTTTTGCCTGCGCAGCAAATGCGGTCAACATGACTGCCATCGCAGTCATCCAAATCTTGCGAAAAACCATTGACTTGCTCCTGAGATGCCTGAATTTTTGAGTGGATTGCAAGATGGGAGAGCCGGCGTTGGCCTTCTCCGCACAAAAGTGATGAATGTCAGACCCGCTACGCAAGACGAACACCCCCATCTGTTAAGCCAACTGAAACGTGATACGGATGAGGCTTACCTCATCAACTGGAACACCATTTTTTGTCGCCGGTTTGAAACGGATTTTTTCAGCGGCGAGGATGGCCTGCTGGTCCAATCCATGACCTAATCCGTTGACAACGCGCAATACCTCTACTCTGCCCGAGGCAGTGAATCGAACCTCGAGGGTAACGTCCCCCTGAATACGCAGTTGCCTTGCATCCGCAGTGTACTGCGGCAAAGGCTTGGAGACGATGACGATGGGAGTAGATTGCGGTTCCTGTACCCGGGCCACATGCTGCTCTCCGGAGCCAGTACCGACCGGGGTATTGAAGCCTCCAGTTGCTACAGTGCCATGGCTCCCGGGAGCGCCGGTACCGCCGACAACGCCGTTGCTGAAACCGGCCGAGGCGACGGTGCCACGATCCTTTCCGCCGGGAACGCCGTTGGCCACGCCCGAACCGAAGCTGGTTCCGTGGACCGAGCCTTGCCGGGCCGCGCCTGCTCCCGTAGCGGGACCTGGCGCGTTTCCAAACGCACCGACGGCAGCGATGGTGGCCGGACGGCTGGCTTTGGGATTAGGGGTAACTCCCATGGGGTCGCCGAAGCCGCCCGTTTTGGGACTGGGGGCGGTGTTGTTATTCGCGACGCGAGTAGGGACGGCGCTCTTGAAGAGTCCGACCTTTGGCTGCGGAGGCGGGGTTACCGCCTTGGGCGGTGCTGGAGCGAGCTTTGGTGCTTCCGGCGTAGGCAGCTTTACGGGAGCTGGCTTGGGAGGTTCTGGCTGCGGTTTGGGCAGAACGATCTTAGGCTGCTCAATTTTAGGTGGAGGGGGAATGGTTCTGATTCTGGGAGCAGGAGGTATATAGGGCCTGGGCTGCTCGACGGGAAAAATGAGCTCAGTGGTCTGATATTTATGCTGCTGCTCGCGGTGGACCTGCGCCATGGTGAGCAGAACAAGTATTGCACCCGCGACGATATTGATCGCGGTGCTGATGCCAAAAGGCCCAAAGCGACCCTTCTCTTCAGGCAGGAGACCCAGATTCGCCCGGTTCAGCGGATCGTTGCCGTTGCTCGCCATAACTTCAAAGTGACCAAAGTAAACCTTACTGTTAAAAATAGACGCAAGAACAAAGTACCCTACTCACAAACTGCTCTGTTCCAAGGCGGGAAGGTTTACAGAATTTGCCTTCTTTTCTCTATTCCCATGATTCGTTATAGCAAAACGACTGCCAAAGATAGCAATTCATGAGCAGTGTCGGCCTACCAGCTTTTATTACTATCGCATATTCTGTATGACAGTCGAAATTGCAATCTATATAAAAGTCGATCCCTCGCGGTTTCAATTGATTAGATAGAATCAGGCTAGTAAGGATTACCGCAAATCGTACTCATCCGTGTAATCTTTACTTTCAGTCCATGTTTGGATGCGCCTTTAAAAACTTTAAGCTGCTTGCGGGAGCGAGAAGGGGCGGCGGCTGAGCCCGTTCCAGCTGCTTAAGTCTGAATTTTCAAGGAGATAGGATTGAAGATCCTGATTACCGGTGGTGCCGGATACGTAGGGGGAACTGTGGCCGAACTGCTGCTCGAGAAAGGTCACGAGCCCGTCATATATGACAATTTATGCCATGGACATCGATCGCTTGTGCCTTCCAGAGCTCCCTTTGTGGAAGGGGACATTGCGGACCGTGCGCGACTGGGGGAAGTGTTTGATACGCATGGCTTTGACGGAGTGATGCACTTTGCCGCTCTAATCGAAGCCGGCGAAAGCATGAGGAGGCCGGAGCTCTACTTCCGCAGCAATACGGCATCAACGCTCGCACTGCTGGAGACGATGCTGGACAAAGGGGTGAAGAAGCTGGTGTTTTCCTCTACGGCTGCCGTCTATGGTGAGCCGGAGTCTACGCCCATCACGGAAGATGCTCCTCTGCGGCCTACGAATCCTTATGGCGAGTCAAAGCTGCTGGTGGAGCAGATGCTCACATGGCTGAATCGCATTCATGGCTTTCGCTATGCCAGCCTGCGCTACTTTAACGTTGCGGGAGCGATTGAAGGCCGCGGTGAGGCGCATGAGCCGGAATCGCATCTGATACCGCTGGTGCTGGATGTGGCGCAGGGGCGACGGAAGAGCATTAAGATCTTTGGTACGGATTATCCGACGGCGGATGGCACATGCATCCGGGATTACATTCACGTATGGGATCTGGCGCGGGCGCATCTGCTGGCCTTTCAGGCCCTATCGGAACGCGACCGCCTGATCTATAACATCGGCAACGGACAGGGATTTTCGATCCGTGAGGTGATTGAATCGGCGCGCCGGGTTACGGGACACCCGATTCCGGTGGAAGAAGTGGAGCGGCGGCCCGGCGACCCTGCCGTCTTGATTGCCAGCTCAGAGAAAATTGGCCGTGAGATGGGCTGGAAGCCGGAGTTCGACACGCTGGACAAAATTATTGCCACGGCCTGGCAATGGCACCAGGAGCGGTATCAGCGGACGTAGTCCACAAAAAACTCCCCACATCTCTGTATCGAGATGTGGGGATCAGCAGGCGACTATTTCCTTTACGCGAAAGTGCTCCATCTGAATGCTGAGCTTCTTTTCGAGGTGCCGGAGATCATTTTTTTCCTCGGGTGCTGCGAAGGTGGAGGCGATGCCCTGTTTTTGTGCGCGTCCGGTGCGGCCCACGCGATGCACGAAGTCTTCGGCAACCTTTGGCAGATCGTAGTTCACGACGTGGGCAATGTGGGCCACGTCAATGCCGCGAGCAGCGACGTCAGTGGCAACAAGGACGCGGTGCTGTCCCTGAGAAAAGCTCCGTAGGGCGGCGGTGCGCTGAGCCTGCGTGCGGTCACCATGGATTCGAGTGGCTCCCCAGCCAGAGCGTGTCAGCTTCTGCGCCACGCGGTCGGCACCGTGCTTTGTTTTTACAAATACGAGGAAACTGCCCTCTTCTGACTGCAACAGATGCTCAAGCAGGACCTGTTTTTTGGCCACCGGGACTTCAAATGCACGCAGCTTGACGTTTGCGGAGGGTTTGAGTACGTGGCCGATCTCGACCCGAACAGGTTGCTTGAGATACTGGCCCACAACCTCTTCGACCTGCTTGTCTAGGGTGGCCGAGTAACACAGTGTCTGGCGCTCGCGGGGCAATACGGAAACAATCCTTTGAATGGCTGGGCGGAAACCCATGTCCAACATGCGGTCTACTTCATCAAGGACCAGCATCCGCACATGGTCCAGCTTTAGGAGACGTCGGTTGAGGAAGTCCTCCAGACGCCCAGGTGTGGCAATGAGCACGGAAGCACCGCGCCGGATGGCGTCGAGCTGGGGCCTTTCTGCAAGGCCGCCTACGACCAGAACAGAGCGATGACTTGCTCCGAGTTTGTTGTAAGTTGCCTGCACCTGCATGGCCAGCTCGCGCGTTGGCAACAACACAACGGTCTGGATGGATTTAACGGCAGTCTTCTCCAGGCGTTCGAGCATGGGAATGAGAAAGCCCAAGGTCTTGCCTGTACCTGTCTGGGCCGTGGCCAGCACGTCACGGCCTTCCAATGCTGGCGGAATGGCGCCGGCCTGCACGGGCGTCGGGACAATAAAATTCGCCGCTGCGAGAGTTTTTTTCATCAGCGGAGAAAGATTGAAATCGTTAAATTGGTTCATTTATCCTTAGGTTTCCGATCACTGGAAACAGCGGTGTGTTCCGGAAGACTTCCATTCCAGGACACGACAAGTATGACGCAGGGGAGTTCCGAATGACGGGTTGCGGGCCTTGAAGTGAAGGGCCAGCATCGGCACTGCCGCACAGTATTTCGCTTACTTCAAATACGCTGAAGGTTTTGGCGGGTACTTAGAAGGCGGCCTAGCTTTCCAGGGCGAGACGGCTCACATCCAAATCATTGAGCGTGCTTTTATTATACTACGCCGCTGTGGAGACCATTCAGGCAGCAGGTGCCATGGCCTTTACCGGAGTCGGCTGCTGCTCTGAAGCATGCCACGGGGCGGCGGGAGTCAGATGCTCCAGCACATCGCCAATGGAATCCTCAAAGCGCGCACCGGGCTTGTGCGTCGCCCTCACTCCTTTTGAGACAAGGCGGCAGATTTCAAAACGGTTATATCCTTGTGCAAGCGCGTGATGGACTTGTTCAGAACGCATAAAGCTCCTTACTGGGTGAGAGTTGCTGGGAAGAGGCACTCGTATGGAGCAAAGGGAAGCTGCAAGGCGAGCAGGATGTTCCGGTCTTTTTCTATTGTACGCCTCAGCGCTCCAGTTCTGTATGACCATTTGTTTTCAGGGTGAGATGGCGCAGCTTGCCACCTGTTGCTTACAGCCTTTAACGTGGATGGAAAGAAAATTTCCTCTACGAGGTCATTCAGCACGCAATGGCGTCCACTACAAGCCAGAATCCGCACCTTGAATCCATCCTGCGCGAGCATCGCGTTTTTCCTCCTCCTGCGGAGTTTGCCGCAAAGGCCCACATTAAAAGCCTTGCGGAATATGAGCAGCTTTACCGCCGCTCCGTAGAAGATCCGGAGGGCTTCTGGGCGGATGCGGCGCAGGAGCTGCACTGGTTCAAGCCGTGGGAGAAGGTGCTCGAATGGAACCGGCCCTGGGCCAAATGGTTTGTGGGCGGGAAGATCAATCTCTGCTACAACTGCGTGGACCGTCATGCGCTCAGCGGTAAGCGGGACAAAGTTGCGATTCTTTGGGAAGGCGAGCCGGGCGAGGTCCGCAAGCTCACGTTTGGGGATCTGCTTGCCGAAGTCCAGCGCTTCGCCAATGTGCTGAAAGGGCTTGGCATTAAAAAAGGCGACCGTGTGGCTGTTTATATGGGCATGTCGCCAGAGCTGGCGATTGCCATTCTGGCGTGCGCGCGCATTGGCGCTGTTCACTCAGTCATCTTTGGAGGATTTGCCGCGCATGCCATTGTGGACCGCGTGAATGATGCGCAATGTTCGGCCATTCTGACGCAGGACACGGCGTATCGGCGGGGAAGCGAAGTGAGGCTGAAGGCTACGGTGGATGAAGCGCTGGCCCAGTGTCCGACGGTAAAGAATGTGGTGGTTTACAAGCGCTCGGGTTCTGAAGTGAAGATGCAGGAAGGGCGCGACCACTGGTGGCATGATCTGATGGCGAAGGCTGCGCCGGAATGCCCAGCGGAAGAGCTTGATTCTGAAGACCCGCTTTATATTCTGTACACCTCAGGGACGACGGGAAAGCCGAAGGGCCTGGTGCACACGACGGGCGGCTATGCTGTCCAGACTTACCTGACCAGCAAATATATCTTTGATTTGCGTGAGGATGATATCTACTGGTGCTCGGCGGATATTGGCTGGGTCACCGGGCACTCTTATGTTGTGTACGGCATTCTGCAGAATGGCGTGACCACGGTGATGTATGAGGGTGCGCCGAATTTTCCGGACCAGGACCGCTTCTGGAAGATCATTGACGACCACAAGGTGACCGTGTTCTACACGGCGCCCACGGCGATTCGTGCCTTCATCAAATGGGGCGATGAGCATGTGCAGAAACACAAGCTGGATTCCCTGCGCCTGCTTGGAACAGTGGGAGAGCCGATCAATCCTGAGGCGTGGATATGGTATCGCGAGGTGATTGGCAAAGGGCGCTGCCCGATTGTAGACACCTGGTGGCAGACGGAGACGGGCAGCATTATGATTGCGCCTTTTCCCGGCGCTGTACCTGCGAAGCCCGGCTCAGCCACGCGTCCATTCTTTGGAATTGTGCCTGAAGTAGTTACAAAAAAAGGGGGGCCTGTTCCGGCAGGCCACGGCGGGCTGCTGGTGATTCGTCAGCCGTGGCCCTCAATGGCGCGGACCATCTTTAATGATCCTGAGCGCTACGTGAAGGCGTACTGGTCGGAGATTCCAGGCTCTTACTTTACGGGTGATGGCGCTCGCGTAGATGAGGACGGATGCTTCTGGCTGATGGGACGCGTGGATGACGTGCTGAACGTGAGCGGACACCGCCTGGGGACGATGGAGGTTGAATCGGCGCTGGTGGCGCATCCGAAGGTGGCGGAAGCCGCCGTTGTAGGCCGCCCGGATGAATTGAAGGGTCAGGCGGTGGCCGCGTTTGTGACGCTCGAAAGCGGACATCAGCCGTCGAAGGAATTGAAAGAAGAACTGCGCGCATGGGTGGCGAAGGAGATCGGTGCGCTGGCCAAGCCGGATGATATCCGGTTTACAGAGCAGCTGCCCAAGACCCGCTCAGGCAAGATTATGCGGCGCCTGCTGCGCGAGCTGGCGACCAATGGTGAAATTAAAGGCGACACGACAACGCTTGAAGACTTCAGCGTGATTGCCAAACTGCGCGAACAGGATGAGTAGTGCTCTACTCAAACTTTACGAGACGATTCTCTCTGCTTATAACCGAATGCTTCTGAAAGCGTTCGTCATCTTTTCTGGGGAAGTCGTTGCGGTAGTGCGCGCCGCGGCTTTCTTCGCGGGCCAGGGCCGATGTGACAATCAACTCTGCTACGGCGTGAAGGTTGCGGAGCTCCAGTGTGGCGCGATCTGTCGCTGGCGGCAACTGCGCTCTGATTTGCTCAAGAGTAGCGGCGGCGGCGTTGAGTCCCTTTGCGTCGCGCAGAAGACCAGCCTTCTGCCACATCATTTGCTGGAGGCTTCGCAACAAATTGTCTGAAGCAGGCGCTGAGTTTCCAGCAAGCTGCGCATCTGAAGTGGAAGATACCGCGGCCTCTGGTTCTTCGCGCATGGCCTCAGCCGCGCGCGCGCCGAAGACCAGCCCTTCGAGCAGCGAATTGCTTGCCAGGCGGTTTGCTCCGTGGACTCCAGTGCAGGCAGCTTCACCCGCAGCGTAGAGCCGCTTCAGTGATGCTCTGCCGTCAACATCCGTGCGGACACCGCCCATTAAATAATGGGCTGCGGGACGCACGGGAATAAGGTCTCGGCCCAACTCCAGCCCGTGCTTTGACAAAAATCCGGAGATGCCGGGGAAACGCTGATGCAGGTCCATGCCCTGCACATGGCGCATGTCGAGGTAGACGGGGAGCGTTTCTCCATGTGCGCCCATTCCCTCCCGCGTGATGGCGCGGGCTACTACGTCTCGCGGAGCAAGCTCAAGCAGTGGATGGTACCGCTCCATGAACCGCTCACCGTTTGCGTTGCGCAGATAAGCACCTTCGCCTCGCAATGCTTCGGAGAGCAAAAATCGCGGCACGCCCGGCAAGCTGAGAGCGGTTGGATGAAACTGATAGAACTCCATATCGGAGATTTCTGCTCCGGCGCGATAGGCCATGGCAATGCCGTCGCCTGTGGCCACAGCGGGGTTCGTGGTATCGCTATACACCTGGCCTGCTCCGCCGCTTGCCAGCAGAACAGCACGGGCCCAGATGGTGCGAATGTGGCCGTTGCGATCGAGCACTGTAAGGCCGCGAACTTCGCCGCCTTCCACGAGCAGGTCCACGCACATGGTCCATTCGAGCAGAGTGATATTTTTTGTGGAGCGCGCATGGGCAAGAAGTGAGCGGCCAATTTCGGCGCCGGTTGCATCTCCGTGTGCGTGCAGGATGCGGTTGCGGCTGTGCGCGCCTTCGCGTGTGAGCATCAGCTTTCCGTTTTCACGATCGAAACCGGTGCCCCATGCCAGCAGCTCTTCCACGCGGAGCGGACCTTCTTCCACCAGCACCTTTGCAGCTTCGCGATGGACGAGGCCATCGCCTGCGCTCACGGTGTCTTCAAGATGCAGAGAGACGTCTTCTGGCCCGCCGAGCGCGACAGCAATGCCGCCCTGCGCGTATTGGGTATTGGATTCGCCAAGCTGCTCTTTGGTGATGACCAGGACCTGACCAGCTTCCGCAAGGCCGATGGCGGCGCGCAGACCAGCTATGCCTGCGCCCACAACAACAAAATCTGCCATAACGTTTGAGGCTATCACGACTGCGATACGATGAAAGAAGAGTGAGCACGATCCAGGTCAAAACAGTCTCTGCGGAGTATCCCGTTCACGTAGGCAGCGGGCTGCTCGCGAATCTGTACGAGAAACTGCCGAAGCAAAGACGTTTCTTCGTCCTGACCTCGCCGGAGATATGGGGTCTGTGGTCGAAGCAATTTCTTGCGTCCTTTCCTAAGGACGAGCGGCCGATGACCTTGTTTCTTCCGCCGGGAGAGAGGCATAAACGGCTCACGCAGGTAGAACGGCTTGCGGCGGAGCTTTCTTCGGTTGGCGCAGATCGCAGTTCCCTGCTGATTGCTTTTGGCGGCGGCATTGTTGGCGATCTAGGCGGGTTTCTTGCAGCCATCTACATGCGCGGCATTGATTATGTGCAGGTTCCATCTACGCTGCTGGCGCAGGTGGATTCATCTGTAGGCGGGAAGACGGGGGTAAACCTGGTAACGGGGAAAAACCTGATTGGCAGCTTCCACCATCCGTTGGCTGTTTATGCCGATATTGACCTGCTGCAAACGCTGCCTGACCGTGAGCTGCGCGCGGGCCTGTTTGAGAGCATCAAGGCCGGGATCATTCGCGACGCGGAACTCTTCGAATTTATGGAGCGCAACACCGGAGCGATCCTGCGCCGTGAAACCGAAGCGCTGGAACATGTGATTGGAGCTTCCATCCGCATGAAAGCGGACGTGGTCGGCATGGATGAGCGCGAATCCGGACTGCGTATGATTCTGAACTTTGGGCACACGCTTGGCCATGCGATTGAAGCTGTCACCGGCTACAGAAGGCTGCTACATGGCGAGGCCGTTGGCTGGGGCATGATTGGAGCTCTGTATCTGGCCCAGACAAGAAGAACTGTAAGCGCCGAAGAAGCGATACGCATGAACAGGCTTATTCATGTGATGGAAGCATTGCCGCGTTTTAAAACCAGTGCGGAAAAGCTGGTGGAAGCCGCAGGCCATGACAAGAAAAACCGCACAGGCGTGCGAAGGTTTATTCTTCCAGCCGGCATTGGCAATGCCAAAGTGGTTGAAGATGTGACCGATGCCGAACTGCTGGAGGCGGCAAACTGGGTCCTCGAGAGTGCGAGGATTTGATGCTGACGCAGGGAGCGCAACCAGCGGGAACGACGGACGCGTCCAGCGCAGCGCATGCTGTGCGCGAGATGTTTGACAGCATTGCGCCACGCTATGATCTGCTGAACCACATCCTTTCCTGCAATATTGACCGCATCTGGTGGCGACGCATGGCGCGCGCGTTTCGTGATGTTCTGGCACGGCCGGAAGCCGTTGTTCTCGACATCTGCTGCGGAACAGGAGACATGACGCTGGCGCTCTTGCGTCTGCGTCCTCAGAACGCGCAACCCGTGATTGCCGCAGACTTTTCGCACCAGATGCTGGTGCGCGGCAAGACCAAGCTCGCGGGCCACAATGCGATGGTGGTGGAAGCCGATGCGCTGCACCTGCCTCTGCCGGACGCTTCGCTGGACCTGATTACCACTGCCTTCGGCTTCCGCAATCTTGCGAATTATCGCGCAGGACTCGAGGAGTTTCACCGCGTGCTGAAGCCGGGCGGCCAAGTTGGGATCCTTGATTTCAGCGAGCCTGATGGGGTCCTGGGCAAACTGTACGCTTTTTATTTCCGGCGTATTCTTCCGGCGATTGGATCACGCATCTCGGGTGTTTCCGGGGCGTATGCCTATCTTCCTGCCTCTGTGCATCGCTTCCCTCCTCCGGCAGAAATGCTCGCCCTCATGCGGGAAACCGGATTTACGCAAGCTTCCTGGAAGCCTTACAGCTTTGGCATTGCGGGCCTCTACCGTGGTGTGAAACTCTAAGTACGATGCAGGCTGCAACCGCACACGCCAGCCATCGCGCGGGCGCAGAAAAGCGCTCGGTCGCAGTGGTGTCTGTGATGGCGGCGACCCTGATGACCGTGCTGAAGCTGGTGACGGGCATTCTGACGGGGAGCCTCGGCATGCTCTCCGATGCAGCGCATTCCGGAATTGATCTTGCCGGCGCGGGGCTTACGTTTTTATCAATCCGCGCCTCCGACCGGCCGGCGGATGAAAATCATCCGTATGGCCACGGCAAGATTGAGAACGTTTCGGCCTTCGTCGAGACATTTCTCATGCTGGCGTCAAGTCTCTGGATCACCTACGAAGCCATCGAACGCATCTTCTTTCATCCGGTAGAGATCCGGTATTCGTTCTGGCCGCTTGCCGTGCTGACGCTTTCTATGGCGGTGGATTACTGGCGCTCAAAGCATCTGATGTCCGTCGCCAATCGTTATGGAAGCCAGGCGCTCGAGGCCGACGCGCTGCACTTTCGATCTGACATCTGGTCGAGCGTAGCGGTGTTTGTTGGCCTGACTGCCGCATGGCTTGGTACGCACCTTGGGATCCCGCAATTGCGCTTTGCCGACGCTATTGCCGCCATCTGCGTTTCATTGATGATTCTCTACTTTGGGTGGAAGCTGGCGCGGCGTACCGTTGCTGAGTTGGTAGACACCATCCCGCCGGAAATGCGCCGCCGCGTACTCTATGAGCTGCGGCATACGCATGGTGTTCTAGCCATTGACCGCGCGCGAATGAGGCGCTCTGGCAATTCTTATTTTGCCGACTTCACAATCTCGCTACCCCGGCAGATGACTTTTCAGCACTCAGAGCAACTGGTAAAAGATGCGACTGCCGCCGTGCAGCGCGTGCTTCCTGGTGCCGATGTAGTCATTCACACCGTGCCGCGCCCCTCAGTAGCGGAGAGCATTTTTGATAAAGTACGCGCCATCGCTGCCCGCAATAATGTCCTGCTGCACGATGTGAGTATCCAGACCATCGAAGGAAAACTGCGCGTGGAGCAGCACATCGAGGTCGCCGAAAACATGGCTCTGCTGGAAGCGCACAAATTTGTCCGCCGTATTGAAGACCAGATCCGGCGCGAACTGCCACAAGTCGAGTCTGTGCTTACGCACATTGAAAGCGAACCGGCCACCATCGAACATACAGAGATCGTCGCCAGCCAGCGCTCCATTGAAGAGCATCTGCGCCATGCCGCGTCACTTCTGCCTGACATAATGGATATTCATGAGGTCGTGGTAGGGCGCATTGGGGACAAGATCCAGGTTTCATGCCATTGCACTCTGCCCGACGCCATGGACATGCAGCGTGTGCATGAAGTCATCACTGAACTCGAAGACCGCTTTAAGATGGAATGCCCCGAAGTTCATCGCGTTTTAATCCATCCGGAACCAGCATCTGATAATCAACACCACTGAGAGAAAGAGACCATGATCGCAAACGCAGAATGGAAGCAGGGAATGCAGTTCGACGGCCGCTCCGAAAGCGGTCACACCATCCACTTTGACGCCGACGCGGCGCACACTTCGGGCCCCAGTCCCATGGAGGCCGTACTCGCAGCACTCTGCGGATGCACTTCAGTAGACGTAGTGAGCATTTTGCAGAAAAAGCGGGAGCCGTTTACCAGCCTCACCGTCTCGGCAGAAGCGAAACAGGCCGAAGAGCCTCCGCGGGTCTTTACACATATCAAGCTTGTCTACAAAGTCGGCGGAAAGGTGTCGCGCAAGGCAGTAGAAGACGCAGTTGCACTTTCTAAAAACAAGCACTGCTCCGTCTCAAAGATGCTGGAGAAGAGCGCGACCATCGAGTTCGTAATTGAGTACAGTGATGGAGAGCCGCGCGCATGACGCGTTTCTTCCGCATGGCATTGCTGGTGCTGTTGCTTTGTGTGGTAGCGATGGTGTCCGCAATCACAACCATGCACTTTGCCATCCACGGCGCCGAAGTTTCAGTTCCGGATTTCCGCGGCCTGAGCGTGGCTGATGCAATGCACAAGGCAGCAGCGCTTAATCTTAGCCTTAGCGTGGACAATCGCTTTTACAGCGCTGAGATGCCAGAAGGGCGCGTGCTCACGCAGGCCCCCGCACCCGGAACTGTAGTTCGGCGCGAGTGGCGCATACGGGTCACGCAAAGCCTCGGCCCACAACGCATCCCCATACCCAACGTCATTGGCCAGCAGGAGCGCACGGCCATCATTGAAATGCGCCGCGATGGGCTGGACCTGGGCAACGTAGCGCGCATGCCGTTTGCAGGCGCTCCGGAAGGAACAGTAATTGCGCAAAACCCGACGCCGAATGCTGAAGGCCTGGAGCGGCCAAGTCTCGGCCTACTGCTAAGTGATGGCCCTCCGCACGACATGAATGGCTATGTAATGCCAGACCTTACCGGACAGATGGGTGCAGCGGCCGTTGCCGCGATTACCCGTGCTGGTCTCAAACTTGCTCCCGAGATTGATGTTCCTGCCAATGTCCCGGCGGTTCCTGGCGCGTCATCGGCGCAGATGCCTTCTGCTCCACTGCCTCCGGGGAGCGTGATCGCACAGAGCCCGCCTGCCGGTCATTATGTCGATGCGAATACACCAGTACAGCTTACTGTAATTCATTAAAACCCGGCTTTATTCCCTGATCAGCAGGGCCGCAAAGAAGCCGTCGCAGTTATGCACACCGGGAATAGTCCGCAGAAATCCATTTATGATCGCAGTTCTGGTGAGCTCTTCCGCTGCCCCCGGTTGCAGAATGCCAGCCTGATCCAGCCTGTGGATTTCTCGTTCTAACGGAAGCGGCTTGAAATCAGGATTTCTCGCCAGGCATTCTTCTATGACAGACTCATTCTCCTCCGGCTCAAGTGAGCAGGTGGAATAGAGCAGGCACCCTCCGTCTGTGACCGCACGCAGGAGCGAAGAGAGGATATTTACCTGCCGCACATGCTGGCGGTGCAGCCCTTCTTCCGTAAGCCGATGACGAATCTCCGGGTTCCGCGCCAGCGTGCCTGTTCCGCTGCAGGGCGCATCGCAAAGCACAAGGTCGAATTCTGGCTTCCACGTCGAATTTGCCACATCAACAGTTACATATTTCACACGAGCCATGTTGGGATCAGTCTGGAAAATCCGCCGCATCTCCTGGAGCCGTTTGTTGCTGATGTCGCAGGCGGTGATCTCCGCCTCTGGATTGCGTTCTGCGAGTATCGCCGTCTTCCCACCCGGAGCGGCGCAGGCATCCAGAATCCTGCTCCCCTTCCCGGCCAGTTCGGCAACAAGTTGCGAGCCCTCGTCCTGAATGCGCAGCCGTTTCATCGCATCGGCATTGCCGCTGACCACACGCCGCACGCCTGACAGGAAGTTGGCCGACGCCAACTCCATACCTGCATACGCTGCTTCTTCAACCCGGGAAGAGGTACGCACATAGACCGGGGCGGGCTGTTGGTCATAGGCACAGATGGCCTTTGCGTGCTCAAAGCCAAGATTAGCGGTCCACCGTTCCACCATCCACCGCGGATGCGCAAACGCCAATGCTAACTCCGCAGTATTTGCAACTTGTTTAGTTACTATTTCTTTTTCCTGCCCTGCAATCTTCCGCAGAACTGCATTTACCATTCCGGCAGCGAAGCGGCCCCCTGCTGTTTTGGCAAGCTCCACGCTTTCGCCGATGGCAGCATAGGCAGGAATGCGGTCCAGGTAGAGCAACTGGAATGCACCCAGGCGGAGTGCTACACACACGGCCGCGTCCGTTTGTGCATTCGGTTTCGTCAGGAGCGTCGCGATGCGAGCGTCCAACGCAATCTGCCAGCGCAGCGTTCCCATCACCAGGTTTGTAGCGAGATTGCGGTCTGCCTCTGCCAGCCGGTTGACGGCAGGGCTGCGCAAAAGATCATCGCTACGTCCGTTGCCGAGTTCGATGGCCAGCAGAATCTCAAAGGCCGCGGCCCGCGATGGTGCAACGTTCTTCATCCCAGCTTTTCGCCACTCCTGGGTTGGTGGCCGCGCAGAAAGTCTGCCGCTGGCATTCGCTTCTTCCCTTCAAGCTGCACTTCCAGCAACTCCATCCGCGTGTTGCTGCCGCAATCCACAAAAAGACGATCAGGTCCTACAACTATATGGCCGGGTCTGCTTTCCTCGCCGCGTAAATCCAGAGGCATCATGCGATGAAAAGCCAACTTCTTGCCGCGAAACTGCGTGTAAATGCCCGGCCACGGCTGAAAGCCACGCCAACGGTTGTATATCTCGAGCGCAGTACGGCTGAAATCAATCAGACCATCTTCCCGCTTCAGGATCGGCGCAAGGGATGCCTTTGCATTGTCCTGCTTTTGCGAAACGATGGCTCCCGCTTCAAGCCCCTCAAGCGTTTCGGCCATCAGGTCTGCGCCCATGGCAGCAAGCAGCGGGGAGATATCTTCACTTGTTTGGTCAGGAGCAATCGGCAGCTCCCTTTGCAGCAGAATATCGCCCGTGTCCAGTCCCTCATCAATGCGCATTGTCGTTGCGCCGGTCACTGGCTCGCCGTTGGCGATCGCCCATTGAATCGGCGCCGCACCGCGATATTTTGGCAGCAGCGAAGCGTGCAGATTCAGGTTGCCGTGCTTCGGCAGGTCAAGCATCCACTTTGGAATGATGCGTCCATAGGCAACTACGATGATGGCTTCCGGCTGAATGGCCTCCAACTGCCGTTGCAATTCAGCATTTGTCCTGATCTTTTCCGGCTGTACGACTGGAAGTCCGGCCTCAATCGCAGCCTGCTTGACGGGCGGGGCTACCAGGTTCATCCCGCGGCCCTGCGGACGGTCAGGCTGCGTTACAACAAGGCGAATGTCGTGCCCTGCATTGTGGAGCAGTTTGAGAGTAGGAACAGCGAATTGAGGTGTTCCGCAGAAGACAAGCTGCATTTGGTTTCAGGAACTCTCCGGTGAATCAAAAACCCGCCGAAATGGCGGGTCTTTGATGGATTTTACCAGAGCGCGGAGAAGCACGTCCGATCGCTTGCACTGCCCCTCTTCCCCCCTAGTCGAAATAGTTCCTGGCGTCGAGCGCGGGGTTGCGCAGAAGCTCGGATTTCTGAATTCAGCGAAAAAATTCAGAGGCTTGACACGAAATTTCATTCCATGCATTATCGGAATACCCAACCAGCATGATGCGCCGTACCCAATTCCGCTTGTGTGGTTGTCGTCCTGTCTGTTGCTGAAGACATGGGACGGCGCGGAAACGCCTGCCCAGATTTTGCCATCCCGCAAATGATTTGCCACACTCTTCTGGAGCCAGGGAAGACTGCATGAAGTCGTTTCACATCATGGCCAAGCCCCACGGACCCATCTGCAACCTCGATTGCACCTATTGCTATTACCTTGAGAAAGAGAACCTGTACCCTCATAGCGGCCGCGGCTTTCGCATGAAGGATGAAGTGCTGGAAAATTACATTCGCCAGTACATCCAGACACAGCCAGGTGACACGGTCCACTTCGCATGGCAGGGAGGCGAACCTACTCTTCTTGGCGTGCAGTTTTTTGAGCGCGTAGTCGAACTACAGAGAAAGTACGCGAATGGTAAGAGCATCGAGAATGGTTTCCAGACAAACGGCACTCTGCTGGATGACGAATGGGGCGAGTTTTTTGCCCACAACCGGTTTTTGATTGGCCTTTCCATAGATGGCCCGGAAGATATTCATGACGCCTACCGCGTAGACAAAGGCGGACAGCCGACTTTTGCGCGTGTAATGCAGGGCCTTGATCTGCTGAAGAAACACGGCGTTGAATTTAATACACTCACGGTCATCAACCGCATCAACTCCTACCGTGCGGGCGAGGTGTACCGCTTTTTAAAGCAGATTGGCAGCAAGTACATGCAGTTCATCCCTATTGTGGAGCAGGTTGCGAGCGAACCTGACGCGAATGGGCTGGTGCTGCTGAAGCCATACGCGCGGCAAAAGACTGAAGTGTCTGAATGGTCTGTAGAGCCGCTGCAGTTCGGGCGCTTTCTGCAGGAAATATTCGACATCTGGGTGGTCCAGGATGTGGGCCGCATCTTTGTGCAGATTTTTGATGTTGCGCTTGAGTCCTGGTATGGCGTGCCGCAGTCGCTTTGCGTGTTTGCGCCTGAGTGTGGACGTGCGCTTGCGGTTGAGCATAATGGCGATGTGTATTCCTGCGACCACTTTGTTTATCCGGACAACCGGCTGGGCAACATTATGGAGAGGCCGATGGGCACGCTGGTCTCACTGCCGCAGCAGGCCCGCTTTGGTTCGGCGAAAGCCACGACCCTGCCCTCTGACTGCCAGAAGTGCGATGTACGCTTTGCCTGCAATGGCGAATGCCCAAAGCATCGCTTTACGCAGACGGCGTCAGGTGAATACGGGCTGAATTATCTTTGCGCCGGATATAAGCACTTTTTTCATCACATTGATCCATATATGCAGTTCATGGCCAATGAACTTCGTCATCATCGCGCGCCCGCGCGGGTGATGGAGTGGGCACGCGCACAGCGTGAGACCGCGGCCGCTGCATTCTCTGCTTGTACCCGCTAGTGGATTGTCGCAGGCATGATGTTACCGGAACAGGTGTTGCCAGCCCACCTCTCGAAGCCGAGACGTGGGGCGCTCGCCTCCACTGAACAGTAACGAATTGACTGCGACAGTCCACTAGTTTTCCTGCTGACTGCAAACCCACCTACAACCAACAGGAGCACCATGAAAGACAAACGCGTTTTAACGGCGTTGACCGCAACGCTTATTCTTGCAACGGGCACACGGTCCGCATTGCACGCACAAACAGCCCAACCCTATCAGGGAGTGGTCGGAAGGACCCTTGCCGATTCAAAAGAGTGGTGGCCCGATCCGGTAAAGGCCCCTGCCGGAGCGCCCAACGTGGTCTGGATCATTCTGGATGATGTGGGCTTTGGCGCATCGAGCAGCTTTGGTGGACTGATTTCTACGCCCACGCTCGACAGTCTGGCCAATAATGGGCTGCGCTACACAAACTTTCATACCTGCGCAATCTGCGCTCCTACGCGCGCCGCGCTGTTGACGGGGCGGAACAGCGCATCCGTGCATGAATCCGGATTCTCACACACGGTACTCTCTGCTGGATTTCCAGGATGGGACGGCAGAGTTCCAGCGACGGCAGGAACGATCGCGGAAATTCTCCGTGACAACGGCTACAACACGTTTGCTGTTGGAAAATATGGCGTGACTCCCGACGAAGAAGCGACGGACGCAGGTCCGTTTGACCACTGGCCTACGGGGAAGGGATTTGACCACTTCTTCGGTTTTCTTGGGTCCCAGACCGACCAGTACAAGCCCGATCTGGTGGAAGACCAGGCGCATGTGCGTCCAGATGGCCGCCACCTGAATGATCAGATTACGGACAAGGCGATCGCATACATTGACAGGCAGAAGAAGGTTGCTCCAGACAAGCCTTTCTTCCTCTACTACTCACCGGGAGCAACGCATGCTCCGCACCAGGTGGACCGCTACTGGAGTGACCAATACAAGGGCAAGTTCGATGAAGGCTGGGACGTGTATCGCGAGAAGGTCTTTGAGCAGCAAAAGAAGCTTGGGGTGATTCCCGCCAAAGCGAAGCTGCCTGCGCGCAATCCTGATATTAAGGCGTGGGACCAGCTTTCTCCGGAAGAGAAGAAACTCTATGCGCGGTTTATGGAAGTGTACGCCGGGTACCTGACATACACGGACTTTGAGATCGGCCGCCTGGTTAATCATCTTAAGGAAACCCATCAGCTGGACAACACGCTGATCTTCGTCATTATCGGCGACAATGGAGCGAGCAAAGAAGGCACGTTGAACGGCACGATTGATCAGAGCCTGCTGGCCCGCACCAGGTCAGAGCAGGACAACATCAGCTATAACCTGAATAAAATTGGCGAGATTGGCACCGCAGCTGCGACCAATGGCAACTATCCGCTAGGATGGGCGCAGGCTGCAAACACTCCATTCAAGTATTGGAAGTCGGATGCGAACAGTGAAGGTGGGACGCATAATCCGCTGATTGTATTCTGGCCGAAGGGCATCAAGGACAAGGGTGGGATCCGCAACCAGTATGGGCATGTAATTGATATTCTTCCTACGACGCTTGACCTGGTGCGCCTGAAGGCCCCGGAGGAGATCAGAGACGTAAAGCAGCAGCCCATTGAGGGGACATCTCTGGCTTACTCAATTGATGATGCCCAAGCGCCTTCGCGCCACACGGTGCAGTACTACTACATCTTTGGCTCACGCTCTATTTACGACCACGGATGGAAGACAGAACTGGCTTATTCCAGCAGCTTTATCACCGGGAACGCGGCCAGCAAACAGCCGTTTGATGAGAACGCGTGGGAGCTGTACAACCTGAACGATGACTATACAGAAACGACGGACCTTGCGAAGAAGTATCCGGAGAAACTGGCTGCTCTGAAAGCAGAATTTGAGGAGCAGGCCAAGGAGCATCATCTATATCCGTACATTACATGGGACGATGTATTTCAAGGCCGCATTCACCGGACGAAAGACTCGAAACCGTTCGCTGAAGCGATCAAGGATACAACGAAACCCAGCGATCACCAGTAGCATGTCTTCCCGGACGTGGCCTCGCAACCACGTCCGGGTCTACTCCCGCTACGTTCAAAGGCCTGAAGCAGCACCATTGCCATACTGAAAAGCAGGAACGTGATGACGAGGCCGATGCCGACTAATAGATGGCAGCAGTAAATTGTCTCGCTACCGCCCTTCGATCATTGCGCGTCCACCATGGATTCAAGTTGCAAGGCGTGCATGAATGTCTACGACACGGCCGCTGGTGAGCGAAATAACTGGCACTAGAAGCGTAGAAAGTCCGGCCATCCGTAGATGTGGATTATGTTTCTGAATGACGGCTGAACATCCTGCCTTTCGGGCAGACAGGCTATCTTTCAGGCATTTGTATTTTTTCATCTGGCACGAACAATGCATGATAGAGTGAAATGAAAACATGGCCCAGAGTGAATGGCCATTGAGGGGGCATGTTTTCTTTCTTCTTTCGAGGCAGTCGTACAGCTGTTCTGCTGCGTGCAGTGCTTTTCATTGCGACCATCGGATTTATAGACTGGTACTCCACCAATGAATTGCCGCTTGGCTTCCTGTACCTGCTCCCCATGCTGTTGGTTGGGAGAGTATTAAGGCCATGGCAGATTGCGGGGTTTGCAGCTTTATGCACGTACCTTACTGAAGCATTCGATGCCTTTGTGTGGACGTTCACAACGGGCATGCCGCGCGATGTTCTCTACTTCGCAGCGTTTTTCAGCGTTGGATTGTTTGTTTGCGAGGCCAACCGGAACCGGCAGATCGTTATGCAGCATCTGCACGAAATCGAACGGCAACGAGATTCACGACAGGACGCAGAAGAACAATTACGAATATTAGTAGAAAGCAGCCCCGCCGCCATCATCACGGCGGATGCGGACGGGCGCGTACTCATGGCAAATCAAGCTGCACACCGCATGCTGGAGCTTGCTCCTGGAACGCTGCCGGGGCGTTCTCTCCACCGGTACTTCCCCGCTCTCTCCAATATTTCGCGCCGCGATGCTGACCAGCAGCTTTTCCGGGCAGTCATGCAGTCCCGTGGCCGACGCGAAAGCGGCGAGGTTTTTCTCGCGGACATCTGCTTTTCTACGTATCAGACAAATACCGGATCGCGTCTGGCAGCGATGGTGCTCGACGCATCGGAAGAATTTCGAAATCATGAAGAGTCCAGTCTGCATCAGGTGCTTGCAGGATCACGTATTGCCGTAGGTGCTGTGTCGCATGAAATACGGAACGTATGCGGTGCGATTGCCGCAGTCCATCAGAACCTTGCACGCAGCGGACTCCTGACGCAAAACAAAGATTTTGAGGCACTCGGAAATCTTGTTCTTGCACTGGAGCGCATCGCTGACGTTGACCTGAGGCAATCGTCAGCCAAGGCGACTGAGGTAGACCTTACGTCAGTGCTGGACGAGTTCCGGATAGTGGTAGCCCCCTCACTGCACGAAAAAGACATTGAAAGTACGTGGCATATGGCGCCTGATCTTCCGCTGGTATGGGCAGACAGGAGTTGCCTGATGCAGGTGCTTTTGAACCTAACGGCCAACAGCATCCGCGCATTGGATGGCAGGAGTGATAAGGCACTGTCTGTTCAAGTCAGAAAAGAGGGCAACCACGTCCTCATAGAATTTACAGATAATGCCGGAGGAGTCCGCCAGCCGGACCAACTGTTCCGGCCTTTTCAACAAAGGGCGCACTCCACCGGCCTTGGACTCTATCTTTCACGCGCATTCATGCGCTCTTTTGGAGGCGAGCTTCGGTACCGCGCGGTACCCAATGGCGCCTGCTTTATTGTTGAATTGACGGCCGTAAACACATCTGGAAAAGCCCTATGAACGATCGTGTCGCCATTCTTGTGGTAGATGATCACGCTTTATTTCGTGAAAGCCTGGTGCGCCTGCTCGAAGGCGAGCCGGAATTTCGCGTTACCGGGCATTGTGCCACGATTGCAGAGGCAGTCCGCCTGCTTGATACGGAAGCCGTGGACGTTATTCTGCTGGATTACGACCTGGGACAGGAAGCAGGCACGGAACTGCTTGAACATCTCTCTTCCCGCGCACAAAAGCCAAGAATCCTTATGGTGACAGCAGGAATGAGCAGTACGGTTACGCGCAACGCATTCCATGCGGGCGTAGCAGGAGTGATCTTTAAACACAGTGCTCCAGGGCAGCTGATTGCAGCGATTCGCAGTGTTGCGGGGGGAGAGGTGTGGCTGGACAACAGTACGATGCAGTCCTTAATTGCGGCAGCCCATGAATCACCTGAGCCGCAATCGGTCTCTCCTGCATTGACCAGCCGTCAACGTGCCGTATTGCGAGGCATTCTTGACGGGCTGAGCAACAAGGAGATCGCCGGGAAACTGCAAAGCTCGGAAACTGCTATTAAAGCTGTGGTTCAGGACCTTTTTCACAAGGCGGGGGTGCGCACCCGCGGTCAACTGGTGCGAATTGCCTTCGAGAAGCATTCAGCAGACTGGCTGAACCACGAGTCGTGATCGCGCTACCACTCACCTGCGCGCTGCAATTTGCGGATTTTGCGGAGGAGCAGGTCGCGCTTGAGGGCGCTGACACGAAAGATGAAGAGGACGCCGTCAAGGTGGTCTATTTCATGCTGAAAGGCCCTGGCCAGTAGCTCCTCTCCGTCTATTTCAAACCAATTTTCCTTCAGGTCCTGGGCACGCACGCGGACTTTGAAGGCGCGGGAGACCTTTTCGCGAATGTCCGGCAGGCTGAGACAGCCCTCTTCTTCAACCTGCTTGCCTTCTTTGTGAATGATTTCCGGATTGATGAGGACGATCTTTTCCTTCGGGTCTTTCTGGAAGCTCAGGTCAATGACGGTCAGGCGTTTGGAGACCCCGATCTGCGGGGCCGCGAGGCCGATTCCCTGTGCAGCATACATGGACTCGAACATGTCATCCACCAGTGCGCGGAGTTCATCGTTGAACTCGGTGACGGGTTCGGTCGGGCGCTGCAGGATCGGGTCAGGATATTTGACGATTTCTCGGATCATGTACTTCTGTCTGGCTAATAAGCGCGAATCTGCTCTATGTAACCATCATAGTTACGCTTAAGCTCACGCAAAGAATCACCACCGAACTTTTCCAAAACCAGCCGCGCGAAGGCCAGCGCGACCATCGCTTCTGCGGCCACGCCTGCGGCAGGCACTACACAGACATCACTGCGCTCGTAAGCAGCCTTTGTCTCTTCCCGCGTGTCAAAACGCACGGATTGCAGCGGGCGGCGCAGCGTTGAGATCGGCTTGAGGTGGCCGCGCACGATAATGTCCTCGCCATTGGAGATGCCGCCTTCCACTCCGCCAGCATTGTTGCGCTCGCGGGTAAAGCGGGTACGCGCTCCCTCTGGCAGCTCAGAGGCGTAGCCGATTGCGTCGTGTACTTCTGAACCAAAGGACCCGGCGGCTGTAACTCCACGGCCGATTTCCACGGCCTTGACTGCCTGCAAGGACATGACGGCCTGCGCCAGAATTCCGTCGAGGCGCTCATCCCAGTTGGCATGCGTTCCGATACCGGCTGGCGCGTTGTGAATGACGACCTCAAAGACGCCGCCTACTGTGTCGCCGGTACGCAGCACCTTGTCTACTTCTTCCTTCATGCGGGCTTCGGCTTCGGAATCTACACAGCCGAGCAGCACCTCATTTTTTTGGCGCAGCGCGGCAATTTCTTCCCAACCTGCATCCCGCTCGAGCTGAGCATGGCCCACGCGAATCACGTGGCTTGCGACATCTATCCCAAGAGAAAGCAGAAGCAGCTTCGCCAGCGCCCCTGCGGCCACGCGTGCTGTAGATTCGCGCGCCGAGGCGCGTTCGAGCACATAGCGGGCATCAGGAAAATCGTATTTCAAGGCACCGGCAAGATCGGCATGCCCCGGGCGCGGAGAAGCTACGGCCTTATGCTTCGCCGGGTCGCCCTTTTCGACGGGGAGGACTTCGGTCCAGTTCTTCCAATCGCGATTTTCAATTTCCATGGCCACAGGGGAGCCAATGGTCTTGCCATGGCGCACCCCGGACAAGATGTGGGCGGTGTCCTGCTCAATGCGCATGCGTCCGCCACGCCCATAACCTTGCTGACGGCGCCATAATTCACGGTTAATAAAATCGAGGTCAACTTCAATTCCGGCTGGAAGCCCTGAAACCAAAGCAATCAGACTCTCACCGTGCGACTCACCTGCAGTAGAAAAACGTAACATTTTTGTGCTGTGCCAACTTTGATTGTAGCGCAGTAAAGCGCTGCTCTTCAGGCACTGAGCTCTGCACAGATTACAGGATGGACTGCTGGATGCAGGACCTAGCGCGGTTCTGCATCCAGTGTGAGCACTTCAAACGGAGCGAGCTGGAACTCGTGCGGCGTGTGTGCCCGCAGTTCAATGATGGGCTTATTTGCATCGTCCTTCCAGGGGCTCTTCGCCGTATAGCTTTGCGGAGCTCCTGGCGGCAGCTCGAAAGCATCCTGCACATCAATGCGAATACTCTGCGGCTTGTCGCTTGGGTTACGCAAGACGAGAATGCCTTTCTTCGGCGTCCAGGAAGCCCATCCGTAAACTTCCAGCCATGCAGGATCACCGCCTACCCAGTGCGTATCTTTCAGCACCTGGGCATTGTCGCGGGACCACTTCGCGGCTTCGGCCAGGTCGTCCCAATTTTGCTGGTTCAGCAGAGATGGGGTGATGTACATCTCCTGCAATTGCGTTCCAGTCCCAAAATAGCTGCGAATCTCATTGCGGAAATCATTTTGAGGATCAGCATTGAGGTGCTTATGGTGTTGCGCATAGATCAGGCCGTGTAGCATCAGCGAATTCAGCGGGTACAGCGGACCGCCCTTCACGATTTCTTCGTAAGTATCGGCATCGCGATATGTAATCCAGCGCTCGCGATAAGACCCGACTCCTGCAACGTTGTCGTCCCATCCGCCGCGCCAGATGGAATCGGCGTAGAGGAGCCAGAACGGCGACGGGTAGGTACCTGTCGTCAGGTTGATGTAGATGTCCGGCTTGGCCTCGCGCAGCTCGCCAATCAAATGAATGGCTGCGGAGAAGTCACTGTCAAACGTGCTGCCGGGGAACACAGAATCAGCGTTTCCGGTGCCGTCAAACTTGAACTGGTTTATGCCGTACTTGCGGATCATCTCCAGACAGACATCGCGAAAACGCGCGTAATACTTCGGGCCGGACAGGGCGAAGCCACCGTCCACAATCTCATAGCCCTGCTCTTTGCCATAGGCGACGCGCTCTTTCTTCGGGCCATCGTATCCGCCCCAGGGAGACATCCAGACTCCCGGCCCTGCGCCATACTTCTGCGCCGCTTCATGCACTTTAGTAAAGCCATCCGGGAAGCCTTTGTTGAAGTCCCAAAGCGATGCGTGATTGTCCCATCCGTCGTCGAACAGATACGAATCAAGCGTCACGCCTCGCTTTTCATGTAGCTCACGACCAAAGGTGTTGATACGATCCAGCGCTCCGGCCTCGTCGTAAGGATTGAAGTATCCGAGATCGTACCAGGAGTTGTAATGCAGAAAGGTGCGGTATGGATGTGCCCGCTCGCGCTCAATGTAGTTTAGGAAATCGCGGCGCAACTGTCCGGGATGTGTTATGCCGATCACAGATGAATATGTGACCAACTGTCCTGCTTTCAGCGGAAGCTCGCGGTCCATGACAGCCGTGGCGCGACTGCCAACCACTTTGCTGTCACACAGCGGATGCTCGAAGCCGAGAAAGACCGTTCCTGCAACAATGGGCGAACCCTTTACGGAACCATCTACTCGCGCGCCGGGGAGATCAACGTCAATCAGTTCGACGCGAGTGATGGGGGCATCCTGTTCCCCCGCGGTGATGGTCAGCATTTGCCGCACATAATTTGAGCCGTCGCGCAACACAACGGACCATTTGAGATGCAGTTTGCCATCGTTGCTCACCAGAGGCAGATCAAACTTCTTGCCCGGCAGCCGGTCAGAGTAGCGCGAGGCATTGGGTTCTGGTGTGAGGGCGCGCATCTGCGGCTGGCCATCTGCATGCACATTGGCTGCGTTATAGATCGTGCCGTCCTTCAGCAGAATGGCAAAAGGATCGTTTATGCGAATGACTTCGCCATTCAGCTTGTCTGTAACAGCAAGTCCGCCCAGCTTTCCACCTGCAACACTCCAGGCGGCTTCGATCTCATGGTCAGCAAGTTTGTAGCTGGTCCCATGTGTTACAGCAGTGGCCTTCCCGGCATCCTGCGCATAAAGGGAAGCCGCAAGAAACAATGCACACACAGGCGCAAATTTCACTTTCATCATTTTCCGGTCCTTCCGGCGGGGGAATAAATCTTTACGTGGGAAACTACGCGGCTGATGGCGCCAGCGCTGGGCGTGTCCGGCGTAATGCCGTTTTCTATGGCAAAGAAGAGGGCCAACAATTGGGCGGCAATCACATCCAACGGAGGACGGCAGGTATCTGGAAAATCCAGTGTTGCGTGCAGCGGTAGAGCATGGCTGGTGAGTTGCCGGACGCGGCTTGTAACGCGCGGGGCAACCACCACCATATCTTCGGCGAGGTCTTTGGTGCGAATCTCATCCAGCAGGTCCAGCTCATACGGCAGGCGGTCTTCGTCTCCTGAAAGAAACGCGACCACCAGTGTTTCCTTATTCAGGAAGGACATGGGCCCGTGGCGCAAACCCAGAAACGACTCGGCCAATGTAGGGATTTTTCCGGCATTCAGCTCGAGCACTTTAAGCGCGGACTCCTGGGCCACCCCCTGCAATGCCCCACCACCCAGAAAGCACACGCGCGAGAACTTCTTTTTCGCCAGAGCAGAAGCCATATTGGCGGCCTGCGGCAGCAGATCTTCACCCATACGGACGAGTTCTTTCAGCAAGGGCGCATACTTCTGCGAATTGCGAATGAAGGCAAGGTACTGTCCAGCTACGACCATGTTCGAAAATGAGCTGGTCATCGCCAGACCGCGATCGTTTACCGCGTCGTCAAGCGTGATGGTGAAGACGCCGGGGAACTGCGCCATCGGGCCGTACTGATTACACGTGACTACCAGATGATGAACATGGCCCGGAAAAGACAGGATCGCCTGCTCCATGACAGCGATGCCCTCCGAACTCTGTCCCGAACGCGAGAAGGAGACCATCAGGTATTGCCTGTCCGGCAGAATGTGCTCTTCCATATGGGTAAGCAGAGTGGTGCTGGGAACAGCCGAGACATTGCATCTCCACTGCTGCCGCAGAACCGGGACCACCGCGCGGCCAATATAGTCGGAAGTACCCGCACCGGTGAGAATCACATCCGGTTGCGCAGCGGAACCTGCGAAAAAACCGCAACCCTCCAGAAACTTCAAGAGCGGAGCCTGGACAGCGTTGAGCCGCTCGAGGGTACCGAGCCAGGTTTCGGGTTGTTGCTGGATTTCACGCGGGGTATCCGTCAGGCCGCGTGCCTTTTTCTCACCATCGGGCAATAAAAGCAGGGCTGAGAGCGCGTCCTGCAAGCGGTTTACTCCTTCCATCTTCAGCATTTGATTGTATTACACGATAGGCCAGACCGTAATCAAGCGAAATAAAAAGAAATATTGATTTTTTTTGTCCCTGAGGGCGAGCCGGCAAAGAGACTCGCGCTCATGGAAATACGAAGCACAGGGGGCACCTGTGCCTTAATTTCAATTATTGCTTATTTTCGTTGTGGCCAGTCATGCACATATATTTTTTATGTACTGAATCATTCCTCAAGATTTCTAAATTGACTATAGTATTCTATTTGTTTTAATTATTTTTTACTTTCAATTTGCTGCAAAAGATGCGGAAGTAATTGGATTTTGGCGGCACTCACAGGTCTGGCAGCCTGAACGAGCACCCTTATTCGCTACGTGAAATTTTTGGAGGCAGAAATATGTTTCGGCGTTACAACTCCTTTATCCTCATGGCGCTCCTGGCGTTTGGTCTTGCAGGCCTTTGCTGGGGGCAGGATTACCGCGCGACCATTACGGGAACGGTAACTGATCCGAGCAAGGCGGTCATTCCTGGCGCAAAAGTTACGGTTCGCGATCTGGACACGAACCAGACGATTGCGGTGCAAACCAACAGCGCGGGCGTCTACGTTGTGCCTTACCTCACTCCTGGGCAGAAACTGGAAGTCAGTGCCGAAGCACCCGGCTTCAAGAAGATGACTTATCCTCCCGTGGTCCTGACCGTTTCGCAGAAGCAAACTGCGGACTTTATTTTGCAGGTCGGTTCAGCCGCGCAGGAGGTGACCGTAAACAGCGAGAGCTATCAGGTCGGGCTGGATACGGAAAAGCATGGCTCAGCATATGAATTTGCCAAGCGCGGCTTTAAGGACGCCAATAGCTGGGAGAACAACCTATGTGGGTCAAAACCGCCCCGCTCACACGGAAGACCAGTATGGATTTGAGGTGTCCGGTCCGGTTTACATTCCCTGGCTGTATAACGGGCACGACAAGACTTCTTTATGTTCAACTTTGAGCGGTTCAAGGAAGTACTGCCCACCTTCCAGACCTACGACATCCCGAACGCCGCATGGCTTCAGGGTGATTTCTCGAACTTCGTAGATTCATCTGGCGCTCTGATGCCGGTATTTGACCCTTTTACCGCTACTACGCAGGACCCGACCCGCCAGATTTTCCAGAACTCTGCCGGTCAATACAATCATGTAGATCCGAGCCGTCTGAATCCGATCGCGGTCAGATCGTAAGCCTGATGCTCGCCTCCGCGAAGCCCACCTCCATGCGTTTTCCGAACGAACTGCCGTGGGAACAGATATGGATCAACACGATTCCGCAGACTGCCAGTTCTCAGAACTATGTTTTGAAAATTGATCAGGTACTTGGAAGCAGGGACCACATCTCAGGAAGCTGGATACGCAGCCGAAACCCTTCTTATCAGCCAAATACTCCAGAAAATGTTCCGTGGTTCAATGGCAGCACCTTCACCGAATACCACATGAATACCGGCCTGGATTGGGTGCATACGTTCCGGCCAAATCTCATTTCCGATGTACGCGTTAGCTATCAGCGCTACTGGAGAACCGATGTCCCATCGCGGCCAATCTCAACTATGATCCGGCGCAGCTAGGATTTCCTGCTTCTCTGTTGGGCCAGCTTCCGCTGAAGAAGGGCTTCCCTGAAGTCAACTTCAACATGCAACAGCAGTCCACTGGAACCGGAAACGGGTACAACAACTTGCTGGCCATGTCGCGCGATTTTTATTACATGCCGGATGACAGCTACAACCTGGCACCGACCATTACCTGGAACAAAGGCAGCACAATCTTCGCGCTGGACTTGACTTCCGCATCTCGCACTTGAACCAGATATTCCAATATCAGAACATCGTGTCCTTCTCCAGCAATGGAATTGCTACATCTGAGTATTGGGACCAGAATGATTCGAATGACATCCCTGCATTGCCAGATGGGACCCCGCTTTCACAAAGCGGCAGCGGTAACGCCGTTCTCGATTTTCTAATCGGGCAGCCGAACAGCGTTGCCGTGCAGAACCAGCTTTTCCCGTATTACACGCAGCACTACTATGCTCCCTGGATCCAGGATGACTGGAAGATCACGCCAAAATTCACTTTGAATCTTGGTTTCCGCTATGACCTGAACGGGCCGCCGACGGCTCGCCATAACTGGCTAAATACTGGATTCGACTTTAACGCAGTCAACCCAATCAACGATTTGGTGGACCACAGCACGGGCCTACCTACGCTTAAGGGTGGAATTCTGTTTCCCAACACGTCCCATTCGAGTCTGCCCTGGGCGCAGGATTACACCAAATGGCAGCCACGCATTGGCTTTGCATGGCAGGCACTTCAGGGAACCGTCGTGCGCGGAGGAGCGGGCCGTATTGTTATGAGCCCGACCAACAACCCTCAAGCTGCCGGCTTTACTAACAATCCCTCATATACAAACTCACCGGATGGCGGACGCACGTACTACCCTGACAACCTCAGCAACCCGTTTTCCCGCTGGAATTCCGCCGATTCCTGGCGCGTCACAGGGTCTGATGACGTACCTCGGAAAATCTGTCACCTTTGCAAATCCGCATTACAAGCTGCCTTCGGTCATCAATGGATCGCTTGGCATTGAGCAGGTCATGCCGCATGATGGCAAGTTCGAGATCAGCTATGTCATGAGCCAGGGCTATGGCATGAATGTTAGCTACACGGCGCTGGATTCGAATCTGGCCCTTTACAAGAACTGCAACGCAACTCTTGGCACGGCTTCCAATCCGTACCCGCAGGGACAGTGCCAGGGTCTTGCCCCGAATCCTTTCTATGGGATAAAAGGCGTTGCAGGCAGCCTCGGAACGAACGCCAAAATTTCGCATTATCAACTTGCGCGCCCCTATCCGCAATTTACTGGCATTACTGAATTACAGCGCAACTGCTGAAGACCGCGTGCAGTTGCTGGCAAAAGGACCGGATGTGGTAGCGGAAAGCTTCGGCAATGAAGGCACGGGCGGACACAGCCATCTTGTCTATCCCTGGAAGACCGGCGAAACTTACCGCTTCCTCGTAAGCGCGCAGCCGGATGGTACAGCAACCATCTACACAGCGTATTTTTATTTCCAGGAAAAGCAGACATTGGGATTGATTGCCGGCTTCCGTGCGCCGAAAGATGGTGGATACCTGCGCCATCTTAATTCCTTTAATGAAGACTTCTGGGGGGCGAACGGGCAGCAGCAAAGGCTGGCCGAGTTCGGCAATCAGTGGATCAAGACCACTGACAACCACTGGATTGAGCTGACGAAGGCCCGTTTTACGCACACTGCCGTGGGCAAGTACAAAGACCGCCTCGACCGTGGTGCAGGTGTGGTGGGGGACCGCTTCTATCTGACCAATGGAGGGTTCAAGCCTGAATCCATCGAATACAACGACGTACTCAATCGGCCAGCCAGCGGGCATGCGCCGGACATCACCTTACCGGAAACGGCTGGTAAATAAAGACTCTGATTCCCAGACGGCTTCGCATACGATTACAATCGGTTTCTGATGGATTCTATTGTGCAAGGTGAGGACATTTCTGTGCCGCGCAAGCCAACCAAGAAGGAAATTGATGGTGATTCCATGCTGATTGAGGAGCGCCGTCAGCATATTCTGGCGCTCGTGCAGAGCCAGGGCCGCGTACTGGTCAATGAGCTTTCTGAGAGTCTGGGTATCTCGCAGATCACAATCCGGAAAGACCTCGACTATCTCCAGGCCAAGGGTCTTGTACAGCGCACGCATGGCGGCGCGCTGCCGCTTTCTGCCGGAGCCATGTTTGATCCGTCCCTGCAGGAGAAAATGCGGCAGCACTCGCAGGAGAAGCAGCGCATTGCCGTGGCCGCCGCAAAAATGGTGCAGGAAGGCCAGTGCATCATGCTCGACTCCGGAACAACGACGACCGCAGTGGCACACGCTCTGCGCCGGTTTACGCACCTGACCGTCATCACGAATGCCATCAATATTGCTGCCGATCTGGCAGGCACAGATTTCGACGTGATCCTGACCGGAGGCACTCTTCGCAAGAATTCGTTTTCTCTGGTCGGTCCACTGGCCGAAGACGTACTGGATGAAATGCACGCTGACATCTTGTTTCTGGGCGTTGACGGCTTCGATCTGGAAATTGGCCTGACCACTCCCAATGTTCTTGAGTCGCGAGTGAACCGGGCCATGGTGAAAGCAGCGCGAAAAGTGGTCGCGGTCTGCGATTCCACCAAGTTCCACCGCCGCAGCCTGTCAAGAATTGTGCCGCCTTCGGATGTCCACTATGTGATCACCGATCGGGGACTTTCTGAAACGGATGCCGAAGTCCTGCGTGGGCTGGGGATTGAGCTTATCCTGGTGTAAAGGTTAATTTCTCTTTTAATCTCTTATTGACTTTTGCTTTCGATTTATGAGCAAATGCCAGTAACACGAATGTTTGACGTCACCATTGCAGGCGAAATCAACCTGGACCTGATCCTCTACGGTCTACCCGAAAACATGCCCCTGGAAAGAGAGCTGCTTGCGAATGATTTCAAGGCGACGCTGGGCAGTTCTTCTGCCATTCTTGCTCACAATCTCGCCGTACTGGGCACAAAGGTAGGCTTTATCACTCAGATCGGCTCAGATGATCTGGGGTCTATCGCACTGGAACGGCTCGGGGCGAGCGGCGTGGACACCTCCCGGACCATCTACGACAAGAAGCAGACGACGGGCGTCACCGTACTGCTGACACACGGCAAAGAGCGGCATATCCTTACGTATCCCGGCACAATGAGCGCGATGACGCTTCGCGATCTTGATCTTTCCTACCTGAAATCATCGCGTCATTTTCATCTGTCTTCCCTCTACCTGCAGACCGGTCTTGCTCCAGACCTGCCGCATCTGTTTCGTGAGCTGAAGCGCGCTGGGCTGACCATTTCCCTCGACACAAACGATGATCCCGCGGACAAATGGGATGGAGTGCTGGATGAACTTCTCGGCCTGATCGATATTTTGCTGCCGAACGAAGCCGAAGCGTGCCGCATAGCGAGACGCGACACGCTGGAAGAAGCGCTCGCCGTACTTTCAAAGCGCGTGCCCTGCATCGTGGTAAAGCAAGGGGCCCGGGGCGCGCTGGGGCAGGAAGGCGGCACGCAGATCCACGTACCTGCTGTTCATGTAACTCCGGTAGATACAATTGGCGCTGGGGACAGCTTCAATGCTGGATTTCTTTCTGCGTGGCTGCGCATGCTCCCGCTGGAAATCTGCGCCCAGGCTGGCAATATTGCTGGAGCGCTCTCCACCTTGCGTCCGGGGGGCACGGAATCCTTCCGCGACCCCGAGCTTGTATCTGCATTCCTGAAGCAGCACAACTTTCCTGCTGCTGCGGAGATGCAGTCACGATGAATTTTGTCACCGTAGACTGGACCATCGTTGTCGCATATCTCGGTGCTTCATTGCTGATCGGCCTGCTGGGCAGCAAGTATGTTGGCAACACCGCTCATTTTCGGGTGGCGGGCGAGAACTCGGGCACCTATATCGGCATTGCAACGCTGGCCGCTACGGAGAGCTTTGCGGGCTTCGCAGCCTTCGGCTTATCGGCAGTTGGTTTGTTGTTTGGTTCGCTCCTGGGAAAGCCCGCCAAGGTTGCAGTGGCGGAAGGAGAGCTGCGATGAATGCGTGGATTTGTTTCTGGGCCGTGTGGCTCGTGATCTCCGGCGCGGCGTTCGCCATCATCACACTCATCGTCGCCATAAAAGGATTTGAGGACCTGCGATCCATGTTTGTTGGTTTGAGCAACAAAGAACGCGAAGGAGAAGCGCAATGAGCGATCAGGACAAATTCGTGGCCATGGTGAGGGCCAAAGCAGAAGTAGACCTGCCGTTAAGCAAGTTTCAGCCAAAATCCATGTTGGTTGCAGAGGAACACCTGCCAGAGCGCCCGCGCTTCTCCGCCATTGATTACCACAACCATCTGGACGCGCTCGAGCCGCATGATGTGCTGCGCGTGATGGACGCATGCGGCATCGAGAAGGTGGTCAACATCACCATGAAGACTGGCGAAGAAGCGATTAGGATGGTAGACAAATATCATTCCGCTGACGCAGACCGCTTCGCCACGATCGGCTGGATGGACTGGTCAGATGTGACGCATCCTGATTTCATCACACGTTCGCTCGACCGCCTGGAGCGTCTGGCAGAGCGCGGCGCGGTTGGCATCAAGTTCTGGAAAGACCTGGGCCTGAGCGTGCGTAATGCAAGTGGCGAGTTGCTGCGGATTGACGACGAGCGCCTTGCTCCACTCTTCGATAAAGCCGCAGAACTCGGCATTACCGTCATGTTTCACACCGCTGATCCGGATGCCTTTTTTTTGCCCATTGATGAGCACAACGAGCGGTACGAGGAGCTGGCTGCCCATCCGGACTGGGGCTTCTCTGGCTCGCAGTATTCAAAGCGGGAATTGTTAGACCAGCGTGACCGCGTGATTGCGCGTCATCCGAACACGACGTTCGTGTGCGCTCATGTGGCTGAAAGCGGAGAAAACCTGGCCCGGGCGAAAAACCTGCTTGCAACGTATCCGAACGTCTACCTTGACATCAGTGCCCGCGCATCAGAGCTGGGACGCCAGCCTTACAGTGCGCGAGACCTCTTCCTGCGTTTTGCCGATAAGATCCTCTTCGGCACCGATCTGCTCCCTGAAGAAACGATGTACCGGCTCTATTTCCGCTTTCTGGAAACCGCCGATGAGTACTTCGAATATCCTTCACACGCGTCGCGCCAGGGTCGCTGGAACATCTACGGACTATACCTTCCGGACGACGTACTGCGGAAGGTGTACCGCGAAAATGCGCTGCGTCTGCTGAAATAGCTGACTATCTGGGCGCAGGCTCATTTGAATCGGCCAGCGCATATGCCAGCACGGTCATCACCGCGGCATTCTCATTCAGCTCCTGCGGGACGACTTTATCGAATGTGTCTGCCGCCGTGTGGTGATAGTTGAAGTAAAAGCGGCTGTCCTGGTTCGGGGCAAACTGCGGCACTCCTTTGAGGAAGGAAATGTCCTCACCTGCATCGGGGCTCATTGTGACGACAGTCGCTCCGATCGGCGCGAGCGCATGGGCCACAGGACGCAGCCAGTCCTCGAGCTGCGGATTGCCTGCCGCCATAATGCCGATGGGATGCCCTGCGCCAAGGTCAGACTCGATGGCGCCTATATGGTTGTTCATCTCAGCTGTGTGCTCATCCAGGTAGGTTTGCGCGCCAGACCCGCCCTGTTCCTCATCCATCCACGCGACAAAACGCACAGTACGCTTTGGATGAATTCCCAGCTTCTGCAACAGATGAATGGTTTGCATGGAAACGGCGACGCCCGCGCCATCATCAATCGCGCCGGTGGCCAGGTCCCATGAGTCGAGATGGCCGGAGACGACCACCACCTGCTCCGGGTGCTCGCTTCCCTTCCAGTCGGCGATCACGTTGTAGCTTGGCGCTTTCGGCAGGTTTTGCGGAGTCAGGGTCAGATGCATGCGCACTGGTCCCTGCTGCGCCAGGTCCTTCAAAAGATCGGCATCTTCTGCCGTGACGGCCGCAGCCGGAACTTTCGGCAATCCCTCTGCGTACATGGTCGCTCCCGTGTGTGGCAGACGGTAGTCCGCATTCCCAACGGAGCGCACAAGCACCGCCACCGCGCCTAACGAGGCCGCGATACTCGGCCCGGCTCCGCGATACACCACCGCCTGCCCGTATGCCGCAAGCCCATCGCCCTGCGCAGCCAGACGCTTATCAAATTTTTCATTCAACAGAAGAATCTTGCCCTTCACCGCTCCTTGCGGCAACTTCTTCAGATCGTCAAAAGAATCGGCCACGACAACATCGGCGGTCAGGCCAGATGCGGGGGTCGCCACGCTTCCGCCCAGCGCGGTCAGCACAATTTTCTGTGTTGTCCCCTCAGCCATTCCGGGCCAAGCAACCAGCTCAGCCGTCTCGACGCCGCGCACCCAGTGCGGCACCATCGTTTTTTCCAGGTGCACATCTGCGCCGAGCGCCTTCATCTCTGCGGCCACATACTCCACTGCCTTCTGCGCCTGCGGAGAACCGCTCAACCGAGGTCCGATGTTGTCCGTAATGTGCCGCAGTTCGTCGAGCGCGTAGGGATCCTGCATCGCAGCGTCGCGAAGCTTCCCCATCGTGGCCACCTGGTCCGTTGTCCATGCGCCTGTGGACGTGTCCATCAGCCTCTGCAACCGTTCCTGTATGGAAGGGCTTTGCGAAAAACAAGGAAAGGCCGCACACAACGCCACTGAGGCAAACAGAAACCACTGTCTTCTGGGCATAGGCGCATCGTACCATGCCTAAGGGTTGCCGATGTGTAAAAGGCGCTCCCGTAAAATGGCGGCTCGCATGGACAACGCCAAAGCCGCTCCTTGCGGGACATGGGCATTGAGCATGGGCGGGCACGGTTGGGCTTGCCTCCCCCGACTAAGCACATGGAAAGCGCACTCTTCGAAAGACTCGGAATCCGAAAAAATTCCCGACCCAACAAAGCAGTAGCTCTCAAATTGGCCAGTTTGCCGGGGAGGTAAACACGAGTTACGCAAATTACTCTGTGACATTAGTTGTCAATGTGCCACTCTTATCGAGGCTGTACTGAAGAAAGGCATCTACTTCTGCAGGTTTACCGTTCAACAGAAATGGCTTAAAAACTGCCCCGCTTACTGCATCTGAAACGTCTGAAGCCAAGGCAGAATTCCCGTTGGCAATTGAAACGTTTGTAACCCTTCCGTTTGCATCAATATGGAGCCGAAGCAGGACTGCTGTCATTTCTCCATTTACCTGATCAAAAGAAACATTTGTAAAAGGCCCGGTGGAAGCTGGTAAAGAAACCAAGTGCCTCCTCAGCGCATCCGTGCTCGCAATCCATGCACCTTTATCATCCTGAGTTAAGTCAGGGCCAAATTCATCGTCAATTAATCGAGGAACCATCAGCATCATCACTGCCTTCAAATCTGCCATCGAGGGGTTGCTAAGAATATTCCCATCTACCAATAGAATTGGTACTGTGATTTTCCCCTGAAAAACAGGGATGCCGTTCTGGACTACAGAGACGACTTTCCCTAAAGGCACCTGGGCAATAAGATAAATGGACTTTTGCATCCCAGAGAGTTCATGCAAATGGCAACTGCTGTCTGACAAGGTATAATTTGCCTTGCTTAACGGCTGAATACCATCTGCAGGATACGTACCTGCACGATGAGTACTCATGGAAACTACACTGCCAGGCTTTACTGTAAAGGAATTCGATAAGCTTTCTGATGGCTGGATCGCAACTGACCAGTGTTCCCCCGCTGCTACTTTGTCCACAGTGAGCACAATCTCCTGCTGCGTAGCTGATACTGCCAATGGGATTTGCGTAACAGAATAGGCCCTTTCACTAGACATGAAAACTAAGCCCACAATCATTCCACTCAGAAGATACTTTGATACGGTTTTCATGGATATCTCCCTTCGCACTTGTAATACCGATAGGCGGAAATCCCCCCGACCCAACATGATCGACACGGTGGAGTGTTGGCGCACTCGCTGAAACCAACCAAGTACTTTTTGGGGGTTCCGCTGCACATTGGAGATAGTCGTTCGGAGCCCCATTCAGCTTTGCCTGCAAACAGGGACTGCAATTGCCGCCAGTAGTGCCGTCAGGACACACGTAAATCGCGCAACATACGCTATTAGAGGTGAGAACCAAATAGCAACTGGATGGCATGGGCCTTGCTTGGAAAACACAGAAAAAGAACCAGCGATGCAGGAATCCAAAGATGTGCGCGCGCGCAGAGAGGCTGCATAGTATTTCCTCCTCATACCGGCACAAAATACTTACAAAGTATCCAATCCCATATCATGATGGTATTTATACTGTCAAGCATAAAATGCGATCTGATTTAATTCATGGCCATGGAAGTCCGCGGCGTTTGTCCTTATTTCGAGGTGTATGATATGCCCGCGTCGGTGCATTTTTATGTGGACCGGCTCGGCTTTAGCATTGTTCAGCACTCTCCCATCTGAGTGGAGACGACCCTTACCATTTTCACTGGTGCTGGCTGCGCCTGGGCCATGCAGATCTTATGCTGAACGGGGCCTACGAGTTTGACGAAGAACGCCCCACGCGAGAAGACGATTTCGGTGAACGTCTTCATCGGGACGTTTGCCTGTTCTTTGGCTGTCCGGATGTGGATGCCGCCTACTCCGAGTTCACGACTCGCGACGTCGTCATTGACCGGTCTCCTGAAGTTGCACCCTATGGCATGAAGCAAATGTACTTCAAAGACCGGACGGTTTCGGACTCTGTTTCCAGTGGAAGGCGACCATAGGACAGTAGTTTGCACGTTCTGGTACATCGTGCAGAAGTTTTCCTCGCCATCCCACATCTCTCCACAAGAACAAACGGTATGCTCAGACTCATGAGCCCGTCCACGACCACCAGCAAGCGAAAGAAGAAAAAATCATCCCCGGGGTGGATCACGTGGTGGCCGCTTGTTCTCGGCATTCTGGTAACGCCGCTCACTGTCCGCGCAGCGGGGGTCATGGCGCTGGCCGGGCCGGATGCTCTGCGCATGCTATATCCCTGGGTGCAGCTCGTGCAGGCCCATGTTCTCGGCTTTTCCGGAGAAATTGCGGGCACACTTTCCCAGGCGCTCATGTACCTGCAATTCCCTCTCTATGGACTGGTCATGTCGTTACTGCTGCGTGCAAAGGGCTTCGCAACCGCGCTGATCACCACAGCCATCATTCATTTTGGCGCAGCCGCTATTGCTGTCGCCGTCGCGCATCTATAAATTGAAGAGTTCTATGGCCGGCGCCGTAAAAATCATCGAGTGCCCTCGCGACGCATGGCAGGGGCTTCCGAAGACCATTCCTGCAGAGGTCAAGGCCGACTACCTGCGTGCGCTCATCTCTGCTGGATTTAAACACCTTGATGCTGTCTCCTTCGTCTCACCGAAGGCCGTCCCGCAGATGGCCGACTCCGAGCAGGTGCTCGAATATCTTGATCCGCCAGACGATGTGGAAATTATCGGGATCGTCGTCAATCAAAAAGGGGCGGAGCGGGCCATTGCAACAGAAGCTGTCCGCACTCTCGGATTTCCTTACTCGATCTCGCCGGAATTTTTAAGGCGCAATCAGGGCCAGTCTCCGGAAGAGTCGCTCGATGTGCTCGAATCCATTGGACAGCTTGCCTATAAGGCTGGGCTAGACCTGGTGGCCTATATCTCCATGGCCTTTGGCAACCCATATGACGACCCGTGGAGCGTAGAGGAAGTGGTGGCCGCCTGCGATCTTCTTTCCGACATGGGCATCAAGCAGGTTTCACTGGCGGATACTGTCGGGCTCGCCACTCCCGACGAGGTTTCCCGGCTGGTGGGTGCTGTGCTTTCTGTAAATGACAGTCTGGAGATTGGTGTCCATCTGCATGCCCGTCCTGGAGACGTCGCGGGCAAGGTTGCGGCAGCATATCGCGCCGACTGCCGCCGTTTCGACATGGCCGTGGGCGGCTTGGGCGGTTGTCCTTTTGCGCAGGACGCGCTGGTAGGCAACATCGCGACCGAGTTGGCGCTTGCGGAGTTGGAGCGGCTCGGGGCGGAACTTCCGCCCTTACAGCCGCTGGACAGCATCCTCGCTGCAAGTCGCGGAATCGCAGAGAAATTCGGCCCAACGAAGCAGTAGCTTCGCGCAAGGGCGCTAACTGTTCAGGCGTTCAAGATGCCGAAAGCCTTCCGTCTGTAGCAGCAGCCCGGCAAACAGGGTGAAGTTGTATGCCGCATGGACAATCGTGCTGGCAGCCACGGAACGGAGCCGCAGCCGCACCACGCACAACGCCACACTTACCAGGCCGATCAACATCAGTGGCCCCCACGCGCGAGAAACCTGTTCAGCATGCAGAAGCGCAAATGGAATTGTTGTGAGCAGAACAGAGAGAGGCACCGTCATCCAGGAGAAGGCTTCAGCAGAAAGGACCTGGTTTCGCATCAGCCAGCGAAATGCGTGAATCAACCCCGACAGCAGGAAGCCCCGGAACGCAAGCTCCTCCATCAGCGGCGCCAAAGAAATCCCAAAGAACAGCATCATCCATGCCCCCAGCGAAGAATGCACCATGTCTTCCAGAATGGGCGGGTTCTGCGGCATGGGGATCGGCAAATACGCCTGTAAAAATGTGATGCCCACCCCTAATCCAATGCCGAGCATAAAAAGCCAGGAGATACGGCGGCGCGCGATGGCAGCATTCCAGTGGATGCCTTCGGAAAATGGTCTCTGCCACAGCACGGTGAAGACCGCCACCGTCACAAGGCCGATGAGCAGGTACACAAAGGCCTGCATGGGAATCGCAAACCGCGCGTCACTGCTCATCAGCTTGAACAATGCGCGGTAGTTCTGGCGATGAAACGCAGGCACCAGCTTTACCAGAAAAAGACTGAGCGACTCTCCCACAAAAAGCAGTGGCACGCTCAGGGCAAAGAACAGGACTGCATGGCCGAAGCCAGGAGTTTCCTCGTCCGGTGCGGGTGACCGATCGAGTGGAACCTCTTCCTGAGGGGGCGTGTGGGCATCAACTGGCGTCAGTGAGAGAGGGTCGAGCATCATTGCACCGTTACCTTCTTCTGCCTGCGTCCTTTCGCGGTGCCGTTGCCATTCGCGTAATAGCGCCGCAGAAACTCGCCAGTGTGGGAAGTCTTCGACAGTGAAACCTCTTCTGGAGTGCCCTCGGCCACAATCTGACCGCCTTCCTCGCCGCCTTCCGGACCAAGGTCTATGATCCAGTCCGCATTGCGAATTACATCAAGATTGTGTTCGATAATGATGATGCTGTTGCCGAGGTCGGTGAGCCGATGTAAGACCTCCAGCAGTTTGCGCACGTCATCAAAGTGCAGCCCGGTCGTTGGCTCGTCCAGCAGATAGAGCGTGCGTCCAGTCTGCCGCTTGGACAACTCGCGCGCCAGCTTCATGCGCTGCGCCTCGCCACCGCTCAGGGTGGTCGCCGACTGGCCCAGATGTATATAGCCCAGCCCCACATCCACAAGTGTTTGCAGCTTTTGCTTTACCTGCGGAATATCGGCAAGCACCGGCAGCGCATCTTCTATCGCAAGATCGAGAATGTCGGCAATGGAGTGGCCATTGAATTTTACGGCGAGCGTTTCCTGGTTATATCGCCGCCCATTGCAGACTTCGCACTGCACATACACATCGGGCAGAAAATTCATCTCAATACGCCGCTGCCCTTCACCCTGGCAGGCCTCGCAGCGTCCACCAGCGACGTTAAAGGAAAAGCGTCCGGCCTTGTAGCCACGCTCACGCGACTCCGGCAGCATGGCAAAAAGATCGCGTATCGCTGAGAAGACGCCTGTATAGGTTGCAGGATTCGAGCGCGGCGTACGCCCTATTGGCGACTGGTCTATGCGGATGACCTTGTCAATGTTTTCGTGTCCGGTAATGCGCGTATGCTCGCCGGGTTCCTCGCGCGATCCATAGAGCTGCTTTGCCAAAGCGCGGTACAGAATGTCATTGACCAGCGTGCTTTTCCCCGAACCGGAGACACCGGTCACGACCGTCATCACGCCGAGAGGAAACTTCGCTGTTACGTTCTGCAGATTATGGCTGCGTGCGCCTTCCACCGTGATCCACTTACCATTGGGCGTGCGTGGCAGCAAGCGGTGCAGCACGCTGATCTCTCCCGCGAGATATTTCCCGGTAAGCGATCCGGGCATCTGCATGATGCGCTGCGGCGGACCTTCGGCAACAACGTGGCCGCCGAGCTTTCCAGCTCCCGGTCCCAGATCAAGCACATAATCTGCATGGCGAATCGTGTCTTCATCATGCTCGACCACAAGGACGGTGTTTCCCAGGTCACGCAGGGATTCAAGCGCATGAATCAGACGCTGATTATCGCGCTGGTGAAGGCCAATGGAAGGCTCGTCGAGCACATAGAGAACTCCACGCAGACGCGAGCCAATCTGCGTAGCGAGACGGATGCGCTGCCCTTCACCGCCCGAGAGCGTTGCCGCGCTGCGGTTGAGCGAAAGGTAACCAAGGCCAACGGCGTTCAGAAAATCCAGCCGCTCGACAATTTCCCTGCGCAGGCGTTCGGCGATCATTGCCTCGCGCTGGGTAAATTCAAGTGTGCGCGCCGTCTCCACCGCCCGCCGCAGCGAAAGCGCCGTGAAGTCTGCAATGGAAAGCCCACCAACTTTCACGGCCAGCGACTCGGGCCGCAAGCGTTTGCCTTTACAGGACGGGCACTCTGAAGCCGACATATACCCCAGCATCCACTCGCGGTAGGCGTCTGACTTCGATTCTTCAACCGCATCGCGCAGATAGGCAAGGATTCCGTGAAAGCCCGTGCGCGGCGCCTCCGTTTTTCCAGGCCCATAGAGCAGGATGTCCTGATGCTTCTTAGGGAGTTGCTCAAACGGCTTTTTCAGATCAATCTTGTAGCGCTCTGCCGCCAGGTGAATCAGCTTAAGAAGATACTGTGACGCCGATCCCGGCCCAAGCCCTCCTTCGAGCAGCGGCTTCGACCAGTCGCTGATGATCTTCGCAGGATCAAAGTCGTAAATGCTGCCCAGGCCGTGACACTCCGGGCAGGCCCCGTAAGCGCTATTGAAAGAAAAACTGCGCGGCTCCAGTTTAGGCACGTCCAGCCCACAATCCGGACAAGCCATCGAAGACGAGTACAGCTGCTCACTGCCACCGGAGATCGCAATCAACACCAACCCATTTGCCATCTGGAGTGACCGCGCCACTGCTTCCTGCAGCCGCTTCTCGACTCCAGGCTTGAGCACAATGCGGTCAATGACGGCCTCAATCGTATGGTTCTTGCGCTTTTCCAGATTGACAGGCCCAGACAAGTCGCGCAGTTCACCGTCAATGCGCGCTCGAAACCCCTGCTGGTCCAGTTCGTCCAGCAGGTCTTTAAATTCGCCCTTGCGGCCGCGTACTACGGGAGCATAGATGGTAACGCGCTCACCGGGTGCAAGCGAAAGAATGCGCTCCACAATTTGTTCGTGCGTCTGGCGCGAAATGGGCCGCCCGCAATTCGGGCAATGCGGCACGCCTACTGACGCATAGAGCAGACGCAGGTAATCATAAATTTCTGTAATTGTGCCGACAGTCGAGCGCGGACTGCGGCTGGTCGTCTTCTGCTCAATCGAGATGGCCGGACTCAGCCCTTCGATCGAGTCCACATCCGGGCGCTCCACCTGGTCCAGGAATTGGCGCGCATAGGCCGATAAGGTCTCCACATAGCGGCGCTGGCCTTCGGCATAAATCGTGTCAAACGCCAGCGAGGACTTGCCCGAGCCGGAGAGCCCGGTGATGACCGTCAGCGTGTTGCGCGGAATCTGGACGCTGATGTCGCGCAGATTGTGCTGGCGCGCTCCGCGTACTGTGATGTGGGTGATAGACATGCAGTGTGAAAATTCAGAAAATTCGCGGTCTCGGCTAACTGTGCATCTGTTCAAAGTGGAGCGAAGTTTACTATAGGTATCTTAGTTGGCAATAGAAAACAGGGTCAATCTGCCAGAGTTTCTGAGAGAATGAGCATCGGAGTAGTGGGAAGCCAGGAATTGAGATGCAAAACTTCATGAATTTGATTGGATTAATGTGTGCGGCAGTCGCTGCGCTTGCCTTTGGAGTGCTGGCCGCATCCGGCATATGCAGAGCGGCATTCCACATACTCAAAATCCACGCCCGATCCTACGCAAAAGTCCGCCAGGCAAAACCGGAAATCGCCCGCATCGGCTGATTTCCATCTCCCTCCGCCTCTGAATCACCCTTACTGCGGATTCTGCTGCTGCATCTGGCGGGAGCGCAATTCCTGTAACTCCTGCAGTAGCTGCTGCGGGGTCTTCACTCCACCACTGGCAGGCGCCTGCTCAGATTGCGCCTGCGGCGCTGCGTTCATCTCTGGCGAATTCACCGGACGCGGCGGAAGCGGTGAAGTATCGGGCATGTCCGGAGGGGTATTGTCATCCCCATTGTCTCCACTGTCGCCATTCTCATCCTGCTGGACCTGGCGCGCCACCATGGCCGGGCTGTTCTGGATGATTCCTCCTGAGCGTGGGCTCAGAATCACTTCCCTGGGCGCTCCATTTCCCATCCGCCCGACCATCACCACGTTGTAAGCAAGCCCATCGAGCAGCGAAGCCACCACTTCACGCGGGCTGGCGGGCCCATAGCTGCCAAAGATGCGCTGGTCTCCGGATAGGCCATCTACCTTCATCCCGGTCTTCGAGGAAATCTCATGCAGAATGCCGGAAAGGGTGGCGTTGTCAGCCTTGACGGAGAGTTTTCCGCCCTCAAACTGCACCTGGGCAGGCTGCGCTGGCTGGTCCAGTAGAGACGAGGGCTGCGGCGGCACAGGCGCGGCCGGAGCCTGCTGTACAGCGGGTTTTGCCGCAGAAGGACGTACCTGCGCCCCTGCCGCTACGGCAGCCATCAGCCCGAATGTGACAATACGGCGCATCAGAAAAATTACAGAGCTCCTGCGAAAATCCCTCTATGTACTAGACTAGCAGTGGTTTGAATTTGCTCGCGGAATTTTCTTTTCACTCTATGAAGCGTTGGCGATGGCTCCTTCTTCCCGTGGCTCTGCTTCCTGGCATAACCGCCAGCGCCGTTACGTGCACCACGCAATCGCAAATGACCGAGGCACAGCGCTCCGCATTCGTGCAGGCGGCCCGCAACCTCACCACAGAGGTGCAGTCCGGAAATGTCTCCGCCGTAAAGGCCAACACCATCAGCAGCGTCGCGGCGCAGTTTGATTCCATTGCCGCCACCATCCAGTCTCTTGCGCCAGACCTGCAAGGTGCAACTTTTACGATCCAGAACATCTACGCCCTGAATGCTTATGACATCAAAGCACCCGCCGATACGCAGTTCTTTTGCAGCATTCCCGGCTCTGAGGTGCTCATCACGGTATCGCTGGCGCAACTGCCCCCGGGGAACTATGCGCTCCTGCTCATCCACTCTTCAGGCGGAAAGCAGCCCCAGCAAATGGCCATGATTCTGGCCAACGACCCGCCTGGAAGCCCGCAGTGGAAGCTTGCCGGTTTTTATGACCGGCCGCTTACGCTCGCAGGGCACGACAGCGTCTGGTATTGGACGCAGGCCCGCGAATTCGCAAAGAAAAAGCAGACGTGGAATGCGTATTTCTATTACGAAACGGCAGCCTATCTCGCGCTGCCTGCTGACTTCCTTACCAGTCCGAACCTTGAGAAGCTCCAGAAGGAAATGAGCGGCACCCGGCCAGACGGTCTGCCTGGAGCAGGACCGATGGTCGTTTCAGCAAACGGGCAGAGCTACGAAATCACGAACCTGCATACCGACGGCTCCCTGGGCCAGCTTGATCTGGTTGTGAATTACAAAGCCACAGATACCTCTGACCCTGTGGCCACGCGCAGCCGCAACATTGATGTGATGAAGGCCCTTCTCGCGCAGCACCCGGAACTGCGCGAAGCATTTCACGGACTCTGGGTCTACGCTGACGCTCCCAATCAGCGCCCCTTCGGCATTGAGCAGCCAATGAACCAAATCCAGTAACTTCAGGAAGAATATGGCGAACGTAATGGAGAAAAACTTGTCTCAGGTGATTGCGCAACGTCGCGCAACTCCCAGCTTTGACGGATCTCCCATTCCTGACGAAGACCTGAAGAAGATACTGGATGCCGGCCTGCGCGCCCCCAGCGGATACAACATGCAGCCCTGGCGCTTTATCGTCGTCCGCCAGCCGGAGCAGAAACGGCGTCTGCGCGCTGCCAGCTTCAACCAGGCAAAGGTCGAGGAGGCCTCCGTTGTCATCGTTGCCTGCGGTGACGCCGATGGATGGCGCAAAGGTGACCTCGATGAGATGCTCCGCCTGGGCCGCGAGGGCGGAATGCCTGAGAACTACGCCGAGCAGGCCAAGAGCAATATCCCGAATTATCTTTCCAACCATCCCAACTTTCCCATGTGGCTCAACCGCCACGTCATGATCGCCTACACCACCATGATGCTCATGGCCGAGGCCCTGGGTTACGACACGGCCCCCATGGAGGGCTTTGAGGAAGAAAAGGTGCGCGAAGTGCTCAAGCTGCCGCTTAGTTATCACGTCGTTGCACTGCTTGGAATCGGGCGCCTGAAAGGCCCAGATAAATTCTTTGGCGGCCGCTTCAGCATGCCCCATACCGTCTTTGCTGAAGAGTACGGAAAGCCCATCAAGCTGTAACGACTACATGCATATCCTGTAATCTCCTGATATGCGGCGCGAGTATCCTGAAGCCCCCATCATTGGCGTCGGCGCAGTCATCCTTCATCAAGGGAAGGTCCTACTCATCCAGCGTGGGAAAGAGCCACTCAAAGGCGAATGGTCCATCCCCGGAGGCGCTTTGGAACTTGGCGAAACACTTCAGGAAGGCATCCAACGCGAGGTACTCGAAGAAACCGGCCTTGAAGTCAAACCGCTCCGCATCATCGAAGTGCTCGATCGCATCGCCCACGATGAGAACGGCGCAGTGCGATTTCACTATGTTCTGGTGGACTTTCTCTGCCGTCTCACCGGAGGCGAACTGCGCTGCTCCAGTGATGCCATCTCAGCGGAGTGGGCCTCACGCGAGCAACTTAACTCCCACGGAAAATATCGCATCCCTTCTTTCACAGTTGCGGTACTGGAGAAGGCCTTTCGGTCCACGGAAGAACATCCATAAATAAATCACGATAGACTGCTGTTTTGTCATGTTTCCTGTGCGTGGGAACGAACATCCAAAGTACAGGGCAAAAAAAACATTGAGGCGACATGGACCAGACACAATCTGATGCGCTCGTATTTTTTGGCGCAACCGGCGACCTGGCTTACAAACAAATCTTCCCCGCACTGCAACGGCTGGCCAAACGCGGGCGCCTGCATGGTCCGATCATCGGCGTCGCCAAGGCCGGATGGACACTTGACCAGCTAAAAGCGCGCGCCAAAGACAGCGTGGAAAAACACGGCGGGGCCGATCCCGAAGGATTGCCGCGTCTGCTTGAAAAGCTTCGGTATGTGGATGGCGATTACAACGATGCCGCGACCTTCCAGCAGGTGCGTCACGAGCTCGGCGACGCGAAGCGTCCCCTGCATTATCTGGCCATTCCACCCAGCCTGTTTGGCCGCGTGATTGATCAGCTTCGCGACTCGGGCTGCGCCAACGGTGCCCACATTGTTGTGGAAAAACCTTTCGGGCACGACCTTGAATCCGCACGTGCGCTGACTGCGGAAATTCATCGCGTCTTTGGTGAAACGAACATCTTCCGCATTGACCATTATCTCGGCAAGAACTCGGTCCAGAACGTCATCTTCTTCCGCTTTGCCAACCTGTTTCTTGAACCCATCTGGAACCGTCAGTATGTCGAAAGCGTCCAGATCACCATGTCGGAAAGCTTCGGCGTCCAGGGGCGCGGCGCCTTTTATGACGGCATCGGCGCCGTCCGCGATGTAGTACAGAACCACCTCATGCAGGTAGTGAGCAATATTGCCATGGAACCTCCGCCGAATCCTGACGTGGAAGCGCTGCGCGATGAGCGGGTCAAAGTCCTCAAAAGCGTCCAGACCATGACCAAGGACAATCTTGTACTGGGCCAGTTTGCTGGCTACCTCAATGAACCTGGAGTCAAGCCCGGCTCAACGGTGGAAACATTCGCGGCCATGCGCCTGTATATCAATTCCTGGCGCTGGCGCGATGTTCCTTTCTTTATTCGCACCGGGAAATCACTGCCCGTCACAGCAACGGAAGTCATCGCAAAGTTTCGGCAAACGCCGCCAGTCTTCTCTGAGGACCTTCCACCACAAAACTACGTGCGTTTCCGCCTTAGTCCTGTTCCGCTCATCGCCATTGGCGGCTCGGTGAAGGAGGCAGGCGACCGTCTGCGCGGCTGCATGGTTGAGCTCGAAGCCGAGCAGGAGTGTGGCAAAGACAACCTGCTCCCCTATGAAGAGCTACTCGACGATGCCATGCGCGGCAATCCCGCATGGTTTGCTCGCGAAGATTATGTGGAAGAAGCCTGGCGCATCTTTGACTCAGTCTTGAAAGACCGCCCCGGCGTGCATTCCTACCAGCCCGGAAGCTGGGGCCCCAAAGAGGCCGATGCTCTCACCCGGGACTTCGGTGGATGGTCTAACCCGCAGTAGTCAGCGACAGGGACCCACGTTTCGCAGAATTAACGTGGGTCTCTGTCGCCTCCAACCAGGCGCACTCAAAATTCTCCAAATTCTCCGCACTGCCGCCATACCTCAGAACATCGGAAGGAAAACCCCTCAATTCCCGTCTGGGCCCTTCAGCTCTATGGATTCGCCACCCGAGGTCATCCAGCGGTCCATCAGAGTCTGCGCGCAGCGCGCTCCACACAAGTGCCTTGCCTGCGCATCGTGAGAAAGCAGCAGGTTCCACGGAACAACTCGGAGCTGAGGCAGCGTATCTCCATCCGGGAGGGGCGAGAACCGCTCGGCCCAAGCCAGCCACCAGTCTGCCGACTCCTCGCTCTTCTCTTTGCCGCACACGTCACAATGAAAGGTCTCAGTAAAGGCCATGCTGATTGCTCCAAATCATCTGCTGTGGGCAAAGTTAGCACAGTCGGGAATGAGGCAAAAACTGAACAACTGAAGATGCCATGCTCGCCGCAACCGACCGCCTTCAGGCTTGTTGTTGCCACGCGGAATACGAAGGATTTCATCCATCCTGGCGCACAGACTTTTAATCCCTTTCATCACAAGCCGTAATCTCCGGTAAAGTTCAGCTTATTTCAGCTAAACCACGGCCACTGCTTTGCGCCGCGCCTTTTTTACAGCAGGCTTTGCAGCGAGCGGCTCCGTAACCGCGGGAATGTCATCGGCCGTCGCCTTCCCTTCTGCCAGTTTCACAAAGAAATCCTGCGCGCTGAAGGGCGGCAGCGATTTTGCCGATGCACTCTCACTCACGCGGAAGTATTTTCCATCGCCCTGCAGCACGCGGCTCTTGACCGTGTCCGCCAGATAGGCCGCAAGAATCTCATTCCGCAGCCGCGCGCGCAATTGCGCGTCTTTGATTGGAAAGACGACCTCGCAGCGTTCAAACAGATTGCGCGGCATCCAGTCTGCGCTGCCGCAGTAAATCTCTTCGTCGCCGCCATTGGCGAAATAAAAAATGCGGCTGTGCTCAAGAAAACGTCCCACAATCGAGCGCACGCGAATGTTCTCGCTCATCTCCTTCAGTCCCGGCCGCAGGGAGCAGATGCCGCGCACAATCAGGTCAATCTGCACTCCGGCTTTCGACGCGGCGTAGAGCGCTTCCACCACGCTCTGCTCCAGAAGTGAATTCATCTTGGCAATAATGCGCGCAGGCCGTCCGGCTTTTGCATGTTCGGTTTCACGCGCTATCAAACGGATGAAGTTTTCTGCCAACGTTAAAGGCGCAACCAGTAGCGGAGCATAATCGTCCGATTCAGAATGCGCAGTCAGATAGTTGAACACACTGTGCACCCCTGCCGTAATAGCAGGATCGGCCGTCAGCAGACTGATGTCTGTATAAAACCGCGCCGTGTTGGGATTGTAGTTCCCTGTGCCCAGATGCGCATACCTCCGGACAACGCCATCCGGATCGCGCCTGACCAGAAGCGCCAGCTTGCAGTGCGTCTTCAGGCCCACAATTCCGTGAAAAACCTGCACGCCCGCGTCTTCCATCTCACGCGCCCAGCGAATGTTTGAGGCCTCGTCAAAGCGTGCCGTCAGTTCCACCACGACCGTCACTTCCTTGCTCTGCGCGGCCTCAATCAATGCGCTGAAAATGGCCGAATCAGAGCTGGTGCGGTAAAGCGTCTGCTTGATCGAAATCACATTCGGATCAGACGCGCCCGACTCAATAAAGCCCACCACTCCATCGTAGGAATCATACGGATGGTGCAGCAGAATGTCCCGGTGCCGCAGCTCATCAAACAGGTCCGCGGATTTGCGGTTCAGGCGCAGCTCATGCGGCACGAATGGCTGGTACTTCAGGTCTGGGCGCGGCGTGTCACTATAAAGGTTCATCAGTCGCGACAGGTTCACCGGGCCGTCTGTGCGATAAATCTGCGACTCATCCAGCTCAAAATTCATGCGCAGGCGGTCAATAATCTCCGGATCGGCGCTCTGTTCAATTTCCAAGCGCACCGCGTCGCCCTTGCGGCGATTGTGCAGCTCTGAGCGCACTGTTTCGAGCAGGGACCGCGCCTCTTCTTCCTGAAAGTACAGATTGCTGTTACGCGTGACCCGAAACGCCGCCTTCGAGAGAATCTCATATCCCCGATACATCCCCGCCGCATGGCGCTCAATCAGGTCATGCAGAAAAATGTAGTCATGCGTCCCCTGGCTCGACGGCAGCGGAACCAGCCGAGGCAGTGCGCGCGGCACCGTAACCACTCCCAGTACCGGCCCGGCCGTGGTCTTACGTTTGCGCCGCAGCAGCAGGGCAATGCAAAGAGCCTTGTTCAGCACGCGCGGAAACGGGTGCGCCGGATCAATCGTCACCGGGGTCAGCAATGGATCTACTTCCCGCTGATAAAAGGCCGTGGCCGACTCCTGCGCAGCCTCGTCCATCTCCTCCCACCCCAGCACCCGCACTCCCGCCCCTCGTAACGCAGGCACAAGCTGCTGGTTCCAGCACCGGTACTGCTCGGCGACAAAGGACTGCATGTCCTCATTCAAAAGGTCCAGCGTCTGCTGCGGAGTCATCCCTTCCGGCCCGGCTTCGGTATAGCCATCTTCAATCCGCTGCAATAACCCTGCCACCCGAATCTCTACAAACTCATCCAGATTGCTGGCCGTAATCGCCAGAAACTTCACCCGCTCCAGCAACGGATTCGAGGCATCCTGCGCCTCTTCCAGCACCCGGCGGTTAAATTGCATCCAGGACTCATCCCGGCCAATCAAAAGATTTTGTGGCTGTTTCGAACGAGTGCTCATAAAAATCACAGAGTCAGATGCAAAGTTTACCGAATCCCGACACCCTATGTGATGAACAATATGAAAAAACCGGGCCATTCCGGTCGTAATTTGACGCGGGTATGTCTCCTCAACGAGGATAAAAATAACTGCGAGGGTTAGCCATTATGGGAGATCAGGGTTGTAGCGAACTGCTGGCGCAGGACACAGCAGCAAAGCTTTTCCAGACAGCGGCCTTGCTGGTAGGCAATGAGGCCGACGCAGTCAGTCTCGTCGAAGAGGCCATCGCCGGGGTGGAGGTGGATCCCTGTGCAGACGGCGAAGCAGCCAGCGTAATCGTACAGAATGAAGTCGTCCGGGCAGCGATTCGTCTCCTGAGCCAGCGTGAGCCCCAGGGCTTCGCTGTAACCGAATCGTCCGAAGCTGGCCCCGCCAGCTGCATTGAAGGTGACGACCTTTCCGCCTCCGGCATCTCTCAGGAACACCTGACCTGGCTGCTGGAAGGCGAAGGCCGCAGCCGTCTGCGCAATTGGCTCGAGCACCTTCCCGCCATTCAGCGGACCATCTTCGTGGAGCGCGCCATGCTCGGACAAAACAATGCCGCCACAGCAGAAAATCTTCGTTCCAGCGGCGGAGCAGGCGCAGCCAGCTGGACGCCGGACAAGGTCAGCGAAGTCTTCCGCCAGGCGCTTTGTTCTCTGGCCACTTCTCTCCTTCAGGCGGGCGCCGGTCAACCCGCCTGAGGAACATAAACTCTTTGTTCCCCACAATTTTCTGAACTTTTTCTACGCTCGGCTGCATCCAAAGACCATAATCTTCTTAGGTAAGAGCCTTTCCTGGGACTAAGGTGAATCGTTTCGTGCGTATCATCCAGTACAACAGGTGGTGGAGTGCTGCCCTGTGCCTGCTGTTGCTTCCTTGCGGGGCCATGGCTGCGTTTGCACAGGAGCAGCCCGGCAGCAGCGCGCCCTCACTGCCCAGCCCATATCAGATTCCTTCGGCCCAGCAGGGTGGAAGCGGCTTCCAGGGCAGCATCGTTCAGGAAAAGCCCTCATCGGCCGTCCTGCCGCTGTCACTCGATGACGCTATTCAGCGCGGCCTGAAATATAACCTCGGACTGGTCCTGAGCAACCAGAACACCCAGTCTGCCAATGGCTCGCGCCTCCAGGAATTGCAGGCCCTCCTGCCCACCGTGAATGCATCGCTCAAAGAGTCCGTCCAGCAGGTCAATCTGGCCGCGCAGGGGCTCCGCATTCCCGGCTTCCCTACCATCATTGGTCCGTTTGGATACACTGATCTGCGCGCATCCCTCAACTGGTCTCTGGTGAACGTTGCTTCGCTCCAGAATTATCTGGCCGCAAAGCATAACTTCCAGAGCGCAAAGCTCTCCGCGCAGGACGCTCGCGACATGGTCACCCTCACCGTCGGCAACGCCTACCTGCTGGTCATTGCCGACAAGGCCCGCATTGACAGCGCGCAGGCCCAGGTCAGCACATCAAAAGTATCGCTTGATCAAGCGATACAAAACCACCAGGCGGGCACGGCCCCGCTTCTCGACGAGCTGCGCGCCCGCGTGGACTACCAGACCCAGCAGCAAAACCTGATTACCGCCCAGAACCAGTACGAGAAAGACAAAATCGCGTTGGCCCGCATCATAGGCCTCCCGCTCGACCAGAAGTTTGAGCTGTCCGACACCGCGCCTTACGCCGCTCTGGACAATGTAGATCCGGAAACCGCCGTGAAGCAGGCGCTGGAAAACCGCAATGATCTGAAGGCAATGCAGGAGCAGCTCAGGGCTGCCGAAAAGGCCCGCTCTGCCGCCACTGCCGAACGTTACCCCACCGTCAGCTTTTCCGGCGACTACGGAGATATCGGCCCCACCCTGGGCCACTCGCATGGCACCGGCAATGCCAGCGGCACCCTGTCCGTGCCTGTTCTTGAAGAAGGCAAGATCCGTGGCGATATCCATCAGGCACAGGCACAACTTGAATCCAAACGGGCACAGTTGAGTGACCTCGAAGGACAGATCAGCGCCGATGTGCGCGACAGCATCCTGGACATTAAGGCAGCGCAAAAGCAGGTGGAAGTCGCACGCAATAACGTCGAGCTAGCCAAAGAAGCCCTGAGCGAAGCCCAGCAGAGATATGCTGCCGGGATTTCAGACAATCTCGCTGTCTCTCAGGCCCAGCAGTCCATGGCCCAGGCAGATGATCAATATGTCAGCAGCCTCTACCAGCACAATATCGCCAAACTCTCTCTGGCACGTGCGCTGGGCGTTGCTGAAAAGAGTTACAAGAGTTACGTCGGAGGAAAGTAAAGTGGCTGACCAGACCACAGTACAAACCGAAGAAAAGAACTGGATTGACCAGCCCGAAGAAGAACAGCGTCAAAAGCCGCGCCGCCGTTTCATCATCATTGGCGTGGCTGCCGTCGTTGTCGTCGTGGCCCTCCTGTGGTGGTGGCACTCCACCTATTACGAGGACACGGATGACGCGCAGGTCTCCGGCCATCTTATTCAGATCAGCGCCCGCATCGCCGGCCATGTCACAAAAGTCAATGTAGATGAAAACCAATACGTAGACGCCGGCACCGTGATCGCAGAACTGGATCCTACGGACTTTGAAACTGCCATACAGCAGGACGAAGCCAACCTGGCCGCCGCGGAAGCCAGCTACGAAGCCGCCAAGGTCAATATTCCGGTCATCCACATCAGTACCGGAAGCACCCTCTCTTCCGCCAACGCGGATGTTTCCAGCGCACAGGCCCAGGTGGTCCAGGCACAGCAGCAGTTGCAGGCCGCAGAAGCCGCTGTCGCACAGGCTGACGCTAACAATAAAAAGGCCCAGGCCGACCTTCAGCGATATACACCACTGGTACAGCGCGATGTAATCTCCAAACAGCAGTATGACGCTGCGGTAGCCACCGCCAACGCCAACCAGGCCGCGCTCGATCAGGCCAAGGCCAATCTGGCAGCCGCCCAGGCCGCGGTGCGTATGGCACGGGACAAGGTGACCTCGGCCCAGGCCTCCTATAAAAACGCACTGACCGGACCGCAGCAGGTTGCCATCCAGAAAGCCAAGGCTGACCAGGCCGCCGCCCAGGTGGAACAGGCACGCGCTGCTCTGGAACAGGCAAAGCTGAACCTGAGTTACACCAAAATTATTGCCCCAACGGCTGGCATCATCACCAAAAAGAGCGTGGAAGTCGGCCAGAATGTCAGTGTCGGCCAGAATATGGCCACGCTGGTCTCACTCGACGACATCTGGATCACGGCCAACTTCAAGGAAACGCAGCTTGCCCACATGCGTCCCGGGCAGCCCGTCACCATCAGCGTAGATGCTTATGGAGGACACAAATACGATGGCAAGGTCACGCAGATTGGCGGCGCCACCGGGTCCGTTCTCAGCCTCTTTCCACCTGAAAACGCCACCGGAAACTACGTGAAAGTGGTGCAGCGCATTCCAGTGCGCATTGACCTGACCGATCGCAACCAGAACTCAGACCATCTCCTGCGCCCAGGAATGTCTGTAATTCCAAAGGTCAAAGTAAAGTAGCCAAACCCAAAACCTACAATCAGGAATTTTCCCATGCTTTCGCTGACGCGAAGGCATGGGAAACCACAACTGCGCACTCCCACGGCGCAGCGGCTTCGACTACACGCCTCCGCTATTTCACTCAAGACAACTATTTGCCACCAGACGGTAAGAAGATAGAGAAGACAGTCCAGCTTTTTCCTGGAGTGGTAGAGCTTTTGAGGCGGACTTCGCCGCCGTGTTTCAGCACGATGTCCCGGCAGATCCACAGGCCCAGGCCGGTGCCTATTTCTTCTTTTGTGGTGAAGAATGGCTCGAAGATTTTTTTGCGGATTCCGAGGGGGATTCCGCTGCCTGTATCGCCGACTGTGATGAAGACGCCGGGGCGGTGGCGGGCGGCGGAGACGCGGAGGCGCACGATGCCGGGACCGCGGACGGCATCAATGCTGTTGCCGACGAGGTTAATGAGAAGCTGGCGGACTTCGCCGGGAACGGCGGTGATTTCCGGGTCCTGCCGAATCTCGGCCTGAAGCTGGATGTCTTTGTTCCGGGCGCGCGGCTGGAAGATGGCGACCACGGAATCCAGCAAAGAGCCTACGTGCATGGATGTGCGGGTGGATGGGGCACGATAGAAGCCGAGTGTCTGGCGGGCCATCTGAGAGACGCGCGCAAGCTCCTGCTGCGCGGAGTCCAGATAGTGGATCACGTCGGACTTCTCTGCTGACTGCCGGGCGAGGTAGACCAGATTGGTGGTTGCTTCGAGCGGATTGTTGATTTCATGCGCGATGGTAGCGGCGAGGCGGCCCACGGAGGCGAGGCGCTCGCTGATGCGCAGGGCCTCTTCCGATCTCTTTTTACGGGTAATGTCGCGGGCGATTTTGGCAGCGCCAATGACTTTTCCGTAAGCGTCCCTGATGGGCGAGATGGAGAGGGAAACGTCAATCAGCTCGCCGGATTTTGTCATGCGCACGGTTTCAAAGTGGTGAATGCGTTCACCGCGGCGGATGGTGCTCAGGATCATTTCTTCATCGGAGTGAAGATCCGGAGGAACGATGGTGAGGATGGACTGACCGACCATCTCCTGTGCGGTATGGCCGAAGATTTGTTCGGCGGCGGCGTTCCAACTGGTGACGATTCCGTTCAGGTCTTTGCTGATGATGGCGTCGTCGGACCATTCGACGATAGCGGCCAGTGTGGTGCGGACGCGAGCGGATTCTTCAATGACGTGGTGCGCGCTTACCTGCTCGGTGACTTCAATGGCGTGGATCAGGACGGCGTTGACATTTCCTTCGGCATCTCTGACTGGCTGGAAGGTGAAATTGAAATAGCCTTCTGAGGGCAAGCCTGATGCGGCGCGATTGAGAACGATTCGGACTTCCTGCCCGACGGCCGGAACGCCGGTCCGGTATACCTGGTCCAGGAGTTCGAGAATGCCTTGCCCTTCCAATTCGGGGAGGGTTTCGCGGACGGTCCTGCCGAGGAAGCCGGACTGCTGTGTTCTGCCGGTGAGACGGAGCACGAGGTCGTTAACAAATTCCCAGCGGTGTTCAGGCCCGGTGAGAAGACCGATGGCTGCAGGCGCCTGTTTGAAAAGCTCGCGCAGGCGGCGGCGCTCGGTTTCGGCTTCCGCGAATGCCTTTTGCTCGCGTTCTGCGGTTTCGCGCCGGATTTTGGCCAGGCGGAGATGAGTTCCAACACGGGCGAGGAGCTCGCGGGCGGTGAATGGCTTGACAAGGTAGTCGTCGGCCCCGGCGTCGAGACCTTCGACACGGGATTCTTCTCCGGCGCGGGCGGAAAGCAGGATGACGGGGATGCTCTCGAGATCCGGGTTACTGCGGATGGCGTTGAGGACGCCGAAGCCGTCGAGGCGGGGCATCATCACGTCTGTCAGGACAAGGTCAGGGTGCAATTGCTTCGCGGCTTCCAGGGCCTGTTCGCCATCGGAGACGGTGTGGACGCGATAGCGGCCGTGAAGGAGCCGGCTGACGTACTCCCGCATGTCGGCGTTGTCGTCGGCCAGAAGGACGAGGTCCTGATGCGATCCGGGAGTGGAGGGGGCGGGCGGTGGGACTTCGGGAACCCAGCGCGCGGCCTCTTCGATGAAGCCTTTGCTTGCGGACACAGCGGAGGGGAGCGCGCAAGCGGTACCGACCCGAGCGGAGGGCAGGTGGTCTTTGCCCTTTGGGATCGAAATGGTGAAGGTACTGCCCTGATGGAGGACGCTTTCCACGTGAAGGGAGCCGCCGTGGAGCTTTACCATCTCATGGACGAGGGCCAGCCCAATGCCTGTACCTTCATAACTTCTGCCCTGCATGCCGCGGACCCGATGGAAGCGGTCGAAGATTCCAGCAAGCTCGTTTTCAGGGATACCGGCACCAGTGTCACGGACGCTCAGCTCGACTGTGGTTTCCGATTCGCGCAGGGTGACGGCGACTTCACCGGCGAGCGTGAACTTGAAGGCATTAGAAAGCAGGTTGAGGAGAATCTTCTCCCACATCTCGCGGTCTACATAGACCGGCCCGTGCAGCGGCTTGCAGTCTACGATAAAGCGCAGGCCGGCTTTCTCCATGGCGGCGCGGAAGACGCTGGCGACGCCGGCAGTGAATGATGGCAGATCCATCGGCTCATAGATGGCCTGGGGGCGCCCGGCCTCGATGCGGGAGAAATCGAGCAGCGAGTTGACCAGTTTGAGCAGCCGCAGAGCATTGCGGCGGGCGATGGTGAGGTGCTCGATATCTTCCGGCGCGAGGCGATCGCTGGCCTGGATCAGCATTTCCTCAAGCGGGCCAAGCATGAGAGTGAGAGGGGTGCGGAACTCATGGCTGACGTTGCTGAAGAAATCAGTCTTGGCTCGGTCCAGCTCGGCCAGGGTCTCGGCGCGCTGCCGCTCCTGCTCGTAGGCTTCTGCATTGGCAATGCTGGCGGAAATCTGCCCGGCGAGGAGCTTGAGAAAGCCACAGTAAGCTTCGTCTGGCTTGCGGTAGGGATTGAGGCCGATGACCAGAACGCCTGCACGCCCGGTTGGTCCGGAAGGCGCAACGGGAACGATGGCAATGGAGTCAGGGGCGCGATCCCATGCTCCTGAGGGGAAGGTCCAGGACTTATTTGCTGGCGCGGTGATGACGCGAATTTCATGGGAGGTGAGAGCCTCACCCACGGGCCAGACGGAATCATCCTGGAGGGAGATGACTTCAGGCGCGAAGGTGGCATTGGATTCGATGCCTTTAGTGCAGCCAGCCAGAAGGGCCTTTCCGTCTTCGACGGCGTAGAGCAGGGCGAAGCAGATATCTTTGGGGTTTGTGGAAAGACCCAGGGCGGAAAGACGACAGGCCTCCCGCCATGTGCGCGCATGGGCCGCGCGCGCGGCCATTTCACCGAGCAGGGCGAGTTGCCGCTCACCAATGATGCGCTGGGTGTCATCGGTGTTGGCGCAGATAATGCCGCCGACTCCGCCGTCGTCATCCGGGACAGGGCTGTAGGAGAAGGTGTAGTAAGTCTCTTCCGGGTAGCCGTAGCGCTCCATAATGAGCATCAGAGCTTCATCGTAGGTGCCTTCATTGGAACGGAGCGCGGTTTCAGCGCGTGGGCCTATCTGCTTCCAGATTTCCTGCCATACGACACTGGCTGGCTGCCCCAGAGCTGCCGGATGCTTACCGCCCAGGATGCTGCGGTAGGCATCATTATAAAGATTGACCAGTTGCTTTCCCCACCAGACGAACATGGGCTGGCGTGAGGTGAGAACAATGCGCAGGCAAGTCTTCAGGTTCTTCGACCAATTTTCAATAGGTCCAAGCGGAGTGGCGGACCAGTCTATGGTACGCATGAGGGCACCCAGCTCGCCACCTCCGCTGAAGATTTTTTCAGATGGAGAGACAGTTTCGGGAACTGAAGATGGAAAATCTATGGCCGCATTTTTGGGTGTTGCAAGTTCCATCCGCTTGTTCCCTCAAAAACAAGAAAAGGCAAGAGAAATCATGGGAAGAGAAGCAAATTCTGTAACCCATGCCTGAAACTGATTCAGGTTAGATGCAAATTATGGGTGGGCGGGTGAAGTCTGGCGCAAGATGGCGCTTGTAAATTCGTCAAGGTCCAGAGTTCAGGCGATGGAGGGCGAACTACCTCACACAAGCCTTCGACGTTGCAGTCTCCGTGTTTCAGAGTTGCACGATGGTTCTCTTTTAACCCAGGTCACCCCGAAATCCGGGGACCATTGGTTATGCGAGAGCCAGAGCGCGAACTTCTTCCTTGCGTACGGTGAGTTTTTCTACCAGTGCGGTTTTTACTGCGAAACCACGGCCGGGTGAATCTGGTACGCGGATTTCGCCCTTTGGTGAGACTTCGACCTCTGGTTCGATGATGTCTTCTTTCCAGTAGCGCTTTGAGGCGGAGACATCGCCGGGCAGCTTGAAGTTTTCAAGCGAGGACAGAGCTATGTTGTGGGCGCGTCCGATGCCGCTTTCGAGCATACCGCCGCACCAGACGGGGATGCCTTTTTCCTGGGCGGCATTGTGGACGGCTATGGCCTCACTGAATCCTCCGACGCGGCCGTTTTTGATGTTGATGATGCGGCAGGACTCCATATCAATGGCGGCCAGCGCATCACGGCGGTTGCGGATGGATTCATCCAGGCAGATGGCCGTTCGGATGCGTTTTTGCAGCATGGAGTGGTAGTAGAAGTCGTCGTACCAGAGCGGCTGCTCGATCATGAGCAGGTCGAAGGAATCGAAAGTGGCCAGGTGATCGAGATCGTTGAGGCGGTAGGCGGAGTTGGCGTCGCAACTGAGCAGAATTTCGGGCCAGCGGTTGCGCACAGCTTCCAGCATGTCCACGTCCCAACCGGGTTTGCACTTCAGCTTAATGCGCTGATAGCCGGCGGCGAGCTCCTTTTCGACGGCGGCGAGCTGTTTTTCCATGGTGGGCTGAATGCCGATGGAGACGCCGCAGGGGATGACTTCGCGTGTTCCGCCGAGAAGCTGGGCCAGAGGAACACCGCGCATCTGGGCTTCGAGGTCCCAGAGGGCGTTTTCAAGCGCGGCCTTGGCCATGCGGTGTCCGCGCACCTGGCGGAAGATGCCCGGGCACTTGCCTGCGTGTTCGGGGTCGGCGCTGGCCAGGGCGGGGGCGAGTTCCTGCATGGCAATGAGCCAGGCGGTGTCAATGGTCTCTTCACTGAAGTAGGGGTGTTCCCCGGCGACGCATTCGCCCCAGCCGATGAGGCCCTCGGCGCGGATTTCAACCAGCATGATGCGTCTTTCGGTGGTGGTGCCGAAGCTGGTCTGGAAGGGCGACACCAGTGGCATGCGGATTTCACGCAGAATGATGGAATCAATCTTCATACAATCTCAATCTCACTCGTGTTGTGGAGCGGGTGGCTCATGCCATGCTCCGAGTTCGTAGGTCCCATTGCCGTGGGAATCTGTTTTGAAGCCGATGACGGCCAGCCCCTTTGCAAACGCATCGAGAAAAAGCTGGCGGTTTCTTGTCTGCACTTCCAATGCCCGCGCATGGTCTTCTGCCGATGATTTCCACTGGTAAATTTCGCGCGGGACCGTAATTGTCTGCTCGACCCGTGCTGGCTGGGGAGTGTTGCCGTCCACAATTGCCCGCACGCGGTCGGAATTCATCCACCATTCGGCGTGCAGGCGGTCTGTCGGCAGCCCACCCTGGAGCCGAGATGAGGATACACCATAGAAGTTGGGGGTATACCGGCGGACGATGGCGCCCAGCCTGTGAATATTCAAATAAGCATTCTTGATTTCCAGAGGATCAAAGGTCCATTCCATGAGGCGGAATCCCCGGGCCATGGCGTCCTGCCGCTGCGCCAGCTTAAGTTTACGGCCGATGCCGGAATTGCGGTAGTCGGGGCTTACGGCCAGCATGTGAGAGTGAAGGTACGGCTCAAGTTCCTTGCGGAGGGCGGGGAGCGACATGGCAAAGCCAACGAGAGATTCAGAGGTGGCGGGGATGCCTCCGGTGATGTCGAAAGCACCGAGTACCTGGCCGCCGATCTTCTGGGTGACGGTAAATACGCGGCGAGGAATGACGTCGCCGTCGGAATAACCCCAGACGTCAATCTGTAACTGAACGCAGGCGTCGAGTTCCTCGAAACCGGAACAAGGCCGGATGAGAATCTGCCGGCCCTGCGGTGTGGTGAAGGTAGTCCTATTTGTAGTCGGCATTCTGTGCGAAGTCCTTTACCGTGGGCTGCTCCTGCGCTTTTGCCTTGCTCCAGAGCGCTTCGAGTTCGTGAGGCGTGAGGCCTTCCAGCGAGCCTTGGCTCAGGGACTCCATGAGGGCGAAGCGGCGGCGGAATTTGGCATTAGTTTCGCGGAGGGCCATTTCGGGGTCTATCTTGAGGTGGCGCGCGAGATTGACTGCGGTAAATAGAAGATCGCCCATTTCGAGGGAGACGGCTGCGGCGTCCTGGTCCATGTGGGCCAGCTCTGCTTCGAGTTCCAGAATTTCCTCCTGCAATTTGGCGAAAAGGCCGCAATGGTCGGGCCAGTCAAAGCCGCTTTTTGCTGCTTTCGAGCCGAGCTTCTGGGCCTCCATTAATGCGGGGAGAGAGCGGGGGATGCTGTCGAGGCAGCTCTGTTTTTCTGCTTTGGAGGACTTTTCGAGCTGCTTGATTTCTTCCCAGTTGCGCAGGACCTGCTTCGAGTCAATGTCGTCAGTCTCAAGACCTTCGGCGATGTTTCCGGCTGCGGCGGAGGCTTCTTCTCCAAAGACATGGGGATGGCGACGGACAAGTTTGCGGTTCAGTTCGGAGATGACATCAGCGATGCTGAAGTACCCTTCCTGGGAGGCCATTTCTGCGTAAAAGAGCACTTGCAGGAGCAGGTCGCCAAGTTCTTCCCTGAGATGGGGCCAGTCGCGGCGCTCGATCGCGTCGAGGACCTCATAGGTCTCCTCCAGCGTGTATTTGCGGATAGAATCAAATGTCTGCTCGCGGTCCCATGGGCAACCTCCGGGCGCACGCAGCCGGGCCATGATGGCGACGGCCTCCTGAAACCGCTGGCCTGCGTCCTGGAATGACGGCATGCCTTTACTGTAACCGATGTCGTTGCGGAGACGAGTTGTCAGCCGGAGGATTTCGATGTACAAAGATTTCATATCTGCAATTACAGCAAGGTAAGCTTCCTCTTCAACGTCCCTCCGAGCAAGGGAATTATGGAGAAAAAGATGGGCGGGCGCATACTGCTTGTCGGCAATGACGATACATTGCTGCTGACACGTTCTGCTGTGGTGAACACACGATGGACATCTAAAATGGCACATCTGCATGAGGCGGTGTCTGCGATGGAAGAGGGGACTTTTGATGTAATCGTCCTTTGCCACACCATAGGGCGCGCGGAAGTGGAAGGTTTTGTGCGCGCCGTGCATGCAGAGCGTCCGCAGACAGGCTTTCTCGTGCTGGAGGCAACGTCCGGAAGCGCGGCGTATGTAGAAGAGCTACGGCGCAACGAGAAGATTGTTGCAGATGTGGTGGGTACTTATGCGCCGGGGGAGATGCTGCGGGCCATTGCGAAATTGCTGCAAACGGAAGCGAACCATGCCTGAAGGCCACCCATGGCCCGCATAACTGGACCTCCCAGGTCGGAAGAAAAACTAGCTGCTCCAGAGCAACATCATTTCAATCGCGTGGAGCTTTTGTAAGCCACCACAGTACCTGTCCAAAGATCTTCCATTTCCGGTCGTGCGTGATGTCAATGGGTGGGTATTTGTGATTGGCGGGCAGAAGGATGTCGGTTGAGGGGAGCCGCTCAAAAAGCGCCACCTTAAAACCGAGGTTGCGATGGGAAGCAAGGACGATTTTGTTTTCCACGGTCTTTCTGTCCGTCATTTCCGTATCTACGGCGATGATCGTGTTTGGGCCGATGACGGGAATCATGGAGTCGCCGGTCATGTGGATACAGATCATGGCCTCCGGATGGGTACACCAGGCCAGAGGCACGGTGAGGACCTCTTCGATTCTGGCGTCGCTCAGGCGAACGTTCTCTTCAGGAGGAACCATATCTCCATAGGCGGTCATGTTCAGAAGGGGGATGGCTACGGCATTTCCTTTGCCGACCAGGGTGCTTCTGGAGAGCTGCCGTCCGCTGATGAACTGGAAGTTGTCCAGCTTCACCTTCAGGGACGAGGTGAGGACGCGGGAGCTGCTTCCGGGGAACCGGGCGGTGTTGATGCCGGCCTGCTCCCAGAAGTAGACATCGTCGGGCGGGCCTGCAAGGTTTCCCAGGGCCACGTAGGACTCACCCGTTGGCTCATGGGTCCCTTTCATCCAGCGGGAGACGGTCGCAGAGGATACGCCGAGTCGTTCCGCCAGCCCTGCCTGGGTTAAGTGAAGTTTTCGCATCAGGTCGGCGATGCGCGGGGGCCAATCGGGTTTGGGTCTGGATATGGACGCCATGAAGACCAGGAACTTACGCTTTCATTGATGTAATTACATCAATGAAATCAATAACTTGCATTGTTACTGGGAGATTACCAGCGGGTACGCGTAATCTCAACCCACGCTTGTTTATTCTGTTGGAAGCAATGCAAGGGAAAAGGGGTATCCGGAAGAAGATAGCGCGCTGAGTATTTTGGGGGGTGGAGTTTTCCTCAGGTCAAAGCGGCTGCTGTGGGTACCCGGATTACAATCGTCTTTCAGACCAATCATGGCGTATCAGGTTTTAGCCAGAAAGTACCGCCCGCAGCGGTTTGGTGACGTTGTCGGGCAGGAGCATGTCACGCGCACGCTGCTGAATGCGCTGGAGCAGGGGCGCATTGCTCATGGATACATCTTCAGCGGCCATCGCGGCATTGGGAAGACGACCATCGCCCGCATTCTGGCGATGGCGCTCAACTGCCGGACGGCGATCGGTTCAGCAGAACGGCCCACGCCGGAGCCTTGCGGGACCTGCGACTCGTGTACGGAGATTCGCGCAGGAAACGCGGTGGACGTGATTGAAATTGACGCGGCCACCAACCGTGGTATTGACGAGATTCGCGAGTTACGGGATGCAGCACGGTACCGTCCAGCGCGGGACAAGTACAAAATCTACATTCTGGACGAGGCGCACCAGATTACCGATGCAGCCTTCAACGCGCTGCTGAAGACCCTGGAGGAGCCGCCGGAGCACGTCGTCTTTATGATGGCGACGACGCAGCCGGAGGATTTTCCTCAGACCATCCGGTCGCGCTGCCAGCATTTCAGCTTTCATGCGGTAAAGTTTGACGACATTCTTGGTCAGCTGCGGGCGATTGCCCGGCAGGAGCAGGTTGCCGCCGATGAAGATGCGCTCGCCCTTCTGGCTGAGGCCGGGGATGGCTCCATGCGCGATGCGCTTTCCATCATGGACCAGGCAATTGCATCGGCCCCGGTCGTGGATGGCCGAGCCAGACTCGATGGAGCGCAGATCCGGGAGCTGATGGGAACGGTCCCCAACACGGTCTTTGAGCGGCTGCTGGAAGCGGTGAGTGAGAACAACAGCGTAGCGGTGATTGGAGAGATCAATACTTTGCTGAATGCGGGAAACAGCCCGCAGGCGCTGGCGCGGCAGTTTGTCCGTTACCTGAGAAACGTGCTGATGGCGCGGATTGCGGGTGAGGGCTCTGAGCTGCTGCAAATCTCCGCCGATGAGCGTGCACGAGCGGCCCGATCGGCAGTGCTTTTCTCAGAAGAGGATCTGACGCGGTTTCTGCAGGTGATGCTGCGCACTTATGACGAGATGAATTACCGGCAGGAGCAGCGCTTCCATCTGGAGCTGGGGCTGATCAAGCTGGTGCATTTGCAGCGGCTGCTGCCGATTGAGGAGTTCCTGAGCCAGATGCCCTCGGGCGGGAAATCCCCGATGCGTGGCGGCGCGTTGCCCAAGGCGAATACTGCCCCGGCGAGACCAGCACCGGGGGATGCTCCGCCTGCTGTACGTCCGGCGGACCCGCCGAAACCTGCATTTTCGCCGTTTGAGGCCGACCGGGAGCGGAAAATCACAAGCGAGGCGCCTGCTCCGGTTGCGACCCGTGCCCTTACTCCGGTAGAAATTGCCTCTCAGGGCACGGCGGTACGTGCTTTTCCCGCAGTGGGGGTGATTGAGGCTTCGGCAGAAGTCACGGCGGGCGCACTGGCGCTTGCCCCTGCAGAGATGTCCGCTCCCGTTCTGGAAAGCGCCGCGCCTGATGCGGACCTTGACCGAATAAGGCAGGCAGTCTGTGCTGCTCTGGAAGAGAAGGGGCACAACTCCGCTGCTGCTTTTCTGGACGAAGGCCAATGGACACTCGAAGGGGACACCATCCAGGTAGAAGTGGCGCGCACAAAGACGATGATTGGCCTCACATTCACGCCGGAGGCCGAGAAGATCGTGAAGAGTGCAATGCGCGCGGTGGGCGCTTCCCAGAAGTTTACGGTGGTTCCTGGCCAGGAGAGCGGGACCAACGGTACAGCGAAACCTCGCCCTGCGGCGAACGGTTCCATACAGGCCCAGGCAATGGAACACCCGCTGGTAAAACAAGCGATGGAACTGTTTAATGCTGAGGTGCGCAGCGTACTGGACCTGAGAGATAAAAAATAACGCCTGGCTATTTTCTGGACCGGGCCATGGCTGCTCGGGCCTCACGGTCGGCTTCGCGACGGCGTTCGGTCTCGCGTTTGTCCCAGTCCTGTTTACCTTTGGCAAGGGCCAGTTCGCACTTCACCCGTCCGTTGCGGAAATAAAGGCGGGTGGGAATGAGCGTAAAACCCTTCTGCTGCGTCTTGCCTTGTAGCTTGCGAAGTTCTTCCTGGTGGAGCAGCAGCTTCCGTGTACGAAGCGCGTCATGGGATGTGTATCCCGTATGGGAATAGGGGCCGATGTGCGCGTTCAACAGGAATGCCTCGCCGTCTTTAATAAGGCCGTAGGCGTCCTTGAGATTGGCTTTTCCTTCGCGGATGGACTTAACTTCGGTCCCGCGAAGGGCGATGCCAGCCTCGAATTTGTCGAGCAGGAAGTAGTTGTGTCCGGCAGCGCGGTTCTGCGCAGCATCCCGCGTTCCGGCCGCCACCGGGTCGCGTGGTTTTGATTTCTGAGGAGCGGCAGGGGCCACTTGATGACTGGACTGACGGGCCATATGTACAGGGTACAAGGTTCGCTGCGCAGGGTACAGGGCGCGCACGTGGCACGCCATGCCCTGATATAATCGGCCACGACTGTACGCCTTTTCCCCGGACATTTTTATCCTGGAGTTGCATGAATCACAACGCTCTCAAACTGGCCATCGTTTCCGTTGGCTCTCTTTTCCTCTTTGCTCCATCCAGGCCATTGCATGCGCAATCTGCCAACCACTGGTACAAGCAGGGCCAGAAAGCAGAGGCCAAAGACGATATTCAGACGGCCTATGAAGACTATTACAAAGCGTTCCAGCAAAAGCCCAGTGACCTGCGCTTCAAGACGGCCTACGAGCGGACGCGCTTTTCTGCCGCTGCTGAGCATGTAAAGCTGGGCGAGAAGCTGCGCGACCAGGGAGAGATGACAGGAGCGGTCACGGAATTTCTGCACGCGCTTGAGATTGACCCCAGCAATGAGCTGGCGCAGCAGGAACTTCAGGCGACGCGGGAGAAACTGAATGCACCGCCGAACCAGGAGACGTCGCTCTCGCCGAATACAACTCCAGCGCTGAGTGAACTGGGTGGTCCGCCCACACTCAAGCCTCTTTCAAATGAACCGATTACGATCCATTCTGTGGAAGACAGCCGGGTGATCTACCAGACGGTAGGTAAGCTGGCGGGAATCAATGTGCTGTTTGATCCGCAATATACCTCGAAGCGCATCCAGGTGGACCTGACGAATGTGTCCTTGTACGACGCGTTGCGGATTATTGGCACGATTTCCGGGACATTCTGGCGACCTATTACTGACAACACCATTTTTGTAGCGGAAAACAACCGCGGCAAGCGCACGGAGCTGGATGAGCAGGCGGTACAGACTTTTTATCTGACCAATGTCTCCCAGCAGCAGGACCTGAATGACATCAATACGGCCCTCCGTCAGGTGTTTACGACTGCACGCCTTTATCCCGTTCCGAGCCAGAACGCCATTATTATGCGCGGCACGCCGGATGAGCTGCTGCTGGCCCAGAAGATCATCAACGACCTGGACAAAGCCAAACCTGAAGTGGTGATTGACGTGGCGGTGCTGGAAGTGAGCCGCAACAAGACACGACAGCTGGGCATTCAGCTTCCGCAAACGGCATCCATCAATTTCCAGCAGTCGAATGCAAATCAAAGCTCCAGTTCTTCCTCGTCCAGTTCTTCGAACCCAACAACACCGAGCAATCCCACGACCACTGGCAACCTTACGCTGAATGATCTGGCGCACCTGAATGCAACGAATTTTGCGGTCACAATCGGACAGGCGCAGGCGAATCTGCTGCTGACAGATTCTGATACGCGAGTGTTGCAGAACCCGCGCGTGCGGGCCTCAGACGGACAACAGGCGGTGCTCAAGATTGGCCAAAAATATCCAGTGGCGACCGGCTCGTACCAGACTGGCGCAGCCACCGCAATTGTCAGCTCGCTGGTCAACACCCAGTTCCAGTACCTGGATGTGGGCGTCAATATAGATATGAAGCCTACGGTGCACTATGACCGCGATGTGACGATCAAGATGAAGATCGAGGTCTCGAACACGAACGGTACGGTGAACCTGGGCGGGATTGATGAGCCGATCATCACGCAACGGTCCGTAGACCAGACGATCCGGTTGCGGGAAGGCGAGGCCAGCATTCTGGGTGGCATCCTTATGCAGCAGAAGAGCCGTTCGCTGAGCGGCACGCCGGGACTCGCGGAACTGCCGATCCTGCGGTACATCTTTGGCTCGGAGACGCGGACGACGCAAGATGACGAAATTGTGTTCCTTGTAATTCCGCATGTGGTGCGCGCTGAACAGATCAATCCGTTGAACACGAAAGCTGTAGACTCCGGCACGCAGAACACGGTGGAGGTGCGGCGTATCCCGGCGCCCGTTCCTGCTGTGCATACGCCAGCGCCTGCTCCTGTTGCAGACCAGCAGGGAACGGTGCCAGGCGAGACTCCTTCCGCGGCTGCGCAGAATGCGTTGCAACAAATGCAGCAGCAGGCCAACGCTGGGGCTCCCATCAGCCTGCAACTGGCTGCGCCGCAGGTTCCGCAGAAGGTCGGCTCTACTTTCCAGGTAGCGGTCAATCTTGGTGGCGGAAATGACGTGTTCTCCGTGCCGATGCAGATGCAGTATGACAGCTCGAAGCTCACTCTCATCAATGTGGATGGCGGCAACTTCCTGGGCAAGGATGGACAGGCGGTTGCGCTGGTCCATCGCGATGACGGCAATGGCGGGGTGGCGATTTCTGCCTCACGGCCTCCGGGCACGCATGGAGTCAGCGGCAGCGGGTCTGTTGTGGTGCTTACCTTCCAGGCAAAGGCACCGGGTGATGCATCGGTGGCCATCACCCGTCCAGTCGTCAGAAATAGTGCGCAGCAGGCGATGCCGGCGACCGGTTCCCAGGCAATTGTGCATGTTCAGTAAGTACCACGCACCGAGTGCCACGGAAAGACCAGGGCCATGATGTACAGGCAAAAGTCGCGAAGCAGCAGCGAAGCCGGGCTCACGCTCGTAGAGCTGATTGTGACGGTTGCAATTCTGGCAGTATTGGCGTCGGCGGCCATTCCGCTGACCAAGCTGGAAGTGAAGCGCCAGAAGGAGCGTGAACTGCGTTATGACCTGTGGCAGATGCGGGACGCCATTGACCGCTATAAAGACGCCGCGGACCGCAACGCCTTCCAGACGAAGGTGGACAGCTTTGGCTATCCGCCGGACCTGCAAACGCTGGTCAACGGAGTGGATGTGCAGGGCAAGAAGGTGCGCTTTCTGCGGCGCATTCCTGTTGACCCTATGACGGGCAAGGACGAGTGGGGGCTGCGCTCGATGCAGGACGACCCGGACAGCGATTCCTGGGGCGGGCAGAATGTTTTTGATGTGTACTCGAAATCGGATGGAACAGCGCTGGACGGGACAAAATACAACACATGGTAAGGACACGGCAAAGAGAACAGGGCTTTACGCTGATCGAACTGATGATCGTGATGCTGATCATTGGCGTGCTTGCGTCTATTGCCATTCCAATCTATCTGCAGTCGCTCAAATCGGCCAAAGAGGCGGTGCTTAAGGAAGACCTGCATATTATGCGGCAGGCGATTGACTCCTACACGATGGACAAGGAAAAAGGGCCGCAGTCGCTGGATGATCTGGTACAGGGCGGGTATCTGAAGGAAATTCCTGTAGACCCGATGACACACAGCAATGGCACCTGGGTGACCAAGATGGATGATTCGCTGGAGTCGGTGGACCAGACAGAGCCGGGCATCTCGGATGTTCATAGCGGGTCCGATGCAGTAGGAAGCAATGGCCAGCCTTACTCGAGCTGGTGATAGACATTTCAGGATTATTCACTCCTTTGCTTTGCCATGAATTCTGAGGGCATATTCACCACTGCGCAGGTTTATGAGCGCTTCTGTGCTCTGTTCGCCATCGCGCCCGCGATGGGAGGGCTGCTGGTCTTCTATGGTGAAGCGGACATGGGAGGACTTGTCACCGCGGCCGCGGCCAACATAGCAGGCGCCGCTTCGCTGGGGGTAGATGAGGACCCCCATTGGGTGAAGTTTGCGTTGCGTCAGGGAATTTGCGATTTCATGGTGAATGATCTTGATGAAGCGCTGCGCATCCTGAAGAACGAGATTCGCAGGAAGCAGGCGGTGTCTGTAGTGCTTGTCAGCGGGCCGAATTCAGTTGTGACAGAAATGCTGGAACGTGGAGTGCAGCCTGATGTTGTTCTTCCGGGCAAGCCAGGCTCCGAAGCATTCGTCCAACGTGGGACAGCGATTCTCGAGGGCATTCGGCCTGATGGGAGGAGCGAAGTGACCTGGAGCGTGGAGCAGGAGCCGGCCGTATGGCTGCCTCGGCTGGATGCCCTCGCCATCGAGGTCATGGGACATGCTGCGGGCGATAACCGTGCTCTGTGGTTGCAGCGCGCTCCCCGCTACCTGCGAAACCTAGTGCACCACGAGCGCTATGTTCGCATGAGCGCGGAAGAGCTTGAGCGATTTCATGGCCTGATTCGCGAGAGGATTTCCGTTCCCGTTTTGCTCAGAGCGAATGCCGGGACTTTCTGATTTTGCTGATGCAGTCTCGGAAGGGTTGTTGCTGCGCAACAACCTGCACCGCGGGGTCTTCGACCTGACCCTTTGCTCTGCAAAGGTGAGAAACCCGGCCGCTTTTTTACATATACAAGGATGCAAAATGGGGACCTATACCTCCCCCCTACTTTGCCGCTAAAGTCCTGCATGTGCGAGAGTTACGTGCTCCTACGAGCGGGTACAGCTGCGGCGATCAGACAGAAAAGCACACCCCTTAAGATGCGCTTCTATAACCATTTTAGCAAGTGGAGCATAATTTACCGGCCATTGAAAAGGGTGTTGTTGACACCTCTGCTTCTGCGGTGCGATGCTGAGAAGTTTTGAGCCGGGGGTCTTTCCGTCATGGCATCTACGACTGCGCGTCTGCACATTGCTGAACCGTTTCTTATCCAACAGGATTGGAAGGCCTATACCCCGGAGCAGCACTCTATATGGTCAGAGCTGGTGCGGCGGCGCATGCCTCAGCTTGAGGAGCACGCCTGCGCTGAGTATCTGGATGGGTTTCATCAGATTGGGCTGCGGGATGACACGATTCCGGAACTGGCGGAAGTGAATAAGCGGCTGGGGCCGCGTACGGGATGGAATGCAACTCCGGTAAGCGGATTTCTCCCCCCGGATGCTTTTTTTGAGATGCTGGCGGCCCGGCAGTTTCCGACGACAACCTATATCCGCTCGCGCGAGGCGATGGAGTACACGCCGGAGCCGGACATTTTCCATGATGTTTTTGGGCATGTGCCGATGCACGCGCATCCGGTATTTGCAGATTTTCTTCAGCACTATGGGCGGGTTTGCCTCGACCTGATCAACCAGAAAGACAAACTGGAGCGTATGGGACGCCTGTTCTGGTTCACGGTGGAGTTTGGAGTGATCCGGCAGAATGGGAAGATCAAACTCTATGGGAGCGGGTTGATTTCATCGCATGGCGAGTCTACGCACGTGATCCATGGCGGGCCTGATATCCGGGACTTCAATCTGGAGCAGGTGCTGGACCAGGAGGTAAAGGTCTCGGAGATGCAGAAGGTGCTGTATGCGGTGGAATCGTTCGACCAGATTTATGAAGCGGTCCAGGCGGCTGAACAACGGCTGATATGAATCTTGCAGCAGCGGGCATGTCCCTGCCCGCTGCCCGGAAATTAATATTACTGCTTCTGTGCTGAAACACTCAGTGTCATTTGTGTTCCATTCGCCAGTGAAATGTTCCTGCCCTGTGCATTCAGCACAGCGCTTTCGCCTGCATTGCCGTCAGCACTGAAGCCGACGCCAGGCAAATTTGTAACCTCTTCTGTAACAGATGATGCAGTGTTCGCGGTACCACGCACTGCTGACCCTCCGACGCCTGAGGCGGTATGCAGAGTGTTATCTGTGGCAGAAGCGACTCCACCCAAAGCACTGCCAATTCCCCGCACCGTGCCACCTCCCAGCAGTCCCCCGCCGGAAGCACGCCCGCCTCCGCTCGCCACCACAGGAGCCGGGCCTCCTGCACTCATTGAGTCATCGTTTTCCGCCATCGCCGCGGCCGACACAGGTGCGCTCAGCGACATTACCGTGGCATGAATCGGCAAGGTGTTTCCATTCCGCAGAACAGCGCGATCAAACGTAAACGCGAGTCGCGATGATCTCTCTTCTGCCGATTTTGCCTGAACACCTGTGACCCGGCCCAACAACTGTGTCCCTTTCGGCAAATTCGTTCCATCGTTCAGATGTGCCGATCTGGTAGTGCGCGCGGTTATTTCATCGCCAACCTTCGCATTCTTCGTATCAACCTTCTTCGTCAATTCTGCAGAAACGTTCGTCGTCTGCGCAGCCGAGGCTTGGGCGCCATTCCCTTGCAGGGCAGCACTGCTTTGCGTCTGTGTTGATGCCGATGCGGAACCTGTCTGCGCCTGGACGCCTGCCGCTAAAGCAATGGCTGCAACAAATGCAAGATATTTCATACTCTCTCCTCCCTTACACTCAGCAGAAACCCGGGACTTCTGCTGGAGTTGTGCCCTACACAGATGCGGGCACCCAGACCTCTGGATGTCAGCAGCTTTCACCAGAGCACCGCGTACGGGTATGGAAACGCTATCATTGGCGCAAGTTCATTAGAATGACAGTACTTTGCAATTTATGGAGAGGGTGGGCTACTTTGTGACAGACATAATTCGTACGGGCGTCATTGGTTATGGTCTTGCCGGGCGCATCTTTCATACAGCGGTGATTGAGGCAACTCCGGGGCTTGAGCTTGCCGCGGTGGTGCAGCGCACGGGAGATGATGCCGCAAAAACGTACCCTCACATCCAGCTGTACCGTTCGGTAGAAGAGTTGTTGGCTGATTCCAGCGTTCGGCTTATCGTGGTGGCTACTCCAAGCCCAACCCATTTTGAAATTGCGGAACGGTGCCTGCTGGCTGACCGAGATGTGGTGGTGGACAAGCCGTTCACGCTCACCTCAGAACAGGCAGCGCGGCTGGCCCGCCTTGCACGCGAGCGCAAGCGCGTGATCTCGGTCTACCAGAACCGGCGGTGGGATGGTGACTTCAGGACAGTGCAGAACGTAATCGCCAGCGGAAAGCTTGGACGGCTCGCGACCTTTGAATCCCACTTTGACCGCTTCCGGCCCAATCCGCGGCGCGAAGTGTGGCGTGAAAACGGAGGTCCAGGGGGAGGCACTCTGTATGACCTTGGCTCGCACCTGATTGACCAGACGCTGACGCTGTTTGGAAAACCAGAGCGGATTTTTGCCAGTGTGCGTCAGGACCGTGAGAACGCTGTCGTGGATGATGCTTTTGACTTGACGCTGTTCTATCCAAAACTGACGGCGTATTTGCGCGCGACGAACCTGGCGTGCGCTCCGGGCCCACGCTTTACGCTGCATGGGACGCAAGGCAGTTTTATCAAATATGGTCTGGACCCACAGGAAGAGGCCTTGAAAAACGGGGCGAAGTTCGAGGACCCGGATTTTGGGCATGATCCAGAAAAGAACTGGGGCACGCTGTACCGGGAAAATGCAGCGCCGGAAAAGATTGAGACTGACGTAGGCGATTACCGCGGGTATTACGCAAGCGTGCGCGATGCTCTGCTGGGAAAACAGGCTGTTGCAGTCCCCGCGGAGCATGGCTGGCGGACGGCGCGCATCATCGAGCTGGCACGGGAAAGCAGCAAAGAGGGGCGCGTACTTGCAGTGGACTTCAGCGACGAGCCGTAGAAGTTTCGGGCGCTCAGGATTTATGCGATTCGAGGAACGTCCTGAGCGCGACGGCGTTGTTGTGCTCTGCGTCATGCGAGCTGTAGATGAGGGTGACGCGACCTCTTCTGGCGGCCTTGCGGATGGGTTCCAGAGCCTCGGAATGCTGTTTCAATTCCGCAAAATAGCGGCGCTGAAATTCCTCCCATTTGGCCGGATCATGGTTGAACCATTTCCGGAGTTCGGTACTCGGGGCTGCGTCTTTCAGCCAGTCGTCGAGCGGAAGATTTTCCTTTTTGATACCGCGTGGCCAGAGTCTTTCTACCAGAAAGCGCTTACCGTCTTTAGGGGTTGCCGCATCGTATGCACGTTTAAGCTGGATCATAGCGTCCTTATGAACATAGATGCGGCAAAACGGCTTCAGGGCTTGATGATGGAAACAACCTGCGCGTCAGGACCGCTCCACGCGGCTGCTCCGGTGTGCGTGAATTGCTGGGCGGTGTCGCTCCAGTGGAGGTGAGTGATCCTGGCCTCACCTTTCTCGTAGTTGTAGGTGTTTCCGTCGTCCTGAAAGAGAGTGAAGTCGGCATCTGCTCCGGGATAGATATTGACTTTGGCGATCTTCTGCGGCTGTGCTGTGCTCTCAATGTAAGAGCCAAGCGGAATAATGGAGCCGGCGCGGACGAACAGAGGCAGCGTATCAATGGGCGCGCTGACGGTGATGGTCTGTCCGCCGTGGATGCGCTGGTTGGTCCAGTAGTTATACCAGCCCGTGCCTGCGGGCAGGTAGACTTTGCGCGTGTTTGCGCCTTGTTTGGTGACCGGCGCAACCAGGAACGCAGGGCCAAACATATACTCGTCGCGAATGTCGGCCACGTTCGGGTCGCCAGGGAAATCCATGAAGAGGGCGCGCATGTAGGGCGCTCCGGTTTTGTAGGTCTGGTAGCCGAGTGAGTAGATGTAAGGCAGAAGCTCATAACGCAGCTTCAGATATTTTTCCAGGATCGGTTCGGCCTGTTTCCCGTAGGACCAGACCTCGTTGTAGCGGCGGCTGCCGTGCGTGCGGAAGATGGGCAGAAAGCTCGCGTACTCGAACCAGCGCGTGTACAACTCGGGATAATCATCGTAGTCATAGACGTTGTCGCGCGCATCCGAAGGATCGAGCAGCGGCTTGTGCGCAGGATGATGGACTTCGGGCAGCGGCTGCCATCCGCCTGTATCATTGCTCCAGTAGGTCAGGCCCGTCGCGGCAAAATCGAGGCCAGTTGGTATCTGGCGCTGGAATGTGTCCCATGTGGGAGTGATGTCCGACGACCAGAAGATGGCGCCGTTGCGTTGCGCGCCCAGGTAGGCATCGCGCGAAAGAACGAGGGCGCGATGCGAGGTGTCTTTGCGAAAGCCGTTGTAGATAGCAGCGATGTGAAAGAGTGGGTAGACATTGAAGTACCTGGTGCCCGGACCGATGTGCAGGTAGCTGCCGTTTGGAGGAAGATCGGGCTCGGTCTCGTCGGCCCAGATGGAATCAAAGCCTTTGCTCAGGATGTTTTCCTTAATGCGGTCCCAGTACCAGTGGGCGGCGTCGGGGTTGGTAGTGTCTATGTCAGAGCCAGCTTTGTCATAAGGCAAGCCGTTTGTAGGAGTGCCATCGGCGAGATGTTCGAACCACCCCTTCTGGAGAAGGAAATCGTAGTAGCGTGAGCCTGGCTCGAAGCGCGGCCAGACGCTGATCATGGTTTGAAAGCCCATCTCGTGGAGATGTTTGTTCATCGCTGAAGGGTCGGGCCACAGGCTGGGGATGAAGTCCATCTGCCCCATTTTGGTGAAGTAGAACCAGTCCACGACGAGGACGTCTGCGGGGAGATGGCGCTCACGGTAGCCTTCCGCGACGGCGAGAACTTCGTCCTGCGAGCGATAGCGCTGCTTGCACTGGATGTATCCATAGGCGGCCTTGGGCAACATGGGAGTGGCGCCGGTCAGCAGGCGGTAGCCGGCGTAGATTTCGTCGGTGGTCTTGCCTGCAATCAGGAAGAAGGAGACGCGGTCGCCTACTCCTGACGTCCATGTGGTTCGCTCGTTGAATCCCGGCGCGACGGTGGTTTTGGAGGGGTTGTCCCACAGAATGCCATAGCCGTAATTTGTAACCATGAAAGGCACACATACGCTCTGCCCGCCGGGAGCGTTGTAATCGTGCCAGCAATGGACGACGTGTCCGCGATGATCGAGGAAGCCTTCCTGGTTCTGGCCGAGGCCGTAATAGTGCTCGTCGTCGGGCGAAACAAAGCTTGCGCCCACCTGGTAAAACTCAGGATCGCTGGAGCGGCGGTCATCGAGGATCTGCGAATTGCCGTCCTTGTGGTTCGGGACAGACATGGACCAGCCGTCCATTTCGGCGAGCTTTTTACCATCAGGAGTAGAAAAAACAATGTCCGCGCCAGGAGTGGAGCCGCTGAAATATTTGCCGGGATCCATGACAGATTGCGGAACAGCGTACTTGCCGCGCCGCCATCCTTTGAGCGCCACGACCAGTTGCGAGGATCGGTACACCTCGTCTGTTCCCTGCTTTTCGTGCGTCCAGCCTGCGGTGGAGGGAGATGCGAGGATACCGTATCCGGGAGCGGCGAGGGCCGGATTTTTTTTGAGGCTCAGTGTTACTCGGACAATGTTGGGTGCGTACGGCTCAAGCACGATGGTGGACGCGCCACGCTCGATGACAAAGTGCTGGTATGGGCTTTGCGACTGAGATTGCGCAGGCGCAAAAAGAGTGGCTGTCGAGCAGAGAAAAAGCAGTAAGAGTTTACGGACCATTTCCGGGCGAAGGCTCCTTGCTGAGTATGCGCGCCCTCATTCTAAATCGTTTTAGCAAGGAAGTCCCTGGGCACTTACCGTCTGCTTTCCGCTCGGTGCCATCAGTGAAGTCCACGGACAGCCAAATTGAGTGCGCGCTGTCGGGACAAAATTCCGGAATGAGAGCATGGTATTCTGCTTGTCTGTGATGGGGTAAACGGCTTAATGGTGACAGGCGGCGATCAGGCGAAAAGCTGTGGCTATGGTGAGGAGCAAACAGGCAAGAGTTGCAGGCTTCATAGGGACACCCCTTCTCTTGTGTGCAGCAGCATAGCACAGGCACAATAAAGTCATCACGCCCTATATGAGCGATCCTTTACAAGCGGTAGATATCCGTCGAGCCACGATGGACGAGCTGGATACGGCGTACGAGATCGTGCGCGAATATTACGAAGCTGTTGACGTGATGGTGCGAGAAGACCGGGAAGGCTTCGCGCGCAATTATTTTGCCGACGATGCAGGGTTATGGCTTGCGAGCGTCAATGGCAGGATTGTCGGCTGTATTGCGCTTCGGCAGCTGGCGCATCTTGCCAGGAGCGGCGAGATCAAGAGAATGTATGTTCGTCCGGAATACAGAGGGAAAGGCATTTCCGAGGCGTTGCTGAAGAGTCTGGAAGACTGGGCATCAAAACATGGATGTCGCACTCTGTATCTCGATTCGAAGAAAGACTTGATACCGGCGATCCGCTTTTACCGTCGGCATGGATATCAATTCTGCGAGCGCTATAACGAAAACCCGCAGGCGACGATCTTTATGCGCAAACAGCTTCCTTAATCTTTAGATCGCGCCTACTCCTCCTTTACAGCAAAAGTGTTGGGACTTTGGCTCGCTAATATGGGTCAAGGCGTGCAATTACTATGCGCCGTTTTTGAAGATGCTTTCGGCGAAGTAGTTTTCTACACGGGCCTGGTCGCGCAGCATTTCCAGATAGGCATTGCGCAGGAGCTGCGACCGGGCCTCACGCAGCTGGCTGCGGATGCTCTGCTGCACGCGCGGATCATTCAGTTCGCGCTGTCCGGCTGCCTCTTTGTCCAGCAGCTTATAAATGGCATAGCCGACGGTCTTATGCTGCGCATCGTAGACGGGCAGCACATCCGTGATCTGGCCCGGCTTGATTTTCGCAATAGCAGCATAGACATCAGGGCTGCTGTGCAGTTGTGACTCGGAGACGAAGCCCATGTCTCCGCCGTTCGAGGCCGTGTCAGGACGCTCGGAGAAGTTCTGCGCGAGAAGGCCGAAATCCTCGCCGCTTTCGAGGCGGTTGTGCAGCATCTCGATTTCCTTTTTTGCCTCAGCGTCGTTGGTGGCCTTGTTGTTCTGTAGATTGGAGGTCTGTTGCTGCTGCGGCAAAGGTTGCGAGGTCACGATGATCTGCGCGAGGTGGTACATCGGCTCGATCAGATTGAATTCCGACTTATGCGCGTTGTAGTAACTGGCAATGTCCGCATCTGTGACGTTGATCTTTGAGTTGATTTCCTTATTGAGCAGCTTGTCTTCTGTCTTGGAACGGCGGATCTGGCGCTTGAGGTCATCGAGCGTCAGGTGCTTATCGGCCAGGCGCTTGTTGAATTCTTCCTGCGTGAAAGGCGCCTTCAGCTCATTGAGCTGATTGTCCACTTCTTCATCGGTCGCGGTGAGATTGAGCTTCGCTGCGCGCTGCATGAGGATCTCTTCATCAATCAACTGACGGATGATATTGAGGCGGACGATGTTTCCCTGCTCTTTGGAAGGCTGTTGCTGCGAGTCGCCGAGATTGTTCTGGTAGAGCTGGTCTACCTCCGTGCGCATGATGGGCTTACCGTTGACCGTAGCCACCACGTCCGGCCCATGCGTGCGATGGCACCCGGCTGCTCCGGCGATGGCGAGAGCAGCGATGCCGATGACGGCCATCTGCTGAAGGCGGGGAACAAAACCTGAGGACTTAGAAACATTCAGTACGCGTAGCAACACTTATCTCCCTGGAGCTGTCCAATGTATCCACAATTATCTCTTATTTGTCCTGACCTTTGCCTGCGGGAGCGGTTGGTTCCTCCGGTGCGGGCGGCGTTATGCCTTCGGCCTGCAGGGCACGGTCAATGGCCATCCAGACCTGCTCTTCCGGCAGCGCTCCGGAGAGCCGCTCACCGTTGATAAAGAGCGTAGGAGTTCCGTCCACACCCAGCACATCGCCTTCCTTCATGGAAGCGCGGACGATCGAGTCATCCTGTTTGGCAAGGCAGGCGTTGAGCTTGTCCGTATCGAGCTTACTGCGTTGGCCCTCGTCGCGGGCCATCTTGTCCAGCGTTGCAGCGGACTTCGCCGGATCGCGCTGCGGGCCGCTTACGTCATCGCCGTGCGTGTGGAGATAATCCACATAATTCCAGTACGCAGTGGGGTCCTGCGCGGCGAGGCAGTTAGCATCCACCGCGGCATGGAGCGCCCAGGGATGGATCTCGACCAGGGGAAAATCCTTGTAAACGACCTTAATGAGGCCCTTGTAACGGTTGATGGTGTCGGGAAACAGCTGCGCGTGCATCCGGGCACAATAGGGGCACTCGAGATCGTCAAAATTGATGATGGTAACTTTGGCATCTGGATTTCCACGCACCGGGCGGTCCTGAGTGGAAATCAGCTCGGCAGGATTCCTGCTGAGGTCCCATTTGGAGAGCCGTGCAAGCGTGTTGCCGTCTTTCGAAAGCAGGAAATTCAGGGTCTGTTGCTTGGCCGGGTCACTCATGGACGAGAACGTGACAGGCACGGTGTCAAAGCCAGGGATATCACTCTTTGAGCGCTGACCGATGCTGACTTTCCAGTCCTGCGGAACATTCAGCTGTGAGCGCACCAGGACCTCAATGCGGCGATCTACCTTGGCGTTGTTGGGAGTGTCCTGTGCCTTGCAGCCGGCTGCGAGAAGCAATGCGAGGCAGCCTAAAAAAAAGCGGGTTCGAAGCAAGCAAACCACCTTTCCCGGATGGGAGAAATCTACTCTCTGATTATCTCAGTTTGTCAGAAGATGCGCACGGCGCGGCGCAGACTTCCGGCGGAGCCCACTCCGGCCAACGTAAAGCTGTAGAGGTACTGCGTATCATCGCGGACGGCACCGAGGGAGTAGCGGCGGACTTCAAAGCTGAGGCCGCAGCAGTTCCAGTTCCAGGCGCTCTGCACGGCCCCGTATTGCAACTGGCTCTGAACGAAGTCATAACCCAGTGTCCCACCCGCGCTCAGTCCCGGCTTCGTGGCGGAGCCGTAGCTGGCCGTAAGCCGTAGCTGGCTGTAATTGGAGGTGATGCTGGTGGGCTGCGTGCCCTGCCCAACGGTAGCAGGGGCCTCTGGCGCGTTCAGGTGGAAGTCGCCGAGATTGAAGTGATAATCGCCGATTTTGTAGCCCAGGTAAATGTTGCTGGCGGTCATGCGGCCCAGGCGAGGGTCGTAGTCCATGTCCCACTCGAGATCGGTCGCGGAAGTAGTGCGCAACCGGAGGCGCGAAATGATGGGAGAGAAGGTGCGGGGTCCTGTGAGAAACGCGATTCCGGTCAGGTCAAGCGTGGTGGCAAGGACGTTGCGGGTGCCACTGGTGACGGCCTCGCCAAATGTGTTGTTGAAGAAGTATTTCTGCGCGAGCTGCCAGGTCAGCCAATCTGTGGTGCCTCCTCCGCAGAGATCGTCCGGCCCGAGTGCTTCGTCGCCCTTGCATGGATGCGGGTGAAGGTGGCGCAGAAAAAGCCGCTGCGTGACAGAGTAGTCGAGTTCGCTGGTGTCACTGGCAATGTCTGCGTCATCAAAACGCAGAATGGAGTCGAAGTTTCCGATCCCGGCGACATAGTGATACTGGAAGTCAGGCTCAATGGAGTGGCGCAGTTCTCCTCCAAGGAGATGCGCGATCCAGGGCGCGCTGAAGTCGCGCTCGATGGCCGGTGGACGAATCTCAATTCCCGCTTCAACATCTTTACGGTCCAGGCTTGCGTTTCGCAGAGACGGAACCGTGCTCAACGGAGTGGGGGTCTGGCTTTTGCCATAAAACGTCTCGCGCACAGCGGCTTCCGGGCGGAAGCTCCAGCCACCGAGCTGAAAAGGTAGTGCGATGTGTGGATAAAGATCAACGCGCGGGACAAAGTGCGCTCGGAAGGTGGCTGTGTTGAAGCTGTTCGCTGGTTCTGAACGCGACAGCGCGGCAACCGATGCGATGCCGCCCCACATCAGCGAAGTATCGCCCAGATAATGGTCTTCCGCTTCAAGCCGGAGTTCGGGCATGTGTAGCAGACGGATTTCAGCATTGGTGCTGGTGTTCTGGAAGCTCTGGTAGCGGTCCAGACGCAGGCCCTGGGAATATCCGTGGAGATTGTGCACCCCGAAAAGCTGCGACTTGACCTCAGAGTTGATGGCAGCCGCGTAATTTTCCTCAAAGGCCTGGCGGTAGATATAGGAACTGAGATATTCGGTGTCCACGATGCCACGCGTATGGCTGCCCCAGTCGCGGCGTCCGTCAATCATCAGGTCTACGCCGCCCTGGTCAATGTGGTCGGGCGGAAGGCCGCGGTCGAGCAGTGAGTGGAAGCGTACGTTGAAGAAGTTCTCGCCGAATCCGCGATACCGGAAAAGACCCATCGGTGAAAAACCGCGTTTCGAGAAGTACTCTGTGCCTAAAGTAAGGTCAGAGTTGCGGCTGAGTGCAAAATAAACCTCCTCGCCAAAGATGAACCCCTTGGTGGTGCTGTTACCAATAATCGGTAACAGAATTCCGGAGGTGCGCTGCTCCTCATCAACTGGGTGGGTCGCGTAAGGCAGGTACAGCAGCGGAACATGCAGCAGTTGAAAGACGGTGTTATGGGCGCTGGCCATACCGTTGTTCACGCTGATCTCTTTCGCCAGAAGGCGCCAGTCGGGCTGGGGTAGCTGGCAGGAGGTCATGGTGCCGTCTATGACTTTATAGCTCCCGGGTCCCAGCTTAATCAGCTCGCGTCCGGTCACGGCAAAGGGGTTGGGCGAGACAAACACCCGTTTGTTGCGTGGAAGCGTCTGCTCCGTGCCGGAGCCAATGGTTCCGATGACGTCATAGAAGTGGGCGGTGTCTGCCCCCACATTCATTTCACCGTGGGTGGCCGTCAGGTGGACGTTATCGGGTGTGCCATCGAGCGTGAGATGGCCATCTGCGACCACATCACCCGTATCGTGGTTGTAGACGATCTTGTCGGCCTGAATAATGTAGTCGCGGTAGTGGATCCAGACGTTGCCTTCAAGAGTGTAGACATCATCTTTTTCGCGCTGCGAGATGGCGCGTATTTCCACGGGTACGCCACCCGGCGGAGCAGGCACCACGCGGGCCACAGGGACGCTGGGATCCTGGGGCAGCGCAGCCGGAGGAAACTGCTTTGTCACTGCCTGCGGCCAAAGCTGCGGATGACAGAGGCACAGCAGCGTGATACACAAAAAGATGCGGGCTCTCATCACGAGGGGCAATCTGGAAATTTCAGCATAACAGGCTTTCCGGTCTGCACTTTGAGGAGGAGATGGCACGCTGCTCTGGCTTCTGAAAAACCGTACCATTGCCGCTTCAGCACATGTGCTGCTGGTGATATGGTTTTGTGTCTCCGCTGCCTTCGTTCCTCGAACAGACACGGTTGTTAACTTTTACGGGGAACTCCATTGAGCACTTCGACCTCGGGATTGCAGTCTGCTTCTGCCACTAACTGGAAAGACGAAATCAATGCGCGTCTGGCTGCGCACCGCACCCGGCGCCCGCGCGTGCCGGAAAACCAGGCGGCACTGCCCGGCTTTGATCTGCGTGCGGAAGACGGCGGCAAAAAAAGCGTCGCGGCCCGTGTCGCCGAGCGCTACTCCAAGGCACCCTCTTATAAGGACCTGATTGCGGCACAGGCTGCTGCTGCCCGAGCTGCGGAAGCCGCCGTCGAGGCTGCTGCCCAGGCGCACGCCGTCACCCAGGCGGCACTGGCCGAGATGGAAGCACGAGAGGAGGAGCTTCCCAAACCTGTCGCTGGAGCGCCTCGCCCTGTGATGGTGGAGGTGGCTGATCCGTTTGAGGAAGTGACTGTAACGCCGCCGCAACCTCTGCCCGCGAAGCTGATTGAGTTTCCGCGAGAGCTGGTGGCGCCTCGCAAAGCGCGTCCACGGCTCGCGGAAGGGCCACTGCGGGAGAGCGAACCCGGCCCGGAAGGTTCGCAACTGCGCATCTTTGAGGTCGAACCGGAGACGATTTCGAAAGAACCGGCTGTCGAACCGGTATTACCGGAGTGGCATTCCATTCGGCTGGATGCGAAGCCAGCCGAAGCTGCGCTTGTATCTGAACCGGCTGCCCCGCAGAGCTATAGCTACTTGTTTGATCTGCCGTTAAAGGTGGCCTCGATGGAAGACCGCCTCATGGCCGGAATCGTGGACATTGCGCTGGTCCTGGCGGCGTTCTTCGTCTTTGTGCTTGTGTTTGTGGCTTGCACGGCGCATCCACCCACTGGGAAACCGGCCATCGCGGGAGCGGGCATCGCACTAGGCACCTTGTTTGTGCTGTATCAGTGGCTCTTCTTTACGTATTCTGATGCAACGCCGGGAATGCGCTACGCCAAGATTGCCCTCTGCACCTTTGATGATGAAAATCCGACGCGCAGGATGATGCGCAACCGTGTCGGCGCCCTGCTGCTGTCCGTATTGCCGATGGGCCTTGGCTTCCTGTGGTCATTCTTTGATGAAGACCATCTGGGCTGGCACGACCGGATGACACGGACCTACCAGAGGAGCTATCGGTGAAGACCAAGTCTGGGTAGTGCCAGATTTCGCTTTATGCGTCTGACGCAAGCGTCAAGATCAGCCCGAAGCTGATGCTCCCAGATACGCAGGCCCCTGATCCCTTGTCTTCTCAGGAGCTTAAGGTTCTTTGCATCGCGTTCCATATTGCGCTGGATCTTAAGTGACCAGAATTTTGAGTTGGTCCTGGGCACATGGCCGCACTTTCTACATCCATGCCAGAAGCATCCATCCACGAAAACAGCAAGTTTTTCCCGTGGAAAATAAAAGTCTGGCCTGCGCATCCCCTACATAAGGCATCTGTTACGGGCGATTCAAGACCAGAAACAATGGATTATATCCAATGGCACAAACTGGTCCAGTTTGTCAGCCGGAATCTCCAAAACTGACCGTAAGATCATGCCTGTGATGTACAGTATTCATTGAATATGCAGACAGGCACGAACAGTTCTGGTCCGATCCTGGTGACCGGGGGCGCGGGGTTTATTGGCTCCAATTTTGTTCTGGAGTGGCTGCGGCACGTCGGCTCTCCTGTCATCAATCTGGACAATCTGACTTACGCAGGGAACCGCGAAAACCTGCGTTCTCTGGATGGAGATGCGCGCCATATCTTTGTTCATGGCGACATCTCCGATGAAAAGCTGGTCGGTTCGCTCGTACGCGAGCACAGGCCGCAGGCCATCGTCCACTTCGCCGCGGAAAGCCACGTAGACCGCTCGATTGTCGGGCCGGATGCCTTTATCCAGACCAACGTATTTGGAACATTTGCTCTGTTGCAGGCGGCGCGGGCTTACTTCTCTGAGTTGAGTAGAGAAGAGCAAAAGCAGTTTCGCTTTCTGCATGTTTCAACCGATGAGGTCTACGGCACCCTGGGCCCGGACGACCCGGCATTTACGGAAGAAACAGCATACGCGCCGAACAGCCCTTATGCCGCATCCAAAGCGGCCTCTGACCATCTGGTGCGCGCGTATTTCCATACCTACGGATTGCCGGTCCTGACCACGAACTGCTCGAACAATTACGGGCCATATCAGTTTCCGGAGAAGCTGATTCCGCTGATAATTCTGAATGGTCTGGAGGGCAAACCGCTGCCTGTCTATGGCGATGGCAAAAACGTTCGCGACTGGCTTTTTGTAGAAGACCACTGCTCGGCCATCCGCGCGGTGCTGGAGCGTGGCCGTCTGGGCGAAACCTACAACATTGGCGGCAATAGCGAGCGCGCCAATATTGATGTTGTGACTACGATTTGCGATTTGCTGGATGAACTTGCTCCTGACCCAGAGGCTGGCAGCCGTCGCCAACTGATTACCTATGTAAAAGACCGGCCCGGGCACGACCGCCGGTATGCCATCAATGCGGAGAAGATCAGGCGCGAACTGGGATGGGCACCCACAGAGAAATTTGAGACCGGACTGCGCAAAACCGTGCAATGGTATCTGGACCATCGGGAGTGGGTGGAAAATGTGCGCTCCGGCGCATACCTGAAGTGGATTGAAACCAACTACGCGGGGCGGACTGCATGATGAAAGGAATTGTGCTGGCAGGCGGTTCGGGCACGCGGCTTTATCCCGTGACGCATGTTGTTTCCAAGCAATTGCTCCCGGTGTATGACAAGCCGATGATCTACTACCCGCTCAGCACTCTCCTGCTGGCCGGGATTCGGGACATTCTGATCATCTCCACCCCGCAGGACACTTCCCGCTTTGCCGATCTGCTGGGCACGGGCGAGCAGTGGGGCGTCAACTTTTCCTATGCTGTGCAGCCCAGCCCGGATGGATTGGCCCAGGCATTCCTTATCGGAAAGGAATTCATTAGCAACGACCCTTGCGCTCTGGTGTTAGGAGACAACATATTCTACGGGCAATCGCTGTCGGCACAGTTCCAGCGCGCGGCAAAGAAGTCCTCAGGAGCAACGGTCTTCGCCTATCCGGTGCATGATCCGGAGCGGTATGGCGTCGTAGAGTTCGATGCGCAGGGCCGCGCAATCAGCCTGGAGGAGAAGCCGACAAAGCCGAAGTCGCGCTACGCGGTCACCGGGCTTTATTTCTATGACAACGATGTGGTCGGGCTTGCCTCCGGGCTGAAGCCTTCCCCCCGCGGCGAGCTGGAAATTACGGACCTGAACCGTTGCTATCTCGAGCGCGGTACCCTCGACGTAGAGATCATGGGCCGCGGCATGGCGTGGCTGGATACGGGCACGCATGACTCGCTCTTCGAGGCCGGCCTCTTTATTCAGACGATTGAGCGCCGACAAGGATTGAAGGTCGCCTGTCCAGAAGAAATCGCCTACCGCTCGGGCTATATTACCGCTGCACAACTGGAGAAACTTGCCGAACCGGTACGCAAGAGCGGCTACGGACAGTATCTTTTATCGCTTTTGAATGAGCCGTATTTCCCGGATGGCGCATAAGTTCAAATGAACATTGTTGAGACTGCAATCCCTGGAGTTCTGATTCTTGAGCCGCGTGTTTTTAAGGACGCGCGCGGTTCCTTCTGCGAAACATACAACGAAAGCCGGATGGCCGAGGCTGGACTGCCCACTCGCTGGGTGCAGGACAATTTTTCCATCTCGAAAAAAAATGTTGTGCGCGGCATTCATTATCAAGTACAGAACACCCAGGGGAAGCTGGTCCGGGTGACCCACGGCACCGTCTGGGACGTTGTTGTAGACCTACGCCGCAGCTCACCTACATTCGGCCAACACGTGGCAGTCAAACTTTCGGGTGAGAATGGGCGCATGTTCCTGATCCCTGAAGGATTCGGCCATGGCTTTGTGGTCCTGTCAGACATTGCCGGCTTCGCCTACAAAGTGACGGATTACTACTCGCCCACAGGAGAGCGGACGCTGCTCTGGAATGACCCGGAGCTGAGAATAGCATGGCCCATTTCTGCGGCAGACGCGATCGTCTCTGAGAAAGACCAGCAAGGCAAACTCCTGCGTGACGCGGAGATTTTCCCGTGATCCCGCAGAAGTTTCTGCTCCTCGGCGCAAATGGTCAGGTAGGCACAGAACTGCGGCGCAGCTTTGCGGATGCGGGCGAGGTCATTGCCTGTGATCGTGCACGCGCAGACCTTTCTCACCCAGAAAAGCTGCGTGCTCTTGTTCGGGACATACGTCCGGACGTGATTCTGAATGCGGCTGCGTATACTGCTGTAGACCGCGCCGAATCCGAACCCGATCTGGCGATGCTCATCAATGGAACAGCTCCGCGTGTTCTGGCCGAAGAGGCCGCAAAAACCGGCGCATTGCTGGTCCATTACTCCACCGATTATGTCTTCGATGGGACCAAAGACGGCGCATGGATCGAGACCGACGCGACCCATCCTCTCAGCGTATATGGCAAAACCAAGCTTGCAGGCGAGCAGGGGATTCAGGAAACAGCCGCAAAGTATCTCATCTTTAGAACAAGCTGGGTCTTTGGCCCGTACGGGCAAAATTTTCTCCGCACCATGCTCCGGCTAGGGAAGGAAAAGCCGCAGCTCCGCATTGTGGACGACCAGATCGGCGCACCGACCTCATCCTCAGCAATTGCAAACGCTACGCGGGCTGTCCTGAAAGGCGCGGCGGATATTCCTTCAGGCATCTATCACATGAGCTGCGCCGGACAGACCTCCTGGTACGGATTCGCCCGCGCGATTTTCACCCAGGCAGCGACACCAGAAATCATTCCCATTACAACTGAGGAATATCCCACTCCGGCAAGACGTCCGCGGAACTCCGTCCTCAGCAATCAGAAACTGAAGACTACGTTTCGCGTAGAACTTCCCTCATGGGAAGAAGCTCTCCAGCGTGTTCTGCAAAGCATCTGATTACTTCGTCGCAAAATACCCCTTGCTGGCACGGACAGTGTATTTCCGGTCCAGGCAAAAGAGATAAATCGTACGGAAGGCCCCATTGGCGATAAAGTCAGCCGGCTTATACACCAGTGAGTACTGGCTGCGTAGCTCATCCTCGATGTCCTGGAAGTTGGAATACATCTCCTCCATGCGTTTGGGGAAGAAGGCACGTCCGCCTGTTGCCAAAGCAATCTTTTCCATCACATCATCGCCGCGGTCCCGGCTTGGGCTGGTATTGGTGCTGATGGCGTAGACGATGGTCTGCGCGCGCTGGCACATCTTGATGGCATCGTCCAGATAGGCATGGCTCTGGTTGTCATTGCCATCGGAAACGAGAACCATGGCGCGGCGGACCGGCTCGCGCTCGCGTGCTGCGTCCAGCATCTTGTCACGGCATGCGCTGTAAACCGCGTCGAAGAGCGCGGTACCGCCTCCGGGCTGCAGCGCATTGATCCCCGTGTTCAGCAGATCAAGATTATTGGTCCAGTCCTGCTTGTAGTCAGGCGTCACGTCAAAGCCCATCACAAAGGCCTTATCGCTCCTGGGGCGCAATATCTGCAACAGAAACTCGCTGGCTGACTGCTGCTCAAACTGAAAGCGCTGGCGAATGGACGTACTGGTGTCAATCACAATGCCGACGCGAAGCGGCAGATTGGTCTGCTGCGTAAAGCTGAAGACCTGCGCCGGTGCCTTCTGGTCGTCGAGCAGGGCAAAATCATTCAGCTTCAGGTCTTTGATAAACCGGCCATGCTTGTCGGTCACAGTAAAGACCAGATTCACTTCGTTGGCCGAAGTGGTGATGGTGTATTCCTGGTCTTTCGACTGTTGACCGTTGGCTGGGGCGGCTTGCGACTGCGTGATGTTCTGCGAAGGTTGTTGCTGTTGCTGTGTCTGCGTGGCCTGTGCAGCAGCAATGCAAATGGAAAACGCTGGAACCAGAGCGCAGGCAAGGACTTTCCGGAAAACGACCGTCTTCATTGTGGCTGAGGCCATTTTACAGGGTTCAGGGTGCAGGGCACTGGCCGCAAAGCACAGTTTTTTGCGGGGCGCCCTATGAGGCCAGTGCCCTTCCTCCTGTACTCTATACTTTTCACGATGAAGAAAATCCATTTCCTGCTCCTTGCAGCCGCAGCCTTCCTCTTAATGGACGCGCCTTCCTCACTTTCGCAAACGCCTGCACCGGCGCCTTCCGCTGCTGAGATTCTCCGCCAGCTACCGAAACCCATTCTCCTGTGGCCTGACGGTGCACCCGGGGCCCTGGGCACTACTGAAGCCGACAAGCCGCGCCTCTATCCTTTTGTCCCGGCAAAAAAGTCCACTACGGCTGCCGTTCTTGTCATTCCAGGAGGCGGATATCAGTACGTAGCGATGGGGCATGAGGGTTTTCAATTCGCGCTGTGGCTCAACGCACAGGGAGTAACGGCTTTCGTGCTGGATTATCGCGTCGCCCCATACAAGTATCCCGTTGAGATCCAGGATGGAATGCGCGGCATGCGCTATGTTCGCGCGCACGCCAGCGACTACGGCATTGATCCAAACCGCATTGGCGTATGGGGTTCGTCAGCCGGCGGGCACCTTGCATCCACCCTCGGAGTGCATGGCAACGACGCCGCTCCCGCCCCGGACAACGACACCCTGGACCGGACCGACGCCCGGCCCAACTTTATGATTCTGTCCTATCCGGTCGTCAGCATGCAGCTACCGGAGGCACACGGCGGTTCCCTGCACAGTCTTCTGGGAGAAAACCCGGACCCGGCATTGGCGCAGAAATTGTCCAACCAGTTAACGGCAGACTCGCAGGCCCCGCCCACCTTCATTTTTGCCACAACCAAAGACCCTACAGTCCCAGTGGAAAACAGCCTCGACCTGTATCGCACGCTCGAGCGCGCTCACGTGCCCGTAGAGATGCACCTCTATGACTACGCTAATCATGGGTGCGGTCTTTGCGGGGACATTCCCGAGCTTTCCACCTGGCCCCTGCTGCTGCGGAACTGGCTGATTCACACCGGTGTTCTGCCCAACGATGCTCCACCGCTGCCTCCGGTACAGGCGCGTTACCCCTCATGGCCGGAAGGTCTGGAAGGCCCAGGGAAAATTCCGAATCAGAACTAACTAGAATTGAGACAAGTGCGCCATTACTTCGGAGGTCCTTCCGGGAACAGGGTTCACCGTTGACGCAACCTGATGCCGCAAACTTATACTGTCCAATCCGAAGCAGCCGGCCAGCGCCTTGACGCATGGCTCACCGCACAGCTTGAAAGCGTAAGCCGCTCGCGCGTGCAGATGCTGCTCTCACAGAACAAGGTTTTGGTGGACGGCAAAGAGGTCAGGTCATCCCACAAGCTGCGGGGAGGCGAAACCATTGAAGTGCTCGGCGACCCGTCACCGCCGCCGCTGCGCGCCATGGCGGAAGAGATTCCGCTTGAAATTGTTTATGAAGACGAGGATCTCTCAGTCGTCAACAAGCCAGCGGGCATGATGGTCCATGCCGGTTCCGGAGCAACGGACGATGCCCGAAACCGCGGCACGCTGGTGAATGCCCTGCTCCATCACTATCATCAGCTTTCTTCCGCGGGAGGAGAGCTACGCCCAGGCATCGTTCACCGGCTGGACAAGCAAACCAGCGGACTCATCATTGTTGCCCGCAATGACGCAACGCATCTCAAGCTGGCGGAGATGTTCTCGCGCCGTCAGGTCCGCAAGACCTATATCGCGCTGGTGCATGGAAACCTCAAGCAGGATTCGGGCACCATCACCGCCGCCATCAGCCGCGATGCTCTGCGTCGAACGCGCATGACAACGCGACGCGCCAGTGGAGGACGCGCGGCCATCTCGCACTATGAAGTGGTGCAGCGCATCGAATCGCGCTTTGGCAGATTCACGCTTGTGCGCGTGCGCATTGAGACAGGCCGCACGCACCAGATCCGTGTGCATATGGCCTCAATCGGTCATCCGGTGGTGGGCGATACGCTTTATGGCGCGCCGGGCCGCATTGCGGCGCAGGCAAAAGGCCATAACGCCGAATGCCTCTCGCTGGAGCGCAACTTCCTGCACGCCGCCGAACTGGCCTTCGCCCATCCACGCACAGCGAAGCCGCTGGAACTCAGCGCCCCCCTGCCTCGTGAACTTCAGGAATTTATGGAGAAACTTCAGCGGGAATAAAAAAACGTCCCACACAGGCTGGTCGAGTTCTGGATGGCGTCGAGGGTAAACACCGGGGGCCTCTGCCCGGAGAAAAATGCTACGGAGAGCGATTTGCCCTGGACGTAGGTGGCCATCCACTGCGTCTCTTCCTGCCCGCAGAGCGTGTTCTTGTGCAGGAACTTCTTTTGCGCCGGAATGTCTATTTTGTAGAGATGTCCCTTTGCAGGAGAGTTGCTGTCTGCATCGAAAACTGCGCTTACTTCCGCGGAAGAAAGCTCGCGCGCCTGCACCATCGGAAACGTTGCAAAGTTGATCAGTAGCTTTGCATCAGAAAAAGCAATGTCGCCGGTAATAGACTCAGCGGTGGAGCTGGTAGCACGCCAGTAACCCAACTCCTGCGCATTCGACAAAAGGGAGAGCATCAGGACTCCGGCAATTGCCAGGAACCATCGTTTCAGCTGCATCTTCTAAGCATGATACTCCTTCGCGTTCCCGGCAATCTACCTGGGGCGTCGGTTGTGTCGCGGTTGGGTTTGTTTTGGAAGGGCACGGCTTCAGCCGTGCCGATGAAAATGAAAAAAGAAGGGGCCTTTAGAGCGGAGCGGGGAAAGGCGCGGCAATGGGCCGCGCCTTCCTTAGCTGAGTAGTTACTTTTTCTCCTCGGCAGGAGGAATGGCTCCCGGGAAGAGGTTCGGAATCGGCGCATTCAGCTTGTCGCGCAGCTCAGGGTGCGGCAGCGGCTTGCGCGGAATCATCTGGTCGCGCATCGCTGCGTTGTAAACAAAGATCGCCTCCACCGTTGCAATCTGCTTCAGGTCTGCCGCCTGCAGCTGTTCATAGGTATCCATGTTGGAGTGGTGCGTGCGGCTTTCGTAGGCAAGGTCATCCTGAATGAACTGGAAGCCGGGAATGCCGACCGCGTCGAACGAAAGATGGTCCGTGCCTCCGGTATTGCGCATCGAGATGGTTGTCACGCCCAGGTCTTTGAGCGGAGCCATCCATTGCGCGAAGATCGGCGCAACGGCCGCGTTCCCCTGCAAATAGATGCCGCGGATCCGTCCGGAACCGTTGTCCACGTTGAAGTACGCCGAAATGAGCTTTTGTTCCGGCTTAATTTCAAGCGGCCCCGTCTTGCGCAGAAACTCGGGAAGGGCCTGTTGGTCTGGTGTCGTCAGCGGAGGCGCATAGCCAAAGTGCTGCTTGACATATCCGCGTGACCCGAAGAGTCCTTCTTCTTCCCCGCTCCAGAGCGCGATGCGGATGGTCCGGCGTGGATGCACATCAAGCGCCTTCAGGATGCGCATGACCTCCATGGCCACTACAGAGCCGGCCCCATTGTCGGTTGCTCCCGTGCCTGCAATCCAGCTATCGAGATGGCCGCCGACCATCACCACTTCATCCTTCAGCTTCGGATCGGTACCCGGAATCTCCGCGACCGTGTCATAACCGTGCTCGTGGTCACCGGTAAACTTTGTCTCCACGTCCATCTCGATCGTGACGGGAACGTGGGCCTCGAGAAGACGGTAAACGCGACCGTAGTTTTCGATCGCCATGACAACGACGGGCAGCTTGACCTTGTGGTCGGCGAGATAGGGCTGGCGTCCGAGCGCAGCTCCGTTGTCATCAAAGATGGTGCCGCCGGAGCCTCCGCCATTTTTGCCGTCGCGGCTGGGCCGGACAACGGCGAGCGCCTTCTCATTAGCCAGGAACTGCGCAATCTTGTCTGCCAGTTGATAGCGCTGCAGGTAGACGCGGAGGCGGGCCTGAAAATCACGCGCTTCGCGGTCACTGACCGGATACTCTGCAATTTCTTCCAGCTCCTTGTCGGAATAGCGCTCAAAGAGTGCCTTGTCTACGGGAGGAACATCGCGCATCTCTCCCAGAAAGACGACCTTGCCTGCAAGCTTGCCTTTATATTTGTCAAAGTCCTTCTCATCCTGAATATTGACGTAGACCGCTTCGCCGCTCACCGCACCGTTCGTGGAAGGAGACCATGGCGTAGCCTGCGCGATAAATACGGCGGTATCGGGCGAAGTCATGCGCACCCACGTGTTGAGCTGCTGCCAGCCCATTCCGAACTCGCCCCAGTCTTCCAGATGCGCATTCACACAACCCATCGCAGTAAGCTGGTCCCGCGTCCAGGCATTGGCTTTGGCCATGTTGGGCGAGCCGGTAAGGCGCGGTCCAATATCGTCCGTCAGCGCGGACGCATACTCCATAATGTGCGAATGCTGGAGCTCCTCTTCGCGAATGCGCTGGTACATTGTGAGATCAATGTTTTCTGTGGCCGGCTGGGCCTGCGCATAAGAAGGTGCATCGTCATCAGCAGTAGCTTTGGCTTTGGACTTGTCCGCAGCAAAAGCTGGAACAGTGGCAATGAGTAGCAGTGCCGGCAGAATCCGGCGGGAGTGGTCAAGCATGCGTAAGGTCCTCCTAAAAGGCTTCCAAAAAGGAAGTGGAAGGATAACAGACTTGGCAACGCAAAAGCTCAGAAACAATGTGAAATAAAGACGGGTTGCAGCGATTCGGTGCGTACTTAATTGCGCCGTCTGTATCGAATCTCAAACTCGTATCCGGGATTTGGAGGAAACAGTCCAGCGATATGCCGCAGACGCTCCGCCAGCGCTGGAGCTGCCAGCAAAGGATATTCGCGCTCGCGCAGGTCCGTATAGTCGAAGTCTATCGTCAACGAGAGCATATAGATGGCGATCGCGTCTGCAAATGCAGCCTCAAAGAAGGAGTTCTTTGCCTTTTCGTCCACGTGGCCAGAGGCGACGGCGTGATGGCGATGTTCCCATGCATCGTGGCTGGTTTCTCCGCGAACATCGGCCTGGGCCTGCGACCAGATAAGGTCCGAGAAGCTCGCCGGCACACCAGCTTCATCCACAAAGTGACGACCCACATTGATGAAGAACTCAAAAGCCAGCGCAAAGCGGTCCTGCATAAGACGAGTGGAAATGAAAATACATTCGGAATTACCAAAATGCACATTCCGGTGGCAGATGGCTCGATCGCTGTAGTCAATCGTGTAGGTAGGCGCGACCAGGGTCGAGTCGTCTTCACTGATGGTGAGAGGAACAAAGTAATAGGCGCGGCGTTTGAGCGCGACGGCTATCCCGGATGGGACGGCCTGCACGAGCCGCTCCAGATCCGGGGCGGAAAGAAGGGTATCTCCAAACTGGGTGTAACAGACACCATTCGGGGCCTGGAGAATTTGCGATTCCTGTGCTACTTTCTGTGCTGACAACAATTCGATCTGGGCGGTTCCAGCCATAAACTTGTATTCTAGCTTGTTATGGGCGCTGCTACACATCCGCAAAGCGGCAGGTTTTCCGGCTTCGGCTTTGTGGCCAGCTTGTTGATGGCCATTTCGCTGGGAGTCGCTGCCTTCTTTGCTACCTGCTTCCTGGCTATCTTAGGCATTCTCTTTTATAACGTGTCCGGACACCATGTGGATTTTGCAAATAGCTACGAATATTTCGCTCTTCCGGTGGGCGCGGGCGTACTGGCTTTGAGCCTGGTAGTGCTTCTCAGTTCGTGGGCGCGCAGAAAGCTTGCGCAAAGGTAATGGTGGGGTTGGGCAGGTTCGATTTATGGCGGTGATTACGATTTCCGCAGAAGCGCTGGCAGGCCGTTCGTCAGAAGAGACGCGCCAGTGGTGCGCGCAACTGGAAGCAGGCGACATTCTATATTTTCCGCAAACACCGGTCCAGATTCCGCAGGACGACATTACATTTCTGCTGGGGCAGCAGCAGACAGACAGCTCGCTCCATAAAAACATTGCTTACAAACCAAACCTGGACAAACTGAGTGGTGTGGACACAAAGACTGCCAATGCGCAGGCAGTGGCGCGATTGCAGACGATCATGCGTCAGTATTCCCGGACCGTCACTGAGTTTCTGACGGAATTTCTCGCTCCTTATAAGGCCAATTGGCAGCTTGACTACGCAAGCTTTCGCCCTCAGGAAGAAGAGGGCCGCGACCTTCCGCTGCGCCGCCGCAATGACCTTTTGCATACCGATGCTTTTCCTACGCGGCCCACGCATGGAGCGCGGATTCTGCGCTTCTTTAACAACATTCATCCTTCACGGACGCGGGACTGGGTCGTGAGTGATCCTTTTGCGAAAGTGGTGAAACAATTTGCGCCGCAGCAGATTGCTCCGCGGGTAGACGGTGCTTTTGTCCGCGCTGCAAAGGCCGTGGGACGTGGGATTGGACTGGGCGCGGCAATTCCTTCCATCAAGCGATCGCCCTATGACGACTTCATGATGCGCTTTCATAATTTTCTGAAAGAAAACCCCGGGTTCCAGGCCGAGTGCCCAAAATACAATTTCAATTTTCCGCCGGGATCGAGCTGGATGGCCTACACGGACACGGTTCCGCATGCAGTCCTTGCTGGACAATATGCTCTCGAACAGACGTTTCTGGTACGTCCGCAGGCGCTGGTTGCGCCGGCGAGTTCTCCGCTGAAGGTGCTGGAAGAAATTGCAGGTGCGCCGCTCGTGGGAAGGCCCGGGACATTCTTCTCTGCCTGAATGAGAAGCCTTGCGACACAACCAATGCCCCGAGCTTTCTGCAAAATAATTCCGTGCATTTTCTCATCTCCGGGCCTATACTTCTCGCACTTTGGACCAACGAGTCATCCGCGGAGTGAACTTTACAGCTGCACTGCCAGAGGGGTTTGTCGTTGTTCCTCCAAACCCGATGATGCAGTATTCGGCCATGATGGCGCGGATGCGCGGCATTCCGCAGCCCCTCAGCATGTTTGTGCTCCTGCCGTCAGGGTCGCAGCTCAGCCAGTTCACTCCGGCCATTGTGGCCGTCGAAGAGATGGACCTTACGACTGCCCAGATGGCCATGATGGGGATACAAAACCTCGAATCCCCGGATGTGGCGTGGGGGCTGGCGCAATCCTTACAGGTGCAATACGTATTCAACTTCACGCCGATGCGGCAGGTTCCGTTGCAAACCGGACTGGCCCTGGGAAGAGAGTTCGACGCAGTCGGGATGCCTCCTTTTAACATCACCATCCACGTGCTGGTCCTGCTGATACAGGGGCCACAGTCCACGGTGAAGGTCATGGTGATGGTGCAGACTCAGCGATGGAGCGAATTCCTGGCGCCGTGTCTGCAATTCGTGGGAGGCATTAATACTTCCGGCGGGAGCCCGCTGCCCTCTTCTGTGATTGCTGTGGCGGACCCGAAGCACCCGGACCAGGTGCAATTGAACATTGTGAACCCGAGAACCAAAGAGCAGATGCCAGTGATGTCCGTTCCTGCTGGCGCAATCTATAACGTCACCATTCATATGGATGATCATTCGGTGAATGTGAATGGAAGCATTCAGGGCGCTGGTATCGCGGTGGGAGAACACAGCCTTGCATCTACCGCGGTCCGCGCGGAAACCGGAGCAAATCTATGAGAGACAACAGCGGGACTTATGTGGGCGGCAGCGTTTCCGGCCAGGGAATTGCGATTGGCGCAGGCGCCTCAGCGCGCGCCTCCATCCACAATGCGGCAGACCAGCAGCGGCTCCTTAAGCTGATTGATGAGCTTAAGGCTGAGATACAGAAATCCAGCATGCCGGACGCGATGAAGAGCACGATTGTAGAGAGTGTGGTTCAGCCCATGAGCCAGGACGTGAAAGAGCCAGAAGCGAAGAGCAAGCTGGAGTCAGGGCTGGAGAAGCTGAATCTGCTGGTCAAGGCATCCGGCGCGGCGCAGAGTGAACTGACCGCGATTGGAAGCATTGCGGGAACAATTGCGAAGTTTGGCGGAATTGCCTTCCATACAGTCGCGCCGTTCCTCGCGGGTTTGTTATAGATTGTTGCCGAATCCAGGTCTGCCTTCGCGAATCTTCCGCGAAAAATTCGGATCACTGTCTGCGGCCTTTGCGGCCGGATTGATGTAGGCTCGCCGCTTCAGCTCTGCGAAGGGCAGGCTGTCTCCTGCGATATTGCCTTCAACGCGCCGCCAGAAGCGGCAGGAACGGAAGACAGCCCAGACGACCGCGGCAAGGTAGAGGACAAATCGCCGGCCAGCGCAGCCAGGCGATGCGCACATCGAAATAGAGCGCAAGGACGGCCCACGCGGTGAGCAGGAGCAGTGCCAAATACAGAAGCCCATGACCGATTCGTTTTCCCATTCAGATTCTCTGCGGCGTTTGCGGTGACCGAATCATCCATTATTTATCAAGAAGATGAACAACGCGAAGGCGCTTGATAATCCAATCTGGCATTCGCTCTCAGGGAACCATGCCGGGTTTGCCGTCGGGGATGGTCTGGCCATGCGCTACCACGCTGACGTTGGACCACTGGCGGCGGTGCGCGAGCAGACTCCTGAAGCGTATCGTGCACTGGCCGAGCTGCTGGGGCCGGAGGACGTTGTCGTCCTATTTCTTGATACCCATCCCCGGATTCCGGAAGGATGGCGGTTCACCCTGAACACCATGATGGAGCAGATGGTGTGTGAGGCGCTGGCACCTCCGGTTCGTGGGTATGCGGTCGAAGACCTGGGCACGAACGATGTTCCAGAAATGATTGCGCTTGCCCGCCTGACAGAGCCGGGTCCATTTCGCCAGCGCACGATTGAGCTGGGCGGGTACCGGGGAATTCGGGTGGCAGGACAACTGGTTGCGATGACAGGAAGGCGGACGAATCCTCCGGGATGGGTAGAGGTGAGCGCGGTCTGCACTCACCCTGACCACAGAGGCAAGGGATACGCCAATGGCCTGGTGGCGGCGGTTGCCAGCGGGATTCTGGAGCACGGCGAGACCCCGTTCCTTGGAGTGCGGCAGGACAATGCTGCGGCGATCCGTGTGTACGAAAGGTCAGGGTTCAGGATAAGACGGTCACTCTATCTGGTAGCGATGAAACGTCCGGCCTAGGGCATGCTGGTACCCCCTCCTCTGCCCAGATCCATTTTTCTTTATTTTCAATCACTTAGCGAGGGATCATCCCCCGCTATCCTATTGATTCTGCGCGAGTTAGATTCATCCCAGTATTTTCAACAACTTACGAGGGGGTAAGCAACAGCCCCACAGACTGCACGGGGATTCTGTATTTTCAATTAATGGAGTTAGACTGAATCCGGTTTGTGAATTGATAAATGAGATGAGTTTTTAGGAGGTCGTGGTAGCTCTTCACCCCGCTCACACTTTTCTTTCTTTCAGGATATCAGGTAGAGGGGAAATTCCCGGCTTGGGGGTTGGTTGGGGATGTACATGATTCTGGACTGTTTAGGGTTGGAGTGTTACCTTCGTAAGGATTGACAAGATCTGAGGAGGCCCCTGTGCTGGTGACTCATCCACTGGCCTAAAGCTCGAAAAGCGCACTTTGTATGAAGCAGAGTGCGCTTTTTTCGTATTTTGTACTCTCTAGGCCTGTTCGCCGCCTTCGCCGGCCTGCTGCTGTTCGGCTTCCATGGCCTTCTGCAGCTCTTCGCGGCGCTTCTGGCGAGCTTCGGCGCGCTTCTGGCGCTTCTCGTCCAGAATGGCCTCGGCCCCGAGAAGTTCAATGAATGCCTTCTCGGCACCGTCTCCGCGCTGGAAGCCACGGCGTACGATACGCAGATAGCCGCCGTTGCGGTCGCCGTAACGCGGGGCAACCGTGTCAAAAAGACGGGTGACCGCGTCGCGGGTCTGGAGGAAAGCGAGGGCCTGACGCCGCGCATGCAGGTCGCCCTTCTTGCCCAAGGTAATGAGTTTTTCCACGTGAGGACGCACGGCCTTCGCCTTGGCTACGGTCGTCTCGACGCGGTCTTCCAGAATGACGGACGTGGCCAGGTTGCGCAGAAGAGCGCGGCGATGGCTGGTGTTACGTCCGAGTTTGTATCCTGCATTGCGATGGCGCATGGCTAGTCTCTCTTATCAGGGCACAGTGCTCAGGGCGCAGGACCTCAGTTTTCTGTACTGGGGCCTGCCGCCTGTGGTTTGTGACCGTAAAATTTCTTAGAGTTCAGGGCCCAGGTCTTTGAGATCTGTGCCCTTGTGCTCTGTTAGAAGTTTTCTGGTTCGGACTGGAGCGGAATGTCCGCCTCATCCAGTCCTTCCTCTTCGTCAAATTGGTTGTACCGGCTGGCTGCGAGCTGCGCAGAGGGCAGAACGCTGGTCGGGCCAGGCACCGCATTGCCGTGTTCGTCAATCTTCATGCCGAGCGAAAGCCCCATCTGGGCAAGGATTTCCTTGATCTCATTGAGGGACTTGCGGCCGAAGTTCTTGGTCTTCAGCATCTCGGCTTCAGTCTTCTGTACCAGCTCGCCGATGGTCTGGATATTGGCGTTCTTGAGGCAGTTGTAGCTGCGGACACTCAGCTCCAGCTCTTCGACTGAGCGGTTGAGATTGTCGTTGCGCAGCTGCACGCGGCCCTCGTCGGCCTGCTGCTCGGCTTCGATCTCTTCCTCAAAGTTGATGAAGATGCTCATGTGGTCCTTGAGCAGCTTGGCAGCAAGGCCGATGGCGTCTGCGGGAAGCACGGAGCCATTGGTCCAGACTTCAAGCGTGAGCTTGTCATAGTCGGTGATCTGGCCCAGACGCGCTGCATCCACGGTGAAGTTGACCTTGCGGACGGGTGAGTGGACCGAATCCACCGGGATGAAGCCGATACCGAGGTCGGAGTCAAAGTTCTTGTCAGCGGAGATGTAGCCACGGCCGCGCTTCAGGCGCATTTCCATGTCCAGCTTGCCGCCTTCGCTCACGGTGGCGATGTAGATGTCTTTGTCGAGGATTTCCACGTCGCCGTCGGCCTCGATCATGCCTGAAGTGACGACGCCGGGCTGCTCGGCGCGCAGGTAGAGGGCCTTGGGGCCTTCGCCGTTAAGCTTGAACGGGATCTGCTTCAGGTTCAGGATGATGTCGGTGGCATCTTCCACGACTCCGGTGATGGACTGGAACTCGTGCAGGACGCCTTCAATTTTGACGGCGGTGACGGCCGCGCCTTCAATGGATGAAAGCAGGGTGCGGCGCAGGGCATTGCCCACGGTGGTCCCGAAGCCGCGCTCAAATGGCTGGGCACTGAACTTTCCGTAGGTGTTGGTCAGCGTATCGGTATCCACCGCCAACCGTTTCGGCTTTTGAAATCCTCTCCAAAGCATTATCGTTTCGCTCCTGACGTGACCTGCGAAGCATTCTGCAGTGTCTACGTCTGTTTTCTCTCCTGAGAAAGAGTTATTGGTTTGTAGTGATCAGTCTCCAGTGCCCAGTCCCCGAGGTAAAACCAGACTTACCGGGGGCCAACAACTGGCAACTCACTACTTGCTGTACAGTTCGACGATCAGCTGTTCGTTGACCGGCAACTGGATATCTTCGCGCTTGGGCAGGGCCAGAACCTTGCCGGACAGATTTGCATGGTCTACCGAGAGCCAGTTGGGGGCGGGCTGGTGGCTCGCGAACTCGCGCGAGGTCTCAAGCACGGTCAGCTTCTGGCTATTGGGGCGAACCTTGATCTCGTCGCCCACGCTCACCTGAAATGAAGGAATGTTCACTTTGCGGCCGTTGACTTCCACATGCCCATGGCGAACGATCTGGCGGGCCTGGCGGCGCGAGGAAGCAAATCCAAGGCGGTAGGCCACGTTGTCGAGGCGGCGCTCAAGCTGCTGCAAGAGCAGTTCGCCGGTAACGCCCTGGGCGCGCGACGCTTTCTCGTAGTACTCGCGGAACTGACCTTCGAGGGTGAAGTAGATGCGCTTTGCCTTCTGCTTTTCACGAAGCTGGAGGCCGTAACCCACCACCTTCGCCTTGCGGTCGCGGCCGTGCTGGCCGGGGGCAAAATTGCGCTTTTCAATGGGGCATTTGTCAGAAAAACACTTGGTGCCCTTCAGGAAGAGCTTCATGCCTTCGCGACGGCAAAGGCGGCATACTGCACCGGTATAACGTGCCAATTTCTTCTCCTTGACTTCAGGTGACGACCGGTTTACGCGCGAGAGCGCTTCGTCCCGGTCCATTCATTAGTTTACAGTCGCCAGTCCTCAGGCGCCAGCTATCTGGCTATTCTGAGGACTTTTTTCTGGGTCGGCAAACCAGTTCGTTTCCGCAATTGGGGCAGATTTTTTGTAAAGCCTGCCAGCAATCGGGACAAAACGTACACTCGTAGACACAGATATACGCCTCCGATTCAGGCGGGAGTGGTGTTTTGCATAGCTGGCACTCCCCCTGCATCGCAAGCGGCATCTTTTACACTCTCCGGCGCTTCGGCGGGCGGCAGCCGTTGTGCGGAATCGGGGTAACGTCGCGAATGGAGCGCACTTCGATTCCCGCAGCGGCGAGCGCGCGGATGGCCGATTCACGGCCCGAGCCGGGGCCGGCGACGCGGACATCCACCGAACGCAGTCCGTGCTCACGCGCCTGGTTGGCGGCGTTGATGGCGGCCTGCTGCGCGGCGAACGGGGTCCCTTTACGCGACCCGCGGAAGCCGAGTGAACCCGAGCTCTTCCATGAAAGGGTGTTGCCCTGCTGGTCGGTAATGGTGACGATGGTGTTGTTGAACGAAGCCTGAATGTGCACCACGCCAAAGGGCACATTCTTGCGTTCGCGCTTTTTGAATTTCTTGTTCCTGGCGGCCTTTCCGGCGCCCTGCTGTGCTTTTGCCATTAGGTCTTCGCCGTCGCTTTCTTCTTGTTCGCTACCGTGCCCTTACGCGGGCCCTTGCGGGTGCGTGCGTTGGTGTGGGTGCGCTGTCCGCGTACCGGGAGGCTGCGGCGGTGCCGCAGTCCGCGATAGGACTGAATATCAATCAACCGCTTGATGTGCATTGAGACATCTTTGCGCAGGTCGCCCTCGACTGAGCCTTCGTCTTCAATGACCTGGCGGATGCGGTTTACCTCGTCTTCACCGAGGTCCTGGATTTTCTTGAACGGATCCACGTTCGCCTTTTCCAGAATGCTCAATGCGCGAGGGTTTCCGATGCCGTAGATGTAAGTGAGCGCGATCCGGGCCTGCTTTTGGCGGGGCAGATCAACGCCAGCAATACGTGCCATGGTTCCCTTCTTAAGTTGCTCCCGGATTTCCCCGGGGCGGTTGTGCCGTCCTCTTCGAGTACGGCGGGTTGTGAGGCTGTTTCCGGATCATGAGGTTCATCGCAAGCCTTTCCTGGCTAACTCGCCCCAACACTTGCAGATCCCAGCCTGTTGGCCAGTCACCAGTCTCCAGTCAACTGTTCCGGGGACCAACAACTGGCAACAATAACTATCCTTAGCCTTGACGCTGTTTATGCTTTGAGTTCTCGCAGATCACGCGCACCACCCCGCGGCGGTGAATGACCTTGCACTTGTCGCAAATTTTCTTTACAGATGCACGAACTTTCATCAATCAACTCCAGGTTGTTAGTTATTCGTCCCCAGTTGCCAGTAAAACCACTCAGGACCGACAACCAACAACTAAGAACTTATTTGTAGCGGTAAACGATCCTTCCGCGTGTCAGGTCATAGGGGCTCAGCTCTACGGCGACCCGATCCCCGGGGAGGATGCGAATAAAGTTTTTCCGCATGCGGCCTGAGACATGCGCCAGTACCTGGTGCTTGTTCTCAAGCTCAACCTTGAACATGGCATTAGGCAACGTCTCAAGCACCGTCGCCATGACTTCAATCGCGTCTTCTTTCGACAATCGCTGAATCCCGATTCTGTCAGCCCTGGCTGACCCTGAATGATCTATTGCGTCAGCACTACAGCGCCATCTTTCGTAACGGCAACCGTGTGCTCAAAGTGCGCACTCAAACTTCCGTCCTGCGTGACGGCCGTCCAGCCATCCGCCAGGACCTGTACGTCGGGCCTACCCGAGTTGACCATCGGCTCGATGCAGAGGACCATCCCTTCGCGCAGCTTCATACCCTGGCCGCGCCGGCCAAAATTCGGGACCTGCGGGTCTTCATGCAGCGAGGTACCAATACCGTGCCCGACAAACTCACGTACAACGCTGAAGCCTTCGGCTTCCACCACATTCTGTACCGCGGCGCCAATATCGCCGAGCGTTGCTCCTGCCCTGACGGCCTGAATTCCACGCTCAAGCGAGGCTTTGGTTACATCGAGCAGACGCTGCGCCTTCGGAGCGATTTTTTCACCCACCGGGACCGTGATCGCAGAATCGCCATAGTAGCCGTCTATGATCACGCCGGTATCAATCGAAACGATGTCGCCCTCACGCAGGACCCGCTTTGCCGATGGGATCCCGTGGACGACCTCCTGATTGATCGAAGTGCACAGCACACAGGGATAACCGTGGTATCCCTTAAATGCCGGCTTGACGCCCAGCTCTTCGATTTTCCGGACGGCCGCATTCTCAAGATCCATCGTGGTAGCTCCTGACTTGACAAAGCCACGCACATACTCGAGGATCTCTCGAACGACCGCTCCGCTGCGCCGCATTTTTTCTACTTCCTGCGACGTCTTAATCACGATGGCCATCAGACTGCTGTCCCTCTCAGACGCAAAACAGCAGCCATGACAGCGGCTGTGACTGCATCCACCGGCTGCTCACCGTCCACTTCTTCAAAGCGCCCCTGGGCACGATAATGCTCCACGACCGGAGCTGTCAGCGAATCATAGGTCCGCATCCGCTCCTCGAAAACTGCTTCTGTGTCATCAGAGCGCCGCGCCAACGGCGTGCCGTCAAGGTCGCAAATCTCATCTACCTTCGGCGGCTGCAAGTAGATGTTATAAATGCTCTTGCAGACTGGACAGTTGCGCCTGCCGGTAATTCGGCGCAATAACTGAGTATAGCTTACTTTAATGCTGACAGCAACCACCGGAAGCCGGTTGCTGCTGGCTTCGAGGTGCCTGTCCAGCCATTCCGCCTGGCCCAGCGTGCGGGGGAAGCCGTCCAGGATATAGCCGCTCGCGGTGTCGGGTTGCGTCAGGCGGTCGGCGACCATTTCATTGACCAGGGCATCAGGCACGAGCTCACCCCGGTCTATGATGGCCTTCGCGGCCTGACCTAATTCCGTGCCACCGGAGACGTTTGCGCGAAGGATGTCGCCGGTAGAGATCTGCGGAACCCCCCAGGCGGCCATAATGGCCTTCGCCTGGGTGCCCTTTCCTACTCCGGGTGCGCCGAGAAGGAGGACCGGACCGGGAACGATCTTGACTGCATTCCCGCCATCTGCCTGCTTTTGACCCACCGCTACCGCCACCTACCAGGCCCGCCTTCCACGGATTCGTGCGCTGCGCGACGAGAAGCCTTCGTAGTGGCGCATGATCAACTGCGACTCCACCTGATTGACCGTGTCCATGGCCACGCCGACGACGATCAGCAGCGAAGTTCCACCGAAGTAAAAGTTGAAGCCAAGGCCGTTGGTTACCCAGAGCGGCATGTGCTCAAACAGTGGCCCTACCAGCCAGAGGTGGTTCAGATGGATACCGCTGATGAGAATCTGCGGAATAATGGCAACGACGATCAGGTACAGCGCGCCTACCAGCGTAATGCGCGTCAGAATGTCATTGATGAAGTCTGAGGTGCGCTTGCCGGGACGGATTCCGGGAATGAAACCACCGTACTTCCGCATATTGTCAGCGATGTCATCCGGGCGGAAGACGATCGAAATGTAGAAATAGGCGAAGAAGATGATGGCGACCATGTACAGGAACTCGTACCAGGGCTCGCCGGCATGGAGCGCGTCGAAGATGCGAGTGAGGACCGCGCTGTTGCGAACAAACGACGACTGCGCAAAGAGCAGCGGAGCTGAAAGTACGGAGGCGGCAAAGATGATCGGCATGACGCCACCGGAGTTGACCCGCAGCGGCAGGTGCGTGGACTGGCCACCCATCATGCGGCGCCCGACGATGCGCTTGGCATACTGCACCGGAATGCGGCGCTCACTGCGCTCCACATACACGATGAAGACGACCACGGCAATCATGGCCGCCACCAGCAGAATCAGCGCTGGAACGGTAAAAGGACCGAATTTTTCGGAGCGCGCCGTCTCAATCAGTTCCTGGATGGCGCGCGGAAGGCCGACGACGATTCCGGCAAAAATCAGCAAGCTCATGCCGTTGCCGATACCGCGATCGGTAATCTGCTCACCAAGCCACATAATGAAGGTGGTGCCTGTGGTCAGGGTGATGACGGTCATGAAGACGAACCCGGGACCGGGGTTCAACACCAGTTGCAGGCCGCCTGCTCCATGAGAGAGTGTCAGCGCAATGGCCAGAGACTGGACAATGCCAAGCCCGACGGTCATGTAGCGCGTCCACTGCGTGATCTTGCGCCGGCCAAGCTCGCCTTCTTTCTGGAGGCGGGCCAGCGGCTCATAAACCACGGTAAGCAACTGGAAAATAATGGAGGCCGTGATGTACGGCATGATTCCCAGCGCAAAGACAGTCAGTCGGCGCAGGTTGCCGCCGCTGAACAGGTTGACCAGGCCAAGGGCGCTTCCCCCTTGCAGATCAAAGAACTGCTCAAGTGCCGTGGTGTTTACACCGGGAGTGGGAATGAAAGACCCGAGGCGGTAGACAGCGAGCATGGCCATGGTAAAGAGCACTCGCTTGCGCAGGTCAGGGATACGGAAGATATTCGCAAATTTCTCTAGCATGAAAACTGATGTCCCGGAGGGCCATTCGGCCCTCGCTTCCCTTACGCTACCAGAATGGCCTTGCCGCCCGCCTTCTCAATTTTTTCCTGGGCTGCTTTGGAGAACTTGTGCGCGTGGACCGTAATGGCCTGCGTCAGTTCACCATTGCCCAGAATCTTGAGTAGCCCGTTCTTTTTCTTGATGAGGCCCTTCTTCTCGAAATATTCCAGCGTCAGCTCGGTCTCACCCAGCTCGACCAGGCGGTCCAGGTTCAGCGTGTTGTATTCGACGCGAAAGATGTTGGTAAAGCCGCGCTTGGGCAGACGGCGGTGCAGCGGCATCTGGCCGCCTTCAAAACCGCGCATCAGGCTGGATCCGGAACGGGAGCCCTGTCCCTTGTGTCCGCGGGTCGAAGTTTTACCGTGTCCGGAGCCCATACCACGGCCGACGCGCTTCTTGTTCCTGTTGGCGTTTTTTGGCCTTCTCAGATTGGAAAGATTCATTGTGTCCTCGCTCTACGCCAGCCGGGCTTACACCGGCTGACTCGCATGTTTTTTATTCCCCAGTTGCTGGTTGTCAGTTATTCGTTCCTGAACATCTGCAACTGCCAACTTTTTGGTTTTACTGGGGCGGGTAACTAACAACTACCATTAATCATTAATCAATGATACGCACCAGGTGCGGCACGGTCTTCACCATTCCACGGATGGAAGGCGTGTCCTCGCGTTCGACGACCTGGTTCAGACGGGTAAAGCCGAGACCCTTCACGACCTTCTTGTGCTTCACCGGGGCCTGAATAAAGGAACGGTAGTACTGAATTTTGATTTTCGCCTTGGTCTCTGCCATGACTATAACTCCTCAACCTGCTTGCCACGCACCGCAGCCACTTCCTGACGGTCACGCAACTGCCCGAGTGCGTCGAAGGTGGCCTTGATCACGTTATGCGGATTTGCCGTGCCCAGGCTCTTGGTCAGCACGTTCTGCACGCCGGCCGATGTCATGACGGCACGCACTGCGCCGCCGGCAATGACGCCCGTACCTTCCGGCGCCGGCTTAAGCAGCACCTGGCCTGAACCGAAGCGTCCGAGGACCTGGTGCGGAATTGTGGTCTCGGTCAGGTTCACGCGAATCAGGTTCTTCTTTGCTGACTCGATGCCCTTCCGGATGGCCTGCGGTACTTCTTTTGCTTTGCCGGAGCCATATCCAACCACGCCGGAGGCGGGATCGCCAACCACAACCAGCGCTGCAAAGGACATATTTTTACCGCCTTTGACCACTTTCGTCACGCGGTTGATGGCGACCACCTGGTCTTTCAGGTTGTACTGCCCGGCATCCAATTTTTTTCTCAGTATTGCCATTCGCTTCCTGATTCCTCAAGGGCCAGAGCCCTAAATCTATCTTGTCTTTCAGCGCGGCCGGAGCCGTGCCCATTCAAAACCTGACTGACTAAAACTCCAGGCCGGACTCGCGCGCGGCATCTGCCAACGCCTTGATACGCCCGTGATAGAGATAGCCACCACGGTCAAACACCACCTTCTTGATGCCTTTTTCCTGCGCGCGTTCCGCAACGAGCTTGCCAATTTCCTTTGCCGCAGCGACGTTGCCGCCGGTCTTCAGCCTGGCGGCCTTGCTGGAAGCTGAGGCCACGGTCACACCCTTTGTGTCATCAATCACCTGAGCATAAATGTGATTGAGCGAGCGGTAAACGCTCAGGCGCGGACGCTCCGCGGTGCCCGTAACCTTCTCGCGGATACGGGAGTGAATGCGCCTGCGAATCTCATCTCTGTTCTTCTGCGAAATCATGATTTTTTTCCTTCCTAACAGCGTGACCGCCCTGCAGCCACGTTCGGGACAAACAGCTCTTAGTTGTCAGTCCCCAGTTATCAGCCTGAGATGCCGGGGACTGGCGACCAACAACTAACTACTTACTTCGCTCCGGCCTTACCAGCCTTCTTCTTCAGCTTCTCGCCCGCATAACGCACGCCCTTGTTTTTGTAGGGGTCGGGCTTACGAAGAGTGCGCATATCAGCAGCCACCTGGCCGACTTTCTGTCGATCAATGCCGCTGATGGTGATGCGGGTCTGCTTCGAATCAATCGCTGCGGTGATGCCGGTGGGCAGCGGGAATTCGATCGGGTGGGAATAGCCCAGCGTGAACACCACGGTGTCCTTGCCTTTCATTTCCACACGGTAACCGATGCCGACGATGTCGAGGTCCTTGGACCAGCCCTTGGTTACGCCTTCAACCGCATTTGCCACCAGAGCACGGGTCAGGCCATGGATTGCGGCCTGAGAATCACTCTCGCGCTCGGCGATGATGTGTCCATCTTTTGTTTCAAGCTTGATGCCGGAAGGAATGACCTGTTCGATCTTTCCCTTTGGGCCCTCAACCAGGACCGTGTTGCCCTTCACGGAATACTTCACACCCTGCGGCAACGGAATCGGCTTCTTACCAATACGTGACATTTCTGAATCCTTTTGGGCTTGCGAGTCCCGCCGGTGAGGGCGTTCCACTGCAGCCTGTTAAACCCGGGGCCGAAGCCCCCTTGTTTTCCAACTTCATTCATCGGGCTGAAGCCCCGATGGTTCCACCTGAACTCCTATGAAGCCTTCACTCTGTGACAGCCCCTCCACCAGGCAGGAACCGCACGAAGCGCGTCCGCCCGGCGCGGCCCGGTCTTACTACCAGACTTCGCAGAGAATCTCGCCGCCAACACCTTCTTTGCGGGCCTGTTTTCCCGTCATAACGCCGCGGGGGGTGGTGAGGATGTTGATGCCGAGTCCACCCTGAACGCGCTTGATTTCATCGCGTCCGACATACACACGGCAGCCGGGGCGAGACACGCGGGAAAGGTCGCGAATGGCAGCCTCGTTGTTCGAGCCGTACTTGAGGTACACGCGCAGAATATTGCGGCCATTTTCTTCCGAGGTCTTGTAGTTGGCGATATAGCCCTCTTCCTTCAGGATGCGGGCAATCTCGGTCTTCAGTTTAGAGGCCGGAACATCCAGCTTTTGGTGGCGCGCACGGATCGCGTTGCGCAGGCGCGTCAGAAAATCTGCTACTGGATCGGTAAAGCTCATCGTTTCTCCTTCATCCCCCGTTCGCTCTGATTTTTTCAGAGAACCTGCGGGAATGGCTCTGACCCAAAGGTCAAAAAAGTGTTTGCGCCGAGGCGCGTTTACCAGGCGCGGTCAGCATCTTACCAGCTGGACTTCACGACTCCGGGAATCTCCCCCTTGAGCGCCAGCTGACGGAAGCACAGACGGCACATGCCGAACTTGCGCAGATATGCGCGCGGACGTCCACACAACTTGCAGCGGTTGTGCTTGCGGGAAGAAAACTTCGGCTTGCGGGCGTCTTTGACTCGCTTTGCAGTGGTTGACATAGTCTCTAAATCCTCGATTCCTTATGCCGACTGGCGGAATGGCATACCGAACTGCCGGAGCAGCGCGCGTGCCGAGTTGTCGTCTTTCGCAGTCGTCACAATGGTGACGTTCATGCCCTTCAGCTTTTCCACCTTCGCATAATCAATTTCAGCGAAGATCAACTGGTCGCGCAATCCGAGCGTATAGTTTCCGCGGCCATCGAAGCTGCGGGTGGAAACGCCGCGGAAGTCGCGCACACGGGGCAGCGCAATGGAAATCAGGCGGTCGAGAAACTCGTACATCGCATCGCCACGCAACGTAACCATGGCGCCGATGGACATGCCTGCACGGACCTTGAAGGCGGCAATGGACTTCTTGGCCTTGGTCAGAACGGGCTTCTGCCCGGTGATGGCTGTCAGGTCGGCAACGAGCGGGTCGAGCAGCTTGTTGTTCTGAGTGGCCTCACCCAGGCCCATGTTCAGGACAATCTTTTCGATCCGCGGAACTGCCATTGCGTTCTCAAGGCCAAGCTCCTTCTGGAGGGCCGGCTTGATTTCCTTCTGATACTTGTCTTTCAGCCTTGCTGCCATTTCTGCTTCTTCTCTTTTCTTCTCCGGTCTCGGATTGGTGCTTCCACCGTGTACCGTTACGGAGAGACTGGCCGTCCAGGCACTCGCGCCTTCGGCGCGCCTGGACGATTACTTCTTTTTGGGCGCCAGTGTCTGTCCGCACTTGCGGCAGACACGAACTTTGGTGTCGCCTTCCAACTTATGTCCTACGCGCGTAGGACCGCAGCTGGGGCAGACCAGGAGCACATTGGAAATGTGCAATGGCGCTTCCTGCTCGGCAATGCCGCCCTTGATATTGCGCTGCGGATTGGGGCGGACATTTTTCTTTACCACGCGCACATGCTCGACCAGGACCCGGTCTTCGCCCGGAAAGACACGCAGCACCCGGCCGCGCTTGCCTTTGTCGCTGCCTGCAATCACTTCTACCGTGTCATTGCGCTGAATGTTCAAACTCATAATGGTTCCTTTATCTGCGCCCTGAAATTAAAGAACTTCGGGAGCGAGCGAAACAATCTTCAAAAACTTCTTTTCACGCAGTTCGCGTGCCACAGGGCCAAAAACGCGCGTTCCTACAGGCTCGCCGGCCTCATTGATGAGCACGGCGGCATTGGAATCAAAACGGATGTATGTGCCGTCGCGACGGCGCGTTTCCTTGCGGGTGCGAACAACCACTGCCTTGACCACTTTGCCCTTCTTGACCTGGCCATCCGGCGAGGCTTCCTTGACGGCGGCGGTAATCACGTCGCCCAGTCCGGCCTTCTTGCCGCTTGCGCCACCCAGCGGCAGGATCATCTGCAGCTTGCGCGCACCGGAATTGTCGGCGACCTCAAGCATGGTTCTCATCTGCACTGCCATCGTGATCTCTCCTTACTGCTTCTTAGTGGCGGCCTACTCGGCGGCCGGTACTGTCTCTTCTACCTGCGCCAGGGCCGAGCGGCGGACAATCTCTTCCAACTGCCAGCGCTTCAGCTTGCTCAGCGGGCGGGTCTCGCGGATACGGACCATGTCGCCCACGCGCGCTGAATTCTGCTCGTCATGCGCATAAAACTTCTTGCTCATCCGCACGATGCGCTTGTATTTCGGGTGCGCCTTGCGCATCTCCACTTCCACGACAATGGTCTTCTGCATTTTGGTGGAAACGACGGTGCCGACCTTCTCGTTGCGGCGCGATTCTTTCTGGGTCTCGCTCTGTGTTGCTGTCGCCATGGTTTAGCGAGCCTCCTTTTTGGTGGACTTCTTCTTCCTCGCCAGCTTGGCGGGTGCTTCGGATTCGGCCTTGGGAGCGTTGCCATGCAGGCCCAGCTCGCGCTCGCGCGCAATGGTCTTGATACGCGCGATGTCTTTCTTGAGCTCGCGCAGCTTCTTCACACCTTCGGTCTGGCCGAGCTTGGCCTGAAAGCGCAGGCGGAAGAGCTGCTCGCCCGCTTTCTGCTCCTCAACACGCAGCTCGCTGTCGCTCAGGTTGCGGATCTTTTCCAGTTCCATTTCTTTTCGTCTTCTCTCCGGGACAACGGCCCATGAAAGCCGCGTCTCCCACAAATCTTGTTACTTGCTGGCCGACGCAGCTGCCTGCACGGTATGGCGTTGAACAAAACGCGTCTTCAGCGGCAGCTTGTTCGAAGCCAGGCGCATCGCTTCCTGTGCAATGTCCGGCGCAACGCCTTCCATCTCAAACAGGATCTTGCCGGGGCGAACAACTGCCACCCAGTGATCGAGCGGTCCCTTGCCGGAACCCATTCGGACTTCGGCCGGCTTCTTGGTGATTGGCTTGTCCGGGAAGAGCCGGATCCAGACCTTGCCGCCACGCTTGATAAAACGCGTCATCGCAATACGGCTGGCCTCGATCTGGCGGTCCGTAATGTAGCCGCACTCCATGACTTTCAGGCCGTAGTCGCCAAATGACAGCTCGGATCCGCGCCAGGCCTTGCCGCGCATCTTGCCCTTCTGCTGCTTGCGATACTTGACCTTCTTTGGCATCAACATAATGAAACCCTCAAATCAGTTCTCAGGTCTCAGGTTTCAGGTCTCGGTTTTCTGTGCCCTGCGCCCTGAGCGCTGTGCCTTTTTAAAATACTGATGTTCCAACCGCAGCCTGTGGCTCGCGCCGCTTCTGCTGGTAAATGTCGCCGCGGTAGATCCACGTCTTGACGCCGATGACACCATAGGTGGTACGCGCTTCCGCGAATCCGTAATCAATGTCCGCGCGCAGCGTGTGTAGCGGCAAACGTCCTTGCAGATACCACTCGGAGCGGGCGATTTCAGCGCCATTCAGGCGGCCCGAAACGCGCACCTTGATTCCCTTGCAGCCAAAGCGCAGGGCGGAATCCACTGCTTTGCGCATCGCACGGCGGAAGCCGACACGCTTCTCCAGCTGGAGGGCAATGTTCTCGGCCACCAGCTGCGCATCCAGCTCAGGCTTGTTGACTTCGAGAATGTCAATGAAGACTTCGCGGTTCGTGCGCTTCTGCAGGTCTACTTTCAGCTTCTCGATCTCAGCGCCCTTGCGCCCGATGATGATGCCGGGACGCGCGGTGCGGATGATGATGCGCAGTTTATTTCCCGGGCGCTCAATTTCCACCGAGCTTACGCCTGCGGCCTTCAGCTTGTCCTTGAGCTCTTTCTTGAGCTGGACATCTTCGACGAGCAGCTTGTCATAGTCACGCTCGACAAACCAGCGCGAACGCCATGGCTTGTTTACGCCGATTCGAAATCCGTAAGGATGGACTTTCTGTCCCATAGTTTCCTCTCGCCCCCTACTCAGCCTTCTTTTTGGAGGCAGTTTTCTTTGCTGCCGTCTTTTTCACTGCGGCCTTCTTTGCCGGAGCCTTCTTCTTTGCTGCCGTTTTCTTTGCCGGGGCAGCAGGCGCGGACTCAGCTTCCACTTTCTGGACCAGGCCTTCCTGCGTACGCTCCGCGACTGAAATCACAATGTGGGCCAGGCGGCGCTGGTAGCGATAAGCGCGGCCCATCGGAGCCGGGCGAATACGCTTCATCCGCGGTCCCTCATTCGCGAGCGCCTGCTTGACGTAAAGATTGTCTACATCCACGTCAAGTCCCTGCTCCTGGCTGAGATAATTCGCGTTCTGGATGGCGGAACGCAGAACCTTCTCCACCATGGGAGCGACCGCCTTCCTGGTGAAGGCCACCGTATTCAGCGCTTCCTCGACGCCGCGGCCCTTAATCAGATCGAGCACCAGCCGCGCCTTCTGCGGTGATACCCGCTGGAAGCGCGCTTCAGCCCGGAATTCCCGTGTATCCAATTGCATTGGCTTGCCTCAAACCTTCTAAATTCTCTACTTGGCCTTCGCCGTAGTTTCCGCGGCCTTTGCCGAGTGCCCCTTGAACGTGCGCGTTGCCGCAAACTCACCGAGCTTGTGCCCTACCATGTTTTCGGTCACATAAACCGGCACAAATTTCTTGCCATTATGGACCGCGATGGTGTGCCCCACAAACTCTGGGTGGATGGTCGAGCGGCGGGACCAGGTACGGACAACCTTCTTGTCATTCGCCCGGTTCAGCCCTTCGATTTTTTCCAGCAAGTGCCCGTCTGCAAACGGGCCTTTTTTTGTTGACCGTGCCATAAAACCTCTTTAGCTCCTAGCTGCTACTTGCTGCGGCGGCTGACGATAAATGCATCCGTCCGCTTGTTGTTGCGGGTCTTGTATCCGCGAGTAGGCTGTCCCCATGGGGTGACCGGGTGGCGTCCACCAGAGGTCTTGCCCTCACCACCGCCATGCGGGTGGTCCACTGGGTTCATCGAAACACCACGGTTGGTCGGACGAATACCCTTCCAGCGATTGCGTCCCGCCTTGCCGATCGCGACATTTTCATGGTCGGTATTGCCCACCTGGCCGATCGTCGCCATGCAGTCCACCAGGACCTTGCGGGTTTCACCGGAAGGCAACTTCAGCAGAGCATAATCGCCTTCCTTCGCGACCAGCTGCACCTGCGCGCCGGCCGAACGCGCCATCTGCGCGCCCTTTCCCGGGCGAAGTTCCACATTGTGGACGGTGGTACCGGCGGGGATGTTCCGAAGCGGAAGAGCATTGCCCACCAGAATGTCGGCATCAGGACCGCTCATGACGGTCATGCCTACTTTCAAGCCCACTGGCTGGATAATGTAGCGCTTCTCGCCGTCAGCATAGCTGATGAGGGCAATGCGCGAGGAGCGGTTCGGATCATACTCGATGGTGGCGACTTTGCCGGGAACACCGAACTTGTCGCGCTTGAAGTCAATCAGGCGCAGCTTCTTCTTGTGGCCGCCGCCATGATGGCGGATGGTCAGATCGCCGGAATTGCGGCGTCCGCCGGTGCGCTGCCGGATGACGAGCAGCGGCTTGTGCGGCTTGTCTGTCGTGATGTCGTCATTCACCAGCGTGGTCTGAAACCGCAGCGTTGGCGTGATCGGTCTGTATGTCTTGATCGGCATCGTAATCTTCTCTCTAACCGCTGGCTGACTTACGCCAGCGCCTGCTCAGATCATTTTCCTGAGCTCTGTACTTTGTGCGCTGTTACAGGTTGTCAACGTACTCCGGCATCTTCTCGCCAGCTTTTAAACGAACGTATGCCTTTTTCCAGTCAGGCCGATATCCGGCGAAGCGGCCGCGACGGCGCTCCTTGCCCGGATAGTTTGCCGTGCGGACAGCAGAGACCTTCACCTTGAAAAGTGCTTCCACTGCCTGCCTGATTTCGGTCTTGGTCGCTTTCGGCGCAACCTCGAACACCAGAGTACCCTCGGTCTCTTTCGCTCCAAGCGCGCGCTCGGTGATGAGGGGACGACGAATCACTGTGTAGGTTGTTGGCATTAGGCCACCTCCGCCTTTCTGCGCCGGGAAACTGTCTTCTTCAGTACTTCCTGCAACTGCTCAAGCGCGGGCCGCGAGAAGATGGCACGCTCATAACGCAGCAGGTCATAGGGATGCACTTCATTATTGAGCACAAGCTCCACGCCCTTCAGGTTGCGCGCACCGAGAATTACATTCGGGCCGAGCTCCTTGCTGTTTTCCACCAGAAGCGCGGTCTTTTTGGCTTCCAGCTTGTTGAGCGCCTGACGGTAGAGCTTGGTTTTGGGCTCCTTCATCTCCAGGCTCTCGACTACGACCAACTGTCCGTCCTGCAGCTTGGCCGCAAGCGCTGCACGCAATGCGCCCAGCAACTTCTTCTTCGGGAAGGCATAGTCATACGACCGGGGCTGCGGGCCATGCACGGTCCCGCCATGCCGCCACAACGGCGAACGAACCGAGCCAATACGGGCGCGGCCTGTCCCCTTCTGCTTCCAGAGCTTCTTACCAGAACCTGAGACCAGCTTGCGGTTCTTGGTCGCGTGCGTGCCCTGGCGCAGCGAGGCGCGATAATGCTTGACCGCTTCCCATAGAAGCGCCTCATTTACATTGCTCGGAGCAAAGACTTCGTCGGCCAGCTCAAGAGAGCCTACCTTCTGTCCGCCGAGATCGAATACGTCAATGTTTGCCATTGTCTTCTCTTTCAGCTAGTCGGCCAGTCAACCCTTCGGTCAGCGAGTCAGCTTTTTTTGATTTCGCTGACTGCAGACTTGCTGACTTGCCGACGGCGCGCCATGCGCCGCTCGCTTGCTATTTCTTCTTTGCTGAAGCCTTCTTGGAAGCCTTCAGCGGATCCACTGTGCCCGACCCTGCAAATCCACGGCGCTCACGTGGCGGGGCCTTGGCCTTTGAGATCACAACATATCCGTCGCGCGGTCCCGGCACAGCACCCTCGACCATGATGAGGTTTTCATCCAGATCAATTCCGCGAATGCGCAGGTTGCGGACCGTAATTCGGTCTACACCCATGTGCCCTGGCATGCGCTGCCCTGGGAACACACGAGAAGGAAATGACGATGCGCCAATCGAACCCTGAACCTGGAACATATGCCCGTGAGACTTGGGGCCGCCGCCGAAACGGTGGCGGCGAACTACGCCTGCGAAGCCACGGCCCTTGCTCGTCCCCACGACATCCACATACTTCTCGTCAGAGAAGATGTCTACGAGAACTTTGTCGCCCGCTTTCAGGCCATTGCCATTCTCTTGCCCGTCTTCGGTCTTCTTTGCGCTGGCCAGTTCCACTGGAACTTCCTTGACCAGCTTGACTGGCGGAACGCTGCTCTTGGCAAAATGACCCTGCATCGGTTTGGTGATTTTGGAGGCCTTCACAAACTCCACCAGGCCAATCTGTGCCGCGTCATAACCATCTTTCGCGGCGGTCTTGAGCTGCGTAATCACGCAGGGACCCGCCTGGAGGACGGTGATCGGATGGACTTCGCCCTTCTCATCAAAAACCTGAGTCATGCCGATCTTTTTGCCGATAATTCCTGTAACTGCCATGGTCTTCTCTCCTCATCATGCGCCGGGAACTCAGGCGCACTGCCGGGTTGTTTGCTATTTCTCGAATGCCTTGATTTCGACGTCCACGCCCGCAGGAAGATCGAGCTTCATCAGAGCGTCCACCGTCTGCTGGGTCGGCTCAAGAATGTCAATCAGGCGCTTGTGCGTGCGAATCTCAAAGGCTTCGCGTGATTTCTTGTCCACGTGCGGCGAACGCAGCACGCAATACTTGTTCTTAATCGTCGGCAACGGAATCGGCCCGGCTACCTGTGCACCCGTGCGCTTCGCGGTATCTACGATTTCTCCCGTCGAAGTGTCGAGCACCCGGTAGTCATAGGCCTTTAGCCGAATGCGTATTCTTTGTCCAACCATCGTTTTAATCTTCCTGCGGGCCGGCGATTGAAGTACCGCTGGCCCGCTGACTTGCTTGCGCCTAAAGCGCGCTAATTTGCCTACTGCAGGATCTCGGTAATCGTGCCCGCACCTACCGTGCGTCCGCCTTCACGAATCGCAAACCGCAGGCCCTTCTCCATCGCCACCGGCGTGATCAGCTCGATCTCCAGCGCAATGTTGTCTCCAGGCATCACCATCTCCGTGCCCTCGGGCAGCTTCGCCACACCCGTCACGTCCGTCGTGCGGAAGTAGAACTGCGGACGATACCCGTTGAAGAACGGCGTGTGACGCCCTCCCTCGTCCTTCGACAGCACGTAAATCTCGGCCTTGAACTTCGTGTGCGGCGTAATCGAACCGGTCTTGGCCAGCACCATCCCGCGCTCCACGTCTTCCTTCGGTATACCCCGCAGCAGCAACCCGGCGTTGTCTCCAGCCAGACCTTCGTCCAGCTGCTTCTTGAACATTTCCACGCCCGTCACGACCGTCTTGCGCGTCTCGCGGAAGCCCACAATCTCCACTTCCTCGCCCACCTTCACCTTGCCGCGCTCAATCCTGCCCGTCACCACCGTGCCACGGCCCGAAATCGAGAAAATGTCTTCAATCGGCATCAGAAACGGCTGGTCCACCGCCCGCTGCGGCAGAGGAACGTTCTTGTCCACCGCCTCCATCAGCTCGTCTATCTTGGCTTCCCACTGCGCTTCGCCGTTCAGCGCGCCCAGCGCCGAGCCGCGAATCACCGGCACATCGTCGCCAGGGAAGTTGTACTTCGACAGCAGCTCGCGCACTTCCATCTCGACCAGGTCAATCAGCTCAGGGTCTTCCACCGCATCGCACTTGTTCAGAAACACCACAATGTACGGCACCCCCACCTGACGCGCCAGCAGCACGTGCTCCTTGGTCTGCGGCATCGGTCCATCGGTCGCTGCCACCACCAGAATCGCCCCGTCCATCTGCGCCGCACCCGTGATCATGTTCTTGATGTAGTCCGCGTGCCCAGGACAGTCCACGTGCGCATAGTGCCGGTTCGGCGTCTCATACTCTACGTGCGCCGTCGCAATCGTGATACCGCGCTCACGCTCCTCAGGCGCGTTGTCAATCGTGTCAAACGAGCGGAACTTGATGTTCGGGTTGTGCTTCGACAACACCTTCGTGATCGCCGCCGTCAACGTCGTCTTCCCGTGATCAATGTGTCCAATCGTCCCCACGTTCACGTGCGGCTTCGACCGGTCAAATTTCTCCTTCGCCATGTGC